>ERZ839823.41-NODE-41-length-201289-cov-15.625675_pt1 | contig 201289 bp, 187 predicted proteins | sample MGYA00519862_ERZ839823 | MGnify/ENA primary metagenome ERZ839823 (study PRJEB31850, sample SAMEA3708853) | human gut metagenome | biome: human gut; feature: human-associated habitat; material: faeces | place: China | collected 2014 ...
ACATCAAAAGCGACTTTAATTCAGGCTTAAAGAGTTGCTCGCTTATTTATCAAATCCCGTCTGATGCACAACTTAAGAGCGGCGATACCGTGGCATTTCAGGTGATTGACGAAAATGGAAATGTCCTCGCTGATGACAATACCGAAACACAGCGTTACACAAGCGTTACAGTTCAGTACAAATTTGAGGATGGCACTGAAATTCCGAATACTGCCGGCGGAACATTTACCGTGCCATACGGCACAAAACTTAATTTAACCCCCGCAAAATCACTGTACGGCTATGAATTTGTAAAGGCAGATGGCTTAAACACTCCCATTGTTTCAGACGGAACGGTTGTTACATATTATTACAAAAATAAAAACGAAGAACACACTCACACTTGGTCCGATTGGAAATACAATAATGATGCTGTTTATAATTCATCAAGTGATTATAAAGACGGCACGCAGACTCGTACTTGCTCCGCTTGTGGTGAAAGTGAAACAAAAGAGGCACCGAATACGGCTCTTCTTCGTCGCAGAGGTAATGCATTGTCGCTTGAAAGCAGTATCACCCTTGCAACTTACATTACCAAAGATGTAGTCGATTATTATGACGAAGTGTATGCCGAGTTTACCCGAAACGGTAAAACCGAAAAAGTGTATCCGTCTGGTAAAACATTAACTTCAAATTCAATCGTTTATTGCATATTTGATTATACGGGTATTTCACCGCAGGCTTTAGGTGATGATGTAAGCATTACATTCTATGGTGTCAAAGACGGTGTGACATATAACGGTAATGCTTATAAATACAGTGCAACCGACTATATTAAGTCAACGCTGAATAAGCCTACATCTTCTGCAAAGCTTAAAACTTTGCTGGTTGATTTGGTCTATTACGGTGAGGCTTGTCAGGTATATCAAAACTATAAAACCGATAATTTACTTACCGATATACTTACCGATGAGCAAAAAGCACTTCGCAGCACGGCTGATTTGAATTTAACGAATATCAAGAATGCAAGCTACGAAACATGTGAAAACAGACTTGTAAAGTTTGGTACGGCATTAAGGCTGAATAATTCGGTTGAAATTGCAATACCGCTGAATATGACCAATGTTACTCTTGATGACCTTTCATTCAAAGTAAAAATAGGTTCAAGAACATTGACATATACCTATGCCGAAAATCCTGATAATTTTGAAAAAGGCAAAGACGGTTATTGGTATTTCTATTTTGACGGTGTTTATGCAAATCAAATGAGTGATGAAGTATTTATCACTGCATACAAAGGCGATGAGCAAGTCAGCTATACACTTAAGTACAGTGTGGAATCCTATGCCGCAACTGTTACTGATGCAAAGTTAAAAGCAGTTACAGACGCAATGATGCGTTACGGCAATTCCGCAAAAGCTTATGCAGGCAAATAATCGGCATATCCATTTATGTGATAGATATGAAATAATTAAGGAGGTATTAAGATGAAGGAAAAGTATATCAAACCTGATTCAGACATTCAAAAGTTTGCTGCCGTTGATGTAATTACGACATCCGGTGGCGGCGATGAACCGATTGTCACTCCACCGGATTGGAACGACTAAAGAGTAAAGGAGTCAAGATTTTATGTCTTGACTCCTTTTTACTTTTGATATTGTTTATTAGTATATTTAGTTTTCAATGTTATAGAATTATTTTTTATACTAATTGATTTGTTCATTTTATTATGATAATGTATTATATAAAGGAGTATTATTATGACATTTATTGAACAAAAGAAAAAGTTATATACATATAAGTTTAGAAAACTAATAATAGTTGTTTGTTTATCCTCATTTGCAATTGTTTCTCTATTGTTATCAATTCATTTTGATGGTTTTTTAGAAAATCTTTTTCTTAATATTTTCGGTGGTGTGTTAACCGGAGCCATAATAACTGGATGGTCTATAATAAATGAATTTTACAAAAGAAAAATTTGCGAAAAATATAATGAACTTGCAACAAAAATAAAAGAATTAAATATATCTGTATTTGATATGGATTTAGAAGAATATCAAGAATTTTGTTTGGATGAATATGAACAAGATATATCTAAATTTGAATATATAACAAACATATATGGCAATTTTGTTAATAAACGAAATGAGTATGAACAATTTTGTACAGACCTGCGAAAATTAATCAATGATGGCTCTGCTGATGAGTTGGCTTTAACTTTTGAAACGTTAATTTATAAAGTTTATAGTGAGTTGTCTGATTATTATATTGACACTTATTGGTATGCACCAGATTCAGAGGTGATTAGTTTAATGTATAGTGATCATAATGACCAGGAACAATGTTATGCAATGGATTCCGCAACATTGTTGTTTAAAAATAATGATGTTATTTTAGACGATACATATGAACTAATAATACAAAATATTAGTAATTTTATTGTGGAAACAAATAATTTGACAAAAGTTCTTGAGACAATTAAGAAAAACAAACTTAAAGAAATTAGAAAATTTAAAGTATAACTATAATGCATAACAAAAGAATTGATAAATGTATGTTGATTAACTATAAAAATAATATTACATTTCTAAATGATGATCATAAATTAATAGGAGAAAACTTTGAAACTTACAGCGATGGAATTAAAAATTATACAAACTAATGATAATGGTATGTTTGGTGGAACTTATTTAAATGATTTCGAGTATGTTTATAATAATGCAAATTATAGAGTAAAAATAGAACAAAATATAAAAAGAGAAATATTAATCGGAACAGATAAGGTAGTTAAACGTTCAGAACTGTTTGAAATGGAATCTCTCATAGAACAATTGTTGTTTGTTTTTGACGGAAGGTTTTATCCAATTGAAAGTGCAAAAATGATTGATAAAATGGAAAATCCAACCATATATCAAAATAATGTTGACGGTTATTTTGATAATAGACCGCCGATCTATCAATCTATTGATATATGTAGATACAGACTAATGAAACTAGTGAATTTCAAGGACATTGACTTATCCAATGCATTGTTAGAATGGGCTCGTGTGTCTGATGAATTAGATATTGCATTTAATATGCTCTTATATTGCTTGTCGGATATTCATATGCCTGTTGATTGTAAAATATCAAGTATGATTGAAATGACAAAACCATTTGGCGAAATAATGGAAAAAAACAATGATAGTTTTCAAATCGAAAGAACCAGTGATAAAAATAAGTTGACATTAAGAACAGCACTTGCTGCTGTAATAAATACATTTGGCACTGAAATATTCAGCAAGGAAATTAATGGGAATTTTAAAGAGTTTTTAGATATGATGGTTAACACAAGGAATAAAATATCACATGTAAAGTCTTTGCAAAAAAAATGTTTGGATGGAGTTCAATGTGCATTTTATATTGCCAAATTATCTCTAATATATAGAAAGATGATTTTTATATTGATTGGCATCGATACGGAATTATATAATGAAAATATACTTAAAGCCGTTAATGCATGGGACAAATGGTACTATGAAAATAAATAACAGCTTTTTATTCGGGAATCAATATATTAATGATTTCTAATTTTTAAGCAGTCCTGATTTCAGGACTGCTTTTTTATGACTTGACACCTTTGTTGCAAAGAGTTATAACACACAGCAAAGGAGGTTGATAAAATGACAGGAATCATATATGCACGATATTCAAGTGATAATCAGCGTGAAGAAAGTATTGATGGGCAAATTCGTGAATGCAAGGAGTTTGCCGAGAAGAATGGTATTCGTATAATTGATACGTACATTGACAGAGCATTATCAGCAAAAACAGACAATCGTCCGTCGTTTCAGCAGATGATTAAGGACAGCTCCAAAGGTCTGTTTGATGTTATCATCGTTTGGAAACTTGACCGCTTTGCCCGTAATCGTTATGACTCGGCGCATTATAAAAACATTTTGAAAAAGAACGGCGTTAAGGTTATTTCTGCAACCGAAGCGATTTCAAGCGGTGCAGAAGGTATTTTGCTTGAGTCTATGCTTGAAGGCTATGCCGAGTATTATTCTGCCGAACTTGCAGAAAAAATTAACCGTGGCTTAACCGAAAATGCTTTGAAGTGCAAATATAACGGTGGCTCTGTCGCTTTTGGTTATATGATTGATGATGAGCAACATTTTCAAATCAATCCGACTCTTGCTCCTGTTGTTTTGAATATTTTTAATGATTATCTTTCCGGTAAAACGCAGAAAGAAATCCGTGATGAACTGAACAACAAGGGTTTGAAAAATGCTAACGGTCGAGAATTTACAATAAATAATATTTCTAAAATATTGACAAACCGTCGTTATATTGGTAATTATATTTATAAGGATGTTGTTATTGAAAACGGAATTCCTGCCATTGTTCCGAATGATGTTTTTGATAAGGTGCAGGAAATGATAGCCGTTAACAAGCGTGCGCCGTCAAGACATAAGGCGGTTGATGATTACTTGTTGACAACTAAATTATACTGCGGCAAATGCAAATCGTTTATGGTTGGTGAAAGCGGAAATGCCCGTGGCAGAAGATACAGTTATTATAAATGTGTCAACACCAAGCGTAATAAAACATGCGATAAAAAGGCGGTTAAGAAAGACCGGATAGAAGATATTGTTATTTATCAAGTTATGAAATTCATAGATGATGATTTGCTCATTGAAATGTTAGTAAACAAGATTTTGTCTATTCAAGGTAAAGAAAGCCCAATGTTGAAATTGCTTAAAAAGCAACTTTCGCAAACCGACACAGCCATTGAAAATATGCTTAATGCTATTGAGCAAGGCATTATAACAAAATCGACAAAAAAGCGACTTGATGAACTTGAAAGCACAAAAGAAAATTTAGAAACGGAAATCGCAAAAGAAAATATATCGCATCCGTTATTAACAAAAGAGTTTTTATATTCGTGGTTTGACGGATTCAAAAACTTTGATACGAACAAATTTGAAAATCGAAAAATGCTGATAGATACATTTGTTAATTCCGTTGTGCTTTATGACGACAAAATAGACTTTTATTTCAATTTCAAAGATAACGCCAAAAGCCTGACATTATCAGAACTTAATACCGTTTCGGATTTATCATCTTCATCTCCACCAAAAAAAGCAGCCCACCGGGCTGCTTTTTATATTGCGATTCGCGCTTTTTCTTGATAAATCATACCCTGTATGCTATGATTTAAGAAGCTGAAAGTCCGGCTTAAAAGGTATTGGAGAAAATGAAATGAAAGAATGGTACTTTACAGAACAGGAATATCAAGCCGCGCAATATGCTTTGGCGAGTGAGTTATTAGAAAATGCGCGCACCGCAGCAGACTGCGACAATGCCGCCGCGATCTTTACAACACTCGAAGGCTATAAAGATGCTGCAAGCAAAATTGAACTTTGTTCCAGAAAAGCTGTGTTATTAGAGCAAAAAGCGCGCTATGACCAAGCACTATGCCTATTGCGTGCCGGTGAACATACCGTTTCAAATATCCTGAACGCCAAAACCATCTTTCAATCGCTGGGAGACTTTGCAGACTGTACTGAAAAGGTAAAAGAGTGTGACGATCAACTTAATGACTTTACCTTGGCCAGAGCAAAAGGCTTATTCAAACCGGCACCTTGTACAATCTCAACACCGCCATAACTGACTTGCAAAAGCTGAACGGCTACAAAAGCGCGAACGCGCTTATTGCTGTTGCAGAAAAGGAACTTCTACAAATCCGCCAAAAAGAAGCCGCTGACGCTGCCAAAAGGAAAAAGCAGATCCGGTATTTATCCGCGAGTATCGGCGGACTGGTGCTTGTTGCCCTTCTGATTTGGGCGGCACTGCCCGGCTGTATGATCCATCAGTATGCCGCTGCCACTTGTACCGCCCCGCAAATTTGCACAAAGTGCGGTGCCGAACAAGGAAAAGCATTGGGGCACGACTGGCAAGAGGCCACCTGCCAAGCACCAAAGACCTGTAAACGCTGCGGTAAAAAGGAAGGCGAAAAAACTGCACACACTTGGCAATCGGCTACCTGCGAAACCCCAATGACCTGTACCGTCTGCGGTGCAACACAAGGCAAAAAACGAGGTCATAGCTGGGTTGCAGAAACCAAGTCCACGCCCAAAATGTGTAAGCGTTGCCACAAAATGAAGCCTATGCGTACACCTGAGAACGGCAAAACGATCATAGATACAGAAAAAAACACCCCTTGCCATATTCAAGTGGACAACAGCAACAACGCCGAGAACTGTTATGTAAAACTCAAAGACGCTTACGGGAAAGATGTCTTTTCTTTCTTTGTGCAAGCATACAGCAGCGCTACCGCCGCCGTCCCTGAAGGCGACTATTATGTTTACTTTGCTCATGGAGACGATTGGTATGGCAAACGCTACCTTTTTGGAGAGAATACGGCTTGTTCCATGGATGAGACCATGCAGCGCCTTTTGGTCACCTGGACGGATGAAGGCAGCACTTCCACCAGATTGGAATACACGCTGAATGTAAACTATGGGAATTTTAATACCAAAGACATTGATATCAGTGAGTTCTGAGGAGGCAGGCATGGAAGAAATCAAAACACTCTATAATACCCTTTACGAGAACCCAGCCGCCCTTTCAGATACCGAGCGCACACAACTTGTGCAAGACTTTGGTGATCGGGCGGACCGCATCATTTCAACCGGCCATGGAGGACAATATACAGTCGCCAGAACCTGCCCGCAGTATATCTTTAATGGCGTTCTGGTACGAATTCCCGATAAAAAACGCATCGTACGATTTCAGATCCTGTTGGATAAAAAAATCGAATTACAGATCACGGATGAGATGGAACTCCTAACTGTTCATTGTCAAGTCACCGCACATAACAGTATTCCCGGTACAACGCCTGAACCCAGTCACCATTATGTGAATGAGACTATACAAAATTTGGAAAGATTAAACACCCTATACCGATCCGGCGCCATCAGTCAGGAAGAATATAACAAGCTGAAAACCGAAGTGATTCAAGGCAATTAAACCGTGCTTCCGGCAGGACAAACACAACCCAAGGACAGATTTATGGGCAAACATGAAAAAACAGAACTGACCAACATATACGCGCAAACGATGATCATAAAAGTAACGAAAGCAGAGCAACTGCCGATTTGTTTAGATATCATTCACAAGAGCTTTCAGACCGTGGCGGAGGATCTGCATTTGACCAGGGAGAACTGCCCGGGGCACACGGCATTTATGCCGCCGGAAAAGCTGCGCGCCGCCTTTGATGGCGGGTGTTCCCTGTTTTTGTGCCGATACCAAAACACGTTTGCAGGCTGTTTTTCTTTGCACCCCACAGCGGACGGCGCAACGTTGGATCATTTGGCGGTTTTACCGCCTTACAGACACCTGGGGCTCGGCAAAGAGCTGGTGGCTTATGCCGCCGATTATGCAAAGGACCACTTGGGAGCACAAAAAATCCAAATCGGCATTGTAGAAGAAAACACGGTGCTGAAAGCCTGGTATCAGTCCCAGGGGTTCACCCACACAGGCACAAAAACATTTGGCCATCTCCCCTTTACCGTGGGATTTATGGAGCTTAAGTTTTAACTTTTGCGAAAATCCGATATTGAAAATCAACAGTAAAGCAGGCGCACCCGGCGGGTGCGCCTGCTTTGTATTTATTCTTTCGTAGCGCGTACATCCATTCCTCCGGCAGCGCCTGCCTTTACAACAGACAACAGCAAGCGGTGTTACCAGCTGCCGCCGCCTCCGCCGCCAACACCGCCGCCGGTAAAGCCACCGCCTCCGCTCACAAAGGAACCGGCTTTGCCGCCGGGCTGAGAAACCATACTGTCGTTGGCTGCCCGCAGGGTATCCCGCAACATACGATCAAAAAGCACATAGCTCCACACATCGGTCCCGTTATACCACCGAGGCGGCTGCATGGCGATGGACTCGAACTTCTTGATCCACTTGTCGCTGACGCCAAGGGCGTAAGTATAGGGCAGAATATTATAGAAATACTCCGGATCCTGCTCCACCAGCGCCTCTAACTTCTCTTTCTCCGCCGTTACCAAAAAGCTGCGAAAGCCCTGGATCTGCGCCAGGGTTTTGGCGCCCTCATCCGTGCGCCGCAGCATACAGCAAGCGGGGATCAGCCCCAGCGCCAAACACAGGGTGCCTGCCAGCATAGCATAGAGAATACTCGGCTCCAAAGTCAGAGCGTCGCCCAGCGCCCGGTGGCTGAAATAGGCGCCGCCGGCTGCGCTCAGCGCCAGCAGTACAAAGGACAACAACTTCAAATAAATACTGGTTTTGTCAAAAAAGCGACTGCGGCTCTCCGTACTGTTCAGGTCGGCCCGTATGGTACCCACCGTTTCATAAAAATGGTTTTTCAGCTGTTTATTATCCGTGCGGGTGCGACCGTCGGGGAACAAACCGTCCATAAATACTGCTAAGTTGGTATCTTGTCCCACATAGCCATGACATTTGGTGAGCACAAAGTCTCGCTTGCGCTTGCCGGGGTGAATCGCAATATGATTGCGCTGCGCCAGGTACACCAGCAGGGACAGCACCATCTCATTGGTGGCCTTGCCCTTGTACCACAGACCCACCTCTGCGCTGTTCAGCCCTTCCGGCGGATAAAACTCCACCGTGGGCGCATAGCGCTTATCCCGGCCGAACTTCAAAAACAGTACCAGCACGATCAGCGCTGCCAGCGCCGGCAAAACGGCGATCATAGCAATGGTCAGGTTATACTTGGTATAATCGAACTTAAAATACTCATCCGGCAGGATCAGGCGCAAGGTCAGCCCCTCACCCGGTGCCAGCGCCTGCGTAACCGTGCCGCTGATGGTACGGTCCTGCACGGTGTAGGTTACATTTTGGGTTCCGGCGGTGCCGTAGCTGCCGGTGCTCAGACCCAGCTTGGCCGGGTCAAAATCCTTCGGCATAGTCACCGAGAACTGCACCCGGCGGATATAGGTGTCCCACCCGGTGCCCACCAGGTTATAATACAGCTCGTCGGCGTTCTTTACCGTGTCCAGCCCCAAGTCGTAGTTGTAGCGAATGGTATAGGTGTGGGGGCCGGTGATGGTCTCATCCTCGCTGCCCAGGCGCAGCACATACTTGTCGTTGCTGACCTCATGGCTACATTCATCCGCACCGGTATCCACATGACTGACCCGGGCAGTGACCACGGCGGTAGAGCCGTCCGTACGGGTCAACTGGTTGCGCAGGGGCAGGTAGCGATAAATGCCGTGGCGTGCTTCATTAAAATACACCTGATAGGTCTCCGTTATCGCCAGCACATTGTACTCACTGACCACCACCTGCATTTGGCAGTCGGTGATCACATAGGGCTCCTGGGCGTACCGGGACAAAAAATCGGACTCGTCCGGCGTGGCTGCCAGGGCGTAAATTGGGGCGCACAAGGGCAGCACCAGTGCCAGCAGCAAAGTGATGATCTTCTTCATCAGAATTCTACCTTCACATTCTCCCGCTGAGCAGTATCGTCCACCAGATACATACTGCGTTTTTCAAAATGGAACAGACCGGCCACAATATTGGACGGGAACATCTCAATCTTGTTGTTCAGCTGCTTCACCGTAGCGTTATAATACTTGCGGGCGTTGGCGATATCTGTCTCCACCTGGCGCAGCTGATTTTGCAGATCCAGAAAATTCTGATTGGCCTTTAAGTCCGGGTACTGCTCTACCACGGCAGAGAACCCGGCAATGGCGCCGGAAAGCTCTGCATTGGCTTTCAACTTCTCCTCCGTGGACAGGGCAGCATAGCTGCCTGCGCGAGCGGTGACCACATTTTGCAAAGTCTGGGCCTCATGAGCGGCGTAGCCCTTTACAGTATTCACCAAATTCGGGATCAGATCCCACCGCTTTTTCAGGTACACATCCATGGTGGAGAACGCCTCCTCCACAGCGTTTTTCTTCTTCACTAAGCCGTTGTAAGTGCCTGCCAGCCACAGCACCAGCAGTACCACCACAACAAGAATCACGATGGCAAGTTTCATAAAAATTCCTCCTTGTATGCCAAACTGCAATAACAGTATATGCCTGCAAGCTCATAGTAGCATAGAACCGACCGTTTTGCAACAAAAAAACCGCCTGCGGCTCGAGGTCGCAAGCGGTATTTTTGGATTTGATTTTATTTTACAAAGTCGGCAGCCACCTGGGCAATATGGTCGGCACACAAGCCAAACTGCACCAGCAGATCTGCACCGGGGCCGCTGTGGCCAAACTCGTCGTTGACGCCGATACGGCGCACAGGCGTGGGCAGCTGCTCGCTGAGCACGGAGCAAACGGCCTCGCCCAAACCGCCGATAATGCTGTGCTCCTCTACGGTGATGACCTTGCCGGTCTTCTTGGCAGTTGCCAAAACGGCAGCCTCGTCCAAGGGCTTAATGGTAGCCATATTGATCACCTCGGCAGAAATGCCCTTGGCAGCCAGCTGCTCTGCGGCAGCCATAGCCTCCGGCACCATCAGACCGCAGGCAATGATGGACACATCGCTGCCCGCACGGATCACCTCGGCCTTGCCGATCTCAAACTGATAATCCTCGTTGTGGAACACCTCGGTTGCCAGGCGGGCAAAGCGCATATACACCGGGCCCTCCATCTCATAGGCGGCCTTTACCACCTGCCGAGCCTCCACATCGTCTGCCGGACAAATCACGGTCATGCCGGGGATCACCCGCATCAGGGCAAAGTCCTCACAGCACTGGTGGGACGCGCCGTCCTCGCCAACGCTGATCCCGGCGTGGGTAGCACCAATCTTTACATTCAAATGGGGATAGCCAATGCTGTTGCGCACCTGCTCAAAGGCACGACCGGCAGCGAACATGGCAAAGCTGGACGCAAAGGGTACCAGCCCCATGGTAGACAAACCGGCGGCCACGCTCATCATATCCGCCTCAGCAATGCCGCAGTTAAAGTGGCGGTCCGGATAGGCTTTCTTAAAAATGCCGGTCTTGGTTGCGCCGGCCAGGTCTGCGTCCAACACCACCAGGTTATCGGCGCCGCCTGCAGCCAGTTCCTTTAAGGCGTTGCCGTAGCTCTCGCGAGTTGCGATCTTCTTTACTTCTGCCATGGTTACGCCTCCAATTCCTGCAGCTTGGCAGTCAGCTCTGCCATTGCCGTTTTGTATTCCTCCGGGTTGGTGGCCTTGCCGTGCCAACCGCACTCGTTCTCCATAAAGGACACACCCTTGCCCTTCACCGTCTTCATCAAAATGCAGAAGGGCTTGGTGCTCTTGTGGAAGGCATCAAAAGCGCTCTCCAGCTGGTCAAAATCATTGCCGTCAACGGTGACCACATCAAAGCCAAAGGCCTTTACTTTCTCATCAATCGGCTCGGCGCACATCACATCTTTGCACAGACCGTCGATCTGCAAGCCGTTCCAGTCAATGATCACGCACAGGTTATCCAGGTGGTACTGGTTGGCAAACATCATGGCCTCCCAAACCTGGCCCTCCTCGATCTCACCGTCGCCCAAAAGGGTGTACACCCGAATATCATCCTTGCCCAGGAACTTGGCGCCCTTGGCCATACCGCAGGCGGCGCTGATGCCCTGACCCAGAGAGCCGGTGCTCATATCAACGCCGGGCACCGTGTTCATATTGGGGTGACCCTGTAAATAAGAGCCAATATGGCGCAGGGTGGTCAGGTCCTCCGGCGGGAAAAAGCCCTTGTATGCCAGAGCGCTGTACAGACCGGGGGCGCAATGACCCTTAGACAAAACAAAGCGGTCACGATCTGCCCACTTGGGGTTCTTTGGATCCACACGCATTTCTTTGCCATACAAATATGCGAACACATCCGCGGAGGACAAACTGCCGCCGGGGTGCCCGGATTTGGCGCTGTTGGTGCTGTCTACAATGCCCAGACGGATCTTGGCGGCGTAGATCTGGAGCGCCTTTTTGGTTGCTTGGTCCATAATGATAACTCCTTCAAAAAGATTTCATCTGTATTTTAACACTTAAACGGCGGCTGTTCAATAGTTTTTCCAAATTTATAAGTGCCAAAAAGGGGCCCTGTTCCACAGAGCCCCCACTTTTTCGACCTTAACGGATCCGGGTGTAAAACACATCCAGCACCGTCTGCATTAAACTGTCTTTATCCGGGTAAAAACCGGCGTACACATAATCCTTGAATTCCTTATTGTCCACCGCTTTCATCTCCCCCTCCAGGGTATAGGACTGGAAGCCGGTAACGCCCTTTTGCAGCAGCAAAGAGCCAAGGTAAGTCACATTGGACACAGTCAGATCCGTGGTGCAATAATCAGAAGCGGTATTGTACAAATTGGTAATGACGCTAAAATCTGAGGTGACGCTGCCTCGCACTTTGTCCGCAAAGGCGTTTAGGTACTGCACCTGGCGCTGGGTACGATTTAAGGAAGCGTTCAGGTTATCCATATCACGGGTACGCACATAGGCCTCGGTAAGGTCACCGGTCAGGTGCACGGTATCGCCCTTCTTGACCCCGTAGTCCGGCAGATCGTAGAGGGACTGCACCTTCACCCCGCCAATAGAGTCGTTAATGGGCTGGATCCCGTTCAGATCCAAGGCAAAATACTTATCAATGGGCACATTGTAGAGAATACGGCTGATAGACTTGGTTACATTCTTGCAGGAGGTGCCGAAGCCGTCGCCGTAAGCATAGGCAATACAAAGCTCCATTTCCTTGGTCTTTTTGAAATTGCCGTCCTTGTCAAACACATCCACATCCACCATGGTGTCGCGGGGCACGGCGATCATAGAGGTTTTGCCGCTGACCTTGTCAATGGCAACCACAATATCCGTATCCGCCATACCGTTTGTGGAAGTATGGTTCTCTGCCTTGCCCAGCTCTCGCTTGTCTACACCCAGGAACGCCATGGTCACCACATTCTCGTTATACACATAGGTGTGGCCCTTATACTCAATGGTCTCCTGGTAGTCGGTGGCGGCAGTTGTATCGGTCATCTTCTTCTCGCCGTTGTAGTTCAGGATCAGGAACGCACCCACCACAAGGGCAACGATAATCAGCAGCGCCACCAAAATACCAATCACCACCCGGGCGCCCTTGGGCAGCCGATGGTGCCGGTGATGATGGTGATGGTGGTGGCGGTGCCGACGGTGCTTGCCGTGACGGCTGTGGCTATGGCTGTCGCTATGGTGATGATGGTGATGGTGTTCCTCACCGCCGGGCGCCGGTTCCACCGGCGCGCCTGTGGCCTCCGCCCGCTGGCGGTGGTTCTCCGAGGCGTGGTACTCGCCGGGGGTTGCGTCAGCCGAAGTCTCTTTCATTTCAAATTGAGGCGCGCGGTAACTTACGCCGGGGGTATCATCGCCACCGGTTAGGGAGAACACGCTGTCTTCAAAGCGCTCCAAATTGGGATCAATCGGTTTTTTCATTCTTCAGTAACACTCCGCTTACAAGGTATCTGCTGCTCCGTTGGCTGGTGCCGGTAAAGCAGGTGGACAGGATCACCACATGGCTGTCCTTATCCACAGTGGTCTTTAGGTCCGTACGCACATTCTTCAAGGCAGAATCCGGATTTTGCAGCATGGCAAAGAAGTCACTGCGCACCGTCACATCTTGAAAAGAAAAGCTGTTCATAATATGCCGATCATCGTACTTAAAGGCAGAGATGATCTGGTAGGTCAGCTTGTGGCCGGGCATATAAATGTAAAAATACGGGTGGCTGTCAAAGAAAGACTTGTCCTCAAACTTATGCAGTGAGGTAAACATACTCTCGCTAAAGCCGTTATGACCGTACACCAGGGTCACCGAGTCGTTAAAGGTGGTTGTGTTCTGCGACTGGGTAAACACGGCACCGCTGGCCAGCCAGCTTTTATCATAGGCACTGTGGGTCAGGTAAAACTCATCGTCCACCGTGCTTTGCACAATGGGATAGTTCACCTCGGTACCGTCCACCTGGATCCAAGCGTAAATTTCGTCATTTTGGCTTTGCAGCTTTTTGAAATTCACCGGATTGGTGGGCTTTTTGCTCTCGCCGGTGGTACTGGGCGCTTCCGTTACCATACTCTGGCTGCGCCGATCCTCCTGGCGGGCGGTGTACTGCTGGTACAGATCCACACCGATATACGCCAGCCCGGCAATCAGGCACACCAAGGCAATGATCAGCAGTATGACCCGCCCGGTGTTGCGCTTCTCCTCTTTTTTCGGTTCTTTTCGATTATCCATTGCTTGGGTGTCGCTCCTTGGCATTGTCGCCGTATTTCATTAAAAAAAGCCTGTTTACCGTATGGCAAACAGGCTTTTGCAGTTCGTCTTATTCAGCGTCCTGTTTTTTCTTCATGGCAGCCAGAACTGCTGCACCTGCGCCGGCAAGTGCAAGGCCGGTAGCCATGGTCGCGCCGGTTTTGGGAGAATTGCTCTTATTGTCCTTCCTGGGCGCCCTCTTAGTGGTGGTCTCACCCTTGAAGTTTACGATGGCGTTACCAATTACATCGCCCTCATAGCCGTTGATCAGTTGAATGGTGATGGTGTTGCCGTCTACGGAGATCACCTTGTAGTCCTTGCCCTCGGTCATGCCCGGGAACTGCCAATCCTGGAAGTCGCCGTTGCCGGTGTAGGTAAAGCTGATCTTGGTGGGATCGGTGGGATCCACCTGATAGTCCACATCGTCGCTGACCTTACCGTTTACCTGGCCGATCTTGTCATTGTCTCTGGTGGTGTGCTCCGGGCTGGCCACGGTGTTAGACGCAGCGAAAGCCATCATGGAAGTGGCACCCAGTGCAGAGAACGCCAGCATAGCAGCCAGCAGGATGGAAAGAATCTTTTTCATTTTCATACACCTCTTTGAGAATATAGTTATGCCATAGATATTCTAACTTCATTACTGATTATATCATCTTGGTAACTGCTTGTAAAGTCTTTTTTCAAAATTCTTTGACCCACAAAACCGTGCCACGCGCCATGGTTGCTATCCCTTGGGGCTGTAGGCGCACCGGGCTGCCACCGAGCACAAAATGTAGCCGCATTTGTGAACAAAAAATTCTTACGTCTCCATTGGCGCTGCCTCCAGCGCCTGGGTAATACTGCCCTCGAACAACCGGCACAGAGCCTGCACATGCGCCACAATATCATAGACCATATTTTGATTGAGCCAGTTGGTCACCTGGCCGAACAGCTCGCACTGGCAAAAATCCACAAGAAGCGCCAGCTCCTCCTCCGGCAGTGTGTGCAGCAGGTCCACCGAGCGGCAGGCAATGTAGCGACTGACCACATAATTGCACACCCGCATTAAATTCTGCTCGTAAAACGCCCGATCCGGCGACGCCCAAATGTTGCGAATGGCCCGCTTGTTCTCCACCAGCCGCTCCAGCACCGTCGTCAGTCCCTCTTCCAAAGAAAAGCTCTCCGGTATGCGAGAGATGATCTCGTCCGCGCTTTCTATGATCACCGTTTCCAGCAGTTGGGGCAGGTCCTGAAAATGGTAGTAGAACGAATTGCGGTTGATGCCGCAGTCCTCCACAATATCCTTGACAGTGATCTTGGTAATGGGCCTTTGGCTGAGAAGCCGCATAAAGGACTGCTGAATGGCCAGCTTGGTAAAATTCGGCATAACAAACCCCCTGTCCACTCACTATACCATAATCGGTGGCAAAAAGCAAAGCACACAGGGGGTTATTTATTGTTATTTTACAAAGAGTGCCAACAGATCTTTGAAGCTCAGCAACTGCACGGACCAGTAGGCCGGCGCTTTCTTAAACACATTGATGCTCACCATCATAATGAGCCAGTCCGCCAGAATCAGCGTCCCCAGCACATAGTCCAGCTGCACCGTGGTGCGGTAGGGAATACGCTGAATTTTCTTCATCAGTCCCTCAAAGAAGTTGCCCATAATGACAGCCACGCCCAGGCTCATGGCGGTGCAGGTAGGAATGCTGGTGTACTTGGTCACATGCAGGGGGATCCCGCTGTAATCCCACAGGGAGATGCCGGACACCTGCTCAAAAATGCTGCCCACCACAATCTCGCCGAAAAAGACAAACAGGAACACCACAGTAAAATAATAGATCCGTGCCAGTATTTTATCCCGGCGGGTGTTGCCCTCCAGCACCCGGTGGCTGAAGAAGCGCGGGTGATTGGTGGTGCCCAAAGCCAGGTACATGGCCCACATGGCAATGGTGTAGCAAAACAGGAAGGGCAGCAGCTGGTTGCGGGAGTCCAAAACGCCCTTAGACACCAGGCGAAACAGGTTCTCCACCCAGTAGCCGATATGGGCATACACCAGCCCCGCCAGCCACAAATGGGTCACATCGTAATCATACAGCCGCACGGTGCCGTTGTCCGCTTTGGTAAAGAATTTGTCCAGCACTTTGTTCATAGTGCCACTTCCTTTCTGCCCTCATTGTAGCACCGACTGCTGTCTTTACAATGGCCGAACCTGCCCCTTTGTCTGAAAATATAACAATTTTTGACAAATGTCAAAAAAGCAAAAAGCGGAGAGGCACGCTCTCCGCTTCTGTATCATTTTTTGCAGGTCTTAGCTAAGCTTGGCCTTGCCGGTGCACAGCTGGTAATACCGACCCTGCTGGGCCATCAAGGCGTTGTGGTCGCCCCGCTCGATAATGCGGCCGTCCTCCAGCACCATAATCGCGTTAGACTCCCGCACCGTAGAGAGCCGGTGGGCGATCACAAAGGTGGTCTTGCCGGCCATCAGCCGATCCATACCGTGCTCAATATGCTTCTCTGTGCGGGTATCAATGGAGGAGGTGGCCTCGTCCAGTACCATCACCGGCGGGTCTGCCACTGCCGCCCGGGCAATCGCCAGCAGCTGGCGCTGACCCTGGCTCAGGTTGCCGCCGTCGCCGGTGAGCATGGTCTGGTAGCCCTCCGGCAACCGCCGGATAAAGGAATGGGCAGAGGCCAGCTTGGCTGCGGCAATGCATTCCTCGTCGGTGGCATCCAGCCGACCGTAACGGATATTCTCCATCACCGTACCGGTAAACAGGTGGGTGTCTTGCAGCACCATTGCCAAGCTACGGCGCAAATCGTCCTTTTTGATCCGGCGAATGTCAATACCATCATAGGTGATGGTGCCCTCCTGAATATCGTAAAACCGATTGATCAGATTGGTAATGGTGGTCTTGCCTGCGCCGGTGGAGCCTACAAATGCGATCTTCTGCCCCTCTTTGGCGTACAGGCTAATATCATGGAGCACCACCTTCTCCGGCACATAGGCAAAGGTCACATGGTGGAACTCCACAGCCCCGTGCACCGGCACCCGGCGATCGCCGTCCTGCCAGTACCACCGTTTCTCCTCCCCGGCACCGGTTACCGTCAAAGTCACGGTGCCCCGGTCCTCTTCGGAGGCCGTGTCCATCATCTCAAACACTCGCTCCGCACCGGCCAGAGCGGAAAAAATGGTGTTCATCTGATTGGCGATCTGGTTAATGGGTTGCGTAAATTGCTTGGCATAGCTGAGGAAAGTAAAGAATGTGCCGATGTCCAGCCGCCCGGTCAGGGCCAGCAGCCCGCCGAACAAAGCGATCAGGGCATAACCGGCATTGTTAATTCCGTTGGACACCGGGCCCATCAGCCCCGCATAAAAGTTGGCGTTGGTGGCCGCAGAGCGAAACGCCTCGTTGTACTGCTCAAAACCCGCAATGGCCTGGTCCTCATGGTTAAATACCTTGATGACCCGCATGCCCTCAACGGACTCCTCAATATTGCCGTTCATTTGACCCAAATTGGCCTGCTGCGCCTGAAAGTAATGCTTGCTCTTTTTGCCGATCTTAGATACCGTCACCAGCATAATAATCATAAACACCAGCGAAATACAAAACAGCGGCGGACTCAGGGCAATCATCATCACCACAATGCCCACAAAGGTAAAGGCGGAGGACACCAGCTGCACCATAGACTGCTCCAGCATCATCTGAATATTATCCACATCATTGGTGTAGCGGCTCATGATCTCGCCGTGGGTCTGGGTGTCAAAAAACCGCAGAGGCAGAGTCTGCATGTGGTCAAACAGCTCCTTGCGGATCAGGTTGGTGGTCTTGTAGGCGATCTGGACCATCACCTTGCTTTGAATGTACGTACAAAGGGACGCGCCAATATACAGCGCCGACACAATGGCCAGGTTACGCATTAGGCTTTCCACACCCACGGTGGCAAAATTGCCTGCCCGGATGGAGGCATCAATGTCGTTCAAAATAGGCTTCAGCCAGTAGGAGGCCCCTACGGAGCATACCGTGCTGGCAATGAGCATCACGAATACCGCCAGCAACATAAATTTGCTCTTGCCCGCATACTGCAAAATGCGGCCAAAGGTCTTTTTGGCATTCTTGGGTTTCTTAAAATCCGTTCTTCTGGGACCCGGCATTATTCGCTCACTCCTTTCGCCTGTGTGGTTACGATCTCCTTATAGATCTCGTTGTCGGCCAGCAGCTGCTCATGGGTACCGATCCCCTTGATTTGGCCGTCGTCCAATACCAGAATCTGGTCCGCAGCCTGCACGGAGCTGACCCGCTGGGCAATAATGAACACGGTGGTGTCCTTAAAATCCTTATAGAAGCTCTCCCGAATTTTGGCCTCCGTTGCCGTATCTACGGCGGAGGTGGAGTCATCCAGGATCAAAATTTTCGGGTGCTTGATCATGGCTCGGGCAATGCAAAGCCGCTGCTTTTGACCGCCGCTCAGATTCAGCCCACCCTGGCTCAAATCCGTATCGTACCCCTTGGGCTGGGCCAGTACAAAGTCATGGGCCTGCGCCGCCTGACAAGCCGCCACAATCTCCTCGTCCGTGGCATCTTTCTTACCCCAGCGGATATTCTCCTTAATGGTGCCACTAAAAAGCACGTTCTTTTGCAGCACCACGCCAATCATCTCCCGCAAAGCGGTCAGGTCGTACTTACGCACATCCACCCCGTCAATGAGCACCTGCCCTTGGGTGGCGTCATACAGCCGGGGGATCAGGTTCACCAAACTGCTCTTGCCGCAGCCGGTGCCGCCTACAATACCGATGATCTGGCCGGGCTTGGCGGTAAAGCTGATATGCTCCAAAATATCGTCCCCGTGGCCCTCCGTATTATACTTAAAGCTCACATCCCGGAACTCTACGCCCCCCTTGGGGTTCTCCGGCAAATAGGGGTTCTGCGGATTGGTAATGTCAATTTCTGTATCCAGCACCTCCACCACACGGTCGCCGCAGGCTTTACCACGAGCCAGCTGCAGCAGCATCATGGAGATCATCATCAAATTCATCAAAATTTGAATCACATAAGAGGCAAAGACGGAGATTTGGCCCACTTCCATCACGCCGGCGTTGGCCTCTAAAGCGCCTTTATAATACACAAAGACCACTACGGCGTTGAGCATCAGCATCATCACCGGCATCACGGTCACAATCAGGCCCGCTGCCTTGGCGCCCTGGGCGGCCAAATCATCGGAGGCGTCATGGAATTTGTCTTTCTCCCTTTCCTCCCGCACATAGGCCTTGACCACACGCATACCGATTAAGTTTTCCTGCACCACCCGGTTTACGTTGTCGATCTTCTTCTGCATTTTTTGGAACATAGGGAAGCCGAACTTCAAAATGCAGGCCACCACCACAATCAAAATCGGCAGCAAGATCAGCAGCATAGCGCTCATTTTGGGATTGATGGACACCGCAAAGCAGGCGGCCACCACCGCCAACGCCGGCACACGCACTAAAATCCGCAGGCACATCATCACCACATTCTGCAAGGTGGTCACATCGTTGGTCATACGGGTAGTCAGCGACGCAGTAGAGAACTGGTCAATGTTCTTAAAGGAAAAATGGCTGATCTTGCGGTACATATCCCCTCGCAGCCGGTAGGCAAACCGCTGGCTCACATTGGCGGAGGTTTTCATGGTCACCACGCCGCCAAAAAGGCCTAACAGCGCCAGCACCAGCATGCCCAAGCCGCTGAGGATCACCGCAGTACGCACGCTCTCCGGCGAGGCGGCGGTGTCCACCTTTTGATAAATGCTGTTGGCAAGGGACGGCAGTGCCAGCTCGCAGATGGCCTCTACGATCATACCGGCGGCGCTGATGGCTGCCAGTCCCCACAGCCCTTTCATATATTTGGATAACTTCTTTAACATTCGGTTCTCCTTTCCGTTTTCTTCATCTATCTTTCCCACTTACGGGTTTTCTTTGCCCACATTTTGCAATGCACGCTCCAACAGGCCGGCCAAAGTCAGCACCTGTTCCTCACTCATACCGGCGGTGAGCACCTGCTCCATGGCGTTCATTTTTTGGTGAATCTTTTTCGGCGCGTCCTCCGCCACCGAAGTGGGATACAGCCGCACAATCCGGGCGTCCTTTTCGTCCACCCGCTTTTCAATAAACCCGGCCTTTTCCATGCGCTTGACAGACACGGAGGCGGTAGCGCTGGCCACCCCCAGGGCACGGCTCAGCTGGCCCAGGGTCATACCCGGTTGGCGAATCAGCAGCAGCAATATATCCTGCTGGCCGGAAAACAGGCCCTGCTCCGCTACGGCGGCATTAAAATTCTTGCGCAAATATTTAGAGAGTTCCATCACCCGAGGACCGATCTCATCCGGTCGCAGCGGACGGCGATGACAGGGTTTCAGCTCCATGCAGGCACTTCCTTTTTATTCATTTAGCCGCCTATCGTTAGGCGGCTTATGATGTATTTTAGCACACTTGCACAAAAAGTCAAGCATATGATTGTAAATTCTGCCAAAGTGTGGTAGAATAGGCAACCGTTAGAGGAGCGGTTGTATGGATTTATATGATTATAATACAATAAAGAGAATATTAACCCGTCACGGCTTCACTTTTTCCAAAGCGCTGGGGCAGAACTTTTTGATTGATCCCTCCGTGTGTCCCCGTATGGCAGCAGCACTGGAAGCGGACGACCGTACCGGCGTGCTGGAAATCGGGCCGGGCATCGGCGTGCTCACCAAAGAGCTGTCTGCCGTGTGCGGTCGAGTAGCCGCCGTGGAGCTGGACCGCCGCCTGCCGGATGTGCTGGCCGAGACCCTGGCAGACTGCCCCAATGTGCAGGTGGTGCCCGGCGATGTGCTGCAAATGGACTTGCAGGCGCTGTTTGCCGACCAGTTCGCCGGCTGTGACCGCTTGCAGGTGTGCGCTAACCTGCCCTACTACATTACCACCCCGGTGCTGATGCGCCTGCTGGAAAGCGAGCTGCCTATTGAACGGCTGGTGGTGATGGTGCAACTGGAGGCGGCCAAGCGCCTATGCGCGCCCCTGGGCACCCGGGACTGCGGTGCCGTGTCCGCGGCGGTGGAATACTATACGCAGGCGGAGATCTTGTTTGAAGTGGGGCGAGAGAGCTTTTTCCCCAGCCCCAATGTAGACTCTGCGGTGATCGCCTTGACCCGGCGGCAGCAGCCTCCGGTGCAGGTGACGGACGAGGGCTACTTTTTCCGTGTGGTCAAGGGCGCCTTTTTGCAGCGGCGCAAGACCCTGGCCAACAGTTTGAACGCCGCCCTGGGCGTGCCCAAGGCAGAACTGACGGCGCTGTTCCAATCTTTAGGACTGAGCGCCACCGCGCGGGCCGAACAGCTGACCATGTCCCAAATGGCAGCCCTGGCTAACGCGCTCTATGAGAAGAAGGCATAAAAGATCAATGAAAGACAATACCCAAGTTTTTGAAAGTTACAGCGTGCCCCGGGCCGTGCGCACTTTGGCGCTGCCCAGCATGATGGGCATGCTGGTGAATATCGTTTATAACCTGGCTGACACATTCTTTGTGGGTCAGACCGGCAACGCCAATATGGTGGCCGCCGTGTCGGTGACCATGCCGCTGTTTTTGCTGTTTATCGCCTGCGGCAACCTGTTCGGTGTAGGCGGCTGCGCCTTTGTAAGCCGCTCTCTGGGCGAGGGAAAGACAGAGCGGGTCAAGACCATCAGCAGCTTTTGCGTTTACAGTGCTATTGGCGTTGGGTCGGTGATGACCGTGCTGTTTTTGGTGTTCCGCAAGCCGGTACTGTACGCAGTGGGCGCGTCGGACGCCACCTTTGCCTACGCCGCCGATTATCTGAAGTATGTGGCCATCGGCTCTCCCTTTATTGTGTCCTCTGTGATGCTGGGCAACCTGGTGCGGGGCGAGGGCGCCGCGAGGGTATCTATGATCGGCAGCATTATCGGTCAGGTGGTCAATATTGTGCTGGACCCGATCTTTATTTTGAACAAGGGCGACAAGCTCTTTGGTCTGACCATGCCCTTTGGCACCGGTCAGGGCGTAGCCGGTGCTGCCATTGCCACCGTCATCGGCAATGTGGTCAGCGTGGTATTCTTCCTGATTTACTTTTTGCGGGGCAAGTCCATTTTATCCATCAGCCCCGGCCGTTACCGGGTGCGGGGCGGCATTGCCCGCGGGGTCATTACCGTTGGACTGCCTGCCGCCATTAACAATTTGCTGATGAGCATTTCCAACATGCTGATCAATGTGTTTTTGCAAGGCTATGGCGACAACGCGGTGGCAGCCATGGGCATTACCATGAAGGCCAATATGCTGGTGGTAATGCTGCAACTGGGACTGGCGCAGGGCGTGCAGCCACTGGTGGGCTACTGCTACGGGGCAAACAAACTGGACCGTATGCGCCACAGCATTCGCTTTTCCTGCGTTTGCAACATTGTGCTGGGCACAGTAATCACCGTGATATACTTTATCTTTACCCGCCAGGTGGTCAGCGTGTTTATCGACGACCCGGCTGTAATCGACTATGGGGTCAAAATGCTGCGTGCCTTAATGATCTCCGGCCCGGTGATCGGCTGTATGTTCGTGCTGAACTTCTCATTCCAGGGCATGGGCAAGGGCACCCAAAGTATGATCTTGTCCCTCAGCCGACAGGGATTGATTTATTTCCCGCTGTTGATTATAATGAATAAGACGGTTGGTCTGGATGGCATTATCTGGTCCCAGGCCGTGGCCGACCTGGTGTGCACCGTCATGAGCGTGGTGATGTTCCTGCTGGTGGTGCGCAAACTGCGCCGGCAGCATAGCCAAAAGACGGAAGCATAAGAAAGGGTGAGGAAAAATGGAGCTGTCCCATTGGGATAAAAAAGAACAAGCACCGCTGGTGGAGTTCTTAGGGGCGTCGCTGCTGTCGCACCCGCTGATGATGTATTATTGTCCGGATCGGGACAAGCGGGAAAAATTCATCACCCGCTATATGGAGCACAACTTGCCCCGCTGGATCCAAACCGGCACCGTGCTGGTCAGCGATCCGGCTCACGCAGTAGGCGTGCTGCTGCCCAAGGACGCACCGGAGTACCGCTCTCCGTCCAAGAGCGCCCTGTCCATGCTCTCCGGCGACCGTTCCCGGCGGATCCAATCGCACCGGAATGTAACCCGCAATATCGTGGGCGTGATGATCCCCAGGGAAAAACCGGTGCAGGTGCTCACTCTCTTTGGCAACGCCGCCGCCCAAAAGCAGGAGCTTTTGCAGCTGGTGTCCGAGGCCCAGGACCTGGCGGACGAAAAGCAGTTTGTCCTGGTGTACGACACCTTCTCCCGCCGCTTGGTAGACGCGCTGGAGAACCAGGGCTTCTCCACCGGCTACCAGCGTAATTTCCTGGATACCCACTTCATCCAAACCCTAATGACCTATAATATATAATGCATGGCAAAAAGCAGCCCACCGGGCTGCTTTTTATTTTTCCATACGATGTCTAAAGTCAAAGCAAAGCGATTCTTCATAGACAATCTGCGCGGGGTATGGTATAGTGTGAGTAAGCGCAAGCAGAAAAGAAAAGGCAGGCAGGTTTATGAGCAAATACGAAAAAGCGGAGCTGACCAACATGTGCATGATCTATGACGGTGCCGGGCGTGTGGTGGTGCAGGACAAGGTCGGCAAAAGCTGGGGCGGGATCACCTTTCCCGGTGGGCATGTGGAGAAAGACGAGTCCTTTGTGGATTCCGTTATTCGAGAAGTGAAAGAAGAGACCGGGCTGGATATTCAGTCCCCCAAACTGTGCGGGATCAAGTGGTGGGAAGCAGGTCACGGCCGGCGCTACATTATCCTGCTGTTCAAAACCGACCGCTACACCGGCACGCTGCATGATTCTAACGAAGGCAAAGTGTTTTGGGCCGAATTAGACACGCTGCGCTCCATGCGCCTGGCGCCCAGCTTTGACAAAATGCTGGATGTTTTCACCAACGAGGACATACAGGAATACATCCAGCGCAAAGGGACGGATGGATGGACGGATATTTTGAAATGACAAAACAGGAAATGATATCCACCGTGTATCGCCAACTGGCGCTGGACTATAATTGCCAACCGGAGGATTTTACAAGAAGCGGCATTCTTTTTACAGAAGCAAAAATGCAGCGAGGCCGGCGGGAAATGCCATTTGTCACCCCGCGTCTGGAGGTGATCACCATGGGCAAAAGCACCGTGGTCAACGCATCTAAAAGTGTTATGCCCTATGTAAAGCAAAAATTCAGGAACAAAAGCAGCTACGAAATTCTCACCGACAAGCTGGTCTACGGCGCAAATCCCTACTATCTTCCGGATATAGAGCACATAAAGCCTATGGAAAATGCCGCCTGTTCCTTTGTTCTGCTGGATAAAGACCTGCACGGTTTGTATAAAAACAAGGGCTTTTCAAACGCATTGCAGTATGACCGCGACAGCGCGCGACCAGAAGTGCTGGCCGCCGTAGCCTATGACCAAGAGCAAATCGTCGGCATTGCTTGTGTCAGTGCAGATAGCCAGACAATGTGGCAGATTGGCGTGGATGTGCGCCCTGCCTATCGCGGCAACGGCATCGGGGTAAAGTTGGTGAATATGCTGACCATAGAGACTTTAGCTCGAGGTGTGGTGCCCTATTACACCACGGATATTGCCAATATAAGCTCTCAAAAAGTGGCCGTCAAAAGCGGCTATTTGCCCGCCTGGACCCATTGCTTTAGGAACCGATTACCAAAATTCCATAAATAAAAAGCGCAAAAAAGACGGAACCACTCTACATGGTTCCGTCTTTTGTTTTGCTTTATGGGCTTACTCCCCCGCCTCGGTAGAGAGTAGCACCCGGTCGTTGTCAAACTCCTCACCGGAGGTAATCTTAAACTTATCCAGCAGATCCTTGGTGGTCAGTTTCTTCTTCTCTTCACCGCTTACATCATAGATGATCTTGCCCTCATTCATCATAATCAACCGGTTGCCGATGGCAATGGCGTCCTTCATATTGTGGGTAATCATAATGGTGGTCAGGTGATCCCGGGCCACGATCTTCTCCGTCAGATCCAGTACCTTCTTGGCGGTCTTAGGATCCAACGCTGCCGTGTGCTCATCCAGTAGCAGCACCTTGGGCTTCTTCAAAGTGGCCATCAACAGGGTCACCGCCTGGCGCTGACCACCGCTGAGCAGGCCCACCTTGGAGGTCAGGCGGGTATCCAGCCCCAAATCCAGCTCCTTGAGCATCTCTGCATACTGAACCTTTTCTTTTTTACTAACGCCGGAACGCAGGGTTCGCCCCTTGCCACGGCGAGCGGCGATGGCCAAATTCTCGGCAATCTGCATGTCCGCAGCAGTGCCGGTCATGGGGTCCTGGAACACACGGCCGATAAACTTGGCGCGCTTGTATTCCGGCAGCTTGGTCACATCCTGGCCGTCGATCACAATGGAACCGCAGTCCACCGGGTACACGCCGGCGATCATATTCAGCATCGTGGATTTGCCGGCGCCGTTGCCGCCGATCACCGTTACAAAATCCCCCTCGTTCAGGGTCAGATCAATGCCGCAAAGGGCCTTTTTCTCATTGATGGTGCCGGGGTTAAATGTCTTTTGTACACCTGTGATTTTAAGCATTGTCCTTGCCCCCCTTATTCGTCTTTACATGCTTGGCGCCCAACTGCCCTTTCCAGTACGGCACGCCCAGGAACAGCGCCACCACCAAAGCGGAGAACAGCTTCAGATCGTTGGCGTTCAGGCCCATTTGCAGCACCAACTGAATGACAATATAGTAGATCACGCCACCCAGCACCGCTGCCAGCAGGCGCAGAGCAAAGTTCTTGAACAGCTTGCCAAAGATCACATCGCCGATGATCACCGCCGCCAGGCCGATAACGATAGCGCCGCGGCCCATATTGATGTCCGCAAAGCCCTGATACTGGGCCAGCAGACCGCCGGACAATGCCACAATGCCGTTGGAGAGCACCAGTCCCAGCACCTTGTTGAACCCGGTGTTGATGCCGTTGGCGCGGGCCATGGCCTCATTGCACCCGGTGGCGCGCACGCCGGCGCCCAGTTCCGTGCCGAAGAACCAGTACAGCAACCCAATGATCACCAGCGCAAAAGCACCGCCGACGAGAATGGATTTGGGAATATACCGCAGGGATACCAAGATCCCATATTCATCAATATTCAGCGCCACATTGGCACGACCGCTCATAATCCGCAGGTTTACGGAATACAGCGCCAGCTGGGTCAAAATACCTGCCAAAATCGCCGGTATGCCAAACTTGGTATGCAAAATACCGGTAACCAGTCCGGCAATACACCCGGCCAAGAACGCCAGCAGCATGGCCAGCCAAATGTTCATCCCTGCAATGGTACACACCACCAGCACGGCACCGCCGGTACCAAAGCTGCCGTCCACCGTCAAGTCGGCCAAATCAAGAACCTTAAAGGTCAAATACACGCCCACTGCCATGATACCCCAGATGATACCCTGGGCACAAGCACCGGGCAAAGAAGCTAAAAATCCGCTCATTGCACAATCTCCTTCAATTTAAAGTGCTAAATTCGCAAAGCGTAGTCCTATCTTACCAAATCCGCCGTAAAAAATCAAGTAGAGGACGCCAATATAAAAGACGCCAATCTCTCCACCACCGAACCACACGCCGAATCAACCGCACAAAAAACCGGGCAGCATTTCTGCTGCCCGGCATCGTGGCAATGTTTAGCTTTCGATCGCCTTGTAGCCGTCTACCACCTTCAGACCCAGTGCCTTGCAGCGGGCGGCGTCATATTCCTTGGTCAACTTGTCTTCCGGCACGAACTCAATGTCCATGGTTGCCGGGTCTTTGCCGTTAACCAGAATGTCATAAGCCATTTCGCCGGCCTTGTAGCCGATGTCGTAATAGCTGATGGACAGAGTGGCTACACCGCAACCGGAGCAAATGCCCTCCTCACCGGCAATAATGGGTACGCCGGCAGGCTGTGCAATGTTGTCAATGGTCTTAGCGCTGGAGGCCATAGTGTTGTCTGTGGGAACATACAGCACATCGCTGTTCTGGCAAGCCAGCTTAGTTACGGATGCGATCTCATTGGAGTCCGCAGCGGTGTATTCCTTCACTTCCAGACCCATTTCCTTCAGCTTTGCGCCCACAACAGTGGCCTGGTACTTGGAGTTTTTCTCCGCAGAGCAGTACAGAATGCCCACTTTCTTGGCATCCGGCACCCACTCTTTAACCATGGCGGCCTGCTTATCCAGCGGTGCCAGGTCGGCGGTACCGGTCACATTGATCCCGGTCTTGGTGGCAGTCTCGTCCTTCAGACCCAGAGCCACACCGTAGCTGGTAACGGAGGTGCCCACAATCGGAATGGTGTTGGTTGCCGTGCGGGCAGCCACCAGTGCGTCCGTAGCGTTGGCCATGATCAGGTCCACATTCTGAGACACATACTGGTTAACAATGGTGGAGCACAGGGTGGAATCGCCGGCGGCGTTCTGCTCTTTGAAAGTCACCTTGTCGCCCAGCTTGTCCGTCAGCGCCTTCTTAAAGCCCTCGGTAGCCTTGTCCAGTGCCGGATGCTGCATGGCCTGGCAGATACCTACGGTATAAGTGCCCTTGGCACTGCCGCCGGAACAACCGGCAAATACAGAAGCCACCAGCAGCCCGGACAGCGCCACGGCAGCGATCTTCTTCACAACCTTATTCATTGTAATAACCCCTTTTCTCGGTAAATTTATGATGATTTTAGTTTAGCACATAAAAGCGTTAAAGTCAACACCTTTTTTCTTGCATAAATGCCTGCCCGGGTGTATAGTGAAGTTATCCTAACGAAAAGGAGATATTCCTATGCAACTGAACCCGTACCGAGATCTGCCCTGGGAGCAGCTGATGCCCACCGCCCGGCGGAAGCTGCTGTGCAGCGACAAAAACTATATGTTCGTCTTAATGGAGTGCAAGGCCGGCACAGCCCAGCCGCCCCACAGCCATCCCCACACCCAGGTGGATTACCTACTGGAGGGCGAGATTGATATGCAGGTGGGTGACGAAGTGCGCCGTATGCATGCCGGCGACATTGTGCAGGTGCCCGGCAATGTGCCCCACGCCTTTTGCCGGGTCTACCGGGATACCCGCTGGCTGGAATTCTTCACCCCTGCCCGAGCGGACATTTTGCCCCGGGAAGAACAGAAAGAAAAAGAATAATTCAAACCCTTTGGCGCCCCTTGTTGCAAGAGGCGCGCTTTTTTTGTTTGGCTTGTTCCAATAAATAAGTAAGGGCGGCAATCTGCCCCCTTACCGAAAATTACAAACAACATCACACCACCTACAAATCCCTACGCTTCCTTTTCTCCGCCTGCCGAATATAAAGCGCCCCGCAAAACACGGCGCAAACGGCGGCAGCAATGGGCACGGCCCACCAAACAGCCCCGGTGCCCAGGGGTGCCGCCAGGCACGCACCCACGCACAGGCACAACGGCAGCACACCGGCAGTAACCAGCGCCGATTTGGCTCGGTTTACCGACTGGAAATAGGCACTCACCGTCAGTACCGGCGGCAAGAACAAAAGAGCCGGTGCCAACCGCCGCAAGCAGTGGGTGCCAAATTGCACGATCGCCGGATCGCGGGTAAAAATACCCAGCAGCGCTCCGCTCAAAGCATAACACACAGCCACAGCAACCACCGCATACACCAGCCCCAGCTGCACCGTGCGTACCACCGTTTGGCGCACCCGGCTATGCAGTCCGGCACCGTAGCTGCTGCCGATGATAGGCGCTGCTGCCAAGCAAAGAGCGGAGAACGGCGCCAAGGCAAATTCCGCCAACCGACTCACATAGCCAAAGGCCGCCACACCTACTGTACCTGCCCGAGGGGCTAACAAACCGTTCATCACCACCAGCACAACAGACAGACTGCCCATTTGCACCAAGGTGGGCAGCCCCAGAGTCAAGATCCGCCCCACGGTGGCGCGATCCGCCCGCACGCCACGGAATTGCTGGCAGGAAAACCGGGTGAAAAACAATACGCTCATACAAAAGCTCGCCGCCTGGGCGATCACCGTGGCCCAAGCCGCACCGGCAATACCCAGGTGCAGCCGATAGATCAGCAACCAATCCAGTAGCAAGTTCACCCCGGTAGGCAACAGCCAGATCCAAAGGCTGTAATCCATACGCCCCTCCGCCCGCATAATAGATGAAAAACCGGTGGAGAACACATTGCCCGCCGCCAAAATGGTAAAATAGGTGCGGGCATAAGGCAAGATCTCTGCCGTGGCACCGAACAGCCGCAGCAGCGGCGTGCGAAACAACAAGCAAATGCAGGTAATCCCCAGCGCTGTGGTGTAAAAGAACGCCATGGCGCTTTTTGTGACCCGGCCCGCCGCCCGGTAGTCCTTTTGCCCCAAACAGGGCGACACCAGCGCCCCAGCACCGGCGCCAACCATTTGGGCAATAGCGCCCTGCAAAACTGTCAGGGGAAAGACCACGCTGATTCCCGCAGCCGCCAGATCGCCTACCCCGTGGCTGACAAACAATGTGTCTGCCACATTATAAAAGGCACTAAAGAGCAGTGCCGCCAGGGTGTACGGCAGGTGCCGCAGCAGACGGCCGGTCACCGGCGCAGTGGTCAGCGCCTGCGCCTTGTCCTGCGCCTTTTGGCGCCCGCCCTTACCCACGGCGAAGCACGGCAAAGGCAGCAGCGTAGCCGGCAGCCGCCCCGGTCACATCCACCATCCAGCCCTGGCTCAAGGGCGTAAAGCGATAGTATTTTTCCACTTCCTGGATCAGCGCCAGCAGCCCCTGGGCAAAGGCGTAGCGCAGCCGGGTCTCTCGGTTGACTTGCACCGATACCTGGCAAAGGGCGTTGTGGGTTGTCAAGGACAAAATCTTTTTGCCCAGCGGCGCGGTAAAGGACTCCAGCGGCAAAAAGTCCAGCACCGGGTCGCCCCACAGGCTGCGCTCCGGGTCGATCCAGGCAAACCGGGTTTGTCCGTCCACCGTATGGCACAGGATATTGCTGCTCCACAGATCAAAATTCACCATCACGCAAGGTGCCGCCGCCAGCACCGCCCGATACTGCCGGGCATACGCCAGCAGGCGCTGCCCTCGGCGGCTGGTCTTGCCCATACGCCGGGCGTCTGCCAGCAGGTTCTCGATCATGGAAATGTAAGCGTCTGCCCAGTTCTCATACAGCCCATTTTGCACATAACCGTAGCCCGTGCCGAACACATTATGGATCTGCGCCACCATCTCTGCCGTGCGCCGGTGTTTCTCCGCACTTGGCAACGGGCACTTATCTCGGTGCACCCCGGGCAGTCGCTCCATCACCACCCAGGGCGCGCCGCACAGGTTGCCCGCCGGGTCACTATACAGAATATCCGGCACAGTAATCTCCGTGTGCTGCCGAATCTGATCGTACCAGTACAGCTCGGTGGCCAGCATATCCCGCTCATAGGTCATCACCGGCACCTGGGGGCGAGGTGCAATTTTCAGCACCACCGGCGGGTTTGTCTCCGCTGCAAAAACGGCGTTGAACATACCGTCCCCCAGCAGCCGAAATTGCACCCCCGCACTGTCTATGCCGGCTTGCTCCAGCATATCCCGCAGCACCGCATCGGTAGGCAGGGTCTTGGTCTTACTTTTCATACTTCGGTCACTCCTTTCCAACGCTATCATAGCATACCCCCCAAATTTGTCTACCAAAAAGCCGAGAAAATACAACAAATCCCCATTGACTTGCCTCGCCCCGGTTGACGGACAGCCTCCGGTCGGCTATACTGCACTTAGAGGGAATTCAAATGGATAGTGCGTCTTTAATGAGTATTCGGGTGATCCCGAAAAGCGTCAAGGAAGAAACCGGACACCACGCGCTGGAGCGCCTGCACCATACCCCATACCGGGACGAGGTGCGCCTGTTCTCCTGCCTGCAACGGGGTGATCTGAAAAAGCTGATCTACGAATTGGGGCAGATCGGCATACAAAATATTACCGTAGGCCAAATGTCGGAGAACGACTTGCAGCAGCAAAAATATATGGCTGTCAGCTTTATCACCCTGGCCACCCGCTACGCCATTCAAGGGGGTCTGGGCGAAAGCAACGCCTATGCGTATTCGGACGATTTTATTCGCCGTATTGACGCCGCAACAGCCAAGCGCACCGTGCACGCCGCCATTGTAGACGGCGCCATTGAACTGACCAATATGGTCAGCCGGGCGCAAAAGGACCTGACCTACTCACCCCATGTGCGCCGCTGCATTGCCTATATCAACAAAAACCCGGACCGCAAGCTGACGGTGGCTGCTGTAGCCGCCCATTGCGGGCTGTCGCCGGACTATCTCTCCCACCTGTTTAAATGCGAATTGGGCGTAAACCTGAGCACCTATATGACCGCCCAAAAGCTGGAGCTAGCCAAAACCCTGCTGTGGGAGGGCTGCGCCGCCGAGCAGGTGTGTTACAGCCTGGGCTTCTCCTCCCAATCCCATTTTATCGCCCTGTTTAAGCGCCGATTCGGTATGACCCCACGGGAATACACCGCCCTGCTGGGCACGGAAAAGTGAATGCTTAATAACATCGCCCCTTGAAAATCAAGGGGCGTTTTTTGTTTTACTTGCCGTAGGGCGGGGGCTTGCTCCCGCCGTCCAATCCCTCCGTCTGCTCGCAAGCTCGCAGCCACCTCCCTATGCAAGGGAGGCAAATCGGTTACAACACCTTAGGCTCCCTTGTAAAGGGTGACTCCCCGCAGTGCGGGGAGATGTCGCGCAGCGACAAAGGGGACGGGCGCCAGTTAGGCGCTGTCAGCGCAGCTGACTGAGGGATTTGCGGGCGGCAGATTGCCGCCCCTACCAAGCATCAAATCAAATACGGTACGATAGACAAAAGACGCAAGCACGCGCTGCAAATCCCTACGCCACCGCACTTCACCCTTGATTCTTCCGCAAAAGGTGGTATAATCGTTGTGCACATTTTTTGTATGCGGAGAGGGAATTATGAAGTATAACAAAAGCGCGACTTTGCGCTTTGCGTTCAAGCAATCGCTGCCGGTGCTGTTCGGCTACTTGTTTTTAGGCGCAGCGTTCGGTATTATGCTGTTTAAGGCCGGCTACAACTGGATGTGGGCGGCGCTGATCTCGCTGCTGGTGTATGCCGGGTCCGGCCAGTTTCTGCTGGTGTCGCTGATCTCCTCCGGCGCCGGGCTGGCCACCACCGCACTGATGACGCTGTTTATCAACACCCGCCACATGTTCTATGGCCTGTCTTATATTGAAAAGTTCAAGGCCGGCGGCTGGCGCTATCCTTTTATGATCTTTACTTTAACGGACGAAACCTACTCGGTGAACGCCTCCATCCTGTCTGTGCCGGATGGGGTAGACGAGCCTCGTGCTCGCTTTCTCATCGGCGAGTTTGACCATGTGTACTGGATCATCGGCTCCGTGCTGGGCTCACTGCTCAGCGCTGCCCTGCCCATGGACTTTACCGGCATTGATTTTTCTATGACCGCCCTGTTTGTGGTGATTTTTATTGACCTGATCCGCAACCAAAAGGGTCGCGCCGGGCTGATCGGCGCTCTGGGGCTGTGCGCCGGCATTCTGTGCCTGCTGATCTTCGGGGCAGACAAATTCCTGCTTCCCTCCCTGGTGCTGACCGTGGCGGTGCTGTCCGCCGGGCGCCCCTTCTTTGATCCGGAACGGAGGGCTGCCAAATGACCAACACCCATTTGCTGATCATGGTGCTGGTGGCTGGCGCCTGTACCTTTGCCACCCGCCTGTTTCCCTTTGCCCTGTTTGGGGGCAAAAAGCAGGTGCCCAAGTTCGTGCAGTACCTGGGCAATGTGCTGCCGGTAGCGATCCTGGGCATTCTCATCGTCTATTGTCTTAAGGATTTTGAGCAGGGCAATGTGAACTACATTGTGCCCCAGCTGATCGCCGTGGCGCTTACCGCCGGGGTGCATCTGTGGCGCAAAAACACCCTCCTGAGCATCGCTGTGGGCACCATCGGCTATATGCTCCTGATCCACTTTGTGTTTGTGTGACAAAAACAAAAAAACAAAAATGACCGCACCGGAAATGGTGCGGTCATTCTTTATCTCAATAATTTTTTAGTTGCAAACGCAGCAGATTCATGGTACAATAGCCTTGCGACACAAGTGAATATTTTTTCTGCATACAGGACATGCTTTTTTTATCTCTCGATAAAAATGCGTGGGATTTTCGCATGCCTTATGCAGAATCACTTGTGTCGCAGCAAACCATGCGTTTTTTGTGCGTGGCTTTGCTACGCACTTTTTATTCTTAGGGGGATAATTTTATGGAAACTGCTGCGTACACCATTTCTTTCATTCTTACGGTCATTATTTGCTTTGGTATTCCTCTACTGCTGATCGTTTGGCTGATTTACCAAAGCGTGTATTACAAAAGCCAAAAATTTCTATCCATTAAAGAGCGCATTTCCAGCTACACCAATGATTGCAATGCGCTAAACGAACATATCGAAACGCTGAAAGATTGCTATTCAGAAATACAACATATAGACTACGGTCAGGCAACTTTTGTAAACAACAGCAAATGGAATTACCGTCGCCCAGCGTTCAATGCCCGCAAACAATCCAAATTTGTATATAACTGCTCTCGCCAGGTTTGCAGCAATGCACAAAATCAGCCGTTCAAGTATTTGTGCAAATACTTCAATATTAAGCCGAACGAAAACACTTTTGAAATGTTTGAGTCCGTCTTAAACAAATTTTCCGCCGTTGAGCAAGGTAAGCAACTACTAGTACAGCAGCGAAATGATATACTCGCACAAATTCAAAATGACATTCCGAAAATCATTATGAAATTTTCGCGCAGACGGCTATTGCGCAAACTGGGTTTTCAGGACATTGACTTGAGCAACATGTACTTTCCCAAGTACACATTTCAATACACCAGCTCTGGCGGCAACAGTTCTTTTGCCTATGACATTGTTATGGATATTCCAAATTTGGAGAAATTTGTAAAATATCTGTCTGATACCATCAAGTTCAAAAAGTCTGCCGCAGGGCAGCGTGCATTGATGACTCCGGCGTTGCGTGAATCCATTAAACAGCGTGACCATTATACTTGTCAAAAATGTGGCGTCAGTGTTGAGGAAGAGCCACACTTGCTGCTGGAGATCGACCATATCGTACCCATCTCAAAAGGCGGTATGACCAGTGTAGACAACTTGCAAACTTTATGCTGGAAATGCAATCGCTCCAAGGGAGCCAAACTGTTAGACTAATACCAAACACCCCTGAACCAACACTTCGGTTCAGGGGTGTTTGGTTTATTCATCTACACCGTGGCGGGGACAAAGCGATAGCCACGACCCCACACTGTATGGATCAGATCTAAGTTAGGGTCCAACTCCTTGAATTTGTCTCGAATCCGGTTGACATGGACGGTGACGGTAGAGGTCTCGCCCAAGCTGTTGTACTGCCAAATCCGATCAAACAGCTGTTCCTTGCTAAAGACTTCGTCCGGGTGGCCGGCCAAAAAATACAGCAGCTCAAACTCCTTATTGGTCAACGCCACCTCCTGCTCCCGAAACCAAGCACGGCGGGTAGCAGGATCCAACCGCAGGGCGCCGCTCTCCAGTACTGTGTCCTTGGTCGGCGGGTGCGCAGCGCCGTCGCCGGTGAGCCGTTCATACCGGCTGATATGCGCCAGCACCCGGGCCACCAACTCACCGGGGGAAAAGGGCTTAACCACATAGTCGTCCGCACCAACGCCCAGGCCCTTGATCTTGTCCAAATCCTCTTTCTTGGCACTGACTAAGATAATAGGTACATTCTGCTCCCGGCGAATGGAGCGGCAAACCTCCAGTCCATCCATTCCCGGCAACATAATATCCAGCAAAATCAGGTCAAACCGACCCTCCAACGCCGTGCGCAGTCCGGAGGGGCCGTCCGCTGCCACCGATGCCTGTAAGCCTGCCGCCTCCAGATAATCCCGCTCCAGCCCGGCAATGCGTGGGTCGTCCTCAATAATCAATATCTGCTTCATCTACAACATGCTCCCTTTTGGGTAACGAAATAAAAATCGACAGCCCCGCGTCCGTATGACTGCGGGCCCAAATGGAGCCGCCGTTCTGCTCTACAATTTGCTTGCACACCGCCAGCCCCAGTCCGCTGCCCTGGCTAACCTGGCTGCGGGCCGGATCCGTGCGGTACATGGCGTCAAAGATCTTGCGCAGCTGATCCTTATCCACGCCGATGCCGTTGTCTGCAAATTCCAGAATCACCACCCGATCATAGGCGGTGGCCGTCAATGCCAATCGACCGGGTACACCCGGGCGAGCGTACTTAACCGCATTGCCCAGAATGTTCAAAAACACCCGGCGAAAAGCGTCCGTGTCGATCTCAATCTGCGTATCTGCCGGGCAGTGATTTTCCAGCGCAAAGGTACAGCCGCGGTTCTCCATAAAAGCCGTCAGCTCCGGCGCAGCATCATCCAGCACCGCTTGTAGCTGCACAATGGAGCGATCGTTGCCTGTGCTGCCCAGCTCCAGCTTGGACAGCGCCAGCAGATCATCGAGAATTTTCTCTGTCTGCACAGCGGAGTCGTAAATGGTCTGCAAATACCGCTGCTGCTTCTCCGGCGTGTTGGCAATGCCGTCCCGCAGCCCCTCGGCGTAGCCCTTAATGCTGGTGAGCGGGGTGCGCAGATCATGGGCAAAGCCGGCAGTCATCTCCCGCCGCAGTTGCTCGCTTTTCTCGCGGCTCTCAATGGTCTCTTTCAACCGCAGACGCATGGAGTTAAAACTCTCCACCGTTTGGCCCAACTCATTGGTAGAGTCATAGTCGATCTGATAATCCAGATTGCCGCCGGCAATCGCGTCCGCTCCCCGGGCAATCTTCTGAATGGGGCGCACAATGGTGCGGCTGGTAAAGAAAGAGAACGCCGCCACCGCAGCGGCAAAAATCAGCACAATGGCCAGCACCACCAATCCGGTACGCCCCATCAACAGACGCGACAGCGTGCCCCGCGCCGCCGGCTCCGTTTGATCCGCCACCGTATAGCCGGTGCCGGTGAGCACCAGGCGGCAGCGCTGACCCCCGGCCTGCACATGACTGACGATCACCAGCCCGTCCTGACCGAAGTGGTACACATTTTTTTCCGAATCAAAGGCCACGATCTGCCGGGCACGCCCCAGCACATCCTTGCACCCGGCGCTTCGATAAAATACCTCGTCACCCCGTCGAATTTCCAGCGCCACGCCACGCTTCTCCAGCGGTGCGGCGTAGGCGGCAATATCCGCCAGCTTCTCTGCGTCCGTATCTTTGGTACGCAGCAACACATCGGACAGGTTGCTCACCGTCTGATTCCAGCCGATCTGGTTGACCAGGCTGTACCTGTCCGCCGTCTCCGCCGCCAACTGAAAGGTGTGGGAGGTGCTGTGCAGCAGCCCCAGGCACACCAGCGCCACCAGCACCAGCGGTATGGCGATGGCCAGCACGGTGGTGAGCACAATGCGGGTGTTGATCTTTAAGTTCTTGGAAGAACGCTTTGGCTTTTTGCCGGACATATCAATAGCTCTCCCGGGGAACCCGTCCGTGCTTTACATCCTTGCTGTGACGAATAATCTCCAAAATGGAGCCCAGATGAATCCGGGCAAAATTATACGCCTCGGTTTGTATATCCATATCATCATGGGTCACCCAGTAACGAATAACCCCTTTCATACCGGTAATAATATATTCAATGCTCAGGTCACTGATCCCCTCAATGTCCCCTTTGATCAAATCCAACGCCGTGCGAATGGTTTTCTCGATCTTTTCAGAGAACACCACGGTGCCCGGATCCGTCAACAGCAACCGATACAAATCCCGATCCTCGTCGATCACCCGTTGAATACTGATCAGCAGTGCGGCGGTGCAATCAATGGTAAAGTCCAGATCCTTGATCTTTATCAGATCTTTGCTCACCCGCCAGTAAACCTTGCGCATCAGCTCATTGCTGATTTTGTTAAGCAGATCAAACTTGTCCTCATAATGCAAATAAAATGTATTCCGGCTGATCAGTGCCCGGTCGGTAATATCCTTGACCGTAACGGAATCAAATCCTTTTTCTTCAATCAATTCAAAAAAGGCGTCCCGAATGGACTTTTTGGTGCGCCGAATACGCAGGTCTGTTTTTTCCTCCGGATTATTCCCGGAATTCCGCTTGGACATACGATACCCCTTTTCACGTGCCCGCAAAACGAGCGTGTTTGTTATAATACAGTGCTAAATAACTAACACCTGTACTTATAACAGTACACGAAAACGGAATCAATGTCAATAAATCGCCCCTTTTTTCCCGTTTTTGACATTTTTTTGCAGAAAAAAGCACCTGCCTTTGTTAACAGACAGGTGCGATATGACAACCTTTTTGCCTCCCTTGTAAAGGGAGGTGGATGCGAGCTTGCGAGCAGACGGAGGGATTTTCCATCGCCTCTGGCGCAATCCCCCCTGCGGCTATGCCGCTTCCGCCTAACGGGCGCCCGTCCCCTCTGTCGCTACGCGACATCTCCCCGCACTGCGGGGAGTCACCCTTTGCAAGGGGGCATAGAATTTGCAACCTTTCCTTTTGTACAAGGATGACTCCTCGTAGGCGTGGCAACCTGCCGCCCGCAATTTCTCATTCCGCCAGCAAATCGTTCTCCCGCAGCAGCGCGGCAAAATGCGCCACATCCGCAGCAGCACGCTGCCGTTCCACTTCATACTCATGCATCAGCGCCTCAACTACCTGCGCTTCGGTGGTAGGCTGCAAAAAGCAGTTCCAAAGAAAAGCCCCGGTATCGTTCAGGGTAATCATACCGTTAAAATCCGATGCGGCGGCGCCCACAGGCACTACTATGTTGCTGCCGGCGATCTTGCGCATGGCAAAGCCCGGTTTGATCTGCATAAAAAGTCACCTCAAAGTCATTCTTTTACCTATACTATACTGTATTGGGGCAGAACTTTCAACAACTTGCTTAAAACATTCTTACAAATAGCGACATTTTTTTATAGTTTTAGTCTTGAAGCGCAGCAAAAAAATGGTTATAATAACCTTGGTAATTTTGATAAATTATTAAGTATTGTTGGAAGGAGTAAATCATCATGACTTATTCAAATGAAGTTGAGCAGATGTGTACCGTTAAAAAGGGTCCGCATCACGGTCCGGCTCCCATTCCTGAAGAAGGCAAGTGGGTCAAGAGCTACCAGATCAGCGACATCTCCGGTTTCTCTCACGGTATCGGCTGGTGCGCACCCCAGCAGGGCGCCTGCAAGCTGAGCCTGAATGTGAAGAACGGTATCGTAGAGGAGGCCCTGGTGGAGACTGTGGGCTGCTCCGGTATGACCCATTCCGCCGCTATGGCCGCAGAGATTCTGCCCGGCAAGACCTTGCTGGAGTGCCTGAACACCGACCTGGTGTGCGACGCCATCAATGTGGCTATGCGCGAGATCTTCAAGCAGCTGGCTTACGGTCGTTCTCAGTCCGCATTCTCTGAGGACGGTCTGGTTGTCGGCGCTGCTCTGGAAGACCTGGGCAAGGGCCTGCGCAGCCAGGTGGGCACCATGTTCTCCACCAAGCTGAAGGGCGTGCGCTACATGGAGATGGCTGAGGGTTATGTGACCCGCATGGCTCTGGACGAAGAGGGCGAGGTCATCGGCTATGAGTTCGTAAAGCTGGGCAAAATGCTGGAGGATATTCGTCACGGCAAGAGCCCCAACGAGGCTTACGAGGCAAACATTGGCAACTACGGTCGCTTTGCTAACGCTGCAAAGTACATTGACCCCAGAGAAGAATAAGAGAAGGAGGACAATACCATGGCAAATGATGTAAAGTTTGAAGGCAAGGAAAGAAGACTTGCCAAGATCGAAAAGTGCCTTGCCGAGTACGGTCTCTCCAGCCTGGAGGAGGCAAGAGATCTTTGCCTGTCCAAGGGCATTGATGTAGACGGTATCGTAAAGGGCGTGCAGCCCATCGCTTTTGATAACGCCAGCTGGGCATACACCCTGGGTGTGGCCGTTGCACTGAAAAAAGGTGTGGCCACCGCTTCCGAGGCTGCCGCAGCCATCGGTATCGGCCTGCAGGCATTCTGCATTCCCGGTTCCGTTGCCGAGCAGCGTAATGTAGGTCTGGGCCACGGTAACCTGGGCGCCCGCCTGCTGCACGAGGACACCAAGTGCTTCGCTTTCCTGGCCGGCCACGAGAGCTTTGCTGCCGCTGAGGGCGCAATCGGCATTGCCCGTACCGCCAACAAGGTTCGCAAAGAGCCCCTGAAGGTCATCCTGAACGGCCTGGGCAAGGACGCTGCTTATATCATCTCCCGTGTCAACGGCTTCACCTATGTAAAGACCGATTATGATTTTTACACCGGCGAGTTGAAGATTGAGGAAGAAAAGGCATTCTCCGACGGCGAGCGCGCTGCCGTAAAGTGCTACGGCGCCAACGATGTGCTTGAGGGCGTTGCCATTATGAAGCACGAGGGCGTAGATGTTTCCATCACCGGTAACTCTACCAACCCCACCCGCTTCCAGCACCTGGTTGCCGGCACTTACAAGAAGTGGTGCCTGGAGAACGGCAAAAAGTACTTCTCCGTGGCTTCCGGCGGCGGTACCGGCCGTACCCTGCACCCGGACAATATGGCTGCCGGTCCCGCTTCCTACGGTCTGACTGACTCTATGGGTCGTATGCACGGCGACGCACAGTTCGCCGGCTCCTCCTCCGTTCCCGCTCACGTTGAGATGATGGGCCTGATCGGTATGGGTAACAACCCCATGGTTGGCGCTACCGTGGCTTGCGCAGTGGCTGTGGAAGAAGCCACCAAATAATCCAAAAACGGCATAAAATCACCCCCGCACGCCCGGCGTGTGGGGGTTTCTTTTTGCGTTATATTATGAGGGCGCTCCCTCAGTTGACCGTAGGGCGGGGGCTTGCTCCCGCCGCGTACTCCACAAATTTTATCCTTTATGCACGGTAAACTTATGCCCACAATCCTGGCAAATGCCTACGGTTGCATTCTTAAACTTGGTGCTGCTCTTGGTCAGCGTCTTGGGCATAAAAAAGCCAAAAATCATCAAACAGCAGAAAAGGCGCAGCATTTTATACAGCATATTGGGAATGATCCCCCGCTTTTTGGTCTTTGTTTTGCCATTCGTCTGCTCGTTGGTCACCAGCACATTGGTGCTGCCGCAATTTGGACAAACCATATTCTTCTCTCCTTTCTCTTATTTTTTCTGAACCAGGTGAATGTGGGTCGACTCCGTGACCTTAATAAAATAGCCCTTCGGAACGGTCACGGACTTGGTCTCCTGCACATCCAGCAAATAAGCTTTACCGTTCGCCCATTCTTCCCATTTGCCCTGCTTAACCTTTTTATTTTGGTACACGGTCATCTGGGTAGGGTGCGCATCCACATTGGTCACCTGATATGTACCTGCGGGCACAAAATATCCGATGATATGATCCTCAAATTCCGTATCTTTATTCAGCACCAGATCCTTACCGTATGTACCGTGTTTTCCGGCAGTGATCTCAAAATCCAGCGTATTCCCTGTGGGCTTGACTGTAGTAGCTTCTGTTATCGCAGGCGCTGTGATGGTAGGTTCTGGCGTGGTTGACGCGCCTTTTCCGCCGGACAAACCGGTGCATAAAGCAAACACCGCAAACGCCGCAATACAAACGATCAGCTGTATTTTTATGGGACCGCCTTTCTTCTTCGCTACGATCACCCACACTAAAAAAGCCACAAAGACCCAAAAGAAAAGCACGGCTAACCCTTTCATTTTTATTCCTCCTATCCTGCATTTTTCTTTCGTATATTCAATTATAGATAATATTTATCTAAAAGTCAATAGACAAATATTATCTAGGCTATACTGTGGTTGGGTGATGATGTGAAAACACGCATAAAAGACCTGCGCACCGACCACGATCTGACGCAAGAGCAGGTGGCTGCGGCCTTGGACATTACGCAGCGCAAATACAGTTATTTGGAACGAGAAGTACAGCCCCTAACCGACGAGCTGATCTGTCGGCTGGCCGCCTTTTATCAGGTAAGCGCCGACTACATTCTCTACCTCACGGACAAAAAATAAAGCAGGACTGCAAATTGGTCCTGCTTTTTATCTATATACAGTATAGTTACATCTGCCTGCAATCCCTCCACCGCCTAACCGGTGCCCGTCCCCTCTGTCGCTGCGCGACTGAGGAATTTTGCGGGCGGATAATATCCGCCCCTACCCCGTAGGGCGGGGGCTTGCTCCCGCCGCAAACTCGGTTAATCGTAGGGTGGAGAGCCATTCCCTGCCGCAAACATCACGCCCCGGCGGCCACCTTGGCGGCGCGGGCAATGTGGGTGCGAATTACGGTGCAGGTCTCCTCAAACGCCTGCTGTTCCGCAGCGTTCAAGGGAAGCTCGATAATATCCTCAATGCCGTCCCTGCCGATGACGCAGGGCACACCGGCGTGCAGATCTTGCTGACCGTACTCCCCTTGCAACAGCACGGAAGCGGGCAGCACCCGGTGTTCGTCCCGAAGAATGCACTTGACCATATCCGCCAGTGCTGCGCCGATGCCGAACTCCGTGGAGCCTTTGCCCTCAATGATCTCGTTGCCGATCTGGCGGGTGCGCTCCAAAATCAGATCCTCATCCAGCTTGCCGTAGCGCACCGGATCCTGCCGGCGCAGGGCGGTATAATCCCGACCGCCGATGGTGGTGGAGGAGAAGGGAATCAGCGAGGAATTGCCATGCTCGCCCAAAGAGCAGGTAGTCAGGCTGCGGCGATCCACACCGGCGAGCTCGCTGATGGTGCGCTTCAGCCGGGCGGTATCCAAAAGCGTGCCGGTAGAGAAGCACCGCTCCCGGGGCAGCCCCAGGGATTTGCGGGTAAAATCCGCAATGATATCCGCCGGGTTCGTAATGGTAATCACAATCCCCTGATAATCCAGCGGCTTTAAGTGGCTGCACACATCCCGGAGCATACGCACCGAGTCGTCCAGCATGTCCAGCCGCGTTTGCCCGGGCTTGCGGGGCTGACCCACGGAAATAACAATAATATCCGCCGTTTTGCAGTCATCATAATTCCCCACACGCACGGTGCAACTGCCGGGCGTGAACAGGCAGGCGTCTGCCACATCCATGGCGTTGGCGCGGGCTTTCTCCAAATCCGTATCCAGCAGCACGATCTCCTCGCACACGCCGCCAAAGGCCAAAGCCATGGCGCAGTGGGAGCCTACATGCCCGGCGCCGATGATCACAACTTTTCGCTTATTCACAACGCTCACCTCGAACAAATTCTATATCTATTGTACTCCCCGCCCGGTCATTTGTAAAGCCCGCTTGTAACCGGGCGGTATTTGTGCCATAATAAAAGCGGTGATCCTATGACGAAACAAAAGATCCTGGTGATCGGCACCGGCGGCACCATCGGTGCCAAGGCCGGTTCCACCATTACGGCGGACGCACCGCTGAAGATTCTAAACTTATATACGCCCCCGGCGGGGGTAGATCTGATCGGCCGAGCGGCCTTTGACCGCTTTTCCGAGCATGCCGACCTGGCGTACCTGGAGCAGCTTTGCACCTATATGCAGGGGATCGATTACAGCGCTTACCGGGGCGTGGTGCTGCTCCACGGCAGCGACACCCTCACCTACACAGCCGCGCTGCTGGCCCACCTGCTGCCGGACAAGCCGCTGGTACTGGTAGCCGCGGGCACCCCGCCGGAGGCACCGGGCAGCAACGCCCTGCCCAACCTGAACCTGGCTGTGCAATATTTACTAAGCGGCGCCAAAGACGGTGTGCAAATTGCCTACGACGGACTGCATCCGGCCTGGGCCACCACCGAGGCGGACTGCAACGATCGGTTCCACCACGCATCGGTGCCCTTTGTGCCGGTCCAGGCCCCGGCGTTCCACCGGCGCCGCATTTTGCAAATCACGCCCCACCCAGGCATAGACTACGGTGCCTTTGATCTGACCGGCGTGGATGCGGTGCTCCACCGCATGTACCACAGTGCCACCGTACCGGAGCCGGCGACCGCATTTGCCCATCGCTGCAAGGAAGCTGGCGTACCCTGTCTCTTTGTGACCCCAAAGCCCGCTGCCGCCTATGTAACCGCCGCTCACCTGCCGGGCATCTGGACAAGCACCACCCCGGAGAGCGCCTTTGCAAAATTGTTATTGACAAACGGGCAGGACTTTGATACAATGACTCTACAAGTGAATGAAAACCGATGAGGCGGAGATAAAAATGCACCGTGCGCCCACAGAGAGCCCCTGTTGCTGGGAATGGGGTGGAAATGCAGCGCATTAAATGGACCGCTGAGGGCACGGTGAACGGCAATTTGCCCAGTATTCCGTGACGAGATGGCCTGCGTCAGTGGCCGGAGATATGATGGTATCTCGCAGAGCGTATGCGTGCTTTTGCACCGTAAACCAAGGTGGCACCGCGAATCAAGTTATTCGTCCTTGGCAGTCTTTTTGACTGCCAAGGTTTTTTTATTTTCTGCCGGCTCTGTGAACACCGAAAGGAGCAGTAGAATGGAACTGAAACCCACGAAAGCGCAGATTTTGTGGCTGGCCGAAAAGTACAACACCGTGCCCTTGAGCACCACCCTGCCGACCACGGTGACCCCCACGCAGGTGCTGCAAAAGCTAAAGACCGTCAGCCGCCACTGCTATATGCTGGAGTCCTGCGAAGACAAGGAAAGCTCCGGGCGGTACACCTTCCTGGGCTTTGATCCCCAGGCGGAGATCCACTGCAAGGACGGCAAAGGCACCGTAATGGACGAGAACGGCTCGCGCACCTTTACCGGCAGTCCAAAGCCCCATATCGCTGCCCTGCTGGAGCGGCACAAAAGCCCCCGACTGCGGGAGCTGCCCACCTTTACCGGCGGGCTGGTAGGCTACTTTGCCTACGACTACGCCAAATACAGCGAGCCGCGGCTGGAGCTGACCGCCGCAGAGGACGGCAACTTTAACGATGTGGACCTGATGCTCTTTGACAAGGTCATTGCTTTTGACCATGTAAAAGAGGAAATCATTCTCATTTTCAATATGAACACCCGCGATCCGGAGGCCGGGTATCGCAGAGGGCAAAAGGAGCTGGAGATCATGTGCCGCCTGGTCACAGACAGTCCGTCAGCCCCCTGCCCGCCGAAAGCACGGCTGCAAGCGGACTTTGCCCCCCAGTTTGACCAGGCCGCTTACACCGCGATGGTGGAGAAAGCCAAGGGCTATATCCGGGAGGGCGATATTTTCCAGGTGGTGCTGTCTAACAGCCTGAGCGCCAAAATGGAGGGCAGCCTGTTTGACGCCTACCAAATTCTGCGGCGGCAAAATCCATCTCCCTATATGTTCTACTTTTCGTCCGACGATATTGAGATCGCCGGTGCCTCGCCGGAAACACTGGTCAAGCTCACCGACGGCAAGCTGTTTACCTACCCACTGGCCGGCACCCGTCCCCGGGGCAAGACCCCCGCAGAGGACGCGGCGTTAGAAGCCGGACTGCTGCAAGACAAAAAGGAGCTGAGTGAGCACAATATGCTGGTGGACCTGGGGCGCAACGACCTGGGCAGGGTCAGCGCCTTTGGCTCCGTCAAAGTCAGCGCTTACCACAGAATACTGAAATTCAGCCATGTGATGCACATCGGCTCTGAGGTGGAGGGGCAGCTGGCGCCGGGCAAGACCGCGCTGGACGCCATTGAGGCGGTGCTCCCTGCCGGAACCCTTAGCGGGGCGCCCAAGTTCCGCGCCATGCAGATTATTGATGAGCTGGAGGGCAGCAAGCGGGGCATTTACGGCGGCGCCATCGGCTACATTGACCTGACCGGTAATATGGACACCTGTATCTCCATTCGCATTGCCTATAAGAAGAACGGGACCGTGTACATTCGCTCCGGTGCCGGGATCGTGGCCGACTCCGTGCCGGAGAAAGAACATACCGAATGTATCAACAAGGCCATGGCTGTGGTACAGGCGGTACGAGAAAGCGCAGGTGACGCCCAATGACCTTACTGATTGATAATTATGACTCCTTTGCCTATAATCTGTATCAATATGTAGGCAGCCTGGACCCGCAGGTGCAGGTGATCCGCAACGACGACTTGACAGTAGCGGAAATTGAGGCGCTGCACCCCACAGCGGTGATTCTCTCCCCCGGACCGGGCCGACCGGCAGACGCCGGGGTGTGCGAGGCATTGATCCCGGCCCTGGCAGGCAAGTGCAAAATGCTGGGGGTATGCCTGGGGCACCAGGCCATTTGCGAGGCCTTTGGCGGGCGCATTACCTATGCCAAGGAATTGATGCACGGCCGGGAATGCAACATGACGATCACCCGCCCCGGCGGCCTGTTTGCCGGACTCAGCAGTCCCATGACCGTGGCCCGCTACCACAGCTTGGCAGCCACGGACCTGCCGGACTGCCTGGAAGTGACCGCTACGGCGCCGGACGGCGAAATTATGGCGGTGCAGCATAAAGAATATGAAATTTACGGTGTGCAGTTCCACCCGGAGTCGGTGATGACTCCGAACGGCCTGCAACTGATCCGCAATTTTTTGGAGGGATAAACATGATCAAAGAAGCCATTGAAAAGCTGATGCAGGCAGAAAATCTAACCTACGACCAGGTGAAAGAAAGCGTAGACGAAATTATGACCGGTCAGGCCAGCCCGGCGCTGATCGCCTCCTTCCTCACTGCCCTGTCCATCAAGGGTGAAACGGACGAAGAAATCGCCGGCGCCGCCGAGTCCATGCGCTCCAAGGCGCTGCCCCTGGACAGCGACGGTGACATTCTGGACATTGTAGGCACCGGCGGCGACAAGTCCGGCAGCTTCAACATCTCCACCACCGCCGGCATTATTGCCGCAGCCGCCGGGGTGCGCATTGCTAAGCACGGCAACCGGGCCGCCTCCTCCAGGAGCGGCGCTGCCGACTGTCTGGAGGCGCTGGGCGTCAACATCAACGCCAGCAAAGAGACGATGGAGCGTGCCCTGCGGGAGGAGAACATCTGCTTCATGTTCGCCCAAAAGTACCACAGCGCCATGAAATATGTGGCGCCGGTACGCCGGGAACTGGGCATTCGCACCATTTTTAATGTGCTGGGTCCGCTGACCAACCCGGCCCACGCCACCCGCATGGTGCTGGGCGTGTTCAACGCCGATTATGTAGACAAAATCGCCGCCGCTCTGAACCAGCTGGGGGTCACCGACGCCCTGGTGGTCTTTGGCGAGGACGGACTGGACGAGATCTCCGCCTGCGGCGAGACCGAGGTGGCGGAGCTGCGCCACGGCAAGGTGGAACGCTACACCGTAAAGCCGGAGGACTTTGGCCTGACCCGCTGCACCAAGGCCGACCTGGTAGGCGGCACCGCACTGGAGAACGCAGAAATCACCAAGAATATTTTGCTGGGCAAGTCCACCCCCGCCCAGCGCACCGCCGCCGTGCTGAACGCCGGTGCGGCCATCTATGTGGCCATTGACGGCCTGAGCCTGAAAGACGCTATGCAAAAGGCACAGGATGTGATCGACGACGGCAGCGCTTACAGAAAACTGCAAGCCTTTATCCGCATAACCAATGAAGAGGACGACCAATGATCTTAGACCGACTGGCAGACGCCACCCGGGCACGCTATGCCCGGCGGATGGCCGATACGCCGTTAGACATTGTAAAAAGCCGTGCCCTGGCACTGCCCAAAGGGAACTTTGCCTTTGAGCGGGCGCTGGAGGCACCGGGGGTCAGCCTGATCTGTGAAGTGAAAAAGGCCAGCCCCTCCAAGGGCCTCATCAGCCCGGACTTCCCCTACCTGGGCATTGCCCGGGACTACGCAGCCGCCGGGGCTGCTGCCATCAGCTGCCTGACGGAGCCGGACTACTTTCTGGGAGATGACCGCTACCTGCAAGAGATTGCAGCGGCAGTGCCCATTCCCGTGCTGCGTAAGGACTTTACCCTTTATGATTACCAGATCTACGAGGCCAAGGTGCTGGGCGCCGGGGCGGTGCTGCTGATCTGTGCCCTGCTGGACACGGACACCCTGCGCCGCTATATTGAAATTTGCGACACCTTGGGGCTGTCCGCCCTGGTGGAGGTTCACGACCACCGAGAAATCGCCAGTGCGCTGGCTGCCGGCGCCCGGGTGATTGGGGTCAACAATCGAAACTTAAAGGACTTTACCGTAGATGTGCACAACAGCAGCCGCTACCGTGCACTGGTGCCGGCGGGGATTCGCTTTGTGTCCGAAAGCGGCATTACCACCCCGGCGGATATAGAAGTGCTGCGCCAAAACGGCACGGACGCCGCTCTGATCGGCGAGGCGCTGATGCGCGCCCCGAACCGACGGGCAGCGGTGGAGGCCCTGCTGAGATGACCAGGATCAAAATTTGCGGCCTGCGCACCCCGGCAGACATTGCCGCCGCCAACGAGAGCCGTCCGGACTATATCGGCTTTATCCTCTCCCCCGGCTATCGCCGCAGCATAACCAAAGAACAGGCGCTGGCTCTGCGGAAGCAGCTGGACCCGGGCATTGTGCCGGTGGGGGTGTTTGTCAACGCAACGCCGGCATACATGCAAGCCTGCGTAGACTGCGGGGCCATCGATGCAGTCCAGTTTCACGGCCAGGAAAGTCCGGCAGACTGCGCCGCCATCCACGGGGCGAAAAAAATCAAGGTCTTTGTCACCGGCGAGGACCAACCGGCGCCACCGGGCAGCTATCCGGTGGACTACCTGCTGTTTGACAGTGGGCGGGGCGACGGCATTGCCCCCAAAGACCGACAGATCCCCCCTTGTGACCGACCGTTTTTCCTGGCCGGGGGGCTAAACACAGAAAACATGGCAGAAACCATTGCCGCCTTTTCTCCCTACGGCGTAGATCTTAGCTCCGCCGCAGAGACAAACGGCGTGAAAGATAAAAATAAAATGCAAAAACTGGTAAGGAGCGTACACCATGAGTAAAGGCAGATACGGCATTCACGGCGGGCAATACATTCCCGAGACCCTGATGCACGAGATCGAAAATTTAGAAAAAGCATATGAGCATTACAAAAACGACCCGGACTTTTGCGCCGAGCTGGACACCCTGAACCGGGAATACGCCGGTCGTCCCAGCCTGCTGTACTATGCAGAGAAAATGACAAAGGACCTGGGCGGTGCCAAGATCTACTTAAAGCGCGAGGACCTGAACCACACCGGCTCCCACAAAATCAACAATGTACTGGGTCAGTGCCTGCTGGCCAAGCGCTTGGGCAAAACCCGGGTGATCGCCGAGACCGGCGCCGGGCAGCACGGTGTAGCCACCGCCACCGCCGCTGCGCTGATGGGGCTGGAGTGCGAGGTCTTTATGGGCGAGGAGGACACGATTCGTCAGGCGCTGAACTGCTACCGTATGGAGCTGCTGGGGGCTAAGGTGCACCCGGTAAAGAGCGGCACCCGCACCTTAAAGGACGCAGTAAACGAGGCCATGCGGGAGTGGGTCAGCCGGGTAGACGATACGCTGTATGTGCTGGGCTCCGTGATGGGTCCCCACCCCTATCCCATGATCGTCCGTGATTTCCAAAGCGTCATCGGCAGAGAAGCACGCCAGCAAATTTTGGAAAAAGAGGGGCGTCTGCCGGACGCGGTGCTGGCCTGCGTAGGCGGCGGCTCCAACGCCATGGGTATCTTCCACGAGTTCATCCCGGACGAGAGTGTGCAGCTGATCGGCTGCGAGGCTGCCGGCAAGGGGGTGGACACTGCCATGAACGCCGCCACCATGACCTGCGGCAGTGAGGGTGTATTCCACGGTATGAAGTCCTACTTCTGCCAAAACGAGTTTGGCCAGATTGCGCCGGTGTACTCCATCAGCGCCGGGCTGGACTACCCGGGTGTTGGGCCGGAGCACGCCTACCTGCACGACATCGGCCGTGCCCAATATGTGCCTGTCACCGACGACCAAGCGGTAGATGCTTTTGAGTACATTGCCCGCACCGAGGGCATTATCTGCGCCATTGAGTCCGCCCACGCGGTGGCCTACGCCATGGAGCTGGCGCCTAAGATGGATAAGGACCAGATTATGATCGTGAATTTGTCCGGCCGCGGCGATAAGGATGTGGCCGCCATTGCAAGATACAGGGGGATCGATTTACATGAATAAGAATATTGCGTCTGCATTTGAAAACAAAAAGGCATTTATCGGTTTTGTCACCGCCGGTGACCCGGACCTGGACACCAGCCGCCAAATTCTCTTAGAAATGGCAAAAAACGGCTGCGATCTGATTGAGGTAGGCATTCCCTTCTCCGATCCCATTGCCGAGGGGCCGGTGATCCAGGAGGCCAACATTCGCGCCCTGGCACAGGGGGTCACCACAGACAAGGTGTTTGACCTGGTGGCAGAGGTATCTGCCCAAATGGACATTCCCTTGGTGTTTATGACCTACCTGAATGTGCTGTTCCGGTATGGCTACGACCGGTTTTGCCGGCGGGCAGCGGACAGCGGAATCTCCGGCGTGATCGTGCCGGACCTGCCGTATGAAGAAAAGCACGAGCTGTCCGATGTTGCCAAAAAGTACGGCATTGCTGTGATCTCTTTGGTAGCGCCCACCAGCCACGAACGGGTGATGATGATCGCCAAGGAGGCAGAGGGTTTCCTGTACCAGGTGTCCTCCCTGGGGGTGACCGGCACCCGCAGCAAGATTGAGACCGATGTGGCCGCCGTAACGGAGCTGGCCCGCCGGGTAAGCGATGTACCGGTGGCCGTGGGCTTTGGCATTCACACCCCGGAGCAGGCCGCCCAAATGGTCCAATTTGCCGACGGGGTGATCGTCGGCTCCGGCATTGTGGAGCTGGTAGCCAAGTACGGCAAGGACGCCCCGGCAAAAGTGGGCGCCTATGTGGCGGAGATGAAAGCCGCCCTTGCGAAATAACAAAACCCATACGCAACACAGCAAAGGACGACCGCCGGTGCGCGGCCGTCCTTTTTGCTTGCAATTCCCGGCAAAATCCGCTACAATGAGGGCAAAGAGGAAATGAGGTGTGCATCTATGCAAAAATCCGCAAAATTCATTCTGCCCTTGCTGCTGACGGCCGCCCTGCTTATCGGGTTTACCGGCTGTGCCGACAAGAACGAAACACCCACAAACCCCACCACAGAGGCTGCCACGGCAGCGTCCACCGCTGCGCCCACCACGCCGGTCACCCTGCAAGCACCGGTGATGAAGACCGAGGACTGGGACGCCTACACCCCCACCAAATACCAAGACAAAGAACACCTGTCGGTAACCCTGAATCTAACGGCGGACCTGACCGCCCAAGACACCATCCTGTACCAAGACGGCAGCAAATATGCGGAGCTGGTCGGCGTAATCGTGCCCGCCAAAGACCAGACCGCCTTTGACAACCTGGAGCTGAACAAAGACTACAACGGCGTGGAATATAAAGAAAAAGGCACCGGCACGCTGCCGAGCGGCACCCGCTATACCTATATTATGAGCGACCTGCCCACGGAGACCGGCAGCTGGTATGCCTATTGCTATGCCCTGCCCGCCGAGGACAACCTGTTGCTGCTGACCCTGTATAAAACTGAAAAACAGGCCGCCCTTTCCCCTGCCGACGCCGCCCTGCTGCAAAGCGCCCGGGTGGGATAAGCCAAATACCGTACATTTTTCATAACAAAACACCGCGGGCGGCAGATTGCCGCCCCTACAATAAACCTTTTTGGGACCCCACAATACCGTAGGGGCGGATAGCATCCGCCCGCATTTTTTATTCTCATGGCAAACACAACAATCCCTCAGTCAACGCCTAACGGCGTCGCCACCTCCCTTTACAAGGGAGGCATATCGGTTTCATCTTTTTAGGCTCCCTTGTAAAGGGAGCTGTCAGCGCAGCTGACTGAGGGATTATCACCCTTTCGCCCCAAGATCTTGGGGCATTTTTTATACCCACAGGTACCGGTTTGTAACCTTTTTTCGCATAACGGCGGGCGTTTTCGCCGTTTTTTGGACCCATTTTGCGCCAATCGTCCAATATCTATATATCCGTATTTTGTGCCATATTGCCAAAATAAAACCCAATATATTGTGGTTTTGCATATTGACAAGTGCACCTGTGCGTGCTACAATAGAACCACGCTTGCGAACGAGATTTGTAATCTTTTTGTAATAAGTTTGAGAAAAGGGGATATGGTATGAAGATCATCAAGAGAAACGGCAGCGAAGTGGATTTTGACCTGAACAAAATCGTAGTCGCCGTCACCAAAGCCAATGCCGCCTGTGAGAAGCAGGAGCTGACCGCATCGCAAATTCAGGAGATCGCCGAGTATGTGGAATTCAAGACGGTAAAGGCCAACCGGGCCTTGTCCGTAGAGGAAATTCAGGACATTGTGGAGGACCAGATCATGGCACAGGGTGCCTTTGAGGTGGCCCGGCGCTATGTGCGCTACCGCTACACCCGCTCCCTGATCCGCAAGGCCAACACCACGGACAACCAGATCCTCTCCCTCATTGAGTGCAACAACGAGGAGGTCAAGCAGGAAAACTCCAACAAGAACCCCACCGTGAACAGCGTGCAGCGGGACTATATGGCCGGCGAGGTGTCTAAGGACATCACCAAGCGCATTTTGTTGCCCCAGGATATTGTGGAGGCCCACGAGGCGGGCATTATTCACTTCCATGACAGCGACTACTTTGCCCAGCACATGCACAACTGCGACCTGGTGAACCTGGAGGATATGCTGCAAAACGGTACCGTGATCAGCGGCACCATGATTGAGAAGCCCCACAGCTTCTCCACCGCCTGCAACATCGCCACCCAGATTATAGCCCAGGTAGCCTCCTCCCAGTACGGCGGCCAGTCCATCAGCCTGGCCCACCTGGCGCCCTTTGTGCAGATCAGTCGGGAAAAAATCCGTGCTTCTGTACAAAAAGAGGCTGAGGCCTTTGGTGCCACTGCCGACCGGGAGCAGATCAACAAGATCGCCGAGGAGCGCCTGCGGGACGAAATCCGTCGTGGTGTGCAGACCATTCAGTACCAGGTGGTCACCCTGCTGACCACCAACGGCCAAGCTCCCTTTGTAACCGTGTTTATGTACCTGGGCGAGGCCAAGAATGCCCAGGAAAAGGCCGACCTGGCCATGATCATTGAGGAGACGCTGCGCCAGCGGATCCAGGGCGTGAAGAACGAAAAGGGCGTGTGGATCACCCCCGCCTTCCCCAAGCTGATCTATGTGCTGGAGGAGGACAATATCCATGAGGGCGCCCCCTACTGGTATCTGACCGAGCTGGCCGCCAAGTGCACCGCCAAGCGCATGGTACCGGACTATATCAGCGAAAAGAAAATGCTGGAATATAAGGTGGATAAAAACGGAGAAGGCCACTGCTACACCTGCATGGGCTGCCGCAGCTTTCTGACCCCGTATGTAGACCCCAAGACCAACAAGCCCAAATATTACGGCCGGTTCAACCAGGGCGTTGTGACCCTGAACCTGGTAGACATTGCCTGCTCCTCCGGCGGGGATATGGACAAGTTTTGGAAGATCTTTGACGAACGACTGGAGCTGTGCTACCGGGCACTGATGTGCCGCCACAATCGACTGAAGGGCACCCTGTCCGATGCGGCGCCCATTCTGTGGCAGTACGGCGCACTGGCTCGCCTGGAAAAGGGCGAGAAGATCGACAAGCTGCTGTACGGCGGCTACTCCACCATCAGCCTGGGCTATGCGGGGCTGTATGAGTGCACCCGTTATATGACCGGCAAGAGTCATACGGACGATGAGGGCGGCGGCAAGGCCTTTGCCCTGTCCGTGATGCAGCACTTGAACGACGCCTGCGACAAGTGGAAAAAGCAGGAGAACATTGACTTCTCCATCTACGGCACCCCGCTGGAGTCCACCACTTACAAATTTGCCAAGTGCCTGCAAAAGCGCTTTGGTATCATCAAGGGCGTAACAGACAAGAATTACATCACCAACAGCTACCATGTGCATGTGTCCGAGCCCATCGACGCCTTTACCAAGCTGAAATTTGAAAGCGAATTCCAGCGGCTGTCCCCCGGCGGCGCCATCAGCTATGTGGAGGTGCCCAATATGCAGCAGAACATTCCGGCGGTGCTCCAGGTGATGCAGTATATCTATGACAATATTATGTACGCCGAGCTGAACACCAAGAGCGACTATTGCCAGTGCTGCGGCTACGACGGTGAAATCAAGATCGTAGAAAATGCGGACGGCAAGCTGATCTGGCAGTGCCCCAACTGCGGCAACACCGATCAGGACAAGATGAATGTGGCCCGCCGCACCTGCGGTTACATCGGCACCCAGTATTGGAACCAGGGCCGTACCCAGGAGATCAAGGACCGGGTCCTGCACTTATAAGATGAATTACGCAGAGATTAAAAAAAATGACATTGCAAACGGAGAGGGCGTGCGCACCTCTCTGTTTGTTTCCGGCTGTCGCAATCGGTGTAAAAACTGCTTTAACGCCGTCACCTGGGACTTTCTGTACGGCAAGCCCTTTGACCAAGCGGTGGAGGACGATATCATTGCGTCCACCCGTCCCCGCTGGATCAGTGGCCTGTCCCTGCTGGGGGGCGAGCCCTTTGAGCCGGAAAATCAAGCGCCGCTGCTGGCATTTCTTCGTCGGTTTCGCACCGCCTTACCGGGCAAGACCGTGTGGTGCTACACCGGCTTTACCTTAGAAGAACTGCTGGGCAAAAGCGGAGAATGCCGCGCCTGCACCCCCCATACCCGGGAGTTGCTGGGACTGATCGACATATTGGTAGACGGCCGGTATGAGGAAGAACTGGCAGATATTACCCTGGCCTTTCGCGGGTCCAAAAATCAGCGTGTGCTGAACCTACCCGCTACCCTTACGACCGGCGAGCCGGTGCTGTATTTGGAATAAAGCGATTGGTATTCAAATCTGTGTGAGAGGCAATCTGCCGCCCGCATAATCCCCAAAAGGGAGCATTCCCGCTCTACGGCTTTCGCCGCCAAATCAATAAACGAAACCGCCCCCGTGATCCGAAACGGACCGCAGGGGCGGTTTTTGTATTGCGTATTTTTATTTCTTCTTAGGCTTCTTCACATACACGGCCACCAGCCAGTAGTACACCGGAATGATCAGGAACAACACCCAGGCCGGGTGCCACAACTTTGCACAAACACCCAGTACCAGAAACACGGTGATGATGACTTCCGGAATCGGCTGTGCCATCATAAAGGCCTTTTGGCTCTTGGTCATACAAGCGCCGGCAAAATGATAGTAAATGGGAATCAGCAGAAAGACCAGCCAGGTGGGGTGCCAGCCAACGGTCAGCCCCAGAGCCACATACACAATCGCCACCACTACCGGGAACGGGAACTTAAACAGGCTCTTGCCCAGTTTACCGTGAAGGGCGTGGCGCTTCTTTTCCGTTTTCGGCTGCTCTGCCGGCTGCGCCACAGCAGCGGCCTGGCGGGGAGCAGGCTGTGGCGGCGTCAGCAAAGACGGCTCGCCACCTAACAACTGGTCCAGCGTCATGTGATACAGCTCGGCCAATGCAATTAAATTGTCTGTATCCGGTGAGGACTCGCCACGCTCCCACTTGGAGATTGCCTGGCGGCTCAGCCCCAATTTCTCCGCCAAGGCGTCCTGGCTGTAACCGTTCTCCTTGCGCAGTTGTTGCAGACGATTTGCTGTTTTCAGATCCATGAGGCCGTACTCCTTCACTGTGTTGTTCTGTTTATTTTACCAAAAATTCTACCCCTTTGCAAGACGGGTCATCTTTTTTTGTACACCGTCACCAAAAAGTCCAAGGTCACCGGCAGCTGTTCTATTGCATCCAACCGCCGGCGCAGCGTCGGTGCGGTACGATAATAATAAGGGGTCATGGCAAACAGGGTTTGCAAATCCGGCGCGGGAATCTGCACTTCCTGCGCCACCCGGAATTGCCGTTCCATCTCCAGGAGCGGACTTTTCGGCACAATTTCGTCATTGGGATAAGGCCGATCGTACACCGTCTCTTTGATCTGCCACAAATGGTGCGCACCGGGGGTCACGCTGTACAGCCGCCCACCGGGCGCCAACACTCGAGCAAACGCGCGATCGTGAAAGGGCGCAAACAAATGCAGTGCCGTATCAATACAGCGCTCTGCCACCGGCATACGAGCCAAATTTGCCACAAAGTATTGGCCGCCGTTCTTTCGCTTAGCCGCCAGGCGCACCATAGTCTTAGACAAATCAAAGCCGTAAAGCGCACCGTCGGCAGGCACGCTGTCATAGTACCCCTCACCGCAGCAAATATCCAGCACATTGCCATGCAACAGCGGCGTCAGCGCCTCCTTCAGGCAGCCGTAGTACCCACGCTCCAAAAAGGCATGACGAGCAGCGGCGCTCTCTTTACTGTCGCCCATTTTATCCGCAGATTTAGAGGTGCAAAGCAGGTTCACATATCCCTCTTTTGCCACATCGAAGCTGTGGCCCGCCGGGCAAGTGTACTGCCGCTCTGTACGCAAAAGTGCCCCGCCGCAGACGGGGCACACAAGCACTTGCTCTTTCATTAGTGATGGAACAGACGAATACCGGTCATGGCCATGGCCATACCGAAGTCGTCACAACAGGCGATCACATCGCCGTCCCGCACAGAGCCGCCGGGCTGGGCAATGTACTGCACGCCGCTCTCTGCCGCACGCTCAATGTTATCCTCAAAGGGGAAGAACGCGTCAGAGCCCAGGCTCACACCGGTGAGTTCTTTGTGCCAAGCTGCCTTTTCCTCCGCAGTAAAGGGCGCCGGCTTCTCCGCAAAGTACCGCTGCCATACGCCGTCTGCCAGCAGCTTATCGCTCTCCGGGCTGATATACAGGTCAATGGCGTTGTCTGCCTCGCACTTGCGAATGCCGTCGATGAAGGGCAAAGTGCGCACTTTTTCACTATTTCGCAGCCACCAGTTGTCTGCCTTGTTGCCGGCCAGGCGGGTGCAGTGGATTCGGCTCTGCTGCCCGGCGCCAACGCCGATGGTCTGGCCGTCCTTGGCATAGCACACGCTGTTGGACTGGGTATATTTTAGGGTAATCATGCTGATGAGCAGGTCGATCTTGGCGCTCTCCGGCAAGGTGTCTATCTTCGTGGGCAGTTCGTTGAACAGATCCATAGAGATCTTGGCATCGTTGCGCTTTTGCTCAAATTTAATACCAAACACCTGCTTGGTCTCCGTCTCCTGGGGCACATAGTCCGGATCCATCTGGATGATCAGATAGTTGCCACGGCGCTTTTTCTTCAAAATCTCCAGTGCCTCGTCGCTGTAAGAAGGCGCGATAATGCCGTCGGACACTTCCTTTACCAGGAACTGGGCCACAGAGGCATCGCACTCGTCGCTAAGGGCGGCGAAGTCGCCAAAAGAGGACACTCGATCGCAGCCGCGGGCGCGCACATACGCCTGGGCAATGGGGCTCAGCTCCAGCCCCTCCGGCACAAAGCACACCTGGCGGTCCGCTGCCGTCAAGGGCTTCGCCACCGCCGCACCGGCGGGAGAAACATGCTTAAAGGAAGCGGCGCTGGGCAGCCCGGTGGCCGCCTTTAATTCCCGCACCAGCTGCCAGGAATTGAATGCGTCTAAAAGATTGATGTAGCCCGCTGCACCGTTCAGGATCTGAAAGGGCAGCGCCTGCCCGTCCATGTGAATGCGCGCAGGGTTTTGGTTCGGGTTGCAACCGTATTTCAGTTTGTACTCCGTCATAGCCATTCTCCTTTATACCCGGTCGTGCCGAGATGATAGCAATATTTTACACCCTTGCATTGCAAAAAGCAATGCTCAATGATACAATATTACTGCCAATTTACCTATGGAGATATGACAAAATGACGGGAATTCTGGCGGTTAACGCTTTTTTACACGGAAAAAAATATACAGAACTGGATGATTTGCTGCTTGCCGGCGCCAAAGCCTGGGGTATGCAGCTGCAAATCAAAACCAATTTAGAGCTGCGTTTAGAAGTGCCAAAGGCGGATTTTGTGCTGTTTTGGGACAAGGATGTGTCGTTGGCCCACGCCTTGGAACAGCAGGGGCTGCCGGTGTTTAACAGCGCCAAGGCCATTGCCTTGTGCGACAACAAGGCGCTGACCTACCAGGCATTGCTGGGCACCGTGCCCCAGCCGGAGACCATGGCGGCACCCATAACTTATTTTGAGGACAGCAATTTTTCTCCGTTTATTAACGGGGCCATAGAGCACCTGGGACTGCCGCTGGTGTTTAAGGAATGCTACGGCTCCTTTGGCGCCCAGGTATTTCTGTGCCACAGCAAGAAAGAGATCGAGCGTCATATTACCGCCCGCCCCTTCCTGCTGCAAAAATTCTGCAAAGAGAGCGCCGGACACGACAAGCGGATCGAGGTGATCGGCGGCCGGTGCGTGGCCGCCATGGAGCGGTACAACCCGGCGGACTTCCGGGCCAATATTACAAACGGCGGCCAAATGCGTCCCTACACCCCCACCCGGGAGGAGGAAGCGCTGGCGCTGGCCGCAACGAAAAAGCTGGGGCTGCTGTTCGGCGGGGTGGACCTGCTGGACGACGGCACCGTGTGCGAGGTCAATTCCAACGCCCATTTGGTAAATTTGAAAAAGTGCACCGGCATTGACACAGCGCCCCTGCTGTTCCGGGCCATTCAGGAGGCGCTGCAATGAGCGGCGTGGTGCTGTACGCACCGGAAGAAGCCCGGCGTAACGAATTTTCCGTAGAGAAATTCCACACGCTGCTGGGCACGGAGCTGCACACCCCGGATTACGACGGCCCGGCGGATTTTGTCATCAACCGCACCAACGACCCGGCGGTGGCGCGGCGGTTCGAGGCGCAGGGCGTGCGGGTGTTTAACCCGGCAGCCTTTTGCGCCCTGGCCAACGATAAGGACGCCTGCTACCGCTTTATGGCGGCAAAGGGCGTGGAGATCTTACCCATCGACCAAACGGATCCACCTATGGTGGTGAAGCCAAAGGACGGCCACGGCGGGCAGGGCGTGCGCCTGATCCGGTCCGGCGAGCCGGTGCCGCCACAGGACGGCAACCTGGTCTATCAGGCGGTGGCAGATACCCCGGGGCAGGACCTGCGCGTGTGGCTGCTGGGAGGCGAAATCTACGCCGCCTGCCTGCGTCGCTCCGCCACAGACTTTCGCTCCAATTATTGCCTGGGGGGCAGCGCTGCGGTCTATCCCCTCTCTCCGGCAGAACGGGCGCAGGTGAGCGACATCGCCGCCTTGGTGCAGGCGGATTACTACGCCATCGACTTTGTGCGCCACCAAGGCCGCTGGGTCTTTAATGAACTGGAGGACACCGTGGGCGCCCGTATGCTCTACGACCTGACCTCCCTGGACCCCCTGGCCGATTATTGCCGCTATATTCAAAATTGCCTGTAACCCACAAAAGACCCCGCCACCGGCGAGGTCTTTGCTTTTCTATCCCAATCTGTGGGATTGATTTGTCATTTTAAAAACGGATTATTTTGCCTTTACATTGCGCACATTAGACCAAGCACCGTAAATCTTGTTGCCGTTCACCGTCTTATAAGCGCGCACCTTCACATAATAGCGTTTGCCCTTGGTGAAGTTCTTGCCGGTATAGCTGGTTTTCTTCTGCCCGGACACGTTGGTCTTGGACACCACCTTCTTAAAGTTCTTGTCCTTGGCCCAATAGATTTGATAGCCGCTGGCAGAGCCGCCCACTTTCTTCCAGGTGGCCTTAATCTTATGGCCGCTCTTAGTGGCACGCAGACCGGTCAAATTGGGGGTGGCCGGCTTGGTATAAGCGGTCATATACGCCCAACCGCTGTAATAATTCTTGCCGCCCACTGTGCGGTATGCCCGCACCCGGTAGGTGTAACCGGCACCGGCGGTCAGGCTCTTGTGGGTATAAGAAGTGCCTTTTACCGTTGCCAGCGCCTTATAGCTGTTGCCGCTCTTGCGCTGCAACTGGTAGCCGGTGGCACCGGCCGGTTTGTTCCACGCCAGCTTCAGCGAATTGCTGCCCCGGCTGCTCACCCGGAATTTGCCCGGCTTGCCGACAGCATAATTCACCGTTACACCGTACTGGCGACCGCAGGCGGAATTGTAGCCATAAACCTTTACAAAATAAGTACCGGCAGACAAGCCTTGGGTCGGAAATGTATAATTGCCGTCGCTGATATAAACATCCTTATAAGCCAGTTGAGCGTATTCTCCATCGCCCTTGTATTTGTACAAATATACACCCCAATCTCCATCAGCGCTTGCCTTGGTATGTGTAAAGGTAACAGATACAGTCGAAGGGGCTTTCAAAACAAACTTATACCAATCATGATCATATTCCCGACAGACACCATATCTGGTCACTCCCATAGACAGAGGATCGGCAGAAGTATATTCATCGTTGAATTCAGTCTCCCAATTGGATACATAAGAACATTTAGGCGTTATGCTATACTGCCGACCGCAAGCAGAATTATAGCCATAAACTTTAACAAAATATGTACCGGCCGGCAATCCCAATGAAGAGAAAGTATAACTTCCGTCATACACATAAACATCTTTATAATCTAATTTTGTGTAGTCACCATTACCGTCATACTTGTACAAGTACACACTCCAATCTCCGTCTGCATCCGCACGGTTAAAGGAGAACTGCACATTCACCTTGGCAGGAGAAGATAAGGTGAACTTATACCAATCGTGATCATATTCTCTACACGCACCATAAATGGTAGAATTCACCGGCACATAATCCGCAGAGGAATAGTCGTCATTATCCTCTGTTTCATAATAGGTGTCCCCTGCATACGCCGTAAGGCCCAGTCCGCCGGTAATGCTCAAGAGCATCACCAGAGACAGGGCAAAGCTAAGCACTCTTTTCATATTCTTGACCTCCAACAGAAATAGTATTTTGCCCCTTTATTGTAGGCAAACACCCTATCAAAAGCAATACGCCGACAGCGTACACTTAACAAATTATTTGAAAAAATGCAGACTTTTGCGTGTGCAAAACGCCTCCTTTACGAAAAGATATAAAAAAGCCCTTGCTTTGCAGATGCAAGCAAGGGCTTTTTGCTGATTTATGCTTTAATAATATCCGCCGGGGTGACAGGCAGAGCCTGTTGCAGGGCAGACAGGGGCAGCTCCACCTGGGCGCCCACGCGCCCGGCAGAGAAGAAGATGGTGTCATAATCCGCCGCCGTTTGGTGGATATAGGTGGGGAACTGCTTTTTCATACCAATGGGCGAGCAGCCGCCGTGCACATAGCCGGTGCGGGGCAGCAGCTCTTTTTGGGGCAGCATTTCTACCGCCTTTTCGCCGCAGGCGCGAGCCGCCTTTTTCAGATCCAGTTCTTCTGCCACCGGCACCATAAACACAAAAAAGCCGCCGCTTTTGCCCCGGGTCACCAAGGTCTTAAACACCCGGTCAGGGTCCTGGCCCAGCAGCCGTGCCACCTCCACGCCGTTCACGGTAGAATTGTCGTAGGCATAGTGGTTATAGGCCAACTTTTTGCTGTCCAGCACCCGCATTACATTGGTTTTCAGTTCCTTTTTTGCCATCTTCTGTCACTTTCTTAATACTTATTATGCACTTTCTCCGCAAAGCAAAGAAAGTCCTTCAGCACCACCTTGGTGCCATCGTCCAGCACGGCGGTGCCGCTCATGCGGCCAAACACCTGGTGCTGGTCGGAGCAGATCAGCTTCACATCCAGCAGCGCCGCCCGGTCGATAATGGGCACAAAGTCCATCTCAAACCGACCGTCCGAGGAAGTGAACTTCCAGGGATCTGTGTAATTATCGCTGATCAGAAAGGTTACATCGTCCAGCTTATGCCCCACCCCGTCGTAGAACAAAATATTCTCCGAGGCGGCGGAGGTATCGCCAAAGCCGTAACCGATATTAAAGCCAAAACGGTGACCGTCCACCGTGCCGGAGCCGGAGCCCCAGTACCAGGTGTTGTCATAGGTCCACACGCCGCGGCCCCAGTCCAGAGCACCGTAGTCCGTAGCCGGGTCAAAGGTATAAATTTTGCCGTCAAACTCCACCTTGCCCCGGGCACGCATACAATTGATCTTTTGATTATAGTAGAACGCGTGCGGGTCCTCCAGCCAGGGCGTGGCGATCACCATGGAGTCCTGGAGTGGGTCCTCTAAGAAGATCTGCGCCCGCAGGGGCTTGCCGTTATAGAAATTCTTAAAGTGGCACTTGATCTCCCGCTGCTCAAAATTCAAATTAAACTGCATACCCAGCTTTTTGTCGCAGTAGCGGATACTGCCGCCGGAGGACACGGTGGGCATGTGCAGCTTACCCATGGGAAAGGCGTTCAAAATGGTCTCCGTGTGCTCAAAGGCGTGCTTAAAGTCCAAAAAAGTCACGGACTGCAAGCCAATGTACCCATCATCCGACAGGGTAAAGCACACGCCAAAGTCCCCGGAGGGCGACAGCACCGAATAGTAGTCCCACTCCTTAATGCGGGTGGGGCGCTTTTTAATATCCGCCCGATTGTACAGCTGCAACGGCCGCCGAGACCAACCCGGCTCCTGCAGAATCCCATCCGGACCCAGCAGCGGCTGGGTGGTGGTTACCTCATGGTTGCGCATAAATGAATCCCCCTTCATAATGCAAAAAAGTGTATGGTTCGGTCAACAATATCATCCTACCACAAACGGCAACCATTTGCAACGGGTATTCAGTATTCGATCCCCCGCCGTGCCGGCGCGCCGGTATCAAAGGGGTGGCGTTCCTTGGTCATACGGGTAACATAATCGCACAAGGGCGCCAAGTCCGCCGGCAGGCTGTGGCCGGTCAAAATGATCTCGCAGTTCTTGCCCCGACGCTGTAAAAAATCTATCAAACCTTGCCGGGGCAGCAGATCACCGGCAAAGGCGTCTGCCCCCTCGTCCAGCACCACCAAAAAGCAATCCGCCGCCCGGGCGTCAATCTCCGTTAGCAGCCGGGCATAATCCGCTGCCAAGGCCGCCTGCTTCTCTGCCGTCACCGGGCAAAACATTTGGAACTGCTCCCGGGGGAACAGGCATTGCACCCCCAGCCGCTCCAGCGCCGCCACCTCGCACGAGGAGCCATCCTTATAAAACGATACAAAGAGCACCGACGCCCCAGCACCTGCCGCGCGCACTGCTGCGCCCACCGCCGCCGTGGTCTTGCCCTTGCCGTCACCGTAATAAAGCTGTACCATTTTGCCACCACCGTCTTTCTGTTACCAGTATAACCCGCACCCGAGACTATGTAAAGAAAAACCGCGGTATAAAGCCAAAAAAATTGCAGTTCCACGGAGCGTGGACAACTTCCACCGTCTGCCTGTTGCAAAGATTCGCCCTTTCTGCTACAATAAAACCGTAAACAAGGGAAAGGAGAGCGGGAACCACGGTCCCCGCACCGCAGATATGGACGCAAAAGAGATTGGGCGCACCATCAGCACCCACCGCAAGGCGCTGGGGCTGACCCAAATGCAACTGGCGGCCCAGTTGCAGGTTAGCAACCGCACCGTCTCCAAGTGGGAGAACGGCGACGGCTTTCCGGATATTTCGCTGCTACCGGGATTGGCCGCTGCCCTGGACATCACCATTGACGAGCTGCTCACCGGGGAAGTACCGGCGCAGATTCAGCAAAGCGTCAGCGCCGCAGAAGCCCGCCGTGCCCAAGGCCGCTACCAGGTGGCCAAAATCGTGGCCGGAGCGCTGCTGGTGGCGGGCAGCGTGATCGGGCTGATCACCGAGGTGCGGCTGTTTTGGGTCAAGCCCTTTTATATGTTTATTGAGATTTACCTGCTGGTGCTGGCCTTTGTGCTGGTGGTGGTGGGAGCCATGGTTTTTCTCATCGGGCTGGTGCGCTACCGCACGGAGATGCAACACCTGAACACAGCCAACCGGGTAGAGGCACTGGCGGCGCTGGCAGGCGCCGGTCTGTTTCCCCTCTTCACCGTGCTGCGCTTTCTCCACGCTTACACCCGACCGGGCATGGCGGTATTCATCGTGCTGCTGGCGGTAGCTGTGGGGCTGTGGATTTGGCGACTGGCGGTGGACTGCAAAAAGCTGCAGGCAGAAAAAAGCCATCCCATCGCAGAGAAAGACTGATTTTGTCAAAAAAATAGAACTGGCTATTGATTTGGCGGGCACTTTCCAGTATAATATATAAGTACAGACGGTTGTACAGGCGTACAGCCGTTTTTCTTATTTTAATGTTCGCGCGTAAGTAGAGGGATTATGAAAAAAGTAGGCTTTGACAATCAAAAATATTTAGAGATGCAATCCGGCCGTATTCGGGAGCGGATTGCCGAATTCGGCGGCAAGCTGTATCTGGAATTCGGCGGCAAGCTGTTTGACGACTACCACGCCAGCCGGGTACTGCCAGGCTTTCAGCCGGACAGCAAGCTGCAAATGCTGCTGCAGCTAAAGGACCAGGCGGAGATCGTCATTGTAATCAGCGCCCAGGATATTGAGAAGGACAAGGTGCGTGGCGATCTGGGCATCACCTATGACATAGACACCCTGCGGCTGATCGAGGCGTTCCGTTCCAAGGGGCTGACCGTCAGCTCAGCGGTACTCACCAAGTACGCCCCCTCACCCAAGCTGGACGCCTTTGAGGCCCGGCTGCAGGCGGCAGGCGTGGCGGTGTACCACCACTATCTGATCGACGGCTACCCGGCCAGCATCAGCAAGATCGTCAGCGACGCCGGCTACGGCAAAAATGATTATATTGAGACCCGGCGCTCCCTGGTAATCATCACCGCCCCCGGTCCGGGCAGCGGCAAGATGGCCACCTGCCTGTCCCAGCTGTATCATGAGAATCGGCGGGGCATTAAGGCCGGGTACGCAAAATTTGAGACCTTCCCCATCTGGAACATTCCTCTGAACCATCCGGTGAACCTGGCCTATGAGGCTGCCACCGCGGACCTGGGGGATGTAAATATGATCGACCCCTGGCACCTGGAGGCCTACGGCCAGACCACGGTAAACTACAACCGGGATGTGGAGATCTTCCCGGTGCTGAAAGCCACATTTGAAAAGATCTACGGCACCTGCCCCTACCAGTCCCCCACGGATATGGGAGTCAATATGGCCGGCAACTGCATTGTGGATGACGACGCCGTCTGCACCGCCGCCAAAGAGGAGATCCTGCGCCGCTACTTTACCGCCTGCTGCAACGCGCTGCGCGGCAAGGAATGCAGCGACGAAATTTATAAATTAGAGCTGCTGCTGGGTCAGGCGGGACTGAGTACCGCCGATCGAGCCTGCGCGGCAGCTGCAACCCGGACTGCGGCAAACACCGGCACGCCCTGCGCCGCCATTGAACTGGAAAACGGCGATTTGATCACCGGCAAAACCACCGAGCTGCTGGGCTGCGCCAGCGCTATGCTGCTCAACGCCTTAAAGCACCTGGGCGGTATTCCGGACGAAACATTGCTGATCTCGCCGCAGGTGATCCGTCCCATCCAGGCGCTAAAAACCCGCCATCTGGGCAGCCACAACCCTCGGCTGCATACGGACGAGGTGCTCATTGCCCTGTCCATGTGCGCGGTGACGGATCCCAACGCCGCCCTGGCGCTGGAACAACTGGGCAAGCTGCGGGACTGCGAAGTGCACTGTTCCGTTCTGCTGTCCTCCGTGGATGAGAACACGCTGAAAAAGCTGGGCGTGCACCTGACCTGCACGGCAAAAAGCGACAAAAAGGTCATTTACTGATCGACCCAATATCATTTTATATACAGACTACAACACAGAAAGGGTGATTTCATTGGGCAAAACCAAGTATATCTTCATTACCGGCGGCGTTGTCAGCGGGCTGGGCAAGGGCATTACCGCCGCTTCTCTGGGCCGACTGCTGAAGTCCAGAGGGCTAAAGGTCACCGCGCAGAAGCTGGACCCGTACCTGAATGTGGACCCGGGCACCATGAACCCGGTACAGCACGGCGAGGTATTCGTTACCGACGACGGCGCGGAAACGGACCTGGATCTGGGGCACTACGAGCGCTTTATTGACGAGTCCCTGAGCCAAAACTCCAACCTGACCTCCGGACGCGTATACTGGAAAGTGATCACCGACGAGCGCAAGGGCGTGTATGGCGGCCAGACCATTCAGATCATTCCCCATGTGACCAATGAGATCAAGCGTTCCATCGCACGCAACGCAGACACCGGCGCCGACGTGTGCCTGGTAGAAATCGGCGGCACCGTAGGCGATATTGAGAGCCAGCCGTTTTTGGAGGCCATTCGCCAATTTGCCGTGGAGGCCGGGCGAGAGAACTGCCTGTTTATCCATGTGACCTTGGTGCCCTACCTGGCAGCCTCCGATGAGCTGAAAAGCAAGCCCACCCAGCACAGTGTAAAAGAAATGCTTTCCATCGGCATCAATCCGGACATTATCGTTTGCCGCACGGAACACCCGCTGACGGATGAGATCAAGCACAAGATCTCCCTGTTCTGCAATGTGGATCCGGAGTGCGTCATTGAAAATAACAACTGTGACATTCTCTATGCCGTGCCCATCATGCTCCACCAGCAGCACATGGACGATGTGGTGATCCGCAAGCTGGGCATTGACTGCCCCGGTACACCGGATCTTGCCGACTGGCAGGAAATGCTGGACGCGCTGCGCCACCCGGTACAGACGGTCAAAATCGGTCTGGTGGGCAAATATGTGGAGCTGCACGACAGCTATATCAGTGTCAACGAGGCGCTGAAGCACGGCGGCATTGCCACCCACAGCGCCGTGGATATTCACTGGATCGACTCGGAGACCCTGGAGGGCGACGATGTGGATCTGGACGCCATCTTGGGCGATATGGACGGCATTTTGGTACCCGGCGGCTTTGGCTCCCGTGGCATAGAAGGCAAAATCAACGCCTGCCGCTACGCCCGCACCCACGGAGTACCCTACCTGGGAATCTGCCTGGGTATGCAAATTGCCATTATTGAATTCGCCCGGGATGTGCTGGGTATGGCAGATGCCAACTCGGCAGAGATCGACCCGTCCACCACCCACCCGGTGATCGACATTTTGCCGGAGCAAAAGGATGTAACGGACATGGGCGGCACTATGCGCCTGGGTCAGTACCCCTGCACCTTGAACCCGGAGTCCAAGGCCTATGGCCTGTACGGTGCCTCTATGATCTATGAGCGCCACCGCCACCGCTATGAGGTAAACAATGATTATCGCCCGGACCTGCTGAATGGGGGCATGATCTTTGCCGGCACTTCGCCGGATAACCATATTGTAGAGATGGTGGAGATCCCGGAGCACCCCTGGTTCGTGGCCGGCCAGTTCCATCCGGAATTCAAGAGCCGTCCCAACCGTCCGCACCCGCTGTTCCGCGGTTTCGTCACCGCTGCCGCAGCGCGTATGAACAGCAAGAAATAAGCGCAATAAATATGCCAAACACCCCTATGACCCGCAAGAGCCATAGGGGTGTTTTTGCGTAAAAAGGAGCGGCGGGAGCAAGCCCCCGCCCTACGGTAGGGGCGGCAATCTGCCGCCCGCAAAAAACAGGGAACGGCACACACCGTTCCCTGTTTCTATTTTTATACCCTTTTATCTGTTTATTTCTGCACGGCAGACACAACGCCCTCTGCCAAACCGGCAAGGCCTTGAATTTCCGACGGAATGATGATCTTGGTGGCCTGACCGTCGGCAGCCTTGGAGAACGCCTCCAGCGCTTTCAGCTTAATCACCGCGTCACCGGCGTTGGCCTCATTGAGCAGGCGAATGGCGTCTGCGGTGGCCTTTTGCACCGCCTCAATGGCCGCAGCCTCACCCTCGGCCTCGCGAATTTTCGCTTCTTTCACAGCCTCGGCGTGAAGGATGGCCGCCTGCTTTTCTGCCTCTGCTTCCAGGATCTTGGACTCCTTGTGTCCCTCGGCCACCAAAATACGGCTCTGCTTCTCGCCCTCGGCGGTCAAGATGGCCTCGCGGCGCTGGCGCTCCGCTTTCATCTGCTTTTCCATAGCGTCCTGAATTTCCCGGGGCGGGATAATGTTTTTCAACTCCACCCGGTTCACCTTAATACCCCAGGGGTCCGTGGCCTCGTCCAAAATCACCCGGATCTTGGTGTTGATGGTGTCGCGGGAAGTAAGGGTGCTGTCCAGCTCCATCTCGCCGATAATATTACGCAGCGTGGTGGCAGACAGATTCTCAATGGCAGAAATGGGGCTTTCCACACCGTAGGTGTACAGCTTGGGGTCCGTGATCTGGAAGAACACCACCGTGTCGATCTGCATGGTCACATTGTCCTTGGTGATCACCGCCTGCGGCTTAAAGTCAACGACCTGCTCCTTAAGAGAAACGGTCTTGGCAATCCGGTCAATGAACGGAATTTTTACATGCAGACCGGTCTGCCAGGTGGCGTAGAAAGTGCCCAGCCGCTCCAAAACGAATGCCTTGGACTGGGGCACTACACGAATGTTGGCCAGCACCAGCGCAATCAGCGCCAAAATGACCACAGCTAAAATGATCCACTTTAACATACAAATTCTCCTTTTCTTTCATTCTTTATAGATAAAAATGGATAACAAGATTAAACCTTGCCCACCGGAGCCTTGGCCGTGCGCACCATCAGCTTTACGCCCTCAATGCGATCCACCACCACCGTGGTCCCGGCGGCAATGGGCGCGCCGTCCGTACTGCGGGCAGACCACACACTGCCGCACACTCTCACCTGTCCGGTGGCGGCTAAATTGTCAATATCTTCCAGAACCACGCCGGTTCGGCCAACGCAGCGGTCCGCATTGGTGGCCTGAATACGAGGGCGCAGGTATTTCTTCACCAGCGGTTTGGTGGCCAGCAGCGCCACCACGGACACCGCCACAAACAGCACCCCCTGGAGCCAAACAGCCCCGCCGCAGGCTGCCGCAACAGCCGCAGCCACCGCGCCCAACACAAACCAAATGGACACCAGTTGGGCGGTAATCCCCTCCAGCACGCCAAATACGACGGCGGCAAGAATCCATATATACAGCATTTGCATGGGCTGCAACCTCCTCTCGGCGCAAAAAGCGGTAAACCGCCCCAATTTTCTATTCTCAGTATAGCATACGCTACACCCCTTTGCAATACACATTCCATTTTAATCGACGCGTGCCCAGCAGGGGTATGCGGCGGGAGCAAGCCCCCGCCCTACGGTCGTTTTATCCCCTCAGTCGCAAAATGCGACAGCTCCCCTTGAAAAAACAAGGGGAGCCGTAAAAGGGTACTATAATATTTACGCTTCTTCCTCGCTGATCATCTTGCGGGTTTTCAGAATAGAAGAGGCAGAAACGGAAAATTCGTCCAGTCCCCACGCCAGCAGATAGGGGATCAGCCGGGGGTCCGCCGCCCCCTCGCCGCACATACCCACCGGAATACCGGCGGCCTTGGCGGCCTTAATGGTCATTTCAATGGCAGAGAGCACTGCCGGCTGCATAGGATCATACAGCCGCGCCACCGCCTGATTGCCCCGATCCACCGCCATCACATAGCCGGTGAGATCATTGGTGCCGATGGAGAAGAAGTCCGCTTCCTTGGCCAGTTCCGCTGCAGTCAGCGCCGCAGCCGGAGTTTCTACCATAATACCCACCGGCACCGGGTGCACATCCTCGCCGGCTTCGATCAGCTCCCGCAGACACTGCTCAATCAGCTTTTTAGCTGCCAGAATCTCTTCCTTGCAGGTGATCAGAGGCAGCATCAGCTTTAAGTCGCCGAACTTGGCCGCCCGCAAAATGGCGCGGATTTGGTCGCAAAACAGATCCGGGTGGTCCAGGCAGTAGCGAATGGCCCGGTGTCCCAAGAACGGATTGTCCTCTTTTTCAATTTCTAAGTAGGGAATTTCCTTGTCGCCGCCAATGTCCAGAGTACGGATGATGACCTCCCGGCCGTTCATGGCCTTGGCCACCGTGGCGTAAGCCTCAAACTGCTCTGCCTCCGTGGGGCGGGACATGCGATCCATAAACAGGAATTCCGTGCGGAAAAGGCCGATACCCTCACCGCCGTTTTGCACCACCGCCTGCACATCCTCCGGCTTGCCGATATTGCCGTACACGGCCTTTTTCACGCCGTTTTTGGTGACGGTAGGCAGATTACAATAGCGGCTGAGCGCCTCTCGCTCTGCCAAATATTCCCGCTGCCGCCGCTTAAATTCCGCCGTCTGCTCCGGCGTAGGCTCCGGCAGCACTGTGCCGCGAAAGCCGTCCACCGCCACGCATTGGCCGGTGTGCAACGCCTCTACTGCACCGCTGACGGACAGTACCGCCGGAATGCCCATGGCCCGCGCCAAAATGGCACTGTGGGAGGTCATACCGCCCACCTCTGCCACAATGGCTGCCACATGCTCCCGGTTCATTTTGCCGGTCATAGAGGGGGTAAAGTCGTGGGCCACCAGTACCGTGCCCGGTTCAATGGCACCCAAATCCACCTGCTCCGCACCCAGCATAATACCCAGCAGATCCTCTCGCACATCGGCAATATCGCTGGCTCTCTGACGGGTCAGCTCGTCGTCCATGCCGGAAAACATGGCGATAAATTGGTTGCACACCCCATCAGCCGCCGCTTCCGCCGTGGCACCGCCATCGATCATCTCCTCCATTTGGGAGAGCATAAACGGATCCCGCAGCATCTCCATGTGACCGTCTAAAATCGCTGCCTCTTTCTCTCCGGCAGAGGCTTGCAAACGATCCCGCAGCTGCTCCGTCTTTTGCATAAATGCGTTAATGGCTGCCCGAAGCCGCTCTTTTTCCTGCTGGGCGCCGCCAAAGACCACGCCGCTGTAATCCAGCGACCGGTGCTGAATGATCAAGGCCTTGCCGATGCCGCAGCCCTCGCTTACGCCTGTTCCTCTTAGCATGGTATCGCTCCCTCTCCTTGTTCAACTTAATAAACACAGCCAGGGAACTGCCCCAAAGAGCCGTTCCCTGTGTGCAAAATTTCTTATGCCTCGCCTAAGCCGGACTCAATCAGGCTGACTGCCTTGGCCAGCGCCTCATTTTCGTCCGGACCGTCGGCCCGCACTTCCAGCTGGCTGCCGCACTTAATGCAGCCGGCCATAATGTTCATAATGCTCTTGGCGTTAATGTCCTTGCCGTTTAAGATCAGATGCACATCACTCTGGAATGCAGTCATTTCCTTAACGAACATATTTGCCGGGCGCATATGGAAGCCCTCTTTATTGATCACCTTTGTTACCTGAGATACCATTATGCTCTCTCCTTCTCTGTTTTATTCTTTTTCAGCAGGGCCAGCATCAGCGCGCCGACCACAGAGCCTGCAACCAGAGCCACAATATAGCCCAGAGGATGATCCACAACTGCGAAAGTGAAAACACCGCCGTGGGGTGCCGGGCAAGCACAGCCAAACAGCGCGCAGACCAAACCGGCTACGGCAGAGCCCACCATACAGGACGGAATAACGCGCAGCGGATCAGACGCCGCATAAGGAATCGCGCCCTCTGTGATGAAGCACAGACCCATTGCATAATTGACCGGACCGCTCTTCAGTTCCTCTTTGGTCCACTTCTTCTTGTTAAAGGTGGTGGACAAAGCGATGGCGATAGGCGGCACCATACCACCGATCATCACCGCCGCCATGATCCAGGTATCGCCGGTAGCGACGGAAGCCGTACCGAACACATAAGCCGCCTTGTTGAACGGGCCGCCCATGTCAATGGCCATCATAGCCGCCAAAACAACGGACAGGAGAATACGGGAGGTTTCGCCCAGACCTTTCAGTCCGGCAGACAACGCCAAGTTGATATACCCCACGAAGGGATTGATCAGCAACATAAACAGACCGATCAACACAGTGCCGAACAGGGGGTACAGGAACACCGGCTTAATGCCGTCCATACTCTTGGGCATCCAGGAGAAGGCCTTTTTCAGTCCGTTGACCAACAGACCGGCCACAAAACCGGCCAGCAGCGCGCCCAAGAATCCGGATACAGCCTTGTCATTACCGGTAGGCGACTGCAGCGTGGCGCCGATGGTGGCCAAATAACCGCCAACGATACCGGGCAGCAAACCGGGACGATCCGCAATGGACTGGGCAATATACCCGGCCAAAATGGGAATCATAAAGCTAAATGCCGCTTTACCGATCCAAAAGATCACCGCCGCTACCGGGTTGGTCTGGCCGAAGTTGCCGCCGGCATTGGCGTTACCGGCCAATGTATCAATCAAGAAGCCCAAAGCAATCAGTACGCCGCCGCCGACCACGAAAGGCAGCATATGGGATACGCCGTTCATCAGGTGTTTATACACCTTGTGGCCGAAGCTCTCTTTCTCATCGTCATCCCCGGCGGGGGCTGCGCCGCCCTCTGCGTGGTAAACGGGAGCCTTGCCGTCCAGCACCTTTTGGATTAACTCCTGCGGTTTGTTAATACCGGCAGAAACCGTGGTTTGCAATACCGGCTTGCCGTCAAAGCGGTCCATCTCTACATTTTTATCCGCCGCAATGATAATACCGTCACAGTCAGCGATCTCTCGGCGGGTGAGTACATTTTTAGCGCCGCCGGAGCCGTTGGTCTCTGCCTTTAAGGGGCAATTCATGGCCGCGCCGGCCTTTTCCAGCGCCTCGGCAGCCATATAGGTATGCGCAATGCCGGTGGGGCAGGCGGTCACCGCCAAAATACGATAGCCTTTTGGAGCCGCCTGTGCGGTTACCACCGTATCCTCCGGGGTCTCCTCCGGGTACTTGGCCCGCTCCTGGGCGTCAATAATTTCAATAAATTCCTCTGCCGTTTTGGCGCCACGGAGTCGATCGCAGAATTCCGGCTCCATAAGCATCACCATCAGGCGAGAGAGAATTTCCAAATGCACATCGCCGTCCGGCGGAGCTGCGATCATAAACAGCAACGAGCTGGGCTTGCCGTCCGGGGCGTCATAATCCACACCGCCGGGCACGGTCATCGCCGCCAGTGCCGCATGGGCCACGCTGTCGCTCTTTGCATGAGGTACCGCAATGCCCTCGCCGATGGCAGTGGTGCCCTGTCCCTCTCGCGCCAGGATCGCCGCCTTGTAGGCCGACGGGTCCGTTAGGTTGCCTGCTGCCGCGTGCAGCTCTACCAGCGCGTCGATGGCTTGGCTTTTGCTTTCAGCCGGGGCGTTCAGCCGGATCGCCCGAGGAGACAGCAAATCTTTAATCTTCATAGAGAACCCTCCTTACACAGGGCGTCGCCCTGCACATTTAATTATCCTCCGACTAATCTCAGTCGGCAAAATACTGTGTCTTATACCGGCGAATGGTATCGCCGTCTGCCACGCCCTCACAAAAGGCGGAGGCATTACCGGCGGCGGAAGCCCACTGGAGCGCCGTCTTGTAATCGCCGCTGTCTGCGTACCCGGCCAGGAACCCGGCCACCATTGAGTCGCCGCAGCCTACATTGTTCACCGGTTTGCCGGGCACCACGCCCACGGAGTGGGTGCTGCCGTCCTCTGCCAGCAGCGTGGCGCCGTACTTGCCACGACTCACCAGCACATTGCGTGCGCCTTTCTCTTGCAACTTGGCTGCAAAGAAGCGAATTTTCTCTTCATCGTCCGGGCGAATGTCCTCGCCAAAGATCTCGCCCAGCTCGTGGTGATTGGGCTTAATAAGAAACGGGTGGTAATCCAGCACCGCCAGCAACGCGTCGCCGGTGGTGTCTACCACAATATGCACGCCTTTATTTTGCAGCTTGGCGCAGATTTGCTCATAAATGGAGCCGGGCATTTGGCTGGGTACCGCCCCGGCCAGCACCAAAAAGTCGCCGGGCATCAGTCCCTCCAGCTTGTGGAACAAAGCCTCCACTTCCGCCTCTGCCGGCTGGGCGCCTGGGGCGTTAATGTCCGTTTGCCGATCGGCAAAGATCTTCACATTGATTCGGGTGTTGCCCGCTGCCAGCGGCACAAAATCCGTTTGGATCCCCTGGGCCTGCAGCATCTGCTCCAGTGCCCGGCCGGTAAATCCGGCCACGAACCCCAGTGCCCGGGTGGGCACCCCCAGTCCGGACAGCACCATGGACACATTGATTCCCTTGCCGCCGCACAGCAACTGAGCGCTGTCCGCCCGGTTTACATCCTCGCTGCTCAACCGGGGTAGGCGCAGAATGTAGTCCAGCGCCGGGTTCAACGTTACGGTATAGATCATAACAACGCAACCTCCTTCACCACCGTGCGTTCTCCGTACTCCGGGTCCGGCAGCCGATCGGTGATGATGGCCGCCTGATCCAGGGGCGCAAAGCTCACGGTAGATACTTTGTCAAACTTGCTGGCGTCTGCCAGCACATAACTGACGAAACTGCGCTCCATGGCCGCCGCTTTTAAGTAGGCCTCGTCCGTGTCCGGCGTGGTAAATCCCTGACGAATGGCAATGCCGTTGGTGCCGATGAAGCACTTGGAAAAATTATAGTTGTGCAAATTCTTGGCTGCCGCCAAACCGATGATGGCATCGGTGGAGTGCTTTAACTCGCCGCCCAGCACATAGGTTTTCATGCCCTTGGCCACCAGCCGCTGGGCGTGAAGAAGGCCGTTGGTTACAAAGGTGGCACCCGGCTGCAAGTGGTCGATCATTAACAGGGTGGAGCTGCCGGCGTCTAAATATACAAAATCCGTATCGTCCACCTGGGCAGCGGCGTAAGCGGCGATCATCTCTTTTTCGTCCATGTGCAGCTGCAGCTTTTCGTCCAACTTTTCCTCCCGGCGAATAAAATCCCGCCGAGTCAAAGTGGCGCCGCCATGTACCTTGTGCAGCTTGCCCAGCCGATCCAGCGCAATCAGATCCCGGCGCACCGTGCTTTCGCTGGCGCCCAAAAGCTGGGTCAACTGCGCAACGGATACGGTCCCTTTTTCCTCTAACTGGGCCAAAATCTGCAAGTGTCTTTCCTGGGTAAGCATAGACGGTTCCTTTCTGTATTTTCCGGGCGTTTGCCGCCCTCGTCCTTACACCCAAAGTGTACCACGGCAAGCAAAATCCGTCAAGTTCATTCCTTCATTTTCGTTCACTCCGCACAGTGAGCGCCTGCTCTTTTGGGCAATTTATGCAAATGCAGCCCCTTTCTCTGCACGGTTTTGAACGGTTGTGGCAAATCGTGCACAAAATCCGTCATTTTACAGACGCACTTGTATGCCAAAAAAGGCGCAAAAAAGCGCCGTATCCTCAGGATACGGCGTTTTTTTATAATCTGGATTTATACCGCTTCTAAATATGCGGCTACGGTCTTGGGATCTTCCCCCCGCACAAAGGCAAACTCATCGCTGATGATATGCAGCGCACTGCGCAGCGCCTTGGCGTCTGAAAGATACATTTTCTTGCCGATCTGCTTTTGGTGCTCCTCATGGCAGCGAAGTGTCTTAATCAACCGCAAAATGCGCTTATGATCCGAGCTGTGGAGGATCTCCTCCGTCTTGGCCTTACGCTCGTGGGCGTTGCTCACCCACTCGTAGGGCTGGCAGGTCTTGGCATAGCCCATCAATTCCTCCACCATTGCCGGGGCAATGGCTGAGCGGATTTTGATCCGCTGGGGATCGTAATCCGTGGGCACGTAATACTTGGAGTTCCGGTCAAACACAGGCACCAGCACATAGTAGTCCTTGGTCTCGCTGGAGAACTTCATGGTTTCAATTTCGCGCACTTGGCAGATGCCCTTGGTACTGTAATGCACGAAAGTACCGATTTGCATGACACTCACCTTTCTTGATAATACAATAATACACGGTTTTTTCGCCTGTTTTTCTATTTGAACATCTCTATTATAGCACAAATCGGTAAAAATTGACATAGGCAAAGTAAACAAATCCCCGCCCCGAATTCCTATCTCTGCGGCAGGAATTTTGTACAAAATGCAAGATTATCCCCATTTTCACGCATTTTCCTTAACAAACCTTAACAAATGAAAAAAATCTTTTACCCGCCAGCGGGCGCGGTTTTAACATCATCCGGCTATACGAAAACCGGAGCAGCCAGCCAACGCTGCAAAAATCACAAATGACCGTATGTACCTTTTCGTACACACGGCCTTGTTTTTTATCCAATGATTATGCTTTTTGTTATGCCTTTTTCTTTTGGAACAGACGGGCAAAAATCTTAATGACCTCAGAAAGGACGATGACGGAGAATGCCAGAGCAAACAGCTTGCCCCACATGGCGATCCCCAGGGGTACGGTGCCAAAGAACGCACCGGCAAACTGGATGATCAGCACTTGCAGCACAAAGGTGCAGCCCACGACCAACAGCATCAACTTGTTCTTAAACAGGTGGCAAAAGATACTCTCGCTGTGCAGTTCCCGGCAGTTAAAGGCGTTAAACAGCTGAAACAGCACAAAAAGGGTGAACAGCACGGTGGTCATCTCGCCCCGGGCAGCACCCAGGAAATTCAGCTTGTATTGCAGCAGGAACACCGCGCTCATATACACGCCGGTAGCGGTGATCCGCGCCAGCATACCCTTGGAGATAATATTCTCGCTGCGGTTGGTGGGGCGGCGGCGCATCAGGTCACTGTATCCCGGCTCCAGTCCCAAGGTCAGGGCCGGCGGGCCGTCCATAATAATATTGATCCACAGCAGCTGCAAGGCGGTAAAGGGCGCCGGCAGCCCCATCAGAACAGACACAAATACGCAAATAACAGAGGCAATATTCACCGTCAGCTGAAAGCTGATGAACCGCTTAAAGTTCTCATAAATATTGCGGCCCCATTCCACGGCCTTAACGATGGTGGCAAAGGAGTCGTCCAACAGCACAATATCGCTGGCTTCCTTGGACACCTCCGTGCCGGAAATGCCCATGGCGATCCCCACATCGGCGTTCTTCAGCGCCGGTGCGTCGTTGATCCCGTCGCCGGTGACAGCCACCACATCGCCCCGTGCTTTCAGCAGCTTCACCACCCGCATTTTCACCGTAGGGGTGCTGCGAGCAATCACGCTGATCTTGGGCAGCATTTTTTGCAGCCGGCGGTCGCTCATTTCTTCCACTTCTTTGGCTTCCAGCGCCACACAGCCGTCCGCCAGCAGATCCAGTTCCTTGGCAATAGCGGTGGCGGTAACAATATTGTCTCCGGTAAGAATCTTCACCCCCACCCCGGCGCTGCGGCAGGCGGCCACAGCGTCGTACACATCGCTGCGCAGCGGGTCCGCAATGGCCACAAAGCCGTCAAAGACCATATCGCTTTCCATTCGGCGGTGGGTCTCCTCTGCAGAGAAGTCCTCCATCTCCGCCAACTCCTTATGGGCAAAGGCGATCACCCGCATGGCTTGCTCCTCTGCCTGCACCAGCACCCGGCACAGTTCCGCCAGACGGTCAGGTTTCAAGGCACACATATCCAGCACGCACTCCGGGCTGCCCTTTACATAAGAGAGAATGCGCCCGTCCACATTGGAAATGGTGGTCATGTGCTTGAGCTCGGACGAGAAAGGAAACGCGCACAGCCGGGTGTGATCCTCCCGCTCCCGACGGTAGGTGTTGCCGGTGTCTGCCTGCTCAAAGAACCGCAGCATGGCGCACTCCGTGGGATTGCCGATAAAGCCGCCGTCCGGTGCCAAGTCTGCCGTGGTGTTCAGGCAGATATTATGGGTCAGGTATTCGTTTTGCAGCGCTGCCGCTTCTTTATGCCACCGGGTGTCATAAAAGGCACGCACGGTCATCTTGTTTTCCGTTAACGTACCGGTCTTGTCCGAGCAGATCACACTGATACAACCGATGGTCTCCGAGGCGATCATCTTCTTCACCAGGGCATTTTGCTTGCTCAGCTTAATAATATTGATAGACAGGGACACCGCCACAATGGTGGGCAGCCCCTCCGGCACCGCCGCCACAATCAGCACGATACTGGTGATAAACGCCTCCATCACCGCCTCCAGATGCAGACCGCCGTGGAGCGCAAAGGAGATCAGCTGGGCCACAAACACAATGGCCGCTGCGATCACGCCCAGCACGGTAATGGTCTTGCCCAAGCGGGCCAGCTTCTCCTGCAAGGGGGTGCTGCTTTTCTCCGCATTGCCCAGCTCGCCGGCGATCTTGCCAAACTCTGTGGCGTCGCCCACCGCCGTTACCAGCAGCCGTCCGTTCCCCTCGGTAACGAATGTGCCGCTGTAAAGCATATTGGCCCGCTCCGCCAGGGGCGTTTTTTCGTCCGTAAGCACCAGTTCACTGTCTTTCTTCACCGGAAAGCTCTCGCCGGTAAGAGCGGATTCATCCACCCGCAGAGCAGTGCTCTCCAGCAGTCGTCCGTCCGCCGGCACCTTGTCTCCGGCAGACAGCAACACCACATCGCCCACCGCCAGAAGGGCGCTTTGCAGGGTAACGGTTTGGCCGTCCCGCACCGCGCGCACGGTCATATCCGCGTTGATTTTGGACAGGGCCTCAAAGGCCTTGGCGCTGCGCCCCTCCATCACTACGCTGATCACCACCGACAGGGCAATGGCCACAAACACGCCTACGCACTCTAAAAAGTCCGCCTCGCCGTCGGTAACCTGGCGCACAATGTTCACCGCCAGGGCGATCAGCCCGGCTGCAATCAGCATCAAGAGCATAGGCTCCGTGGCTGCATCCCAAAGGCGCTTCAGCAGTGTGTCCGGCTTGCGTCGGGTGAGGGCGTTGGCGCCGTACTGTTCTTTGTTTTTCTGTGCCTGCGCTTCTGTCAGTCCCCGGTTCGCGTCTGCACCGTAGGTTGCCAGCAGCTCCGTTTTTTCTGCGGTAAATGCCTGCATAGAAAATCCTCCTGCTTCATTTTTACAAAGAAAAAGACCTACCGCCGTTGCCGTGCGTTAGGTCTCATTTTAAGTAAAAAAATATAGACTGCTGCACGAAAAACAGGCGTGCAAGAGTCTCGTTCATTAAGACAAGCCAGACCCGGCACAGCGCCGCAGTCAGTTTGTTGACTTGCCACACGCCCACGGCGTGCAAACTACTCCCTCAAGCGGGTACTTCTTTTGTGACAAAAGCATACCACCCGGCCGCTTGGTTAGTCAAGAATAACTTGGATGTTAGACAAAATCACCACCCGTCACCTAAAAACGCCAACCTCTTGCCATTTCTTCTCCGATATGGTATATAGAAGGTGAGACACGGCATATCAAATCGTATTTTCACCCCCCCAAGCCTCCCTCCTTTACAAGGGCGGCAAAACAGAGGATTCTATTTTCCCATGGAGGTCACGGTATGAAAATCAAAAACACAAAAACGGATATTCTGTTAAACATAGCGGCGGTGGCCTGCCTGGCAGCCGTTACCCTGTACCTGCTGGTGCGCTGGTCGCAAATTCCCATGACCATTCCCGGGCACTATACTGCCGACGGCCAAATAGACAGCTGGACCCCCCGCACCACCCTGTGGCAGCTGCCGGTGCTGGGGTGGGTGCTATATGTGCTAATTACGATTTTAGAGCAGTTCCCCGGGGTTTGGAACACCGGCGTGACCGTAACGGAGGAGAACCGCACCGCCGTCTACCGCACATTAAAGACCATGATCGGCTGGATAAAGCTGGCGGTGAGCGCCCTGCTCTCTTTGGTGGCGCTGGCCTCCCTGGGCAATGGATATAAGATTTTTCTTGTACTGGCCGCCGTGGGTCTGCTGGCCACCTTTGGGCTGGTGATCTACTTTGTCCACCGCCTGTTGCAGTTGAAGTAAGCAGCCTGTTTTTACCGACAGATTGCAATACACAAGATCCCTCCGGCAATACCTACGGCCAATCCCTCCGAGTTTGCCTGTGGCAAGGGAGGCAAAAGATCGCCCGCCCCCAAGCCTCCCTTGTAAAGGGAGGTGGCACCGCCGCAGGCGGTGACGGAGGGATTGATGCACTCGCTACGAATACATATAACCCCCGCACACAAAAAGCACCCCCGTCGGGGTGCTTTTTCTATACCTACTTATTTTATTCTTAATGCGCATCCGCCAGCACAGCGTGGGCGCACTTTATGCCGTCCACGGCGGCGGACACAATGCCACCGGCGTAACCGGCGCCCTCACCGCAGGGGTACACCCCGCGCAGATTGCACTGGCAAAATTCGTCCCGCAAAATCCGCACGCTGCTGGAGGAGCGGGTTTCCGGCGCAGTAAGCACCGCGTCCGGCAGGGCAAAGCCGTGGAGCCGCTTGTCCATCTCCGTAATGGCCGCCTGCATGGTGGTGCGCACCTTGTCCGGCAGGCAGTACCGCAGGTTGGTAAGCGTGACCCCGGTAGGGCAGGTCGGCTGCACATTGCCCAGCGCCCGACTTTCCCGATCCGCTAAGAAATCGCCCACCAGCTGCGCCGGCGCACGGTAATCGCCCCCGCCCAGGGCAAAGGCGTTTTGCTCAATCTCTCGCTGATAATACATTCCCGCCAGCGGATGCTCCGAGGGGAAGTCCACCGGGTCAATACCCACCAGCAACGCCGAGTTGGCATTCTCGCCGTCCCGGGCCAGGGTGCTCATACCGTTGACGATCACGCCGCCCTTTTCGCTGGCGGCGGCCACCACCGTGCCCCCCGGGCACATACAAAAGGTATACGCCCCTCGCTGGTGCAGACCGTGGCAGCTAAGCTTGTAATCCGCAGCCCCCAACTTAGGGTGACCTGCAAAAGCGCCGTACTGGGCCTTGTCAATGAGCTTTTGGGGGTGCTCAATGCGGGCGCCCACACTAAAGGGCTTTTGGATAATTTGCGCGCCGTTTTTATAAAGCATTTCCACCGTGTCCCGGGCGCTGTGGCCGATGGCCAGGATCACCGCATCCGTCTCCATATCCACCGTTTGACCCAAATGGCTGTAAGTGACCCCATGGATAAAGCCGTTGGCTAAGATCAAATTCTCCAGCCGACATTCCAGGCGCACCTCGCCCCCCAGGCGCTCAATTTTTTTGCGAATATTCTGCACCACCACAGCCAGTCGGTCCGTGCCGATATGGGGCTTGGCGGCGTATAAAATCTCCTCCGGCGCACCGGCCTCGTACAGCTCTTGCAGCACCTGGCGAATAAAGGGGCTTTTAATGCCGGTGGTCAACTTGCCGTCAGAAAAAGTACCGGCACCGCCTTCGCCGAACTGCACATTGCTCTCCTCGTTGAGAATATGCTGCTGCCAAAAGGCGTTCACATCCTGCTGGCGGCGCTGAATATCCTTGCCTCGCTCCAACACAATGGGGCGCAGTCCTGCCTCAGCCAAAATCAGACCGGCAAACATACCCGCCGGACCGAAACCAACCACCACCGGGCGAAAAGCGGACTGCCGCCGGTTCACCGGCAGGGTGTACTTGTATTCTTCCGCCGCCTTGGCCTTCGGTGAGCGGCAGCGGCGCAGCACCTGGGTTTCGTCCAGTCCCAGGGTCACATCTACCGTATAAGAGAAGTGCACATCGTCCTTTTTGCGGGCGTCCACACTCTTTTTAAAAATCGTCAGTTTTTCAATATATTTGGGATCGGTGCGCAGCACCTTGCCCGCCTTTTTGCGCAGCAGGCTCTCGTCCTCGTCCAGCTCCAGACGCAACTCACTTACTCGTATCATTCCGCTTCTCCACTATCTGCCCGGCGGCCGCCAGACCGCTGTAAAAGGCAAAATTCAAATTATAACCGCCGCAGGGCTGCTGCTCGTCCAGCACCTCGCCGACAATATACAGCCCGGGCACCCGCCGAGAGGCAAAGCCCTCCAATTCCCTCCGGGGCACACCGCCGCCGGTGATCTGGGCAAAGGCGTAACCCTTGGTGCCGGTAATGATCAGCTGCCAGTGCTTGGCGATCTGCACCAGCCGAGCCGGGTCGCCCGCCGCCTGTTTTTCCAAAATCTCCGTCACCTCTGCGCTGAGGATGCCTCGCAGGGAGCCGAATTGCCGCAGGTAAGACAAGAGCTGATTTTCGCTCCACTCCGGGACCAAATCCAGCACCGCGCAGCACTTTTGCGGCCGGGGGCGGGCAAAGTTCTGCCCCACCGCCCAGCTTACATCCATCACCGCAATGCCGGACAAACCGTAATCGGTAAACAGCACCTCGCCCCGACTTTCCGCCACGGTTTCACCGTCCAACGTGACGGCTACTGCCGCCCGGGTGCGCTGCCCCTTGAGCTTGCGAGGGTATTTGCTGGAGGAGGTCAGCTGCACCAGCGCCGGATACAGGGGCGTACAGCTGTGGCCCAGATCTTGCAACAGGGCATAGCCGCTGCCATCGCTGCCCAGTGCCGGCTGTGCCTGCCCACCGCAGGCCACCACCACCTTGTCGCCGGCAAAGGCGCCCTTATCCGTTTGCACCGTAAAGCCGGGGATGATCTTTTCCACCCGGCAGCCGGTAACCAGGCGCACGCCCAAGGTGCGGCAGGCGTCCAGCAGCAAATTTTGCACCGTGGCCGCCCGCAGGCTGTAAGGATATACACGCCCCAAATCCTCCTGCCGGGTCATCAAACCGAGAGAGGCAAAGAAATCCAGCACCGCCCGGCTGTGGGGCGCCTGCATATTGGTCAAATTGCACCGGCCGTTGCCGGTAGCCAGCAGCTTTTTGCCCGGCTGCTCCAGCCGCTCCAGCACCGTGACCTGCAGCGCCGGGTCCAGTTGCCGCAGCCGGATGGCACAGCACAATCCCGCCGCGCCGCCGCCCACGATCAGCACCCGCATATCTTCGCCTCCCTTATACAGAATATACATATCATAATATATTCCGCCGCCAAATGCAAACAATTCTTGCGCCGCCCCGCATGAAAGCGGCTTTTATTTTGATTTTCCCCTTGACGAACGGGTGCGGTTGTGGTATAGTGTTTGTACCTCGGTAAGTGGGGTTTTATTTTTTGCCCATTTTTAGGTGCGCATTGCGTGGCGCAACGAGGGAGATTCACACACAATCGAAATACAACGGAGGTGCTTATTAATGAGAGTTAAGATTACCTTAGCTTGCACAGAGTGCAAACAGCGCAACTACAACACAATGAAGAACAAGAAGAATACGCCCGACAGACTTGAGATGAACAAGTACTGCCGTTTCTGCAAAAAGCATACCTTGCACAGAGAAACGAAATAATAGGAGGACTGACAATGGCTGACGAAAAGAAAGCGTCTGCAAAGCCGGAAAAGAGCAGCAAGCCTGCCAAAAAGTCCGACGCCAAGGCAGATAAGTCAAAGGCAAAAAAAGCCAAGAAAAATCCGTTCAAATCCATTGGTTCATTCTTCAAAAGCGTAAAATCAGAGGGTAAAAAAGTCGTTTGGTCAGACGGTAAGAACGTGCTCAAGAACACCCTGACCGTACTGGTAGTCGTGATCATCGTCGGCGTGTGCATTTATTTGGTAGACACCGGCCTGACCCTGGGTATGAAGGGCATTAAGAGCCTGAAGACCAACAGCGAGACCACCACCGCTGCCAGCGAAACCACCACCCAGAAAACCACTTCGGCGGCTTTGGCTGAGGCCACCACCGAACAGACCACCAAATAAAGACCCGAACGCACGCAGGGGCAGCGCCCCCATTCGGATCACAGCAATTTACGGAGGTTCTGTTTAGTATGGAAGAAGCAAAATGGTATGTTGCCCACACCTTTTCCGGTTATGAGAACAAGGTAGCCAGCAACATTGAGACCGTGGTAGAGAACCGCAACCTGCACGATTGGATTCAGGATGTGGTCGTTCCTACCGAGACGGTGGTAGAGATCAAAGATGACGGCACCAAAAAGGAAGTGGAGCGCAAGATCTTCCCCGGCTATGTGCTCATCAAAATGGTGATGAACGACGACAGCTGGTATGTGGTGCGCAACACCCGCGGCTGCACCGGCTTTGTAGGTCCGGAGAGCAAGCCTGTTCCCTTAACGGAGGAAGAGGTACGCAAGCTGGGCGTGGAGAAGGTCACCGTAGAGGTGCACTACGCCGTAGGCGATCTGGTCAATGTGATCGACGGCCCGCTGGAGGGCTTCTCCGGCACTGTGGACGCCATCGACATTCCCAACAACAGCGCGCAGGTCACCGTTTCCATGTTTGGGCGCGAAACATCAGTTGATTTTGAGCTTGACCAGCTTGAAAAGGTCAAAGACTAACATTCGGTAATACGCGGCTTGCCGCTGATTATCACCGCTTTTTGCGGTGCGTGGGAGGAGCGCACAGCGCCCCGCCAATGACCACAATTTAGGAGGAAAATTATTATGGCACAGAAGGTAGTAGGTTTAATTAAACTTCAGATCCCGGCCGGTAAGGCGACCCCTGCCCCCCCGGTTGGCCCGGCTCTCGGTCAGCACGGTGTAAACATCGTGGCTTTCACCAAGGACTTTAACGAGAGAACCAAGAACGACGCCGGCCTGATCATTCCCGTAGTGATCACCGTTTATGAAGATCGTTCTTTCACTTTCATCACCAAGACCCCGCCCGCAGCCGTTCTCATCAAGAAGGCTTGCGGCATTGACAAGGCTTCCGGCGTTCCCAACAAGAACAAGGTAGCCACCATCACCAAGGAGCAGGTCCAGAAGATCGCTGAGACCAAAATGCCCGACCTGAACGCAGCTTCTTTGGAGGCCGCTATGTCCATGATCGCCGGCACTGCTCGCAGTATGGGTATTGTAGTAGAAGACTGAGTCCCTTGTGGGAGGAAAGATCCGATTAACCACTGGAGGTAATTTGTAATGAAACACGGAAAGAAATATGTGGACGGCGCCAAACTGGTAGACCGCTCCAATCTGTATGATAGCGCTGAGGCACTTGACCTGGCTGTTAAGACCGCCACAGCTAAATTTGACGAAACCATTGAGGCTCACATTCGCCTGGGCGTTGACTCCCGTCACGCTGATCAGCAGGTACGTGGCGCTGTGGTGCTGCCCAACGGCACCGGTAAAACCGTGCGCGTGGCTGTATTTGCCAAGGGCGACTTGGCTAAGGCTGCTACCGAGGCCGGCGCTGACATCGTTGGCGATGCTGACCTGGTAGAGAAGATCCAGGGCGGCTGGATGGACTTTGATGTGGCCGTTGCCAGCCCGGATATGATGGGCTTCGTTGGTCGTTTGGGTAAAGTGCTGGGCCCCCGCGGTCTGATGCCCTCTCCCAAGGCCGGCACCGTGACCATGGATGTGGCTAAGGCTGTAACCGAGGCGAAGGCCGGTAAGATCGAGTACCGTCTGGACAAGACCAACATCATTCACTGCCCCATCGGCAAGGCTTCCTTTGGGCAGGAGAAGCTGCTGGAGAACTTCAACGCTCTGCTGGACGCCATCATCAAGGCAAAGCCGGCTGCACTGAAGGGTCAGTATATTAAGTCCGTTGCCGTGGCTTCCACCATGGGCCCCGGCGTGCGTATCAACCCCAACAAAGTTGGTACTGTTTCTGCTCAATAAGTTTTTGGGTATTGACAAGGCTCGTGCCTTGTGTTAAAATATTATCGCTGTTCAGCCAAAGACAGCAGGTGCCGTTTGGCGTAAGTTGATCGCCTGCCGAGGAATGAATGTGCATGGTTCGCACCCTGCGGTGCAATATCTATGTCATTTTGTGCATTCCGAGGTACATCGGAATGCACTTTTTGTTTTGCTAAACAGCCATAAAGACCGCATTTTGCGGCAAATACTTATGGAGGTTATGTTTTATGCCAAGTACAGCAGTTCTTGAAGTGAAAAAGCAGCAGGTTGCCGCTCTTTCTGACCGGATCAAGAATTCCTGCGCCGGTGTAGTGGTTGACTACAAAGGCATCACCGTATCTGATGACACACAGTTGCGTCACGAGCTGCGTGAGGCCGGTGTGCACTACACTGTCGTAAAGAACACCCTTTTGGGCAGAGCAGCTGAGGCTGCCGGTCTGGAAGGCCTTGAGTCTGTGTTGGAAGGCACCACCGCCATCGCCACCTGTGACGATGACTATGTGGCATCTGCCCGCATTCTGCAAAAGTTTGCAGACGGCCACGACAATTTTGCCATTAAGTCCGGTTATCTGGACGGCAAAGTGATCGCTCTGGACGAGGTTATTGCGCTTTCCAAGCTGCCTTCCAGAGAGGCCATGCTGGCTCAGATCGCAAGTCTTGTTGTTGAGCCCATCGCCTGCATTGCCCGTGCCGTTGCAGCACTGGAAGAAAAGGGCGGTGCAACACCCGTCGCGGCAGAAGCCGAAGAGGCTCCCGCAGAGGCTGCTCCCGCTGAGGAAGCACCTGCTGAAGAAACAGCAGAATAATTTAATTTTTATTATAATTTACGGAGGTAATTATCATGGCAACCGAGAAAATCACTGCTATTGTAGATTCCATCGCAGAACTGAGCGTTCTGGAGCTTAAAGAGCTCAAGGAAACAATCGAAGAGACCTTTGGCGTTACTGCTGCCGCAGTCGCCGTTGCAGCTGCTCCCGCTGAGGGTGGCGCCGCTGCTGCTGACGAGAAGACCGAGTTTGATGTTGTGCTGACCGATGTTGGCGCTAACAAGATTCAGGTGATCAAGGCCGTTCGTGAGGCTACCGGCCTGGGTCTGAAGGAAGCTAAGGCTATCGTTGACGGCGCTCCCGCTACCGTTAAGGAAGCAATGCCCACCGCTGACGCTGAGGCTTTGAAGGCTAAGCTGACTGAGGTTGGCGCTACCGTTGAGCTGAAATAAGTTCACGCCAAGCAACCAACACGGACACTCCCTTGAGTGTCCGTGTTTTTTTGTCTTGGTGTAGCAAATGCGTTTTGATTTTTGCTGTGTGCGATACACGCCGATTTTGATTCCTATTGTAATTCTCGGCGGAATTTGCTATGATGGGCATAGATTTTCATAATGGAGGTACGGTTATGACCAACTGGGGATATAAGGCGGTACGCAAAGTGCTGCAAACCTTTGGCGGGGCGGAGCTGGCGCAGCAGCAAAGCGGACGGATCACCGGTGAACCGGGCAATCCGGAGGTGGCGACACTGGCCAGACGGGCCGGTGCGGAAAGCTGCGTGCTGCTGAAGAACAACAACCACACCTTGCCCCTGGATCTGTCTGCGCCTGTGGCGCTGTTTGGCCGGGTGCAGAAGAACTATTTTTATGTCGGCAACGGCAGCGGCGGCGACGTTTCCGCCCCGTACAGTATCAACCTGGTGCAAGGGCTGGTAAACGCCGGTGTGCAGCTGGACAGCACCGTACTTGCTGCCTATGAAAGCTGGTGCACCGCCTCTGTCAACGACCCGGACCCGGGATTTTGGGGGCACTGGCCCCGCTATTATGCAGAAATGCCGGTGAAGCAAGACTGGGTACAGGCAGCTGCTAAGCGGTGCCAAACCGCCGTGGTGGTGATTGGCCGCAGCGCCGGTGAGGACCGGGAAAACACGCTGAAAAAAGGCAGCTTTTACCTGACGAATAAAGAAAAAGCCTTGCTGGACGCAGTGACCACCGCCTTTCAAAAAGTGGTGCTGGTGCTGAATATCGGCAGCATTATGGACTTTGCGGAAATCGACGCCTACGGCGACAAGATCAGCGCCATTTTGCTGGCCTGGCAGCTGGGCATGGAGAGCGGTAACGCGGTGACGGATGTGCTCACCGGGCAGGTGAACCCAAGCGGCCGCCTGACGGACACCATCGCCAAAACCTACGCCGACTACCCGGCACAGAACTTTGGCAACAAGGCAGAGAACCGCTATACAGAAGATATTTTTGTGGGCTATCGGTACTTTGAGACCTTTGCACCGGAGCGGGTGCTGTACCCCTTTGGTTACGGTCTGTCTTACACGGACTTTGCCTGCAAAGTGACAAAAACAGAAACAAAAGACCAGACGGTCACCGTGCAGGTGCAGGTGGAGAACACCGGCGCGCTGCCCGGCAAGCAGGTGGTACAACTGTACGCCTGCTGTCCCTGCGGCGCGCTTGGAAAGGCCGCCAAGGTGCTTATTGCCTTTTGCAAAACGGAGGAACTGGCCCCCGGCAAGCACCAAAGCCTAACCCTCACTGCCCCTTATCGGCACTTTGCCAGCTTTGACGACAGCGGCGCTGCCGGGCACAAAAACGCCTGGTTGCTGGAAGCGGGGGACTACACTTTTTGCTTAGGTACAGACGTGCGCAGCGCTGTCCCCTGCGGTGACCTGCACCTGGCGGACACGCTGGTGCTGGAGCAGTGCTGTGAGTTGCTGGCGCCCCCGGCGGACAGCGGCTTTGACCGACTCACCGCCACAGTACAGAACGACAAAGTGACCCAGACCTACGCCCCGGTACCCACCGCCACCGTAGACTTAAAGCAGGAGATCCTGGATCATCTGCCCCCTGCCCTGCCGGTCACCGGCAACAAGGGCTTTGTGCTGGCAGATGTGGCCGAGGGCAGCGTCAGCCTGGACGACTTCGTGGCGCAGCTGTCTACCACGGAGATGGAGCTGCTCAGTCGCGGCGAGGGCATGATGGACAGCCCTCTGGGTGCCTCCGGCAATGCGGGCGCCATGGCCGGGGTCAGCGACAGCCTGCGCCAAAAGGGCATACCCCCGGTGATCACCACCGACGGCCCCTCCGGGATTCGCCTGCGGACCACCTGCTCCCTGCTGCCCAGCGGCACCGCCCTGGCTTGCAGCTGGAACCTGCCGCTGGTACAGGACCTGTACGCCGCCATGGGGCGGGAGATGGTGGACAAGGGCACCGATGTGCTACTGGCGCCGGGCATAAATATCCACCGCAATCCGCTGTGCGGGCGCAATTTTGAATACTTCTCCGAGGACCCGCTGGTCACCGGCAAGCTGGCCGCTGCGGTGGTACAGGGTCTGCAAAGCGCTCCGGTATCCGCCTGCCCCAAGCACTTTGCCTGCAACAATCAGGAATATAACCGCAACTACAACAATTCCGTAGTCAGCGCCCGCGCCCTGCGGGAGATCTATCTGCGCGGGTTTGAGATCTGCGTAAAAGAAGCACATCCTAAGAACCTGATGACCAGCTACAACAAGATCAACGGCGTGTGGAGCCACTACAACTACCAGCTGTGCACCGCCCTGCTGCGGGAGGAATGGGGCTACACCGGCAATGTGATGACCGACTGGTGGATGCGCTACGCCCCCTCGCCGGAGTTCCCGGAGCTGCGGGACAACGGCTACCGGGTGCGGGCACAGGTTGATGTGCTGATGCCCGGCGCCAAAACCGCCATCAGCAAGTCCGCCCCCAACGACGGCAGTCTGCTGGCGACCCTGGGCAAGCCCGACGGCATCACCCTGGGCGAGCTGCAACGCACAGCAAAGAATGTGCTACGCATGACCCTGCGCACAAAATTCGCCGGGCAGTATAAAGACTAAAAAAATCCCCCACGGTGGGTTGCTACTGCCCCGCCGCCGTGGTAAAATGAAAACATCAAGTAAGCGCCCAACGGCGCAATATCGGGAGGATAACCAAATGGCATGTTTCTTAGTACCGGCCGCTGAGGCCGTGGTGGTCACCGCTGTGGCGCTGACCATGAAGAAAAAGGAAGAAAAGCTCACGCTGCCCGCCCATGAAGCTGTGGGCACTGGGGCACCTGCCCAGGAGAAGAAATTTACCTGGAGCCGCAAGCTGTTCTTGCTGTCCGGTCTGCTGTGGGGCGGCATTTTGCTGCTGGCCTTTGAGCATCTGTGGCACGGCGAGGTAACTTTGTTTGCACCGTTCCTAACGGCCATGAGCAACCCGGAGGACAAAGCGGTCATGCTCCACGAAATGGCTACGGTGGGTGTGACGATGAGCGCCGTTGTCACCGCTGTATGGGGCATAGCAGTCGCCGTGGTCAGCGCCAAGTTCAAAAAGCGCGCCAAAACGGCTACACAGGAGGGTTAATATGTGTCTGCTGCTAACCTTGATGGCTGCCGTGGCGGCCACCGTAGCCTGGTACGCCTGCGAAAAGCGCAAAACCTACCGACTGGGCACGCTGTGCCTGATCTACTGGGGCGCCGGGCTGATGTGGCTGGTGGACTTCTTCTTTGAATACTTTAGCGAAGGGGCGGCGTATTTTCAGCAGAGCTTCAGCGAGATACTGAACGACAGTCTGCTGGGTCTCTCTGCCGTAACCTTGGGCGCCATCGCCTGGCTGGCAATCTTGCTGGTCAAGGATCCTAAGCGTGTGTTCAAACAGCAATAAATCAAAAGGGCGACTGCACCGCAGCCGCCCTTTTCTTTGCCCGAAAAATCTGAAACAAACCTGGTTCCTTTTGCCATATTATGCACAAAATGGATGAATTCCATCACTTTCCATTGCATTTTTTTATAGAATATGTATAATAAAAAGAGATGTACACACCGTACAAAATAGGAATTTGGAGGGAACCGATATGGATATGAGCACCAACAAACAACTGCGCCCCTTCGGTATGCGCGATAAGATCGGCTATGCCTTTGGCGACTTTGGATGCAATATGAGCTTTGCATTCATTAACAGCTACCTGATGCTGTTCTATGTCACCTGTATGAAGATTGATCCCAAGCACTTTGCCGTTCTCATTCTGCTGGGCAAAATTTTTGACGCCATCAACGACCCCATTATCGGCGGTCTGTGCGATGCCACCAAACCCGGCAAGGACGGTAAATTTAAGCCCTGGATCAAGTGGGCCAGCCCGGTGCTGCTGCTGTCCAGTATCGCCCTGTTCATTTATGCACCCAGTGCGCCCTACGGGGTAAAGATCGCCATGTGCCTGGGCATTTACTGCCTGTGGAGCGTGGCGTACACCAGCGTGAATGTGCCCTACGGCTCCATGCAAAGCTGCATTACCAACGACCCGGCAGGCCGCTCCTCCCTGTCCCAGTGGCGGAGTATCGGCGCTATGTGTGCCCAGATCCCCATTATGATCCTGCTGCCCCTGCTGGTATATGACAAGAACGACAATCCCCGCGGTGAGCTGTTCATCATCTTTGTAGGCGTGATGGGTGCCATCGGCTTGGTATCCTTCTACCTGCTGCGGCGCATGACCACCGAGCGCATTGCCGCTGCACAGCCCCTGGAGAAACAGAAGTTCAACTATTTTGCCACTCTTGGCTCTTTCTTTAAGAACAAACCCATGATGGGCGTGACCATCAGCACCGTGGCATACCTGGCGCTGATGATGACGGTGACCACCTCCATGCCCTATATCTTTATGTGCTATTTCCAGAACACCAAGCTGATCACCATTGCCACCATGCTGGCCGGATGTCCGGTGGCGCTGGGCATTTTGCTGGTAAAGCCCATGCTCAAGAAATTCACCAAAAAGCAGCTGTGCACCTATCCCTTTGTCCTGTCGGCCATCTCTGCCGGTGTGGCTGCCTTTGTGCGGATCCGTAACCCCTATGTTTGGATCGTACTGGTGGCCATCGCCATGTTTGGCTCTGCCTTTTACCTGACCTTGATGTGGGCGCTGGTGGCAGACTGCATCGACTACCAGGAGCGCCGGACCGGCCGCCGGGAGGAAAGCTCCATTTACGCCACCTATTCCCTGTTCCGCAAAATTGCCCAGGGTGTAGGCGCCGCCGTAGTCAGCTGGGCCATCGGTATGACCGGCTATGACCAAAAACTGGGCGCCCTGGAGCAGGCTGCCGGTGTACCGGAGAAGATCTATTTCGTCACCGCGTTCCTGCCCTTTATTGGCGCACTGATCAGCCTGATCAGTATGCATTTCCTGTATAATCTGGACGACAACGCCCAGGAAAAAGTAAAATAATCCACCCGGAGGCAACCCTATGCGACAAATCATCAACATTAACAAAGGCTGGCGCTTTTCCAAAAAGCCCCAAAGTACCCCCACAACCCTGCCCACAGACTGGGAGTCGGTGGACCTACCCCACACCTGGAACGGCACAGACGGCCAAGACGGCGGCAACGACTATTACAGAGGCAAGTGCGCCTACGCCAAGGCACTCACCGCCGATGAACTGGGCAGCGCCCCGGTGCATTACCTGCAATTCGACGGCGTGAACAGCAGCGCCGAGATCTACTGGAACGGCAAGCAGATTGCCAAGCATGACGGCGGCTACTCCACCTTCCGTGCCAAGCTGCCGGAAATTTTGCCGGAGAACCTGCTGGTGGTCTATGCAGACAACAGCCCCAATGAAACGGTATATCCCCAGATGGCGGATTTCACCTTCTACGGCGGCATTTACCGGGATGTAACCGTGCTGGGCGTAGAAGAGAGCCACTTTGACCTGGACTACTACGGCGCTCCCGGCGTGCAAGTGGTGCCCACCATGCAAGGCACCGACGCCACGGTGGCTGCCACGGCGTATGTGACTGCACCGGCAGGCTGCACCGTGCATTTTGCCATCACCAATAGGAACGGCGACCCGGTGGCAGAAGCCGATGCGGACGCTGCCGATGCAAAGACCAACATCAAAATGGAAAACGCCCACCTGTGGCACGGCACGGAGGACCCGTACCTGTATACCCTGACGGTCACTTTGATGCAAAACGGCAAAGCGGTAGACGAAATTGCCACCCGCTTTGGCTGCCGCAGCTTTGCTATTGATCCGCAAAAGGGCTTTATCTTAAACGGCAAACCCTATCCCCTGCGCGGCGTATCCCGCCACCAGGATCGGCCGGGGATCGGCAACGCCCTCACTGCCAAGGAGCACACGGAGGATATGGATCTGATCTGCGAGCTGGGCGCCAACACCATTCGCCTGGCCCATTACCAGCACAGCCAGATCTTTTATGACCTGTGCGACGAGCGAGGTATGGTCGTCTGGGCAGAAATCCCCTATATCTCCCGTCACATGCCCGGGGGCAAGGCCAACACCATCAGCCAAATGACGGAGTTGATCTGCCAAAACAGCAATCACCCCAGCATTGTGGTGTGGGGTCTGTCTAACGAAATCACCATGAACGGCGCGTCGGATCCCTCCCTTTTGGAGAACCACCGAGCGCTGAACGACCTGGTGCATAAAATGGATCCCACCCGCCCCACAACCGTAGCGGTGCTGAGTATGTGCGATCCCGGCGAGGCATATGTACAGATCGCCGATGTGCTGTCCTACAACCACTACTTTGGCTGGTACGGCGGCAAAACCGAGATGTACGGCCCCTGGTTTGACAAATTCCACAAGAAGTACCCGGATCGGGCGGTAGGCATGAGCGAGTACGGCTGTGAGGCGCTGAACTGGCACACCTCTGACCCCCAGCAGGGCGACTACACCGAGGAGTACCAGGCCAAGTATCACGAGGATGTAATCCGCCAAATCGCCGCGCGCCCCTGGATGTGGTCCACCCATGTGTGGAATATGTTTGACTTTGCCGCAGATGCCCGCAGCGAGGGCGGCGAGAACGGTATGAACCACAAGGGCTTGGTAACCTTCGACCGGCAGTATAAGAAAGACGCGTTCTATGCCTACAAGGCTTGGCTGTCCAAGGAGCCGTTCGTCCACATTTGCGGCAAGCGGTATGTGGACCGCACCGAGGATGTGACCAAGGTCACCGTCTACACCAACCAGCCCCAGGTAGAGCTGTTTGCCAACGGCAAGAGCCTGGGCGTGCAGCAAAAGGGCGAATATCCGTTTTTCTACTTTGATGTGCCAAACAGCGGCGAGACGACCCTAACCGCCAAGGCCGGAGACTGCACGGACGAGAGTCACCTGCGCCATGTGAATGAACCAAACCGGGACTATGTGCTCCAAGAGGAGGGCGCCGTCATCAACTGGTTTGAGATCGAGACCCCGCCCGGCTATATGAGCATTAACGACACCATCGGCGATATTTTGGCCACCACCCGGGGCAAGCTGCTGGCCCTGCGGATTGTGCAAATGGTGCGGGCCAATATGAAGAAGAACAAGGGCGGCTCCACCGGCGGCATGGCAGATATGGCCAAGGGCATGAAAATCAACAAGAGCTTGATTGACATGGGCAAGGGCTTCACCGTCAAGCGCGTGTGCATGATGGCCGGCGGCCTGTTTACCAAGGAGCAGATCCTGGAGATCAACGCCAAGCTGAATAAAATCAAGAAAAAGCAAAAGTAATTTTGCCACCGACTTCCCTTGCAGAGCCCTGCGAGGGAAGTTTTTTTGCCCCGCACCCGGCAGCGGATCGCCGCGCCGGAATTGGCACGATAAATTTTAATTTACCCCTTGCCCTGCCGCCCCCTGCGTGGTATAATAATAGCCACACGGGCGCGTAGCTCAGTTGGGAGAGTGCTGCATTCGCATTGCAGAGGTCGAGGGTTCGACTCCCTTCGTGTCCACCAAAAGTCCACCGTAATTTTGATAGAATTACGGTGGATTTTTTAATGTTATATTTCGTTTGAAAAAATGCGATTAGAAGAGGTGGTAAATCATGGCGCGAGCAAGGTATCAGGTCTTGGTCATTCCATATTGCATACAGGACGACCAAGTGCAATTCTGCTTATTTCGAAGAAGCGATATGGGCATTTGGCAGCTTATGGCTAAGTAGATGCAATCAAGAGAAGAAAGGAAAAGCACAATCCAGACGGAACCGGCGGTTGTGTCAAGAAATGTTTGTGGGGTAGCAAGAATTTTGATATAATGGGAACAGGAACCCCGGAACCGGGAGAAAGGCAGGAGGATAAATGCACATAAGCTATAAACCCCTCTGGCATACGCTGGTTGAGCGCAATATGAGGAAAGAGGACTTGCGGATTGCTGCCGGTCTTACCACAAATATGATTGCCAACATGGGTAAAGGTAAGAACATCAGTATGGAAACGCTGGTTCGTATCTGCGAAGCCCTGAATTGTGGTATTTTAGATGTGATTGAGTTGGAACAGGACGAGGTTACCGCAGAGGTAGCAAAATGACAAGTTGGAGGAGAAAACATGAAGAAACATAGAAAATACAAAAAAGTAATAATGGCTTTTGTAACAGTGTTGCTCTTAACACTTATTGTTGCGATTGGACTATATAAAACAGGAATTTATCGTTTTGATTTCCTAAAGGATATTTATAAAAAAATTGATTTTCAACTAAGTACGAATGAGCTTAGTATTCCGCAGGACGCTCTTTCATTTTCTGTTTATGATATTGAAGAGGGGGAATATCTATTTTACGAGGGTGATAGCCAGTTGCCCACTGTCGCAAGTTTGGCAAAACTATTTGTTGTTGATTATGCTTTGGAAAAAACGGATTTGGAAGATATTGTTGAAGTAAATCAAGAGGTATTGGAACTTGTTCCGGCGGGTTCATCTTTAGCAAATCTGTATGCTGGAGAATACACAGTTAAACAAATCATAGAGGCTATGCTTGTTCCTTCCGGAAATGATGCAGCCTATGCGTTGGCATATCACATCGCTAAAAACGAATTAGGAGAAGGTTATACAGCAGCGGAATATATAGATTATTTTATGGCAGAACTTAGCGAGTATTTAATCGAAGCAGGCTATTCCAAAACAAGGTTATATAATGACCCAAGTGGCGCGTCTATGCAAGCTGACTCTCATTTAGATGATATTAACCGCGTAGCGTTGAAGCTCCTTAACTACGATTTTGTTAAAGATTGTATTGGAAAAAGCGACTTTTCAATTCAAACTCCGCAAGGGGAATTGACATGGAAAAATACAAATGAATTTTTAGATGAAAATTCACCGTACTATAATGCAGATGTCAAAGGAATGAAAACAGGAACAATGGCATCTTCCTATAACCTTGTTGTTCTGTATGAAGAAGATGGAAAAGCATATTTGATTACCTGTTTAGCAGCGCACTCAAATGAGGGGAGATATAAAGCGGTACAGTCTGCTATCAACACGATTATTAAATAATGATGATGGAATATCTTTATTATAAGCGCTAAAGTCCTAAGAATTGTATATACCGGCGAAAAAAAACGCTGCCGTTGCAGGAACACCCATTCCCACAACGGCAGTTTTTCATTTCCACGGCCTGCGCCCGGCCAACCGGGGCGGCTATGTATACATCACCGACGACCCGGACTACATCGCAAACAGCAGCTATTTTTACTGGAAGGTGGGCCGTGTCGGGCAAGACGCCACCTTTGTGCTGCTGGAAATTGACGCCTGTGCTTTGGCCCGTACCCAACCCATTATGCGGGTGCTGGAGCACCACGAATTTGCCGTATCTGCCGTTCCGCCGGAATTTATAAACTTTGCTTAGCAGCACACAACTTTTAACACAATAAAACAAAGGACCGGTTACTCATCAGTAGCCGGTCCTTACCTATATCTATATTATTTTGTGTCAATTGTCAAAACATCTGTTCGTTTTAACTCGTGCATATCCTTATCACAAATAGACAAAGAAAGCGAAACATCTTTCTTAGGCTTAGTACCGATGATCCATGCCTGGTTCATCTTCTTCCCGCCCTGCATCGTAGCAGGCACACCGCTGGTAAACTGTACCATTGTATCATCTACGGAAGAATCCATCGGTAAAACGGTAATCTCTTCATCAGTTTTGTTTTCCAATGTGACATTGAGCATAACAATACCCGACATTTCCGATATGCCTTTATATGTTGCCTTCAATGTTTTGTCTTCATAAAATACGCTACTATTTTCCGCACTTGATTCTTTATTATCCACACTCTCCGAAGCCGAAGGCACAGTTGTCGCGTCTGAATCCGTTTTCTGCGTGGTGTCCCCACAAGCAGCAAAAAGGGTCACTATCGCCAACATACACACAAATATCCCTAACTTTTTCATTTTTTAATCCTCCTTTCTTCCAATATATCACAGAATTAGTATAGTTGCAACATAATATTTCCGCACATATAAATTCTAAATATAGATAGTACCTACATACCACACAAGACCGGCAAAAATGCGCCGTCGAAAACAGACAAGAACAACAAAATATTGACAGCGGCACAGGGAAATGCTACAATAAAAACAAACGGGGACGCAACGGAGCTGACTTATAAGCATTCCGCCGCGTCCTCTTTTTGGATTAAAAATCATTGACCGTAGGGGGAAATGCGATGCAATTCAAATCGGACGGCACCTTGAAAATCATGCAGATCACCGATATGCAAGAGATTCCGGCCATCTCACCGGACACCCTGGCACTGCTGGACGCGGCGGTGGAGGCGGAGCACCCGGATCTGGTCATCTACACCGGCGACCAAATCAAGGGCTACGGCGTGACCTATAAGGGCAAGACCAAAAAAGAGTTGGAGGCCGCTGTGGCCAAGACCATTACCGCCCTGCTGGAGCCGGTGACCCGGCGCCACATTCCCTTTGCCGTTACCTTTGGCAACCACGATCGGCAAGTGGGCATCAGCAACGCAGACCAATTTAACGACATTTACAAATCCCTGCCCGGCTGTATCGGAGAGCAAGCAGAGGGCATTCCCGGCGGCGGCACCTACGCAGTGCCCCTGACCGCCTCTGACGGCTCCGGGCGCACGGTGATGAACCTGTACCTGTTCGACACCGGCACCGACGCCAAGGGCGGCGGGTATGAGGCCTTTGATCCGGCCATTATTGACTGGTATCGCAAGACCCGGGACGCAATGAAGGCAGAAACCGGCCACTATGTGCCCTCTTTGGTATTCCAGCACATTCCCATGCCGGAGTATTACCATGTGCTGCGGCGGGTGAAAAAAAGCGAGAAAGGCGCCATCCAAGCCTTCCGCACCCATAAAAACGAATTCTACAAGCTGGGCGACACCTGCCGTCCCGGCGATATGTTGGAGGAGCCCCCCTCCATTCCGGACATCAACAACGGCGAATTTGACGCCCTGCACGAAAAGGGCGATATTCTGGGCGTTTTTGTAGGCCACGACCACAAAAACAGCTTTGTGGGCCGGTACAAGGATATGGACCTGGGCTTTACCCAGTCCTCCGGCTTTAATGTGTACGGCAACCGCACCAAGCGCGGCGTGCGCTGCTTTGTTCTGCATGAGGACGACCCCACGCATTACGACACCTACACCCGCACCTATGAAGAATTGGTGGGCACCAAGGTGCACCGCCCGGTGTTTGATTACCTGTCCAGCAAGGCCCCGGCTACCATGGACGCAGCCATTCCCATGATCGTGAAGACCGTGGTGGGGCTGGCGGTAATCGTCGCCCTGATCATTCTACTGGCCAAACTACTGTAACGGAGGACCATTATGAACGAAAAGAAAAAAGACAACGCCTTCGTCCGCTGGACAGAGAAGCACGCAGAAATCTGGAAATTCATCAAATTTACCATCGCCGGCGGCGGCTCCTCGGCCGTAGAGTTGGTGGTACACATGGTACTGCTGGCAACGGTGTTTAAGCCCTTTTTGGATCAGCCCATCACCAACGACGCGCTGAATATGATCGGCATTGAGTCCAAGGGCTATCTGTACACCTACCTAATCTCCACCACCGTGGGCTACGGCATCGCCTTTATCCTTAACCGAAAGATCACCTTTAAGGCAGATGTGAACCCCACACTTAGTATGATCCTCTATGCCATTATGGTGGTGTTTACCATCTTTGCCAACGGCTGGATCGGCTCTGCTATGACCACCTTTGCCCAAGGGCACAACCTAACCGGCGGCTTTTGGGACATGGTGATTAAGCTGATCGGTATGGCGATCCCCACGCTGTGGACCTATCCCTGTAACCGCTTTATCATTCACCGCAAAAAGAAACCCCAGACCACTGCAACAGAGAAAGAAGAAGCATAATTTATGAGCAATACCACTGAAAAGAAAGAAAAGCAGAACTTTGGTCAATTTATCAAATTCGCCTTATTCTCCGCCTCCGCCGGCATTATCCAGGTGCTGACCTTTACCCTTCTGAGCGAGGTGGTCGTCAAGCTGCCTGCCATTCAAAGCGCCATGGAGAGCAACGCTACCTTTGCCAAGATCATGCAAAATGAGTACGGCCCCATGTACCTGACCGCCCTGATCCTGTCTGTGGTGTGGAACTTTACCTTTAACCGCAAATTCACCTTTAAGTCCGCCGCCAATGTGCCGGTGGCCATGCTAAAGGTCTTTGCCTTTTACCTGGTGTTCACCCCCATTTCCACCCTGCTGGGCAATTACTTTACCGCCAAGTTTGCGGATGTGAGCGCCATCAACTACATTGTGCTGGGGCTGACTATGGCCACCAATATGATCACGGAATTCCTCTATGACAAATTCGTGGTGTTCCGCGGCCAGGAGAATACCGCCGTCAGCAAAAAGGACAAGAAAAAAGCATAATAAAATCGCAAAAAGACAAAGAAAAGCGACTGCGCAAAAAGTGCAGTCGCTTTTTATATGTTCCGTATCAGTCCAGCATTTGCAAAATCTCTTCCTTAGAGCGAACACCCACGGCACGATTAACCGTACGGCCGTCCCGAATCACCAGCAAAGTGGGAATGCTGGCAATACCAAAAGCCTGGGCCAGCTCCGGCTGCTCGTCCACATTCACCTTGCCCACCTTGGCGCCGGTAACCTCTGCGCCGATCTCATCCACAATGGGCGACACCATACGGCACGGGCCGCACCAGGTGGCCCAAAAATCCAACAGCACCGGGCACCCGGCCTGCATCACTTCTTCCTGAAAATTCTCTTTTGTAACGGTCATAACGGCCATTTTAGTCATCCTCCTCTGTTTTATAATACAACCGACAATGGCAAAACCCCGGCTCCTTTTGCTCTCGAAACGCCTTACACATACACTTGGTGTCCGGCGAACGCTCCAGCATACAGGGGCAGTAGCCGCCGGTACGCTTTAAGCCCTCTCGCACGGTTTTGACCATCTCTTTATCCGGATTCAATTTGATCTTCACTGGGGATCACCTCCCTTTTTCTTTATTGTAGCACACCTGTAAAGCCCTGGCAAGCGGGGAATTTTGACCGGCTTTGACAGACGATTCTCTTTATTTTGTCCGATATTTTGCCGCTTATACAGATATACGCGGCCGTAATTGCACACTTATGCGAATTGTGAACATTAAGTGAATTTTTCATAAAATGCCACAAATCTCCATATCTACTTGCTATAATAGACTGGGTTTTGTCTTTTCAAAATCCGCATTTTAGCCCTACCTATATGGCAAGGCACAATATGGAGGTACGCAATTATGTGCGGTATCGTAGGTTATATCGGCGGCCAAAAGGCCAGTCCGATTTTACTTAGTGGACTGATGAAGCTGGAGTACAGAGGATACGACTCTGCCGGCATTGCCACCCTGGAGGACGGCACTCCCACGGTGGTGAAAAACACCGGTCGGGTGCGCAATCTGTACCAGGATCCGCAGCTGGACGCCCTCACCGGCACCGTTGGCATTGCCCACACCCGCTGGGCCACCCACGGCAAGCCCAGCAAGGAGAACAGCCACCCTCACCTGGACAGCCGCGGGGTATTTACCGTGGTGCACAACGGTATCATTGAGAATTATGAGGATCTGCGCAGTGAGCTGGAGCTGGAGGGCTGCACCTTCAAAAGCGAAACAGACACCGAGGTGATCCCCAACCTGATTGCCCACTACTATTTTGCAGACAAAGGACCGGCAGCGGAGCGCTTTCTGCGGGCTACCCAGCGGGCGTGCAAACGGCTGGAGGGCAGCTATGCCATTGAGGTACTGTGCAGCGAAACGCCCGACCAAATGATTGTGGTGCGCAAATCCAGCCCCTTGGTCATCGGTATTGGGTACAAAGAGAATTACATTGCCTCGGATATTCCGGCCATTCTCTCCTACACCAAGGATTTTTACCTGCTGAACGACCAGGAGTACGCAGTCATCACCCGAGAGAATATCACTTTCTATGACGAACAGCTGCACCCCTTTGAGAAGAAGTACCAGCGCATTGACTGGGATGCCACCGCGGCGGAGAAAAACGGCTACCCGGACTTTATGCTAAAGGAAATGTACGAGCAGCCCTCTACCGTACGGGAAACCATCGGCACCCGTGTAACCGCCGGTGCGCCCACCCAAGTGGACGGACTGGACTTCACTGCGGCGCAGCTGCAAAATCTGCACCAAATCTATATTATCGGCTGCGGCACCGCCATGCACGCGGGGCTGGCGGCCAAGCCCATGTTTGAGCATTTAACGCATATCCCCACCCAGGTGGATGTGGCCTCCGAGTTCCGCTATCGGGACCCGTTGGTAGATGACCGCACCCTGTGCATTTTTATCAGCCAAAGCGGCGAGACTGCCGATACCATTGCCGCCCTGCGGCTGGCAAAGGCTGCCGGTGCCGCCACCTTAGCCGTCAGCAATGTGATTGGCTCCTCCATTACACGAGAAGCGGATTACACCGTTTACACCCATGCCGGACCGGAAATCGCCGTTGCCTCCACCAAGGCCTATACTGCCCAAGTGGTGCTGCTGGCGGTGCTAGCCATTCACTTTGCCGAGCTGTTGGGCCTGGGCGCCGGTGTGGCAGCTGACCTAAAAGCCGATCTGCTGGAGCTGCCGGCACTGATCGAAGAGACACTCAAGTGCGCTCCCCAAGTGAAAGCCTTTGCAGACAAGATCCACCGAGAGACCGATGTGTTCTTTATCGGCCGGGGCAGCGACTACACCACCAGCCTGGAGGCGTCGCTGAAGCTGAAAGAGATTTCCTATATCCACTCGGAGGCATACCCCAGCGGCGAGCTGAAGCACGGCCCCATTGCCCTGATTGAAAAGGGCACCACCGTCATCGGCACCATTACGGACCCGGCGCTGGTGGACAAATCCGTCAGCAACCTGAAAGAAGTGATCACCCGAGGCGCCAAGGTACTGGTGGTCACCAACCGAGATGTGCGGGCGTCGGATATTGACACCCTGATCCGCGTACCGGAAACCCACCCGCTGCTGGCACCTGCCGTGTCCATTTTGCCCTACCAGCTGCTTAGCTACTATATCGCCAAGCAAAACGGTCTGGATGTAGATAAACCCCGGAATTTGGCAAAATCCGTAACGGTGGAATAACCAACGATGCGCCCTTGTCATGGGAGGCAAAAGGTAAATCAATATAAAATAGCCCTGCGGCACACACCGCAGGGCTATTTTTATACCGGGTACTTATTCACCGAAATAGCGCTTTAACAAACCTTCAAAGGCCTTGCCGTGGCGGGCCTCATCGCGAGCCATCTCGTGCACGGTGTCATGAATCGCATCCAGGTTGGCAGCCTTAGCCTTCTTAGCCAACTCAAACTTGCCCAGGGTAGCGCCGTTCTCGGCAGCCACACGCATCTCCAGGTTCTTCTTGGTAGAGGGGGTCACCACCTCGCCCAGCATCTCGGCGAACTTGGCGGCGTGCTCTGCCTCTTCATAAGCGGCCTTTTCCCAGTACAGACCGATCTCCGGGTAGCCCTCACGGTGTGCCACTCTGGCCATAGCCAGGTACATACCCACCTCGGAGCACTCGCCGTTAAAGTTGTCTCTCAGGCCCTGGACGATCTCCTCGTCCACGCCATCAATAATGCCTACCTGGTGCTCCGCAGCCCAAGTGCGCTCCTCGTTCTCCCGCACGGCCATCTTGGCGCCGCAAATGGGGCAAACATCAATGGGTGTGTCGCTCTCATACCCGCATACCGGGCAATAATACTTTTTGCTCATAATCGTCTTTCTCCTTTTTAGATGATTTGGATAACACATTTATTGACAACAGCTGCAAATGCCGCTGAAGTACACATCTTTGTGGTGGACGGTAAAGCCGTCCAGTCCCTGAATACCTATCAGGTCCGGGATAAAGTCATAGATCCGCCCGCATTTTTCGCACCGGAAGTGCCCGTGGAAGCGGGTGTCCGCATCGTAGTGGATTCGGCCGCTGTCAATGGTCACCGGAATGATCAGACCGCAGGCATCCAGGGCTTGTAGGGCATTGTACACCGTGGTCTTTGAGAAAGCGGGATTGTCCTCCAGCACTGCCCGGTACACGCTCTCCACATCCGGGTGGGTGCGGTGCTCGCACAGGTATTTATACACGGCAATGCGCTGGGGCGTTGCCTTAAATCCCCGGTCCTTAAAGATTTGTACGATCTCTGCCGTTTCCGTTCGGATCACCTCTCTTTATGTTGTAATTATTATTGGCTTGTAATGAGTACAACTTAAATATACACGATTTCTAACCGGATGTCAAGTCTTTTTTTGACTTTTTGTACTTTTCTTTCCGGCGGGTACAGAAAGCCCCGGCGCCTACAAAGGGCGCCGGGGCAATTTTGCTTTTTATTTTATACAGACTTAATAGGTGATGCTGTCGGTGGTAATGTAGGTAACACCCTTGTCTTTCAGGCTTTGCAGCGTGTCCATATCGTCAATGGTCCAGGCGCCCACTTCCAACCCGGCATCCAGGCACTTTTGCACCACTTCCTTGGTGTTCTCGTCCTTGTTGCCGTTAAAGTCAATGCCGCACTCTCCGCCCAGCGCCTTGGCGTCTGCAATGGCCTGGTCGTCGATCTTCTGTACCAAATACCACACCGGCACATCCTGGGACAGCTTGCGGATCTGCTGCAAATTCTCCAAATGGAAGGAGATAAACAGCGGCTTAGCACCGGTGTCCGCCACCAGCTTCAAGATCTCGTCATAGTGCTCCGTGTTGTTCTTGCCTTTCAGCTCGATCACAGCAGTCATATTGTACTTGACGCAGGTTTTCAAGTAGTCCTCTAGGGTGCAAATTTTCAAATTGGGGTATTGGTCGATATTCACCCCATTGTCCGTATTGTAGGTGAGCAGCTCGTCGTAGGTCTTTTTTTCCACAAAGGCGTGCTGATCCATCATACGGTAGGTATGGCTGTCGTGGGAGATCACCCACACCCCGTCCTTGGTGCGATAGGTGTCGCACTCGGTGCCGGTAAATCCGGCCTTGCCGGCCTCCTCAAAGGCAGGCAGCGTATTCTCCGGTGCCACGGCACGGAACCCACGGTGGGCGATCAAGGTCACATCATGATTGCCCATAGCGGTGACGGTGTAGTCCTTCACCTGGCAGTAATTGTGCAGATAGATCAACCCGCCGCTGACCACAATCAGGATCAACGCCAGCAGCACGCTGCACAGGATCACCGCCACCTTTTTGCCGGTGGACCACTTTTTCTTCTCTTTTTTCACTGCGGTTTCACTCATTTTCTGTTTCCCCCTCCGATTGCGTTGGGAATTTGATCACCTTATCGTCGGTGACGAACTCCCCTTTTTTGTTCCACTTGCCCTGCACACCCTTGTGGGCGGCGCCCAACTGAAAATGCAGCTGGGCAATACCAAAGTCCAGGCTCTTGTCCGAGTACGGCGCGTCCACCGAGGCAGAGATCTTGCCTTTCTCGTAGCGAAAGCGCACGCACCGCCGGTTGGTGGCAGACGGTGCCTTTTCCACCATCTGCATGGCAAACACATACGGCTCCGGCAGCGCCCGGTCGCAGGCCTCCATCATCTTTTGGTAGGGCTTGTTGGTCTTGTGGGTGGCATTGTACATCATCTTCTCTTTCATGCTCTTGCCGGGCTTAACATTGCCGATGGTGATCACGCCGTACAGGCGCAGATCCCGGGGCAAATCCAGCATTTGGTAGAGCTTGTTCTCATTATATGTACCCGTTACCCAGCAGGTGCCCAGCCCGTGGTACACACACTGCAAAACAATACTTTCGCCAAAGTAGCCGCTTTGAATTCTGGCCCACTCCGTGTCCGGCCCGCACACAGCCACCAACGCAAATTTGCCGGTAAACAGGGTAAAGGGGGCCGTACCATCCGCCAACAGACGAAAGGAAAGCCCGCTTTGGCGATTGACGGCGTCCACCATCTCCTGCAAGATTTCCAGCACCCGGGGATCCGGCGGCGTGTGGCTGTAAGTCCGGCGGGAACAGCGGGCGTCGATGGCCTCAATATATTCTGCATTGGTCAAATGTACCACTTCCTCTCTACGGCAAGCACTGCCTACTGCACGCCCCCGCCCGGCGTAAAACCGGGCAGGGGAACACAGCCTCAGTATAGCACAATCCCGGGAGAATTACAAGTCAAAGGTCACGCCGTAAGCCTTGATCCAACCGTAGATCTGGACCACATACGCCACCACCTGCGCCCCGCGCATCAGCTGGCCGTACCAAGGCTCCCGCAGGGTGTCCGGGTTTTGGCACAGAGCGACCACCGTGTCCCGGTTCAGCAGCTCATACAGCGGGCAGGCGGTGTCCGTCAGCACCGGCTCTGCCAGCGCCTTGACCCGGGCAAAATACGCCGGATTAAAGGTCTTGGGGTACGGGCTTTTTTTGCGCCAGGCGATCTGATAGGGCAGCTCCCCCTCAAAGGCCTTGCGCAGCACGCCCTTCTCCCGTCCCTCCGGCGACTTCAGCGCCCAAGGCATATTGTAGGCGTACTCTACCAGCCGCCAGTCGCAAAACGGCACACGCACCTCCAAGGAACTGTGCATACTCATGGCATCCTTGCGCATCAACAGTGTTTGCATAAACCAGTCGGTGTTCAGCCGGAACATCTGGCGCATACGCTTTTCCAGCGGGCTGTCTGTGTCCAGCACCTCCGTGTCCGCCACCGTGCGGCGGTAGGCGGCCTGCACATAGTCCGCCCCCTCCGGCAACAGCCCCGGTCGCAGCAGACTTTGGCGCACGTCTACGCTGCGGGACCAGGGGAACGTGTCCGCAAACAAGATCTCCTGCCGATGATACCATGGATAGCCGCCAAAAATCTCGTCGGCGCATTCGCCGGACAGGCACACCTTAAAGTCCCGGTGCACCTGCCTGCAAAACAGCAACAAGCTGGAATCCACATCCGTAAAGCCCGGCACGCCACGGGCCAGGGTGGCCTCCACCAGCGCCTCTGCCACATCCACATTATTCAGCACCACATTGCGGTGATCAGAGCCGATGGCCTCGGCCATTAGGCCGATATAATCGCTGTCTGCATTGGGCTGGAACAGACTCTTTTGGAAGTAGCGGTCGTTGTCCTCATAATCCACCGAGTAGGTGCACAGCCGCTCCCCCTGCGCCGCCATCTTCCGGGCGGCGATCTCGGAAATAATGGACGAGTCCAGCCCGCCGCTAAGAAAAGTACATACCGGCACATCGCTGACCAGCTGGCGCTCCACCGCGTCCGTCACCAGCTGATGGGTGCGCTCTATGGTGTCCGCCGGGCTGTCCGTATAGGGCGCGGCGTGCAACTTCCAGTACCGATGCACCTGCAAAGTGCCGTGATCATAGGTCAGGTAGCAGGCCGGAGGCAGCTCCGCCAGATCCCGAAACACCGCGTGCCCCGGGGAGCGGGCAGGCCCCAGCATAAAGATCTCTGCCAACCCGCTGCGATCCACCACCGGCTCCACCTCCGGGAGCAGCAGCAAGGTAGGGATCCGGCTGGCAAAGGCAAACAGCCGCCCTTTTTTGCAGTAAAATAGGGGCTTTACCCCGATCCTGTCCCGGGCGGCAAACAGGGTGCCCCGGCGGGTGTCATACACTGCAAAAGCAAAAATGCCGTTGAGCTTCTCCAAGCACCCGGCTTTCCACTTATGATAGGCCTTAAGCACCACTTCCGTATCACAGGTGGTCTCAAAGCTGTACCCGGCGCTTTCCAGCAGATGGCGCACCTGCGCCGTGTTGTAAATTTCGCCATTATAGGCAATCACTAAATCGCCAAAGCGCATGGGCTGCCGCCCACCTGCCGGGTCAATAATCGCCAGCCGCCGGTGCAGCAGCGCCGCCCCCGGCTCTAAGTATCGCCCGCTGTCGTCCGGGCCACGGCTTCGCAGGCTGTCGCTCATTTGGCACAGCAGCTGCTCTCGCTCCCGCAGATCCACATCCTCACGCAGAATTCCTGCAATTCCGCACATAACATCACCTCACTTTTAGTCTATGCAGGCCCACGCCCTTTGCCAGTAACGGAATTTTTGGAAATTTGCAATTTGGGCTTGACTATCATTTTTTGTTGTGTTATAGTATTAAGGCGTTAAGAAATGCTGGTGTAGCTCAGTTGGTAGAGCAGCTGATTTGTAATCAGCAGGTCAGGGGTTCGAGTCCGTTCACCAGCTCCACGGCGGAGTTGGCAACGCCGTTCTCCGCATTTATATGGGTAGGTTCCCGAGTGGCCAAAGGGAGCAGACTGTAAATCTGCCGTCTACGACTTCGATGGTTCGAATCCATCCCTGCCCACCAAGTGTTACGGTCTAAAAAGATGCCGTACCGAAAAGCCTTGAGAAATCAAGGCTTTTTGTTTTTTATTATAGTATTTAATAAGCGGTGTACTTATTTGTACAAGGCTCTACACTGTGAAATTGAACTATCGAGACATACCCTCTCTTGTTTTATTCGTTGTATTATGTTATAATTTAATAAAGGAGGTTATATTATGATAGTTAATCAACCCCATGACGAACAACTAGGAATTCAGCTAATAAAAGTTCTTGAAGGCAATCAATTTCATCAACTTACAATAATGGTTGCTTATGCAAAATTGAGCGGAGTGTATAGAATTTCTCCCTATCTTGAAAAGTTTCGTAATAATGGTGGCTCGATCCGTTGTGTAGTCGGCATTGATCAGCAAAATACGACTTATGATGCGCTCGGCCAGTTATTAAAACTTGCGAACGAGGTTTATGTTTTCCATTCGGAAAGTGTTTCTCAGACGTTCCACATAAAATGTTATTGGCTATCTGGAGAAAATACTTGCTGGTATGCTATCGGATCAAATAATCTAACCGCTGGTGGCCTCTTTAGCAATTACGAATTAAGCAATTCAAACTTGTTTGTTGACGAGGAAGCGCAAAAAGAGAATGAGATACTTTCTAAGATTTATTCCACCTATACGGATGTTGATTCTGTATGTAGCCATAAACTAGATGAGGCTTTCCTTGAGGAATTAATTTCCGAGGGATATGTCGTCAAGGAGATTCAGCAAAGAAAAGCATTTGCGGAAAGTGCAAAACAGTCACGAGCCACTGCCCAAAAAAGCAAACTGTTTGGAAATGAAGTATTCCCGGCTCCAGCACTCCCTGAACAGTTCCGTAAAGGCAAATCTGCAAAAACAGATACTAAGAAATCTTCTGAGTCGAATAAACCTATTCAGGTAGAATCGGCTAAGGCGAGCAAGGAAGATAATACCTACCTTATTAGATTGATACCGCGAGCAGGCGATAGATCAAAGCAGGTTCATTTTACTGTAGATCTCCTTGAAAAGTATTTTTGTCTCACACCCGGAGATGGTCTCCTTGTACAGGAAATGTATGCATCGGGTACAGTTGGCGAAATCGAACAACGACAGGTTGTTTTCAGTAAGCGAAACCGCAACGTAAAGATTGAACTGGCTGGAGCGTCCATGCTTGATACAAATTATCCGGAGAATCCCGAAACGCGCCCCGTTTTGATTCTTAAGCGGGTAAATAATAATTTGTTCGTTTATATGATATTGTTGGAGGGCAATGGTGGATACGATGCCATCAATGCTCGCTTAAAAGCACTTCCTGCTGGTAGATCTCTTCCGTATGAAGTTATAGATGAAAGTACGATGTTTTCTTTGTGGGATAACTGTCCGATTGTGTAAAAAGTTAAATGGCGTTGTCGGTTTTAATCGGCAACGCCATTTTTATTAAACAGGTTCATTTCTGAACAATTCATCATAAGAAGGAGCTTTTGAGTTTTTCTTTTTGGGATCGGGTTTTTGAACGATGATAATATACTCATTGACGTTCTTAAAAAGGAAATTAGGTGGATAGGGGTAACTACCAAAAATAGGTCTCTGGGAATTTGCGGATCCCCATCTTCCGCCGGTACCATCTTTGTTCCAGATGATTTGATTAATAAGGGCAAATCCGCAAGACTGGAGAACTTTGGTCATATCGGTAGCTAGCGGGATTGTGAGAAGGCCGTGTTCTTTTGTATTTTGATTGACATTTGCTGTTACAACACACATTTTTCTTCCGGGCTTTAACACGCGGTAACATTCAGCAAAAACCTTTTGAAGTTCACCTAAAAAATCATCATAGTATTCAAAACCGCCGATGTTTCCATCATACTCACCGTAATCGGCTTTGTTCCAATACGGCGGAGAGGTCACTACTATCCCCACACTGTTTTCCTTGATATGACTCATGTCACACGAACTGGAGTTTGACACTTCATAACGACAATCATAACCATTTTCAGGTAATACAGATTCGCCCAATCGTCTTAAAGACTCGTTGTGGTATACAGGATTTGTTTCAAATCCAATATAGGAGCGATTATTTTGAAGGGCTACTCTTCCTGTGGTAGCCATGCCTGAAAAGGGATCCAAAACCGTTTCTCCAACAAAGGAAAACATTCTGATTAAACGATATGGTATCTCAGGCGGATATACAGCAGGGTGAATGCTGTCGCTGATATTTGCTATGCTCCAAACTGTTTTTGTCCATTCCTTCCATTCCTCACTGGTGAGTTTGGATGCTTCTTTTATTTCTGGCGAAATGATGTTCGACATTGTTATTTACCTCTTTTCGTTGTCTCGGTTACAATGAACCTGATTAAAATACCATTCATCTATATGAGAAGCAAAATCATCCGAAATATTAAGACTATCAATAATAATCTTTTCGATTCTCCGAACTGTATTCATTGCTTCCCAGTGAGAATAATTTACAATTTTCTTTTCAGCATTATGGGAGACCATTGGATGCTGCTTTATCTGTTCTGAATATTTTCTGCCTAGACGGCATAGTTCGGAGTACTGCGATTCCGTAAAAGTATCCTTACCAACTTTAAAGTCTACCAAGAACGAAGAATTAAAGTGGAAACCATCACCTATAACACTCCAAAACCAATACGCAATTCGATTACTGATCATAGCAACACAAAAATCACGACTTTCCTTATCGGGTAGGTGATAAATTCTTGTAGTACTAGACATATACGGTCTTCCATTTTCGTCGGTTGACGGCGGAATGTGGTCGTATGCGCAAAGCCAATTGTATGCAGTACCATTTATAATTAAGTAATAATCGCTATCGCTGCGCTCGAAAAGAGCATATAGATTTGAAGAACCGGAATTAATACGTTCGTAGACTGTTTTTTCAATAGTGCTTGAGATTTTCGGTACATACTTTGAAATTGACATTCCAGAAATGCTACAAAGCGCATAGTTCGTGAATAAATTATTTCTACTTACTGATGTCCATCTTTGTAAATTGGTTGTGAAAATATCGATTGATGATTCAGTGTTTCGTCTAAACAAAATAGTGTTACGAGTTTTAACTTGATCACCAAACAATGAATCTGGGCTCCTATCATAATTCATAAAAGTCCATGTTGTACCATCGGACTGAATCTTATTTCGAATCCTAACAAATTCGCCGCCTTGTGAGTAACAAATGGAGAGCGGAAGAATCAATGCTGAGCAGCTACGCTCCGATGAATATGCCGTCATGTTATCCACAAAAGGAATAAACAAATTTGATTCTCTACCTTTGGTGACGTATGGTGGATTTCCCACTATACAATCAAAATGCGAAGGCATGATTTGGTTTTTGTCTAAAATTTCTTGTAAATGAGTTGCATCACCAACAAATATAGATTTGTCAATTATACTCCAAATTTCGTCCAATCGCGCCGTAGCATCCTCATAGTGTTCTAAATAGTATTGCATGAATACGGCTTTGCAACAATCAACAGCAGCCTGACTAATATCGACACCCCATATACATCGTTCAAGAGTACATATAGACACATCGAGATTATGTTCAGGATTTTGTTTGCTTTCTAAATAATGCAATCCTTGAAGCAAAAAAACACCAGACCCACAACTGCAATCTAAAATACACGGCTTATCAACAAATGGCAAAACTAGATCGATACATCGTGAAATGATGAAATCTACTACATCAAGTGGTGTGTAGTAAATGCCGCTCTCTTTTTTTCTGCTGTTAGAGTTACGGGTTCCGCGCGATACTTTAACCTTGAAGTATGCCTCAACATCATATTCTAATGCCTCAAGAGCATAATTCATTAAATTTGGCCAATCGGGATATCGATTAATATGTGATAATTCGTTCAAAGCACCTAAGAGTTCTGCGGTTTGAAAATTATCATTAATATTTAAATCAAATATGTTGATACCATCAATATTAAGAGCGGTTAAAACGTTTTTTAGGCTTACAGACTCGCAGGTAAATATATTGCTTTTTACGCGAAAAAACATCAGGCAAATAAGAATAATTTTTCGTGTTTCTTCAGGGCGAAGATTTAAGTGTTCATTTTCAGAAGACAACACAATTCTTGCTTTTTGTATTATATCCGCTAATGCGGTTATTCTTGTATTAGTGCTGGTCATATTTTTTTGAATTTTCATCGATATCACCACCGTTCAAAGACTGCCGTCATTTGAAATGATTGAAAATACATCCTTCCAAAGAGAGTCTTCAATTTCATTTTTAACACCAAAATCAATTAGTGCCAGAAGCGTTTTGTGCTTTAAGAGATATGCCATTTGCTCGTTAGAAAGCTGATTCCGATCGGCGGCGGCTAATCTTCTACATTCTTTTGCTTCGACATTATTGAGATTTAAAGTTCGAATTAATGCTTCAATATCAGCGTTATTAGGAGGAGCATTATTCTTGCCCTTTTCTATATTGCTTATATATTGGCCGGTTTTATTGATGGCTGCAGCAACATCATCTTGTGTGAGTCCCGCAGTTTTTCTTTTTGTCCTCAAAAATTCTCCGAATTCTGTAGGTTTAATCATAATTACTCCCCCCTCCTCTCTTTACAAATAAATAAATTTATTTATTTATTTTAAATCAAAATTTTAAAAATGTCAAGAAATGTGATTAAATATTTTATTGTTTATGATTTATTTGGACTTTTAAAGTTTTTTGGATATAATTGCTGTTACCAAAAAGAAAGGTGGCAGTAAAATGAACAGAGACGAATTGCAAGAAGAAATACGGTTTTTATACGGACTTTGGTACAGATACTTTAACCTCCATACTTACCTACAAAAGAACAAACGAGCTTTAGAGTTGATACCAAAACTCCGTGAAGGGTAAAATGAAATTTTACGACTAATTGACTTTGCAAAAGACCAACTTTGAGTTGGCATCATAATGGTTCGTAACAGCCAAAGAAACGACAATTTTCTTCCGAAGATTGTCGTTTCTTTTTATTTTTGCACAAAAAGTAACCGGCAGGAAAGTTCCCTGCCGGTTTTTTATGCCTGTTAAATCTGATACCACTTAATTTCGTTAGGCTCCAGGTGCAGGTCAAACCCGCTGCCGTCGCCCACATACACGGTGGTGTCCTGGGGCTCATAGGTGTTGTTGACCACGCAGTATTTGCCGTTCTTTACATAAGCGTGGACCTCCACATTGTAGTTGGTGGAGAACCACTTGTGCAGCTCCGCCTCCGCAGAAGCCGCCCACAGCACTGCACGGTACAGCACGCGGCTGTTCTTAAAGCTGTACGGCAGACCGCTGATATACACGCCGCGACCTTTGCCAAATTCTTTGACCGCCATCTGCACCTCACAGCCGTTGCGCACCGCAAAGGGCAGCTCCGTTTCGTTCTGGAGCAGCACCCGAGTGCCCTCCAGAGCCACAATATTCTTCTTGCCCTCGCCGAAGTCCACATCGCCGTTCGTGTCCGCCAAGATAAAGTGATCCGGGTGGGCGGTGGTGTTGTAGCGGTCCGTGTTCAGGGCAAAGCCGTTTTCCTCTTCCACGCCCAGAATATCGTCCAGCTGGAAGAATTTGCCCTGCCACTGGTGGGCCGCCGGCTCGCCCACGCCGATGAAGCCGCCGCCGTTATAGACAAAGGCCTTTACCCGGGTGACGATCTCCTCATCACACCAGTAGGCGCCGCCGGTCTGGGCGGTGTCTGCGTCGCCCACATTCAGGATCACGTCAAACGGATCCAGGAAGTGAGGATCGCTCTTAATATCCTCAAAGCTGATAAACGCCACATCAAAGGGTGCGCCGCTGAGCGCCTCAATGACGCCGAAATAAGAATAATTCTGCCGATAATACAGACCGTGGTGCACCATATGGTTGCCCCAGGCGCGCATTTTGCCCCAGCAGTTGAGCACGGCCACCTTCTTTACGCAATAGGGGGTCACGCCCTGAATATTGTCATACAGGGTGCGGAACTCGTCGCACACGGACTCAATGTAATCCACAAAGTCCGGGAACTGGAGCGCCAGTTTTAAGTAGCCACCGTAGCCGATCCGCTGAATGGGACTGCGCAGAATGGCACGGCGAGCGGTGACCCAGTTGGTCTTGGCCTCCATAATGGGATCGCCCCCTGCGTGGAACACATCCGGGAAGAAATAGGGCAGGAAGCGACCCTCCGTGTACTTTACATTCTTAATATCGCTAAACAGCCGCAAGGTGGCGCCGTTGCCTACGCTGCCCACCACAGCGTCCAGCCCGATGGTGGCGAATTCCTCCATAAACGGCTCCATGCCGATCCAGTGGTCGCCCATAAACATCATAGCCTCTTTGCCGTAGCTGTGCACAATGTCTACCATCTCTTTGGCCAGCTTAGCCACCTCCCGGCGCTGGAACGCCTGGAAGTCCTTAAATTCCTTCGTGGGGATCCGGTAGCTGTTGTTCATATAGCCCTGGTCGATAATGAACTCCGGGCGGAACTTGTAGCCCACCTCCTGCTCAAACTGCTTTAAGATATAGGGGCTGACAGAGGCGGAATAGCCAAACCAATCCACCCACTTCTCCCGCGCCATCTCGTCAAACACCAGCGTAAACTGGTGGAAGAAGGTGGTAAAGCGGATCACATCCACATACGGGTGCTCGTCCAAAAACCGGCGCAGCCGCTCCATAGAGTGGGCGTGGGTCTTGGGCTGGCGCACATCAAAGGTGATCTGCGGCTCCGCGTCTTTCCAGTCGTTGACCACCGCGTTATACATATTCACCGGATCCCACATAATGTAGGTCAAAAAGCTGACGGTGTATTGGTGGAAGGGCACGGTGTGGATCACCACATTGCCGCTCTCCCCATCATAACGCCAGTCCTCTACCGGCACCGGCGTGCCGGTGGTGCGGTCCATCACTTCCCACCAACGCTGAATATCATCATAAGTATTCACCTTCAGCATTGCCGGGTACAGGTGGTCCATCAGGTGGATCTCCAGCGTGTCCTTCACCGCCGTATGGAACGGGGTCATAATGTACATCTGCTGCACCTCGTCCGGGTTCGCCTTGGCCCAGGCGTTGTCCTTGCGGGTAGTGCAGTAGGTGGCGTAGATCTTGGCGCCGGTGTCTTTCAGCTCCTGGGGGAACTCTGTGCCGTCGCAGTCACGCAGGGCGTCTGCGCCCCAGCGCTCCATAATTTCTTTGGTCTGGGGCACCACATCCAGGTCGGTGGGGATGGTGACTCTGCCCTTTCTGTTTGCCATAGTTTGTTACCTCAATCTTCCTTGCTGTCCGCCGGAACGACGGTGTTGTTCACCAGTTTCATCTTGCCGTGGTTGCGCTTGCGCCGCAAGGGCACACCCGGCTCCATATAAAATGTGTTGCCCTCTACCAAACCGTCCGGGTTGCCGGAAGGCGACAGCACGCCCCCCAGATCCCGGTAGCTTACATTGTGGCGATAGGTGCTGTGCACCGCCTCGCCCAGGCAAAACATCATGGCTCCGCCCTCGTTGTAGGCGGAGTAATTGTATTCATACACGGTGCCGTCTCCGGAGTCTGCGTCATAAGCCATACCGTCCTGGTTCAGTTTGGTATCTGCCACATCGTTGTACCGCAGCAGGGCGTCCTTGCACTTCCAGGGCCAAATAGCCGCCGCCACCTTGCCCTGGCGCTTGCCCGGGTATTTGTAATAGCGGTCGTTCATCTCAAAGGCACAGCTGTCCGCCGTGTTGTGCTCCACCAGCGGGCGCAGGGCGTACATGGGGGTAATTGCGTCGCCCCCGGCAGCCACCACATAATTGCCCCGCAGGGTAATATTTTCGTGGCCGTATTTTAAGAAAGCGTCTTCTGCCAGCGCCTTGGCAGCAAAGTCACGGTGCCGATAGCTGTAACCTACTGCAATACCCCAGCGGCTCACCTGCTGAACCATACAGTTCTCCACCGTTACACCGTCATACCGAGCCACGCCGGTCTTGGCCTCATCGGCCGGAGTCAGGGCGGTCATATAAATGCCGCCGTTATTCATGTGCTTGTTGTATACATTGCCCTTCACATCATGGACAAACAGTCCGGTGAGCGTAATGCTGTGCAGGGTACCCCGATCCCGGGCTACCACCGCCACGCCGGTGCGGTCCATCTTGTCTGCAGCGCAGTAGCTTTCCAGGTCGGTAAAGGGCGCATCGTTGGTGATCTCCAGATCCCGCAGCACAATATTCTCCACATCATAGAGCAGTACGGCGGAGGACACTTCTCCCCGATACACATGACCGTCAAAATCCAGCGGCGTGCCGTAATCCTGATACCACACGCCGGTACCGTCCGCCGCAATACAAGGCAGGGCATCGCCCGTACCGTAAGCGCCGATCTCTATGGGCGCGCCGGCAATATCGCCGCAGTTTTTCAGGTGCAAGACCTCTCCGGTAAACACGCTGCCCCGCTCTAAGAGCACCTTGTCCCCGGGCTGCAAAGAAAGGGCGCTGGCCTGCGCCGGGTGCAAGAACGGCGTCTGCGGGGTCAGGCCGTCAAAATCGGCACTGCCGTGAAGAGAACTAACGTAATAAGTCTTGGACGGCACGGTCATACTCCTCCTCTCGCATTTTCTTACGAACCACCTGCTTCACTTCACGGAAACGGAATTTGTCCCCCATATAGCGCGTAAACAGGTCCTTGTTGGCCTTGTAATAGGCTTTTTCTTCCCGGGCGGTAATCGGCGCATAATTGTAACGCACCTGCTTGCGCTCCCCGGCGAATGCCAGCCGAAAGCGGGTGCATTCATATTGCAGATACGCCGGTAGCGGATAGGCGGTCAAGCCGTACACCACTTCCCCGGCAGCCAGCTTTTCCCCACGGCGGGCATTCTCCCGACGGCAGCGTTCTTCTGCCGCCTCCAGACTGTCGTCGTCAATCAGTCCCAGCTGTTTTGCAAAAGTCAGGTTGGCGCAAATGCGCCGCAGCTCCTGCGGATCCTTTGCATACTTGTTCATCTTTTTACCCCATTGAATAGGCCGGCGCAAGCGCCCCGGCGCGATTTTTGTGATCCCCTATATCATACCGATTTTGGCTCTATATTGCAAGGGGATTTTCAGATTATCCCCCCAATTTCCGCCTTGGTCTTGCCCGGGGGTCGAAATTTTGCTATACTGGGGAGAGAAACAAAATGAGGTGGGCGTATGAAACAGGGCAAATTCATTGTATTTGAGGGACTGGACGGCAGCGGCAAGACCACCCAGTTGGAGCGGCTGGGTGCTCGACTGACGGAAAAGCTGGGCACAAACGCCGTTTACTGTACCCGGGAGCCGGGCGACAGCGCCCCGGGGATACTGTGTCAACAGTTCAGCCAAAAAAAGCTGGCCTTGGCGCCGGAGACGGTCGCGCTGCTGTATGCCGCCGACCGGGTGGAGCATATTGCAAAGGACCTGCTGCCTCGACTGGAGGCCGGCCAAACGGTGCTGTGCGATCGGTACTATTTTTCCAATTTCGCCTACCAGACCCTCACCTCTGATTTAGAGGATCTGCTGCGATACAACGCCTTTGCCCGGCGCACCCTGCGCCCGGACGCCGTAGTGTTTGTCGATGTGGACCCGGAGGAATGTGCCCGCCGGAGAGCACACCGGGGCGGCGCCGCAGAATTCTATGAAAAAACAGAACTGGCTCGCCAAATTCGCACCGGGTATCAGCAGGTGTTTGACCGATTAAAAACGGAAGAGCACATTCTCACCGTGGACGGCAGCGGCCAGCCGGATCAGGTAGAGGCCCGCATTTGGTCCGCCTTGCAGGGATATTTTGAATCCGGCGTTGACGAAGAGATTACACAGCCGTAAATACAGGGCAGGCGCAAACCCCAGCCCTACGAAAACCCACACAAAAAAGAGCACCCACATGGGTGCTCTTTCCTTTTTGCGTTTATTTATTCTTCCCCCACCGGGCGATTACATCTTGCAGCTTATCGTACTGCTTGGTGGTGATATTGTCCGGTTTTGCCACCAAAATGCGCTTCATGGTATCGCGCCGATCTACGGTCCAAACAGAGAGTTTGTACCCGTTCTTATGCAGGAAGTTGCTCAGCCGACCGCCCACATGCTTATAATTACAGTTCAGCCCGATGGCGCCGCTCTCTTCCAGTATTTTCAGCAGGCGCTGCTGGTAATCCGCAGAAAAAATCTGGAACCGGGAGGGAATATAATTGAGATAATAGGGTAGGTCACGGCAAGTGGAGGCTTTTACTGCGTTCATATTCCACACCTCCAGCCCGGTGAGGAACACCCGATCGTACAGGTTGTACTCCACCAACAGATCATGGAGCGCACCCAGCACTTTAGTCTCCTTAATATCCAAATTCAAGCGAATGGCAGTCGGCTCCAGCAGAGCAAAGGCGTCTGCCAGGGGCACACCGTCGCTGTTTTTGACCACCAAGTCGTGGGCCATCACCAAAATACCGTTCGGCCGCTGGCGCACATCAATCTCCATCGCCTCTACCTGATGGTCTATCGCCGCCTGCACAGCCTCCAGGCTGTTCTGGTTCGTATGAAATGCGCCGGTATGGGCCGTAATGGTAAATCCATCCACAAAAGTCAACTTCCTTTCGTCATACGAGCGAGTGATGGCATAATTGGCCACCCCGATCACCATAGCCACAGACACCAGGAAGCTGAACACCTGGTACGAAAAATGCTTGGCCCAGGTGGGGGTCATATTCCGTTTTAAGAACCTCTTAAACCGCACCCAGCGGCTTTGCGGCTGTGCCATAGACTCACCTCAAAAGCGGACAAATGCCGAGAAACGGCTGGATCTCGGCATTTGAAACATCATTTTTCCTAAAATCAATCCTGGCGGCTGCCGGAGTAGTTGGGCGCCTCCTTGGTGATATACACATCGTGGGGGTGGCTCTCCACCAAACCTGCACCGGTGATCTTAATAAACTTGGCGTTGGTGCGCAGCTCCGCAATGCTGTGGCAGCCCACATAGCCCATACCGGAGCGCAAACCGCCCATCATCTGGAACACGGTATCGCCTACCGGGCCCTTGTAAGGTACACGACCCTCTACGCCCTCCGGCACGAACTTCTTGGTGCCGTTTTGGAAGTAACGGTCGGCAGAGCCCTTATTCATGGCGCCCAAAGAGCCCATACCGCGGTACACCTTAAACTGACGACCCTGGTAAATCTCCGTCTCACCGGGAGACTCCTCACAGCCGGCCACCAAAGAGCCGACCATCACCACGGAACCGCCGGCCGCAATGGCCTTTACGATTTCGCCGCTGTACTTAATACCACCGTCTGCAATGATCGGGATACCGTACTTGTCAGCCATCTCTGCCGCGTCATAAATCGCTGTGATCTGGGGCACACCGATACCGGCAACCACACGGGTGGTGCAGATAGAGCCGGGGCCGATACCCACCTTTACCGCATCTGCACCGGCCTTGATCAAAGCCTCGGTGCCTTCTGCGGTGGCCACATTACCGGCAATCAGAGAGATCTGCGGGAACGCATTTTTCACCTGCTCCACCGCCTTCAAAATATTGGCGGAGTGACCGTGGGCAGAGTCCAAAATCAGGGCGTCTACCTGGGCGTTGACCAGCGCGCCGGCACGATCCATAATATCCTTGGTTACGCCGATAGCGGCAGCGCACAGCAGGCGACCCTTTTCGTCGCGGGCGGTGTTGGGGTACTTGACGCTCTTTTCAATATCCTTAATGGTCACCAAACCGGTGAGCTTGCCGTTCTTGTCTACCAGAGGCAGCTTCTCCACCTTGGAGCGCATCAGAATTTTCTTGGCCTCCTCCAGGGTGGTGCCGGCCATCGCGGTGACCAGCTTATCCTTGGGGGTCATCACAGCGGAGATGGGCACGGAGAAGTCCGTCATAAACCGCATATCCCGGTTGGTAAGGATACCCACCAGCGTACCGTCCGCCTCGCAGATGGGCACACCGCTGATCTTGTATTTACGCATCAGATCCTCCGCGTCCTGGGCCAAATGCCGGGGAGAGAGGAAAAACGGATTGGTAATGACGCCGTTCTCCGAGCGCTTTACCTTATCGACCTCAGTGGCCTGATCCTCAATGGTCATATTCTTGTGAATCACGCCGATACCGCCCTCACGGGCAATGGCGATGGCCATATTGGACTCGGTGACCGTGTCCATGGCAGAGGTCATCAAGGGGATATTCAGGGTAATATCCTTGGTCAACTTGGTAGACAAATCCACTTCGTTGGGCAACACATCGGACTCTGCCGGGATCAGCAGAACATCGTCAAAGGTCAGCCCTTCTTTTACAAACTTTGCGCCGTATTCGCTCATTACATTACCTCCGTTATCAATAAATTCCTATTCCGTGAAGAATATTTTTACTATAATAGCACTTTTTGCGCCGCCCTGCAAGTAGAAAATCCGACGCAAAAGGTGATATTCATTTGGTAGAAATGCTCTTTTTGCCGGACCAGGCGCCCCGATAGGTCACCGTTTTGCCGTTTGCGTTCTTGCGGGTCTTAACCGCCCGCACCTGCACATAATATTTTTTATGACGGGAGAGCTTGCTTAATTTCTTCTGCACCGTCTTGCCGGAGCTGATCTTCACCGTCTTGGCCTTTTTCATATCCGATCGGGTGGAATAGCGCACCTCATAACCGGAAGCGGTCACCTTCTTCCACTTCGCCGTGACCGTACCCTTGCCGGCTGTCAGCTTAGGCGCCGCCGGAGTAAGCGGGGTGGTGCAGGTCACATAATTGCTGCCATCCGCACCGGCAATGCGGCCCTTGTAAGCCGCAACCCGGAAAGTGTAAGTGGTAGCCGGGGACAAACCACCGATTTTGGCGCTGTTGCCGCTGACGGTCTTAACGGTGACCCACTTGCCATTTTTCTTTTGCTGCAAGCGGTAGGTGCTCGCCCCCACAGCCTTTTGCCAGCTGAAGGTCAGGGCCTTTGGCTCCCGCTTGGTGATCTTGATCTGCTGTACCTTAGCCGGTCGAATGGTGTAGGTGCGCCCGGTGCTGTCGCCGCCGGTGCCCCGCAGGGTCACGGTGTACGTACCCGGATTGGTGGCGGTGCCGCCGCGGACGGTGTAGCCGCTAAAGGGCTGCCCGGCGTAGGTCGCCGTCAACTTGGGCCCCTGTGCCTTGCCGTTGTAAATAAATTGGGTTTGGCTCAGGCGCACCACCACATTGCCCATATTAGGCAGCAGCGGCTCATAGCTGCGGGCGGCCACCCGTTCCACATAATTGCGGGTCAAGTCCGCGTCTGCATACACGCCGTCGTCCAGCCGGTGCTCGTGGTAGTCGCTGTCCATAGCCTGCAAATCCGTGTAATTCTTTAAGAAGAAGTTGTAGACGATATTGCCTTCATGGTAGGTATCGTCCCAAGTGCAGTCCACATAATAGTATTTGCCGCCCACCTGTACCAAGTTCCAGGCGTGGCAGCCCTCGTGCGGGTCCGAGTACACAAAGCGCACCGACAATCCCAGCTCCCGACACAGCCGGTAGTACGCCAGCGCATACCCCTGGCACACGCAACGACCCACATTCAGGCACCCATAGGCAGAAAAATCATAGTCGTCGTAGCGGCTGTCCATTTCCATATCATAGACCGTAGCACGGCACACATCGTCGTGCACCTTCTTCGCCAGGTCATAATCGCTCATTTTGTTTCGGTCCACCCGGCGCACATACTTCTGCACATACCGATCCACCCACTGCTCCTCGGCGGCGGTGGTGTAATAACCCAAGCCGTAATAGATCACCCGGTAGTAATAGACCCCGTTTTTGCTGCCGTCCGCATACAGCACACCGCTAACGCTGCCCAACTGCCAGCGCAGATAGTCCCCATCCCGAGCAGAAACGGAGTTCCGCTGGGCGGTGGCGTCGTTAAGCAGGCCCAAAAACAGCTCCTCACGCGCTTGTGCGGCGCTGTTACTTCTGCCGGTCAGCCCCCGCCGATCGGTGGCCAGGCGCAGCACCACCTGGTCGCTGCGCTTTACCATCTGGTCCCGCAGTTGGCGGCTCAGATCGGTTTGGCTGCCGTAGTAGGTGTTGCCGTTGACCTTGTAATTCTTCTCTAATTTATCCCGGAATTGCAGCTCCATCTTGGCGCTGCTGCCCAGGCGAAAACCGTAAGTGCTGTGAAACGCCGCCTTTTCAGGTTGGGCGGCAAAGCACTCTGCCGGCAGCGCGCCCAGCGTGCCCGTCAGCAGAGCCAGCGCCAGCAAAAAGCTGGTGAGGGCAGAAAATCTCTTTTTCGCCTTTCTTCTCTTTTCCATTTCTTTCTCCTTTTATCGGGCGCAGCGGGCGATCTGCTGGGCAGTCTGCTCCACTGTGTTGTTGTCACACTTAATAACCGCGTCCGCATACCGGCGGTACAGGGGCAGCCGCTCCTTGTACATATCCTGCAAGGTGTAGCCCGCTTGCAGTACCACACCCCGACTGTCCAAATTCTGAATACGGCGGCACATGGTCTCATACTCCAGATGCAGATAAATCACCTTGCCCATGCGGCGCAGGTGCTCCATGGCCGCCGGAGAATACACCACAGAGCCGCCGGTGGCGATCACCGTACCGGCAATATCCAGGGACAAAACGGCCTCCTCCTCTGCCCGGGCAAAGTAATCCAGCCCTTTTTCGTCAATGATCTGTTGCAGGCGCCGTCCCTCCCGATTTTGGATCAGCAGGTCCGTGTCAAAAAAATTCTTCAGCAGCAGCTTGGCTGCCACCACCCCGCAGGTGGATTTGCCGCTGCCGGGCATACCGATCAATATGATATTGCCGCTGTTTGCTTGCATTTTTCTTCCTCAATTCTTCACTTTTTGGCGGTCACACCCACCCGGCGGCAAGTGCCGTCTGCCAGGGGGCACCTCTCGCACTTGGGGCTGCGGGCCGGGCAAATATCCCGTCCAAACAGCACAATGCGGTGGCAAAAATCCGACCCCATATCCGGAGGTATAATCTTCTTTAACGCAAATTCAATCTGCTTGGGATCCTTGGTTGCCACCAACCCCAGCCGATTGGCAATACGAATCATGTGGGTGTCTACCACCACGCTCTCCTTGCCGTACACATCACCCACGATCAGGTTGGCGGTTTTGCGTCCCACCCCGGGCAGGGTCAGCAGGTCCTCAATAGTGTCCGGCACCCGACCATCGTAGTCGTCTCGTACTTTGCGTGCCATTTCTATAATATTCTCCGCCTTGGTCTTGTAAAACCCGCAGGAGTAAATCAGTCGCTCTATATCCGCCACATCGGCGTTGCAGTAGTCCTCTAATGTGGGGTACTTGGCAAACAGCGCCGGGGTCACCTGGTTCACCCGGGCGTCCGTACACTGGGCAGACAGGCGCACCGCCACCAGCAGTTCAAAGGCGTTGCCGGAGAACAGAGAGCATCTGGCGTCCGGGTACAGCTGCTCCAAGGCAGCCGCCACCCGCAAAAATCGTTCTTTCTTGGTCATATTTACAGTTTCCTCTTCTTCACTCGCTCCCAGTAGGCATGGGCGGCCTGCTCGGTCTTGTTGTCGCCAAAATGATAATACTGCGTGCCCTTAAGCACATCCGGCAGGTACTGCTGCTCCACCCAGTGATTTTCATATTCATGGGGGTATTTGTAAAACTGGCCTTTTTCCTTGGCGTCTGCACCGTCGCAGTGCTTGTTTTGCAGTCGGCGAGGAATGGGCGAGTAATTGCCCCGCTGCACATCCGCCATAGCTGCGTTAATGGCGTCATGGGCGGTATTGCTCTTGGGACTGGTGGCCACCAGCACCACCGCGTCCGCCAGGGGCAGCCTTGCCTCCGGCAGACCCAGCATTTGGGCCGCATCCACCGCCGCCTTAACAATAGGAATGATCTGGGGATACGCCAGCCCCACATCCTCACAGGCGCAGACCATCAGCCGCCGACAGGCGGAGGGCAGGTCCCCCGCCTCCAGCAGCCGCGCCAAATAATGGAGCGCAGCGTCCGGGTCCGAGCCCCGCATAGATTTTTGGTAGGCAGAAATAATATCGTAATGTTCGTCGCCCAGCCGATCATAGCGGGCGCCGCTTTTTTGGGTCAGCTGATCCACCAGCGACCGGGTAATCCGCTTTTTACCGTCCGTCACCTGGGCAGCAAAGTAGCAGTTTTCCACCGCGCCCAGGGACTTGCGCACATCACCGCCGCCCCGCTCTGCCAGGGTGCGAGCCACGCCGTCCGCCAACTCTGCCGGGGTGCCGTTCTCCTCCTCCAGCAAACGGAAGCCCCGCTCCACCGCGGGCACCACATCTGCCGGGGTGACGGATTTGAACTCAAACACCGTGCACCGGCTGAGCACTGCCGGATAAATATAAAAATACGGGTTCTCCGTGGTGCTGGCGATCAGGGTAATCTTGCCGTTTTCTATGTATTCCAGCAGGGACTGCTGCTGGCGCTTGTTAAAATATTGGATCTCGTCCAAATACAGCAAAATGCCGTTGGGCGCGGACAGGGTGTCCAGCTCTGCTACCAGTGCCCGAATATCCGCCGTAGAGGCGTTGGTGCCGTTAAGCCGCCGCAAGGCGCGATCCGTGCGCTTGGCAATAATGGACGCCACCGTGGTCTTGCCCACCCCCGGCGGGCCGTAAAAGATCAAATTTGGAATATCGCCGCTCTCGATCAGCTGCCGCAGAGCCTTGCCGGGGCCCAGCAAGTGCTGCTGGCCCACCACCTGCTCCAGGCTTTCCGGGCGGATACGGTCTGCCAGGGGATTGGTCATACCGGTTTCTCCTTCTCTTGCTTAGAATACACACAGCCGCAGAAGTTTTGGCGATACAGGCCGTACTCCCGGGACAGCGCAATGGAGCGCTTGTACCGCTCCTGCTTCTTAAAATCCGAGGGCAACCAGGCCACCCCGTACTGCTCCCCTACGCTCTGCCCAATGGCATTGATCTTTTGGGCGTCCTTTAAGGGGCTGATACTTAAGGTGGTGCAAAAATAGTCAAAGCCCATTTCCTTGGCCAGCGCCGCCGTCTTTTCCAGTCGTTGGCGATAGCAGCGCATACAGCGGGCGCCCCCCTCCGGGCAGTCCTCATACCCCTTGGCAACAGCCGCAAAGGCCGCCGGTTCGTAGTCCCCGGCGATCAGCTGCACCGGGTGCACTGCCGGCTGGTGCGCGATCAGCCGCCGCTGCTCCGCCAAGCGCTTTTGGAACTCTCCCTCCGGGGCAATATTCGGATTATAATAAAAGACCGTGATCTGAAAATACTGCGACAGCCACTCCAGCGTGGCGCTGGAACAGGGGGCGCAGCAGCTGTGCAGCAGCAGGGTGGGTACTCGCCCTGCCGCCGTTTGCTGCCGGATCACGGCCATACACATACGATCGTAATTGATTTTGTTCATGTTATTTGCTCAAATAGTAAGTGGGGTTCACCCGGGTGCCATTCAGCCGAATTTCAAAATGGCTGTGGGGCCCGGTGGAATTGCCGGTAGAACCGCTCTTGGCGATCTGCTGACCCTTCTTCACCGTTTGGCCGGTGCCCACTAAAATAGACGAATTGTGGGCGTACAGGGTCACCACGCTGCGGCCGTGGCTGTCTGTGCCGTGATAGATCATCACATAGTAGCCGTAGCTGTAATCCAGCCGCTTGACGGTAATCACCACCCCGGACTGGGCGGCCACCACCTTGGAGCCTACGCCGCAAGGGAAGTCCAGCCCACCGTGGTACTTGCCGCTGGAGTAATTGGGGAACCCGGCGCTGACAGTATAGTGCCCGGGCACCGGATAAGTCATATTCAGCGCCGCGTCCGAGTGGCTGTAAACCCCTTGAGCCTTGCCCCCGGCGGTGTTGTTCTTAGAGGTGGTGTGCTCCTTGTCCTTTTTGGACAGGGTGGTCACCTCGTCTGCGTTCTTCAAACCGCTGATCAGGGCGTCAATCTCGCTTTCCACCTGCTGCTGCAGCTTTTCGTCCTCGTTACGGTACTCGGTGTACATTTGGTTCTGGGCTGTCAGCTGCGCCAAGAGTGCATCGCTCTCCGCCCGATCCTGGGCCAGGGTCACCTTGCTGGCGGCAATGCCCTCCTGGTCCCGCTCAATGGCGGCCTGCTTGGCTTTTAAGGTTTTGTTTTTTTCGTCCAGGTCTTTTTTGACCTTTTGGTACTGCGCTTTTTGCTGGTTCAGGCCGTTTTGCTTGGAGCAGATCTCCTCCATCTTACCGTTAACCTCTTGCAGCAGCTCCGTGTCGCTCTTGGACACGGCCTTGATCATCTCGTACCGGGTAAGGAAGCCGGAAATATCCTTGCACCCCAGCAGCGCGGTGATAATGCTGTACTCACCGCTTATGTACATCACCCGCAGCCGGTAGCAATAGGCCTGATAGGTGGCCTCAAACCGGTCGTTGAGCTTGTTCAGTTCCTTTTGGCTGGCGTCCACTTCCTTTTGCAGGGCGTCCAGCTGCTTTTTGTTGGCAGCAATCTGGGGCTTTAGCGTGTCAATGGCCTTTTGACTCTCGTCCACCTGGGCTTGCAGCACCGTCAGTCGGTCGTTCATGGCGCCGATTTTTTGGTCTAAAGTGTCCACATAATCCTGGGTCACCTTGGAGCTTTTGCCCAGCTCCGCCAGCTTCTTTTCGCTCTCTTCTATGCTTTTTTGCAGCTCTTTTTGCTGCTGTTCCAGGCTCTTTTTGGCCTGATCCTTTTTGGCGTTCTCCGCCGCCTTGTCCGTGGTGGTCTCCGCCGCCGTGGTACTCTCCGCGGTCTCCGTACCCCAGGCGCTGCCCCCGGGCAGGGCACACAACAGGGCGCACGCCAGCACCAACGCCAGGAGCTTTTGACTATATTTTTTCATATTCTGTTCCATCTCCTTGACGCATTAGGGCAAATAAATTTCCGGGTCCACGCAGTCGTTATACGACGCGGTGGGGGTGCGCACTTCAAAGTGGCAGTGCGGACCGGTGGAGTTACCGGTGGAGCCGCTGTAAGCAATCAGCTGGCCACGGTGCACATGTGTGCCGGCAGATACCACCCGCCGACTGTTGTGGGCGTACAGGGTATACACCGAATTGCCGACGCTGTCCGTCTTGTCATGGGCGATCACAATGTAGCGCCCGTAGCTGCGGTAGCTGCCGTCGCTGTTCGTCAGATCGGCAGACACGATTACCGTGCCGCTCTCTGCCGCCACGACACGGGAGCCGCTGGCGCATGCAAAATCGCAGCCGGAGTGTCCGGCGTAGCCATGGAACGCAGTGGTAATGCGGGTTTGGCTGGGCACCGGATAGGTTAGGCGCAGTCGCTTGCTCTCCGTGGTGGTGTGCTTCTTTGTGGTGGAAGCCGTCGTGCCTGCGCTCTCGCCGTGCTTTGTGGTGGTATGCTTCTTTGTTGTGGTCGTGGTGGTTGTGGTGGTTGTATATTTCTTTGCCGCTTCTTCAATTTGGCGGTCGATCTCATCCAGATCGTTTTGGGTCACATTCCGGTACTCGGTATAGGCCTTGGTCTTATCCGTCAACTGCTTGAGCAGCCGGTTGGCCTCTGTCTGCTGGTCGGTAAGCACCTGCCGCCGGGTGGTCAGATCTTTCTGATCCGCCTGCAAGGTGGTCACCGTCTGTTCCAACTCCGTTTGGCTGGCGGCCAATGCCGTCTTTTTGGTTTGCAAGTCTTTTTGCCGGGTGGTCAGGTCCGTTTTGGCCTGTTCCAGCCGGGTGCCTTCTGTCTGTACGGACCGGAGCAGCGCCGTGTCCTGCTTGGCAACCCTTGCCACCATCTCGTAGCGGGTGAGCAGCTGGCCGATGTCCGTGCTGCCCAGCAGGAACGCCAACACATTGGTCTCGCCGCTGATATACATGGCCCGCAGCCGCTGGCAGTAGCGCTGATAGTTCTGCTGAAACTGGGCGTCCAGCACAGTGATCTGCTGCTTGGTGTCTGTAATCTGCTGCTGCAGCGCCGCCTGATCCTGCCGATTTTTCTTCTGCTGCTTTTGCAGCACGGTAATGCGGTTCTCCGCCGTGTCCACCTTTTGCTCCGTCAGCTTTAACTGACTGCGCAGGTAGCCGATCTTCTGATCCAGGGCGTCCAGGTACGCCTGGGTGTCCTTGCTTTGCTTGCCCAGGGTCTCCAAGGTTTTTTCCGTTTGGCGCAGCTTCATTTCCAGGTAGGATTGCTGCTCCTCCGGCGTCATTTGGCTGTTGAGCCCGGTGTCCGCTGCCGGCACAGCCGCCGGGGTGGAGAACACAGCAGGTAAAAACAGACAGAAAGCCAGCAAAACAGCCAAAACTTGTTTTCCATGTCTTTGCCGCTTCACTGGCTTCACTTCCTTTGTGGTCTATTCTTGTTGTATGGTACGGCGGCAGCCCACGGTGGGACACCGTCGCCGTTTTTGTTTACAGATAATTCAGCGGGTTCACTCGAGAGCCGTTGACGCGCACTTCAAAGTGGCAGTGCGGGCCGGTAGAGTTGCCGGTGGAGCCGCTCTTGGCCACCACCTGACCGGCGCTGACCTTATCGCCCACGTTCACCAAAATTTGGCTGTTATGGGCATACAGGGTGGACAGGCCGTCCCCGTGGTCAATGATCAAATACCGACCGTAGCTGTAATTCAGGTACCTAACCAAAATCACCGTGCCACTGGCGGCTGCATACACATTGGAGCCGGTGGATACCGGGAAGTCAATACCCCCGTGGTAACGACCGCTGGAGTAGTTGGGATACCCGGCAGAAATGGAGCGGCTGTCCGTAGGATAGCGCAACCGACCGTTGCCGGAGCCGTGAGAACCGCTGATGCTGCCGGAGCCGTGAGAACCGGCGGCGGCAATGGCGGCGCTGATATCATTTTGCACCTGCTGCAACTGCTTTTGATCCGTCTCAATGGCTTCCTGATACTCGGAGCTCTGCTTGGAGAGCTTGCGCATTTGGGCATTGCACTCTGCGGCCTCGCTGTCCAGATCCGCCTTGGTGGAAGAAATATCGTTAATATTCTTCTGGAGGGCAGCTTTGTCCGTCTCCAGGCTCTTTTTGTCCGCGTTCAGCTGGTTGCGTTTTTCCTCCAGCTTCTGCTTTTGAGCCTCGATCTCCTCCATCTTCTTCATCAGGCTGTCCAAGGTGGCGCTGTCCTGCTGAGAGACGGACTTGATCATCTCCGACCGGGTCAAAAGACTGGACAGATCAGAGCAGGTGAGCAGCACTTCCAAAGTGGAGGCACTGCCGCTGATATACATAGCCCGCAGCCGCTGACAATACTCGGCGTATGTAGCGTCAAATTCCTTTTGCTTTTGGTCAATTTGACGCTGGGTCTCCTCAATATCCGCAGCGGTTTTTTCGATCTTCGCCTGGGTGGCGTCAATCTCCGATTGCAGGGCGGACTTGTCGCTCTCCAAATTGGAGATCTTGTCCTGCAACAGGCTTATTTTTTCCTGCAGGGTGTTGATATATTCCTGCGTATCTTTCTTTTGCTTGGACAAGCTGTTCAGCTTGCTTTGGGTGCTGTTGATTCGGGACTGAATTTTGCTTTTTTCGCTCTCCAGCTCCGAGCGGGACTTAGCCTCTGCCACAAAGGCGGAGCTTACCCCGGCGGTCAGCACCAACACAAGACTGCAAAGCAGGCAAAACAGCCGCCGCAACCAAATTTTGGATTTAGACTGCACTAATCTCACTACCTTCCTTATTCAGGTACTTGCGCATGGTGATCATGGAGCCGCCCACACCGCTAATAATACCGATGGCAACAAAGATGCCCAGCATTTGCAGCGCATAGGGGGCAAAGGGCAGCGCAGACAGGGACAGGCTTTTAAGTAGGCCGCTGAACTGGCGCACTGCCAGCTCGTACAGACCCCATACCAGCCCCAGCGACACAGCGCCGGACACGATACCAAGGATCATACCCTCTACCACGAAGGGCAGGCGCACAAAGCTATTGGTGGCACCCACGCTCTTCATAATGCTGATCTCCAACCGGCGGGAATACACCGTCAACTTAATGGTGTTGGAGATAATGAACAGAGAAATGGCAAACAGCACAGCGATAATCACAATAGAGATCACCGAAATGCCCTGCCGAATGGACACCAGCTTTTGCGCCAGGTCCTTGTTCTCTCGAATGGTGTCTACATTTTGCAGCCCCTTTAGCCCTTTGACCGTTTGATCAAACTGGCCAAGATCGGCCACCGTCACCTTATAGGCGTTGGGCAGCGGAATATCCGAGCTGATCTGGGTAAAGAACTTGGCCTGGGCGTCCTCCATGGTTTCCAGCTGCTGTGCCCACGCCTTTTCCTTGGGCACATACTCCAGCTCCTTCACATTGCCCAGGGCCTTGATCTCCTGACCCATGGTGTCAATGGCGGCCTGGTTCGCGTCATCCTTAATATAGACCATGATCACATTCTCCTCCTCAATGCGGGAGAGCAGGGAGTCCATATTCAAAAAAATCATAGATGCAGAGCCGATGAGCACCAAACAGCTCATCAATACGCAAATGGACGCAATGGACATCATCCGATTGGTCCAGGTGTTGCGAAAGCCCTCTTTAATTAAATATCTTAAACTTGCGCCGGTCATTCTGCCGCACCTCCGTTCTCATCCTCCGGGGTGGCCGCTGCCTGCGCCGGGGTCTCGTCCGCCAGGGACTCTAAGTTGTCAAACACATCCTCGTCCGTCCGGGCGTCTGCCGTCTTGGACAGGTCTATGGAAGTGCCCTCTTCGTAAAAGAACATATCTGTTTCTTTACGGGGTTCGCTGCTCTCAAACCGGGCGTGGGTGGGATCCGGGGTGTCGGAGACCACTTCGCCGTTCTTGATCACGATTACCCGCCGCTGGAAAGAGCGCACCAGATCGTGCTCATGGGTCACCATGATCACGGTGGTGCCGGCGTTGTTAATCTTGGTGAGCAACTCCACGATCTCGTGGCTCATCTCCGGGTCCACGTTGCCGGTAGGCTCGTCCGCAATGATGACCTTGGGATTGTTCACCAACGCGCGAGCCAGGGACACACGCTGCTGCTCGCCGCCGGACAACTCATTGGGCATAGAGCGAGCCTTTTGGCTCAGCCCCACCAGTTGAAGGATATAGGGCACCCGCTTGCGAATGTCCTTCTCCTTAGCGCCGATCACCCGCATGGCAAAGGCCACATTGTCATACACCGTCATCTTGGGGATCAGGCGGAAGTCCTGGAACACAATACCCATGGTGCGGCGGTAATAGGGCACCTGCCGCTTCTTCAAAGTGGCGGAGGAATACTCGTTAAAGATCACCTCGCCCTCCGTGGGCTTTTCCTCGTGCATAATGAGCTTCAAAAAGGTGGACTTGCCGGCGCCGGAGGAGCCAACTACAAACACGAACTCGCCGTCCTCAATCTTAATATTCACATGATTGAGGGCGTGGGTGTCCGTAGAGTCGTACACCTTAGATACATTTCTGAATTCAATCACAATTTTTACCTCTTTTAACTTGGTGCCGCAGGCTACGGGTAACACTACGGCACTATATAATTAATTATAATATATAGCAAATCAAGGGATAAATCAACCCCTTACTTGTTATTATTTTGTAAAAGATGTGACAGAATTGTTAAAATTTGGGCGAAACACACCGATCCGATCCGCCTATATCGGCCCGCTTTTGTCCAAACAAAAAAAGCGGCACCAAAAGGTGCCGCCAATGCCGTTAATATTTTATGGGACTGGAATCCAGATACTTATTGACCATCAGCGCCACTTTGAACACAATGGCGTCGTCAAACTCCCGCAGATCCAAACCGGTGAGCTTTTTGATTTTCTCCAGCCGGTACACCAATGTATTTCGGTGGACAAACAGCTTTCTGGAAGTCTCAGACACATTCAGGTTGTTCTCAAAGAACTTTTGAATGGTAAAGAGGGTTTCCTGATCCAGACTGTCAATGGAGCCCCGCTTGAACACCTCTTTCAGGAACATATCGCACAAGGTGGTGGGCAGCTGGTAGATCAGCCGGGCAATACCCAAATTCTCGTAGCTGATAATGGACTTCTCCGTGTCAAACACCTTGCCCACTTCCAGCGCAACCTGGGCCTCCTTAAAGGAATGGGCCAGGTCTTTAATGCCGGTAACCCGGGTGCCGATACCCACAACGGCGTTGCAGTAGAACTCGGTGGAAAGGGTGTCGCAAATGGAGCGAGCCAGCTTTTCCAAATCCTTGCTGTCCACATTGGGGCGCACTTCCTTCACCAAGGCAATGTCCTTCTCGTTAATGTCAATAACCAGATCCTTGGTCTTGTCCGGGAAAAAGTTTTGAATCACATCATAGACGGACACATCCGTATCCTGCGTCACTCGAATGAGAAAGACCACTCGAGAAGCGTCATTATTGAAATGCAGCTCGCGGGATTTGATATAAATATCGCCGGGCAGGATATTGTCCAGGATCACGTTCTTTACAAAATTGGAACGATCGAATTTCTCGTCGTTATTCTGCTTGATTTGGTCCAGCGACACGGCGATAATGTCCGCATAATGCTTGCTCATATCGTCCGTACCGTCCACAAATACCGCATAATCCGGGTGCACGGAGTTGCCAAAGGCCTTATATGTGCAGTTATCCACACAGATTTGTGCCCCGCTGAACACGCCGGCAGAGATAATGCCCTTGCGTGCCTCGCCGATCTGGCCCAGCTCACTGCAAGCGATCACGGTACCGCTCTCGTCCACCACACCGATGGTACGGTCCAGCACCTCACGCATTTGGTTTATAATGCCTTGAAACAGTCTGTTGGGCATCAGGATCCAACCCCTTTGTCAATTCTTTATCAAATAAAAGGGATAAAATTGCACAAATTCAATCACCCTTTATTGGTCATATTATACAATGCCTTTAATCAAATTGCAACCTTTCGACAAAAATTTTTATTATTTTTTGTGCGACTTGCATAAACGGCCGACTTTTTCACACCAAAACCACAATATGTTGTTGCCGCGCAGTTCTTAACACCTATTGTACGGCGTCTTTTGCCAACAGCGCCACCTCCGCCGGGGTCAATGCACGACAGTCCCCCGGCGCCAGCGTTGGATCCAGTTCCAACGCGCCCATGGCGGTGCGGTGCAGGGCAGTGACGGTGCAGCCCACCCGGGCAAACATTCGCTTGACCTGATGATAAATACCCTGCCGCAGCACCACCTGCGCCCGGGGCGGATCGGCAGATAAAATCGTCAGCTGCGCCGGCTGCAGTACCTTGCCGTCCATCTCCATCCCTCCGGCAAAGGCCGCGGCAGCCGTAGGCAGCACCGGTTTGTCCAGGGTGGCGATATAGGTCTTTGGAATATGGCTGCGGGGGCTGAGAATGCGGTGGGCAAAGGCGCCGTCGTCTGTCAGCAACACAAAGCCGGTGGTGTCCTTATCCAGCCGCCCGGCGGGGAACAGCCCTTTGCGCCGCAGTGCCGAAGGCACCAAATCCAGTACCGTCGGCTCTCCCTTGCCGTCCGTGGCAGAGAGCACCCCTGTGGGTTTGTTGAGCATCAAATACACAAAAGCCCGGCAGGCAATGGGTTCGCCTGCCAGGCAAATTTCTTGGGTGTCCGGGTCTGCCTGCTGCCCGGCGCAAGCCACTACGCCGTCCACAGTCACCTGCCCCTTTTGCAACAGCGTTTTGGCCCGGCTGCGAGGCTCGTTCAACTCCCGGGCCAGTATTTTTTCGATCCGTTCGCTCATTTGCGTTTTTCCAATCCCAGCATAAAGCCGTCCTTGGCAGAGGTGTTGCACAGATCTGCACCGATCACTCTGCCGTTACTGACCAACAGATCCGCCACGATGCCTTGGTCGTAGCCGGTGTAGTTGGTGATCTCATATGTATATAGCTGTACCTGCTTGCCCTTATAAGGGGTCAGGTCGTAGCCCTGCTGCTGTTGCAGGGCGTTGTACTCGGTATAGACCGCGTCCCAGTTGCGAGGCACGGTAATGGTCTTTTGGTTGCTGTCGCCTACTTGCCAACCCATATCGGTCAGCAGCCGGGCACCTGCCTGCACATCCGCACAGGTCAGTCCCGCAGGCTCTGCCGCAGAGGGTGCCGCGTCTCCGGTCTTGACATGATTGGCCAAAAAGGTGAGCAGCACCACCAGCACCCCGGCGGCTACTAAAATCAGGCCGAACACCGTCTTAGGGTTCAGCTTTACCGTCATCACTTTCATACTCTACCACCTCATAACAAAGTATGCGGCGGCAGGGCAAATTAGGACTGTTCTGTTAAATAAAATAGGGGCGCAGTTCTTCCAGAAGCGCCGGGTCGGCCAGCACTTGCAGGCGGGTACCTGCCGGGGTGTAATCCTCTGCCAGCACCTTACCCTCCCGGTGGAGCCGATCCGTCAGATCGCCCCGATCAAAGGGAATACAAAGTGCCGCTCTCGCCCACTGCCCGGGCAGCAGCCGGTCAATCTCAGCCAGCAACTGTGGCAGTCCTTCGCCGGTGCGGGCGCTGATTCGCACGCTGGTGCCCAGCAGCGGAAAGCGCTCTTCCTCCGGCACCCGATCGCATTTGTTTAGCACATGAAGCAGAGGCTTGCCCCCGCAGCCCAGGCTGTCCAGCACCTGAGCAGTCACCTGCATTTGGCTGTTGCAGGCCGGGTCGGAAGCGTCGCACACATCCAGAATTACGTCTGCCCAGGCGGCCTCTGCCAAAGTGGAGCGAAAGGCGTCCACCAACTCATGGGGCAACCGCTGCACCAGACCCACCGTATCCACCAGCATCACTTGACGACCGGAGGGCAGCACCAGCCGCCGGGCGGTGGGGTCCAAGGTGGCAAACAGTTGATCCGCGACCAGCACGCCCGCATCCGTTAAAGCATTCATTAAAGTGGACTTACCCGCATTGGTATAGCCCACCAGCGCTACCGTCAGCGCCCGGTTCTTTTGGCGGCGCAGATGCATCCGCTCCCGCCGCTCCTGCACGGTCTTTAACTCCCGCTGCAAGGCAGTAATCCGGCGGCGAATATGGCGCCGGTCGCTTTCCAGCTTGCTTTCGCCGGGGCCGCGGGTGCCGATACCGCCGCCCAATCGAGACAAAGAGTTGCCCTGCCCGCCCAACCGGGGCAGCCGGTATTGCAGCTGGGCCAGCTCCACTTGCAGCTTGCCCTCGCTGCTCCGTGCCCGGGCGGCAAAAATATCCAAAATCAATGCGGTACGGTCAATGACAGCCGTGCCCAGCGCCCGCTCCAAATTACGGGCCTGCACCGGGGTCAGGCTGCCGTCCGCCACCGTTAAATCCACTTCGTTCAGCCGGCAAAATTCCGCCAGGCTTTCCACCAGCCCGCTGCCGATGTAGGTAGCGCCCTCCGGCGCCGGGCGCTTTTGCACCGTGTGACCCACTACCAGGCCGCCGGCGGTATCCGTCAGCCGCTCCAGCTCCGCCATAGAGGCCTCTGCGTCATAATCACCGCAGTCCAGACCGATCAGCAGCACCCGCTCCGGGGCGGCTGCGTCTGTTTTTGTCCACTGGTACGCCACGGTTACTTACTCTCCTTGTCCACCAAGGTACGCAGCACGGAGCCGGCAATGGGACCGGCCGTCTGCGAGCCGGAGCCGCCGTGCTCCACCACTACCACAAAGGCATACGGGTGGTCCGCGTCGTCCATAAAGCCCACAAACCAGGCGGTGTTGTGGTCCATGTCTTTGTCCACCTCAGCCGTACCGCTTTTGGCGCACAGGTGCAAGCCCTTGTAGTTATATTCGCCGTACTGGGCTTTTACATTATTGCGCATCAGCTTCTTCAGCTGGGCGGCAGTCTCTGTGCTCAGCAACTGGGTCTCGTTCTTGGTAATATTCAAATTCAGCGCCTTGCCCGCCTGGGAGGCCAGAGAATTCACCTCGTTAAAGGACACCGCCTTGCCGTCGTTGGCAATGGCCGCCATATAGCGCAGCATGGCAATGGGAGGTAGCAGGGTGTCGCCCTGACCGATGCCCGTCCAGCCCACATAATCGTCCGGGTCGCTCTTTTCCAGGAAAAAGCGCCCCTGCTCGGAATTCAGCTTGTTGCTGACGGTCACCCGGCTGGTCAGCCCCAAGGTCTCTACGGTGCTTGCCAGCTTCTCCGGCCCCAGTTCAATGGCAATCTGCGCAAAGGTAGCGTTACAGCTCTTGGCCAGGGCTTGCTTAAAGGTCAGGCGGCCGTGCACGCCGTTGCAGCGGATGGGCTCGCCCTTGCCCGGGTCATACTCCCCGGTGCATTCCCAGGTGCGGTCCATCAAGTCCGGAATATTCTCAATGGCACAGGCGGCGGTCACCAGCTTAAAAGTGGAACCGGGAGTATAAAGCCCGGTCATCAGCCGGTTGATATACACGCCCTCGTAGGCAGAATTGGTGTTCAGGTCCGACGGCTCGTCCTCCATGTCATAAGAGGGGGTGGACACAGCGCACACAATGTCACCGGTTTTGTAATTGACCACGCCCACGGTGCCTGCCTTGTAGTCGCTGAGCAGACTGTACGCCTTGGCGCACACCTCACTGTCTATGGTCAGCTGCATATTGTTACCCTTGCCGTAGCGCTCAATGGAATACACGCCGAACAGCAGGTTGTAGCCGGTTAAATCGGCCTTGTACACAGACTGAATACCGGAGGAGATAAAGCCCTTGGTGTCGCCCACCGTGTGCAGGGTGGCCTTGCGCACCGTAGGGTCTTCAGCATACACCCGCTTGCCGTCCTTGGTCTCTGCCAACACCGCGCCGTCCGCAGACTTGATGGTGCCGGCGCCGATCAAATCGCCGTTTTTGTAAATATGGGTATTGTAGGTTTTCATCACCCAGGTGTCGCCGTTCTCCACCAGGCTGTAAGTCATAAAGCCCAGCCCAAAGAGAAAGGCAATTGCCAGGATCCACAGAAAAATGCCCCGCTTGGTAATCATCTTCATTTCTTGCGCACACCTCCCAGATAGTTGTATGTCCGCACATCGGAGGCCTTAATAAAGGCCAGCACTGCCCAGCAGGAGATCATGGAAGAACCGCCCTGGCTCACAAAGGGCAGGGTCACACCGGTAAGCGGCAACACATCGGTAATGCCAAAGATATTCAGCGCCGTTTGAAACAGCAGCAGGCCCGCTGCCGCCACGGCGGCGATGGAGTAGAAAGTGGAGCGGGCGGCAATGCTGTTTACCAGTGCAGACACGGCGATCGCCACAAAGGACAGCACCAGCAGCAGCCCAAAAAGAAAGCCCCATTCCTCGCAAATAACGCCAAAAATCAAATCCGTGGTCCGTGCCCACACACCGCGGGTGGTACCGGCGCCGATGCCCAGCCCCAGCAGTCCGCCGGAGGCCAGACCCACCAGTACCCGGGTCTGTTGATACCCGCTGTCGTTATAATGCTCCCACACATGGCGGTACACGGAGAAGCGGGCGGTCACATAGGATTTGTACTTAATAACGATAAACCCGCCCATAGCCGCAGAGGCCAAGGCCAGAAAAATGGTCTTAATATCGCCGGAGTTCATAAAGGCGATAATGAGAAAGGTCACAAAAAAGATCAGCGCCGTACCAAAGTCCTTAATGACGATCAGCGCCCCCACGCACACCAGCGAAAAGGCGATAAAGGCATACAGGTTCTTAGAGGTCTGAATTTTTTCCAGCGTGGCAGCGCCTACAAAGATAAAGGCAACCTTTACAAATTCCGAGGGCTGGAAAGTCACACCGAATATGGTAATCCAGTTGCGGGCGCCGTGGGTCACCTTGGCAATGGCAATGTTGACGACCAGCAGCAAAATAGCCGCCACCGCCACCGGCAGACGTAGGCGCATACACAGGTCCACATCGCCCATCAGGAACACCAGCACAATAAAGCCGATGACCCCGGCGATCAGCATCAGCAGTTGCTTAAAGGCGTCGTCCGGCTTAATACTGCCGATGACGGCAATGCCCACCCCGGATAGGAAAAAGGCAATGAATTCCAACTCAAAATTCCGCCGGTGCATGGCAAAGTAAAACACGCTCACATACAGCCACTCCAGCACGATCAGTGCCAGCGTGCACAGCAGCACCTTTACTTCAAAGGTGCCGGTGCCACCGGCGGCCGCCGTGCCACTGAGCAGCTGAAACACGCTAAGCACCATTAAAAGGGCAAAGTTGTTAATGGGTTTAATATGGGGCAGCTTCTTTTGCTTGGGGGCTGCCGTTTTTTTCTTTGGCATAGGGCTGCTCCTTTCTTATTTTTCGTAAAACAGAAACACCTTGTCCCCAAAGGTGAGCATATCTTCGTCAAAAATCAGCTGGGGCTGCGTAATAAACCGACCGTTGAGCTTGGTGCCGTTGTGGCTGTCCAGGTCATACACCGCCCATCCCTTGGAGGTGCGGCGCAGCCGTGCGTGGTGGGCACTGACCGTGGGGCTGAGCAGCTGAATATCCGCGTCCTCGCCTCGACCGATAAGCACATCCTGCTTTTTGATATATACCGGGCGGTGGGTCTCTGCGTCCACCAATACGCCATAGGCCACCGTTTGACCCCGGCTCTGCCGGGCGGCGGTGCGCATTTGACTGCGGTCGTCGGTAGAGATGGCTTCCTTGCACAGGAATTGCAGCGGAATGGTGCCGATCATCAGAATATCCCCGTCCGCCAGCGGTGCCCGCTGGTCCACCGGCACGCCATTCACCTGCACGCCGTTCTTGGAGAAGGTGTCCGTTACCATCCAGCCGTCCTTTTTCTTGGCGATCACCGCGTGAAAGCGGCTGACGCTGGGCAGAGGCAGCACCACATCGTTGGCCTTACTCTTGCCGATAGAGGTCTCCCAGTGGGTAATATCCATTACGGAGCCGTTATTTTGGTCCACCAGCTGAGCCATCTTGTGCACCCGTGGGCGGTTGCGAAACAGAGAGATCACGCACACCGCCAGGATCAGCAGCGCCAGCACCGGCAGCACATACCGCAGCACGCCGGTCAAGAATTGTAAAATCGTATCCATAGGTTCAACATCCTTTTTATCTGCATTTCAAAAGGCAAATTATACTTCTTATTATTAACAGAATACTGATAAAGGGAGAAAAAGTCAAGAAGTATTGCAATTCCCGCCCCTTTCGTTTATACTGAAAATGGAAAAATTGGGCGGCATTTTCGCCCGGCAAGGAGCATTTGTTATGATTGAAAAGACTGTCTTTGGCCATCTGCCCTCCGGGGAACAGGTGGACCTGTATACCATCACCAACAGCCGGGGCGCCAGCGTATCACTGCAAACCCTGGGCGCCGGGATCGTGCGCCTGTATATGCCGGACAGGAACGGTAATTTTGGCGATGTGGTGCTGGGCTTTGACGACCCGGCTCTTTACACAGACCCGGACCTGGGCTACCAGGGACTGGTGGTGGGTCGCTGGGCCAACCGTATTCGCGGCGCCGCCTTTGACTTTCAGGGCCAAACCTACCACACCCCCATGAATCAGGGGCAGTGGACCCTCCACAGCGGCGGGCGTATGAGCTTTCACCTGTGGCAGGTGGTAAATACCACCGAGAACAGCATCACCTTTTCCCGCTTTTCGCCGGATATGGAGGACGGCTTCCCCGGCAACTTCACCTTGCAGGTGACTTATACGCTGACGGAAGAGAACACCCTGCGGCTGGCCTACCGGGTAGACAGTGACCGAGACACGGTAGCCAACCCCACCAACCATGTGTACTTTAATCTGTCCTGCAACCCGGCAAAGACCATTGAGGGGCATGTGCTCACTGTCCACGCCCATCGGTTTACGGAGACGGACGACGACCAGCTGCCCACCGGCGAGCTGGGCGACCTAACCGGTACGATGATGGACTTTTCTGCCCCCCACCGCATCGGGGAGCGGATCGATGCGCCTTTCCGTGCCGTGATTCCCGGTATCGGCTATGATAACAATTTCTGCCTGACCAAGGCAAACCCCAGAGCCTTTGCAGAAGCGGCGGTGCTGTGGGAGCCGGAGAGCGGACGGCGGCTGTCCGTGTGGACGGACCTGCCCGGTGTGCAGGTCTATTGCGGCGGCTGGCTAAAGAAAGACGGCAACCCGGGCAAGGGCGACTCCAAAGTAACCTACCGCCGGGGCGTAGCGCTGGAAACCCAGTTCTACCCGGACAGCCTTCATTGCCCCAACTTCCCGGTAGAATTCGTCAAAGCCGGCGTGCCCTTCACCACCACCACCGAATTCCGCTTTGATACAAAATAAATATCTATAGTTAGCAAAAAGGCCACCCGCTGTGGGTGGCCTTTTTTATGGCTTGTAGCCGTATGGTATGGGGTTAATCCCTCCGTTTCGCTTCGCTCAACACCTTCCTTTACAAGGGAGGAAAATCGGTTTCAAAATCTCCGGCTCCCTTGCAAAGAGTGACTTCCGCGGTGCGGTGTTGACACCGCACCCTACATAAATTTTTGTAGGGCTCGATGCGGGCATTAAGCCGCTTTCATTGATCGCTGGCAATAACAGGGCATACCACTTTCCCCTGTGTCCGGGCGTATTGAACTGCCGCATACGCACCACCGGTTTGGCGTATCACATATCCGATGACCATATCGCTTCTATCCACCATCCATCGGTTGCGTGCAGGTATCGCCCTCTTGTAATGCAAGCCCACCAGCTCCTCCGGCACAAGCACATCATCATACAGTGCGTCATACTGCGCCTTGTGGGTATTCATTTCGTTTGTTAAATACGGCTTCACGCAAATCAACCGTAATCCCAAAGCGGGGTAACGCCTTTTGGCAGCACGCACAGCAGAAATGAACGCACTGTCAAATTCGCCCATGGCACCAGTGTAAAAAACCGTACACCCCATTTCAATCGCCTGTATTACGCAAGCCTGCACTGCCAATTCAATATTGCCAAACACGGTTCTATGCCCAAATCCACTACACACTTTTTCCATTTTGACTCCACAACAAACATATTATGAACGCACTTTACATTCATTTAGGACATTGTAGCACATATAGAATATAAAATAAAGCCATAATAAACACAGTTTGGAGTGATATTATGGCCGGTAAGATCAAAAGTCTGTCCATTCGCATTGATGAGGAAATGCTCAACAAATTGCATGTGGTTGCGGATTATGAGGGGCGCTCTGCCAACAGTGAAATTCTCATTCTGATCCGTGACGCCATCGCCGCATACGAAAAACAAAACGGCAAAATCGAATTGTAATTTCTACTCACAAAATGAAAGGCCACCCGCTGTGGGTGGTCTTTTTTATGGCTTGTAGCCGTATGGTATGGGGTTAATCCCTCCGTTTTGCTTCGCTCAACACCACCGAACCGGTGCCCGTCCCCTCTGTCGCTGCGCCACATCTCCCCGCACTGCGGGGAGTCACCCTTTACAAGGGAGGCAAATCGGTTTCAATCTCCCCGGTGCAGTGACGGCGCCTACTTCTCCGGAATATAGATCTTGGCTACCAGAGCGGTGACAGCGGAGAGGGGCAGCAGCTTATTCAACCCGCAAAGGAGCTTATACTTGGTGCCCACGGTGGTCACCGGAGGCAAGCGCTTCTTATGGGCGGCACGAACCACAGCGGCGGCAATGGCAGCCGGGGGCATACCGTTTTGCTCGTCGCGCTCCATCACCGCCACGCTGCGCGCAATGCGCCCGGCGTACAAATCATCACCGGAGCCACTCTTTTGACGGGCGGCGGTAAAGCCGGTCTTTACATCCCCCAGCCGCAGGGCGCCAACGGTAATACCAAAGGGCGCCAGCTCGCTGCGCAGGGCGCAGGTCAAGCTTTCCACCGCCGCCTTAGTGGCAGAGTAAAAGCTCTGGAATGGAATGGAAAACACCGCTGCGGCGGAGGAAATATTGAGAATACGCCCCCGACTCTCTCGCAAGGCCGGCAGGGCCGCCTGAATCACCGTGACCCATGCAAAAAAATTCAAATCAAACTGGCGGCGCATTTCTGCCTCCCCGGTGCATTCCACTGCGCCGGAAATACCGAACCCGGCGTTATTCACCAGCAAGTCTACCCGGTCAACGGCCGCAAAGGCCGCCTGCACCTGGGCGCTGTCCGTTATATCGCATGGAATGCTGCGCACCCCCTCCAACGGGCAGGCATGGCGGCTTAGGCACACCACCTGCCAGCCGTCTGCCAAAAGCGCCCGCGCCGTCTCCAATCCAATGCCGCCGGACGCGCCGGTAACTACCGCTGTCTTCATACCCATTCCTCCAAAAAAACAAAATAAAAAAGGGTAAGAGCCTACTGCCCTTACCCTCTCTTGGTTTGCATTACTGCTCTACGGGATAAACAGAAACTTTCTTTCTGTCCTTGCCCAGCTTTTCAAACTTCACGGTGCCGTCCACCAGTGCATACAGGGTATCGTCAGAGCCGATGCCTACATTGGTGCCGGGGTGAATGTGGGTGCCGCGCTGGCGATACAGAATATTGCCGGCCAGCACGAACTGACCGTCTGCGCGCTTGGCGCCCAGGCGCTTAGACTCGCTGTCACGGCCGTTCTTGGTAGAACCCATACCTTTTTTATGTGCAAAAAGCTGAATATCTAACTTGAGCATGACTTACACCTCCGAAATCAAAACTTGAATACTTTGCGGGTACTGCTCTGAAAGGGCGCTCAAATGGAGCTTTAGCCCTTGCAGGAGCACCTGCGCCGGGGCGGTATCCCCACTGAGCCGCAACTGAAGGAACCCGTCCTTCATCTCCGCTGCGGCCGGCAGGTGCAGCACCTCGGTTATGGTGTTGGCAGTGAGCAGACAGGCGCTGGATACGGCAGCGCAAACAATGTCCTCTCCATAAGGGGCTGTGTCTGCGTGACCGTGGGCGGAAAAGCCCGTAAGCGCTCCCTGCGCTGCGAAAAAATCAATGGAAATCATTATGCCTTGATGGAAGTGATCTCAACCTTGGTATAAGGCTGACGGTGACCCATCTTCCGCTTCTCGTCCTTCTTGGGCTTGTAGGTAAAGACGGTGATCTTCTTTGCCTTGCCGTTCTTCAGGACCTTAGCGCTAACAGCAGCCTTGGCACAATCCTTGCCTACCTTCAGCCCGTCGTCGGTGCCTACTGCAAGTACGGTGTCAAAGGTGATCTCGGCGTCTGCCTCGGCGTTCAGCTTCTCGATATAAAGCACATCGCCCTCAGACACCTTGTACTGTTTACCGCCGGTAACAATAACTGCGTACATCTGTCATTCTCCTTTACTTAAACTCGCTACGGCAGGCGCGCGCCAAAAGGGCGCAACTTACCAGCCCGCAATATGCGGCTTAATTATTATAACAGAATTCAGCCGATTGTCAAGATTTTTTTGTGCACCGAGGGCGCACGGTAATCTCACCGCTGCGCAGGGTAATCACGCTACCGTCTTCCAGGCGCACCACCAGCCCACCGGTCTCATCAATCCCAATGGCCGTAGCCGGTGTGGTCACGCCGTCCCGGATAAAAGTAACGGCCTTGCCCAACAGCATACTGTGACTGCGGTAATAATCAATATAACTTTCGTAACCGTCGTCCAAGATCTCCCACAAATGGTCCGCAATCGCGGCGATCATGTCCGCCCGGCTCACATCTGCATCCAAAGACGCGGCGTTCTCCACATCTGCGGGAAACTGCTCCGTCTGCATATTGACACCGATACCGATGATCATGGCCTCGGCTACGCCGCTCTCCATACCCACAACAGCCTCGGTCAAAATGCCGCAGATCTTCTTGTCGTCTATGTATACATCATTGACCCACTTGATTTGGGGGAGCTTGTCCGTCAGCTCCTCAATGGCTCGACACACCGCCACACCGGCAGCAGTGGTCACAGACACTGCGTCTTGCAGCCGTCGGCCGTGATGCACCACCACGGTCATATAGATCCCGGTGCTCCGGGGAGAATAAAACTGCTTGCCCTGGCGGCCGCGCCCGGCGGTCTGCTCATCTGCCACTACCAAAAAATTGCCTCGATACCCGGCGTTCAGCAGCCGCTTGGCCTCCGTGTTGGTGGAGTCCACCGTAGCATAATAAATGGGTTCCAACGGGCAATGCAGCCGGGGGGTAAGCACCTCTGCCGTAACCAAATTGTTGTCGCCCAGGAACTTATAACCCAGTCGCTGGGTAGCTTCAATTTTGTACCCTTCCTCCCGCAATTGCTGCACACATTTGCCAACAGTTTGGCGACTGACCCCCAACCGATTGGCCAGCTCTTGGCCGCTGATGTAGTTGGGGCTGCCCAGCAACATATGCAGCACCGCACTCTTGCTTTTTACGCGCATACGATCACCTCATGTCTCCTCATATTTCTTTTTTTAATAAAAGCCACGCTCTTATTTTTGCAGATAAAACACCGCCAGCGTGCCAGGTCCGCAGTGACTGGAGATGGTGCACCCGGCATCCGCCAGGATCAATTCCTTGCACCCGGTCTTGCCGCTGATAACGCCTCGCAAAAACGCCAGCGTGTCCGGCGCAACACCGCCGCTGTCTGCCAGCACAATTCGTCCGGTGTCCATGCGCTTCAAATCCAGCAGTCGGTCCGTTACATACTGGCGGTAAACACTATCCATCTTGCCCCGATATTTTTTAGACACTTCCAGGCTGCCCTCCGGGGTGACGGCGATGCTGGGCTTGATCCCCAGCACATTGGCGCCGAAGCGAGCCACGCCGGAGCAGCGCCCACCTTTATACAAATACTCCAAGTCGCTGAGCACAAAGGTGGAAGACACCTTGGGCACCAACCGGCTCACCTTGGCGGCGATCCGCCGAGCGTCCATACCGCTGTCCCGCAGATCGCAGGCGCGCAGCACCAGCAGCCCCATGCCCATGCACAAATTCTTAGAGTCGATACAATATACATTGTCCAGATCCGCCGCAGCGGTGCAGGCGTTTTGATAACTGGAGGAAATGGCGGAGGACAGGCCAATGTGCACCACGCTGCACCCGGCGTCCGTCCACTGCTTAAATTTGTCATAATACACACCGGGGGGCACCGCCGCCGTCTTGGGCAGGCGATGGTTCTCCGCCACATCGGCGTAAATATCCGCCGGGCGAATTTCCACCCCGTCTGCATACGCCGTATCGCCCAGCAAAATAGACAGGGCAAAGCAGTACACATGGCGCTGCCGTTGCAGATCCACCGGCAGATCGCAGGTGGAGTCCGCCGAGATCATGACTTGGTTCATAATAACGCCTCCGAAAATAGTATAACACAAAAGCAGTGTCTGTCAACCAATGCGTGCAATGTTTACAGCAAACGAAAAATTCTATGCACCAAAGCGCAGGGTCACCTTTTGCAGGTCGCTGCGCTTGTAGCTTTTATCCAGCGTAAAGGTAAGCACACTGCGGCCGTCCGCCTCTGTGATCTCTGCACTTTTATCAATACGGTAGGTCACTTTGTTCCGGGTGATCTGCACCGCATAGTCCCGGGCATTCGCCGTATTTTGCATAAAGCTGTAACCCTCCGCTGCCGTCAGCACAATCTGCTTGTTGGTAAAGCGCACGGCACTCACCGCCTTGATCTGACTGTCCATCCCGCTAAAGGAACGCACCCCGTCCGCGCCGCTGTCCGGCACGGTAAGGGTACCCTCCACCCGGCTCAGCTGCGGCTCGGTAATGCCTGCGGTGCCGGAAGCATTGGTGAGTGTATAGGCCCAGTCCCGCTCCGCCACATCCCGGGGATCCGTAATGCGGTAGTTCTTGGCAGCCCGATAGTAAACGCTGCCTTTCTTTAAGGAGAAGCCGCCCCCCAAATAATCCAGGCCACAGTGGATGTAGCCCACAATCTTGATCTGGCGGGAGGGCTTGTAGTCGATACGCACGGCGATTTTGACTTTAATCTGCCCGTCCTCCACCGTGTAGGTGCCGATACCGTAGTCCCAGCCGTAAATGGTTTGCGGGGTGCCGTCCGTATTCGTTTCCGCCCGGGAAAATGCGGTGTACTTGGAGGTGGAAATACCGGTTTTTTCGTCAAAGCTCAGACTGCCGGAGGCATTGCCCATGGCCACCTGCACCCGCATAGGGTCATTCTTCAACTGGGTGACGCTGCACTTCACCGCCTGGGTAAAGGGCCGCTTCCAGCTTTCTCGGTCGGCAACCACAAGATCGTATTCAAAGCTGCCGTCCTTTTGCTTATGGGGGGTGAGCACATACAGGTCATAGGTGTACAGCTCCTGCCCGGTGGACCGGTCAATACCACTGACCAATCGCACCACCAGCTCTTTCTTTTTGTCGCCGTTCAGATCCGTATAGTAGAGCTTGGGTCGTTCCTTAGTCAGGTAATGGCTCCAGCCGGAAAAGGTCTTGCTTTTGCCCTGATGGACCAAGATGGCCTTGTCCCCCTGGGCGTACAGCTGAAAGTCGCCCTCTTTATTCTCTGCCAAAAGAGCGCGTTTATTAGAAGCGGTGGTGCTCTCGGCGGTAACCACCGTCAGTCCTTCCTCCGGCGCCTTGCCGTGGCGGTAGGTCTGAAAATAATAACCCACCCCCACCAGCAGCCCGATCACCACCAGTGCAGAAAGCAAAATAATAGGTAAATTCTTTCTCATTCCGGAAAATCCTTAAAAAATGTCAGTCTTTATATTGGGTTTGGTAGTCAAAGGCATGGGGTGCATGGCCGGTCACATGGTAACAGGTGCCGGTTGCCAGGCCGAAAATGGGTTTGTCGTGGCCCAAAGAATCGGAGTACACATCCACCACCTGCACACCGGGGAACGCCCGGTGAAAGCGGCGCACCTTTTCTTCACCCCGGCAGTTCTGCCCTAAAATACGCCCGGACTTTAGGTTGTGCCGGGTACACAGCAGATACGGCAGCCCCAGTCGGCGCTGCAATTCCTCCAGCAAAAAATCCGGTGACGCGCTGATGATCACCGCCGGGCGTTTCTTTTGGGTAAACCAGGGATACACCTGGTGCAAATGCTTCTCCCAAAAGCCCTTTGCCGCCCGCTGCACCGGCACCAGGGGCAAAAAGCCGAAGCACAGGTTCTTAAACTTTTGCAAAGACAGAACCCGCAAGGCAAACAGCAGGCACGCAATAAACCAAACCGGCAAATACACCAGCACCCAAGGATAATGCAGGGCGCAGTAGCCGATAAACAGGGAGCCGCTGTCAAAGGGCACCAGGGTTTTGTCAAAATCGTAAATATCCACCTGCGCCGGCAGCGCCGTTTGAGGCGCCGTCTCGCCGATGGCAACCGGGTTTGGCATAATTAAACTTCCTTTTCGTCAAACGAGATAGTAATGGTCTTGTTGCTGGCAAAGCGGGTCAGCTTGACCCCGGCGGAGGCCAGCATACGCTTGCTGGCTAAAGTGGCGTCCGAGTCAGCGTACTTGTCGCTGATATAGATCACTTCGTTAATGCCGCTTTGGATAATGGCCTTGGCGCACTCATTGCAGGGAAACAGCGCCACATAAATGCGGCAGTCTTTCAGACTGTTTCCCCCGGCGTTCAAAATGGCGTTCAGCTCCGCATGGCACACAAAGGGATACTTGGTTTTGTTGGGGGCATCGGCCGTGCGATCCCAAGGGTACTCGTCATCGCTGCAGCCGCGGGGCAAGCCGTTGTAGCCCACGCTGACAATGTGATTGTCGCCGTTGACAATGCAGGCGCCCACCTGCGTATTGGGGTCCTTACTGCGCAAACAACTGAGCAGGGAAATGCCCATAAAATACTCGTCCCAACTAATATAATCCTGACGCTTAGCCATCTTAATCACCATAGCCTTTCAGTACATCAATAAAATCTTGCAGCTCCGGGCGCTGCACATCCTCTACCCGACCGGCGTCCACCAGCGCATTCACAGCCGGGTCCAAAGGCAATTTCGCCAGCACCGGCACGCCCAGCGCCGCCGCCGTCTCCTCTACTTTAGACGTACCAAACAGCGGGTGGGACTTGCCGCAGTCCGGGCATACATAAGCGCTCATATTCTCCACCAAGCCCAGCACCGGCACTTTCATCATCTTGGCCATATTGAACGCCTTTTCCACGATCATCTGCACCAGATCCTGGGGGGTGGTAACGATCACGATCCCGTCCACCGGCAGGCCCTGAAACACGGTCAGCGCCACATCGCCGGTGCCCGGAGGCATATCCACAAACAGATAGTCCAGCTCTCCCCAGCGCACATCGGACCAAAACTGGTTAATGACCCCGCTAATCACCGGGCCACGCCACACCACCGGGGCGCTCTCGCTCTCCAGCAGCAGGTTAATGCTCATCAATTTAATGCCGCCGTCCGTAACGGCAGGCAACAGACACTCGCCGTCCTGCCTAGCCCGGCTGTGCACCCCAAAGGACTTAGGCACGCTGGGACCGGTAATGTCCGCGTCCAGCACACCCACTTTCAGTCCCGCCTTGGCGCACCCGGCCGCCAGCAGACAGGTGACCAGGCTCTTGCCTACACCGCCCTTGCCGCTGACCACACCGATGACTTTCTTGATATGGCTGTATTTGTTGGCAGGCTGCTTGAAGTCCGCCTTGCGGCTGCCGCAGTCTGCCTGGCAGCCCTCGCAGTTATGATTACAGTTTTCGCTCATCTCAAACACCTCTGCATACCGGCGTTGCCGCCGGTTAAACTCTTAATAGTATTGCCGGATCACGAACTTAACCCGTCCCAGCACCACCAATTCGTCCACAATGATGGGGGCGTAGGCATCATTCTCCGGTTGCAGGCGGAAGTGACCGTGCTCCTTATAAAACCGCTTCACCGTGGCCTCCTCGTCGATCATCGCCACCACGATCTGGCCGTTCTCCGCCACCGGGGTGCGCTCCACCACCACAATGTCGCCGTCCTCAATATGGGCGCCGATCATACTGTCGCCTCGCACATGGAGGGCAAACAGCTCCTCCCCCGGCCGAGCGCCGAACACAGGAATATACTCCTCAATATGCTGGGTAGCAAGAATGGGCACACCGGCAGTCACCGTGCCCAGCAGCGGCACCTGGGCCACCTGGGCCGCGCGGCCGGGCAGTCGAATGGTGCGCTTGCAGTTGGGGTCCCGCTCAATGCAGCCCATACGCTCCAGTTTGTTCAAATTGTATTGCACGGAGGAGGTGGAGCTGAGCCCCACGGCGTCACCGATCTCCCGCACGGAGGGCGCCACACCCCGCTCGTCCAAGGTGCGCTGAATATAGCGCAGAATCTTTTGCTGCATCCCGCTGACAGCGTCCATGTTCGGGACCTCCCTTCCGTCCACTTTTTCGTGTTTATTATTAAAGACAGTATAGCATTTGGCCCCTGCCTTGTCAAACAAATGTGCTAATCCGTCGGCAATCTGATCTCTTTTGCAAAAAAAGTGTTGACAAACGGGGCGCAATCGGCTATAATTCTGTTTGCAAGTTTTTCAGTATGGCTTTATAGCTCAGTTGGCTAGAGCACACGGTTCATACCCGTGGTGTCACTGGTTCGAATCCAGTTAAAGCCACCATGGCCCGGTGGTCAAGAGGTTAAGACACCGCCCTTTCACGGCGGTAACACGAGTTCGATTCTCGTCCGGGTCACCATAGGAACTTGAAGGAAAGCAGTCACCTATAGGGTGGCTTTTTCTTTATCCGTTTGCATTTAGCCCGCAGCGCAAAGAGCTGCTGCATAAAATTAGGGAATGAAAACCGCGCAATCCCCCCTGCGGCTACGCCGCATCCCACCTTTTCAAGGGGGGGCTAAGATGTTGTACCCGATTTGGCTCCCTTGTAAAGGGAGCTGTCACGAAGTGACTGAGGGATTATGTGGGCCGATGCGGGTATCGACCCCTACATCATTTTCAAACAAAATACCTACACCCGTCCCGTTAGCTCAGTTGGATAGAGCGACCGCCTCCTAAGCGGTAGGCCGGAGGTTCAAATCCTCTACGGGACGCCAAAAACTCCGCCGGAAAACCCAGTAAAATCAAGGGTTTCCGGCGTTTTTTCATTTTTGTGGGAAAAGAGAAAAATCGTGAAATTCACAGATTTTTATTAGCAAATTCTCCGTCAGCAAATGGAAATTAGGACTAATGTCGTCCGCCTTTCAGGTGTACGGCTTGCTAATAAAAATTAGCAGGATTTTCGCTATTTTGCTAATGAAAATGCCCTCTCTGCTAATGAGAGAAAAAACGAGCAAAATTCTTGCTAATGGACAATGCGGTTGTTACCCTGTTAATTCGTTCATTTAGGGGTGGTCAAGAGACAATCGCACACTACCTATATGCTCTTTCTTATTATATAATTGCGGTAACAGGAGGTGGTTGTTTTGAAAAAACAGAAATATCATTTATACCTTTCCAAGGACGAATACAGAGAAGTGTTGCAATCACTTATCCGTTTGAAGAACAGCCTGATAGCACAAGGCAGATACACGGACGCAGTAGATGATATTCTTTGCAAGGTGCTTTCAGCCAAGAAAAGAAAGTTCAAAATCAAATATATCTGAACACGAATAAAGACCGCCTACACTTTTGTAAGCGGTCTTTGCTAATTTAGAGTAAGTTCGACAAACTGGAATTTAGATCATGATTCATATGGATAGTAGTGTTCTGCCTTCGACTGAAATTCACATAATTTTAATATTTTCATATCCTTATCAAAATCTGCTATTGTAACACCATCAAAGCCATCTATCTTACCATCATAATTACATCTGAAGTACCATTCAACAATTAACGTTTGGTTTTGCTCGAATATTCGCTTGATTGTCCATTCCAATACTTGTCCCTTATTATTCCAATTTTCAAACCATGTTACAATTTGTGATAAGCCATGATATTCAGGTCCATAGCATTCACTATACAAAGCATTTTCAGAAAAAGTCTGTTTTACAATCTCAACATCATTATCTAACCAAGACTGAAAATATTTTTTAATGACATCTACTTTCATATTATCCTCCACAAATTCAAATTTGTCTTTCTCTTAATTTCCTATTATACACCAAAATTATGAATATTTCTACCCGCCGTCTATTGACCTCGATTACGAGGGAAATAGGCGGCTTTTTCTTTGCTTTTCCACGGCAGAAATTTGGCTGCCGCAGACAAGTAAGTCTTGACTAACAGCCAGGCAATCCAGTACAGTAAAGAGATAGAAATATATGGAGAAAAGGAGACCGACCGATGACGCTAAAAGAACTGGAAGTTGGCAAAAGCGCCGTAATCCGGCGCGTGGGCGGCGAGGGCGCGCTGCGCCAACATTTTTTGGACATGGGCATGATCCCCGGAGCAGAGGTAACGGTCATCAAACTGGCGCCCATGGGCGACCCGATGGAAGTACAGGTGCACGGTTATGAGCTGACCCTGCGCCTGGCAGAAGCGCAACAAATCGATATTCAGCCCATTGGGCGCCGCAGCCGCAGTCACACATTCAAAGACCGAGCCAAGGACCAGGACCACCCGGGGCTGGGCGAAAACGGCAAATTCCACAGCAAAGCGGACGAGCACCCCTTACCGAACGGTACCGTGCTGACCTATGCACTGGTGGGCAACCAAAACTGCGGCAAGACCACCTTGTTTAACCAACTGACCGGTGCCAAGCAGCATGTGGGCAACTTTCCCGGCGTAACCGTGGATCGCAAAAGCGGCGCCATTCGCGGCTACCCAAACACGGAGGTTACGGACCTGCCGGGCATCTATTCCATGTCGCCCTTCAGCAGCGAGGAGATCGTCTCCCGCAACTTTGTACTGCAGGATAAGCCCACGGCCATCATCAACATTGTTGACGCCACCAACATTGAGCGCAACCTATATCTGTCCATGCAGCTGCTGGAAATGGGAATACCCATGGTCATTGCGCTGAATATGATGGATGAGCTGGTGGGCAACCGCGGCTCTATTGATGTAAACACCATGGAGGCCATGCTGGGGGTGCCGATCATTCCCATCTCCGCCGCCAAGAACGAGGGCGTAGACGAGCTGATTCGCCATGCCGTTCATGTGGCCAAACAGCAGGAGCCGCCGCTGAAGCAGGACTTTTGCGACAAAGACGACCACGGCGGTGCCGTGCACCGGTGTATTCACGCCGTAATCCACCTGATTGAGGACCACGCCGCGCTCGCCGGGCTGCCGGTACGCTTTGCCGCTACCAAGGCCATTGAGGGCGACGCGCTGATCCTGCAGCAGTTGCAGCTGGATCGCAACGAGCAGGAGATGCTGGAGCACATTGTCCGCCAAATGGAAACGGAGCGCGGGCTGGACCGCAGCGCCGCCATTGCGGATATGCGCTTTGACTTTATCGAGCGGCTGTGTGCACAGACGGTGATCCGCCCCCAGGAGAGCAAGGAGCGGATTCGAAGCGAAAAGATCGACCGCATTCTCACCGGGCGATATACCGCCATTCCCTGCTTTATCGGCATTATGGTGCTGGTATTTTACTTAACCTTCAATGTGATCGGCGGCGGACTGCAAAAACTGCTGGAGCTGGGGATCGACCGTCTATCCGCCCTAACGGACACGGCGCTGACCCAGCTGCATGTGAACCCGGTCATCCACAGTCTGGTGATCGACGGTATCTTTACCGGCGTGGGCAGTGTGCTCAGCTTTCTGCCCATCATCGTCACCCTGTTTTTCTTCCTGTCTTTAATGGAAGACAGCGGCTACATTGCCCGCGTGGCCTTTGTAATGGACAAGCTGCTGCGCAGGATCGGCCTGTCCGGCAAAAGCATCGTGCCCATGCTCATCGGCTTTGGCTGCACCGTGCCGGCGGTCATGGCCACCCGCACCTTAACCAGCGAGCGGGATCGAAAGATGACCATTCTGCTCACGCCCTTTATGAGCTGTACCGCCAAACTGCCCATCTACTCCTTCTTTGTCAGCGTCTTTTTCCCGGGCAAGGGCGGGCTGATCATGTCCGGGCTGTACCTGCTGGGGATCCTGGTAGGCATTGGAGCCGCCTTTCTCTATAAAGACACCCTGTTTCGCGGCGAGCCCATCCCCTTTGTTATGGAGCTGCCCAACTACCGTCTGCCCAGTGTAAAAAATGTGGGTCAACTGCTGTGGGAAAAGGCCAAGGATTTTTTGCAGCGGGCATTCTCCGTCATTCTCATTGCCACGGTGGTGGTTTGGTTCCTACAAAGCTTTGACCTGCAGCTAAATATGGTATCCGACTCGGCCGACAGCATTTTGGCCCGGATATCCGGCATTCTGGTTCCGCTGTTTGCGCCCCTGGGTCTGGGCGACTGGCGCATTTGCACCGCCCTGATCAGCGGCTTTATGGCCAAGGAAAGCGTCGTCTCCACCCTGGAGGTCCTGTTCGGCGGCACCATCGGCAGCATTTTGTCGCCGCTGTCCGCCGGGTCGCTGCTGGTATTCAGCCTGCTGTACACCCCCTGCGTGGCGGCGGTGGCCTCCGTGCGGCGGGAACTGGGCGGCAAATGGGCCGCCGGACTGGCGCTGTGGCAGTGTTTGATTGCGTGGGTGGTTGCCTTTGTGTTCCACGGGATCGGAGCGCTGCTGTGAATATTTGGGACATTCTGCTGCTGGCAGCCATTGGAACGGCGCTGTTCCTTGCTGTCCGCGCCTTGATTCGGCGCAAAAACTGCGGCTGTACCGGCTGCGAAAGCTGTAACCGCTGCGCCCATTGCCGAAAAAACGAACGCAAGCAAAAACCGAAATCATAAAAAAGCAAAAAGGAAAGCACGCTGTCTGCCTGCTTTCCTTTTTTTGCACAACCAAACGCCTTTATACCTATTGTGTTGTGCCGCCTGTAATTTTACACATTTTCCACCGCGTTTTCCCCAAATAAAGCCGGCTGCTGTGTGGAAAACCCCAATATGCCCACTGCAAAGCGCAGAGCAAAAAAAGCGCCCGGCAAAACCGGGCGCCTGCCAAAAAGCGGGGTATGGAGGGTACTGCTTAAATATCGTCCCGCTTCAGGGTTTCAATAATATTGTCCTTTTTAATTTTATCCACAGCGTACAGCAGTGCAATCGCAATCACGGCAAACACTGCCAACGCCGCCGCCAGATAATAATACCAGCGGAAGGTATAGCCGTAGTCAAAGGAGCCGCCCAATATCTTGTACATCAGGTAATCCAGTCCCAAGCTAACCGGCAAGCCCCATACCAGCGCCATAACGCCGTAGCGAATATTCTCCAAATAAATGGACTTCTTAAAGGAACGGGGCGTCATACCCACGCTCTTAATCATAGCGAACTCTCGACGCCGCTCCTCCATACCGGAAGAAATGGTATTGATAATGTTCATAACGGAAATCAGGGTAATCAGCGTAATAAAGCCATAGCCAAAGGTCATCACCACCACATTCAGCGCCTGCATGGTCTGAGCCTGTGCCGCCGCGTCATAGCCGGTATGGCTGATGCCGTTTTGTACCTCATCCAGCACATCGGACACCCGGTTATACACATCGTCATGGTCCTGGGCAGTGATATAGTACCGGGCATAGCTGACAGTATTGCCCTTGGCCAAAACAGACGGAAAATGCACCAGATAGCTGTGCATGGGCACCACCAAAGTGGGGCGCATAAAGCTGCCTAAAAGATTGCTTGCTTCCTTGTTCATCTGGGCAGCCACCTTTGCCGTGTACTTGGCATACAGCTCGTTGCCCTCGTTGTCATAGCCCTCCATAGCGCCGGTAAAGGTTTGACCTGCCAAGCTGCCTTGCAAGGGGTTTAACACCAGTCTTTGCTTCTTCTCCGTTGCCACTTGCACCTGGTTGATTAAAATACCCGTGGGGATTTTGTCATCCTGACAAACAGACGGGTCTATGCCTGCCTCCTTTGCCAAGGCGGCAAAGGTGTCGTTGTCCACACCCAACACATTCACGGAGCGGTCCATATTGGCTTTCTTTGCCTCCGCCGTCAGTTGCTTATCCAAGCCGTCCACCATCATCTGATTATCGGCACAAATACGAATACTCTCAATTCCGGGCACATCGCTGACCTTCCGATTAACTTGCTCCACCTGAGAGGCGGTCAACGGCCCGTCGGTATTAAAAATGCACTCGTACACATCAAAGCTCATACCGTCGTACTCATTGTCAAGGGCGTTGGTGAGCATACCGGTAAAGTTGGCGGTGCTGAGAAACAGAATGACGCTGACTGCCAGGGCAAACACCACCGTGCGGGAGCGCTTGGCGTTGCGCTTGTAGTTCTTTACCGCCAGCACATCCTCAAAGCCAAAGAGCTTTTGGCGCAGGCGAGAGGTTTTCAGCTTCTTTGCCTTTTTCACCTTAACGGTGTTGGTTTGGCGCAGCGCCTCAATGGGGGTCACCTTGGACGCCCGGTGCGCCGGGATCCAAGCAGAGATAAAGATGGTTAGGGCGCTGATGAGCACGCTGCCAACTAAAATCTTCCAGTTCACAATGGCGTGCAGCCGCACACTGTCGCCGGTGGCCACCATAACGGTTTTCATAAAGCTGTCGCTGAGGGCACGCAGGGTAACGGCAATGCCGCCGATACCGCAAAGAATACCGATGGGAATACCGATACAGCCTAAAATAAAGCCCTCAAAATACACGCTGCCCCGCTTTTGCACCCGGGTAGCGCCTACGCTGGCCAGCATACCCAAGTACCGTGCCCGCTGCTGGTAAGACACCGCAAAGCTGTCATAGATCATAAACACGGAGGCAAATACGATAATCAGCAAGATAATGGCCATAAAGCCGTACAGCGCCCGGGTGATCTCACTGTTCATCTGCACCCCGCTGTACATCAGGTAGTCCGTGTGGGTAGAGAACCGGCTGCCGTCATTCGCCTTTACCGCCTCAGCACCGTACAGGGCTTTGGCGGCAGCCTTTATGTCCGTTGGCGTGTTGCTGCCCAAAGGGGCAAACTGCACCTGGGCAATGTAAGTGCCCATGGCGTCCGTTACCGTATCATCCAGCCCGCAAAAGGCGCTGTAAAAGCCGGTGAGCTGGTTGTCATTCTCCAAAATCCCGCAGATGGTATAGGTGCGCTGTGCCGTCTCCGGCTCAACCTGCGGATCGGCGGAATAGGTGGTAAAGGGCAAAGTGACCGTGTCGCCCACTTTCCACTTTAAGTCATTGCGGGTGATAAAGCTCTTGGTCACCAGCAGCTCCCGGGCGGTTACCGGCAGGCGGCCGGTGGCGGGCTTCATACTGTATATCGTAAAAAGATTTTGGTTGCAAGCCAGCACATCGGTGCGGCTTTTGCTGCTGTCCGAATCTGCCTTACTGCTGATCTCGCCCAGATCCATAGACAAACCGATGGCCTTTACATTCTTTTGCTTTGCCAGGGTCTGCACATCCTTGCTTTTCAGCTCGTTATACTGGGCATGCCAGGCGCCGTCATAAGAGGCGGTGATCTCACCCATGGTGTTCATCAGTGACTCCACGCTGGTAAACACCGCCGTCACCATCGCCACACTGATGATAATGCCAAACAGGGTGATGACGGTGCGCTTTTTGTTCGCCCATAAGTGGCGCCAAGTTAACTTATTGATGATCTTCACTGGCGGATCACCTCATCCTTCACAATTTTGCCGTCCTCAACGGCAATCACCCGGTCTGCGTCCAGCGCAATGCGCTCGTCATGGGTAATGATAATAACCGTTTGATTCAGCGACTTGTTAAAGCTGCGCAGCAGCTCCACAATTTCTTTCGAGTTCTTGCTGTCCAGATTACCGGTAGGCTCATCCGCCAGCAAAATGGCAGGATTGTTCATCAGCGCACGGCCGATAGACACACGCTGCTGCTGACCGCCGGACAGCTCTGAGGGCAGGTGCCCCAGTCTGTGCTGCAAGCCCAGCACCTGCACCAAGGAATCAAAGTGCGCCCGGTCCACCTTTTTGTCATCCAGCAGCAAGGGCAGCGTCATATTTTCCTCTACGGTCAAAATGGGAATCAAATTATAAAATTGATAAATGAGACCGATTTGGCGGCGGCGGAAGATAGCCAGCGCCGTCTCGTCCAAGGTGGTAATATCCGTTCCGTCCACATACACATGCCCGTCCGTAGGCGTATCCACACCGCCCAGAATATGCAGCAGGGTGCTTTTGCCGGAGCCGGACGGTCCGATGATGGCCACAAACTGTCCTTTCGGCACGGTAAAGGACACATCGTCCAGCGCCCGTACCTCCGTATCGCCCTTACCGTAAATTTTAGATAAGTGCTCAATTTTCAAAATGTCCATAATGGCTCTCCTTTTCGCTTTGTTGTCCTCATTATACCCGGCCAAAGTGTCAGCTCGGTGACAGTTTTGGTGACAATTTTGTCATCTTTCCCCCTGCGGGAGATAAGAACCGGCTTTGCTCCGTTTCTTTTATACCATATCTTGTATGCCCCTGGCAAGCACCCACTATTTTGCAAAATCTCTTTACAACGGCGGGGGTTTGTGCTATAATTGGCTCGCTGTGTACGGATCACACGGTATCGGGTGCAAGCTCCCACGGAGAGTCACCGATCCCGTAACTGTGTCCTCCGCCAATCGGCAAATACTGTAATGAGGTGAAAGACTATGACACAAGCTGAGAAGCAAGAAATCATCAAGGCTTACGCAACCCACGAGGGTGACACCGGTTCTCCCGAGGTACAGGTAGCTGTGCTGACCACTCGTATTAACGAGCTGACCGAGCACCTGAAGACCCACAAGAAGGATCATCACTCCCGCCGCGGTCTGCTGAAAATGGTTGGTCACAGACGCAACCTGCTGGTTTATCTTTACAACAAGGATGTAGAGAGATACCGTAGCCTGGTGAAGAAGCTGGGTATCCGCGATACCATCGACAAGTAAGAACGCGCAAGCAGACGACGGAGCACTTCTGTCGTCTGCCTTTTTTGTCCAAGGCAAAATCGTATCTTCCAAGGAGGTTCTACTAATAGTAGTAAATTGAGGTCACCGGGTGCGGCGGCTTGAATTTATTACTATTGTGCCTCCTTGATGATAAATATTATTTATGAAAGAGGTAACCAAATGTTTTTCAAGAACTACAAAGTTTGGGAAACGGAACTGGCCGGCAGAAAGCTGACCCTGGAGACCGGCAAAATGTGCGGTCTGGCCGGTGCGTCCATTATGGCCCGCTACGGCGACACCAATGTGCTGTGTAACGTGACCATGAGCGCCAAACCCCGCGAGGGCGTGGATTTCTTCCCCCTGAGCGTGGATTATGAAGAGAAGATGTATTCCGTGGGTCGGATCCCCGGTTCTTTCCAGCGCCGTGAGGCCCGTCCTTCCGAGAAGGCCATCCTCACCTCCCGCTGCATTGACCGCCCCATTCGTCCCCTGTTCCCCAAGGATATGCGCAACGATGTAAGTGTTGTGGCTACCGTAATGAGCGTGGATCCGGACTGCTCTCCGGAGATCACCGCCATGATCGGCGTGTCCGCTGCCATCGCCATCTCCGACATTCCGTGGGACGGCCCCATCAGCGGTGTGAATGTGGGTCTGGTAGACGGCCAGATCGTCATCAACCCCACCCTGGAGCAGCGCGCCCATAACGATCTGAACCTGACCGTGGCTTCCACCGGCGACCTGGTGGCTATGATCGAGGCCGGCGGTAACGAGATCGACGACGACACCATGTTCAACGCCATTATGGCCGGTCATGAGGAGAATAAGAAGATCGTTGCCTTCATCAACGGCATTGTTGAGGAAGTGGGCAAACCCAAGAAGAGTTTCCAGTCCTCCGACCCGGATCCGGCGATCCTGCAAGAGATCGAGGACTTCTGCATTGAAGATGTGAAGAAGGCTCTGGATACCGACGACAAAAATGTGCGCGACGAGCGCCTGCGCCCCATCTATGACGCAGTGCACGAGAAGTTCGATGCGCGCTTCGAGGGCGAAGAGGGCAAGATCGAGGAGATCCTGTACCTGGTACAGAAGCATGTGGTGCGTGCTTGGCTGAAAGACGAGCACAAGCGTGTGGACGGCCGCGGCATTGACGAGATTCGTCCCCTGAACGCAGAGATTGACCTGCTGGCCAGAGCCCACGGCTCCGGTATGTTCACCAGAGGTCAAACCCAGGTGCTGTCTGTGACCACCCTTGGCCCCATGAACGACGCCCAGCAGCTGGACGGTCTGGACGAGCAGACCGAAAAGCGCTATATGCACCACTACAACTTCCCCAGCTACTCTGTGGGTGAAACCAAGCCCTCCAGAGGCCCGGGCCGCCGCGAGATCGGCCACGGCGCACTGGCAGAGAAGGCACTGCTGCCGGTTCTGCCCTCTGTGGACGAATTCCCCTACGCCATCCGCGTAGTGTCTGAGGTGCTCAGCTCCAACGGCTCCACCTCTCAGGGCTCCATCTGCGGCTCCACCCTGTCTCTGATGGCTGCCGGCGTGCCCATTAAGGCACCGGTTGCCGGTATCAGCTGCGGCTTGATCACCGGTGACGACGGCGTATACGGCGACTTTATGACCATGATCGACATTCAGGGTCTGGAAGATTTCTACGGCGACATGGACTTTAAGGTTGCCGGTACAAAGAAGGGCATCACCGCCATTCAGATGGACCTGAAGGTGCACGGCCTGACCCCGGAAATCATCAAAGAGGCCTTTGCCAAGACCCATAAGGCCCGCAACTATATTCTGGACGAGATCATGCTGCCGGTGATCAGCGAGCCCCGCAAGCAGCTGTCTCCCTACGCACCCAAGATGCTCACCCTGCAGATCGACCCGGACAAGATCGGCGATGTAATCGGCAAGGGCGGCAAGGTGATCCAGGAGATCCAGAACACCTACGATGTGAAGATCAACATTGAAGAGGACGGCCGCGTGTTCATCAGCGGTATAGATATGGACAAGTGCAACGGCGCTGTGGAAGTGGTGAAGCTGATCGCCACCGACCCGGAAGTGGGCGCCTTCTACAACGGTGTAGTGACCCGCCTGATGAGCTTTGGTGCTTTCGTTGAGATCGCACCGGGCAAAGAGGGTCTGGTTCACATCAGTCGCCTGGATGTAAAACGCACCGAGCGGGTAGAGGATGTGGTCAATGTGGGCGACTCCGTTGTTGTAAAGTGCATTGAGATTGACGATCAGGGTCGCATTAACCTGTCCCGTCGGGATGCACTCATTGAGCTGGAGGGTATGACCCCGGAGAACGAGATCGACGATACCCCCCGCCGCCCTCGCAGAGACGACCACCGCGGTCATGATCGTGACCGCCGCGACCGCCGTCCCCGCAGATAAGGCGTAAAATCGTATAACAAAAGACCGATACCACTTACGGTATCGGTCTTTTTTGTTGAGGGGAGAGTTATAAAAGAATAATCCCTCAGTCAGCTACGCTGACAGCTCCCTTTACAAGGGAGCCTGATCGGTTTGCCCCCCTTGCAAAGGGTGACTCCCCGCAGTGCGGGGAGATGTCGCGCAGCGACAGAGGGGACGGGCGCCAGTTAGGCGGATGCGGCGCAGCCGCAGGGGGGATTGCACCGGAGGTGCCCCAATCCCTGCCCGACGGAGGGATTTACCTTTTATTCAATCCCAAAATGTGCTTTGGCCAGACGCACGGTTTCCATGGCGTCCTTGGCGTAATGATCCGCGTGGATCATCTCCGCATAAGAGCGGGTAAGCACCGCACCGCCAACGATCACCTTGGCATTGGTGTTCTTGTGCACCAGCTCAATGGTACGCTCCATGGCCGGTACGGTGGTGGTCATCAGCGCAGACAGTCCCACCAGCGTGGCGTTGTTGTCCTGCACCGCCTGGAGCACCGTTTCCTCCGGCACATCCTTGCCCAAATCCAGCACATCAAAACCATAGTTCTCCAGCAGCACCTTCACAATATTTTTGCCAATATCGTGAATATCGCCGTGCACGGTGGCAAGCACAATTTTGTGGGGGCTTTTCTTTTGCTGGCCGGTGGTGCGCAGCTTTTCCTTGATCACATCAAAAGCAGATTTGGCCGCGTCTGCGCTCATCAGCAGCTGGGGCAGAAATACTTTATTCTTCTCAAAGCCGTCGCCCACCACATCCAGTGCCGGGATAATATGCTCGTTGATGATTTGCAAGCTGTCCTGCGCTTCCAGCAGCCCGGCAGCGCACTGGCCTGCCTCCTTGCGCATACCTTTGATAATGGCGGTTTTCAGATCCACCGCGGTGCCTGCGGGCGTAGCTGCCGCCGTCTCCGTCACCGAGGCGATATAGTCCTGGCAGTTGTCGTCCAGCCCCGCCAGGGCGTTGTAGCTGTAATAGGCGTTCATCATGGCGTCGCTGAGGGGGTTCATAATTCCGGCGGACAGCCCCGCCTCCAGCGCCAGGGTAAAGAACGCGGTATTGATCATCTCCCGCTTGGGCAGACCAAAGGAAATATTGCTGACGCCCAAAGTGGTGGCAACGCCCAGTTCGTGGCGCAGCACCCGCACTGCCTTCAGCGTCTCAATGGCGTTGCGTTTGTCCGTGCTGACGGTCATCACCAGCGCATCAAACACCAGCTGGTGCTTAGGGATACCGTATTCCGCAGCGGTGGCAATGATCTTCTTGGCAATGGCAATACGCCCTTCTGCCGTAGGGGGAATACCGCTCTCGTCCAGGCACAAGCACACCACAACAGCACCGTACTTCTTCACCAACGGAAAGACGGCGTGCATACTCTCCTGCTTGCCGTTCACAGAATTGAGCATCGCCTTGCCGTTATAATGGCGCAGGCCCACTTCCATAGCCTCCACATCGGAGGTGTCGATTTGCAGCGGTAGATCCAGCACCCCTTGCAGGGCAAACAGCGCCTGCTGCATCATGGCCGGCTCGTCAATCTCCGGCAAGCCTACATTCACATCCAAAATATGGGCGCCCTTATCTTTTTGGGCAATGCCCTCTTTGATAAGATAGTTAATATCCTTTTCCCGCAGAGCAGCTTTCATCAGCTTTTTGCCGGTGGGGTTGATCCGCTCGCCTACGATCACCGGCTTTTTGCCCAGCTCCACCGTTTGGGAATAGCTGCTCACCAGCGTGCGGGGCGCCGGGGTGTGCACCACCGCAGGAATGTCCTTGACCCGCTGGATCATCTTTGCAATATGCGCCGGGGTGGTGCCGCAGCAGCCGCCCAGATAGCTGACCCCCAGCTTGGCAATGGCCTCCATCTTCTCTGCAAAGGCCTCCGGGTCCACATTATACACCGTCTCGCCGTTGACAGACTCCGGCAGCCCGGCGTTGGGGTTCACGATGATGGGCAGGCAAGTCAGCTCCCGCAGCTGCGCCACCAGGGGCAGCATTTGGTCCGGTCCCATGGAGCAGTTAAAGCCCAGGGCGTCTCCCCCCAGTCCCTCCAGCATGGTCACTGCCGTTTCAATATCCGCGCCGGTAAGCAGCCGCCCTTTTTCGTCCATGATCATGGTGGTAAATACCGGCAGGTCACAATTTTCCTTGGCCGCCAGTACCGCCGCCTTCAACTCCAGCGTGTCGCTCATGGTCTCAATAAGCACCAAGTCCGCACCGGGAGCACCGGCACGAATGGTGCGGGCAAACAGGTCGTAGGCGTCGTCAAACGCCAACTCGCCCATGGGCTGAAGCAACTTGCCCAAAGGGCCAATGTCCAGCACAACTTTCTTTCCGGTGCGGCGCACCAGCGCGGTGGCTGCCTGCACCAGTTCCTCTACATTGTCAAACTTCAGGCCGTTGGCGCCAAAGGTATTGGTGCTGATAAACTCTGCTCCGGCGTCCGCATACGCCTGATGAATGGCGGCGATCTCCTCCGGGTGGGTCAGGTTCAGCGGCTCCGGCAGCGCACCGGGGCCAAGCAAACCGGCTGCCTGGAGCATGGTGCCCATGCCGCCGTCAAAAAAGCGAATCTTATTCATGCGCTTGTCCTCCGTCCTGGGGTTCAATACCGATAATGGCCGTTACGCTCTTGGTGGGGATCATTTGGCAGGTGTCACTAAGGGTCAGCCCAATGCGCTTGGTCAGATCCAGCAGAGCAAAAATCTTGCGTTGCTCGGTAATATCCAAATCAAAATAGCCCGGCGAATACCGCTGCCGCAGGGTCAGCCCCCGGGCACGCAGCCGGTTCTCTATACCGTCGCAGACCTCCTCGATCTTAGAGGCCAGCACCGCCTGCATCACCGCGCCTCGGGCAATACCGTCCACCGAGTAGGTGCGCAGCAGCCGATCGCACTCAAAGCCCAAAGTGGCACCGAAAATGCACACCCGATCGCACCCGGCAACGGTTTGCGCCAGGCGGCGGCTCTTGAGAGTAAAGCCCTCCACCTCCAGCGCGTCCGCCGTCACCCGGCAGGGAAAGATCCGCTCCAGGGTGCGGGGCTGCACCGTAGCGTCCACTTCCGCCATACAGTCGTCGATCAGCGCCAGCAGCCGGGGATCATCCACCCGTGAGGCGGTGCGCAGATAGTGTAAAATCTCTGTCTTATTCATGAATAATGCTGCCCAACTCTCGCACAATGGCACCGGCCACATCCGGCTTGTTCATGGTGTAAATATGAATATGATCCACGCCGTTGGCCATCAGGTCGATGATCTGCTCGGCAGCGTACACAATGCCCGCCTGCTGCATGGCGTCGTCCCGATCGCCGAAGCGCTCCACGATCTTTACAAACTTGGTGGGCAAAGAGCAGCCGGACAGTTTCACCGTCCGCTCCAGCTGGCTGGCCTTAGTAATGGGCATGATCCCGGCGATCAGCGGCACATCAATGCCCTTAATGGCGCACATCTCCCGAAAATTGTAAAACACCGTATTGTCAAAGAACATTTGGGTGGTCAGGAAATCCACGCCGCAGTCCACCTTTTGCTTTAAGTGCTCCAGATCTTCCACCCGGTTTTTGCTCTCCGGATGCACCTCCGGATAGCAGGCACCACCAATGCAAAAATCGCCCAGCGTGCGAATTTCGTTTACCAGTTGGTAAGCGTGCTCAAAATACTGCTCTGCCGGGAACTGAAAGTCCCGGGGAATATCCCCCCGCAGAGCCAAAATATTCTCAATGCCGTTCTCCTGCAGCTCCGCTACCACCTGATGAATTTTATCCCGGGTAGAGGTCAGGCAGGTCAGATGCGCCAGTGGGGTCACACCGTCGTCCAAGATCTCTCTTGCAATCTCCGTTGTAAAGCCGCTGGTGGTACCCGCAGCGCCGTAAGTAACGCTCATAAAGGCCGGGTGGCTCTTTACCATCTCCTTGACCACTGCCTTGGTGCCCTCAATCTTGTCCCACTGCTTGGGAGGGAACACCTCAAAGGATACGGTGGGCTTTTGCTCTAAAATCGCTTTAATCTTCATGCTTTTTATCCTCCGTCAGCAGGTCGGCAAGGGTCCTGCTCTCTAAAAAATCGTCGATCAACCGGTCCAGCTCCTGCCACATGGGGCGGGTCATACAGGCGTGCACCCGGGTGCAGCCGCTGTCACAGTCCATACAGGCCACCGGCGCCAGCGTGCCCTCAGTCAGCTTTAAGATGGCGCCCACGGTGTAGTCCTCCGGCGCCCGGGTCAGGCGGTAACCGCCGCTTTTGCCCCGGCGGCTCTCTACCATACCGGCTTTATTCAGCATAGCCACAATGGCCTCTAAATATTTCATACTCACTGCCTGCCGCTGGCTAATATCGTGCAGCGAAATATAAGCGTCCGGACATTGCTGGGCCAAATCCAGCATCACTTGCAGGGCGTAGCGACCCTTTGTTGAAATCATCATTTCACATCACCGCAGCAATAATACCACAAAAAAGGTAGGAATTCAACTGCACCGGGCGGTTTTTCCTATATATTATCGGTATACGCACCATAGGCTGGGGCACTGGCACCGGTGGCGCGCACTCTGCCAAAGCGCCCACCGCCAAACGCGCCGCGCAAGAATTCATTTCGCTCCTTTTTTCATAAATTAAAAATGAGCATTTGATAAGCATAATCGAGATAACAAGAGAATAAGCGAGCAACGACAGGATATATTAAATTTGTTTGCCAAAAATGTTGACTTTGCCCCTCGCCTGTGCTATTATATTCCGGCACGCAGAAAGAGCCAAGCGCTCTGCGGAGAATTTGAACAACGGAGGACTAGCGATTATGTCAACATTTATGCCTAAAGCGGACGAGATCGAACGCAAATGGTATGTGATCGACGCTGCTGACAAGCCCCTGGGCCGCGTAGCCGCTGAGGCTGCCACCCTGCTGAGAGGCAAGCATAAGCCGATCTTCGCCCCCCATGTGGATTGCGGCGATTTTGTCATCATCATCAACACCGATAAGGCCGTTCTCACCGGCGACAAGCTGAACAAGAAGCTGTATCAGCACCACACCGGCTACATCGGCAACCTGAAGGAAGTCAAGTATGGCACCCTGATGGCCGAGAAGAGCGACTTCGCCATGGAACTGGCTATTAAGGGTATGCTGCCGGACAGCACTCTGGGCCGCAAGCAGCTGACCAGATGCCGCATTTTCAAAGGCGCAGACCACAAGCACGAGGCCCAGAAGCCGGAAGCTTGGAATAAGTAAGGGAGGTATCTGAATTATGTACGAAACGAATCCGTATTTCTACGGCACCGGCCGCAGAAAAGAATCTGTTGCTCGTGTACGCGTTTATGCAGGTACCGGCAAGATCACCATCAACGACAGAGATATTGATGATTACTTTGGTCTGGAGACCTTGAAGCTGATCGTGCGTCAGCCTCTGGCCATCACCGACACCACCGAGAAGTTTGACATCGTTTGCCGTGTAAACGGCGGCGGCGTAACCGGCCAGGCCGGTGCCATCCGTCACGGTCTGTCCCGTGCCCTGCTGCAGTATGACGAGAGCCTACGTCCTGCACTGAAGAAGGCCGGTTTCCTGACCCGTGACCCCAGAATGAAGGAGAGAAAGAAGCCCGGTCTGAAAAAGGCCCGTCGTGCTCCTCAGTTCTCCAAGAGATAATTTATACAGATTATCCCAACAGCACTTCCAACACGGAAGTGCTGTTTTTCTTTACCCATTGCGGCATGATCCGATTGCGTGCCGTTTCAGCGCTATAAAATCGACAAATGGAAAAGCAGCTGCCCAAAAAATTTCGAGCAACTGCTTTTTGACGATGAAATCCGTTTTCACACGGTTATTCTTCATTTGATCCATCATCTATTTTGTTAAATTTTTAAAAAACCGAATCTGCGCTTTCTCGTTGTCATACCCGATGGAACGATAGAATTTGTGCGCCTCTGTTCTGGCCTTCCCGGAATTCAGCCGAACGGCGTGTATGCCGCATACCTTTGCCCAATTTTCCACAGCGCGCATAAGGGCTTTGCCGCAGCCCCTTCTGCGATATGCTTTTGACACGGCTAAACCTAAAATGTTGACCAGGCTTTCAAAATAAAGCGTGTTGTATTGCTCCGCATGAATATAACCGACGACCTTACCATCTATTATGGCAACAAAAACCTTTTCTCTGCTTGCATCCAGATCCTTCAATCTTTCCTTGACCAAATCGGCGTCACAGTCATAACCCAAATCCTGACAGCAGATTTTGTGAATATCGATATAGTCGTTTACATTTGCTTCTCTGATCATCCATTCAACCTCAAATCGGTTCAACAATCGCAATACTATCCTGATTTTAACACAGGAACACACAAAGTGCAATGATCATTATTTTGTGTATGACGCAAACGGTAGGCGTGGATATCTTCCGCCTGCGAACACACGGCAACCTATGCCTATTGCGCGGCGGGGCGGAATGTGGTACTATGGAGAGAGAACGCCGAGGAGGTGTGGTATGAATATTCTAATGCTGGAGGATGACCCGGCCATTGCCCAGGGGCTGCGTTATTCGTTGGAGAGTGAGGGCTACACGGTCACCCACTGTGCCACGGTAGCCCGGGCGCTGGAGGCGGTGGGCGCCGGGCGATTCGACCTGTGTCTGCTGGATTTGACCCTGCCGGACGGCAGCGGCTACGATGTGTGCAAGGCCATTAAAGCCAAGGACGACACACCGGTGATCTTTCTCACCGCCTTTGACGATGAAGTGAATGTGGTGATGGGCCTGGAGCTGGGCGCCGACGACTACATCAGCAAGCCCTTTCGCCTGCGGGAACTGATGGCGCGGATCAAGACGGTGCTGCGCCGCAGCAAGGGCGCTGCCACCGAGGAAATTCGTATAAGCGGTCTGACCGTGCGGATGAAAGAGGGCAAAGTGCTGAAAAACGGGCAGGAAGTGATTCTAACTGCCCTGGAATACAAGCTGTTGCTGACCTTTTTGCAAAACCGTGGCCGGGTACTCAGCCGCAATATGCTGCTGGAGAGCATTTGGGATGTGGCCGGCGACTTTGTCAGCGACAACACGCTGAGCGTATACATCAAGCGGCTGCGAGAGAAGATCGAGGATGACCCGGTGGAGCCGCAGATCATTAAGACCGTGCGGGGCATGGGCTACAAGGTGGACGAATGAGCGAGGACAAACATTTTCGCCGCGCGCTGGTGCCGGGGCTGGTGATCAGCGCCCTGCTTATCGGCGTGGGCTTTTGGCAAAGCATCACCATGGGCATCGTCTGCCTGGTGGGCTGCGGGGCGCTGCTGGCAATATTCTGCCTGTACACCCGCAATCAAACCCGAGAAATTCGGCGGCTGTCCGATTACCTGACCACCCTGGTCAACGGCACGGCGCCGCTGCTGGTGCCCGCCAACAACCAGGAAGGCGAGCTGTCCATTCTAGAGAATAACATTTACAAAACCGCCCGCAAGCTGCAAACCCAGGCGGAATTGATGCAAAAGGACAAAACCTACCTGGCAGACGCGCTGGCCGACGTCTCGCACCAGCTAAAGACCCCCATCACCTCCATGACGGTGATGACGGATTTGCTGCTGGAAGAGGATCTACCCGCCGAAAAGCGGCTGGAATTCCTAAAGGGTATTTCCGCCCAGCTGGAGAAAATGCAGTGGATGATCACCACTCTGCTGAAGATCAGCAAATTTGACGCAGGCACGGCAGTGCTGCACAAGGAGCCGGTGGAGCTGGCCGCAGTGGTGGAGCAGGCGCTGGCGCCCTTTATCATTCAGGCGGAGCTGCGCCAAATGACGCTGGCCGTGGACTGCCGGCAAGGGCAATTTTTGGGCGACCGGCTGTGGACGGTGGAAGCGGTGCAGAATATTGTCAAAAACTGCCTGGAACACATGGACAACGGCGGCACCCTGCGCCTAACCGGCACCCAGACCGTCCTCTATTGCCAGCTGGTGATCGCCGACGATGGCTGCGGAATCGAAAAAGAGGACCTGCCTCATATCTTTGAGCGGTTTTACAAGGGCAAAAACGCCGGGCCAGACAGCGTTGGCATTGGACTGGCGCTGAGCAAATCCGTGCTGAACCGGGAGAACGCCACCGTGGAGGTGGAAAGCACCGTAGGCGTCGGTACCACCTTTACCATTCGATTTTATCGGAATATTATTTAAGGGCATTGACGGACGGTTCTTACGGCGGGCGGATACTATCCGCCCCTACGAGGGCACTTTTGTAACCGATTGACCGTAGGGGCGGCAACCTGCCGCCCGCACTGCGTGCAATTCACTCATCGCACCCTACAAATGTATATTTTACGCAAATACATTGCCCCATTTTATAACAACGAAAAACGGACCACCTATACGGGTGGTCCGTTTCTTTTTGCTATTTTGTCCGTCTTTATTTAGCAGCGTTGAACTGGCGGTCCAGCAGCACGTAATCCCGGGCGTTGATGATCCCGTCGCCGTTCACATCCAGCAGCTGCTCATAGCGGTCGCTGCCGGTCTTGGCATTCAGGCAGTCCAGGAAGGTGACCGTGCGCGTGTCTACCCCACAGCCGCCGGTGCAGGAGATGGTGGCCACGCCATCGGTGCTAAAGGCGGTAACTGCGTAGTGGTGATCGTCCGTGTACAGGGCGTACACCTCTTTATCCGCCGTGATATTCTCCAGCGTGTCGCTCCAACCGGCCAGCGCCTTACACTGGGGCAAAGCAAAGTCCGTAGGTGCAACCGCCGTTTGGCCGCTGTTCACCGCTACGGCAGAAAGGAGCACATTCTTGGTTTCGTCCCCATAAAAGCGCACCTGATAAAAGTCTTTGACAACCGTCACATCTACCGTCATGGCGCCGGCCAGATCCGAACCGGTGGCGTACTCATAAGTAAAGCCGTTTTGCATCAGAGCATAATCCGCGGTGACAAAATTGCCGTTCTCATACTTCTCCGTATCCTGGTACACCACGCCGTCCGCAGCCAAACCGCCCACCGGGGCATAAAACACATTATCCTGTTGCGTAGCGTTCACCGTAATGGTCTGCCGGCCCAGGTTCACGGCGGTCAGCGCCGTGTTGGCGCGCAGATCCAGCGACGGCAGGTGGTTATTGGACACGATCAGGGTGGAAAGCGCTGTGTTGGCACCCAAATTCAGTGTAGCCAACTGGTTGTTGGCACACTTTAGATAAGTCAGCGCTGTGCAGCCGGACAAATCCAAGGCGGTAAGCGCGTTGTTCTCGCACAGCAGGCGCTGCACACCGGCAGGTAATTTCAGCTCCGTCAGCTGGTCGGCAGCGCAGTTGATCTGGGTCAGCGCCGTGTTCTTGCTTAGATCCAGCGTGCCCAACGCATTGTCCATACAGGTCAGCTGGGTCAGCTTGGACAGGGCACTCACATCCAGCGAGGTCAGCCCAATGTCTGCGCAATAGAGATTTTGCAGATTATAGAAATACTGTATGCCCTCCAGGCTGACAATGGGGGTACCTTCCCCCAGCACATCCTCCTGCCACGCAGGCAGCATCATACGGGTGATGCTGCTGCGCTCAGAATCAGAGAGAATACCGTCGCCGTTTTTATCGCACTTCTCTGCCACGATTTGACGGAAGCCGGCATCCGGGAAATGGGTCTCATCAATCGCCACATCCTGCGCCGCCCGTACAAGGAGTGTACCCGTAAAACAAGCGGACACCAGCAAGACGGCCAGCACCAGACTGAGCCATTTTTTGGTTTTTTGTTGCATAACTTAGGGTCCTTTCGTTGGCGGGTTAAAATCTGTTAAAGGTCACCTGAATGGAGTTGGTCACAGTGGAGCCGTCCTCCAGGGTCAAGGTGCAGGTGATGGTGGCGGTGTATTTGGTGCCGAACATGGCGCCGCTGGCAGAAACCTTACCGGTTTGGTCCACCACCAGGTTCTTATTGTTGGAGGTCCACAAAGCGGACACATAGGCGTCTGCGTCTGCAGGATAGGTGCTCACGCCCAGCTGAATGCTCTTGTTGGTGTACACACCGCTGCAGCCGTAAGACACAGATTCTACCTCATTGCCGTCGTAAGTGAACTTGAAGCTGTCAATGTTGATCTTCTGGTTCACCAGCTTGACGGTGATGGTCTTGGTATAAGTCCGATCGTAAGCGTCCTTCAAGGTGTAGGTCACCTTCACGCTGCCGGAGGCGTCTGCGTTGGTCTTGGTAAGCACCAAGTTGCCGGCAGCATCCGTAGCAGCGGTTACATTGTTTTCTGCCGCCGTGGTCCAGGACGGATCCTGCACCATAGCGCCGTCGGCATAGGCAGCAGACAGGGTCACCTGCTGGTTGTCATCCACAACCAGCGCCTTGCCTTCGGTCACCGCAGCGCCGCTGCTGGTAAAGCCAATCTCACCGGGGCCGACGAACTCGTGGCCGACCAGGGCGTTCTGGGCCTGTTTCAGTGCGGAGGTGGCAGCGTCAATGACATCCTGTGAGGACTCATAGTCCGCATTGACCGCCACGGCCTTATCGTAAGCGGTCTTAAACGCCATACCGTAATCGTAAGCGTAATCCTTGTAATCCACCGCACCGGCATCCGCAATAGCCTGCTGCAAGGCGGAGAAATCGTAGGTAGTATAGGCAATCACCGTGGCGGTGTAGCCGCCGTCCACCGTGGTGGCGGTAATGGTGGCCTTGCCCTGCGACACAAAGGTGATCTTGCCGCTGTTGTCTACCGTGGCGATCTCCGGGTGGTCACTGGTAAAGGTGCAGTCCCGCAGCGCCAAGGAAGCAATGCTGGCAGAGGAGGTTACCGTGGGCGTAATGGTCACGGTATCCTGCGGTGAGCCGTGGACCATATCCGTGTCCATGCGCACACCGGTCACCGCATAGCGGGTGAAGCAAACAGTGGTGGTGGCAGTGAAGCTGTCGCCCTTCACGGTGGTGATGGTGCAGGTGATCTCTGCCCACTGGTTGCCGCTGTCTGTATTGGTCACCAGCCCGGTGTCGCTAACGGTGACCTTGTCGTTGGAGCTGGACCAGGTAATGCTCTTGTACAGACCGCCGGCAGGCGCCGTTACAGCAGACAGCTGAACGGTCTTGTTCTTCAAGCTCAGGTCATTGTGCAGGTAGCGGATATGACCCGGATTGGGAATGGTCACATTGGCCTGGGCCTCTGTATCTGCCGTCAGGCTCACGCCCTCGGCGATAATGTACTTCACCAAACCGTTGTGGGCGCTCTCCAGCAGCTCCACCTGGGCGTCAATCTCAGCCTGGGTGGACAAACCGCTGTCAATCATCGTCTTGGCCTGGCCACAGGCGGTCTCCAGTACAGCCAGGGAATCCTCCGTGTATATATACTGGCCCTTTGACTGATTGACCAGGATTTGGTATTCGGCGTACTTGGCTTCCAGCACGGAGTAGTCCGCACGCACGGTTACGGCGCAAGTGGCGGTGTAGCCGCCGTCCAGGGTTTTTACGGTGATGGTGCAGTCGCCCACATCCACCGGGGTAACCAGTCCGTTCTCTACCGTAGCCACAGCCGGGTTCGAGGAGGTCCAGGTCACATCGTTAAAGGTTTTGTTAGAGGAACCGGCAAGCGTTGCATTCAGCTGTACCGGCTTCTGGGTCACCAGCATATTCAACTGGGTCTGATCCAGGCTGACGCCGCTGATCACGCTGCCGCTCATTACAACGGTAAAGCTGCGGCTCAGTGTGCGGCTGTAATGGTCGGTGGTGGTCACCGTCACCTTCGCCCAGCCGTTGGCAGAAGCAGAGGAGGGACTCAGCACCAGCTTGCCATCGGTCTGCGTGGCTCTGATGTTTTTGCTGTCGTCCACCGTCCAGCTGATGACATTGCTGTCTGCACCCGCCGGCACTACGGCGGCGCTCAACTCCAGCTTGTTGTTCTCATGCAGCGTATTGGCGTAGCCGTTCTTGCTCAGGTCAATAGACAAGGCGTCGTTGTCGCCAATCGTACCGCTGGTGCGCTGATTATAGCTGCCTATGGCGGTGTTGCGACTGTAACCCACATAGCTTACATCAATAGACTGCGCTTTGATGACCTGATGACCTTCCAGCGCAGCACCGGCCTCTATCAACGCCTGCGCGGCCTGGTTGATCTCGTCCTGGGTCTTGGTGTTGTCGTTCATCACGGACTGGGCTTCCTCATAGGCCTGCTTAAAGGTAATGCCTACGGTGTACTCATAGTCCTGATAATCCGTATCTTTATACTTCTCCAATGCGGCCTGCAGCGCGCTGCGATCACCGCCGGTGGATACGGAGCAGGTGGCGGTGTAGCCGCCGTCATAGGCAATGGCACGCACGGTGGTGGCGCCGGTGGACACAAAGGTCACCAAGCCTTTATCATCTACGGTGGCGATATTTTCGTTATCGCTCTCCCAATAGAGGTCAGAGATGGATGCCTTGCCCACGCCCAAGGTGCCTGATGGCTGTACCGTTGCCGTCAGCTGATGGGTATCCCCAATGGAACCGCTGACAGCCGACTCAGAAATGGTAATGCCGGTGGCAGGTGTGTACGCAAAGGATACCCACACATCGTCCGTCCAGGTCTGGCCGAAGTGATCCGTAACCGTACAGGTAATCTTACCGTAGTAGCCCTCGTTCTTCAACACATTGAAGGAGGTGTTCTTGGCGGGAGAGGCCACGCCGTTTTCAGAAATCACGATCTTGTCGGTAGAAGAGGTCCAGGTAACGGACGCATAGTTGGCATTGTTGGGGTACAGGCGTACATTCAGATCCAGCTTAGCGTCCTTGTATGCGCCGTCGGTAAGCAGCGACACATCATATTGATAGAAGTTGCTGGCCTCCTCGCCGTCCAAGTAAATCTCTACATTATTAATATGCGTATATTTCTCCAGGCCCTTGTAAGCGGCGATCAGCTTTTCCAACTGGGCGTCCACTTCTTTTTGGCTGGATGCGTTGGCGTCGATCAGCGCCTGGGACTCGGCGATGGCATCCTGGAAGGCCTGCCAGGTGGCCGGGTAATAGTTGGTTTCTGTCAGCTCCAGCGACTTATAGGTATCGATCTGGGCTTGCAGGGCGTCATAGTTGGTCACCACATTCACCTTGCACTGGGCGGTATAGCCGCCGTCGCAGGTGGTCACAGTCACCACGCAGTCGCCACCGCTCTTAAAGGAAACTACGCCGCTCTGGTCCACAGTGGCAATCTCCGGGTCAGAGGTGGACCAAATCACATCTGCCACAGAGGCCTTGCCCACTATGCCAAAGCCGGTGGGCTCCACCGTTGCCTTTAAGGTCTGGCTTTCGCCTACCTTGCCGCCGACGATCTCCGTGGTGTCCAGCTTAATGCCGGTAACCGGATCGTTGGCAAAGGCCACATACATGCTATCGGTGTATACATTATCCATATAGTCGGTGGCGGTAACGGTAATCTTGGCCTGGCAGGCCTTGTTACCTGCGGGCTTCACAATGCCGTTGGCGTCTACCTTTACACTGTCGTTATCGCTGCTCCACTTGATGGTGCGATACATAGCGGTCTTGGGTGCCACCTGGGCGTCCAAATCCACAGAGTAGCTGTCATACCGCTTAGAGGTAGACACCTTCACGCTGCGGAACGCGCCGGCGTCCGAGCCGTCCTTGTTTACAAGGGTCACACCGGTCAAGCCGATATACCCGCCCAGCTTGTAGAAAGCGTACAGCAGTTCACGGGCGTAAGTATTACAGTTGTCCTGGGCAGCCATAGGCTCATCATAATAGACATAATAAGCATAGTCCAGCTTTCGGCTGAAGTCCTTATATAATGTTTTATTTTCGTTGGTGCGCTCGATCACCGTGTCCTCGCAGATGTTAATCACCTGCTTTAAGTAATCCTTGTCCGGATACACGGTCACCTGCTTCTCCGCCACAATACCGCCGGAAGCAGACACGCAGTACAGGGTAGCGGTGCCTACATCCACACCGGTAACCACTGCGTCGCCGTTGTCGTTGCCCTTGGGGGCCACGGTCAGCACGCTCTCGTCCGAGGAGTACCAGTTGGCACCGTAGCAGGCCTGTACCGAGGAGGAGGACCCGCTAAAGGTCACGGTGTGAGACACATCCAGGGTCTTGCCGTTGATCACAGACAGATCGTCACCGTTAATGGTGTTGGTCTTTGCGGCGTTACGCACCACGCAAAGGGTCACCACATCGGACTGAATATCGCCGTCCTCAGACACGCACCAAATATGTACACTGGAGGCGCTGGTGCAAGAAGCCTTGGCCACCACTTTTACGGTGCCGGCAGTCTTGTCCTCGTCCTTCAGCTCAAACTGATCCGTATTATCAATATACCATTTTACATTCTTATTGGTGGCGTCTGCCGGGTCCACATTGGCCTTAACCAGCACACCGGAGCCATCATACACCGTGCTGGCAGTAACGGTGGCAAAATCCAGCGTTTCACCGGCCACCTCCGTCTGCTGCTGCTGCAACTTTACGCTATTGGCCAAAACAGCACTCTTTACGGCACTTTCAACAGTCACATCAATGCCGGACACCGGCAGACCGTTGAAAATCGTGGTCTGGGTCTGCACCTGGGAGATGGTATAGTAGCTGCCATCCAGCAGTTTGTAACCGGTGGAGGCTTTCAGCACAACCGTGGCGGTGCCGCCGGCCAGCGCCGTGTAGTTACCGTCCTTGTCCAGCCTGGCGATCCCGTCCTCTACCGAGCCGTCGTGGTGGACCGTGGTGGTCTCGCCGGTGGTCTCGTCGGTCACCGTTTCATCATAGGCGTCGCCCGCCCACAGATACTTGGGATTGCCGTCTGCATCCGTACCGTCCAGCAGGCCCCAGGTAATGTTCAAATTATTGGCCTTGCTTACACGCACCGGGTACACCGTGTAGGTCAGCGTTTGCTGATCGCCGATATTGCAGTCCCGCTGGGCGTGGATCACCGCGTCGCTGAGCACCCGCCCGGTTTTACCGGTTACGGTAAGCTCTTTGGTTCGCACCACCTGATTGGCAGCGGAAGTTGCCGTGATGGTGCACTTTTGACTGTTTGCCACTGTGCCCATATTCCCCCCGGCGTCACGGCCGGTGATGATACCGGTTTGGGGATCTACATAGGCCACACTTTCATTCGAGGAGGACCAGGTAATATCCGAAACATCGGCCGCAACGGGTTTTGCGTCCGTAATAGCCATTTGGATCTGGGCGCCCTCCTGCACCGTATCCGGACCGGTAATGTTAAAGTCCGTGCAAGGCACACCGTCTACAACGGTAAAAGTGATGGTATCATTATATTTCAATTTGAGCAGAATGTTGGCGATGATCTTCACCGCAGTAGCCGTCAGCTGTATCGCGTCGGCAGAATCGCCCACAATATCCTTAATGGCAAAGCAAGCGTCCAACAACGCCGCCAGCACATTGCGGTCAATGTCGATACCCAAATACTTGATCAGAATATCCGCCAGTTTTTTGGTATCAATGGTGCCGGTATGGTCCAACTTGTAAATATAGTTGACCAGCTTTAACAGATTGTTGATAAATCCTTCCGTATCCGGCGACACAACGATGGTCACCGTACCGGTGTTCTTAAAGGTTACCAAACCGCTGTCATCCACCGTGGCAATCACCTTGCCCTGGGTAAAGACGGAAGAGCTCTTTACAGAGTAGACCACGCCCATGTGCAGCCGCACCGGGGTGGTCACGGCGCTCAGCTGGCAGGTGGTGCCCTTGGCTACCGTGGTCTCAATCTGGGACTTATTGGTGATATGGGTGCCGTTGGGCAGGAAGTTGGCATAAAACGCATCGTTCTTAGTGACTGTCACAGCCAGCTTGTCGTCTGCCTTTACTTCGCCGTTGGCGTCATACAGGGTAACATGAACAACGGAATTGATATTGTCCAGGTATTTGCGCAGGGACTCGATCCATTTGGCGGAATAGGATTCAAAAATCTTGCCCAGGGCAGAATCCGCACCCATGGTCTTTTCAATCAGGGCAATGATCTCGTCCGTGTCCATGGTGTCCACATTCACCTTATCATTGAACAGGGCTTTTTCCAGCGCGGCGCCAGCAATCTTGCCCACCAGCGGCACCGGCTTTACCTCATTGTCAATCCAGTTGTGGATCACAGCACCCTTAGAGGAGTCAAAGGCCTTGACCAGGCCATTTTGGTCCACATCCACCAAAGTGGGCGCCTCGCTGTACCACTTGACATAGCCGTTGTCCGGGATCTCGCAGTCAATGAGCTTGTAGCTCAGCTGCAGCGTGTCGCCCTCCTTCATCGTCTCGTGGTAGGCGTTGCCCTCCGCGTCCGTATCTTGTACCGCATTGCCGTCTTCATAAAACAGCTGAATGTTGTACACGCCGATCACCTCGCCCGCCCAGGCAGAAAACGCCGGGGTCAGCACGGTAATCACCGTGAGCACGGACAAAAAGACACTGAGCAAGCGCTTCTTGCTGTACATAAACTTCATAGAACCATCCTTCCCCTTTGCCGCAACGACAGCACCCCTTGCACTGCCCGCTTAGCACCTGTATTTCGGCGCAGTGCGACAACATTTATACATAATAATTATAAAACATAAATAAAGCTATTGCAACGCACTTTCCGCGGTTTTGCCCCGAAAACATGCCAAACTTTGGCACCGGCTTTTGTGGATTATCGACAAAGAAAAATGAACGAAAAATAAATAAAGGACGGAATGCGAATATCCGTCCTTTAACTTTTTGTATATATTTATATTACATTGAGTACACCCAAAAAGGCTTTAGAACCGTCCGGATGTTCAATCACTTTGCGGCTGTCCCGCACACGCAGGGCGCAGGCATCACCGATATAAAGGGTGTATTCCACCGTTAAGAGCCGCCGATCCGCTGCGCCGGTGCGCAGTTGCACGGCCACATCCGCCGCCTCGTTCTCATCCATCAGCCGCGCCAAATTGCCGGAGAACAGCTGGAACAGCTCCGTTCTGGAATAGCCAATAAACTGGATAAAATCCTCGCTGACCAAGTCCAGCTGCAAAGGATCGGCCGTGCCTGTAAAGAAAGTGGCGCCGGGCAGGTTCTTAAACAGACTCACCATCCGCTGCGCCTCTCGGTCCGCCTTTTCCTCCGCCGCCTTAATGCGGGTAATATCCGTAAATACGGCGTGAAACACCGGGCACTCGCCCTCGTAGCGCTGAATACCCGCCCGCAGCTGGCACCAAATAAATTCGCCCTCATGCACCCGCACCCGGCACTCGCAATCCACTTCCTCACCTACGGCCATGGCGCGACCGATGGCTTGAAATACCGCAGAGCGGTCGTCCGGGTGAAGCAGTTCGTCCAGCCGATAGGCCCGCAGGCGGCTGCTCTCCTGGGAGGTGCCAAACAACCGACAGCAGCCTTTATTTAGATACAGGCACTCAATGTGCATTTCCGGCGTAACCTTAAACAGACACACGCCGCCGCACACCAGGTCGATAAGCTCATTCATCTCCACCGCCTGGGCCCGCAGCTGCTCCTGGCGCCGCCGGCTCTCGGACACATCCGCAAAGGTCATGCGGCACAGGGTGGAGTCCTCGTAATTCTGACCCACACAATGGACAAAGAGCGGCGTGCCCTTTTGGTCCAGCAGATCCATGGTCATATATGTAAATCGGGCGCCCTTTTTGCAGATGTTTTGCATCACCCGCTCCCGGTCCGCCGGTTTTAATTTGTCGTACAGGAACAGCTTGCCCTGTTTGATCTTAGACGGGTGCACACCGGCAAACTGGGCAAAGTGACTGTCTGCGTCTGTCACCTGCAAATCGTTGGCCTTATCCACCACCACATTCATAAATTCAACTTCATAGGGGGCTGGGTCCATATTTTCCCGCTGCGTGGCTCCCACCTCTCTTTCTCTGCTTCTCAGCGCTGTGTATCTCCGCAAAATTCTTTCTGAAACGGCGGCAGACCGCCTGCCTGCGCGCCATAGCCATTATAGCACACTTTCTTCCCCATTTGCGAACGATTTTTTACAAGTTAGTAAAATTTTCATAAAGTCCGTAAAAATTTCATAAAACGGTAGGCAATCGGCCGGATTTGTGCTATTATATCTTTATTCTATACACTCGGAGTGAATACTATCAGTTAGGAGAACCCCCATGGCAAATGTTTATCGGATTTTTGTGGAAAAGAAGAAAGGCAACGACATTGAGGCCATGCAGATCTTAACGGATCTGCGCCAAAATGTGGGCATTACAGCGCTCACCGGCCTGCGGCTTATTAACCGCTACGATGTGCAGGGCATCAGCGAGGCGGAGTTTCGCCGTGCCGTGCACGGGGTCTTTGCCGAGGACAATCTGGACAATACGGCAGACGAAGTAACCTTCGCCCCCGGCGAGCGGGTGTTTGCCATGGAGTTCCTGCCCGGTCAGTATGACCAGCGGGCAGACAGCGCCGCCCAATGTATTCAGCTGCTCACCGCAGGAGAATGTCCCCGGGTAGCCAGCGCCAAAGTGATCGCCCTTGCCGGCGACATTACGGACGCGGAGTTTGATAAGATTAAATCCTACCTGATCAACCCGGTGGAGAGCCGGGAGGCCACCATGGCCAAACCGGAAAGCCTGGATCTGACTGCCGATGTACCGGCGGACATTGCGCGCATTGCCGGCTTTATCGCCAAGAGCGATGACGAAATCGCCGCTTACCACAGCCAAATGGGCTTTGCCATGAGTGTGGAGGACCTAAAGTGGGTGCGGGACTACTTTAAGAACGAAGAACACCGGGATCCCAGCTTAACGGAGCTGAAAGTGATTGACACCTACTGGTCCGACCACTGCCGCCACACCACCTTTTCTACCAAGCTGGACAAAATCACCGTGGAGGAAAGCAAGTACGCCGCCGCAGTGGAGGACGCCCTGCGCCTGTACCTGGATATGCGCGGCGCCCTGTATGCCGGCAAAAACAAAGACATTTGCCTGATGGATATGGCCTGCATCGGCACCAAATATCTGAAGTCACAGGGCAAGGCGGACAATCTGGACGAGAGCGAGGAGATCAACGCCTGCTCCATTGAAGTACCGGTAACGGTGGACGGCAAGACCGAGCAGTGGCTGGTGCAGTTTAAGAACGAAACCCACAACCACCCCACGGAGATTGAGCCCTTCGGTGGCGCGGCCACTTGCCTGGGCGGCGCCATTCGTGACCCGCTGAGCGGGCGCGCCTATGTGTATCAGGCCATGCGGGTGACCGGCTCCGGCGATCCCACCACCGCCTTTGCAGACACCCTGGAGGCCAAGCTGCCCCAGCGGAAGATCACGACCGGCGCTGCCCAAGGTTACAGCAGCTACGGCAACCAGATCGGACTGGCCACCGGCCAGGTCACCGAGTTGTACGACGCCGGGTATGTGGCCAAGCGTATGGAGATCGGCGCAGTGATCGGCGCCTCTCCCAAAGAGAATGTGGTGCGGGCGTGTCCTACGCCCGGCGATATCATTGTGCTGCTGGGCGGGCGCACCGGCCGTGACGGCTGCGGCGGCGCCACCGGCTCCTCCAAGGCCCACAATTCCGAATCTATCGAGACCTGCGGCGCCGAGGTGCAAAAGGGTAATCCTCCCACCGAGCGCAAAATTCAGCGGTTGTTCCGCAACAAGGATGTATCCACCCGCATTAAGCGCTGCAACGACTTTGGCGCCGGCGGTGTGTGCGTAGCCATCGGCGAGCTGGCAGACGGCTTGACCGTGGATCTGGACAAGGTACCCAAGAAGTACGAGGGATTGGACGGCACAGAGCTGGCCATCTCCGAGAGCCAGGAGCGCATGGCTGTGGTGCTGGACCCCAAGGATGTGGACGCCTTTATTGCCGCAGCTTATAAAGAGAACTTAGAGGCCACCCCGGTGGCCGTGGTCACGGACAACAATCGACTGGAAATGACTTGGCGTGGCGACAAGATCGTGGACATCAGCAGGGATTTTCTGAACACCAACGGTGTGACCCAGCATGCCACCGCGTCCATTGCCCCCATTGATGAGAGCAAAAACTATTTACATACCGTACCGGCAGAGCTGCAAGGGCTGTCCCTGTCCGCTGCGCTGAAAGCCAATCTGCGCCGACTGGAAGTCTGCTCCCAAAAGGGACTGGTGGAGCGGTTCGATTCCTCCATCGGCGCCGCCACGGTAAATATGCCTTACGCCGGCGTGTACCAGCTGACCCCGGAGGAGGCCATGGTGGCCAAGCTGCCCCTGGAGCACGGCCAAACGGACGACGCTACGGTGATGGCCTACGGCTTTATCCCCGGCGTATCTCGCTGGAGCCCCTTCCATTCCGCCGCCTTTGCAGTAACGGAGAGCCTTGCGAAACTGGCTGCCGTGGGCTGCGACCCGGCAGAAGCACGGCTCACCTTCCAGGAATATTTTGAGCGCCTGGGCAACAAGCCGGAGCGCTGGGGCAAGCCCGCTGCCGCCCTGCTGGGCGCCCTGACCGCACAAGCCGGGTACGGCACCCCCTCCATTGGCGGTAAAGACTCTATGAGCGGCTCCTTTAACGAACTGGATGTACCGCCTACCTTGGTGAGCTTCGCCGTGGGTATGAGCAAGGCGTCTCACACCGGCACCGCCCTGCTGCAGCACCCGGGCAGCAAAGTGTATCTGCTGCAAATTCCGGTAAATGAGTCCACCGGTCTGCCGGATTACAAAAACGCTATGGCCCTGATGCAGGCGGTTTGCGCCGGCGTGCAGGACAAGTCCGTTCTCTCTGCCGCTGTGGTGAAAGAGGGCGGCGCCGCTGCCGCCGTGTGTAAAATGGCCTTCGGCAGCAAACTGGGCTTTACCTTTGCCCAGGGGTTGGACGCTGCCACCCTGTTTGCGCCCTATGAGGGCAGCTTTGTGGTAGAAATCCCCGAGGATAGCGTCCTGGCCGACAGCCTGGCACCCTATGCCACCGCCCTGGGCACCGTCAACGGCAACGGAATCTTTATTTTGGACGGCGATGTGTTGACTGCGGACGAACTGATCGCCGCCTGGAGCAGCAAGCTGGAGAGCGTATTCCCCACAGACAGCGGCAAGAGCGCGGCAGTGGAGGATGTGCCGCTCTATAAAGAGCGCTCCATTTTCGTCAGCCAAAACAAAGTGGCGCGGCCCCGGGTATTCATTCCCGCGTTCCCCGGCACCAATTGCGAGGTAGACACTGCCCGCGCCTTTGAACAGGCCGGTGCGGACCCCCATATCTTAGTCGTAGGCAACCTGACCCCTGCCGCCATTAACGAGACCATTGAGAAGATGGTGGAGGAAATTAAGCAGGCACAGATCGTGATGCTGCCCGGCGGCTTCTCCGGCGGTGACGAGCCGGAAGGCTCCGGCAAGTTCATTGCCACCACCTTCCGCAACCCGGCGGTGGCCGAGGCGGTCACCCAGCTGCTCAACTGCCGCGACGGCTTAATGCTGGGTATCTGCAACGGGTTCCAGGCGCTGATCAAGCTGGGTCTGGTGCCCTACGGCAAGATTGTGAACATTCAGGAGAACGACCCCACCCTGACCTTTAATACCATTGGCCGCCATATCAGCCAAATGGCTTACACCCGGGTCACCAGCACCAAATCCCCATGGCTGGCAGGCACCCAGGCAGGCGACATGTTTGCCGTGCCCATCTCTCACGGTGAGGGCCGGTTCGTAGCAGATGAGGCCACCCTGCGCCGGTTGGCGGAGAACGGCCAGATCGCTACCCAGTATGTGGACCCGGACGGCAATGTGGCCACGGATATGCCCTTTAACCCCAACGGCTCCGTATGGGCGGTGGAAGGCATTACTTCCCCGGACGGCCGCGTGCTGGGCAAAATGGGTCACTGCGAACGCAAGGGCGAAAATCTATACAAGAACGTACCCTTTAACAAGGATATGCAGATCTTTGAGTCCGGCGTTAAATACTTCAAATAAGTGCAATTTCAGCCGCCGTCTGCTCTCGCAGGCGGCATAGGCTTTTCAGGAGGATCCGTATGAAATATGTTGTAGTGCTGTGCGACGGCATGGCAGACTACCCGGTGCCCGCCCTGGGCGGCAAAACCCCCATGATGGTGGCAAAGAAGCCCCATATCGATGCCCTGGCCGCCAAGGCGGAGGTAGGGCTGGTGCGCACCGTAGCGCCGGGACTGAAGCCCGGCTCCGATGTGGCCAATATGAGCGTGCTGGGCTTTGACCCCCACCGATTTTACACCGGGCGCAGCCCGCTGGAGGCCGCCTCCATCGGCATTGATATGAAAGACAGCGATGTGTCCCTGCGCACCAACCTGGTGACCCTCAGCGACAAGGGTGAGCCCTTTGCCGATAAGGTGATCGAGGACTACTGCGCCGACGATATTTCCACTGGGGAGGCTCGCCAGCTGATAGAAGCGGTGCAGGCAGCCTTTGGCGGCGGAGAATATGATTTTTACACCGGCGTATCTTACCGCCACTGTTTGATCTGGCACGGCGGCACCACAGAGCTGGGCAACATGACCCCACCCCATGACATTACCGGCAAGGTAATCGGCCCCCATCTCTCCACCGCAGAGACGGCACGCCCTCTGCTGGAGATGATGGAAAAGTCCTTTGATCTGCTAAAGGACCACCCGGTGAACAAAGCCCGCGTGGCTGCCGGTCGTCGCCCGGCCAACTGCATTTGGCTGTGGGGCGAGGGCAAACGCCCGGCGCTCCAGCCCTTTGAGGCGCTGTACGGCATCAAGGGCGGTATGGTCTCTGCCGTAGACCTGCTCAAGGGCATTGCCAACTGCGCCGGTATGGAAGTGGCAGAAGTGCCCGGCGCCACCGGTTATATTGACACCGACTTTGAGGGCAAAGCCAAGGCGGCGCTGGATCTGCTGACGCGCAACGATCTGGTGTACGTGCACTTTGAGGCGCCGGACGAGTGCGGCCACCGCAACGAACCGGAAAACAAAGTAAAAGCCATTGAGATGATCGACAGCCGGGTACTGCCCATTCTGGAAGAGGGACTGGAACAGTACGAGGATTACAAGATCCTGCTGCTGCCGGACCACCCCACCCCCATTGTGACCCGCACCCACGCCAGCGACCCGGTGCCCTACCTGCTGTACCAAAAGTCCGCACCCAAGACGGGGGTAGACACCATCAATGAGGAAACCGCTAAGGCCACCGGCATTTATATGGAGAACGGCCCGGCTATGATGCCCCACTTCCTGGGGCAGGACGCCTAAGGCAAAAAAATATGAATTTAACGGAGATGGAAAAGATATGAAACTGTCAACGATTTGTGTACAGGGGGCTTACCGCCCCAAAAACGGCGAGCCCCGGGTGGTGCCTATTGTGCAAAGCACCACATTTAAGTATGACTCCAGCGTGGAGATGGGCGACCTGTTTGACCTAAAGAAAAGCGGCTACTTCTACTCCAGACTGCAAAACCCCACCTGCGACACGGTGGCGGCCAAGATCGCTATGCTGGAGGGGGGCGTGGCCGGTATGCTCACCGGCAGCGGCCAGGCGGCCAACTTTTACGCCATCTTTAACATTGCCGGCGCCGGTGACCACATTGTCAGCTCTACCGCCATTTACGGCGGCACCTACAATCTGTTTAATGTGACCCTGCGCAAGCTGGGCATTGACTTTACCTTTGTGTCGCCCAGCGCCACGGAGGAGGAGCTGGCGGCAGCCATCCGCCCCAACACCAAGGCTATTTTTGGTGAGACCATCTCCAACCCCAGCTTGGAGATTTTGGATATTGAAAAGTTCGCCCGGGTGGCCCACAAGGCCGGTGTGCCGCTGATTGTGGACAACACCTTTGCCACCCCCATCAACTGCCGCCCCTTTGACTTTGGGTGCGACATTGTAACCCACTCCACCACCAAGTATATGGAGGGCCACGCCTCCACCGTTGGCGGTGCCATTGTGGACAGCGGCAACTTTGACTGGACCCAAAATGACAAGTTCCCCGGCTTGACCACCCCGGACGACAGCTATCACGGCATTACCTACACCGAGGCATTCGGCAAGGGCGCCTACATCACCAAGGCGGTGGTGCAGCTGATGCGGGACCTGGGCGCGGTGCAAAGCCCCAACGAGGCATTCCTGCTGAATGTGGGACTGGAGAGCCTGCACCTGCGGATCCCCCGCCATTGTGAGAACGCCAAGAAAGTGGCAGCTTACTTAAAGCAGCACCCGGCGGTGACCTGGGTGGAGTGCGCCATGCTGGAGGGCGATCGCCAGTACGATCTGGCGCAGAAGTATATGCCCCGCGGCACTTGCGGCGTGGTGAGCTTTGGTGTCAAGGGCGGCCGTGCAGCCGCCACCACCTTTATGGACAGCCTGGAGCTGGCAGCCATCGTCACCCATGTGGCAGACGCTCGCACCTGCTGCCTGCACCCGGCATCTACCACCCATCGCCAGCTGACGGACGAACAGTTGGAGGCCTGCGGCGTGCGCCCGGATCTGGTGCGCCTGAGCGTAGGCATTGAGGATATTGACGACATTTTGGCGGACCTGGAACAGGCCCTGGCAAAGATCTGACGCCGATGGACGAAAAACACGCACCCGCCCCGGCGCATAATCACAATCACGACCACACCCATACCCGGGAGGTGGTCAATCGACTGGCCCGGGCCATCGGCCACCTGCAAAAGGTGAAGCAAATGGTAGAGGACGGCGAGGATTGCTCCCAGGTGCTGGTGCAGCTGGCGGCAGTCAAGTCCGCCTTAAACAGCACCGGCAAGGTGATCCTCAAGGACCACCTGGAGCACTGTATCGTTCACGCCGTGGAGGACGGCGATACGGAAATGCTCACCGAACTGTCCGACGCCATCGACCGGTTTGTGAAATAAATACGGCAATCGGCACAATCCCGCCACCGCCTAACGGCGGTCCCCCTCCCTTTTCAAGGGAGGCATAGCGGTTGCAAGATTTTCGTAGGGCGGGGGCTTGCTCCCGCCGATCGTAGGGGCGGCACAAAGGCAGCCGATCCGCCGCCCGCATTTTCCATATAAAAAAGAGCACCCACACAGGTGCTCTTTTTTACTACCTAATACCTATACTTATTTAATAATCGTGCCGGGGGTATTGGGTGCCATACCGGCGGCGTTGGCCTCGTCCGTGTCAATGTGCATAGCCAGGGCATAGCTGTCAGACACACGCACCACCACATCGCCAAAGGTCAGGTTACGGCCGTTGGCAGAAGGAATCTCTACGCTAACGATCTGGCCATTCTCCAGGCCCATACGCTCTGCATCTGCCGTAGTGGCGTGGATATGGCGCTTGGCAGCGATCACGCCCTCGGTCAGCTCCACCTCACCGGCAGGGCCCACCAGCTTGCAGGCGCCGGAACCGGCAATATCGCCGCTCTCCCGCACCGGCGCGGTCACGCCGATGGAGCGGGCGTCCGTCAGGCTCAACTCCACCTGGGTGGCCTTACGCACCGGGCCAAGGATAGACACAGCCGGGAACTCGCTCTTGGTACCTACCACGCGCACGCGCTCGTTGCTGGCATACTGGCCGGGCTGGGACAGCATTTTCTTCACCGTCAGCGCATAGCCCTTGCCGAACAGGGTCTCCAGATCTGCCTGGCTCAGATGTACATGGCGGGCAGAAATCTCAACAGTCACTTGATTGTCCATGATAATACCTCCAAAAAGTTGTAATTCTCGCTTACGCACATATTTTATACCTTTTTTTATTGTTTTTCAACCATTATTTTGGTACAATGAGCAAGGTGATAAAAATGACATTAGACGAACTGAAAACCCGCTGCCTCAGCTGCACCGAATGCGAACTGTGCAAGACCCGCACCCAGGTGGTCTTTGGCGTAGGCAACCCGGCGGCAGACATTCTCCTAATCGGCGAAGGACCGGGAGAAAACGAGGACCTGCAAGGCCAGCCCTTTGTGGGTCGCTCCGGCAAGCTGCTGGATCAATTTCTGGAGAGCATTGACCTGAGCCGGGAGAAGAATGTGTACATTGCCAATATGGTCAAGTGCCGCCCGCCTAAAAACCGGGACCCCAAGCCGGAGGAGCAGGAGGCCTGCCTGCATTGGCTGCGGGAGCAATTTAAGATCATTCGCCCACGGCTGGTGATCTGCGTAGGGCGCATTGCCGCCCAGCGGCTGATTGACAAGGACTTCCGAGTCACCCGTCAGCACGGCGAATTTATCGACAAAAGCGGCACCCTGTTTATGGGCACTTACCACCCGGCGGCCATTCTCCGCAACCCCAATAACAAAGAAGCCGCCTTTGGCGACTGGCTGAAAGTGCGGGATAAAATCGAAGAATTGCACCTGAACGTGTGATGGATTAGAGAGCGCAAAAAGAGGCTTGAACGCAATGTTCAAGCCTCTTTTTTTGTCGTCACCGCCCGCAAATCCTGCGGCAGGGTCTGTATCCGCCGATGGTAAGTGCGGCAATCTGCCATCCTTCATGCGCTGCAAACCCGATGTTAATTCACATTTTGCAGCCGCTCCGGCACATACTCGTCGTTCAGCGACTGGATATGCTGCTCCACGGTGCTCACCCGGCTGCGGATGGCGTCCTGGTGGGTCTTGTCGCCGGACAGGTACACCACGGTAAACACGCCCGTATCGTACCCGGCGTCGTTCATAAAGTACGGCACAGTATAGCCCCTGGTGTTAAAGGTGGATTCGTACACACTTTCGCCGTCCAGATAATAGGTCTTGTAGCCGTACTCGTACTCCATCTTTGCGTCATATACCACAGAGAACTGCTCGCCCTTGAGCCGAAAGATCCGAGAGGCCGCCGTATACACCGACTGGCTCTTCCGCCGATAGGCATTGAAGCACAAGTCCGTCTTTTTGCCGCTTTTGCGCAGGATATAGAACTGGGTGTTTTGGGCCGTTTCCTCATCATCTGTAAAGGGCTGGCAAATCTGATCCCGGGTAAAAATGCACTTGGCGATGCTGCCGTTCCAGTTGTACACCCGCAGGCTGTATACCGGCACATTGATCAGGGTCTGCTCCCCGGTCCAGTCGTTCTTCTCCGTCTTTTTCACCTGGCGGCGATAGACGGTGAGCAGCTCCTTGTTGCCGTCGCCGTCAAAATCAATCTCTTCCACCACAGCCAGGCCGTCCACATAGCCGATACCGCCCTCAGTCTTATAGGTAGCGGAGCCGTATTGACGGTTCAGATCGTCTACCACATCATAGTAGGCTTGCTTTTTCAGCGTGGCGTCCGGCAGGCTGGCCTCAATCTCCGCCGTGGTCTTGGTGTTGAATTCCTCCATGGCGGCAGTCACCGTATCCACCAGCACCTCCGCCCGGGTCTCCCGAATACAGGACAGCTGCAGCCGCTCAAAATCCTCGGTATTGGGCTTGTCATTTTGGGAAAACACGCCGGTATCTACATTATATTGGCAGCTGCCGGCCTTTTTGAACTTCTTGCCCCGCATGGCATACAGGGTCACTTCCGTTGGTTTTTGTGGGTCGCACACCCCCACCTGGTAGCGGCGCCCGGTGTGGTACAGTACCACCCAGCTGCCCAGCTTGCCATCGCCGGTGGCATAGCAGGCGTTGGCGGAGTAGAACTTGCTGAAGTTCTTGCCGTCAAAGCCCCAAATATCAAAAAAATACAGGCCCTTTTCCAAATAGCAGATCAGCAGTTCGTCCCGACCGTCGCCGTTAAAATCCATCCGCCGCAAATAAGACACGCCGGTCATTCGTGCCATTTTCTTGCCGTAGCGCTCGTCCATGGACTCCCAGCGGCAAGCGCCGTACTTGGCGATATAATCGGTGCACACCTGCCCCGCCTGATCGCAAAAACGCTCGTTCCACTTGCTCTGGTTGTGCAGGGACACGGCAAAGGAGATAATGGCAATCACCACTGCCAGCACAAACAGTGCCACCGCCAGCCACTTCAGCGCAGCCCGGCGCAGGTTGGGATAGTCCCGCAGTTCTTCTACAATTTCTTCGTCCCGGCGCACCGTGCGGCGCAGCTTGGCGCCGTTCACTTGCAAGGCAGCAACCAGCTGAGCCAAGCGCACCTGCGCAGACGGCTGCGGCTGTTCTTCCTCGTCGTCAAAGTAATTATACGGCTTCACGGCGCCACCTCCCTTCGGTAATGCTGCCCGGTTCTTCCCTCATTTTAACACGGATCGCCCCGGTACGCAACTATATCGGCAAATTCTTTAGAGAAACCCCACTTCTTACCTATATGTTGTGGTGCCAATCGTTATGCCCACAAGAGGGCGGCCCTTTTTATTCCCATCGGCAAAAAAAGGGCTTGACAAACCCGCCCCTGCTGGGTATAATAACACTATCGTTTGCGGATTTAGCTCATCTGGTAGAGCGCCACCTTGCCAAGGTGGAGGTAGCGAGTTCGAGTCTCGTAATCCGCTCCAATAAAGAAAGCAAGGCTTTTTGCCTTGCTTTTTTTGTTCTACAATTATTGAGAGACTCGAACAGGGCAACCCGTCAGGGTAGCAACAGTCCGTGGGACTGTTGCGGTGCCCGCGTGCGTGCCGGTGCGCGCAGAAGCGCACCGGGCGAGTCTCGTAATCCGCTCCAACAAAAAGCACAAGGCATTTCGCCTTGTGCTTTTTTGTTCGTAGTATCTTTGCGCAAGACTCGAACAGGGCAACCCGTCAGGGTAGCAACAGTCCGGGGGACTGTTGCGGTGCCCGCGTGCGTGCCGGTGCGCGCAGAAGCGCACCCCATTTTGCACACCATACCCCACCCCGCTTGTGGCCGAATTTACCGGCACCGCCATATCTTGCGGCTTTACAAGGGGACGCGGATTTGCTACAATAAAAAGCAGAGCGCCACCGGCGCAGAAAAGAGGAAATTTCCACCTATGCAATACACCATTCCCCCCTTTGGCCCCCTGTGGACGGACGGCGTGTTTACCGTGCCCACCTGCGTGGCCGATCGTTACTTAAAACTGGCCAGCGCCTACCAACTCCAGGCGCTGCTGCTTCTTTTGCGCCACGGCGGCAGTCTCAGCACCCGGGAACTGGCCGGCGCACTGGGTATCCCGGAGCGGGACGCCGACAGCATTATGGACTTTTGGGTGGCCGAGGGTCTGCTGCAAAGCGGCAACAGCCCGGCAGCCCCTGCGCCCGCCGAGCCCAGCACAGTACAGATCCCGGTTATGACAAAAGTGCCCCCCACTATGGGCGCGCCGGCCGGCCTGACCGTGCACCCGCCGGTAGCGGAAACGCCAAAGCCGAAAAAAGAGACCCTGTCTCCTCCCCGGCTGACCCCGCGGGATATTGTGACCCTGTGCCGGGAAAACAGTGCCCTGTCCGATCTGCTGACCGAGGCGCAAACCGTGCTGGGGCGCACCATCAGCACTGCCGAACAGGAAATGCTGGTGAATATGCACATCTACTACGAGCTGCCGCCGGAAGTGATCCTGATGCTCTTGGGCTATTACCGTGGCGAAAAAGAAAAGGGCCGCTCCATCAACCTTGCCTACATTAACAAAATGGCCAACTCCTGGTCCGAGGACGGGGTGCGCACCGTGGCGGACGCAGACGAAAAGCTGCTGTACCTAAGCGGTACGGACAAGCTGTGGGACAAGGTGATCACCATGACCGGCATTCGCCATCGGTCGCCCACCGCCCGCCAACGCCAAATGGTGGCAGACTGGGGTCGGGATTTTAGCGACGATATGCTACAACTGGCCTGCGATATTATGAAAGAGAACGCCGACAAGCCATCGCTGAAGTATATGGACAGCGTGCTGCGCCGGTGGAAAAAAGAGGGACTGACCACCCCCGCCCAGGTGCAGGAGCAGCAACAGAGTTTTACCGCCGCCAAGGCCAAAAAAGCCGACGGCCGCCTGCAAGGCAAACCCTCTTACGACCTGGAGCAAATCAAGAGAGACACCATGAACAATACGGATATTAAGTTCTAAGGAGAAGCTATGTATAGTTCCGATCTTTACCAAAAAGCGCTGAACCGGCTGGATCGCCGCCGGGAAGAAGACGAGTTGCGCACCGCCGCCACTTTGGCAGAGGTCAGCGCCAAGGTCCCCCGGCTGGAGGAAATTCAAAATCAGCTGCGACAAGTGGGCTTTTCCATCTCCAAGGCGTTCTTTGCCAAAGACGCGAAGGCGGAGATCGACAAGCTGCAAGCGGAAAGCCTGCGCCTGCAAGGGGAAAAGGAGCGGCTGCTGGTGGCTGCCGGTTATGCGCCGGACGCTCTGGCCCACCACTACCAGTGCCCCACCTGCAAGGACACCGGCTATGTAGGCGACCGAATGTGCACCTGCCAGCGCGAACTGCTCAAGGACTTGCAGCGGGAGGCCATTCGCCGCCTGGCGCCCCTGGACAGCTGCACCTTTGACAGCTTTGACACCAACTATTACCCGGAGACGGCGGAGGACAACGGCATTTCGCCCCGGGCGAAGGCGGATAAAATCGCCGAGGCCTGCCATCGCTACGCCCAGCGGGTATCTTTGCGGGAGCCGGCCAACCTAATGCTGATGGGTCAAACCGGCCTGGGCAAAACCCACTTGAGCCTGGCCATTGCCAATGTTGCCATCGGCCGGGGCCTGTCCGTAGAGTACGGCACCGCCTACAATATCCTGTCCGACCTGCAAAATGAGAATTTCGGCCGCACCGGCAACCTGCAATATACGGAGGAGCGGGTGCTCCATACGGACCTGCTGATCCTGGACGACTTGGGCACCGAGTACACCTCTGCCTATACCGTGGCCTGCCTGTACAATATCATCAACACCCGCATTCTTTGCAGCCGCCCCACCGTCATCAGCACCAACCTGGGCTTTGATGAGCTGGCGCAAAAATACGACCAGCGCATCACCTCCCGCATCGCCGGCGCCTATTCCCGTCTGGTACTGGTGGGCAACGATATTCGGTATATCAAATAAGCGCAAATCTCCGCGCGCCGAAAGGGAATAAATCAAGACGCATTATATACAGAACATCCTACAAAAAAAGCACCCTTAAAGGGTGCTTTTTTCTTGTGAGCGCAGGGCGGCAAAGTCTGTGACGGTTTGGCGAGGGGCGGTGGGGGTGGAATACACCCAACGGTCCATGCGGGTGCCGTCCACATAGTAGGTCAGGGGCGTTACCGGTGCCGGCGGGTCAAAGGCCTCTACGACCACCAGCTTGATCTTCATTTTCTCCGGCAAAATAGACTTCACATACACAGCCACCGGCTGACCCGGCTCCAAAGCGGCACTGGGCTCTGCCAGACCCGCCAAATTTGGGGTCAACTCTACAAACACGCCGTAAGGCTCTACGCTACGCACCACGCCGGGCACCGTCTCACCGGAGGAGAAGCCCGCTGCATTCTGCTGCCAGGTGCCCAGCAGCTCCTTTAGACTAAAAGTCAGCTTATCCGGCTCTCGGCTGCGCAGCACCACCCGCAGTTCCTGTCCCTCTCGCAGGCGGGCACGGGGGTGGTCAATGCGGCTGACCGAAAGCATATCAATGGGGATCAGGGCGTTCAGCCCCGCCCCCACATCAATAAACGCGCCAAACTTCTCCAAATGGGTCACCCGGGCAGGAATCACGTCGCCCGGCTCTAAAGTGTCCAAAAACTCTGCCTTGCACCGCAGCTGCACCGCCCGGCGGGAAAGAATAGCGGTAAAGGGGCCGTCGTCCTCTCGCTGAAAGCCTAAAATCGAAAAGCACACCCGCTTGCCAACCTTAGAAATCAGGGCAATATCCCGCACCGTGCCGTCGTCGATTCCTACGGCGCCCTCCTCCCGGGGAATGATCCCTCGCATGGCACCCAGGTCCACATGAAGATTATGTTCCCGGTCACAAAGCAGCACCCGACTCTCCAGTACGGATCCCTGCATCATCGCCCGGCGCAGCGCCTCCGGTGTAGTAAATTGCCGGTCCAGTTCTGCATTCATTCCCTCCGGGTAGAATTCCATGTTCTCACGCCTTTCCGAATTGCCTGTGTTATAAATATATGCCTGTCGATAGGCGGATATGTTGTAAAATCGGCCAAAAGGTGCTATACTGTAAACAAGAATAAACGAGGGGAGAGCCCCATGGAATTACAACTGCACGATCGGGTCAAAATGAAAAAGCCACACCCTTGCGGGTGCGCGATCTTTGAAGTGACCCGCCTGGGCGTAGACTACAAATTAAAATGCACCGGCTGCGGGCGCGAGGTGCTGCTGCCCCGGATCAAGGCGGAAAAGCTGATCCGCGGGGTGGTACAGGACGGGTAGCCCGTCTCCTTTTCATTATATAATACATATAAAAGGAGACGCTTATGTTTGAAAAACTCAGCCGTGTAGAAGAACGGTACAACAAGATCGCCGCAGACCTGTGCGACCCGGCGGTGGTGGCAGACATCAGCCGCTACACCGCCCTGATGAAAGAACAAAAGCACTTAACCCCGGTGGTAGAGACCTTTGCCCGCTATAAAACCGCCAAGACGGCGGCGGAAGAAGCCCGAGAGCTGCTGCAAAGCGAAAGCGACCCGGAGCTGTGCGATCTGGCAAGAGAAGAACTGAAAGACAGCGAGGCCGCGCTGGAACAGCTGCAAGAGCAGTTGAAAATTTTGCTGTTGCCCCGGGATCCTAACGACGACAAGAATGTAATTATTGAGATCCGCGGCGGCGCCGGCGGCGACGAAAGCGCCCTGTTTGCCGGGGTGCTGTACCGTATGTACAGTATGTACGCGGAGCAAAAGGGCTTTAAGAGCGAAATTCTGTCCGAGAACGCCACGGAGCTGGGCGGATACAAGGAAATCAGCTTTTCCATTGACGGCGACGGCGCCTACTCCCGCTTTAAGTTTGAAAGCGGGGTGCACCGGGTGCAGCGGGTGCCGGAGACGGAAAGTCAGGGCCGTATTCACACCTCCACCGTAACGGTAGCGGTGCTGCCGGAAGCGGAGGAAGTGGACTTTGAGCTGGACCCCAAGGACTTGCAGATCGACACTTTCCGCTCCTCCGGCGCAGGGGGGCAGCACATCAACAAAACCTCCTCTGCCATTCGCATTACCCACCTGCCCACCGGCACGGTAGTGGAGTGCCAGGACGAGCGCAGCCAGCATAAAAACAAAGACAAGGCCATGAAAGTGCTGCGTGCCCGACTGTATGACGCAGAAAAGGCCAAGCACGACGCCGCCATTGCCGGCGAGCGGAAAAGCCAGGTAGGCACCGGCGACCGCAGCGAGCGGATCCGCACCTATAACTACCCCCAGGGGCGGGTCACCGATCACCGGATCAACCTGACTCTGTATCGACTGGAACAAATCTTAAACGGCGATCTGGACGAATTGATCGACGCCCTGATCACCGCCGATACGGCAGCCAAACTCAGCGCCGCGGAGGAATGAGACAGGGATTGCACCGGAGGTATTCTACCCCCCTAAGGGATTAACCCCAATCAAATCAAGGACACAAGATATGGAAACCAAACAACTGGGAACAACAGAACAAGACCTGGCGCTGGCCGGGGAACTGCTGCGGCAGGGACAGCTGGTGGCCTTTCCCACCGAGACGGTGTACGGACTGGGCGCCGACGCCCTGAACGAAACCGCCGTGGCACAAATTTACGCCGCCAAGGGCCGCCCCAGCGACAACCCGCTGATTGTGCATGTGGCAGAGAAAGCAGACATTGCCCCACTGGTGCGGGAAATTCCGGAAAAAGCCAAAAAACTTTTTGACCGCTTTTTTCCCGGACCGCTGACGGTGATCCTGCCCAAGAGCGATAAAATCGGCAAAGTCGTCAGCGGCGGACTGGACACGGTGGCGGTGCGTATGCCGGAGAACCCGGTGGCCCACCGACTGCTGCAACTGGCAGGGGTGCCGGTAGCGGCCCCCAGTGCCAACACCAGCGGGCTGCCCAGCCCTACAAGAGCCAAATATGTGCAAGAGGATATGAACGGCAAAATTGCTGCCATCGTAGACGGCGGCGACTGCGCCTACGGGGTGGAGTCCACGGTGATTACCCTGGCTACCCCTACCCCAACGCTGCTGCGCCCCGGCGCAGTAACCAAGGAAATGCTGGAGGCAGAGATCGGCCCCATTGCCGTGGCTCCCGCGGTGCTGGAAAAGATGGCAGACGGCGAGATCGCCGCCTCTCCCGGCATGAAATACAAACATTACGCCCCCAAGGCGCAGGTGATTTTAGTAAACGGCGACAGCACCGCCTACGCCGCCTTTGTAAACAGCCAACCGGGCTGCTACGCTCTGTGCTATGAAGAAGACCGGGTGGCGGTGCCCAAGGTGCCCTACGGCAAGGCCACCGACGACCTAAGCCAGGCACGAGAACTGTTTGACGCCCTGCGGCGGCTGGACGAACTGGGCGCCAAAAAAGTCTACGCCCGTATGCCCCGCAAAACCGGGGTGGGTATGGCAGTATACAACCGGCTGATCCGGGCAGCGGCCTTTCGCATTTTAGACCTAACCAAGCCTTTTCTTATCGGCGTAACCGGGCCTACCGGCGCAGGGAAAGGCTATGTGTGCCGCCTGCTGGCACAGGCCGGGCTGCACCCGGTGGACTGCGACCGGGTTTATGGCCAGCTGACCGTCCCCGGCGCGCCCCTGCTGCAAGACTTGGCGGCTGCCTTTGGGCAGGAAATCATCAAGGACGGCGCCCTGGACCGCAAAACCTTGGCAGCCAAAGCCTTTGCCACCCCTGCCGCTACGAAAAAGCTGGATCAGGTAACCCATCCGGCGGTGCTGGATGCCTGTGTGCAGCAAGCAAAGATACCGGCGGTGCTGGACGCGCCCCAGCTGTTTGAAAGCGGCGCGGACGCCCTGTGCGCCTACACCCTGGCGGTGACTGCGCCGGAGGACACCCGCCTGGCTCGAATTATGGAGCGGGACGGCATAGACCGGGCGGCGGCACGGCTGCGTATGCAGGCGCAACCGGCGGCAGACTTTTACACCGAGAAATGCACATTCACCGTCACCAATGACGGCAGAGATATAAAATCCCAAGTGGACAGAATACTGGAGGCTATCTTATGAGTGAAGAAAAAACCAAGGGTCAGCAGCTGCAAGAGCTGCTGTTCAACAAGCGCGAGAACGGCGTAGACTTTATGGACGACGCCGAGCTGGGCGTATGTGATGATTTTTGCGAGGGGTACAAGGACTTCCTCTATCACTGCAAAACCGAGCGAGAGGTCGCTGCCCAGGCACTGGACCAGGCACGGGCTGCCGGGTTCCTGCCCTTTGACGAATTCGGCGACCAGCTGGAGCCGGGCGCCAAGGTATATAAGATGAACCGGGGCAAGGCCATTATCCTGTGCGTGAAGGGCAAGCGCAGCATTAAGGACGGCGTGCGCATTGCAGCTGCCCACATTGACTCTCCTCGCATTGACTTAAAGCAGCGCCCGGTGTACGAGGACAACGGGCTGGCGCTGTTTAAGACCCACTACTACGGCGGTATTAAAAAGTACCAGTGGACCGCCATTCCCCTGTCCCTCCACGGCCGCATTTGCAAAAACGACGGCACCTATGTAGATGTGCGCCTGGGCGAAGAGCCGGGCGACCCCAAGTTCTGTATTACGGACATTCTGCCCCACCTGGCGCTGGAGCAGTACACCCGCAAGATCAACGAGCTGATCAAAGGGGAAGAGCTGAACATTGTCATCGGCTCCCGCCCCTTTAAGGACGACAAAGCCAGCGAAAAGGTGAAGCTCAATATCCTCAATTTACTGTACGAGAAATACGGCATTGTGGAGCGGGATCTGCTGTCTGCCGAGCTGGAGCTGGTGCCGGCCTTTACCGTTGACGACCTGGGCTTTGACCGCTCCCTGATCGGCGGCTACGGCCACGACGACCGTGTGTGCGCCTATCCGGCCTTGCAGGCCATTCTCAGCGTCAGTGAGCCGCCGGAGTACACCTGCATTACCGTGCTGACAGATAAAGAGGAGACCGGCTCCGACGGCAACACCGGGCTGAACTCCAGCTATCTGAAATACTTTATTGAGGATTTGGCGCGGCTGGAGGGCTACGAGGGCCGCGATGTGCTGCGCAACTCCAAGTGCCTGAGCGCCGATGTAAACGCTGCCTTTGACCCCACCTGGTCCTCTGCCTTTGAGAAGAACAACGCCTCCTTTATCAACGAGGGCGTGGTGGTCACCAAGTTTACCGGCTCCCACGGCAAAAGCGGCACTTCCGACGCCAGCGCCGAGTATGTGAGCTTTGTCAAAAACTTGCTGGAGGAAAACGGCGTGCTGTGGCAAAGCGGCGAACTGGGCAAGGTTGACGGTGGCGGCGGCGGCACCGTGGCTATGTATATTGCCAATTTGGATGTAGATGTGATTGATGTAGGCGTGCCGGTGCTCTCCATGCACGCACCCTATGAAATCGTTGCCAAAATTGATGTATATATGGCGTACAAAGCCTTCACCACCTTCTTTACCAAATAAGAAACGCAAAAGAAAACCGACACCCTCGGGTGTCGGTTTTTTGTATATACATTTTATACCTCTTTGCCGCCCTTAACAAGGGAGACTGATTCTACACAATACGGCTCCCCTTGTTGCAAGGGGAGCTGTCACGAAGTGACTGAAGGGATAAACCTACCTGCCCTACGAGCAAAACTTATGATTGCCGATCACCTTGATCACCGGTCGGGAGTGCATAAACTTGTCCGAGGTTTTGGACGCATTGAAATAATACACCGCACCGCCGGAGGGGTCCCAGCCGTTCAGGGCATCCGTGGCGGCTCGCTTGGCGCTGTCTGCCACCGGGGCGTACCAGTTGGAGTCGTTGACGCAGGAGAACGCCCCGTTTTGGTACACCACGCCGCTGATGGAATTGGGGAAGGAGGGGTGCGCCACCCGATTCAGGATCACGGCACCCACCGCCACTTGACCCTCATAGGATTCGCCTCGAGCCTCAGCACTGATCACCTTGGCCAGCAGCTCCACATCCGCATCCGAATACCCGGTGCTGTTGCCGCTGCTGCTACCACCCAGCCCCAGGTACAACAGGGTCTTTGGTCCGGCCACACCGTCTGCGGTAATGCCGCAGTTCTTTTGAAACGCCTTCACCGCTGCCTTGGTGGCATTGCCGTAAATACCGTCGGCAGCGCCGCTGTAATAGCCCAGCTCCTTGAGCTTCTTTTGCACGCGGGTCACCTCCGCACCGGTGGAGCCCAGCTTGGAGAGCACCTGGCTGCTGGCAGCGGACTGCACCGCATAGTACACCCCGCCGCCAATACATAGGGCGCCGGCAGCCACAGCCAGCACCACAAACACCGTTAAGAAATTCCGCACGGCCTTATAAATCGTCATGAGAGATCACCCTTTCAACACAGTGTGTAAATCAAAAAGGACAGCGCCACCCCGGCCAAGGCACTGAGCAGACAGCGCAGGGCAAAGTGCCACTTCTCTCGCCTGGAACGGCGCACTCTGGGCGGCCGACCGGCGCGGGCAGCTAGGGAATGGGCCTCTCGCTCCAGCACGGCCCGGTCCTCTCGGGCGTACTGGGGTTTTACAAAAAACACGATTTTTTCAAAATACGGATTTTCCGGATTGGTCACCTCAAGCACCTGTTTGCTGACGCCTTTGATCATGCTGTTCGTCCTTTCTGTTTGCTGAATTTAGTGTGTGGCAAAGATGCCAAAAATATACCGGAATTTTGTGAATTGTGAGCATAAAAAAAGCCTTGACAGCCCCCTCGGCCACTACAATCAGTATATTGACCTTGCGCCCACAGATTGTGGAAAAGACGGTGGAAAATGTTGAAAATTTGGGCATTTTTCGCATAATATCGGGCATTTTTCCGGTTGAAAACTCAAAATCATAGGAGTTTTTAACCCTTTACACATAGTTTTCAACATTTTTGAGAAGAAATCCCACACCGCGAATTTTTGTGAAAATTGCTATTTTTTAGAAAATTTCATCTTTTCCTCTTGACAGAGAATAGAACGCCCGCACCGCCGTTTGTCAAGAAAAAATATGCACAAAATCGCCCTGAATTTTTTAGTAATGATAGATAAAAAGCAAAAGAAAAAGAGACTGCCCAGCAGTCCCTTTTTTGTTTTATCCGATTGCTTTTCTGTTTTACTTTTTCTTCTTGCGGATATGCAGCACCCGCAGGGCGTTAGCCACCGCCAGCAAACACACGCCCACATCGCCGAACACAGCCAGCCACATGGCGTTCTCATCAAAAATGCCCACGGCGCAGCCAAGAATGATCAGCAGCTTAACCGCAATGGCAAAGATAATGTTCTCCCGTGCAATGCCCACGGTCTTGCGGGCAACGGTCACACCCACCGGCAGCTGGCTCAGGGAGTCACCCTGGATCACCATATCCGACGCCTCAATGGCCACATCCGCCCCGGCGCCGCCCATGGCTACGCCCAGGTCCGCCGCTGCCAGCACCGGCGCATCGTTAATACCGTCGCCGGCATACAGCACCGTGTGGCCCTGCTGCTGCAAGGCCTGCACCCGCTGCACCTTCTCCTCCGGCAGCAGCTTGGCATAGTAGCCGTCCAGCCCGGCCTTGGCGGCAATATCCGCCGCAATGGACGCTCGGTCGCCGGTGAGCATAATGGCCTGCTTCATACCCATATGGTGCAGCCGGTCAATGGCCTCCCGGCTGTCCGTTTTAATAATATCCGCAAACACAATGTCGCCCAGAAATTCCGTGTCCGTGCAGCAGTACACGGCGGTGCCCACCAGCTGCGTTTCTGTAAAGGGCACACCGATCTTTTGCATCAGCTTTTCATTCCCGGCATAGTAGCGCACGCCGTCCACCACCGCAGACACGCCCATACCGGCGTAGTTCTTGGCATCCGTCACCACGCAGTCATCGGCAAACTGACCAAAGGCCAGGCAAATGGACTTGGCAATGGGGTGGGTAGACAACCGCTCGCAGGCGGCAATAATCCGCAGCAGCTCCCGGTGGTTGTGCTTATCGATACAATGGCAGTGCACGCACTCGCAGCGCACAAATTCAAACTTGCCGCTGGTGATGGTGCCGGTCTTGTCAAACACACCCACATCGCAGCGGGCCAGAGTCTCCAAATGATCGGCGCCCTTCACCAAAATACCCTCCCGGGAGCAGGTGCCCAGCCCGCCGAAGAAGGACAGGGGAACGGAAATGACAATGGCGCAGGGACAGGACACCACCAGAGCCGACAGCCCACGGTAGATCCACTCGTGCCAGTCGCCGCCAAAGAACAGTGGCGGGATCAGCACCAGCGCCAGCGCAATGCCGCACACAATGGGGGTGTAAATGCGGGCAAAGCGGGTGATGAATTTTTCCGTATGGCTTTTGCTGTCCTGGGCGTGCTCCAGTGCCGCCAGCACCCGGGCCACCGCCGAGTCTCCATAGGGCTTGTCTACCCGAATGGTCAGCGCGCCGTCAATGGCTACGCTGCCGGCCAGCACCTCCATACCCGGGGCAACGGATACCGGGATGCTCTCGCCGGTAAGGGCGGCGGTGTCCACCTCCGCATTACCCTCCAGCACCGTACCGTCCAGGTGGATCTTCTCCCCCGGCTCCACCACAATGGTTTGGCCCGGCTGCACCGTCTCCGGCGCCGCCTCCGTCAGACCGTCTTTCGCTTGTACCCGCACGGTGTCCGGCTTTTGCTCCAGCATACCTTTAATGGAGCTGCGGCTCTTTTGCACCGCCAGGCTTTGCAAAAATTCGCCCACGGTATAAAGCAATACCACGGCGCAGCCCTCAGAAAACTCCCCAATGGCAAAGGCGCCCAGAGACGCCACCGCCATCAGCAGATTTTCGTTAAAAATGTTCTTGGCCAGCACACCCTCCACCGCCTCGCGCAAGATGGAGAAGCCCACAAAAATATACGACAAGGCAAAGGCTGCCAACTCAACATAATGCCACAGGGTGCTGCTCTCGCTGCCGGGGATCAGATGCTCCACCGCCGCGCCCAGCAAAAAGAAGAAAAGCCCCGGCACAAACTTGCGCAAAAAGGCCTTTTTGTCAATGTCTTCATGGGCGTGGTCGTGACCGCAGCCGCAGCCGTCGTCGTGGTGATGGTGGTTGTGGCCGCAGGCGCAATCCGTCCCGTGGGTGTGTAATTCTTTTTCGCTCATATTACTCCTCAATGTGCTCAATGGCGCAGTTAATAATGGTCTTTACATGGTCGTCCGCCAGGGCATAGATCATATTCTTGCCCTCCCGGCGGTACTTGATCAGGTGGTTTTGCTTTAGAATACGCAGCTGGTGGGAGATGGCAGTCTGGCTCATCTCCAAATTGGCGGCAATATCCCCCACGCACAACTCCCGGTCAAACAGCAGCACCAAAATGCGAATGCGGGTGCTGTCTGCAAACAGCTTAAACAAATCGGCCACATCATAGGCCAATTCGTCCGACTGCTCCAAATTATTCGTCAAATATGCATCCATAACAGGCTCCTTCTCCGGCAGGTCCAGTTTTTCTCCCTCGATTTTATTTTATTTTACACCCCTTGTCAACCCCGCCCCTTGACAAACGGCCAGGCTTGCATATAATAATAGGTGACAAATACTTTTCGGGGCAGGGTGCAAATCCCTACCGGCAGTGAAAGTCTGCGAACCCGGCAACGGGCCGAGCCTGTGGAATTCAGGCACCGACGGTGAGCAAGGTATTCCCTTGTAAGTCCGGATGAGAGGAAAGGTACGGCGCAGTGCTGCGCCGCCGTTGGTCTTGTCAAACCAAATTGCCCCGGTACGCCATGTGCCGGGGTTTCTCTTTTGCCCACGGTCAAAAGGAGTAAGAAAGATGACCGCAAATTCAAAAACCACCAAATCCACCTCAAAACCCGGCGCCGCCCGGCGGCTTACCGGCATTGCCATGCTGTCTGCCGTTGCCTTTGCGCTGCAATTTTTGGAATTCCCCATTCCTATTATGCCCGCTTTTATTAAGCTGGACTTTTCCGACCTGCCGGAGCTGCTGGCGGCCTTTGCCTACGGTCCGCTGGCAGGCGTGGCGGTGGCAGGAATCAAAAATCTGATCCACCTGCCCCTGTCCTCCAGTATGTATGTGGGCGAGCTGTCCAACTTCCTGCTGGGGGCGGTTCTGTCCGTTGCCGCCGGCGCAATCTATAAAAAGCACAAGACCAAGCGGGGCGCCCTGGCCGCCGCCGTGCTGTCTGCGGTGATTATGGGGCTCGTCAGCGTACCGGTCAACTACTGGATTATCTATCCGCTTTACTACAATGTGCTGGGCTTTCCCCAGGCGGCGGTGCTGGATATGTACCGGGCCATTTTGCCCGCCACCAAGAGCATTTTGCAGGCGCTCTTTATCTTTAACCTGCCCTTTACCGTTGCCAAGGGGCTGCTGTGCGCCGCGCTTTGCGCCGGGATCTATAAACCCCTGTCGCCGCTGCTGCATGGTAGAAAATAAGATAGAGAATGCCTCTGGCACAATCCCCCCTGCGGCCGCGCCGCTTCCCCCCTTTGCAAGGGGGGGCGGAGATATTGTAACCGATTAGCCTCCCTTGTAAAGGGAGGTGGCTGCGAGCTTGCGAGCAGACGGAGGGATTATTCCCATTTCTGTTCTCTTGACATTTCCCCCGGGCGTGTTATAATGACTTCATTACTGGATACGATACTATATCTGTTGTGAAAGAGAGGAATTTCCATGCGCCTGTCGCTGATCGTACCCTGCTTTAACGAGCAGGACAATGTTTTTCCCTTTGCCCGGGCGGTGGCCGAGGTATTTCCCGACCCGTCCGATTACGAGATCGTCTTTGTCAACGACGGCAGCAAGGACAAGACCCTGCAAAATCTAAAGGAACTGCACCGGCAAAGCCAGCAGAACATTCGGGTGGTCAGCTTCTCCCGCAACTTTGGCAAAGAGAGCGCTATTTACGCCGGGCTGCAACACTGCGACGGCGAGTATATCAGCCTGATTGACGCGGACCTGCAACAGGATCCGGCCATCGTAAAGCAAATGACAGAAATTCTGGACGCAGAGCCGGACACGGACTGCGTGTGCGCCTTTCAGGAGACCCGGCACGAGAACAAGCTGATGACCTCCGTGAAATCCGCTTTTTACAAAATGGCCACCAATATGAGCGAGGTGGATTTTGTGGACGGTGCTTCCGACTTTCGCACCTTCCGCCGCACCGTGCGGGACGCCCTGCTGCAAATGCCGGAGTATTTCCGCTTTTCCAAGGGGCTGTTCAGCTGGGTGGGCTTTAACACCAAATACATTCCTTATGAAGCCAAAGAGCGGGCCAGCGGCACCACCAAATGGGGGTTCAAAAAGCTGCTGAAATACGGCTGGAACGGCATTTTGGCCTTCTCCACCGCGCCGCTGAAGCTGGCAACGGTGTTGGGGCTGCTTTCCACTGCCTTTTCTATTATCTACTTTATCGTGACCCTCATTCGCAAGGCCACGGAGCACATTGCGGTAGACGGCTTTACCCAGACGGTGATTCTGATCGTTTTCTTTGGCGGTATGCAGCTGTTTACCATCGGTATCATCGGCGAGTACCTGGCCAAGAATTACATTGAGACCAAGCGCCGCCCGGTGTACCTGGCAAAAGAAATTCTCGATTACAAAAAATAATGGTAAAACGAAAGAGAGCGGGCAAGGGAGAGGCTTCGTAAGGAAGTCCTCTCCCTTTGGCTTTTGTAATCAACCGGAATGATTGAATTGTAGGTAAAATCAATCATATTTGGAGGATTACAAAATGGATAAGTACATTTATAACACGAAAAACGGACTTTGGTATGAATTGCAGGGCGATTACCATCTTCCCTGTTTGAAACTACCGAAAGAAGAATCAAGGCATATCGGCGTATGGGGGCAGAAGATGAATAACATCCATAATGCTGCTATGGAGATTGTTTCAAGCGATCTGATTTGCGCATAACAAGCTATCGAAAAGGCTGCTGTCAAGCGACGGCGGCTTTTCTTTTTCGGGAAGTATCCAAGAAGCCATAAAGCTCCGTGAGTAATGGCAGTAGGCAGCGTTTACGAAAATGTCACAATTCAACGCAGAAAAACCTCAAATACCACTTGCTTTTTCATTCTCGAGATGATATTATTAGTACGGATACTAATACTTTTATAGAAAGGTGATTTATTTGCGAAGAAGCAGCAGCGAAACAAGGAAGAAAATCCTGACCGCATGCGTTCGCCTTTTTTTGGAGCAGGGGTATAAAAACACCTCTGTCAGTCAGATTGTTAACGAAGCGGGTGTTGCAAGAGGAAGCTATTTGAATCTGTTTCCGACCAAGGATAAAATTTTGCTGGACTTGACCGAGACGATGTTCGGCGGGCAGTTCGGTGCGGCAAGGAGCATTGCGGACAGCAAGCTGCCGCCGGTGTACGCCTATGCGGTGGAAACGGCGATTCAGCTCACACTCACCGAGCTGAATGAGAATCTGCGGGAAATTTATATTGAAGCCTATACCGCTCCGGACACGGCGGAATATATCTATCTTCATACCACGGCGGAATTAAAAGAGATTTTCGGCGGGAATTTCCCCGATTACAGCGACAGCGATTTTTATGAAATGGAGATCGGCACGGCGGGGCTAATGCGCAGCTATATGGCGCACAAATGTGACATCCATTTTCCGCTGGAGCGCAAGCTCAGCCGTTTTCTCACGGCGGCACTTCGGGTGTATAAGGTGCCGGAGGAGGAGCAGAGGCAGGTGCTTGCCTTTATTCAAACGCTGGATATCAAGGCGATTGCCACAGATGTCATGCACAAACTATTTGCCATACTGGAAATGAAATACGATTTTAAGCTATCTATGGATGACGAAACGGAGGAAACAAGATGAAAAACGAATTTTGAGCATTATGCTCACCCCGTGTATGGTACTCTGTCTTGTATCAATCACGGCATTTGCCAGAAGGACGGTAGTTTGATATTGAAATCCTAACTACCACCCGTAAACACATCTTTTCTCGGTATGTCCGTTGCGAAGAAAGAACCAAGCAGACAATTTAAAAATGGAGGAACTGTTATGAAGAAAAAACTATTTGCAATCCTACTCAGCATTG
>ERZ839823.49-NODE-49-length-188091-cov-4.759583_pt1 | contig 188091 bp, 163 predicted proteins | sample MGYA00519862_ERZ839823 | MGnify/ENA primary metagenome ERZ839823 (study PRJEB31850, sample SAMEA3708853) | human gut metagenome | biome: human gut; feature: human-associated habitat; material: faeces | place: China | collected 2014 ...
TAAAGCTCGAAATTGAAGTTATCGAAGAATGGGTGGAACAGCGGGAAGAAATGAACGACGGTCTGGATGCCTTTATCGCCCTGACACAGAAATATGTGGATGTGGAGGAGCTGACACAGACCATCGTGAACGAGTATATCAAGAAAATCATCGTCTATGCCCCGGACAAATCCAGCGGCAAGCGCAAGCAGAAAGTGAAGATTTTCTTCAACTTCGTGGACGATGTAGATATTCCCGTTATTTCCGAGCCTATCATCACGCAAACAACCTATGAACACAGAAAAACGGCGTGACCTTCGGGTCACACCGTTCTCTGCGACAAAATAGTTACTTGTCACTATTAAGCCTTGCGATTACAGGCTTTTTTATATTTTCTGAACCAGTTCGATGCAGCAATCGATCAAGCTTGCCCGGACGGTTTTTTGGGTGTTCCAACCGCGGGGATCCCACGCCGTGCCGCTCACATCATCCCCAACATACAGGAGTTGTACGAGCGGAATATTATAGTACTTTGCTACAGCAAAAAACGCTGCCGTTTCCATCTCGACCGTCACGCAGCCCTCGTCCCTCCGGCGCGCGATCATTTCAGGTGTTTCGCGGTACATGGCATCCGTCGTCCATGTTTTTCCGAGCACAAACGGCACTCCCATCTCGGACAACGCCCTCTGCGCTTTTTCCAGCGCTTCTTTATGACACGAGATTTCCCGTGAAGGGGCAATGTAGTGAAATGATGTTCCCTCGTCCCGTATGGCCGAAGCCGGGAGAATGATCTCGCCAAGCGTGCTCCCCTGTGTCAGTGCCCCTGCAGCGCCGCATACCACAAACGTTTCGCATCCCATGGCATGCAGCTCTTCGATCGTTCCGGCGGCACCGGGTGCCGTGCTGAACGGCATGGTGATGCAAAGAGGGTTCTCTCCGTTTTCATATTTGTAGATCGGTATATCGAGAACCTCCGAGTGAAGTTGGCCGATCACAGGCAGTTTGTGCTCCCCTGCGAATTTTTCCAGTTCTTTTCGAAAAAATGTAATAATGCATTTTTTCGGAAGACATTTATCCAGAAAATCTGTCGGGTGAATAATTGGATCTCTGGCGGTATCGTATTCGCAGACGGGATATTCATGTGTGATTATCATGTCGTCTTTTCCCCCCTATGTATTGCATAAGCGATTAAGATCATTTTATCATTGCCTCGCGTTTATTGCAATCCGCGGTCAAACGCCGCCCGGAACATGCCCATGCTTGACAGCGCCCCTTGCCGGGGATACACTGATGACATCACCGGCAGGAGGAAAAACTATGCCCCTCACAGAGAAAAACCCGCTCAGCTCCAACGCCATAAAGCTCATCGCCATTGCCGCGATGACCGTCGATCACATCGCGTGGGCGGTGTTTCCGGGGTATCCGAAGGAGTTTCTCCCCCTGCTCATGCATATCATCGGGCGCATCACCTGCCCGATCATGTGCTACTGCATCGCCGAGGGATATCACTACACGAGGAACATCCGCAAGTATACCGCGCGGCTCTTTGTTTTCGCGCTGATCTCGCATTTCTGCTACATATATTCCTCGCACGATTTCATCGACTGGCACTCCTTTATCCCGTTCTACTACGGCGGCGCGCTCAACCAGACGAGCGTTATGTGGTCGCTTGCGTGGGGTCTCGTGATGCTGCGTGTCGCGGAAAGCAAAAAGATCACGTCCGGCGCAGTGCGGGTGCTGCTCATTCTGCTTATCTGCCTTGTGAGCTTTCCGAGCGACTGGAGCTGCATTGCCTCGCTCTGCGTCATGGCGTTCGGCACGAACCGCGGCGAGCTCAAAAAGCAGGGCTTCTGGCTTCTTTTCTATGTTGCGCTCTATGCGGTCGTATATTTCTTTGCCATCGACCGCGTGTACGGCCTTTTGCAGATGGGCGTTGCGCTCTCGCTGCCGGTTTTGCGGCTCTATAACGGGCAGCGCGGCAAAAATCCCGCCGTGAACCGGTTTATGAAATGGTTCTTTTATCTTTATTACCCCGCGCACCTGCTCCTTATCGGTCTGCTGATCCACGCCTGACTGGGAGACTAAAACTATAAAGAGTTTGGGAGGTAGTTACGATGGATGTAAACGCGCTTTACCGGCTGTGGCTGGAAAAAGCCGCCGGACACCCGGCGCTCCGCGATGAGCTGGAGGCCATCCGCGGCGACGATGCCGCCATCGAGGACCGGTTTTACCGCGAGCTGGAATTCGGCACCGGCGGGCTGCGCGGCGTGCTCGGCGCGGGCACGAACCGCATGAATGTTTTCACCGTCGGCAAGGCCACGCAGGGCTATGCCAATTATCTCAAGGCGCATTTTGCCGCCCCCTCCGTCGCCATCGCCTACGACAGCCGCATCAACTCCCGGCTCTTTGCCGAGACTGCGGCGGGTGTTTTTGCCGCAAACGGCATTCGCGTGCACATCTATCCCCGGCTGATGCCGACACCCTCGCTTTCGTTCGCGGTGCGCGATCTTCGCTGCGATGGCGGCGTTGTCGTCACGGCAAGTCACAATCCAGCCAAATACAACGGCTACAAGGTCTACGGCGCGGACGGCTGCCAGATCACAACGGAGGCCGCCGCAGCCATTCAGCAGGAGATCGACCGTATTGATCCCTTCGCGGATGTCCATACTCTCGATTTTGCCGAAGGGCTCGCTTCCGGCATCATTGTCTATATCGGCGAGGACACCGTGGAGCGGTATCTCGCCGCGGTATCGGCGGCGTCGCTCCTGCCGGAGGACGTTTCGCGCAGCGCCTCCATCGTATACACGCCGCTCAACGGGACAGGCATTTCCTGCGTGCCGCGCTGCCTTCGCGCGCACGGTTTTACGAACATCACTATCCCGCCGGAGCAGGCGGAGCCGGACGGAAATTTTCCAACGTGCCCCTACCCCAACCCGGAGATCCGCGAAGCGCTCTCCGTCGGACTGCGTCTGGCGGAGGAAACGGGCAGCGAGCTGCTGCTCGCCACGGACCCGGACTGCGACCGCGTCGGCGCGGCGGTGAAGACTGCCGCGGGCTGCCGGCTCATCACCGGCAACGAAATGGGCGTGCTGCTGCTCGACTTTGTCTGCCGGATGCGCCGGGCAAACGGCACGATGCCGGAGCGCCCCGTGGCGGTAAAAACCATCGTGACGACGCCAATGGCAGAGAAGATCGCCGCGCATTACGGCGTGGAGCTGCGGAACGTTCTGACCGGGTTCAAATACATCGGCGAACAGATCGGGCTTCTCGAAAAGGCCGGGGAAGCCGGCCGGTACATTTTCGGCTTTGAGGAGAGCTACGGCTATCTGAGCGGCAGCTTTGTGCGCGATAAGGACGCGGTGAACGCCTCGCTTCTCATCTGCGAGATGTTCGTCTGGTATAAATCGCAGGGCAAAACGTTCGCGGACGCGCTGGAAGCGCTGTACGCGCAATACGGCTTTTTTGAGACGAAGCTCCTATCCTTTACGTTTGAGGGCTCGGCAGGCTTCGCGCATATGACAGAGCTGCTCGATTCTCTCCGTTTCTCGCCCCCGGCGGAGCTGGCGGGCGAAGCCGTGCGGCAGGTCATCGACTACGACCGGGACGAAACAGGGCTTCCGCGCTCCAATGTGCTGCGCTTTGTTCTCGACGGCGGCGAAGTTGTTGTGCGTCCCTCCGGCACGGAGCCGAAGCTCAAGATCTATCTCACCGCCGCCCGGGAAAGCCGCGAGGAGAGCCGCGCCATGCTTGCCTTGCTCGAAAAGCGGCTTACCGATTGGGCAAAATAAAAGGAGTGTCTATGGCAACATCCAAAGAGTACATAGAATTTGTCTGCGAACAGCTTGACGGGATCGAGAACGTCACCTATAAGAAAATGTTCGGCGAATATATGGTGTACGTAAACGCCAAACCGATCCTTCTCGTGTGCGACAACACCGTCATGGTGAAAAAAGTGCCGGAGCTCGCCGATCTTATGAAAGACGCGCCCGACGGCGTCCCCTACGAGGGAGCCAAGGTACACTACATTCTCGACATCGAAAACCGGGAACTCGTCCGCAGCGTGATTGCAGTTCTGGAGCCGATCACGCCGCTGCCGAAAAAGCGCGCGAAAAAGAAAGACGCATAATTTCAAAAAATTGCCTCGCGGCCGTCCGGCCGCGGGGCGATCTTCGTTTAACAAGGATTTTACAAAAAAACCGTAGCGCATTTAACATTCGTTCTGCTACGCTGATTTTGTAAAACAAATATCAGGAAAAGGATAATTTATGGACATTTTTGACACGCTTACGATGCTCGGCGGCCTGGCGCTGTTCCTCTTCGGCATGAGTCTGATGGGGCAGGCGCTCGAACGGCGCGCCGGAGGGAAACTCCGCTCCCTTCTCGACAAAATGACCGGAAAGCCCATCGCCGGTTTTCTCACCGGTCTCGGCGTGACCGCCGTGATCCAGAGCTCTTCCGCAACGACCGTTATGGTCGTCGGCTTTGTAAACTCCGGACTGATGACGCTGCGCCAGTCGATCAGCGTTATTATGGGCGCAAACGTCGGCACGACCGTGACGGCGTGGCTTTTGAGTCTCGGCGACATTGACGGCACGAGCGTGCTCGTCCGCCTCCTCAAGCCGACCTCCTTTACCCCGATTCTCGCCGTGATCGGCATCGTCCTCTATCTTTTCTGCAAAAGCAGCCGCAAAAAGGATTCCGGCGTCATCCTGCTCGGCTTCGCCACGCTGATGTTCGGCATGGAGACGATGAGCGGCGCGGTATCGGGGCTGCGCAATGACCCGGTGTTCGTTAATCTCTTCCTTGCGTTCAAAAACCCGCTGCTTGGCGTGGTGGCCGGCGCGGTGCTCACGGGCATCATCCAGTCGAGCTCGGCTTCGGTCGGCATTTTGCAGGCGCTCTCCGCCACCGGCGCGGTGAGCTACGCCGCAGCGATCCCCATCATCATGGGCCAGAACATCGGCACGACCGTGACGGCGCTCCTCTCCTCCATCGGCACGAACAAAAACGCGCGCCGCGCCGCCGTGGTGCATCTGATGTTCAACGTCATCGGCGTCGTCGTTCTGCTCACGGTGTTCACCGTAGTGCGCGCAGCGCTCGCCCCGGCGCTGCTCGACGAGGCCGCGACCCGCTCCGGCATCGCCATTGCCCATTCGGCCTTCAACCTTCTCTGCACCGCCTTGCTCCTGCCCGCCGGGGGTCTGCTTGAAAAGCTCGCCATCCGGATCGTGCCGGACAGCGGCGAGAAGGAACAGCGCGTGGAGCTGGACGAGCGCCTGCTCGCAACACCGGCGCTGGCACTCTCCCGGAGCCGCGCCGTTGCCGCAGACATGGCCGAGCACGCCGTGCGCGCACTGAAGGATTCCCTCACCGCGATCGACAGCTACTCCCCCGCTCTCGCCGAGAGGATCCGGCAGGACGAGGAGCTGTGCGACCATTACGAGGACATTCTCAGCACCTATCTCGTAAAGCTCAGCGCCGAGCAGATGGGCACCACGGAGAGCGAAGAGGCCGCCGCTCTTTTGAAATCCATCGGCGATTTTGAGCGCATCTCCGACCACGCCGTCAACACGCTCGAATCCGCCGAGGAGCTGCGCGACAAGAATCTCACATTCTCTCCGAGCGCCGTCGCCGAATTTTCGGTGCTCTCCGGGGCGGTCAGCGAAATTCTCGATCTTTCCCTTGCGTGCTTCGAGAAGAACGACAGCTCCATCGCCGCCGAGGTCGAGCCGCTCGAGCAGGTCATCGATCAGCTCAAGGAATCGATGCGCACGCGCCACATCCGGCGTCTGCAGCAGGGCGGGTGCAGCATTGAGCTCGGCTTCATTCTCTCCGACCTTCTCACCGGTCTCGAGCGCACGTCCGACCACTGCTCCAATATTGCCGGGTGCGTCATCGACACGGCGCAGCACAATCTCAACCTTCACGAGTCGCTGCGCGCCACGCGTCTTGAGAGCTCCGACTTCATCCGCGAATTTAACCGCTACGCCCGCAAATACGCGCTCCCCGCGTCCGCGGCGGCCACAGACTGACTTTGTACTTTCTCTCACTCCGGCAGCGTCGTTTTGTCCTTGTGACGGCGGCGCTGCTTCTTTTTCGCGGATATTCGACGGGTTTCCCTTGCATTTATTCCCACCTTAATGGTATACTTATAATTAATATGTTTCCAAAGGAAGTGGTTCCCATCGCTATCACAAGTGCCAGTCTGCCCGCCAAACGGCGGATCCTCACCGTATGCGTAAAGCTGTTTCTGGAAAAGGGCTACAAGAGAACGACCGTCGCCGAGATCGTACAGAAGGCGGATGTTTCCAACAGCACGTTCCAGAATATTTTCCGCGCCAAGGACGGCGTGCTCACCGAGCTCGTCGAGTTCATGTTCGACAACCAGTTCGGCATGGCCCGACGCATTACCGACGCGGACCTTCCGCCGGTATTCGTCTACGCCGTGGAGACCGCCATCCAGCTCACGCTCACGGAGCTCAACGAGAACCTGCGTGAGATCTACATCGAAGCCTACACGCAGAACGAAGCCTCGGAGTACATCTTCCGCCAGACGGCGAAGGAGCTGCACGCCATTTTCGGCTCCTACCATCCCGAAATGACCGAGCGCGATTTTTATATTATGGAGCTCGGCTCCGCGGGCATCATGCGCGGGTACATGGCGCATCCCTGCTCGGAGGACTTCCCGCTTGAGGAAAAGCTCGACGCCTTCTTCCGGCTGAGTCTGGGCGGCTACGGCGTCCCGGCGGAGGAGATCGAGCGTGTCGTGCAGAAGATCCGCTCGCTCGACATCCGCGCCATTGCGCAGGGCGTCATGCAGCAGCTCTTCCACGCGCTGGAAATGCGCTACGCCTTTACTCTCGGCACGCCCGAGGCCTGATATATGTAAAGCCTCGCAGAGTTTGCACCTATGGGCGCATGTTCTGCGAGGCTTCTTTGACAGACAAAACCAGCCGGACGAAAGCCTTTGTCCGGCCGGTTTACTTTTACTGCAAGTTTTCGCGGATATAGTCCCCGCAGCGTCTGTATACGGCAAACAGCGACTTGTCACACTCGGGATACAGATAGGCGATCAGCTCGCCGATCTCTCGGAGGAGCTGTGCCGGTTCCTTGCCGCAGGAAGCCCGAAGCTGTTCCGCGCTCACCATTGTCAGCTGGTGCGCCAGCTCGTTCCGGCACTTATTGTTCATGTCTTCGCAGTTTTCCAGCAGCTTCCGGAAGTTTTCCGGTATTCCCGACAGCTCCACCAGGATCCGGTTGCACAGCACGATGTTCACATCGCTCGCCCGCAGACCGCCGGAATAGGACTGCGCAACGCTCCGATATACCTCCGGCAGAGACCGCTCCAGCATTTCCGGAACAAAGCGCGGGCGATCGGTATCCGGACGGCTGACAACTTCATCCAGCCGCAGTCCCATCGGGGCCAGAACCTTTCTCATAAGACGAAGCTGAAGACGCACCACCAGCGGATTCAGCCGGAGGATCATCTCCTCGTATTGCCGCCGGTGCAGACGGTTGAGCAGAACAAGGTATACCTCGCTCACCTCGTCAAAATCGCTTCTCCCAACCGCCGCCCGCCGCGGGTACAGAGAAAATGGCAGTTTGAGATTCTGCGCGCGGTTTCGCGCCGTTTCATAATCCAGCCGGTCCCGCGCTTCAAGATGCCCGACAAGCGCTTTTACCGAGTCCGGCATGCTGTTTTTCATGGCATACACGGCGGCATAATCCCGCTGCTCCAAAAGCGTGAGGATCTGCTCTCTCGCCTGCTGTCTCCGCAGATGCAGCATGGCCGGCACGGTGCAGCGGTCGGGCGCGTCCGGCAGCTCGTCCTCGTTGCATTCCAGCTCGTCCTCCACGCTGTAATCGGCCGCGTTCGTCCGTTCCGATGATCCGGCGGCCCGCTCCGGATTTTTGACCTGTATGCCCACGACGCGCGGAAACCGGACGTCCACCGCGAGCATCGTGAGCACCTGCTTCATCTGCGGTGTTCCGGAGCTCAGATTCAGCAGGAGCTCCGCCTTCGGCGCTTCTTTGGAAAGCGCGCGTATCGCCTCTGTGATCGGCCGACAGACGGCATCCAGATCCGACGGATCTGCCAGATCCGCATGCTGCACCGTGATCTCCGGACGGTAGCCGTCCCAGCGCTCCGCCATAAACGCTTTCACCGCCGCAAGGCGTCCGTCTTTTCTGTCAAGCTCTCTGGCCTCGTCGGAAAGCAGGATCACCGCCTTTTCCGGCCGGTAATGACGCAGAATATGCAGCAGCGGTCCGTCGCGGTAGCCGCGCACCGGGTCGCTTGTTCCCATGCAGCTGAAAAGTACTTTCATTGTTTTCCCCCTCCGGCATCACCCCGCGACGTGCGAACTCCGCGGAAAAACGGTCTGTTTTTCCAGACTTTTTCGCGGTTCGCACCTGCTCTGCAGGCTTTGCCTCGTGTTTCCTGCGTTTTATCTTGTTATGTGTCTTATTTTATGGTATCATTATACATATAAGACAACCACAAAATCAACACTGTTTCGGATTTTATACAGTTTTGCCGAAACAACTCACACCCCCGCAAGGGGACGGAAGTCGTGGAAACTCCCGGATTTATAAAAATCCAGAAACAACTCACACCCCCGCAAGGGGACGGAAACCTTTTCCAGTGCTCCATTGAGTTAAGGTCGAAAGCGAAGAAAAATCTCACACCCCGCAAGGGGACGGAAACAATTCTAAATCTTCTTGTGTGTTGTATTTTCCAGAAATAACTACCCCCCGCAGGGGGACGGAAACTGATTTCCGCACAGGAAACAAATACCTTTCATTATTGAAACAACCCACACCCCGCAAGGGGACGGAATCCCTCCTGTCTAAAGATATACAATGCCCCAAGTCGAAACAACCCACACCCCGCAAGGGGACGGAAACTTGTCCGCCGTGACGGAGAACTCTTTCTTCCATTGAAACAACCCACCCCCCGCAAGGGGACGGAAACTGTCATCTTGGATCATCCTTTCGGTAAATTAGAGAAACAACTCACACCCCGCAAGGGGACGGAAACAGAATAGCGTGGCTAACCTCGTGGTAAAGCATAGAAACAATTCACACCCCGCAAGGGGACGGAAACTCAAACGCCCATTGCCAAACGTACATTATCGATTGAAACAACCCACACCCCGCAAGGGGACACACCAATGCAAAGGAGTGTGAAAGAATTTGCAGAAACAGACCCGGCAGGTCACCTATGGCTGCCTGCTGCACGACATCGGAAAGCTGCTTTACCGCGCCGGCGGAGACAGCGGCACGCACAGCCGGCAGGGCTGGGCGTTTCTCCGGTCGCTGTGGCGGGAGGAGAAAGAAATTCTCCGCTGCGTGCAGCTGCACCACGCCGCCGAGCTGCGCGCCGCGGCGCCGGCGGAGGACGATCTATCCTGGATCGCGTGCGCTGCCGACAATCTCTCCGCCGCGGCGGACCGGCGGGAGGCCGAGGAGGGCGAGGCCGGAACGTTCCGGCGGTATATGCCGCTCGCAAGCGTTTTCACGCATCTCAACGGAGAGCATCCGGATCATTCCATCGCGCCGTATCCACAGGACGGCACGCTCCGCATGCCGGAGCGTCACGCCGCGGCGCTCAGCGCCGAACCGTATCAGGCCGCCGCGGAAGCTCTGCGCCGGAGGCTGGCTGAGCTGCCGCGCGAAGATGCGTGGGTCGATTCGCTGCTCTGCCTGCTGGAGAGCTATACGAGCATGTTTCCCTCAAGCACCTGCGCCGGAGAAAGCCCGGATATATCGCTTTACGACCATTTGAAGACCACGGCGGCCATCGGCGCGTGCATCAGCGAATATCTGCTGAGCTCCGGAGAGAGAAATTATAAAAAGCGGCTCTTTCTGGAAGAGACCGCTTTTCGGAAGGAAAACGCTTTTCTGCTGTATTCGGCGGATATTTCCGGCATACAGAAATTTCTGTACACCGTGGCTTCCGACAAGGCACTCCGCTCTCTCCGCAGCCGGTCGTTCTTTCTGGAGCTGCTCATGGAGCACTATGCGGACGAGCTTCTTCTCGCCTGCGGCGTGAGCCGGACGAATCTGCTTTACAGCGGCGGCGGGCACTGCTACATCCTCCTGCCCAACACCGAGAGCGTCAAGGCGGCGCTGAGCGCGTGGAACCAGCAGTTCAACGCATGGCTTTCCGGGGAGTTCGGCGTTTCGCTCTTTCTCGCGCACGGCTGGACAGAATGCAGCGGGAACGACCTGACCAACACGCCGGCGGAGGACGCGCCCTACAAGGCCATGTTCCGCCGCGTTTCCGCCGCCGTCTCCCGCCACAAAATGCACCGGTACAGCGCCGGCGATCTCCGGCGGCTGAACCGGCCGACGCCCGCCTCGGGGCGCGAATGCAAAGTGTGCGGGCGGACGGACGATCTGATCGACGGGCGCTGCCCGTGGTGTCGTCTTTTTGCGGCGCTTTCCGAAAAGATCCAGACGAAAGACGTGTATTTCGTCGGAACAGGCGAAGACGCGGAGCATGACTTTGCTCTTCCAACGCCGGACGGGTACGCGTACATTCTGCTGATCGACGAAAAAACGGCCCGTCTCCGTCTGGACAGCGGAGCGGCCGTGCGCAGGATCTATTCCAAAAACCGGGCGTTCACCGGCCTTCGGTACAGCACGCGGCTGTACGTCGGCGATTATGCTTTCAGCAATCGGATGGACGAGCTGGCGCAGAACGCTTCCGGCGTGCGCCGTCTCGGCGTATGCCGTATGGACGTGGACGATCTCGGCCGCAGCTTCGTTTCCGGCTATGAACGCCCCGGCCGCGCAACGGCGGCGGAGACGCAGCACTATGTAACCATTTCGCGCACCGCGGCCTTCTCGCGGCAGATGTCACTGTTTTTTAAGTGCTACATCAACGACGTTCTCTCCGGAAAACACGGCGGGAAGCGGCCACTGGCCGTCACGATCGTTTACTCGGGCGGCGACGACGTTTTCCTCGTCGGCGCATGGAACGACACGCTGGAGGCGTGCCTCCGCATCCGCGCCGCCCTCCGGCAGTTTTCCTGCGGCTCGCTCACGATCAGCGGCGGCCTCTGCGTGACGGACGACAGTTATCCGATCCGTCTGGCCGCCGAACGCGCCGGTGAGCTCGAAGACCGGGCAAAAGGCGAGCCGGGGAAGGACGCCATAGCGCTCTTTGACCCGTTTCTGGAGCATACATACCACTGGGAGGAATTTTCTGAAAACGTGCTCGGCACGAAATGCGCCCTGCTGACCCGGTTCTTCTGTTCCGACGATGCCGCGCGCGGGAATTCCTTCCTTTACCGGATCGTTGATCTTCTTCGCTCGGCGGAGCGGGATGGAAAGCTCGCGCTGGCCCGCTATGCGTATCTTCTGGCGAGGCTCGCGCCGCCAGTATCCTCACCGGCGTATCGGGGCTATAAAGAGTTTTCGGAGAAGATGTATGCGTGGGCGCTTGACGCCGCGCAGCGAAAGCAGCTGATCACCGCGATCTATATTCACGTTTATGAGAACCGAGAGGGGGATACGGAATAATGGCATACAACAATAACCGAAGCTATGGCGGCTACGGCGGCAGCGGCACCCGCCAATACAACGATCCGGGCCGCGGCACGCCGCGGCAGGATTACAGCCGTCCCGCTCCGCCGCCGGAGATCCGGCCGGAGACGCTGCCGAAGGACTATGTGGATCAGGCCGAGAAGATCATGGGTGAGATCAGCCAGCAGCGCGAGAAGATCACCACGAGCAAGATCCGAAACCTTCTGAGTCTTGTCAGCGATATTTATAATGTTGAAAAGCTGCGCACCGCCGAGAAAGAGCTGCTGCCGGACAGCGCGGCAAAGCTCGGCATGATGCGCGTGCGCACGGCATACGAAGCCGGACGCGACAGCGCAGTCAAAAACTTTGTGGAGCAGACGAAGCTCCTGCAATACATCAAAGGCATCAGGCTCGACCGCAAGGCGTTTCTGAACTTTGCACACTATATGGAAGCGCTGGTCGCGTACCATCGTTATTACGGCGGAAAGGATTGAGAGAGATGTACGGAAAAATTCTTTTAAAATGCGATCTTGTTGTTCTCACCGGCATGCACATTGGTGGATCGAGCACCTTTTCCGCGATCGGCGCCGTCGATAAGCCGGTCGTGCGCGATGCGCGCACCGGTCTGCCGATCGTTCCGGGCAGCAGTCTCAAAGGGAAGCTCCGCACACTGCTGGCCAGAAGTCTCAGCCGCGATATCGAGAATATGCCGGTTTATGATAAGGACGATCCGGCCATCCGCCGTCTGTTCGGCAGCGCAGAGCCGCCGGTCGCTGCGCGTCTGCAGTTTTCCGACTGTTTTATCCGCAATGAGGAAGAGTTCTCCGCTGTTGGCGTTACCGAGGTGAAATTTGAAAACGCCATCAACCGTCAAAATGCCGTCGCCAATCCCCGGCAGATCGAGCGTGTGAATCCCGGCGTCTGCTTCGGCGTGAACATCGTTTACGAGGTATGCGATCCCGAAACGCTTCTTGACGATATGACGCTTCTGGCCAAGGGCTTTCGTCTGCTGCAGCTTGACTATCTCGGCGGCCACGGGTCGCGCGGGAGCGGGCGCGTGAGCTTCCGGAATTTCCGCTTCACTCCCATGGACACAGCGACGGATATCTCGGCGCTGAAGCAGCTCTTCGCTGAGGTCGAAAACTATGAGCTATTTGCTGTTTAAGCTCGCTTTTGACGCGCCGGTCCACTTTGGCCCGTCGGACAGCGCGCTTTCCCTGTACACCTCCGAGGACTTTTTCCGCGCGGACACACTGTTTTCCGCTCTGTGCCATACGGCGGGCGATGAGCTGGACCGCCTTGTGAAGAGCGTCCAGAACGATTGCCTGCGTTTCAGCGACGCCATGCCCTGGCGCGGGGATACGCTCTTTCTTCCGAAGCCATGCTTCTCCGCGGAAAGCGCTTCGGACATCTCTCCGGAGCTGCGCAAGAAAGTAAAAAAACTGAAATGGACCCCCGTTTCCGCCATGAACGCGTTCACCGCCTCGCTGCGAGGCGAAGAGACGTTCATCCCGCAGGACGATGACCGCTTCGGCCGCCTTGTGGAGCGCACGCGCGCAGCCGTTTCTGACAGTGAGGACGCTGTTCCCTATCAGGTCGGCGCGTTTCGCTTTGATGATGACTGCGGTCTCTGGTTTATCGCCGAATGCCGGGAAGAGGATGCGTCATGGTTGGAGCATCTGGTAACTATGCTCGGATTTTCCGGCATCGGCGGAAAAACCAGTTCCGGCTTCGGTGCCTTTCATCTGGACGATCTGGTTTATCTGGATGATCCGTTTGACGACGAGACCGAATGGCTCTCGTCCGCGCTGCACACGGATGCTGACCGCTATCTGCTTCTCACGAGCTGCCTACCTGCGGAAAGCGAGCTGGATGCGGTCATCCCTTCGGCGTCCTTTCAGCTTGTCCGCCGCGGCGGATTCGTCCAGTCGGACTCCTATGCTGCCGCACCGCAAAAGAAGCAGACGCAGTATTTTCTCTCGTCCGGCGCAGTCGTCGGCAAACGCTTCAACGGCGGTCTTTTTGATGTCGGCCAGCATGGGAACCATCCGGTTTATCGCTATTCGCGGCCGATCTTTCTGGGGGTGGATCTATGATACGCAGCGAGCACCTCGACGTATACGACGTCCGGCTGACAACCCGCGCGCCGCTTTTCATCGGCAGCGGAAAGAGCTATGTCAAAAAGGAATACGTCTTTCTCTCTCCGAGGGTCACCCGCTCCCCGCAGGCCAGGGTCCTGCTGCTGGATGAGCACCGGCTGTTTCGGCTCCTTGTCGAGCGAAACCGGATCGACCAATACGAAACGTTTATGCTTGGAGCGCAGACGGATCTGTATCAGTTTCTCACCGCGGACTGTCGTCTCACCCTGCAGGAGATCCTCTCACTTTCCCGCTGCACCATTGATACCGGCGATGCGCTGGACGCTTCCCATTCGCTGAAAGAGATTTTCGCCTTTGTCCGCGACGGAAACGATTGTGTATATGTCCCCGGCAGCAGTCTCAAGGGCGCGATCCGGACCGCCTTTTTAACAGACGCCGTTCTGCGGGAAGGTCCGGAAGGCCATACCGCGGCCCGGCTTCACAGCAAAGGCTTTGAGGGGGACTATATAAACACGCTCTCGCTCAAAAAAGACCGCGACGGGGTCGCCGTCAACGACGCCGTCAACAGCATGTTCCAGGGGATCCGTCTTTCGGACAGTCTGCCGGTATCGGACGAAGCTATGATGCTGGCCGGGAAGGTCGATGCGGACATACACGGAGAAACACACCGCATCAATCTCTGCCGTGAGTGTATCCGTCCCGGAACCGAGCTGCGGTTCAAGCTGACGCTGGATCGTTCTGTCGTTGATCCGGCGATCACCGGCGAAAGTCTTTTGGGCGCCATCCGCCGATTTGACAGATTCTATGAAAGCTGCTGGCTGAAGCATTTCACACCACCGCGGAACGCTGCCGATGTATCCTATCAGGATGCGCTCCTGCTCGGCGGCGGAGCCGGTTATCCCACGAAGACACTAACATATCCCTATCTGGGAGAGTCGGCTGCTCTGGACGAAGTGATCAGCGTTCTTTCGCAGATCCGCGCTTTTCAAAAGCACCGCCACGACCGCGACAGAGAAATCGGCATATCGCCCCGTACCATGAAATATGCGCAGTATCGCGGAAAATTGTACCCTTACGGCCTGTGTGAGGTGAGCATTTCTTGATCTCCCAGTATAATTTCACGGTCGCCTCGACCGACGGTACGCCGGTTTTCAGCAGCCAGGCCTACCGGCTGTATGCGTGGCTCCTCTCCTCTTTAAGCCCCAGCCACGCCGACGCGCTCCATGCGCAGGGCGAACATCCCATATCGCAGTTTCTGCGATACGATCCTTCTGCAAAGACGACGGTCTGGTCTGTCTCTCTTCTCAATGAAATGGCGCACGACCTCTTTGCGCCAATTCTGGATACGGCCGAAACCGTTTCGCTCCACCACGGCACGATCCTCCTGCAGACAAAAACGCACAGCGCCGTAAAGGATGCGCACGATCTGATACTCGAAAGCCGCCGGCGGGATGTGTCCCGCACGACCATCCTCTTTCACTCCCCCGCCTCCTTTAAGCAGGCAAAGCGGTATGTCATTTTTCCGCAGGAACGGCTGATCGTTCAAAGCCTTATAAACCAATGGAATCGGTTTGTCCCCGAATATCCGTTGGACGATCCCGACGCCTTTCAAATGCTGGCGGACGGGCTGCGCATTTCGGACTATGCGCTTCGCTCGACCGGCTTCCGGTTAAAGGAAACAGTGATCCCCGGCTTCACTGGCCGCCTGACGATCCGTTCTCTGCTCTCCCCTCCGCTTGCGGAATTATGGAGCACACTTTTATCGTGGGCGGAGTATTCCGGCATCGGAATCAAAACAACGCTTGGCATGGGCGGCGTATCCATCGATACGCAGCAGCAGGATGCAGCCGGCGGCTGAATCGCCAATATTGATATCATTATGTAAACTGCCAGCATATCGCAGCGTGCGATATGCTGGCGGTTTGTTACCAGCGGATATTCAGCTCCTGCTTGGCCGATTCGAGCCAGAGCGCCGAGGAGCGTCCGTCCGCGTCGAGACTGACTCCGACGGAGCATCCGCCGAGCCACGTTCCGTCGGAGCGCTTTATATACTCCGCGTAGCCGTAATTTGCCGTGTCATCGGAAACAAGACCGACGAGCCAGACGTGCGTATTGCCGTCCGTGTCCGTGTAGTCATAGCGGAACGCCTTCGTCGGCGAGAGCTCGCCGGTGATATCGATCGACTCGTTATTGACGATGAAGATCATCCTGCCGCCGCGCTGCACGACCGGTGGCGTCAGATTTTCCGTGTGGAGACGCACCTCGTTGTAGCTTTCGCCGTTTTCGTCAATGCCGGTTGTGACCTCCATATTATTCCCCCAGCCGAAAATATGGCCGAGGATCAGTCCGCCGCGGGCATACGCTGTCACGGCAAGGCCGAGCGCCAGCACCGTGCAGGCGCAGACGAGCACGAGCCGCCGTCCCGGGCGGAAGGTTTTCCGCTCCGCCCCTTTTTCCGCCGTCAGCGAAACGGTATCCGGCGCGTGCAGCGCGCCGAACGCCTGTTTATAAAGTTCTCCGTTATTCATCCGTCCAAACCTCCTGTAACGCTTCTTTCAGCAGTCTGCGCCCCCGGGAAAGGCGCACCTTTACGTTTGCTTCCGTAATGCGCAGTATCCCGGCGATCTCCCGCACCGAGTAGTCCTCATAGTAAAAGAGATGGATCACGATCCGGTACTTTTCCGGCAGCTTCATGACCTTTTCAAACAGGTCGCCCGCCTCCGGCGACGGAAAGGCGAGCGTTTCCGCATAATCCTCCAGCGATACGCCCCTGCGCCGCCAGAAGGACATCGTCACATTTTTCGCCTTGTTGATCGCCACACGGAGCAGCCATGCGCGGATATGCTGCTCGTCGGCAAACTGCGTGTTTGTCGTGTGGTAGCGGATAAACGTATCCTGAACAACGTCCTCCGCATCCGCAGCGTTCGCGCAGACATTGAACGCCGCGGAAAAGATACTGTCCTTATACTTTTCCACGACCACGCTTGTCTCTGTTTTCATGCATGATTCCTCTTTCTGAAAGGCCCTTCATCAATAAAACAATCGAAGCATGCCAAAGGTTACAAACGGATTATACAGCAAATGTCCCGAAGAGGATTCTTCGGGACATTTAGTTTACATAATTATGCTTCAGCCTTTGAGTCCGCCGGCCTGCAATCCGGAGACGAAGTATTTCTGGCAGAGGATGAACACGATGAGCACCGGCACGAGGCTCGCCACGGACATGGCGAACACATAGCCCCACTGCGTGAACTGGTGCTGGCCGAAAAAGCCGGAGATGGCGATGGGCAGCGTGCGCTTGGCGTTATCGTTGATGACGGTCATGGCCCAGGTGAATTCCTCCCACGCGGTGAGGAAGTTAAATATGCTCACCGACGCGATAGCGGGACTGGCGAGCGGCAATATGATGCGGAAGAACACCGTGAATACGCTCCCGCCGTCGGCGTACGCCGCCTCGTCAAACTCGCGCGGGATGCTCTCGATGTAGCTTTTGATCATAAACGTGGAAAACGGGATGACCCACGCGACATAGAACGGGATGAGCCCCGCGAGGCTGTTCGTGATGCCGAAAAACGACGCGAGCTGAAACTGCGGGATGATGAGCGTCGTGCCGGGGATGATCATCATGCCGATGACGAGCGCGAAAAGGAGCTTTTTCCCCGGAAACTCAAACCGCGCGAGACAGTACGCGAGCGCCGAGGCGATGATCGCCGCAAGGACGATCGTAATGATTGCCACGACGACGCTGTTGATGAAGTTGAGATAGAATTTCTCCTGCGCGAAGATGTACCGGTAGTTTTCCAGCGTGATCTCGCTGAGCTTCGGGAAAAAGTGCGGCGGAAACTCATAGAGCGCGCCGTTCGGCCGGAGCGACGTGGAGAGCATGTAGATCATCGGCATGACCGACACCGCGCCGCCCAGAAGAAGGAGAATGTATCGGAGCGCGAGACTCCAGCGGTTTTTTCTGCTTTTCATGCCTCTCCCCTCCCTCAGTCGTTCTGGCGCTTCATGGCGCGGAACTGCAGGAACGCCAGGATCATCAGCGTGACGGCCACGATGAAGCTCAGCGCCGCGGCGTAGCCGAACTCGCCGGTGCTGAACGCCTTATAATACATCCACGTGAGCACCGTGTCCGTCTGGTGCATGGGCTTGCCGTCGGTGATCATTTTGATGGACGTGAACACGTTGAAGCCGCCGATCGTGAGCATGACGAGCGCGAAGAGGATCGTCGGGCGGATGCTCGGGAGCGTGATGTACCAGAACTTTTTCCATCCGGTGCAGCCGTCCACGTCCGCCGCTTCGTAAAGCTCCGCCGGCACGGACTGGAGCGCCGCGAGAAACACCACAAGGTTCCAGCCCACGCCCTTCCAGATGCCGAGCAGCATGGCGACCGTGAGCCCGCCCCAGCGGGTATTCAACCACGGGACATAGTCCTTCGTAAGATGCAGCACGTTGCAGAGGAAATAGTTGAGCATGCCCTCGGTGTTGAATATGTACCGGAATACGAGCGAAACAATGACCCACGATGTGATGACCGGGATATAGTAGATGACCCGGAACGTCACCTGAAAGCGCGGGATGGAGTGGATGAGCACCGCCGCGAGAAGGCCGAGCGCCATCTGTCCCGGCACGGTGACGAGCGTATAGATGAGCGTATTTTCAAAGGCGACGAAAAACGTCTCATCGCTCAGCACCGCCTTATAGTTCTCAAACCCGGCAAAGCTCTTTTGAAATACCGACCCGAGATCCCAGCGCAGAAAGCTCATAACGAAGAGCTTTACGATCGGATAGACCGTAAAGAGCACAAAAACGATGATCCCCGGCACGAGCAGCGCCGCGAACTGGGCTTTATTTCTGCCGGAACGCAGCATCATGGCCATCCCTCCCCTGCGGAATACGGTCGCCCCGCCGCCAGACGCGGCGGGGCATGATAAAACTGTTGCGGAATACGAAGGATTATGCTAAATTTAGGCAAGCAGGCCGTCGATCGTGACCGCCAGCGCGTCGAGCGTTTCCTTCACGTCCGCGCCGTTGACGAGGATCTTCGTCATGGCGGTCGTGAGCTCGTTGTCGATCTCGGACCACGAAGCGACCGCGGGGCGGGCCTTCGCCGTGGTGATGGCCTCAAGGAACGGAGCGAAGGAAGCATTCTTCACGGTTTCGCTCTCGAGCGCCGTCTTGTTCACGGGGATCTGGCCGCACTTGGCCATCTCTTCCTCGGCAAACGGGCTCGTCATAAACTGCATGAACTTCCACGCGGCGTCCTTGTGGGAGCCGTTGAACATTGCGATATCCTCGCCGCCGAGCACGGAGATCGATCCGGCTTCCCCGGCGGGCAGCTGGCAGTTGCCGTAAGCCATGTCGGGATAGGCGCCCGCAAGCTCCGCGGTCTTCCACGGGCCTTCGAGAAGGAAGATATACCGGCCGGTGCCGAAGCCGTCGGTCATCGGGATATCACCGCTGTTGTAGCCGGAAAGCTCGCCGTTCTTCGCCATATCCGCGAGCATCTGCACGGCAGCGATCGTCTTTTCGCTGTTGATGTAGCCGCTGGCCTTGGTATTGTCCTCGTTCGTGATCTCGCCGCCGTTCGACCAGATGTACGGCAGGACGTTCCATCCGGCGAGCGCGGGCTCGTTGAGACCCCAAACCGTCTGTCCGGCGCTGTTCTTCCCGGAGACCGCCGCGACTGCCTTCACAAATTCGTCCATCGTCGCGGGAACGGCGACGCCGGCCTCTTCGAGAGCCTTTTCGTTATAGAAGAGGATCTTCGTATTGGTGTTGAGCGCCATCGCGTAGTAGTGTCCGGAGACGAAGCCGGTGCTCATGGCGCTCTCCAGCAGATCGGCGGTGACGGAATCAAAATCGGCCATTTCCTCGTCGAGCGCGGTGAGAATGCCCATCTTCTGGAATTCGGGCACCCACGCGATATCCAGACGCGCCACATCCGGCAGCGTGTTGGACTGCGCGCTGATGAGGATCTTATCATGGAGGTCCGCCCACTCGTGCGAGACGGCGTTGACCTTGATCCCGGGATTCTCTTCCTCAAATCGGGGGATGAGAACATTCATAAGAGTTTCGTTCTCCGCCGACTGGGCGCTGTAGTGATGCCAGAAGTTGATCGTAACGGGTTCTGTTTCTGCGCTGCCTGCCGCCGGTTTTCCGGTGGTCTCCGCCGGCGGAACGGGGCTGGTGCTCGGCGCTTCGTTCGATCCGCACGCAGTGAATGCCGCTAACATCATTGCTGCGAGAAGGAGAAGCGCCAGCATTTTCATGGTAGACTTCTTCATTTTCGTCCCTTCGCTTTCTTCTGATATATTTCCGCGGAGCACGGCGCAAGATCAACGGTGATCCCGCCGCTTTCCGAGGATACAGGTTTTCTGCCGCTGATGCGGGGCGTCCACGTCCCCTCGGCGGCGATTTTCGTTTTCACCGGCTCGCTCCCGGCGTTGAGGACGACAAGGCTTTCGTCCTCAACGCACGTCCGGCGAAAGGCGTACACGTTGGAGGCATCGTCGCAAAGGCACGTGCGGAAGTCCCCGCGGAGGAGGGACGGTGACTCCCGCCGTATGCCGATGAGTTTCCTGTAAAGGGCGAGAAGCTCTTTATCCTGCTTCTCCTCGTCCCACTCCATGGCGAGACGGCAGTCCGGGTCGTTGCCGCCGGAGAGCCCGATCTCGTCGCCGTAGAACACCGCGGGACAGCCGGGGAACGTCATCTGCAGCGCCGCGGCAAGCGCGTGCCGCCGCTTGTCGCGGCAGAGCCAGCGGAAGCGCTCGGTATCGTGGCTGTCGAGCGGGTTATAGAGCCGCAGCGCCGTTTCCCACGGATAGAGCGAGAGCATCCGGTTGAGCCGGTGATCGAGCTCCGCGGGCGATATCCGATCCTTTGCGAGCCAGTCCGCGGCGGCGTCCCGGAAGAGATAGTTCATCGCGCTGTCGAGCCGGTCGGGGGCGAGCAGCCGGTGCGCGTCCGCCCACGTTTCGCCGAGCAGGAGCGCTTCCGGGTTTTCCTTTTTGATCGCGTCGGAGAAATGCTCCCAGAACTGCGTGGGCGCTTCGTCCGCCACATCCAGCCGCCAGCCGTCGATGTGAAAGTTGCGTATCCAGTACTTGCCGACCGTGATAAAGTAATCCCTCGCTCCGGCGTCTGCCAGATTGATCTTCGGCATCCATTTGTAGTGGCCGACGCAGTCGTAATTTTCCAGCTTCTCGTTCACCGGGAAGCTCTGCGGGAAAAACCAGGAGGCATAGCCGGAGCTTTCGCCGTTTCGCACCACATCCTGAAACGGCGGCCAGTAGTACCCGCAGTGGTTGAATACGCCGTCGAGCAGCACCCGCATCCCGAGCTTGTGGGCCGTGCGGACAAGCTCCGCGAGATCGTCCTTCGTGCCGAAGGCGGGGTCGATGTCGAAATAATCCACGGTGTCGTACTTGTGGTTGGACGGAGCTTTGAATATGGGCGTGAGATACAGGCACGTTGCGCCGAGATCGCGGATGTACCCGAGCTTTTCGATGATACCGCGAAGATCGCCGCCCTGGAAATTCTCCCGCGTCGGCGGCGCGCCCCAGCGCTCCGCGCCGGGCGGATCGTTTGACGCCTCGCCGTTTCGGAAGCGTTCGGGGAAGATCTGGTAATACACCTGCTCCGATGCCCAGTCCGGCGCGCGGAACGCATCCGTCGGGTTCGGCCAGAGGAATTCAAAAAAGTTTTCCCCGTCATCCGGCGCCGAAAAGCCATTTTTGCCAAGCCGGACGGTCTCGCCGCCGCTTCGGAAGAGCAGGGCATAGCGCGTGTAGGCGGAGATGCCGTCCGTTTGGATAACCGCCCGGTAATGATCGAGATACGCATCGCGCAGCTCCCGCTTCACGGGTATGCGGCAGCTCGACCGCTCCGTTTCATACCGCGGCCACCAGACGAGCGTGACGCTATCCATGTCACCCCGGGCGGTGCTCAGCGAGACGGTCAGTTCGTTTCTGCCGCGGGGGTATATGTGGTCTTCGGTGTTGCGAAATCGGATCGCCGCAAGATTCAACGGCAGCGCCTCCCCTCTTTATTTTTTCATGGTGGAGCCGCGCTCGATCACCTTCGTCGTGATCTGCGACCGGCTCGCGCCGAAATCGGGCTTTTCCATCTGCCGGAACAGCGTTTCGGCGGCGATCCGTCCGAGTTCAAACGTATCGACATCCACCGCGGAGATCGGAAGCTCCGCCATTTCCGTGACCTCGGTATTGTCAAAGCACAATATGCCGAGCCCTTCGGGAACGCGGATGCCGAGCTCTCTCGCGCCGCGCAGCGCGGCGAGCGCCATTTTATCGTCGCAGCAGATCACTGCATCGGGCGCAGCGGCGCTCGTAAAGAGCGTTTTGAGATAGAGCTTCGTTTCGTCGAATGCCGCAGCGGGGCTGACACGGTAGACCGGGTCGGGCGTCAATCCGGCGCGGGTGAGCTCCGCGCGGTAGCCATCGAGACGGTCGCGCGTGAAAAGCTCCTTATCCCCGCGCGTGAGAAAGCCGATGCGCCGGTAGCCCTTGCCGAGAAGATACCGCACGGAGGCCGCACCCGCCTGTTCGTTGGAGATATCCACCCAGCTCAGACGGCTGCCCGCATTCTTTACACGCCCCAGGACAACGAACGGAAAGGACATCTCCTCCACGAGCTTCACGATCGAGCTCTGGAGCAGCGACACGGGAAGCACAAGACCGTCGATCTTCTTGCTCAATATCAGCTTTTCGAGCGAGCCCATACCGCCGCGCTCGTCGTTCGCGCTCGTGATGATGAAGTTGTAGCTCTTTCGGTGCGCCGCCGTTTCAATGCCGAAAACGGTGTTGTTGAAAAAGCGGTTGGCGTAGGAGCGCGTGTCGGAAACGTTGACGGCGATGGCGATCGCGCGGGCGCTGCCGCTGGCAAAGCTGCGGGCAATATCGTTGGGGACGTATTTCAGTTCCTCCATCGCGCGGTAGATGCGCTCGGTCGTTTCCCCGGAGATCGGCGCGGATTTGTTGATGACGCGCGACACCGTAGACGCCGAAACACCGGCCAGCTTCGCCACATCCCGTATGGTAGCAGACATGGTTCGCCCTCCTTCCCGCATTTATGCAACCGTTTGCATATCTGGCCGCAAAGCGCCCTTTTTCCGCCGGAAAACGATGGTGTATCTCCGGAAATTCAAAGAAAAAAGGTCATGCAACCGTGTGCATTCTCATGCTATCACAGGGGCAAAAGAGCGTCAACGCTGTTGCATGAATGTTGCACGCGGCCCAAAAGGTTCGGCAGTTCCGCTAATTTTTCCGCCGTATTTTATGGCAATCCGCCATCTCCCGGATACGCAAAGCGGCAGAGCCATGGCGTCCATGGCTCTGCCGCTTTTATGTGCTGCGATATCCTGTTCTTATAAATACCGGCCGGTGATGCTGTTTTCGTCGGCACGGATCTCCTGCGGCGTTCCGACCGCCACGATGCGTCCGCCCGCGTCACCGCCGCCGGGCCCCATGTCAATAACATAATCCGCGTTGCGGATCACATCGAGATCGTGCTCGATGACGATAACGGTCGCGCCGTTATCGAGCAGCGCCTGAAAAACGCCGAGCAGCACCCGAACATCGAGCGGGTGCAGACCGATGGACGGTTCGTCGAACACGAAAACGGAATCCGTCTGCGTTTTGCCGATCTCGCTGGCCAGCTTCAGCCGCTGCGCCTCGCCGCCGGAGAGACTGGGTGTTTCCTCGCCCAGCGTGAGATAGCCAAGGCCCAGCTGCCGGAGAATGCCCAGCTTCTGGCAGACGGCTTTTCGGTCTTTGCAAAATTCCATGGCGCTGTTCACGTCCATGTCCATGAGCTCCGGCAGCGACGCGCTCGCCCCCGCCTTATTCGTGAGCTTTACATCGTAGGCCTTGCGGGCATACCGTGAGCCGCGGCAGTCCGGACATGGGATATTTACGTCCGGCAGGAATTGAACGTCCAGACTGACAACGCCCGTTCCGTCGCATCCGGGGCAGCGCAGGGCGCCGGTGTTATAGGAAAAGTCACTCGCCTTATAGCCGCGATCCTTTGCGTCGGCAGACTGCGCGTAGAGCCTGCGCAGCTCGTCGTGTATGCCCGCGTAGGTGGCAACCGTGGAGCGGACGTTGATCCCGATGGGCGCGGCATCGATGAGCTTAACGTGCGCGATGCCCTCCGCACCGATGGTGCGGATGTGCTCCGGCAGCGTCTTGCCGCCGATGTGCGCATCCAGCGCGGGGACGAGGCTTTCCAGCACCATCGTTGTCTTGCCGGAGCCGGATACGCCGGTAACGACGGTGAGCCGCCCCTTGGGGATACGCACCTCCAGCGGCTTCACGGTATGGATCGGCGCGGTCGAAAGATGAATGACGCCGTTGGCAAAGAGCTCCTCTTTCCCCGCACAGCTTCGCAGCTTTGTTTCCGCCGTCCCGGAGAGGAACGGTCCGATCTGGGAGACGGGGTTTTTTTCGATCGCGGGGATCGTCCCCTCGGCAATGACATAGCCGCCCTTCGCGCCGGCCTCGGGACCCATTTCCACGATCCAGTCCGCTTCCTTCAAAATCTGCGTGTCGTGGTCAACGAGGATCACGGAGTTTCCGTCCGCCACGAGATCATGCATCACGCCGGTCAGCCCCACGATGTTCGAGGGATGCAGCCCGATGGACGGCTCGTCCAGCACATACAAAACGCCGGTCGTGCGGTTGCGCACGGCGCGGGCCAGCTGCATCCGCTGCCTCTCGCCGGTGGAGAGCGTGGACGCCGAGCGATCCAGCGTCAGATAGCCAAGCCCCAGATCCATCAGCCGCTTTGCCGTGCTCTCGAACGCTTCGCAGATGCTCTCCGCCATGGGCCGCATCTCCTCCGGCAGACTGCCGGGGACGTTCTGCACCCAGTTTATAAGCTCAGAGAGCGTCATGGCGCAGGCTTCGTCCAGAGAGATGCCCCGCAGCCTCGGCGCGCGGGCGGCAGCGGAAAGGCGCGTGCCGCCGCAGTCCGGGCAGACGCTCTCTTTCAGAAACTTCTCCACGCGCTTCATGCCCTTTTCGTCCTTTACCTTGGAAAGGGCATTTTCCACGGTGTAGACGGCGTTGAAATACGTGAAATCCAGATCGCCGGCCTGTCCGGTGTTTTTATTATGGTAGAAGATATGCTTCTTCTCCGCCGGGCCGTGGAACACGATGTCCTTTTCTTTTTCCGTCAGCTCCCGGAACGGCACGTCCGTGCGCACGCCCATTTCGCGGCAGATGTCCGTCATCAGCGACCACATCAGGCTGTTCCACGGGGCGACCGCGCCCTCGTCGATGGTAAGAGACTCGTCCGGCACGAGCGATGCCATGTCCACAGCATGCACCGTTCCCGTGCCGCCGCACCTCTGGCAGGCTCCCTGCGAATTGAACGCCAATTCCTCGGCGGACGGTGCGTAAAAATGCGCGCCGCACTCCGGGCAGACGAGCTCCTTGCCCGCGGCGACGAGCAGAGAGGGCGGTACATAGTGTCCGTTCGGGCAGCGGTGGCTGGCAAGACGGGAATACATGAGACGCAGGCTGTTCAAAAGCTCCGTCCCTGTGCCGAAGGTGCTGCGGATGCCCGGCACGCCGGGGCGCTGATGCAGCGCCAGTGCCGCGGGAACATACAGCACCTCGTCCACGCTGGCTTTGGACGCCTGCGTCATGCGGCGGCGGGTGTAGGTGGAGAGCGCCTCGAGATAGCGGCGGGAGCCCTCCGCATACAGCACACCGAGCGAGAGCGACGACTTGCCGGACCCGGACACGCCCGCAATGCCGACGATCTTCCCGAGCGGGATGTCAACGTCAATATTCTTGAGATTATGGACTTTCGCCCCGCGGATCAGCATTTTATCGATCATGGTTTTTACTCCGGTTTTATGCTTTTTCTGTTTCTTTTGGGATTTCGGCAAATTCTTCTCAAAAAAGCTGCCGCTTGTCATTGTACCATGACGCCGCCGGAAAGAACAGGCATTTTTTATCGAAAGAGTTTCTCCCCCTCCTGCCGCCTGTTTTCAGGGAAAGACCCGCGTGTTGGAATTGTTAATTTTTAAAAACACCTCTTGCAATCTGCATGTATCCTGCTAAAATATGCGTAGCTTGCTACATAAATCAGGAGGTGAGGAAATGGTCACGTTTGGCCGCGTCTTCCGCAGTCTGGACTGTGCACTGAGACGGCGCATGGACCAGGCTCTTTCGGGGATGGATCTGACCTTTTCGCAGGGGCACATCATGGGGTATCTTGCTCACTGCGATACGCCGCCCTGCGCCAAGGACATTGAAGACCGGTTTCATTTAAGCCACCCCACCGTATCCGGGCTGCTGTCCCGTCTGGAAAAGAAGGAATTCATCGCCATGTGGGAGGATCCCGACGACCGGCGGCGAAAACTGATTTACATTTTACCCAAAGGCCGGCAGTGCAATGAGACCATGGCCGCCGTGATACAAAACGGCGATAAGAAGCTTCTGGAGGGCTTCACTCCGGAGGAAACGGCGCAGTTCCTGAATTTTCTTTTTCGGGCACTGCACAATGTGTCTCCGGATTTTGATCCGAAAAAGGAGGAATCTCAAGAATGATAAAACGTTTCGCCCAGTGCCTGCGCGAGTATAAGTGGACGGCGCTGGTCAGCCCCGTCTGTATGATCGGCGAGGTCGCCATGGAGGTAACGATCCCTCTGGTCATGGCAGATCTCTATGACTACGGCATCGCCATGAGCAATATGACCGTTGTCTGGCAGAAGGCCCTGCAGCTGCTGCTGTGCGCGCTGGCGTCCCTGCTTTTCGGCTGCCTGTCCGCAGACTATGCGTCCAAGGCCGCCACCGGCTTTGCGAGGAATGTGCGCCACGACATGTATTACCGTGTGCAGGATTTCAGCTTTTCCAACATCGACAAGTTCTCTTCGGCCTCGATCGTCACAAGGCTGACCTCCGATGTCGCCACCATTCAAATGGCATTCCAGATGATGATCCGCATGGCCATCCGCTGCCCGATGATGCTCATTCTCGCAACGGTATCCTCCCTGCGCATCAGCCCGAAGCTCAGCACCGTATACTTCATCGCCATCCCGCTTCTGGCGCTTGTATTGCTGGGCATCATTCCTCTGGTTTTCAGGATCTTCGATCGGGTATTCAAGACCTATGACCGGCTGAACACCGTTGTGCAGGAAAATGTTCACGGCATCCGGGTCGTCAAGAGCTTTGTTCGGGAGGACAAGGAAGTCAGCAAGTTTGAGGCCATTTCCAAGGCCATCTACGATGATTTCTGCAAAGCGGAGCACATTCTGGCGGTCAACGCTCCGGCCATGCAGATCTGCGTATATTCCTGTATCCTTGTCATTTCCTGGGTGGGTGCCAAGATGGTGGTCGCCTCCGGCAACAACGCGGCGCTGGGGCTGACCACCGGCGAGCTCAGCTCCATGTTTACCTATACCACCCAGATCCTCAGCAGTCTGATGATGCTTTCCATGGTTTTCGTTATGGTCACCATGGCGCAGGCTCCCCTGCGCCGCTGCTATGAGATCCTGACGGAGAAACCGGATCTGACCTCTCCCGAAAACGCCGTCCGTGATGTGCCCGACGGCTCCATCGACTTTGAAAATGTCTCCTTCCGCTACTCGCAGAAGGCCAAGCGGCCCGCGCTGCAGGACGTGGATCTGCACATCCCCAGCGGCTCCACCGTCGGCATACTGGGCGCTACCGGTTCCTCCAAGAGCACGCTGGTGCAGCTGATCCCCCGATTGTACGATGCGACCGAGGGAAGCGTCCGGGTCGGCGGCATAGATGTAAAGGATTACGATCTGGAGGTCCTCCGGGACAACGTGGCTATGGTTTTGCAGAAGAACACGCTGTTCTCCGGCTCCATCAAGGAAAATCTGCGCTGGGGCAATGCCGGCGCCACGGACGAGGAACTGGTTCACGCCTGCAAGCTGGCCTGCGCCGATGAATTCATCACCGGCTTCCCCAACGGCTACGATACCCATATCGAGCAGGGCGGCAGCAACGTTTCCGGCGGTCAGAAGCAGCGCCTGTGCATCGCCCGCGCTCTGCTGAAAAAGCCGAAGATCCTGATCCTGGACGATTCCACCTCTGCCGTGGATACGCACACGGACGCCATGATCCGCAAGGCCTTTAAAGAAGAGATCCCCGGTACGACCAAGCTGATCATTGCACAGCGGATATCCTCCATTCAGGATTCGGATATCATCATCGTTATGGAAAACGGTCACGTCGCCTGCGTCGGTGACCACGAGACCCTGATGAAAAACTCTGAATTCTATCGGGGCATCTATAAATCGCAGCAGAAAGGAAGTGAGGACTGATGGCAGGTCCCGGCAGAATGCGCGGCGACGGCCGCAAGGCAGCCAATCCCGGAAAAACCCTTTTGCGGCTGCTCAGCTATATGAAAAAATACATCCCGCTGCTGGTTTTCGTCTTTCTGTGCATCATCGCCACATCGGTAGCGCAGGCACAGGGCAGCCGTGCCCTTGGCCCTCTGGTCGATGACTATATCCTGCCCATGGTGGCAAACGGCTCCACGGATTTTGGCCCGCTGAAAGCCTATCTTGTGAAGCTCGGCTGCATTTTCGGCTTCGGTATTCTCGGCACCTTCCTCTTCAACTATCTGATGGTCGGCGTTACCCAGGGCGTTCAAAAGACCATCCGGGACGACCTCTTCGCCAAGATGCAGCGTCTCCCCCTGCGCTACTTTGACAGCCACGCCGCCGGAGACATCATGTCGCGCTATACCAGCGACATCGACACGCTGCGGCAGGTGATCTCCCAGTCCATTCCGCAGTGCGTGTCCTCCGCCGTGACGCTGGTGGTCGTGCTGTGGAATCTGATCGACACCTCCTGGATTTTGACGCTCGTCATGTTCTTCACCGTGGGGCTGATCATCTATGTGACCAAAGTGCTGGCAGGCAAGTCCGCAGGCTTTTTCATCGGCCAGCAGCGGGCTCTGGGCACGGTAAACGGCTATATTGAGGAGATGATCTCCGGCCAGAAGGTCGTCAAGATCTTCAACCACGAGGAAGTGTGCAAGGAAGATTTTGATAAGCTCAACGAGGAGCTTCGGGTCAACGCCTACAGCGCCGGAAAATTTTCCAATATGCTCGGCCCCATCAACAACAATCTTGGCTATGTGCAGTATGCGGTGCTGGCAGTCGTCGGCGGGCTGCTGTGCGTTTCGTCCGGCAGCTCTCTGCTGACGCTGGGCAATCTGATGGCCTTCATGGTGCTCTCGCGCAGCTTTAATATGCCCATTTCCCAGATCTCCAACCAGATCAACGCCATCGTCATGGCCCTGGCGGGCGCCGAGCGCATCTTTGCTCTGATGGATGAGGAGCCCGAGCAGGATGAAGGCTATGTGACGCTTGTCAACGCCCATGTGGATCCGGACGGAACGATCCATGAATGCCCCGAACACACCGGGCACTGGGCCTGGAAATATCCCCATCGGACGGACGGCACCGTGACCTACACAGAGCTGAAGGGCGACATCACCATGGAGGATGTGGACTTTGGCTATGTGCCGGGCAAGACCGTGCTGCATGACGTGACGCTCTATGCCCATCCCGGGCAGAAGATCGCCTTTGTGGGCGCTACCGGCGCGGGCAAGACCACGATCACAAACCTCATCAACCGGTTTTACGACATTGCCGACGGCAAGATCCGCTACGACGGCATCAACGTCAACAAGATCGCCAAGCCCGATCTGCGGCATTCCCTCGGGATCGTGCTTCAGGAGACCAATCTGTTCACCGGCACGGTCATGGATAACATTCGCTACGGCAAACTGGATGCCACCGACGAAGAGTGCATCCGGGCCGCCAAGCTCGCCAATGCGGACGATTTTATAACTCGTCTGCCCGACGGCTACAACACCATGCTGACGGCAAACGGCGGCAGCCTTTCCCAGGGGCAGCGGCAGCTGATCGCCATCGCCCGCGCAGCGGTGGCCGATCCCCCCGTCATGATCCTGGACGAGGCCACTTCCTCCATCGACACCCATACGGAAGCTCTGGTGCAGGCCGGCATGGATGCTTTGATGAAGGAGCGCACAGTGTTCGTTATCGCCCATCGGCTGTCCACGGTCCGCAACTCCGACTGCATCATGGTCCTCGACCATGGCCGCATCATTGAGCGCGGCACTCACGATGACCTGATCGCCCAGCGAGGCACCTATTACCAGCTCTATACGGGCGCCTTCGAGCTGGACTGATCTCCGAAAGGCTGTCCTGTCGGAGCCGGAGCAGGCGATCCGTGCGGCAGATGCAGCTAAATTTAATAGGGCTGTCACTTTACTGTGTCAGTCCTATTTTTCGACTTCCTATATCCGCCCGGCGGCGCGATTCCGGAAAGGAAAGACTATAAGCCGAAAACAGAAAACGGAGGAAAAACCAATGGCAAATAACACGGCTGCGGTTTTCACCCGGCATTATGACTCTCCGATGGGCCGCATCCTGCTCGCGGCGGACGAGATCGGTCTGCGGGGCCTGTGGTTTGACGGTCAAAAGTACTTTGCCCGCGATCTGCCGGAAAAACGCATCGAGCAGGAAACGCACGCCATTGCCGAGGCCAGGCGCTGGCTGGACGTATACTTTACCGGCAAAGAACCGGACTTTCTGCCGCCGCTGCACCCCATCGGCTCGGCGTTCCGCCAAGCCGTATGGATAATGCTTCTGCAGATCCCCTACGGGCATACCACGACCTACGGCGAGATCGCGCGGCAGCTGACCGGGACGGCGGGTCTTTCGCGGATGTCCGCGCAGGCCGTCGGCGGCGCCGTCGGGCATAACGAAATATCGATCATCATTCCCTGCCACCGCGTTGTCGGCACAAGCGGCAGTCTGACCGGGTACGCCGGAGGGATCGAAAGAAAAGTGAAGCTGCTGGAACTGGAACGGGCCGATATGACCGGATTTTTTGTGCCGAAGAAAGGAACGGCACTGTGATCGGGCCGTAATGCAGCAGGCCTTCGCCGCAGTGACACACTACACCGAAAATTTGTGGTGCGCATTTTCTCTCCGTTGTGGTACAATAGGCGCATCGAAACAAAACGGAGAACACCATGACGAGGATACTTTTTATTTGCCACGGCAACATCTGCCGCAGCCCGATGGCGGAATATGTGATGAAGGATCTTGTATCGAAGGCCGGCCGGGCAGACGAATTTTTCATCGCCTCCGCGGCGACGAGCCGTGAGGAGCTCGGAAACGGCGTTTATCCCCCGGCACGGCAAAAGCTCGCCGAGCACGGCATCCCATGTGCCGGTCACGCCGCGCGGCAGATCACGCCGAAGGATTATGTTAACTTTGATCTCCTCATCGGCATGGATGAAGAGAACATCCGGAACATGCGGCACGTCTTCTCCGGCGATCCGGAGGGCAAAATCTCTCTCCTGCTCGACCACGCCGGGCGCGGCGGGAACGTCGCCGATCCGTGGTACACGGGCGATTTTGAAGCGACCTGGCGTGACGTGAACGATGGCTGCCGCGCACTGCTCTACGAGCTGAGTTGAATATTATGTTTACTTAATTATGTTTATTTAATTATGGTAACCGACTGAAAAGCGTTCTGCGCAGCAAGAGACAAGAACGGTGCATTTTCGGTTCTTTCCATTCCCGGACAATGCGCGTCTATCCCTGGCTCAAGGAAACCGGCACGATCTTCAGCCGCCAAATCCGTGGACGCTCTGCCCCCGCTCCCTGCCGGGACGGAGTGCCGCGTGGAAGTTGTAATGAACCGAAAGGAGTAAGATACACATGATCAAATTCGGTACCGGCGGATGGCGCGCCATCATCGCCGACGGCTTCACAAAGGAGAACATCCGCCTGCTCACCGCAGGGCTGTGCGCGCTCATGGAAAAAGAGGGCCACGCCGGGGCGGAGATCTGCGTCGGGTATGACCGCCGCTTTCTCTCCAAGGAATCGGCGCACTGGGCGTGCGAGGTGCTCGCTGGCTACGGCTTCCGCCCCTACGTCATCAACCGTTCGAGCCCGACGCCGCTCATCATGTTCACCGTCAAGCGCCGGAATATGCCCTACGGCATGGCCGTGACCGCGAGCCACAACCCCGCCATTTATAACGGCATCAAGGTATTCACCGAGGGCGGGCGCGACGCTGACGCGGAAGTAACGCGCCGCATCGAGGCCGAGATTGAAAAGCTCTCTCCCGCCGATGTGAAGAGCGTGGATTACGACACCGCGCTCGCCGAGGGAAAGATCGTCGAGGATTACCCGATGAACGAGTATCTCGACAGCATCCTCTCCGCTGTGAATGTGGACGCGATCAAGAAAGCCTCGCTGCGCATCGGCTTTGACCCGATGTACGGCGTGAGCTGGTCAAGTCTGAGCATGCTGCTCACAACGTGCCGGTGCGATCTGGAGGTCATCCACGACCGTCACGATACGCTATTCGGCGGCAAGCTGCCCGCGCCGAACGTCGATACGCTCAAGCCGCTCGCCGCGCTCGTGCTCGACCGGCACTGCGATCTCGGCATTGCGACCGACGGCGACGCCGACCGTCTCGGCGTCATCGATAACGAAGGGCAGTTCATCCACCCGAACAAGCTGCTTGTGCTGCTCTACTACTATCTTGTGAAGTACCGCGGCTGGGAAGGGCCGTGCGTACGCAACAACTCCACCTCCTGCCTGCTCGACCGCGTCGCCGCGGGACTGGGGCAGAAGTGCTACGAGGTGCCTGTCGGCTTCAAGTGGGTCTCCGCGAAGATGAGCGAGACCGGCGCGATCATCGGCGGCGAGTCGTCCGGCGGCATGGCCGTTCGCGGCCACATCTCCGGCAAGGACGGCATTTACGCCGCGGCGCTGCTCGTGGAAATGCTCGCCGTTACGGGAAAATCCGTCTCCGAGCTCTTCGCCGAGATCACCGAGCAGTACGGCAACCCCTGCTGGGCCGAGGCCGACTTCCGCATGACGCCGGAGCGCAAAGCCGAGCTCCAGGACATTCTCTTTGTGGAAAAGAAAGTGCCGGAATTCGGTACGGCTGTCGATCACATCAGCCGGGAAGATGGCTGCAAGGTGTACTTCAAGGACGGAAGCTGGGTCATCTGCCGTTTCTCCGGCACGGAGCCGCTGCTCCGTATGGCTGCCGAAGCCGATGTGCAGGAAGCTGCCGACGGATATATCAAGGCGTTCCGCGATATGCTGGAACTCTGAAAACGTGCAAAGCCCTTGGGAATACTTGCGTATTCCCAAGGGCTTCGGCAATTTTTTATTTACATCAGTTTCCGGAACAGCTCCGTCATATCGGCGACGCTCGTATCCTTGGGGTTGCCGGGGCGGCAGGCATCGGCGTAGGCGCTCTCCGCGAGGAAAGGCAGATCCTCTTCCTTCAGCGCTTCCAGCTTCTCGGGGATGCCGACATCCTTGGAGAGCTTCTTCACGGCATCGACCGCGGCCTTGCGGTACTCGGCCTGGGTCATCGAATCGACACCCGCCACGCCCATGGCGCGCGCGATCTCGCGGTACTTCTCGCCGGTGCAGTCGGCGTTGTATTCCATAACGATCGGCAGCATCATCGCGCAGGCGACGCCGTGCGGCGTGTCATACACAGCGCCGAGGGTATGCGCCATGGAGTGCGCGATGCCGAGACCGACGTTCGAGAAGCCCATACCGGCAATATACTGACCGAGAGCCATGCCCTCGCGACCTTCCTTCGTGCCCTTAACGGCGTCGCGCAGGTGAGCGGAGATGAGCTTGATGGCTTCAAGATGGAACATGTCGGTCATCTCCCACGCGGCCTTCGTGGTGTAGCCCTCGATGGCGTGGGTCAGCGCGTCCATGCCGGTGGAGGCGGTGAGACCCGCAGGCATGGAGCTCATCATCTCCGGATCGACGATCGCAACGATGGGCATATCGTGAGGATCGACGCATACGAACTTGCGCTTCTTCTCCACGTCTGTGATAACGTAGTTGATGGTGACCTCGGCGGCGGTGCCGGCGGTCGTCGGGATGGCGATGATCGGCACGCAGGGCTTCTTGGTGTCCGCCACGCCCTCCAGCGAGCGCACGTCGGCGAATTCGGGGTTGTTGATAATGATGCCGATGGCCTTGGAGGTATCCATAGGCGAGCCGCCGCCGATGGCGATCAGGTAATCCGCACCGGCAGCCTTGAACGCGGCGACGCCGTCGGTCACATTCGCAATGGTGGGGTTGGGCTTTATATCGGAGAATATCTCATAGCTCAGTCCGGCGGCATCCAGCACATCGGTCACGCGGGCGATAACGCCGTGACGCAGAAGAGTGGGGCCGCAGCAGATAAGCGCCTTTTTCAGGCCGCGGGATTTGACTTCGGCGGGCAGCTCCTGGATGGCGCCTGCACCGTGATATGAGGTCTGGTTAAGCATGATTCTGTTTGCCATAGTAATGTTTCTCCTTTCGTGATATGAAAAGCAACCTATTACTCATTATGTCCTTGTTAATCAACACTTTCGAGCACAACCACATTTTAGCGCCCCATATACCACTTGTCAACACAAATACTCGCCAAAAATCACCTCATTTTGCAGAAATGCATCGGCAAACTGGCGAATTTTCGATCCATTTTATTTCATGCGCACAGGTGTTCCGCACCGCATGCTTCTTCCCCATCGTCATTTCGCCGCGGAGCAGCTTCCCTATGAGATCAAGCCGAACGGCAAAAGGATCGTCGAGTGGCTGGCCATCCGGCGCATTATCTATTTGCGATCTCCTCTTCCGAAATTATGTAAACTTTATGAGTATAAAAGTCTGCGCAGGCTTTTATATTATGTTAATAAAATTATGTTTACTTTATTATGTTAATCACAGGATAAATCCCCCGTCCACGGTGAGCACCTGTCCGGTGACGAAGCTTGCGTCGTCGCTCGCGAGGTAGGAAACTGCGGCGGCGATGTCCTCCGGCCGTCCGAGACGGCGCAGCGGCGTTTCCTCGGCAAGCTGCGGCAGCACCCCGTCCGGCAGCGCCGAGAGCATGTCGGTTTTTATCACGCCGGGCGCAACGCAGTTGACGCGGATGTGCGTGGGCGCGAGCTCGGCGGCCAGCGAGCGCGTGAGCGCGATGAGAGCGGCTTTTGTAGCGGAGTACGTCACCTCGCAGCTCGCGCCGCGCAGCCCCCACATGGACGAGACATTCACGATGCAGCCCGCGTGCTCATGGAGCATCGGCGGCAGAACGGTCTGGATGGTGTGGAACGCGCCGTCGATATTCACGCCGAAATAGCGCCGCCACATCTCCTCCGTCACGTCCTGAAAGAGCGCCTGACCCGCAACGCCCGCGTTATTCACAAGGAGGCTCACATGGCCGAACGCATCCTCCACGCGGCCTACCATGTCCTCCACCTGCGCGCGGTCGGCAACGTCCGCCCGAAACGCGGCGGCGCGCAGTCCCTCGGCGGTGAGCTCCGCCACGAGCGAGTCGGCGCAGTCCTGCCGGACATGATAGTTTACGGCAACGGTATACCCCTCATGGGCGAGACGGCGCGCCGTCGCGCGGCCGATACCGCGGCTCGCGCCGGTGATAAGTGCAATCTTTTCCATTTTGTTTCCTCCCGGTGATATGCGTTTATTGTACCGCAGCAAAGAGCGGAATACAAGTCACTGCTCGGCCTCTGTCTCGTATTCCCCGGTCTCCTTCTCGCCGAATTCCCGTGCCGTTTCCGCGACGACGGCCTCGTACCCGGTGAGCGCGGCGAACGAGGAAAACTGCGCCGCCCGGTCGCGCCGCGGCATGGGCGGATGTACGTCGGAAACATGGTGCGGCAGGGCGATAATATCATCGTAGTCGTGGCATTCCTCGCGCTTCATGCCCGGTGTCCTCCGATCTGTTTATTCCGCTCGCGCGTCGTCGCGCCCTCTTCGAGATTCATGCCCTTTAAAATGGCGTTATTGCCGTACCGCCGCTGGATGGCGAGAATGGCCTCCTGCCGACGCCGTTCGCGCTCGCGCGCCTTTGGATCCGCGCCGGGCGCGCTCCCCTTCTCCTCCGCGGCAGAAAAGAGATCCAGCTGCTCACCGCTCTCGACCGCGCGGGGGATCTTATCCTCCGGCAGGACGCGGTTTGCCGCGACCGTCACGCGGCGGACAAGAAGATTTTTGTACGTAATGCGGTCGTAGAGCGCCATGACCGCGTCTGTGACCTCGCGCGTAGAGGACGAGTACCCCGCGAGATTTGCCGTGCCGTGGCCGTGCTTCGGCACGCGGCGGCCATAGCGATCCACGTGCGTTTCACCGGCATACTCCGCGGCGCGGGCGGGGTCGGAGAGATTTTCGATATCGTACCCGATCGTGAGCGTGAGCTGGTCGGTACACAGGCGCTTTTTCACGAGATCGAGCACAAGAAGGTCGGTCATCTCGCGCACGATGAGCTTGGCCTTGTGCCAGTCATACGGCTCCTGCAGCACCTGCCCGGAGCTGATGCTGTTGGAGTCCGGCCGGTAGGCGCGGATGTCCGCGATCGTACACGGCTCCCACCCCCAGGCGTGGTCGATGAGCAGCTCCGCCTGCACGCCGAAGGTTTTATAGAGCAGCTCCTCGTTGTAGAAATCCCCGCTCTTCCCGAGCGAGCAGCGGGCGATATCGCCCATCGTGTGCATCCCCAGCGCTTCCAGCCGCCGCACCGTGCCCGCGCCGACGCGCCAGAAATCCGTGAGAGGCCAGTGACCCCAGAGATTGCGGCGGTAGCTCATTTCGTCCAGCTCGGCAATGCGCACGCCGTCACGGTCCGGCGGGATGTGCTTGGCTTCAATGTCCATGGCGATCTTGCAGAGATAGAGATTCGTCCCGATGCCTGCCGTGGCGGTGATGCCGGTCGTATGCAGCACCTCGCGCAGGATCTTCCGGCAGAGATCGTGCGCCGACATGCGGTACGTGGGCAGATAATCGGTCACATCCATAAACACCTCGTCAATGGAGTAGACGTGGATATCCTCGGGCGCTACGTAGTGCAGATAAATGTTGTAGATTCCGGCGCTGTAGCGCATGTAGTGCGCCATGTGCGGCGGCGCTACGACATAATCCAGCTCCAGTGCGGGGTTTGCCGCAAGCTCCGGCGCGCTGCACGATTTCCCGGTGAACGCATGGCCCGGCGCGGCGGCGCGGCGCGCGGCGTTGATCTTCCGCACTGCCTCCACGACCTCGAAAAGCCGGGCGCGGCCCGGAATGCCGTAGGCCTTGAGCGCCGGAGACACCGCAAGGCAGATCGTCTTTTCCGTGCGGGTCGGGTCCGCCACAACAAGATTCGCCGTCATCGGGTCAAGACCGCGCTCCATGCACTCCACCGAGGCATAGAACGACTTGAGATCGATGGCAAGATATGTCCGCTCTCCCATGGCGCACCTCCTTCGCGGTTGGCTTTTCTCTATTATATTAGCTTATTGAGCGAATTTCAAGAGGAAGGTTTTGCGGCAGCATTGTGCATTTATGCAAAACTCCCCGACGCCAGAGGCGTCGGGGAGAAAAGATGTAATCGGATTATCCCTTCGGCAGAAGATCCAGCCGGACGATCTGCATTTCGGCATAGGAAAAGCCGCCTTGCGGCAGCCTTTTCCCTATAGAGCATTGTGCTGTGATCATAGCGTCTACCCGTAAAAAAGCGGCAGCTTTTGCCGGAAAACTCAAAGAATTCCGAGCAGAAGCTCCGCGACGAACGCCACGCCGCAGCACGAGGCCGCCACGGTGATCAGTCCGCCGCCGCGCCAGGCGATAAGGATCCCGGCCACGAGCGCCGCAGCGCCGGCGATGGGCTGCTCCGTTGCCTGCACGATGGCGGGGAACGTCATCACCGCGAGCGTCACATACGGCACATAGTACAGGAACGAGCGGAGGAACCGGCTGCGGATGGGCTTTCGGATGAGCGTGAGCGGCAGAACGCGGACAAGGTATGTAACGACCGCCGCCGTCAGGATGGAGAGGAGCGTTTTTGTCATGCCGCCGCCTCCTCTTCCGCCGGGCGCGGGAACAAAACGGCCGCAAGCGCCGAAATGACGACCGTGAGAATGATCGTCCGGTTGCCGGAGGAAAGATCCCGCAGCACCGGCAGAAAGGCGAACGCCGCGCTCGCGGCAAAGGCCGAGAGCACGCAGCCGAGCACCACGCGGTTTTCCTTCGCCGGGGGAACGATGATGGCGAGGAACATGCCGTAAAGCGCCACGCTCAGCGCGCTCACGATGCGTGCCGGAAGAAGGTTGCCCATGAAGATGCCGAGCGCCGTTCCAGCCGCCCACATGGGGATGGAGGCGGTCATCGCGCCGTAGAAATACCGCGGCTCCACGCAGCCCGGCCGGGCGATCGTGATGCCGAAGAGCTCGTCGGTCACATCAAAGCCGATGAAAAACCGGTGGTAAAACGGCATATCGGGGCTCATGCGCTGGCTGAGCGCACAGCTCATAAGGAGATACCGCGCGTTGATGATGAGCGTTGCGAGAGCGATCTCCACACAGGCAGCGCCGCTGCCGATGAGCGTAAAGAGGGCGTACTCGCCCGCCGAGGCGTTGCACAGAAGGCTGGAGAGCAGCCCCTGCGTTACGGTGAGTCCGGCATTGCGCGCGGCGATGCCGAGGGAAAACGACACGGCAAAATAGCCGAGACCGATGGGAAAGCCGTCGCGCAGGCCTTCAAAATAGACGCTGCGGCGGCTGTCGGAATGCGTTTGCTTCATAGCGGCTTCTTTCTTAAGGTAATAGGGATACAAAGAGAACTTGTACCACATTTGCCCCGCTCTGGCAAGGACTTTTCCGAAAGAAGCGAAGAAAATCCGTTTCTGCTTATTCGTTCCGGTCTTTGATCTGCCGGTACCGGCAGAAGAAGCGGGCAAAGAAATAGATATACATCCCCACAATTATGCCGAGCAGCGCGGCGAGAACGCCTTCTCCCTTCTATATATTGCCGCGATGCTATTTGTCAACCCCTTTTCGCGCCTTGACAGGGTGTGTATAATAATTTTATAAAGAAAGAGGAGTGGATACCATTGAACAGCCCCCGGCAGAAGAGCGAGCGCACGCTCGGCATTCTGTGCATTCTATGCGCGGCATTCTGTTTTTCACTGATGTCGCTTTTTGTCCGGCTCGCCGGAAATATTCCCACGATGCAGAAGATCTTCTTCCGGAATCTGGTGGCGGCGATCGCCGCATTCGTGATCCTCGCGCGCGAGGGGCAGGGCTTCCGCATCCATAAGGGCTGTCTCGGCGGCCATCTGGCACGGAGCATCACCGGTATGCTCGGCATGGTCGCCAATTTCTGGGCCATCGATCACATCGGCATGGCCGACGCCAATATGCTCAACAAGCTCTCGCCGTTTTTCGCCATCCTCTTTTCCATATTCATTCTGCGCGAGTACCCGAAGAAGGTGGACATTCTCAGCGTTCTGGCGGCGTTTATCGGCGCGGTATTCGTCGTCCGTCCCACGGCGGGCATTGCGAGTCTTCCCTCGCTCGCCGGCGTGCTGGGCGGTCTCGGCGCAGGCGCCGCGTACACGTTCGTCCGGCAGATGAGCCGCAAGGGCGAGCGCGGGCCGGAGATCGTGATGTTTTTCTCCGCGTTCACCTGCGTCTGCGCCATCCCGTTCTTCGCTTTCAACTTCCAGCCGATGAGCGCGAAGCAGTGGATCTTTCTGCTGCTGGCCGGCTGCGCCGCGGCCGGAGGGCAGCTTTCCATTACCGCCGCGTACCGCCACGCCCCGGCGAAGGAGATATCCGTGTTTGATTATTCGCAGATCGTCTATGCGGCGCTCTGGGGTTTTCTCGTCTTCGGCGAGATCCCGGACGCGCTGAGCTTTGTCGGCTATGCGATCATCATCGGCGCGGCGGTATTCCGCTGCATTTTCAATCTGCGCGCGGATAAAAAGGCCGTGCAGAGCGCCGCGGCTGAATAAGAAACCATATGCAAAACCGCCCGAACGAAGCGTTTCGTTCGGGCGGTCGTTTATTCTGTTTACAGCCAGCTCAGCACTGTATTGCAGAGGTACTTCCCCTTGATATACTTGCCAAGCTCCCGCGCTTTGGCGTAAGCGCTCGCGGCTGCGGCATGGGAAAAGGCGCGCACCTCTTCCGGCGAAGCGCGGCGCTCGTACAGCTTCTCACGCTCTTCAAGAAATCCCTGCTGCATCTCGTCAAAAACGGGGATCACAAGGTCATTGGCGATCTCATCGTACCGGCGGTAGCAAAGCTCGCCGATTTCCTGAAACGCCCACCACGCGGAGCCGAGATCGTACTCGCCGCACTCGCCCCAGGTGTAAGCCTCCGGCAGGCCTTCGCCCGCCGTGAATACCGGAACATAGACCGCGAGCTTGGCTGCCGCGCAGGCGACCCACATGCATCCGGCTGCCGCCGATGTATCCGGCCGCAGATCATACACCATGGAAACGACCGTTCCGCCCTGTCCCACGCTTGTGCTTGTTGTCATCCAAAGCGGGTTATGATGCACGCCCGCTTCCGGTGCAAGGGATAGGTCAAACCGCGTGCCCTCCATCGTGCTTGTGAGAGCATGCATCACGTCGCGCGCCGTGAGTTTGCGCTGCGGTTTGGCACAATTGACCTTCGCAAAGGGATCGGAATCCACGTTACAGAGCGTATGCAGACAATTCCAGCGGCGCATACGGTTCACCGGCCAATCCGCGCCGCCGTAGGTGTCGTTTGCAAGCGGGCCCGTGCCGTATATCTTCGTGAAGTTGAACGGCTCTCCCTCCTTCCAAAGACCGTTTTCAAGAGCATAGGAACGGAGATTTTTAGAGCAAATGAAGTTCTTCGTATCGGAGAAATCGATCTCCTGCGTGCCGAAGCAGTTGGGACGGCACTCAACCTCGTCATCGCCAACGCGCTTGGCCACCCATTTTCCGCCGGGAACGAGTTCCAAGAAAAATCCTTCCTCCGGATCGGCCACGGCCATGCAGACCGCGCCCGCCGCGCCGTCGATGGAGGAAACGGTGTAGCCGTATTCCTCGATCAGTTCGCCGATCATTTCAATGGCCTGTCGCGCCGTGCGGCCGCGTTCCAGAAGCAGAAGCGTGATGTCGTCGGCTTCCAGAATGTCTTTTTCGGTCTGGCAGTTGCGGAATTCATATACGCCCATCATACCGACAGACACCTGATTCTCGTTCATTCCGTCCGCCCAGGAGATGGGGCGTGTGCCGGTCTCATACGCGCACGCCGTATAGGTGTAGGCATACGTTTCCGCCGCCTGCGGGATATGATGGCCCTTCACGGCAAGGAAATATTCGTCCGGTGTATGGACGATGTGCGGCTTAAAGTGTGTGTGGCCGGGGCAGCCGGGCCAGTCGTCGTTTGCTCCGGCGAGCACTGCGCCGCTCACTGTCGTATTTCTGCCGGCAATAAGACCAAAGCACATAATCAATTCTCCTTTTCTGCCGTTTCCGGCTTATAGGTCGCTTTCGCGGCGATAAAGTAAATGATGCCCGTGGCAAGGAAGCTGAAGAGCACCTGTCCGATGGAATCGCACACGCCCGGAAGGAGCTTTGCCGCGAAATAGATCGCCGCACCGGCAACCCACGAGATAACGCCCGTCCAGTTGATGCCGTTTTTGTACCAGTAGGGGCCGTTTTTGTTGTTGAACTGCGTGATGTCGTACTTCTGGCCGCGGACGAGATAATAGTCCACCACAAGCACCGCAATGCACGGCGGGAACACTGCGCCAAGATAGCCAAGGAAAACCTGGAACGTATCCAGGAACGAGCCAAGCACGAGCGGCGTGAGCGCAAGCAGCATCGAGAGAATGCCGAGCCCGATCATCGAGCCCTTGGGCGGCAGCTTTTCGCTGATATTCGCCGTGGAGAAGCCGCCGGAATAGATGTTGATCATGTTGACCGCGATGGTGGAGATGACGATGAGCAGATTTGCTATACTGCCCATGCCGAGACTGCTGCAGATGTAGGAAAGATCGGCGGAGTACGGGTCAAAGAGACCGCCATTCGTCACGGCAACGGCAATGGCGCCCGTCGCGCCGATAAGCACGAACCAGAGGAAGCCGAGCGTCGCACCGATCATCGGCGCAACCGTCGCAGACTTTTTGCTCGTGGTATAGCGCGTATAGTCCGCCGCGCACATGACCCACGCAAAGCCGTTGGCAAGGATGATGTCAAGGCCGCCGCCGAACGAAAGCGACCAGCCGCTGTTGGCCGGATTATCCGTGATCGACCATTTCCAGATATCCGAGAACGACACGAGAGAGAATATCCGGATACCGATCCACACGCTGAGAATTGCAAGACACACTACTGCAACAATCTGCGCTTTTCCGATGTATTTGGCTCCGTATACGGAAACGAACGTCGTAATAAGCAGAATAATAAAGACCGAAATAATAAGCATAATCGGCGAGTGAGGATCGCCGCCGAAGATGCTGCAAAGAAGAGTCGCAAGCGGCGTGGCGGCAATGTAGGTGTTGACACCGCACCAGCCGACGAACTGCAGCGCGTTGATGAACGAGGGGAGCTTGCTGCCCGCGATGCCGAAGGACACGCGGCACAGGCCCATATTTGTGGAGGCTACCTTGTAACCGATGATACCAACAAGAGCGAGAATAAGGTATACGAGCGGGTTTCCGATGATCGCCGAGAGAAGCGCACCTCCCAGACCCAGCGCACCGAGGATCGTGCCCATGTACCAGGTCGTCGGGTTTGCGTTGGCGCAGATCCAGGTGGAGGTCATCTCCTTTGCGCCGTAATAGCGCGCCTCCATGGGAACATATTCGTCAATAGCATAGTCGCGAATTTCCACTTGCTGTGTATTGGTTTCTTCCGCCATGATCGATTCTCCTTTCTGATTTTAAAGGGCTGGCCGGCCTTATAGTCCAATTTTATACTTTATTTGTGAAATACGTCTATAATTATTTTGTCTAATTTCGTACTTCTTTGTCTGATTTTTTACCAAATGCAGAGCCGGGACAACAGACCCCAGCGTCTGTCGTCCCGGCCCTATGCATTCCGAACGTCACTCCGAAAAAACTTCCCGGAGCGATTTGGCAAGAATATGCAGTCCCTTTTCCACAGTATCACGCTCGCCCGGCGTCATGCGCTCAAAGGCGCGCAGCTCTATCTTGCGCATTTCCCCGATGACTTCGTCGGCAAACGCCTGTCCTTCCGGCGTGAAAGCGATCAGGTTGCCGCGAAAGTCCTCCGGATCCTTCCGGCGGGTGATGAACCCCCGCGCCTCCAGCTGCTTGAGTGAGGCGGAGATCGTCTGCTTCGGATAGCTCAGCGTTTCGCAGAGATACTTCTGCGTACATCTCTCCGGTGCGGTATAGATGCGCTCAAGAATGAACAGCGTCGTATCCTTGATATCGTAGCGGGCGCACCATTTGTAGTACACCGCGTCAAAGCAGAAGTAATCCTCATAATAATGCTTGATGCATTCCAGCAGCCGGTCCCGTGATTCCATAGATCCTCCATACATTTTTGGACTATATTCACAATATTATAATAAAGCCCAAAATGTGTCAAGTCAGGAATTTGTTAATATTGTCGAGCTGTAGATTTAACTTCATATCTTTATTCGGAATGTTTTTATCGTTTTTCGATAATTTTATATTGACTTTCAGATTTCTGTATGATATTCTCCGCTCATGGAGGCGATAGCATGAAACAAAAACTTACCTCGCCGGGCGTCGCCCGGTTCACCAAAGCTCTTCTGGACATTCTCTTTTATGCCGGCATCGCCGTGACGGTCTCTCTGCCGTGGACGATGCGGTGGGCAGCGCGGTTTTATCCCTCGTTCGCAGCTCGGCTCACGCTGCACACGGCGCTCTTCCTGCTCGCCGGGGTGTGCGCGGTGCTGATCCTCTTCGAGCTGCGGCGGATGCTCAAAACCGTTGTCTCCGGAGACTGCTTCGTGCGGCAGAACGTTTCAAGCCTGTGCCGCATGGCGTATTACGCCTTTGCGATCGCGGCGCTCATGGCGATGCGGCTCATCGTGCTCTTCACGCCGGGGATGCTCGCCATCGTGTGCGTGTTTCTGCTGGCGGGTCTCTTCTCGCTCGTGCTCGCGCAGGTGTTCGACCGCGCCGTGAGCTACAAGCAGGACAACGATCTCACGATCTGAGGTGGAAGCATGATCGTAGTAAATCTCGATGTAATGATGGCAAAACGGAAAATCGGGCTGGGCGAGCTGGCCGAGAAGGTTGACATAACCATGGCGAATCTCTCCGTTTTGAAGAATAACAAGGCCCGCGCCGTGCGCTTTTCCACGCTGGACGCGCTCTGCCGGGCGCTGGACTGTCAGCCGGGCGATATTCTCGCCTGGGAACCGGACAAGGAGGAATACGATGGATTCTAATTCGGAATCGGTATGGTACGGCGCGCCCCCCGCGCCGGAGACTATGAGCGCGCCGGAGCCGCAGTACGAGGACGAACGTCATGTTCGTCTGCGGACGGACGCCCGGTATTTCCTGCTGCTCTCGCTCGCGCTGGGCGCGGTGTTCGCGCTTCTTTTTGTGAACGCCTACGCGCTCGGGCTCAACGCGGCGCTGCTCGCCGCGGCGATGGCGGCGGCAACGCTTCTCGCGCTCGGCAAGCTCGGCCTGCGGGAGAAAAAACGCGATATTTTCTGGTCGGTCTCTCTGTTTTTGCTCGGCCTTTCGATTGCATGGACCGCAAACTATATGACGCAGAACGTGAGCTTTCTCGGTATGTTCATCGCCGAGCTGCTCTGGCTGATGAACGCCTTTGCGGATATTCTCTCGTGGCGCTTCGGGCGCGTCGTTTCCGGCGGCTTCCGGCTCGTCGGAAGGATCATCACGCACCTGGGAGAGCCGTTCCGCCATCTCGCCGCGCTGCGCCGGGGCGGTAAGCAAACCACGCGGAGCGTGCTGCTCGGCATTGTGATCGCCGTGCCGCTTCTCTGGATCGTCGTATCGCTGCTTGCGAGCGCGGACGCCGCGTTCGGCGCGCTGATCGAGCGCATATTCGGCGTCTGGAGCGTTTCCAAAACCGTTCGGACGGTGATCCGCGCTGTTTTCTATACGCTGATCCCCGCCCTGGTTTTCTACAGCGCGCTCGCCGCGCAGACCGAGCGCAGCGGCTTTCCGGCAAAGGAAAAACGCCGCGCGAGCGCCCTCGTCGCCATAACGTTCACCGGCGCGCTGGCCGTCGTTTACGCCGTGTTCTGCGGCATCCAGATCGCCGTGCTGTTCGCCGGGGACGTTTCCGCCCTGCCGGAGGGCATGACGTATGCCGAGTACGCCCGCGAAGGGTTCTTCCAGCTGCTGCTCGTAAGCGGCATCAACGTCGTCCTCATCATCACGGCGCAGCGCCGGTTCGTATCGAGCAAAGCGCTGCGGGCGCTGCTCGTATTTCTCACCGCGTGTACCTACCTCATGGAGGCATCGAGCGCGATGCGCATGATGCTCTATGTAAACGCCTACGGCCTCACCTATCTCCGGCTGCTGGTGCTGTGGTTTCTTTCGCTGCTCGCGCTGATCCTCGGCGCGGCGGTGTACACGGTGTTCCACGAGGATTTCCGGCTGTTCCGCTTTACGCTCATTGCGTCCATGGCGCTCTGGCTCGTGTTCGCCTTCGCGCGGCCGGACGCGATCGCGGCGCGGTATAACCTGGCAAAGCACGGTCTCGACGATACCACAGAGACAGAGATTGCTTATGAATGCTCCAGCGACGCCATCGGCGCGCTGCGCCCCTATTTTGCGGATATCGCCGAGAGCGGTGAGGACTCAACAACGTACCTCAACCTCACGATCTCCGTGATGCGGGAGTATTCCGAGCGCGGGGTGCGCGGCTTCAATTTCTCCGTATGGGAGGCCATGCGGACAGCGGAGGATTTTATCGATGCATACACCTGACGGCATTCTCATGTACCCCGTGGCGCATATCCGCTCGGATTTCCCGACGAAGTTCGGCATTCCCAAGCAGAGCGGACTTTCCCAGGCGCTCGAAGCGCGGGTAGTATTCTGCCCGGAATACCGCAGCGCGGACGCCGTGCGCGGGTTGGAGGAATTTTCCCATATCTGGCTTCTCTGGCAGTTTTCCGCCGCGGTGCGCGAGGGTGAGACGTTTTCCCCTACCGTGCGCCCGCCGCGGCTCGGCGGCAACAAGCGCGTCGGCGTGTTCGCAAGCCGCAGCCCCTTCCGCCCGAACCACATCGGTCTCTCCTGCGTGAAGCTCGAGCGGATCGATTATACAGGCGAAGGGCCGGTGCTCATTGTGCGCGGCGCCGATCTTATGGACGGAACGCCCATTCTCGACGTGAAGCCCTATCTTCCCTATGCCGACAGCCGCCCGGACGCGGCCGGCGGATTTACCGACGCCGTTTCCGCGCGGGTGCTCCATGCGGAAATTCCGGAAGAGCTGCTGCAGCGCGTGCCGGAGGAAAAGCGTGAACCGCTGCGCGAGGTTTTGGAGCAGGACCCGCGCCCGTCGTATCAGGACGACCCGGAGCGCGTTTACGGCTTCGGCTTCGCCGGTATGGAAGTACGCTTCCGCGCATCAAACGGCGTGCTGACCGTGTTGGACATTCAGAAAGAGGAATAAAGGAAAAAGCCCCGACCCGCAAGGCGAACTTCTCTCCTTTGTCCGGCAGCACGGCAAACGAAACGGCGCTCTCCCGCGTCTGCCTATGGGAATGATCTCCGCCGCAGAGCGCAGCGCAAATGCGGCATACCACAAATAAAATTTTGCGAGGATAGTTGGTTTGGATCTATTATCGGAAGCACGGGTTTGCGGAAATCGGGGAAATGTGCGGCATTGGGATCGCTGCCGTATATGATATATGAATTGTAAGGAGAGGTACGGCATGGATATAAAAGCCTTCTGGCGGGCGGTTCTCGCGCAGGACGAGCCGGAGATCCGAACATATTTCGCCCCGGACGCCTATGTGAACTGGCACTGCACGAACGAGCATTTCACGGTGGATGAATTCATCACCGCCAACTGCGAGTATCCCGGAGAGTGGGACGGGGTCGTGGAACGGATCGAGACGCTGGGCGGCCTTACCGTTACGGTCACGCGCGTTTATCCGAAGGATCGGAGCTGCTCGTTCCATGTGACATCTTTCCTCCGGACGGAAAACGACAGGATCGTATCGCTGGATGAATACTGGGCCGACGACGGCAGCGCGCCGCAATGGAGAATCGATAAGCACATCGGGATACCCATTGTGATTGATTCCATTGAAGCGCACAAATTTGCATCCGATCACAGTGATAAATTATTGAAAGATTGAAAATGCGGATGCTTTTCCTGTCTGGAAATATTTGACCCGAAGGAGATCCAAAGCTGGATCAAGGACACGTCCGGCACTGCGCTTTGTCCGTATTGCCGGGTCGATGCCGTTATTGGTGAACACAGCGGCTATCCGATTACCAAAGAATTTTTGAAGAAAATGCAGCAGTATTGGTTTTAGCTGCACAAAGCTTTTGTTTCTCGTGCGACACCCCCGGCGGGACCTTCGCGGTCACGCCGGGGGTGTCGTTTCTTTATTTTGTCTGTATGATGGTAAAGCCCTTGCCTGTCCATTCGGCGCTCACCGTCCCGCCGTCGGTGCGGAATACCTCTGTGCCGGCGGCGGCAAGGGCTGCGAGGAGCTTATCCTCGATCTCCTCCGCGGGGGAGACTGTCGCCGCGGCATAGCGTGGCGTTGTCTGCGCGATGAGCTTTAAAAGCGGTTTATTGCTGTCGCCGTGGTGCGGAAGCTTGATGAGCTCATAGCTGTCGAGCGCGGCGTCGAGAAACTCGTTCAGGCGGTTTTTCTTCGCGTCGCCGAGGAGGAGGAAGCTCGTTTCGCGCCATGTGACGGTCGTGACGAGGGAATTGTTGTTGTCGTCGCCGTAGTCGATGTCGGGCGGGTCGAGCATAAACGAGCCGTTTGCCGTCTCAACCGTATAGTTCTCCGTCAGGCGGAGGAACGGCGTATTCCGCTCTTCCGCGGCGCGCTTGAGCAGCGTGAGATACATGGAATCCTCTTCGTAGTCCGGGCCGAGGATCTGCCCCACCGGGTACGCGCGCACGAGCGCCGCCGCGGAGCCGATGTGATCCTTGTCGTAATGGCTGAGTACGAGATAGTCGATGCGCTGTACGCCGCGGCGCTCAAGCGCGGCGCAGATGGAATCAAAATCGTCCTCGTCGGCAGCGTCGTTCACGACCGTCACGCCGTCCATGCATACGATGATGCAGTCGGATTTGCCGGTATCAAGAATGTCCAGAGAGAATATGCCGCCGTCCGTCTCCGGCGCGGCAGCGCCGCAAGCGCAGAGCGAGAGTAGCGCGCAAAGAGCCAAAAGCGCGGCAAGGCATCGTTTCATGGGATATATCTCCCCTTTCTTCGGCGGGAATCACGGTTTACTTTTTCCTCCGCCGGAAGTATAATCAGAATAATAGAACGTATTTCGGAGGAACCACCATGGAGCTTGTCGTAAAACACTATTCCGAGCTGACGGCGGACGAGCTGTACGACATTCTGCACGTGCGCGTGCTGGTCTTTGTCGTGGAGCAGAAATGCCCCTACGAGGAGGTGGACGGGCGCGACAGGCAGGCGTACCATGTGTTTCTGCGCGACGAGACCGGCATCAAGGCGTATCTCCGCGTGCTCGACCGGGGCGTTTCGTTTGAGGAGGTGTCCATCGGCCGCGTGCTGACGACCGAGCGCCGCCGCGGCTACGGCCACAAGATCCTCGACGCGGGTATCGCCGCGGCGCGGGAAAAGTACGGCGCGGAGACCATCCGCATCGAGGCGCAGACCTACGCCCGGAAGCTCTACGAGGATCACGGTTTCCGGCAGGACGGCGAGGAATTTCTGGAGGACGATATCCCCCACATCCCGATGATCTGGCACGCGCCGAAAGACTGATCCATGATGTGTATAACGTATCCCCTGAAGTGCCGTACAGCGGCTCTTCAGGGGATATTTTTATTCCGCCGGTTCGACCGCATTTTCCTCGTACAGGCGCGGATAGCGCGCGCGGTCACGGAAAATGAGCCAGACGGACAGCAAAATCGAGATCGTGAGCGCGCCGATCGTCAGCCCCCAGGCCGCCGTCGAGCCGTAAGCGTCATACGCCTTGCCTTCGGCAATGTTGAAAACGCCGCGCAGGATGGTATACGCCACGCCGGATACGCTGTTGATGCGTCCGCGGTGGGAGGCCGGGGTGCGCGCGGAGAGATACGGCCCGTCGGCAATGGTATTGATGATCTCGCCCCAGGTGAAAATGAGCATGGCGGCGTAATACATCGGGATCGTGCCGAGGAACGTGAGGAACAGGATATATCCTGCCAGAAACAGCAGCTTTCCCGTCAGGAGCTTTTTCGTATCGATCACGCGGCGGAAAAGGCGTGTAATGAACGGGGTAAACAAAACGACCACGATGCAGTTGAGACTCGAGACCGTACCGTAGATCACCGCGCCGTTCTCGCCGTGGATGCGCCCGAGATCCAGCGGCATGAGATAGCCGTACTGGTCGTATGCCGCGCTGCACAGCGCCGACACGGCAAGGTACAGAAGGATCGTCGGATTCTGGCGGAGGATCGCAAAAATGCTCTCCCCGTCTCTTGCGCGCTGATACTCCGCGCGGCTGCCGGTCTGCTCCACGGGCGTGATATCCCGCACGAAAAACCAGATGAGGATCGTCGAGCAGCCGATGGCAACGCCGCTGATGATGAACGCGAGCCACAGATAGTTTTTGAACAGCAGACCGCTGAGCGTCGGCGAAAGGACAAGACCGAGATTCGCGCCCCAGTACTGGAGCGAGTATGCCTTATCACGCTCTTCGAGCGGCGTGATATCGGCAATGATGGCGTTGTACGCCGGGCCCTCAATGGTCTGGAAAAGGCTGGCGACAAACATGAGCACGATCGTCCCCATGCCGAGCGGAACGCATCCGCAAAGGATGTAGCACACGACCGAAACGATGTCGCCGACAATGATGATGTTCTTCTTGTTGAGCCGGTCGGCGAGCTTGCCGCCGAAAAGCGTGGCCGGCATCATCAAAATGCCGAACACCGCCGTAAGTATGGCAATGTTCCCGGCGCTCATACCGAGCTTCTGGTTGAGGATCATCGTGAGCATGGGCCAGACCATCGAGCCCATGTTCGTCACGATCCGCCCGAAGAAGAGAACATAGTTCTCCCGGCGGAGTCCCCGGTACTGTGAAAAGAAATGCATGGATACTTTTCCTCGTATTACTCCCGTATTTTCTCTCTTTCTTTGGTTTCTATGCCGCTATTTGCTCAAAAGCCGCGCGACGAACGAGCGCTGCGCGCGCATCGCCCCCGAGGGGCAGAACTCCTGGCAGCAGAAGCACCGGACGCATTTCTTCCGGTCGATCACGGCGTGCTTGTTCACGATCGTGATCGCGCCCGCCGGACAGAGCCGCGCGCAGTGGCCGCAGCCGGTGCAGCCCTCGCCGAGCGCCGGCTTGGAGCGGAGCAGCACGGCGACGCATTTTTTTACGAGCTTCCGGAACGGCTTATCGTTCGGGTTCGACACAAACCAGCTGCTTGTGGCGCCGGAGCGGGCAAAGTCGTTTACATGGTAGGGGGCGGCGTCCTTCATGCCGAGCGGTTCGCCCGCCTCAGAGAGCAGCCCCCGCTGCTTTGCCGCCGTGAGATACGGCAGCTCCTTTTCCTCCAGCCCAAGCATCCACGCGCACAGCCGGTCGAGCTCATAGGAGCTCGTCGCGGCGAGGAGCGCGCCCATGTGCCGGGGCGTTCCCTGTGTGGGGCCGTTGCCCTCCATGATGTCCACGGCGTCGCACAGGCAGAGCGCCGGGCGGACAAATTCATTGAGATCAACAAGCATGTTGGCAAACGCCATCGGATCGGGGTAGCGGAAATGGTACTCGCTCTTCACCGTGCCGGGGATGACGCCGTAAAGATTCTTTACCGCCGCCGTCATGCCCATGAGCCCGTGAGCCTTGAGCTTGGAGAAGTTGATAACGGCGTCGCATTTTTCGAGCCACGCGCTGTATTCAAAGCTTTTGACCGTGACGGCGTCCGGAAATTCGACCGTGTGATGCGAAAAGTCACGGTTGAGCTCGCCGCCGGCGGCTTCGCAGAGCGCGTAATCGCCGAGCGAGTACACGCGGCCCAGCACCACGGAGGTGAACGGCTCACCGGGGCTGTCGCCGAGAACGACCTCCGCGCCCCGCTCGCGCAGAAGGCGCGTGAGCTCCGCGGCCATGACCGGATGGGTCGTCGCCGCCTGCTCCGGCTTTCTCGCCGCGCAGAGATTGAGCTTTATGCCGATGCGCATGCCGGGCTTCACCCAGTCTAGCCCGCCGACAGCGTCAAGCGCCGCAAGGAGCGCGGCGCGCACCGTTTCGGGTGTATAATCCCCGCAGGGGACGATGGAAAGTTTCGGTTCCGGCATGGTATGCCTCCCATATCTACAGACTAATTTTGTATTTTACCACATTTCTCCCTTCCGCGCAACGGGATATGCAGCGATCCGGAATGTGTGAAAAATCTGTCACTGTTTGAAAAATAGGTTGATAACTCAACAGTTATATGATATGCTTATTGAGATAGTGTTTTTCCGTGAAAAAGCGTCATCTAATCAACAAAAGGGGAACGAGCGTTATGTTATTTGATGGAGATTTCACACTGACCGATCAAATTGTGGACAACCACGAGTGCAAGAGGGAAAATCTGATCGGCATGATGCAGGACGTGCAGGAGCATTACAAGTACCTGCCGCCGGAGGTGCTGGTGCATCTGGCGGGACGGCTGCACATCAGTCCGGGCAAGGTTTACAGCGTGGCAACGTTCTATGACCGCTTCTCGCTGGAAGCCAAAGGCAAGTACATTCTGCGCGTATGCGACGGCACCGCCTGCCATGTGCGCAAATCGCAGCCGATCCTGGAGGCTCTGGAAGAGCATCTCGGGCTGAACGAGAAAAAGGTGACGAGCAGCGATATGCTCTTCACGCTGGAGACCGTTGCGTGCCTCGGCGCGTGCGGCCTTGCGCCGGTCCTCACCGTGAACGGCGAGGTCCACGCGAAAATGACGCCGGAGAAGGCGATCGCGCTCGTGGAGAGCATCCGGAAGGAGGAGACGAAATGATCCGACGCACAAAACTCACGTTTGACGCCCAGCGCTGGAAGGCGGAGGAAGCGCTCGCGCGCGAAGGCGTTTCGATCATGGTATGCGCCGGTACGGGCTGCATTGCCAGCGGCTCACTCGAAGTTTACGAGGAGCTGCGCCGTATCTGTGCGGAGAAGGGTCTCGCCGTCTCGGTGAGCTTCTCCGAGCATGCGGACGACGCCATCCATCTCAAGAAGACCGGCTGCCACGGCTTCTGTGAGATCGGCCCGCTCGTCAACATCATGCCGCAGGACATTTTCTATACCCACGTCAAGCCCTCCGACTGCGCCGAGATCATAGAAAAGACGATCGTGAACGGGCAGATCATCAAGCGCCTGCTCTACAAGATGAACGGCAAAAGCTATGCCACGCAGGAGGAAGTCCCCTTCTATAATAAGCAGCACCGCATCGTACTCGAGCGCTGCGGCCATATGGACGCCGAGAGCATCTGGGAGTATATCGCGCGCGGCGGCTACAAGGCGTTCGAAAAGGCGCTCTTCGATCTTACCGACGAGCAGATCTGCATTGAAATGCTCACCTCCGGTCTGCGCGGACGCGGCGGCGGCGGCTTCCCCACCGGCAAGAAGTGGGACAGCGTGCGCCGTCAGCCGAGCGGCGAGAAGTACGTCGTCTGCAACGGCGACGAGGGCGACCCCGGCGCGTTCATGGACCGCTCCATCATGGAGGGCAACCCCCACTCCGTCATCGAGGGCATGATGATCGCGGCGATCGCCGTCGGCGCGCAGAAGGGATATATCTACGTCCGCGCAGAGTACCCGCTCGCGGTCGAGCGGCTGCAGACCGCCATCGATCAGGCGCGCGATGTGGGCCTTCTCGGCGAGAACATCCTCGGCACGGAATTTTCCTTTGATATCCGCATCAACCGCGGCGCGGGCGCGTTCGTCTGCGGCGAGGGCAGCGCGCTGACCGCGTCCATCGAGGGCAACCGCGGCATGCCGCGCACCAAGCCCCCGCGCACCGTGGAAAAGGGTCTCTGGGCGAAGCCCACGGTGCTCAATAACGTTGAGACCTTCGCCGCCGTACCGCTCATCATCGAGCACGGCGCGGCCTGGTTCCGGCAGGTCGGCACCGCCGGCTCTCCCGGCACGAAGGCGTTCGCGCTCACCGGCAACGTGGTAAATACCGGCCTTATTGAAGTGCCCATGGGCACAACGCTGCGCGAGATCATCTTTGACATCGGCGGCGGCATCAAGGACGGGAAGAAATTCAAAGCCGTGCAGATCGGCGGGCCGAGCGGCGGCTGTCTCACGGAGGAGCATCTTGATCTCCCGCTGGACTACGATTCGCTCAAGCACGTCGGCGCGATCATGGGTTCCGGCGGTCTCGTCGTCATGGACGAGGACACCTGCATGGCCGAGGTCGCCCGATTCTTTATGAAATTCACGCAGAAGGAATCCTGCGGCAAGTGCATCCCCTGCCGCGAGGGCACAAAGCGCATGCTCGAAGCTCTCGAGCGCATCGTCGGCAACGAGGGAAGCGAAGAGGATATCGAGCTTCTCGAGGATCTCTCCGACACGATCTCCCATACCGCGCTCTGCGGTCTGGGTCAGAGTGCCTGTAAGCCCGTGCAGTCCACGCTGCGCTACTTCCGCGAGGACTACGAGCGCCATGTGCGCGACAAGTTCTGCCCGCTCTGCAACGGCAAACCAAAGGTATTGCAGATCGATCCGGAAAAGTGCAAGGGGTGCAGCCTGTGCGCGCGCAACTGCCCGGTGGAGGCAATCACCGGCGAGGTCAAGAAGCCGTTCGTGATCGACACGGAAAAGTGCATCCGCTGCAACGCCTGCGTCAAGAACTGCAAGTTCGGCGCGATTCGGGAGGTGTAAAGATATGACAAAGGGAATCATGTATATCAACGGCCAGCGCGTCGCGTTCGACGGGGAGAAAAACGTTCTCGCCGTTATCCGCAAGGCGGGCATCAATATGCCGACGCTGTGCTACTACTCCGATCTCTCCGTTTACGGCGCATGCCGTATGTGCGTCGTGGAGGACGATAGGGGCCGCATCGACGCCTCCTGCTCCATGGAGCCGCGCGACGGGCTCTCCATCCAGACCAACACCGCCCGGCTGCTCAAATACCGCCGGATGATCATCGAGCTTCTGCTCGCCTCGCACGACCGTGACTGCACCGTTTGCGAAAAGTCCAGCGCATGTGAGCTGCGGCGGCTGGCGCTGCGCTTCGGCGTGCGCCGCGTCCGGTTTGAAGATACGCGCGAGCAGCTCCCGCTCGATACCTCCAGCCCCTCGGTCGTGCGTGACCCGAACAAGTGTATCCTCTGCGGCGACTGCGTGCGCACGTGCGAGGAGATCCAGGGCATGAACATCATCGACTTCACGCACCGCAGCGCCGATCTCCGCGTGATGCCGGCATTCGATCAGAAGCTCGCCGAGACCGACTGCATCGGCTGCGGCCAGTGCGCCGCCGTGTGCCCCACCGCCGCGATCACCGTGTATAACGACATCGGCCGTGTATGGCGCGCGCTGCACGACAAAAATAAGCGCGTTGTGTTCCAGATCGCTCCGGCGGTGCGCGTCGCCATCGGCGAAGCGTTCGGGCTGCATCCGGGCGAAAATGCCATGGGCAAAATGGTCGCGGCGCTCCGGCTCATGGGCGCGGCCGAGGTGTTTGATACCTCGTTCGCCGCCGACCTCACCACGGTCGTCGAGGCGAAGGAGTTTATGGACCGGCTCAAAAACGGCGGCACGTTCCCGATGTTCACCTCCTGCTGCCCGGCGTGGGTCAAGTATGTGGAGTATCAGCGCCCCGAGCTTCTCCGCCACATCTCCTCCTGCAAGTCCCCGATGGAGATGTTCGCCGCCGTGCTGCGCGATCACTATGAGAAGAACAGCGACGGCCGCGAGGTCTACCACGTCGCCGTCATGCCCTGCACCGCGAAGAAGGGCGAGGCAAAGCGCGAGGAGTTCACCCACAACGGCAAGCCCGACGTGGACGCCGTGCTCACGACGATCGAGCTTATCAACATGATCAAGGAAAGCGGCATCGATTTCGCCAATCTGGAGGACGAGGCCGTGGACATGCCGTTCGGCATCACGACCGGCTCCGGCGTCATCTTCGGCGCGACCGGCGGCGTGGCGGAAGCGGTCGCGCGCTGCTGCTGCCCGGACAAAACGAAAAACGCGGCGATGGCCATCGAATACTCCGGTCTTCGCGGCGTGGAAGGCGTGCGCGTGGCGAGCATGCTCGTCGGCGAGCGGACGATCCGCCTCGCGGTGTGCAACGGCCTTCTCAACGCCCAGAAGCTCATCGACGAGATCGAGACCGGACGCGAATACTTTGACCTCATCGAGGTCATGACCTGCCGCGCCGGCTGCGTCGGCGGCGCGGGTCAGCCGCACGGCCTTACGAAGGACAAGTACGACCGCGCCGCGGGCCTCTACAACGCCGACAAGACTGCCCTCATCAAGCGCAGCGAGCAGAACCCCGTCATCGAAACGCTGCTGCGCGACATCGGCGAGCGCGAGCACGAGCTGCTCCACGTCCACTACAAGGGCCGCGATTTCTGAAAAGCCTACAACGCAAAACGTCCGGAGGACATTCTCCGGACGTTTTGCATTTTATTCTTAAAATCAGAGCCGGTCGTTGCCGACGGGGGTGAGAAAGAGCTTTCGGAACTCCTCGTCGTCGGAAGAGTTCGCCAGCGCCCATTCGACCTTGGCGACGACGGCCTCTGTCGTCATCGTATAGGCTTCGAGCAGCTCATACTTTTTCTTGATGCGGAAGCCTACGCGGTAAAGCTCCATATCGCTCCCCTCGTGGGAGACCTGCGTGGTGAAAATGACCTTCACGTGGTTCCGCAGCAGGTGGCCGATCTTCTCGGTGAACTCGTCGTTATCGTAGTACGGCACACCGCCGACGCCGAAGCTCTCGATGATAACGGCGTGGGCGTGCTCGGCTACATAGTCGAGAATGCCGGGCGCCATGCCGGGGATGAGCTTGATGACGCAGACGCGGCTGTCGAGCGCATCATAAAACCGCACCGGGCCGGGGAACGACTCGCGGATATAATAGCGCACCTCGCCGCCGCGGATGACAGCGACCTCCGGGTAATCGATGCTCGAAAAGGCGTTGAAGCTGCGCGTACGTGTTTTCTGCGCGCGGTTGGCGCAGATGACCTTATTATCGAACACGAGATGAATGCCGCAGGCGTTGTCATCGGCGGCATAGGTGATCGCATTGCGCAGATTTTCCCGCGCATCGGTGTCGCGCGCGTAGATGGAAACCTGTGAACCGGTCAGCACGACGGGCTTCGGGCTGTTCTGGATGAGATAATAGAGCGTTGCGGCGGCATAGGCCATCGTGTCGGTGCCGTGGGTGATGACAAAGCCGTCGTAGCTTTCATACTTGTCCCGGATGATCTTCACGAGCTCGACCCAATTCTGCGGGCGCATGTTCGTGCTGTCCAGATTAAAGGGCTGCACCGTGTCGATCTCGCAGAGAGAGCGCACCTCGGGGATGCATTGCAGCAGCTCCTCGCTCGTCATTTCGGGCGTCAGGCCGTCCTCCGCCGGGCGCGAGGCGATCGTGCCTCCGGTGGCGATCAGCAGCAGTTTTTTACTCATGCGTTTTCCTCCTCCATCAGCTCGCGCAGCAGCGCCGCCGCTTCCTCTCCGGATGCGCCGACAGCCGCGCAGAACTGCGCGGCGTCGGTGAGCTTTTCTTTTAAAATGGCACGGCGCATGGCCGCTTTGTCCGTCTCTCCGAGCGCGGCGGCAAACGTCCCGCGCCCGACGGCGGTGTGGATAAAGCCGTCCCGCTCCAGCTCTTCCCAGGCGCGCCGCACCGAAATAAGACTTACCGAGAGCTCCTGCGCTACGGTCCGTATCGGCGGCAGCACCTCGCCGGGTGCTATCTCCCCGCGCAGGATCTGCGCGGCAAGCTGGTCATACATCTGCCGGTAGAGCGGCAGCGGCGATGTATTCGTCACTGTCAGCTTCATAGATCCACCTTTTCAAACCGCTCGGCGCTGATCTTTGCCGAGAGCAGCGTAAAGACCGCCCAGAGAGCGATCCCGGCGAACAGCACCGGAAGCTGGCGGAGCTGCGCACTTTTCTCCAGCGTGTCAAGATACGCGCTGACCGGCGAGGGGATATACTGTGCGAGCGATTCCGCGGCGATGATATAGAGAAACGTAAACACGCCGCCCCAGAGGAATGCCTTGCCCTCGCTCCGCCCGGTTTTATAGAACACCGGGAAGAAAATGAGATTGAAGCCGCCGTACATCAGAAACGACAGGCCGAAAAACGCGACGTTCGGCTCGATGCCGGCGTTATTGCCTCCCGCGGGATTGATCTTTGCAGAAATTACCGCAAACGGGATGGCGATGAGGATGTTGGCAAGCTCCAGCAGCGCAACGGTAAGGACGCGGGCGCGCACCACGTCGCCCTTGCGCACTGGCAGGAGCGCGGAATAGAAAATGTCGTTCTCGGCGCGGTTGGTTTTGAACGTGAGGAATATGCCGAGCGTCAGATAGAAAAAGCTGACATAATAGGGATACGACGGCACAAGCAGCAGCGCCGCGAGCGCGAAGAAGATATACACGCTCGGATGGATGGCGAGCCGGAACTCTTTATACAGCAGATTTTTCATTCTCTCCCCTCCCGTTCGATGTGCACCATGATGTCCTCCATGCCGATGGGCTCCGCCGCGAGACCGGAAGCCATTGCGTCCTCCGTCTTCATCATCGCTTCAAAGCCGAAGCTCTGCTCCCGCAGACCGATGGCGCTCTCCTTTACGGCGTCCGTCAGCTCCTCCTTGCCGCCGGTCACCTTGCGGTAAGCGTCGGTGAAGGTGTCGCGGTCGGTGCTTGTGAGGATCCTTCCGTTGTGGATGTAGGTGATAAGGTCGGCGCACTTCTCGAGATCGGATATAATATGCGTGGAAAACAGGATGCTGCGCTCCCCGTTCGCGACCGTGTCGCGGAAAATGTCCAGAAGCTCATCGCGGCTCACCGGGTCAAGGCCGCTTGTCGGCTCGTCGAGAAGGAGGAGCCGCGCCCCGTGCGAGAGGGCAAGCGCCAGCGTGAACTTGACCCACATGCCGGTGGACAGCTCGCGCACGCGCTTCGTCTCGTCGAGCGAGAAGCGCTTCATGTATTCGCGGTACACGGCGTCGTCCCAATGCTCATAAAACCGCGCCGTCGTCTCCGCCACATCGCGCAGGCGCTTTGAGCCGTAATAGCGCGCGTCGCCCAGCACCACGCCGATCTGTTGGCGGCAGGCCGATTCGTTTTCCCGGAGATCCATACCGAACATCTCCACCGTGCCGCCGTCCGGATGAACAAGGCCGAGCATGCTTTTGAGCGTCGTCGTCTTTCCCGCGCCGTTGCGCCCGATGAACCCCATGATATACCCGCTCTCCAAGGAGAACGAGACATGATCCAGCGTAAATCCCGGATATGTTTTGCAAAGATCGCGCACGGACAAAAGCTCCATCGCGCATTCCTCCCTGTCGGATAATTTATTGTGTATGCTCATTATACACAATCCAGTCTATCTGTCAAGCCCCTGCCTTGCCCGATGGGAAAAAATCTGGTATAGTATTTGCGATCTTTCAAGGAGAAACAACGCAAGTGAGTAAAAATACGAAATTATGGACGGCGGGCACGCTCAAAAGCCGCGGCTGGACGGAGGAGCTGATCGCCTCTCTCCTGCCGAAGCCGCAGCGTCTTTATCGAAACGGCCGCCGCGTGCGCGCTTGGCGCACGGACGATATCCGCCGCGCCGAGCAGAGCGAGAGCTTCCGCTCGCTGCGCGCGGCGTCTGCCGAAAATACGGAAAGCATACCGGATGATGCGGCGCTCGATGCAGCGTCGCAGCTTCTGGAAGGTGCATGGGATGCCGCCGCGCTGCCGGAAAGCCGTGAAGCGACGCTCGCAGCGCGCTACCATGAAGCGATCCTCCGCCAGATCCCGTCGGTCGGATTTGCCAAGCGGCTGCGGCCGGGACAGAGCATCAGCTATATCGAGCACTTTCTCCATCTGGAGACCGGCACCGGCGCCGAGCCGCTCGGCGCAACGCTCCGCCGGTTTGTGACCGCCGCGCCGTGGCTCGGCGCGAATGCAGCTTCTCCGCTCGCCGGAAAGCTCGCGGCGCGCTATGCCGCGGTGCTGCTTGCGATCAGCGCGCGGGACATTGCATCTTTTACCGCCGCGCAGCCGGAGGCGAACATGGACGGGCTTCTCGAAAAGGGCGCCTTTCCCGTGCAGGAGCTTTTGCAGCACCCGCTCTCCTATCTCTATTCGGTCTTTTATATCCCGCGCGCGATCCGCTCGAGCCTGAAGCTGCTCGTAGCGCTCAACCCGAAGGACGAGTACCCGGAGGCGCGTGCCATGCAGCGCCATTTTATTCTCCATACCGGCGGGACGAACACCGGCAAGACCTACGCCGGGTTTGAGCGGCTGCGCAAAGCCAAAACGGGCGTATATCTTGCTCCGCTCCGTCTGCTGGCGCTTGAAGCGCAGGAGAGGCTGCTTGATCTCGGCGTTGCGTGCTCGCTCACGACCGGCGAGGAAGAGGACCGCCGCGAGGGGGATACCCACGTCGCCGCCACGGCGGAAAAGCTCGATCTCTCCGCGCGGTACGATGTGGCGGTGATCGACGAGTGCCAGATGATCGCCGATCGGGAACGCGGCTTTGCCTGGACGCGCGCGATCCTCGGCGTGCTCGCGCCGGAGGTGCATCTCTGCGCCGCGCCCGAGGCGCGCGATCTTCTGATCCGCATCATTGAGAGCACCGGCGACACGTGGGAGGAGATCCGTCATCTGCGCAAAACGCCGCTTGTGTGCATGCGCCGGGAAATTGATTTTGACGACGTAAAGCCCGGCGACGCGCTCATCACGTTCTCGAAGCTCGGGGTGCTTTCCGTGGCAGAGGATCTGCGTGCGCACGGAAAGGAGCCCGCCATCATCTACGGCGCGCTCCCCTATTCCACGCGGCGGCGGCAGATGGAGGGATTTCTCGAAGGGCGGATGCAGTATGTCGTTTCGACCGACGCCATCGGCATGGGGCTGAATCTCCCCATCCGGCGCGTGATATTTCTGGACACGCGGAAGTTTGACGGCGTGGAGCGGCGCGACTTAAAGCCCGCCGAGATCCAGCAGATCGCCGGACGCGCCGGGCGCTACGGCATGTACGACAAGGGCTACGTCGGCGCAACGGAGAATCTGGACTTCATCCGCGAGGGGCTGGAAGCGGCTGTGCCGCCGCTCGAAACGGCGGTGGCCGGGTTTTCCGAGCTCGTTTTACAGGTGGAGCACGATCTTCTTGAGGTGCTGACCGAGTGGAACAAAATGCCGACCGTCGCGCCGTATGTAAAGCTCGATGTCAGCCGGTATATCACGCTCATCGGCAAGGTGCGGCAGGAGGGCTTTTCGCTCACGCGCGAGCAGGAGCTGCGGTGCGCGAACATTCCGTTCGACGAGACAGAGGAAGAGCTTCTGGAGCTGTTCTTCTCGTTTCTGCGCTGCTTCCGGGAGGGTCAGCCGCTCTCCTGCCCGGAGCTTCCCGAGGGACATGCGCCTACGCTCCCGCAGCTCGAGCAATACTGCCGGAAGCTCGATCTCTATTTCTCGTTTTCCAAGGCGTTCGGCTGCCCGATCGACCGCGACGCGCTCTATGATAAGCGCGAGGACGCCGCTGAGAGCATCAACCAGATCCTGCTCTACAATCTTAAAAACAACATCCGCTTCTGCGCGCGCTGCGGCGCGGCGCTCCCGCTCCACCAGAGCGGACGCCTCTGCCAGAGCTGCTACCGGAAGATCAGCGCTCTGCGCCGCCCGACGCGGTGGTAAAAAATCGGCCGTGCCTCCCAATTGGGGGAGGCACGGCCTTTTCTTTGGTTTATTCGGCTTTTAAGCCATATTCTTCGGCGAGGGCGGCAAAGGCGGGCAGCGAGCGGCGCAGCCGCTCCTCCGGCACGCAGTAGGCAAGGCGGGCGTAGCCCGGACAGGCGAAATCGTCGCCCGGCACGAGCAGAAGATCGTGCGCCATCGCCTTTTTGCAGAAAGTGCGCGCGTCCTCCTCCGGTGATTTTACGAAGAGATAGAACGCCCCCTGCGGCTTCGCGCAGGAAAAGCCGAGCGCGGTGAGCCCCTCGCAGATGAGATCGCGGTTTTTCTTATACTCGCGCAGCTCCCCCGTCTGGCCGAGGCACGCGGCGCACACGCGCTGGAAGAGCACCGGCGCGCAGACATACCCCAGCATCCGGCCCGCGCCGGAAATGGCGGCGCGCAGCGCGGCGCGGTCTTTGCTCTCCGGCGGCACGGCGAGATAGCCGACGCGCTCGCCGGGCAGCGAGAGGGACTTGCTGAACGAGTAGCAGTAGATCGTGTCAGGATAGAAACCGGGGATGTACGGCACGGCGTCGCCGTCGTAGACAAGATCGCGGTACGGCTCGTCCGCGAGGATATAGATCGGGTGACCGTACTCCGCCGAGCGCTCGGTGAGCAGAGCGGCGATCTTCTTTATGCTCTCCTCCCCCAGCACGACGCCGGAGGGGTTATTGGGGGAGTTCAGGATCACGAGCCACGTTTTCCCGTTCACCGCCGCGGCGAAGGTCTCATAATCGAGCTGGAACGTCTCCGGCTCGGAGGGCACCTCGCGCATGACGCCGCCGGCGGCCTCGGTATAAGTGCGGTACTCGGAAAAATACGGCGTGAGCGTGATGCACTCGTCCCCCGGCGAGAGCAGCGCACGGCAGCCGATGGCAAGGCCCGCGGACGCGCCGCTCGTCATGTAGATATCCTCCGGCGCGTAGGTCATGGAAAACGCGCCGTTCAGATACTCCGCCACGGCCCTGCGCACCTCCGGCAGGCCCTGATCGGGGCTGTAGGCGTGCAGCTGCGTGGGGGACATTTCCCGCATAAGGCGCTGCGCCGTCTCCTGCACCGCCGCGGGCGGGGCGATGCTCGGCGAGCCGATGCTGAAATCGTAAACATTTTCCGCGCCGACCTCTTCGGCGCGGCGCATGGCGTAATCGGCGATCTCCCGGATGGGGTTGCCGGACGCGCCGAGCGCGTATACTTCGGATGGGATCATGTGGTTTTCCCCCGGTTCACAAGATATTCGACCGCTCTCCGGTAGCCCTCAAAGCCCAGCCCGGCGAACGTCTTTTCGCACGCCATGCCCGCGTAGGACACGTGCCGGAAGCTCTCGCGCTCTTGAATATCGGTGAGATGCACCTCCACCGCCGGGAGCGCCACGGCCTTGAGCGCGTCGAGAATGGCGACGCTCGTGTGCGTATACGCCGCGGGATTGATGACGATGCCGTCCATCCGTCCGAGGGCGGACTGGATGGCATCGACGATCGCGCCCTCGTGGTTGGACTGGAAAAGCTCGCACTCTGCGCCGAGCTCCCGGCAGGACGCGCGGATATATGCCTCGAGCGCGGCAAAGTCACGCCTTCCGTAAAGCTCCGGTTCCCGCACGCCGAGAAGGTTCAGATTGGGGCCGTTGATGACGAGGATCTTCATAAGATCACCTTGCGGATGTCCTCCACGGTGTCCTCGAGCGCGCGGTTGTTGTCAATGATATAGTCCGCGAAGCGGAGATAGCGCTTCTCGCGCATTTCGTACATGGCGTTGAGATTTCCCGCGCGGGAGAGCGGGCGGCCGTCGCGCTCGAGCTTGTCAAGATCGCGGCGCAGCCAGAAAATGACGCCGTTCTGGTGCAGCGGCGCGTAGTTCTCCTCGTGGAGCACCGCGCCGCCGCCGGTGGCGACGATCGCGCCGAAGGCGCTGCCGAGCTCGCGCACGGCCTCGCTCTCGTGCGTGCGGAACACGGATTCGCCCTGCATTGTGATGATCTGCTCGGGCGTATAGCCGGTGTGCTCCTCGATATAGGCGTCCGTATCGAGCACCTCGCGGCCGAGCGCCTTGCCGAGCGCCTCTGCCACGGCGGACTTGCCGCAGCCGGGCATGCCGATGAGGACGATGTTCATCGTCTTGCTCTTCACGAGGTCGATGGCGTGCTCGAGCGCGCCGGACGCCGCCTTTTTGCCGGTGAAGATCTCGCTCGCGCGGATGGCCTGCGCCGCGAGCATCACCATGCCGTTCGCGCAGGGGATGCCGAGTTTTTCCGCCTGCAGCAAAAGCTCCGTGCGCACGGGATTATAGATGAGATCGACGACGGCGCGGCAGTGCGGGAAGCGCAGCAGATCGATGACCGCCTCGCCGTTGTGCGGGTACATGCCGACCGGCGTGGTGTTCACGATGAGCTCGGCGTCCGTGTGGCGGGAGAGATTGGAGTAATTGTCCTTCCCATCGCGGGAGACGACGACGATCTCGCGCGCCTGCTGCTTTTCAAGCGCGTACACCACCGCGGCGGAAGCGCCGCCGCTGCCGAGCACGAGCACCTTTTTCGCGCGCGGCGAGAATACCGCGCGGCGCAGCAGCTCTTCAAAGCCGTAGACGTCCGTATTGTCGCCGTAGAGCGTTCCGTCGGCGCGGCGGACGATCGTATTGACGCTGCCGATGGCGCGCGCCGTTTCGGAGAGCTCGTCGCAGAGCGTCGCGGCGCACTTTTTGTAGGGGATCGTGACGTTCAGCGCGTCAAAATCGCCCTTCCGAAGGAAGGTCTCCACATTCTCCGGTTCGGTCTCATAGAGCTTGTACTCATAGTCGCCGAGCATGGAATGGATGGCCGGGGAATAGCTGTGGCTGAGCTTTTGTCCGAGAAGTCCGCAATGCATCATGTCAAATTACCTCACTATAGCTTCCAAGATAGGTGTATTCCTCGCTGATGTCCCCCAGCTCGCTCACAAGCTGAAGGAAGGCGGGATCGTACACCGGGTTTTCCAGATCGAAATAGAACATGAACTCAAAGCTGCGCTCCGGGAGCGGGCGGCTTTCGAGCTTGTTCAGGTTGATGCCGAGCGCATAGAAGCGCGAGAGCACTTTATAAAGCGAGCCGGGCTCGTGGCGCAGCGTCATCATAAGGCTCGTCCGATCCGCGCCGGGATAGATCTCCAGATCGCGCGCAATGCAGATGAAGCGCGTGTAGTTGTTCGCCGTATCCTGCACGGAGGGGGCGAGACATTCCAGACCGTACAGCCGCTCGCACGCGCGCGTGGAGAGCGCCGCAACGTCGTCCCGCCCGGACTCCGCAACGAGCTTTGCCGCGAGCGCCGTATTCTCGCACGGGATGACCTTCACGCCCGAAAGCGACGAGAGGAACTGCGCGCACTGGCTGAGCGCCTGCTCGTGCGAATAGATCTCACGGATGCCGGAGAGCTTTGCGCCGGGCCTCGCGAGCAGGTTGTGGTCGATCTTCACGCGCACCGAACGGACGATGTGGAAATGGTGGCGCATCATAAGATCGTACACGGCGTTCACCGAACCCGCGGTGCTGTTTTCGATGGGCAGCACACCGTAGCGGCAGAGGCCCTTTTCGATGGCGTTGAACACCGCGTCGAAGCTTGAAAAGTAAAGCTCGTTCGGCAGACGGAACAGCCGCTCGCACGCGATCTGGGAGTTGGAGCCTTCGACGCCCTGACAGGCGACGGCGGCCTTCTCCGGGAAAAGCGGCGGCGTCTGCTCGATCGCTGCCTGAATGCTCTCGGCGAGCGGGCTCTGCTTATGCAGCAGGCGGTTCTGGCGGCTGCGGCTGAGCTCAAAGAGCAGCGCGTAGAGCGACACGGCGTAGCTTTGCAGCTCCTCCGGCGCTTTTTCGCTCACGGCGTAGAGCTTTTCCCGCTCCCGCCGCTCATCGAGCACCGGAAGGCCGTGTTCGGCTTTATACCGGGCAATGTCCCCGGCGATGTCCATGCGCTCGGCAAAGCATCGCAGCAGCTCGTCATCCACCGCGTCGATCCTGCCTCGCAGTTCGTCCATGTTCATGGCTTTCTCCCTCTTTCCGAACAAAGAATATCATATAGCACGACCGCTGCCGCCGCTTCCACGCAGGGAACGGCGCGCGGCACGATGCAGGGGTCATGCCGGCCGGCGATCTCGATCGTCGTTTCGCGCATGGCGGCGAGATCAACGGTGCGCTGCCGCCGCGCGATGGACGGCGTCGGCTTGAACGCCGCGCGGAACACGAGCGGTGCGCCCGTCGTGATGCCGCCGAGGATACCGCCGCAGCGGTTCGTCTCCGTCATAGCCCTCCCGCCGCGCAGCACAAAGGCGTCGTTATTCTCGCTGCCGCGCAGCGCGGCGGCGGCGAACCCCGCGCCGAACTCCACGCCCTTCACAGCGGGAATACCGAAGAGCGCCGCGGAGAGACGGCTCTCCACGCCGTCAAAAAGCGCGTCGCCGAGCCCTGCGGGCAAACCGAGCACCGCGCACTCCACCACGCCGCCGACGCTGTCGCCGTCGGCGCGTGCCTTTGCAATGGCAGCGAGCATCTCCTCGCCGCGCGCTTCGCTGAGCGTCGGGAACGGTTTTCCCAGTGTGGATGCCGGGAAGATGCCCTCGTCCGCGATACCGGCAATGGAGGCGATATGCGAAACGATGCGGATGTTTTCCTCTTCCAGAAGCTGCATGGCGACGCCGCCCGCAACGCAGAGCGGCGCGGTGAGCCGTCCGGAAAAGCGTCCGCCGCCGGAGAGATCGACGGCATCGCCGTCTTTCATGCGGGCGGCAAAGTCCGCGTGGCCGGGGCGCGGCGTATTGCGCAGAGCGTCATAGTCGCCGGGATGGGCGTCGCCGTTGCGGATGACCGCCGTGACCGCGCCGCCGCAGGTGACGCCGTTTTTCACGCCGCTGAGAAAGAGCGGCGCATCGCTCTCGCGCCGCGCGGTGGCAAACGCCCCGCGCCCCGGCGCGCGCCGCGTGAGGAAGGCATTGAGCGCATCCATATCGATGGCAAAGCCCACGGGCAGCCCTTCCATAACGGCGCCGATGGCCTCGCCGTGCGAAGCGCCGAAGATCGTGATGCGAAAATTTTTTCCCAGACTGCTCACGGCGTTTCCTCCCTTTTCAAAGCGTTAAAGTCCTCGCCAAAGCGCGGATAGGATTTGTTTGTGCACTCCCAGCCCTCGATCGTGACCGGTTCCGTGCAGGCGCACGCCGCCACCGCCGCCGCCATGGCGATGCGATGGTCGTGCTGCGCGCTCACCGCGCCGCCGCGAAGTCCGCCGCCGTGAACGATGAGTCCCTCCGGCAGCTCCTCGACGTGTGCGCCGAGAGAAGCGAGCATCGCCGCGGTCGTTGCGAGCCGGTCGGATTCCTTGAGCCGGAGCCGCGCGGCATTCACAACGCGCGTCTCCCCTTCCGCCGCCGCAGCGAGCGCGCAGAGCGCGGGGATAAGATCGGGGACGGGCGCGGCGTCGATGACCGCGCCGTGAAGCGTGCCGCGCCGCACCGTAATGCCCGTGGCCGCTTCCTCCACACATGCTCCCATCGCGCGGAGAATATCAAGCACGGCGCGGTCGCCCTGCGCGGAATCGGCGCGCAGGCCGGAAACGGTGATGCCGCAGCGCGCGAGAGAGCCCATGCAGAGAAAGAACGCCGCCGAGGAATAGTCCCCCTCGACCTTGACCGCGGCGGGCAGGGCGTACGTCTGCCCGCCGGGGATATCATACCCGGAATCCGTTTTAAATAGCCGGACGCCGCTTTGGGCGAGGGCGTTCTCCGTCATGGCGATATAGCCCTCGCTCTCCCGCGCGCCGGTGATCGTGAGCGCGCTGTCCCCGGCAAGGCGCGGCAGCGCGAAAAGCAGCGCGGAAATGTACTGCGAGGAAATGTTTCCGGGAAGCGTATATTCTCCCGGCGCGAGTTTTCCGGAGCAGAAGAGCTTCCCGCCCTCGGATCGGAACATCATGCCGCCGCGGACAATCTCGCTCAAAAGCGGTTCGAGCGGGCGCTCAGGCAGCCGTCCTTCCCGCAGGAACACCGCGTCCGCGCCGAGCGCGCCAACGACCGGGAGCAAAAAACGGAGCGTCGATCCGCTCTCGCCGCAGGGCAGGACACAGAGACCGTCCGGCACTGCTTTAATCGGCTCGACACGCAGCGCGCCATCCTGCTCCGCGATGTTCGCGCCGAGCGCGCGAAGGCACGCGGCCGTGGCAAGAATGTCGGCGTTCAGCCCGTCGCAGCGGACCGTTACCGGCGCTTTGCCGAGCGCGGCACAGATGAGCAGGCGGTGCGCCTGCGATTTGGAAGCCGGGATACGCACCGCGCCGGTGCGTGCTCCCGGAGAAATGACAAAGTTCATTTTGCGCCCCCCTGCCGGAGCCATCCGGCATAATCGGACGCGGCGATCTTTCGCACGGTGCAGCGTCCCAGCCCCTCAACGGTGATGACGGGAAGCGTTGATCCGGCGCGTTTTTTATCCGAAAGCGCGGCGTTGGCGAGTGCTTCCGCCGTATACGGAAGCTCCGTCGGAAGGCCGCATTTTTTGATAAGCGCTTCGATGCGCGCGGCGTCCTCTTCGCTGCAGAGACCGCGCGCGGCGCACGCGCGCGCCATGGAGCACAGCCCCATCGCCACAGCGCTGCCGTGGGAGAGCGAATAATCGCTCAAAAGCTCCGCCGCGTGCGCGGCGGTATGGCCGAGATTCAAAAGGTGCCGCGCGCCGGTATCAAATTCATCCGCGGCGACGATATCCCGCTTTATCTCCACGCAGCGCGCGAGAATATCCTCCGGTATTTCGTCCGGCAGGCTGTTTTCCAGCCGGGAGAAAAGCGCCGCGCCGTCCAGTACGCCGTATTTGATGATCTCGGCGCAGCCGTCGCGCCGGACGGCGTCCGGAAGCGTTTGGAGCGTGTCCGTATCGCATATAACGAGCGACGGCTGCCAGAACGCCCCGATAAGGTTTTTCCCTATCGGGAGATCGACCGCCGTTTTCCCGCCGACGGAAGAATCCACCGCGGCGAGAAGCGTCGTCGGGATCTGCACGAGCCGGACGCCGCGCTGGTAGCACGCCGCGGCAAACCCGACCATGTCGCCGACAACGCCGCCGCCGAGCGCAACGACAACGTCGCTCCGGCTCACGCGGTTTTCGGTAAAGAAACGGAGGATACGCTCCCAGTTGCGGAACGTTTTGGAGTGTTCTCCGGCAAGAAAGTAGTCCTGCAATACCGTAAAGCCCGCGGCCTTGAGCGACTCGGTCACGCGCTTTGCATAGAGCGGGAACACGGTCGTATCGGTATAGACGACCGCCTTTTCCGCGCCCGGAACGGCCGCGGCAATGCGCTGCCCGCATTCATCGAGAAGCCCCGCGCCGATAACAACATCGTATTCGCGCGACGCCGTTACATGGATCGTTTTCATCGTCCGTCTACCTTCTCCTTGCGCCGGCGGCCCTCGTCCAAAAGTGCCGTGAGCGCTGCGAGATCATCATTCTCCACCGCCGCGCGGTACTGCGCGAGCGACTCCGCGAGACTGTCCAGCTCAAAGAGCACATTGTCCCGGTTATCCAGAAAGAGCTCCGCCCACATGGAAGGGTCGAGCCACGCAACGCGCGTCAAATCCTTATAGCTCCCCGCGGAGAAACCCCTGTGGCTGCGCGCGGTGGGACTTTTGATGTAGGCGTTTGAAACGATATGCGCGAGCTGCGACGTAAAGGCGATCATGCGGTCGTGCTCCGCGGCGCTCGTCACGGAGAATTTCCCGAACTCTGCCGGGGCCAAAAGCTCCTTGGCCCGCGCGAGAAGGGCGATATCGTCTCCCTCCGGCGGTACGAGCACCATGGGCGCTGCATGGAAAAGATTGGCGCGGGCATTCTTATATCCCGCGCGGTGGCTGCCCGCCATCGGATGACCGCCGAGAAACGTGAAGCCGTGCTCCCGCGCGAGAGCGAACGCGGTCTCGCACACCTCCCGCTTTACGCCGCAGCAGTCGATGACGACGGGGCGCGCGCCGATATGCGGCGCCGCTTCGCGCAGATACGATATCGCCGCGCCGGGGCGCACCGCGATGAGAACGATATCGCATTCGGAAACATTTTCTTTTGTCAGCACGGCGTCCACCGTGCCGTCGAGCTGCGCGAAGGAGAGCACCGCGCCGTCCGTATCAAAGGCAAGAACGCGCGCGCCGTGCGCGCGGTAGGCCTTGGCGAGCGAGCCGCCGATCAGCCCGAGGCCGACGATTCCCGCTGTCATCGCATTGCCACCTCGCGGATAGTCCGCACGTCCCTGCAGAGCGCGTCGTACTCCTCGGGCTTGATGGACTGCGCGCCGTCGCACAGCGCGTGCATCGGGTCATTGTGGACTTCGATGATGAGGCCGTCCGTGCCGCAGGCCGCCGCAGCGAGCGCCATCGGGCGCACCATGCGGGCAAGACCGGTAGAATGGCTCGGATCGACGATGACCGGCAGGTGCGTCAGCTCATGGAGCATCGGCACGGCGGCAAGATCGAGCGTGTTTCTCGTATAATCGTCAAACGTGCGGATGCCGCGCTCGCAGAGGATGATCTGCTCATTGCCGCCCGCCATGATGTACTCGGCGCTCATCAAAAGCTCCTTGAGCGTGGCGGCGAGACCGCGCTTGAGCAGAATCGGCTTGCGGAGCTTTCCGAGCTCCTTGAGCAGGTCAAAGTTCTGCATATTGCGCGCGCCGACCTGGATGACGTCCACATCCGCGAAAAGATCGAGCGCGGAGGTGCCCATGATCTCCGTGACGATCGGAAGGCCCGTCTCCTGCCGGGCGATCTTCAAAAGCTCGAGCCCCGTGGCGGCAAGGCCCTGAAAATCGTAGGGCGAAGTGCGCGGCTTGAAAGCGCCGCCGCGGAGGATCTGCGCGCCGGAGGCCTTGACCGCCTTTGCGATGCCGACGATCTGCTCCTCGCTCTCGACGCTGCACGGGCCCGCGATCATCACGAAGTTCCCGCCGCCGATGCGCACGTCCCCGACCTGCACGACGGTGTCGTCCGGGTGGAACTTGCGGTTGCAGCACTTGAACGGCTCCGTGACGCGCTTGACGGAATCTACGATGCCGAGACTGGCGATAAGGTCCATATCGACCCGGCTCGTGTCACCCACGAGACCGAGAACGGTCTGATACTCGCCGACGGAGGTGTGGATCTGCAGTCCCTGCTCCTTCAGCCAGTCAATAAGCTGGTTTTTCTTCTCTTCGGCAGCGCCGTTTTTCAAAATGACGATCATCGGTTATTCCTCCAAAAACAAAAAAGCGGCACAGTGTAATCTGTGCCGCCTAAAAAGCCTTCGCTTCCAAGGTCATTTTCCGCATCACAAATTACCATACTATGAAATAGTACGGGTAAAAAAGTATCGAAACATACGAATGGACACATTCATGATGCCGATCTCGCTCCGATCCGCGGAATTTGGTTTCAGTATAAATTCTTCTCTTGGAAATGTCAACAAATAATTCGGTGAAAATTTGTATAAAAATTTATTTTTGATCCGCTTCAAGCCTGTCTATCACGTCGCGGATGCAGCGTCCGGGCGCGCCGAGCTTCGTCACGCCGGGAAGCGCCAAAACCTCCGGCAGCGCCGTTTCCGGCGCGAAGGCGCGGCCCGCCGCGCGCAGCATCGGAATATCGTTCCAGCCGTCGCCGATGCAGACGATGTTTTCCGGAAGAATATCCAGAAACTCCGCAAGCCGCCGCACGCCGCTGCCCTTGTCGCTCCCGGCGGCGACAACGTCCACCAGAGCGCCGGAGGGCACGGCCTCGTACCGTCCGGGAAACTGCGCTGCGATCCACGCGCAGAGCGCGTGCGCCGTTTCGCTCTCGGCGCGGATCTCGTCCGGCGCTACAAGCACCACCTTCGTCCACGGATACAGAATATGTCCCGGATCGGCCTTCGAAACCGGCACGCCCATGCGGGAAAGGTGCTTCTCGAGCGTCGCGTTGCTGCCGCAGACGCGCACATCCGCGCCGCGGTGGACCTCCATGCCCGTGCCGGGAAAGGCGTCGCGCGCGGCAAGAAGGTCGCTCCGGCAGGAAAACGGCAGAAAGCTCTCGTACCAGTTCTCGCCGGATTCGCCGTCGAAGATCACGGCGCCGTTGCTGAGTACGAGCGGCGCGTTGACGGTGAATTTGTCCCGGATGGAATAATACGAGCGCACGTCCCGCCCCGTGGCGATCGTGAAAAGGCCGCCCTCGTCCATGAAATGCTGCGCCGCGCGCCGGTTTTCCTCCGGCACGGGGGCGCCGTGCTCCGGGCAGAATGTGTCGTCAAAATCTGCAACGAGCAGATATCCTTCAAACTTTCCGTTTCTCATTGGTATTTCTCCCAAAACTATGTATAATGAACTTTCAGTGGGTTCTCCCCGTCTTTCCGGCAGGAGATTTTTTCCGGAGGTACGCTATGACAAAAAAAGAACAACGCATCAACCGGCTCTTTCTGTATGCCGGGATACTGACGCTTATATATTATCTCGGCCAGGGCATCACCGTGCGGTTCGGGCAGTCGCTGCTCTATCTCTGGCTGATGCTGTCGGCCGTGTGCTTTGGCCGCTTCTTTCTCTGGAAATGGGCGTGGAAGCACGGAAAGAGCGCGCCGATCCCCCGGCCGTGGCTCCGGGCAGTGAACATCGTCGTGATCGCCGCCGTCGCCGTATTTCTTTCCGTGGAGTGTCTGGTATTTTCCGGCGCGTTCCAGAAGCCTCCGGAGGGGCTGGATGCCATCATCGTTCTCGGCGCGAGAGTCGATGAAAACGGCCCGAGCGGGTCGCTGCGGCAGCGCATCAACGCCGCGCGCGTCTATCTGGAGGAAAACCCGGATACGGTATGCATCGCCTCCGGCGGGCAGGGCGAGGACGAGCCGATGAGCGAGGCGGAATGCATCCGCGATCATCTCGTCGCGGGCGGCATCGACGCAGACCGCATTCTTTTGGAGAACCGCTCCACGAGCACGGAGGAGAACATGCGCTACAGCCTCCCCATGCTGCGCTCGCCGGAGACAGACGTGGAGAGCGTCGGCATCGTCACGAACGACTTTCATGTTTTCCGCGCGCTGTGTCTGGCGCGGAAAAACGGCGGATTCACGTTTTACGGTGTCCCGGCCCGCTCCACTGTGTTCGGCTTCATCCACTACGCGATGCGCGAATTTTTCACGCTGAGCGTGTCGCTTGTCCGCGGATACATCTGATTAAACCACAAAAACGGCTCTCCATTGTAGGGACGGAGAGCCGTTTTTTATCGGGGCAGCCCCCTCCGTCCGCGTTCAGGCCGCGTTTTCCCAGGCAAGGCAGAGCGCTTCCATATCCTCCACCGCCTGCGGGACACACGCGGGCAGGCCGTCGGTGAAGCATTCGAGACCAACCTTGTCAAGCAGCTCGCAGTACGTGTAATCAAAGGCGCCGAGCGAGACGAGATCGTTATAGAAGCCCGCCGCCGCAGCCCAGTCGTTCTCCGCCATTTCGTAGATCTGCAGCGAGGCGAGCATGCTCACGGCGTAGCTGATATAGTAGAAGGGCGACTCAAAGTTGTGGTTGACCTGCATCCAGTAGTGCGAAAACTCCTTGCCGAAGGATCGCAGGCCGTAAGAGCGCGCGATGGTCACGAACGTCTGGCTGATCTGCTCCGGCGTCAGAGACGGGTCGGCATAGACCACGCGCTGGAACTCGTCGAACAGGCAGCCGGAAAAGACGGTATAGAGCGCGCTGTCCAGAAACCGGATGCGCGCGAGATCGGCATCCTCGCCGTAGATATCCTCATACCAGCCGGTGGAAAGGGCTTCCATGCCGGTAGAGTGGATCTCAAAAATGTCCAGCGAGCCGACGCTCAGCAGAAGGTCCGGCACGGGGTTCACATAGGCGTCGTAATAATGGCCGAACTCGTGGAACATACTCTGGATGTCGTTCTGGTCGCCATAGAGCGCGAGATAGATGAAGGGGGCATTATACTGGTCGAGCGTCGTGGTGAAGCCGAGATCGCTGACGCGCTCAGCGCTGTCCATGAAGTACAGCCCGTGCTTTTCCATATACGCCGCCGCTTTGGCCGCGTCGTCCGAGACGCGGGGCATATACTGCGTGACGAGCCCGACGAGCTCCCGCTCGGTAAGGTCGGTGTCCGCGGAGAAATCGGCATACGTCGCCTCATTATAATAGAGCGAGCCGAAATACTGCCGCGCGTACGGCTTCACCGCTTCACACAGCGCCGCGGCATCGTCGGGCGTAAAATCGCGCCCGTAGCTCGCCTCGTAGGCATAGTCGGCATAGTCTTTATAGCCGACGATCTGCGCCTCCTCGTTGTGGAGATCCACCAGCTCGCGGTAGAGTGCGCCGATCTTCTCGGTCTCCTCGTCATAGCTGAGATATTCCATGATGAGCGCGTTGTACTGCAGCGTCAGCTCGGAGACGCGCTCGGTGATCTCGCGCTGCCGGTCGGTCTGCTCATCGTAGCCGACCAGAGCGGTTGCCTTGTCCTCGCCGATATACGAGCGCAGCGCGGAGCCCGCGGGGCCGTCGAGCGCGTCGGAGAGCGCGGTGCAGAGCGCGTCGTTCACCTCGTTGAGAACGCTGTCGAGCTGCCGGCAGGCGTCGCTGAGCGTCTCATCGCCGGGATGGGCGTAGAAATCGATGTAGGCGAGATTGTCAAGCGTGTACACCTTGGCATACTCCGCCATCAGCCAGTCGTAAAGGTCTGCCGCCTCTTTGCCGTCCGCCGTTTCGCCGAGCCGCGCGGCCTTGTCGAGCAGCTCCGCGGCATCGTAGATGTACCACGTCATATCGGCATAGTCCACATCGGCGTGGATGCCGTCGGCCGAGGCGAACCGGCCGGTCTCGTCCTCCGGCACCGTCACGCCGAGGCCGGTGGCGAGCGCATCGCTCACGCTGCCGTCGCTGCGGACTGCGCCGGCCGTCTCGGCGTCATCCGCACAGCCGCAGAGGATCAGGGAAAGCATGGCCGCCGCAAGGAGCAGCGCTATTCTTTTTTTCATTTTCATTTGCATCACCCGTTTCCATACTACACGATTCCTCGCCGAAAGTAAATAGTGCGCCATTTTCCCCTTGCTACCGCGGGAAAAATAGGATATAATCCGCCGTATGAAAAAGATTCGTAAACTGATTGAAAATTTTCAGCACATTTCGGACTACATGGGCCGGCGGCAGATCGCCACCATTGCCGCCTCGACGGCGTTCTGGTTTTTTCTCTCCATCGTGCCCATCGTCATTTTGTGCGTGTCTGTTCTTCCTTATACGTCCATCACCGAGGAACAGCTCCTCACGACGGTCGCGCCCGTTCTGCCGGACTCGATGAACCAGCTCATCCGCGTCATCATTGCGGACGTATACAGCAGCGGCGTCGGCGTTTTGAGCATTTCCATCGCGGCGACGGTGTGGTCGTCGGCGATGGGCTTTGCCTCGCTCATTCGAGGGCTGGAGGATATTTATGAGCAGCCGCGCCGCGCCGGATTTCTGATGCGCCGCGCCCGCGGCATCATCTATACGCTCGGCATGCTGCTCATGATGATCCTTTCGTTCGTGCTCGGCGGCTTCGGCCAGCAGATCAAGGCGCTGGTGGAAAAATACCTTCCCGGCTCGCAGTCGTTCTTCTCGTTTCTGCTGCACCTCCGGTTCGTGGTGGTCATCGCGCTGCTGACGATCTTCTTTGCCGCCATCTTCCGCTGGAGCACCGGACTGCGCCCGCGCTTCGGCGAGGTGCTGCCCGGCGCGCTGACTGCCGCGGTCGGGTGGTCGATCTTCTCGTGGGCGTTCTCGGCATGGGTCTCCGCCACGGGGAGCTACGGTACCTACGGCAGTCTCGTAACGGTCGTCGTCGTGATGCTCTGGCTCTATTACTGCCAGTACATTCTGCTTCTGAGCGCGTGCCTGAACCGCGCTCTGCCAAAGTTCCGCCGCCGCGGAGAAACGGAACCGGCATCCGAACCGGAACCAAGCGAAGAGTAAAAAAAATCCGTATGCTTTTCGATTTCGATGAAGCATACGGATTTTTTATACTATTGACCTTTTACTTCCGTACGCCGGACGCGCCGAGTCTGCCGGAGAGCCACGAAAGGAGCGCCGCGGCGAGCGCTGCAATGCCGGCGGTCTGCCACGAGAGCGAGAGCGCCGCGCCGCCGAACGAGCCGAGCAGCGCACAAAGCGCCCACGCAGCGCCCGCTCCGAGCACGCCGCCGAAAAGACCGAGCAGCAGGCTTTCCGCGCCGACGATGCCCTGCGGCGACGAAAGCCCCAACATGCGGAGCTGCCAAAGCTCGCGGCGGCGCGCCGAGGCGGCCAGCGCCGAGACAAGCACGATAAACGCGCCGGCGAGCACGCCCGCGAGGGCCATACCGAGCCGGTCGGTCTTTTCCGCGCTTTCCATGAGCGCCATCCCCGGCTGTACAAGGCCGGAGGCGGCGTCGGCATAGGTCACGGTCTCGGCATAGCCGCGCAGCACCGCGCCGAGCGTTTCGCGCGCGGAGAAGCTGTCGGCATAGAGCCGCAGCTGCGTCACGGTCTGCGCCGCCTCCGCGCCGAACGCGCGGAGATTTCCTTCCAGCGAGCCGGAGGAAACGCCGGAGGCGATATACCGGGCGAAAGCGTTTTCCAGCGCCTCGCCGGAAAGCGAGGCAATGGTCTGCAAAAGGGCGTCCTGCGCCCGCTCGGTCTCCACCGCCGTTCCGGTGAGTTCGAGCACCATGGCCGCCTGCTGCGCCGGGGTCTGTCCGACGGCAAAGCCGCGCAGCGCGGCGCGCTGTCCGGTCTCGTCCTGCGCATACACACCCTCGGTGTCGAACGGCAGACCGGTCAGAACATCCGTATCGGGCGAGGCCGTCTGCGCTTTTACGATGTCACTGCCGAGCACAGTCTCCACGGTCCACGTCATGAGCTCCGGCAGGTAAGCCGCGCCGCCGGTCAGACTCTCGCCGGGAGTCTCCCCCGCCGGACACAGGATGCCGACGATGTTCAGCCGCTGCGAAGAAGCGATCTTCGCGGTGAGATACGCCGTGTCTCCGCCCATATAGCCCCAGGTGCCGTCCACATTTTGGACGTACTCGTCCGTCGGCAGCAGCACACGGAACGAAAGACGCAGAAGCTCGGTATAGCTGATGTTGGCGTTTGCTTCCGGGTCAAGACCAAGCGAGCGGAGGCAGCTCTCGTCCACCTTGCCGCGCGCGTCGAGCAGCACCGCCGCCTCATCGTACCGCTCCGGCCAGCGGCCGGCAGCGAGCGTATAGCGCATCTGCCGCAGGTCCTCCCCTTCCGGGAGCTGCGTCCAGAGCGTGTTGTTCTCCTCGCTGTTGAGCGCTTCCGTCCCGGCGGAGGAGGTATCGCCGCTGTAAATGCGCGGTGTGATGGCGTAACGGCGCTGCACGGAGATCGTTTTTTCGTCCGTGTGACCGTCCAGCCAGTCGCCGAGCGCTCCGAGATCGCCGGAGGGAACACTTCCTGTGTCGAGCACGACCGGATAGGCGGAGAGCACCGCCGTCTCCGCGTCCTTCGCGCTCTGCTCTCCGCCGGAAAAGGCAGCGAACAGCAAAAGGCAGAGCAGCACCGCAACCATCGGCGCGAGCAAGCGCGGCAGCGTATGGCTCTTTTTCTTTGAGAAATTGGAGAACACCATGCGGAGGCGTTCCCCGCCGGAGGCCCCGGCAACGCTCTGGTGCGCCGAGGCCGCGCTCTCCGCGTCCTCGTCCGTGTCGGAGGTGATCTGCCCGTCCTCCAGCGTCAGGACACGCGCGTCCTCGCCGAACGGCTCGGCATTCCGCGCCGCGACGATGACGAGCTGATCTGCCGCCGCTTCACCGAGAAGCGAGAGCACGGTCTCCGCGCTCTCCGCGCTGAGACCGTCCGCCGGCTCGTCCAGAAGCAGCACACGGCCTTTGCGGGCAAGCGCGCAGGCGAGCGCCCCGAGACGCCGCTGCTCTCCGGAGAGGCGGTCCGGGTATACGCCCGCCGCGCCCTCGAGCCCAAGCAGAGCGAGCGCTTCGCGCGCATTCTCCCGCGCATCCCGGCCGGAGAAGCCCGCGAGCACCGCGGCGCGCTCCGCGTTTTCCGAAAGCGTGAGATCGGCAAAGAGAAGCGCTTCGTCCGCGGCGGCGCATTCCCGCAGCCAGGCGCTGCGCCGCGCTTCGCTCCAGCGCGCCGTATTCTCGCCGCCGATGAGGATTTCGCCGCGGGACGGCGTCTCACGCAGGGCGAGCAGATGCAGCAGCGCCGTTTTCCCGCTGCCGGACATGCCGGTGAGCACCACGAGGCCGGTCTCCGGCAGCGTGACGTTCAGGCAGCGCAGCGCATGCACGCTCTTTTTTCCGACGGAGGATTCCAGCGCGGCGTTTTTCAGTTGGATCATAGAAAGGCCCATCCTTTCCCTTTTATACAGAGCAATTATACCTTTTGCATAAAGCGCGGTCAAGTCTCCGGCGCAATTCGTCAAAGTTGCGCTTGCAATTCCCTTTTTCGTGCGGTATGATGTGCGTACAGAACAGGGGTGCTGGGTTTTCCCGGCTGAGACGGTGCGAAGCGAAGCGCCGGTACCCTTTTACCTGATCCGGGTAATGCCGGCGGAGGGAGTGCCTATACGGTATTTGTTCTTCAGCCACGTCCGGGATCGGGTGGCTGATTTTTTTATTGGAGGGCTTTTTTATGAAAAGCAAACAGACCACCCGCACACTTTGCGAAGGAGCGATCATGGTCGCCATGGCGGTCGTGCTCAACTTCTTCAAGTTCGATCTGTTCGCGCAGGGCGGATCGATGAACCTGCTCTTCATTCCTCTGATGGTGTTCGCGCTGCGGCGCGGCCCGGTCTGGGGCATGGGCGCGGGTCTCGTTTTCGGCGTTCTCAAGGCCATCATCGGCGGCGGCATCGCCTACGGCTGGCAGTCGCTCCTGCTTGACTACGCTCTGGCCTACGCGCTCACCGGTCTTGCCGGTCTCACGCCGAAAAAGCCGGTGCTCGGCACCGTCATCGGCGCGCTCGGCGCGCTTCTCTCCTTCGTCCTCAGCGGCGTGTTCGTCTGGGGCGAGTACATGCCGGACGTGTTCCTCGGCATGGCGATGAAGAACGTGTGGATCTACTCGTTCATCTACAACTTCATCTACACCGCCTTCAACTGGCTCATCGCGGCGATCGTCATCTACTTCCTTTCCAAAAAGACGAAGCTCCTGCAGCCCGAAAAGTAAAAACGTTTTTACTCATCCTCTCTTTTTTCCGCGCGCCGCCTCTCCGGGAGAACCGGAGGGGCGGTTTTTTCAAACGAACCCCGCTTCATCGCGGGGTTCGTTTGAGAAGGGCGCGGCTCGCCGCAGCGCACTCGCTTTGCTCGCACGTTTGCGAGCCGAGAAGAATTTTTGCCGACGCGCATGTCGCCGGCAAAAATGTTTTGAACTTTCTTTGCGCCTGCGGGCGCAAACTCTGCGAGGCTTTTTATTGTTTCCGGGAACCGGAGGGGCGGTTTTTTCGTCTATAAAGATAGAAGTCGTTTATTATATTTGGATTAAGGAACTTGTCAAAAGGCGACATTCTGGTGTATACTAATTTGGTGTCTTTATATTACTGTTGAGAGCGAGGATGAAACCATGCGTGAACGCAGCGCAGCCGGTGGGATCTTCCGCGTCGTTGGACGCATTCTGCTGATCCTGCTGGTCACCATACTGCTGTTTGCCGTTTTCCTGCTTGGCGTGATGGGCGTGCTGATCCACGGCCCTTCGGCCGAAGCAGAGCGGCTTTTCGTGCTGTCCGTTAATGAGACGAGCGCGCTGAAATTCCTGCCGCACATCTATCTTTCCGATGCGCAGGTGGACGCGATACTGCACCCCGTCAGCACCTCCACGGACGATGAACCGACGCCGGACGACAATTTTGTCGAGCTGCCCTACGAGGACGGCCGCACCGTGGAAGACGAAAACACCAATGCGGGACAGGTCGTCGTGGCCGACCCGTCAGAGAACACCGGCGAGAGCGGCGAGTGGCTTGAGGTCGTAGACATCAAGGGCTCGACCTTTAAGGGCAAGCTCATGATCATCCGCGATCCGTCAAAGGTCGTTGTCGGCACGTTGGACGCTTACGGCGCGAACTATCACGGACTGTATCTTTACGAGTTTATCGATAAGTATAACGCCATCGGCGGCACGAACGCCGGCGGCTTCTACGATCCGGGCGGAGGCGGCAACGGCGGCATCCCCGACGGTCTCGTCATGCGCGACGGCGCCATCGCCTACGGCAATCCCGGCACATGGTATCTCAACGTTATCGGCTTTGACGCGGATCATATCCTCCACGTCGGAGACATGTCCGGCCAGCAGGCGCTCGATCTCGGGCTGATGAGCGCGGTCAGCTTCTCCCCCGGCCCGGTACTCGTGAAGGACGGCGAGCTGCAGACGAATCTCGGCGGCGGCATGAACCCGCGCACCTGCATCGGCCAGTGTGCGGACGGCACCATCCTTCTGATGGTCATCGAGGGCCGCAAGCCCGACAGCATGGGCGCGACGTACGACGATATCGCCAAGATCATGTATGACCGCGGCGCGGTCAACGCCGCGAACCTCGACGGCGGCTCGTCCTCGCTCATGTACTACAACGGTGAGCAGATCACCCGCGGCTCGAACATCATCGGCATGCGCCAGATGTCCACCGCCATTCTCATTTTGAATTGAGGGCAGCTATGGGAAAGCATGAAAAACCTGTATCCGGCACGAGCCGGAAGAGCGAAGCGCGCCTGCCGCGCGCCGAGCGCACTCCCTCCGTCCGCGAGGAGGAGCTGCTCTTTGATATTCCGGAGACCGCCGAGCGCGTGACTGCGCACGCGGGGGGGACGCTGCCGGAAGAGCCCGCCGCTCCGGTCCCCGCGGAGAGCTTTGAAGCGCCCTCCCCCATTCCGGAGGAGAGCTTTGAGGCGCCCGCCTCCATCCGGAGAGCAGCGCGCCCAGCGCAGGAAGCTGCCCCGGTGCGCCGCGAACGCCCTGTGAGCGAAGAAAAGCCCGTCCGTCGGGAACGTCCCGCGCAGGATAGTGAGCCTGTCCGCCGCGAGCGTCCCGCGCAGGAGAACAAGCCTGTCCGCCGCGAGCGTCCCGTGCAGGAGGACAAACCTGTCCGCCGCGAGCGTCCCGTGCAGGAGGACAAACCCGCGCGTCGGGAACGCCCCGCGCCGGAAGAGAAGCCTGCTCGTCGGGAGCGTCCCGCACAGGAAACGAAAAGCGCGCGCCGCGAACGTCCCGCCCGTGCGGAAAATCCCGCCGCGGACGAGGAGATCGTTCCGAAAAACCGAAAGAAAAAAGGCGGCTTCCGCAAGGGTCTGCTGACGTATATTCTTGTCGTTGCGGTGATCTTCCTTGCCGCGCTCATTGTCCTTTGGGTCGCGCTTGCACGCTTCCAGAAAAACAAGGACGCCGAAAAAGCCGCGGAAGCTGAGCAGAACGCCATCGTGCTGCAGGAAAAGCAGCATGCCGAAGCCGTACGGCAGGCGCCGCAGCGCGCGTTTGAAGCGTGGCTCGCCTCCTATACCGCCGATGACTGGACAAATCTCTGGTACGAGAAGCGCCCGGAGAACATCGACGGCCGCGACCGTGTGCGCGCTTACATGGAAGAGCGCTTCGGCAGCGACAGCGTGCAGGCGTTCCGCTCGCTCGATTATACCGATGAAGCGCCCGCCTATGTTCTCAAGGACGGCGACGAAGCGCTCGCCCGCGTCACGCTCTCCGGCAGCGACGTGAACTGGGCCGTATCCGACGTGGAGCTTGAGCTTGAGGGGACGAAGTCCGCCTCGGTCGAGGTCGCCGTCGGCAGCAAGGTGTTCTGCAACGGCACCGAGCTCGGCAGCGAGTACGCCGGAGAAACGCAGAACAACTTCTCCTATGAGCCGCTCAAGGACAAGCTTATCAACCCCGTTTCGTGGACGACGTACACGGTGGACGGTCTCCTGATCGAGCCGGAGCTGACCGCCGAGCCGCCCGCGGGATGCAGCGTTACAAAGACCGCCGAGGGCGATTTCATGCTCTGTCTTGACGGGGCGGATGCCGAAAAGTACACCACGCGCGCGGTGAGCTTCGTGAAGGCGTATCTCACCTACTATATGAACGGCTACAACGGCACATGGGGCAACCTGTACGCCGCGCTCGCCTATCTCACGCCCGGCACGCAGGCCTACACCGATCTGCAGGACACCTACAACGGCGTTGTCTGGAACACCGCCTACGGCAACATCGACGTTTCCAACACCACCGCCTCGGGCGTAGTGATCTGGGCGGACAACTGCTACAGCGTGGACGTGACCTACGACGCCAACTGCACGCACAACGGACAGGCCATCGACTATGCCGACGCCACCATGCGCATCTATTTCCTGCAGACCGACGCCGGTTTTGTCATCAGCAACTACGAAACTCTCTGATAAAGGCAGGGTAAAAAGCGAAATGAAAGTTACTGCTGTCGTTCCCTCCTACGAGCCGGACGAAAAGCTCATTCAGGTCGTGGACGGCCTGCTGGCCGAAGGCTTTGACGATATCGTCGTCGTCAACGACGGCAGCCACGAAGGGCATCTCCAGCCCTTCGCGGAGGCCGCCGAACGCCCCGGCGTCACGGTGCTGCGGCACGAGGTGAATAAAGGCAAGGGCCGCGCGATGAAAACGGCGTTTGCCTGGTGCGTGGAAAACCGGCCGGATATCGATGGCGTCGTTATCGTGGACGGCGACAATCAGCACCGCCCCAAGGACGCCATGGCCGTTGCCGAGGCGATGTGCCGCGAGCCGGACAAGCTCTGGCTCGGCGTGCGGGATTTCTCGCTGGAGCAGGTCCCGCTGCGCAGCAAGCTCGGCAACAAGATCACGCGCAGCTTTATGAAGCTCGCCTGCGGCGTCGGCGTGACCGACACGCAGACCGGACTGCGCGCCATTGCCCGCAAGCACCTGCCGCTGATGTGCTCCATCGGCGGCGAGCGGTACGAATATGAAACGCAGATGCTCCTCTCGCTCAAGGGCGCGGGGCTCGGCGTCGGCGAGGTCGTGATCGATACCGTTTACATCGACGAGAACCAGACCAGCCACTTCAACACCGTGAAGGATTCCTGGCGGATCTATAAGCTGATCTTCCGCCACCTCTTCCATGGGGACAAGAAGGAGTAAAGCCGCTTTGAAATCGTTCCTCCGCTTTTCCGGCAGCAGCGCCATCTGCTTTCTGCTGGATTATGGACTGTTCACGCTGCTCAACTCCGTGCTTCTCGTCTCCCTGCCGGACGGCACGCGCGAGCTCTGCGCGACCTACGGCGCGCGCATCGTTTCCGCCGTGACGAATTTTTTCCTCAACCGGCTGCTCGTGTTTCAGGATAAGAGCGCGGCGGGACAGTCGATCTGGCGGTATGCCGTGCTTGCCGTTGTGCAGGCAAGCCTGTCGGCGGTGCTCGTTTCGGTATTGCAGGATCTCACAAATGCAACAAACCTGCTCGAAACGGTCATCAAGATCCCGGTGGACGGCGTGCTCTTCCTCGCAAGCTACCAGATCCAGAAGCGCTGGGTCTTCCGGCAGCGTACCGACACGCCGGATAAATAAAAAAATTCCGTATGTCCGACGACATACGGAATTTTTTTATGTGAGCATCAGCATTCTCCGGAAATATACAGCGCCCGCCAGAGCGTCTCGCCCGCGGCGGTGAGACCGAGGCCGGGCATACCGTAGGCATACCGGCTGTCGCTCGCTTTGAGCACCGGCGTTCCGTTCACGAAAAGCGTGAGCACCTCGCCCTTTGCCTCCGCCCGGAGAGCGTATTCCCGCCCCGGCTGCCGGACAAACGGCGCGGCGGCGAGCTTCGTCACCCGACCGTCCTCGTACCGGAGCACGGCGCACTCGCCCGGCGCGGAAAAGCCGAGCGCATAGTACCGGCGCGTGCCCTGGCTGCGCAGCAGCACAAGGGCGCTCTCGCCGCTTTCAACCGTCACAGACGCGCTCACGGCCGTATCGCGCAGATAGTAATTTCCGGTGAACGCCTGCGCGCCGGTCATATACGGCAGCGCCTCCGCCGTGAGACGCATGGCGTCCCCCTCGCGCTTCCCGGCGCAGTCATTGAACGCAAACGGCGTGAGCTGCGAAAACTCCTCGCGCTGGAGCGAAAAATTTACCGCATAGTCCATTGCGCCGGTAACGGTGATCTCGTCCACATACACCCGGCCCATGACCCAGGGGTCAGCGTCGGGCTTTGTCTCGACCGTCCAGCCGACATCGTGCACGGCGTCGCCGCCGAGCTCCGGCACGGTGAACACGATCTCCGTCCACTCCCCCTCTGGGAGCACCGCGGCGGGCATGTTCACTCTCTCGCCTGTCATGGCGCGGCGGACGAACGGCGTCACCGTCACCGCGGCAGGGGCGGTCTGCTCGCTTTTCATCCAGACGCCGACGCGCTGACCGGGGTTGACCTTCGCGGTGAACACGGGATCATAGCGCTCCTCGTGGAGATCCGGGCGCGTGAGCATCGCCTTAAACGAGAGATCGACCGGTCCGGCGCGCTTGCCGTCGGTCATAAGCTCGGCGCAGAATGCGCCGGAGTGCGCCTTTCCCGGAACGATGCGCAGCGTGTGCTCCGCCTTATCCGACAGCTCGAGCCCGTGCGTCGAGCCGGGGAACGGAAAGTCCATACGCAGCTCGCCCGGCTTCGGGCAGACGATATCCTCCGGCAGCGCGCCGCCGTACATCCGGCAGGAGAGCGCGCCGAGCTCCTTTGCCTTGTCGGAAAGATCGACGAGATTGAGATAGCCGGATACGCTCGAGAGCGTGACAAGATCGTTGATCGGACGGCGATAGCGCTCCGGCACGCCGCCGAGACCGCCGAGCACACCGAGGATCGTGCCGATGTTGCTCGCGTTGCAGTCGGTATCGTAGCCGCACATGACGGAGATCTCGATGCTGCGGCCAAGCTCGCCCTTGCCGTAAAGCATGGCAAGGATGCAGATCCCGGCGTTCGGAACGATATGGTATCCGCCGGGATATTCTTCGTCGCTGAACTCGCGCGCGATCATCTCGCGGCAGGCGCGAAAATCCGCTTCCGCCGGGTGTGCGCGGTGGTAGGCGCGCACCGTCTCGACCACGCGGCGGTAGTCGCACTTCTCCGGCAGGAAGCGCAAACCGGCATCCAGCACCTCGTCCAGCGAAGACGCCGTATACGCCGCGGCGACGCACGCGGCCATAAACCGTGCGCCGTCCACGCCGCTGCCGCCGTGCGATACGCTCGCGGCTGCGGCGGCGAGATCCGCGGCGCGCGCCGGGTCGCCGGGGCAGATGAGCCCCCAGGTGTCCACAAAGATCTGTCCGCCGATCTGCTCGGCGGCGGTCTTCCCGTTTTCCTCGATGCTGCCGGAGCGCGGCGCCTTTACGCCGCGGCGGAGGTTCATATACGCGCGGTGCTCGGTGGAAACGTCCTCGCCGCCCCACCAAATCATACCTATGCAGCGGCGAGCATAGTTGAGCCATGCTTCGCCGACCATCTCCGGCGCGAGCGTTTCTGGCATGGCATTGTCCGCAAGCGCGCGCACAAAGATGAGCGGACCGTTCACATCGTCATCCGCGGTATAATACCGCTGCTCGCGCAGATAGCCGCGGATGTCGCCGTAATAGCTTTGCAGCCGTTCGTATGTCCAGAACGGGTTTTCCACCGGCGCACCGAGACGCATGCCGGCGTCCATGCCGATGAGTCCGGCATAAAGTTTTTTGAGCGTTTTTCTTTCCATGGCATTTAATAGCAGCGGCGCAGGATCTCGATCACGTCGTCCGCGGTGAGCTGCCGGTAGCTGTAGCAGCTGAGATCGGTGAGCTCCGCGACGCGCGCAAAGCAGCTCTCCGGCACGCCGAGAGCGCGCAGCGTCGCCGGGGCGCCGAGCTCTTCATGGAAGAATTTCTTCAGCGCGGCGATACCCTCTTTCGCCTGCTCGCTCTCGCTTTTCCCGGCGGGATCGATGCCCCAGACGTTCCGGGCGAAGCGGGCAAGGCGCGGCGCGGCACTCTCGCAGATATACTCGAGATACGCCGGGTGTACGACCGCGAGACCCGCGCCGTGCGCCACGTCGAAGAGCGCGGAGAGCGGATGCTCGATGCAGTGGCTCTCCCAGTCGGTCTTTTTCCCGTTATTGAGCATGCCGCAAAGCGCAAAGCTGCTCGTCCACATAAGGTTCGCCCGCGCCTCATAGTCCGTGGGTTCCACGATGGATCGCCGCGCCGCGGCGATCTCCGTGCGCATGGCGGCCTCGGCGAGATTGTCCGTGAGGAAATCGTCGTCCGGCGGGGAGATATAAAGCTCCATCAGGTGCGACATGGTGTCCACAATGCCGTTCACCATCTGGTTTTTCGGCAGGCTGTATGTGAGCGTCGGGTCAAGAATGGCAAAGCGTGGGAACTCATACTCACTGTCATAGGAGTTTTTCTCGCCTGTGGCGAAATTTGTGATAACGGCGGACTTGTCCAGCTCGCTGCCCGTGGCCGGAATGGTGAGAATGACGCCGAGAGGGATACCGGTTTCGGCGCTCTCCCAGTTTACATAAAACTTTTCCCAGAAGTCGCCCTCCGCCGGTGCTCCCACGGCGATGGCCTTGGAGCAGTCGATCGTGCTGCCGCCGCCGACGGCAAGAATGAGGTCGATCTTATGCTTCCGGCAAAGCTCGATGCCCTCGTACACCTTTTCGGTGCGCGGGTTCGGCATGATGCCGGAGAGCTCATAGACGCTCTTCCCCGCCGCGCGCAGCGCATCAAGAACGCGGTCATAGAGGCCGGTGCGCTTGATGCTGCCGCCGCCATAGGTGAGCAGAACGTTTGCGCCGAACTTGCCCAGCTCCTCCGGCAGATGGCTCATGGCGTCCGCGCCGAAGTGGACGCGCACGGGATTATAATACATAAAATCGTTCATGGATCTTCTCCTTTCCCAGAATGCCCCGTTTCCGAAAACCGAAACGGGGCATGATTTTTGTTATTTCGCGCCGAGAAGGGTATACATGCGCTGTTTGAAGAGCGCGGCGTCCACCGCGGTGCAGAGCACGGCGTTGTGCTCCGCCTCCGGCGCGGCCGTATCGAAATGGAAATATCCGCGCTTTTCCGCGTCGTGCAGCTCTATGCGGCACTTAGCGGCAACAAGCTTCGTCATGATCTCCGGGTACAGCGCCGAGGTGACGGCGAGACTGTCCACAACGCCGTAGGTCTCGCTGCCGCCGCGGATCTCGTTATAAAATTCACGCAGCCGCCGCGTGGCGAGCGCGCAGAACCGCCCCGCCGGAGACGGTGACGCGAGCAGACGTTCCACCTCGTCCGGAGTGATCTCGGTGCTGCCGCGGGTCGTATCGAGCGTGATCCACACCGCCGGAGCGCCGGACTGCAGAACGATCTCCGCCGCCTCGGGGTCGGAGCCGACGTTATACTCGGCGCACTCGGTGAGATTGCCGCGGATCCCGGCGCTGCCGCCAAGGATCCAGAGCTTTTTGATCTTCCGCACGAGATCGGGCGCAAGCGTGAGCGCGACAGCGATGTTCGTTAGCGGGCCGATGGTAATGATCTCGATCTCGCCGGGGTTTTCACGCACAAGATCGATGATGGCCGGCACCGCGTGCTTCTTTTCCGCCTCGCGCGCCGGTGCGGGCAGGTTGAGTCCGCCGAGACCGTCCTCGCCGTGGACATGGTACGCCGCAAAGCTCTTTTGGGAGAGCAGCGGGTGCTCCACGCCGCGGTAGACCGGCGGGAGATAGCCTCCCGCCGCGTCCTCCGCCAGAAGCGCGTTCTTGGTGCAGAGATCGAGCGGAAAGTTTCCGCACACGGTCGTGATCGCCTCGACACGGGCGATGTCCTCGGCGCAGAGCGCCTCGACGATGGCCCAGGCGTCGTCCGAGCCGGTGTCCGTGTCGATGATAAAGCGGCGGATCACAGCTTCGCCGCCCAATCCGCGCCGGGCATGTCGTGCCGGCGGCAGTACTCGTCAAAGACGATGCCAGCGGGGAGCATTTTGAACTCTTCGAGCAGCGCGAGACGGCGCGTGAAGTTTCCTTCGCGCTCGGCCTCCATGAGCTTGTCCGTCGGCTCGAGCAGGGCGATCATCAGTGCCTTTTTCACGCTGCGCGTGCCGATGACAGACGCGCTCACGCGGTCGATGCTCGCATCAAAGAAGTCGAGACCGAGATGCACCTTGTCAAACGCATTGCAGCGCTTGATCTCCTGCATGATGGCAACGGTATCCTCCGACACGGTGGCGACATGGTCGCTGTCCCAGCGCACGGCGCGGGAGAGATGCGTCATGATCTCCTGGCCGAACACGAAGTAGGACGAGAGCTTCGCCGCAACGCTCTCGGTCGGATGGTAATGGCCGGTATCCATGCAGACCATGGCCTTGCCGGTCGTGAGGGCGTAGTTGGTGTAAAACTCGTGCGATCCGGCGGTGTAGCTCTCAAGACCGAGGCCGAACACCTTGCCCTCGATCGAGTCGCGGTTATACTTCCGGTCGATCGGCTCGGCAAAAATGCGGTCGAGCGATTCGACGAGCCGCTCGCGCGGGCCGAGCGTATCGACGCGGGTGTCTTTCGAGCCGTCCGGGATCCAGTGGTTCGTGATGCACACCTCGCCGAGCTCGCGGCCGAAATACTCGCCGATCTTCCGGCAGGCGATGCCGTGCTGTACCCAGAAATCGCGCACTTCCTTCTCGGGGCTTGCGAGCGTCCAGTTATCGCGCAGCATCGGGTGGGAGAAGTATGTGGGGTTAAAATCAAGACCGATGCCCTTTTCGCGGGCATAGTCCACCCACCCGGCGAAATGCTCGGGGCGGATCTCGTTGCGCGGCACCTTCACGCCGTTCGTGAGCGGATACACCGCGTGCAGCGCCAGATGCTTCGCACCCGGGACGAGCGAGAGCATTTTGTCGAGAGAGACGAAGTATTCCTCCACGCTTCTCGGCTTGCCGGGGGCGTTGCCCGTGGCGGCGATGCCGCCGGTCAGCGCGGCGTCAAAATCCTCAAAGCCGGTGAGATCGTCCAGCTGCCAGCAGTTGATGGAAACGGGGATGGTATCCATCTTCCGCAGCGCTTCTTCGGTGTCCACGCCCCAGGCGGCGTATATGTCGCGGGCGGCTTCGTACTGGTTTGCCATGCAGAAACTCCTTTCGTAAGGGGAAAATCAGTTATTGTTGTAGTAGACCACGTTCTCCGGGCGGATGCGGACGAAGAGATCGTCGCCCTCCGAGAGCGTTCCGGCGTGGGTGCCGAGCGCGGAAATATCGAGCGGCTGCGTACCCAGCGTGCCGATGAGCTTCCACGAAAGACCGGTGAAGATCTTCTTTTCGAGATGGAACGGGTTCGCGCCCTCCGTCTCCGGCGTGCAGAACTCGAAATACTCGCCGCGCACCGCCGTCTTGACGGTGTCGCCCTCCCTGCCGCCGACGTGGTTGACCGGAATGCGGACGTTTTCGCTGCATACGCACCACACACCGTCCTCACACGCGAGAACGCCGGAGAGGAGGTTCGCCTTGCCGAGAAAGTCGGACGCGAACACGGACGCCGGCTGGCTGTAGATCGTGAAGGGGTCGCCCTGCTGCTCGATCCGGCCGTCGTGGAGGAGGATGATCTGGTCGGACATCGTGAGCGCTTCCTCCTGATCGTGCGTAACGAACACGGTTGTCGTGCCGATCTGCCGCTGGAGATTGCGGATCTCATACTGCATCTCGGCGCGCACCTTGCGGTCGAGCGCGGAGAGCGGCTCGTCCAGCAGGAGAATGTTCGGCTTGGTGACAAGCGCGCGGGCCAGTGCCACGCGCTGCTGCTCGCCGCCGGAGAGCTGCGTCACGCGGCGGGAGTTATAGCCGCCGAGCTTCACAAGCTCGAGCGCCTCGTTGACGCGCTCGTCGATCTCCGGCTGGGGGACTTTGTGCATCTTGAGGCCGTAGCCCACGTTTTTCGCCACGTTCATGGAGGGGAACAGCGCGTAGTTCTGGAACACAAGACCGATGTTGCGCTTTTCCGGGCGCACCTTCGTCACGTCCGCGCCGTCTACGAGCACCTCGCCCTCGTCCGCGGTCTCCAGACCGCAGATGATGCGGAGGATCGTTGTCTTGCCGCAGCCGGAGGGTCCGAGCAGCGAGAGAAAGTCCCCGCTTTTTACATCGAAGCTGACGCCCTTGAGAACGACATGGTCGCCGAAGCTCTTTTTCAATCCTTTTACCGAAAGATCCGCCATCGGTTATTCTCCTTTCTTCTTCGCGCCGCCGGACATGCCGAACAGGCTGCCCGCGGAAAAGCCCAGCCGCGAGAACGCGATCACAACGATGACCGCGATCAGAACGATGATCGCCGAAAGTGCGTTCAGATCGGCCTGATACTCGCTGCGGATGCGGGTGAACACGAGCGTCGGCAGCGTATTCCTGCCGACAGGGATGAGGTAATACTGCAGCACGAAGTTGTTGAAACACATGATCATTGCCATAATGCCGCCGGCCAGAATGCCCGGCGTGATGGCAGGAAGCGTGATATCGAAAAACACGCGCAGCGGGCTTGCCCCGAGAAGCCGGGCCGCCGCCTCCGGCGAGCGGTCCATATCCTGAAACCGGCCGTTGACGAGCAGCACAACGTACGGCAGCACAACGATCAGGTTGCCGAGGAACATGGTGCCCATGCCGCGCCCCGAGCCGAGGAACGAGAACATCAGCAGCAGGGAGATCGACGTTACGAGCCACGGGATGATGATCGGCAGCTGGAGCACGAAGTTGAACCGCGCCGCCCACTTGGGGGCGTAGTACTGCAGGCCGTAGGAGCAGAGCGTGCCGATCACGACAGCGGCCAGCGTGACAAGGAAGGAAAACTTCAGACTGAGGATACAGGCCGGAAGAAGGTTGCTCGTCGTGAAGAGCGTTTTGTACCACTGGGTCGTAAATACATATGGAAACATGCCGTACGGCGTTTTGTTGAACGACATGCCGATGATGGCGATGATCGGGATATACATGAACGCGAGCACGATGCACAGACATGCCATCATCGTGCGGCGAAAGGCCTTGCTCGTCATGCGATATCACCTCCGATCGCTTTCTGCGCGCGGTTGGCGGCAATCCGGGTAACGGCCATGATGATGCTCAGAATAATGAGCAGCACGCAGGAGAGTGCCGCGCCGTAGCCCATGTTCAGAGAACCGGAGTACTGCGTATCGATCATGCTGCCGACCATGGAGCCGCCCGCTCCGCCGACAAGTCCCGGCTCGACAAAGCTGCCGGCCACAGGAACAAACACGAGCAGTATGCCGGAGAGAAGCCCCGGCACGCTCATGGGAAATACAATGTTCGTAAAGGTTTTCATCTTGCTCGCGCCGAGGATCAGCGATGCCTGGATGACGTTGTCGTTGATGCCCTCAAGCGAGGAATAGAGACACAGTATCATATACGGAAGATACTCATACGTCAGTATGAGTACCGTGGCCTTGTTCGTATAAAGCCACGTTTTCGCGCCGTGTATGCCGATGGCGTCAAGCGCCGTGAGCAGAAGACCGCCGGTCTGGATAAGATTCATCATCGCGTAGATCAGCAGCAGCTGCGATGTGAAAAACGGCAGAATGACGACCATCATAAGCGTGCTGCGGTGCTGCGGCTTCACGATCTTTGCGATCGCCCACGCCGCGGGGTACGCCGCAACGATGCAGATGAGCGTGACCTCGCCCGCCGTAAGGAGCGATTTTCCCATCAGCCGCCAGAACGTTGCGGAGCCGAACATACGGGTGATGTTGCGCAGCGTCCAGCCCGGCCATGGCTGTCCGGCAAAGATGTTGCGGTTCATAAAGCTGAACACGAGCAGCATCAAAAGCGGCAGGATCGTCAGGCACAGCAGGAGGATGACGCTCGGCGTCGTCCACAGCGCGCCCGGACGAAATTTGGTTCTCTTCTTTTTCATTTTCAATTACCGCCCCTCTTTTAAAAAAGAATGCCGCCGAAAGGGGTTCCGGCGGCATTCTGTCGTTGGATGCGTTATGTGCCGGGCGCTTTAGCCGACGAATTCCTGATAAAGGTCGGTCCAGGCGTCCTTCAGTTCGGGATCAGCGATGTAAGGCAGGAGCTTGATGCAGGTGGGCATCGGGTCGAGCTCGAGAGTAATCTTCTGCTCCGGCGTCAGATTCTCGATGGCCTTGGCGTTGACCGGCGTATAGGTGTAGTACTCGCCGGGGTACTTGTCGCTGATGCCGGTAGCCATAGCGGTCTGCTGCTCTTCGCTTTCGATCCAGTTGATCCACTCGCACGCGAGATCGTACTCATCGGTGCCTTCCACGATGGCCCAATAGTCAACGTAGCCGACCGTGCCCTCGGTGGGGTGGACGAGCTTGATGTTGGTGCTGGGATCGTTGATGAGCTGGCTGTAGGGGCCGGACCAGATCTCGCCCGCCCAGAAGTCGCCCGCGAGCCAGGGGATGGTCTGCTCGTCGTTGGAAGCCCAGAAGCCGAGGAGCTGTCCCTTGAGCTCCTTGAGCGCGGCGCGGACCTTCTCGATATCAACGTTCTCGATATCGTCGGAATCCTCGCCCGCCAGCAGGCAGCCGATGACCCAGTCGTCGCCGTCGCCGTCGAGGACCATGACATGACCCTTCAGCGCGGGATTGAGAAGATCGGACCAGTGCTCGAGCTCAAAATCGACCTTGTCGGGGTTGTAGGCGAGAGAAGAGGTTCCGTTGCACCAGGGGAATGCGAAGAGGTTGCCCGCGTCATCCACAGCGTAGGGGCTGAGGTCCTTGTAAACATCGGCCACTTCGGCGTAGTTGGGGATCTTCGCCGGATCGACGTTGGCAAGCAGGCCTTCGTCGTGGAACCACTGGGTGTAGTTGTTGGAGAGAACGACCGCGTCGATCGTCTTGTTGCCGCCGGTCATGAGGGTGGTCATCAGCTCGTCGTAGGAGTTGAAGTAGACGTGCTCGACCTGCGCGCCCGTCATGTCCTCAAAGGCCTTCTCGCAGTAATCTTCGTCGGAGTTGTAGCCCTGCCAGTTGGCAACGTACAGCGTGTGTCCCGCCCAGGGGAGATCGCCCTCGGTCGGGGTTTCCGTCTCCGCCGGTGTCTCCGGAGCTGCCGGAGTCTCGGCTGCGGTACCGCAGGCGCACAGAGCAAACACCATGACCAGGGCAAGGATGAGTGCCAATGCTTTTTTCATGTTCTTTCCTCCTATTATTGGCTTTTTACGCAGCAGGGACGCAGTTTAGTAAACATCCCCTTTTCCCCGCTGCTTACCGTATCTTAATGATACGTTCTTTCCTCTCGTATGTCAATGCGGTACAATAAACAAAAACCCCCGTCGTTTTTCGTCATTCCGCTCTATCATCCGCATACTATCCCCCGCTCTTATGGATATTTTATCCGAAGCGCATAACATACTCAGAACATTGTCCAAGTTTACCGCCGCATTTTTATATGGTTTTTCTGTGAAAAGGGTCTTTCCATTTTTAGTGAAATCATATAGAATAAAGATGTACATAAGCACCGTTTACTAAACAACCATAAGGAGGCACTACGGATGAAAATGCGCGAAATCGCCGACGCTGCCGGCGTATCGCTGACGGCGGTCTCCCTCGTTCTCAACGGAAAGCCCGGCATCGGCGATGAGAAGCGGGCGCTCGTCACCCGGCTTCTGCAGGAAAACGGCTACCAGATCCGTCCGGAGGACGCGCCCCAGCGCATCCACGCCCACAGCAATCTATGCTTTCTCAAATACAGCAAGCACTCCTATCTTGTCAACGGCAACCCCGGCTTCGTCACGCAGATCATGGATGCCGCCGGAGAGGAATGCCGCCGCCACGGCTACAATCTTCTTGTGAACGCCTTCAGTGACTTTTCCGCCATAAACCGCGCCGAGCTGATCGACACCGCCACCACCGGCGGCGTGATCCTGCTCGGCACGGAGATCGAGCGGGAGGATCTCTCATACTTTGACGGGCTGCAGAAGCCTTTCGTTATCGTGGACAACGCGCTCGAACGTCTGCCGTTTTCGACCGTGACGATGGACAATGCCGGCGCCGTATTTGAGGCGGTGGAGTATCTCCGTTCGCTCGGCCACCGGAAGATCGGCTTTCTTTATAATTCCATACCTTCGAGCAACGACAACGCCCGGCGCGACGCCTTTGAAGCGGCGATGCACCAGCCTGGGCTTTCGTACTCGGACGATCTCATCTGCCGCGTGTTCCCCACGATGGACGGCGCGCGCAAATCGTTCGGCGAAGCGCTCGACCGCGGTATCGCGCTGCCGACCGCTTTTCTTGCCAACAACGACAGCATTGCGCTCGGCGCCATGCGCGCCATGCAGGAGCGCGGCATCCGTGTGCCGCAGGATATCTCCATGATCGGCTTTGACGGGCTGCCGTTCTCCGCTATGAGCGAGCCAACGCTCACAACCGTGGACGTGCCCTGCGCCGACATCGGGCGCTGGGCCGTCAACATCATACACCAGCAGATGCGCGGGCGCATCCGCACGACCTGCAGCATCCACGTCAGCACACAGCTGCACATCCGCAAAAGCACCGCCGCGCCGCGCTCGTCCGGCTGGGTCTGGGGAAAGGAATGATCGAACATGCTTGGAAACCATCTGCTCGGCCTTTACGAAAAGGCGCTCCCGCCGGAGCTTACCTGGGAGGAGCGTCTGCGCGCGGTAACGGAGCTTGGCTTTGACTATCTGGAGATCTCCATCGACGAGAAGGACGAGCGTCTTGCCCGGCTCGACTGGACGCAGGCCGAGCGCGGCGTGCTCCACCGCGCCATGCGCGAAACGGGCGTGCTCATCCAGTCAATGTGTCTGAGCGGCCACCGCCGCTTCCCCTACGGCAGCGCCGATCCCGCCGTGCGCGCACGCGCGCATGAGATCACGGAAAAGGCCGTGCTGTTCGCGCGGGAGTTCGGCATCCGCGTCATCCAGCTCGCCGGGTACGACGTGTACTATGAGCCCTCCACGCCGGAAAGCCTGCGGCTTTTTGAAGAGGGGCTGCGCAGCGCGTGCGAGATCGCCGAAAAGTATCAGGTCATGCTCGCCATGGAGATCATGGATACGCCGCTCATGAGCAGCATCTCCCGCTACTTAAAATACAAGGCCGTCCTCCCCTCGCCGTGGTTCACGGTCTACCCTGATGTCGGCAACCTCTCCGCCTGGGGCAACGACACCGCCGCGGAGATATCCCTCGGACGGAACGGCATGGTCGGCGTCCATCTCAAGGATACGCTCGCCGTGACGGAGGATTTCCCCGGCAAGTTCAAATGCGTCCCCTTCGGCAGCGGGTGCGTGGATTTCCCCGCGTGTCTCGGCCAGCTCGAGCGCGAGGGCTACCGCGGGCCGTACATGATCGAAATGTGGTATGAGCCCGGCCAGGACTGGCGCGCCGAGATCACGAACGCGCGGAAGTTTATGGAAGAGAAGTTTGCCGCCGCGATGAAATAAGAAAACATAGAGAGCGCCCGATGGATTTTTGATCCTTCGGGCGCTCAGTCTGTCGAAAAAGCCTCGCAGAGTTTGCGCCCGCAGGCGCAAATAAAGTTTTAACCATTTTCTCCGGCGACATGTGCGTCGGAGAAAATACTTTTCGGCTCGCAAACGTGCGAGCGAAGCGAGTGCGCTGCGGCGAGCCGCAGCCTTTTCAAACGAGAGCCCAACGAAGTGGGTCTCGTTTGAGAGCTTTTCCTATATCAATATTGCAGAAGCAGGGCATGCCGCGTCTCGCGGCAGGTTTCCAGCGCGGAGGTAAGGACGGCGCGGTCAAACTTTGTGTGCGCGGCGCGGCGCTCGCTCTCCGGAAGCTGCGCCATATCCCGGCTGTGGGCGGCAAGGACTGCCGCGGCATGCGCTTCCCACTCGCGCTTTGCTTTCCCCGTGATCTCCATATGTCTGGCAAAGCGCCGCTGCGTCAGAATGCACAGCTCCTTAAACTCCCAGAAGAGCGAAGTGTTCTCCCCCTCTCCGGGCAGGAATGCCTCGCAGAAGGCGGGCAGGCCGTCAATATCGACATAGAGCGGCATATAAAAGCTCATGCGCGGCGTGGCGATCGCCGTCCAGAGGACGCTGCCGGTCTCCGGCGTATAGTCCGCCACAATGCTCGAGAGCGTACCGCGGCGGCAGAGCGCGTAGTCCGGCGTCACATCCGCGAACGGGTCGCCGGAGGGGAGCTTTGTGAGATCGTATTTCGTGCCGTCGTACACGTCGCTGAGGACGTCCATGAGCGTCCGGCGCGTGATGGGTTTCGCCGGTCGGACGCTGTAGAGCGTTTCGTTCTCGTCCTGCGGCCGGCCGGAGAGAAGCTCCATGGCGCGCCAGCGGCGGCGCATGTTCATAGAGTCGAGCTCCGGGCCCCACTCGTTGGGGCTTTTGTCCGCGCCGTAGGCGCAGGCAAAGTCGAAATGACGCTCGTCGCCGTTCCACCAGCCCTGCGCGCGGGCATAGTCCGCAAGGCCCTCGGAGGCAAGGACGTTTGCCGTGTCGGTCAGATCGGCGTCGTGCGTGCCGAAGGCGTTTGCGCGCACCGACACCTCGTTGTCCGGCACACGCACCGCGATCCAGCGGCCGCCCGGCGTGATCTCCAGCACCCAGCCCTCGGACGGGTCGGCGATGGAAAACGTCGCCCCGCTCTGGCAGGAATCGAGCCCCGACGGGCGCAGGCCGTAGCGCGCGACGAGCTCGCCGATGAGCTCCACGGCGCCGCGGGCCGTCTCCGCGCGGCGGAGGATCAGAAGCGGGATATCGTCCGGCTCGAGCACCATGCCCTCCCATGGGATCGCTTTGAACGCCATCACGCCCGTGCCGGCAACGGACACGTTCCGGTCGTTCGTGCCGCCGGCCCACGCGCGGTCGAGCGTGCCGATCTCGTATTTGCAGGCGGTATAAAGATAGCCGCAGGTCTCGCCGATCTCGGGGATCGTATGGCCGCCGACGAGCGTATATACGGCGTCCGGCGCATGCTTCTGCCGTGGAACGTGCGTGAGAAGGGCGGGCGTATCGTCCCAGTCGTCGTTGGCGGCGAGCAGCGCATAGCCGCTGCGCGAGGCGCGGCGGCCGGCGATAAGGCAGGTACACATAGGCTCTGTTCCTCCGGTCGTTTGTCGGGATTTCCGTGTCTTTTTTTATAAAGTATATTCTGGCGGCAGGGCAAAGTCAAGCCGCGGGGATGTTCCCTGCATTTCAGCCGGAAGGGGGCGAAAAATAGCTTGCTTTTTGGCTGTGGCTGTGGTAACATATCTAAGCGCAAAAAAGTTTTCTTTTAGAATAGAAAGGATTGAATCTCGTGAACGGTCTTGTTCTTGCTTTCACCATCATCCAGCTCCTCGCCGGTATCTTCCTGATCGTCGTCGTGCTGCTCCAGTCCGGAAAAAGCTCCGGTCTGTCCGGCGCTGTCGCCGGCGGCGCGGAGACCTTCTTCTCCAAGGGTAAGGCGAAAACGCTTGACGGTACTCTGGCGAAGATGACCAAGTGGGTCGCGCTCGCGTTCGTCGTTCTCACGCTGGTGCTGAATCTGCTGCACTGATCCCAGACTTTCCAAAAGCCTCGGAAGCACCGCTTCCGAGGCTTTTTCATATGAACCAAACGGCCGCTCCATGCGTCCTATGGTCGTATATTTCTATTATTGAACACTGAGGTGCACTCCTATGAAACGTTCCAAAACGATCGCGCTTCTGCTCTCCTGCACGCTTCTTCTGCTGACCGCGGGCTGCGGCACGTCCCCCAAACCCGCCCCCTCGGCCGCGCCGGAGGCGACTTCTACCCCTGCCGTTACCGCAACGCCGGAGCCGACGGCCACGCCCGAACCCACGCCGACCGCGACGCCCGAGCCGATGTTCACGAACCCGCTGACCGGTGAGCAGACGTACACCGACTACAGTCAGACGCGCCCCGTCGCCATCATGGTGGAGAACAACCACTGGGACGACGGCACGCTCATCGCGCAGGGCGGTCTTTCGCAGGCGGACATCGTCTACGAGATGCAGGTGGAGTCCATCACGCGCAACATGTTCCTCTTCATGGATACGGACGGGCTGAACAACGTCTTCCCCATCCGCAGCGCACGCAGCTATTTTGTGAGCGCCGCGCTCAGCTATGACGCCATTTTCGCCCACTGCGGCAAGAGCGGCGAGGGTCTGGAATTTGCCGACACGATGCTCGTAAACTACACCGACGCCGACGATATCGAGGTCCACGAGGGCAGCTGCGGCTTCCGGCAGTACGACGCGCCGTACTTCGGCGCCGTGCACAGCATGACAACGACCGGCGAGCGCCTGCAGGATCTTTTCGCGCAGTACGGCACCCGCACCACGCACCGTACCGACGGCTATGACTACGGTCTGCACTTCACCGAAGATGCCGCGCCGGTGAACGGTGAGGCGGCGGGCAGCATCCATATTGTGTTCCCGACAAACAAGATCACCGACTTTTCCTACGACGCCGAAAAGGGCGGCTACACGAGCACGCAGTGGAACAGCGCCTACACAGACGGAAATACCGGCGAGAGCGTCGTATTTGAAAACATCCTCGTCCTCTACTCCCCCACCTCGACCGGCATCGACGAGAAGAACCACTCTGCCATTTACACCTACGACTATCAGGACGCCGGTTACTTCTTCAACGGCGGCTATGCCGAGCCGATCACCTGGAGCCGCGGCAGCGTGAACGAGCCGTTCCGCTACTATACCTCCGACGGCAGCGAGCTGCAGCTCGGCGTCGGCAAAACGTATATCGCGTTCGTCTCCGAGTATTACGGCGGGGCGAGCTATTCGTGACCGGCGTGCATTGACACAAACGGACGGATATAGTATATTTTTAATATTCGACCCCAACTTTTTGCTACTATGAGGTGACACCATGAAGCGCAAGTTTCTGACCGTACTTTCTCTGCTTCTCGTATGCGCGCTCGTTTTCGGCGCGTGCGCCAACCGTCCGGACGTACCGGCCGAACCGGAAGCGACTGCGACGCCCGAGCCGACGCCCGACGTCACGGCGGAGCCCACGACCGAGCCGACCGCCACGCCCGAACCGACGCCCGAACCGACTGCAACGCCTGAGCCGACGCCCGACGCGCCGCTCGTCAACCCCCTGACCGGCGAGACCGCGACCAAGGACTACCGCAAGACGCGCCCCGTGGCGATCATGGTGGAGAACAACCACTGGGATGCGCCCATCACGCCCATTCAGCAGGGCAGCATCAGCAAGGCCGCCATCGTTTACGAAGCGCAGGTCGAGCAGATCACCCGCAACATGTTCATTTTCATGGACCTGGACGATGTGGACAACATCACCCCGATCCGCAGCTGCCGCTCCTACTTTGTCAGCACCGCGCTTTCCTATGATGCGATTTTTGCCCACTGCGGCTTCAGCGCCGACGGTCTCGAATACTCCGCGCCGATGCTCGCGAATCTTGTGGACAACGACGATATCAACGTCAACGAGGATAACGGCACGGGCTTCCGCTTCACGGAGTACCCGTACTCCGGCGGCGTACACAGCATGACGACCACCGGCGAGCGTCTGCAGAAGTTCATTTCGGAAAACGGCACCCGCACCGAGCACAACACCGATTCCTATGACTACGGCCTGCGCTTCACCGAGAACGCCGCCCCGACGGGCGGAAGCGTTGCCAACAACGTCCGCATCGTGTTCCCCGGCACGAAGATCACGAGCTTTGAGTACAGCGCCGACAAAAACGGCTACACCGGCTTCAACTGGAACGCCGCCATCGCCGACGCCAACACAAGCGAAGCCGCCGTGTTCCAGAACCTGCTCGTTCTCGCCACCTATACGCAGATCGGCATCGACGATCATTACCACACCGCGATGAACACCTACGAGTGCGAAGGCACCGGTCTCTTCTTCAACGGCGGCTACTGCGAGCCCATCACCTGGAAGCGCGGCGCCGTTAACGAGCCCTTCCATTACTACACCGCCGACGGCACCGAGCTCGAGCTCGGCATCGGCCACACCTACATCGCGTTCGTATCCAGCTCCTACGGCGGAGCCACCTATAACTGATTTTCCGCAAACATCAGAAGCCCTCCGGCAGCAGCCGGAGGGCTTTTCGTTTCTCATGGGCGAAGCAGAGCTGCGCCGTTGTGCGGAAAAAGGGGTATCGTATTCAGATACGCGCGACGCCGGTTCTTCTTGCGGCTTCGGCCACGGCCTTGGCCACCGCCGGGCCGACGCGCTTGTCGAACGCCTGCGGGATGATGTAGTCCGCGGAGAGCTCGTCCTCGGAAATGAGCCCGGCGAGCGCGCGTGCCGCCGCTACCTTCATTTCCTCGTTGATGTCGCTCGCGCGCACATCGAAAGCGCCGCGGAAAATACCGGGGAAAGCGAGCACGTTGTTGATCTGGTTCGGGTAATCGCTGCGGCCCGTCGATACGACCGCCGCGCCCGCCGCCTTCGCCTCGTCCGGGAAGATCTCCGGCGTCGGGTTCGCGCAGGCGAAGATGATCGGATCGCGGTTCATCGTTTTCACCATCTCCCCCGTGAGCATGCCGGGAGCCGACACGCCGATGAACACGTCCGCCCCGACAATGACATCCGCGAGCTTGCCGTGAAGATGGCGCGGATCTGTCACATGGGACATTTCTTCCTTGATCCAGTTGAGCCCTTCGCGCCCCTCATAGATAGCGCCCTTACGGTCGCAGAGCGTCACATCCGGGAAGCCAGCCGAGAGCAGCAGCTTTGTGATCGCCGTCGCCGCAGCGCCCGCGCCGTTCACGACGACGCGCACGTCCTCTTTTTTCTTCCCTACCACCTTCAGCGCGTTCGTAAGGCCTGCGAGCGTGATGACCGCGGTGCCGTGCTGGTCGTCGTGGAAGATGGGGATGTCGCACTTTTCCTTGAGCTTGCGCTCGATCTCAAAGCAGCGGGGCGCGGCGATATCCTCGAGATTGATGCCGCCGAACGAGCCGGAGATGTTGTACACCGTCTGCACGAACTCGTCCACATCCTTCGTCTTCACGCACAGCGGGAACGCGTCCACATCGCCGAACGACTTGAAAAGGACGCACTTGCCCTCCATGACCGGCATACCGGCTTCGGGACCGATGTCACCGAGACCGAGCACCGCGCTGCCGTCCGTGATGACGGCGCAGAGATTCCACCGGCGCGTCAGCTCGTAGCTTTTCTCAATATCCTTCTGGATCTCCAGACATGGCTGCGCCACGCCGGGCGTGTACGCGAGCGAAAGATCGTCCTTCGTTCCGACCGGCACGGTCGCCTTCACTTCGATCTTGCCCTTCCACTCCCCGTGCAGACGCAGCGATTCCTTTGCGTAATCCATGCTGTTTTCTCCTTATATCATTTGTTCCGGATGGAACACATCGTCGAATGCTTCCGCCGTCAGATATCCGAGCCGCACACAGGACTCCTTCAGCGATATACCGTCCCGGTACGCCTTCTTCGCCACTTTCGCGGCGTTTTCGTACCCGATGTAGGGATTCAGTGCCGTGACAAGCATCAGCGAGTTATGGAGATTGTCCTTCATCTTCTCCTGGTTAGCGCGCATGCCCGAGGCGCAGCGGTCGTTGAACGAGAGGATGGCTTCCGAGAGAAGCCTTGCCGACTGAATGAAGTTATAAATGCATACCGGCATGAATACGTTCAGCTCAAAATTTCCCTGCGACGCAGCCATGCCTACTGCCACATCGTTTCCCATCACCTGCACGGCCACCATGGTAACGGCCTCACACTGCGTGGGATTCACCTTGCCGGGCATGATGGACGAGCCGGGCTCGTTTTCAGGGATGAAGATCTCTCCCAGCCCATCGCGCGGGCCGGAAGCCAGCCAGCGGACGTCGTTGGCGATCTTCATCATGTCGCATGCAAGCGCCTTGAGCGCGCCGTGGGCAAACACCAGTTCATCTTTCGATGTTAGGGCGTGGAATTTATTCGGCGCAGTCGTAAAGCGGATGCCGGTCAGCTCTGAGACCGCAGCGGCGACGGAAACGTCAAAACCCTTCGGGGCATTCAGCCCGGTACCAACGGCGGTGCCGCCCAGTGCAAGCTCGCGCAGCGGCGGGAGCGAAGTCTCAATGAGTTGCCGGTCTCTCTCCAGACTGGCGCGCCAGCCGGAGATTTCCTGTGAGAATGCGATGGGCGTGGCGTCCTGCAGATGTGTACGGCCGGACTTTACGATCCCCGCGTTTTTCTCTTCGAGATGGCGGAACGTCGCGGCCAGCGCATCGACCGCTGGAAGCACGCGCTTCTCCAAAATCGTGACCGCCGCGATGTGCATGGCCGTGGGGAACGTGTCGTTGGAGGACTGCGACATGTTTACATCGTCGTTCGGGTGCAGAACCTTTTTCCCGGCCAGTTCGTTGCCGCGATTGGCCACGACCTCGTTGGCGTTCATGTTGGACTGCGTTCCGGAGCCGGTCTGCCAAACGACCAGGGGAAAGTGATCGTCTAAATGCCCGTCGATGACTTCATCGCACGCGCGGCATATGGCGATCATTTTCCCCTCCGTCATCTTCTCCGACTTACAGGCGTGGTTTGCGATGGCGGCGGCCTTTTTCAGAATGCCGAACGCATGGATGACCTCCGCCGGCATAGTCTCCTGTCCGACGCCGATGGGGAAGTTTTCGCGGGATCTCTGCGTCTGCGCGCCCCAGTACCGGTCCGCCGGTACGGCTACCTCTCCCATCGAGTCGTGCTCTATTCTTTGATCCATTTTCATTTCCCTTTACTGTAAATGCATAATCGGCGCAGTGGTTACCGCGCCGATATCGTTTTTCTATAGTTTCAAAAAGACTGTGCCTGCATCGCTCTCATATTCCAGCTGCAGCAGCCGATCTGCCAATTCTTCGGCATCCGGCTTTTCAATATAATTTTTCGCACATTCAGCAAACTTGTTTTTCAACGATTCTTCATCTATCAGGTTCTCCCAACACTTTTCGCCGCACCAGCTGAGTTCTCCCTGCTCAGTGACCACATCCCCGCCTTGCAAAGTCACTGTGATCGTACACGGTCCGTTGGGATAAAGGTTTTTCTCCCGATACTGCAGTCCATGGTTCAAATGGATTTTCTCCATAGTATTTCTCACCGCAGGATTGCGCACGTTTTTATCGATAAAATCTTCATTATTGAGCCGTCCCATGTTATGAAGGAGCCACGCTATGGGAAATGCCGCGGAAAACTTTGCCTGAAAAGCATTGTCCGGCAGCGGATACTTCAGGCTCGCAAAAGAAGTCCCGGATACGTCGCATTGGATATGGGAGACATTCCGGTAATCAAAGCCATATTTTGTCATCATTCGCCTTACCGTTTCGATCGAAGAGTGGGAGCCTACGCAGCAGGCGTACTTTTTAAACAGCATGCCGTTGCCAAGCATCGACCAGCGATCCCAGTCAAAACGTATCTCCGGCATTTTTTTGCCAAGAAAGCAGGAAAAATACCCGCCTCGCCCTTCCAGTGCATCCGCGCTGGCGGTGATTCCGCTCTGCGCCAGCTGCGCCGCTTCGATTCCGTTCGCAGCTGCCATCCCCATATGATAGGGCTTGCAAAGCGTTCCGAAATTTACCATCAGGCCGCACGCTCTGCTGGCTGCAATTCCTATAGCTGAAACGAACTGATCTTTCGGAAGATGAAGAAGGATGGATGCGGAAGCGGCAGCTGACAATGTACATATCACCGGCGAACTGTGCCAGCCGGTCGCATACATGCTCCCTGTAAGGATCTCCGCGATTTTAAATCCTAGCTCTGCTCCCAGAACATAGGCGCGAAGCGCTTCCTTACCGCTGGCCGACGTCATTTCCGCCATCGCCATAACTGCCGGAACCATGATAACTCCTGTGTGTCCGGGAAGGCTCACTTCATCATAATCATCCAAATGAGCCAGATACCCGTTCACGAGCGCGGCATCTGTAGCGGACATCTTCCCAGGAAAAGATATGCAGGCAGCCACAGAGCTTGACTGTCGGCTTGCCGCATAGTTGTAAAGGACATCATTCCCCGGTGTGCTTCTTGCATAATAGGAAACCGCGATAGTATCAATGATCGAGTATTTTGCCAGAGTAACCAGTTTATCCGGAATCTGCTCAAACTGTGTTCTCTGTACCCAATCCACATATTCCTGAAGTATCGTCATCGCTTTCTCCTGGAAAATCATATTCCCCGTTCTGTGCGCCGGTATGCTGCCAAGACTCTCTCCTTTTCCTCACAGAGCCAACGGCGGTTATCCGCCAGCGCCTCGTCCGCTTTTTGCAAAAGCGCAAGCGTATCCTCTGTTTTCGGTGTTCCACCGGATCTTTTTGCCTCCAGACTTGCTATCGGCTCCATCATTTGGCGGATTTCCTCCGTCGTTTTCCCAAAAGTCCTGCCAATTATTTTGGACGCCGCCGCATCCAGCAGTTCTCCGGTCATGTTTTCGATTTTCAGTTCGTCTCTGTCATAAAGCTGGCAGACCATTTCGGCAACCGCATCATGCGTCTTTACAAAAGGCTCTCCCGTTTCAGCGGAAAGCATCTCCGCCATCGCTGCCGCAGTTGTAAAGCCCTCCAGCGTTTTTTCTCTTGCCTTGTCCCAATTAATCTCTGACCGTTCCAGCGCCAGAGCAAACATCCGCAGCTCTGCGATCAGAATGTCATAAAAGTCCCAGAACATGAAGAGGTGCTCATGGTTGTCCTTCACCGGAAACATAGAGACACTGCCTGCCGACATAAATGTACTCATAAGATGTCCCGGGTACTGGGCACTCATCGCCCGAAGTCTCTCAATGACCGTAGAATTCTTTTTCTGCGGCATGATGCTGCTTCCGCTGCAGATCGATCTGTCGCAGGAAAGAATTCCGCACTCAGCGCTGGACAAAAACATCATATCGCACGCAGCTTTGCTGAGCGTAGAATTGATAATGGCATAAACGGATTCTATTTCAAGAAAATGATCTGTGCTCCCTGTCCCGTCCAAGGTGTGCTCAACCAAGCCTTCAAAGCCGAGGAGCTCTGCAACACGGTATTTGTTTATGGGAAAGGATGTCCCCGTACAGGCAGCGCAGCCAACCGCAGAACGATTAACATTCCTGTAGCTTGCCTTCAGTCTCTCCATATGGCGAATCATATTCTCGTATACCGCCAGAAGGTAATGCCCCCAAGTTCCCGGCTCCGCCGGCTGACCGTACGTATAATAGGGAATGATCACATCGGCATTTTCTCTGACCTTGTCGCTGATGAGCTCACATGCGCGGATCAGCTCTTCAAACACACCCCAAATTGATTTGCGGATGTCCATTCGGAAAAGCGTGTGATAAATATCGTTCCGGCTTCTCCCAACATGCAGCTTGCATCCGACTTTCTCGCCGATCCTGCGGCTCAGATACGCTTCCTGATTGAAGAAGAGGTCCGGTCTCGCCGGATCAAGGTCATCTTCCGTCATTCCATCGCGTACTTCATCAAGTCCGGCGTTGATGGTCCGATAATCCTCTTTGCTGAGCAGTCCCTGCTCAACCAACATGATTGAATAAGCCCGGTTCATCATCACCAGATCTTTGTTTTGATGGCGAAAATCCTTTTGTATCCGAGGCAAAATAACGTTTTTCTGGTATTCGTCCATCCGTTCCACAAAAAGCACCTCCTTGGTTTCTCCTTATGCGGCCGGCAAGGACCCACAACGGGATCCTTACCGGACAAATCGTTTAAGCACTAGCTTTTTTCTGCTCCCGGGCATTCAGGATGAGGGAACCGAGAACACAAATCACAAAGCTGGTGATTCCTGCGATAAGTGCCCCACTTTGTCCCGTCGGCTTTGCCAGAAAAAAGTCCCAAATGATCGACAGCGGGCAGCAGATGCACATGGAAACAGTGACCGCTTTCGTATTGATTTTCTTCCAATAGCAGCCAAGGATTAGGGGGAAGAACACCGTGCAGCAGAAAGAAGAGCCGCCAATGGAAATAAGCCGCGTGATGTCTGGAATGTACATCGCCATGAGAACCGTTCCGACCGTCGCAAGAACGCAGGCAAGGCGGCCAATGCGCAGGAGCTTTTTGTCTTCGATATTGGGCTTCGCATGACGGATAATATCATCCGTGACAGTGGAAGAAAAAAGCATAAGAAAGGTATCGCCCGTTGTGAGAAGGAGCCCCAAAATAACGGCGAGGACAAGCCCTCGAATACCGATGGGGAAATACGCAGCAACAAATGCCGGAACAAAAAGCGAGCCGTCCGTCATATCCGGGAAAATCTTGTTGAGGAACAGCGCCGGCCAGACAGCAACCAGAACGATCGCCGTGCAGATAATAATGGATATGACCTGCCCCCAAACGGCAACCTTGCGGTTTTTAGCCGCAAACACTCTCTGGGAGTAGGCGGGGTGTGCGCCGGCGGAAAACGATTTTGTGATGATATAGCCAACAAACACGCCCGTCGTCATCGTAGAGCCTTTGAAGGAGAGCTTTGCGGGATCAATCGCGGCAATAGCCTCCTTCGGTCCGCCCGCAACAACGGTCGCAGCGATGGGAATAACAAAGCCGACCACGGCAAGAATCATAATTGACTGGATCGTGTCCGTAATAGCAACGCCCCACAGACCCGAGAACACAGTGAAAAGAAGAATAACAATCGCGCCGATAATGATGCCGGTATTGGCGTCGCAAAGTCCAAGCGCCTGAGACATGGAACCAACGGAGCGGAACTGCGCCGCCAGAGAAGAGATGCCCATGCAGAGGACAGAGTACGAGGCGATCTTACGCGCCAACGGATTATAACGCTTCTGGATATAATCCGGCAGAGAGATCGCGCCCGTATCATACAGCCGTCCCGCCATTACCGGAAGGCAGATCCAGCCGATATACCATGTAAGCGCGGCAATCAGTCCCTTTATGCCGCTGCTGTGGACAAGCTGAAAGTTTCCAAAAATGATCGTCGCGCCCATACAGGTCGCCACGGTCGATCCGACAACGGTAAATAGTCCCATACCGCGGCTCGCCGTGGAATAGTCAGCTGCGGACTTGACCTTTTTCTTTGTGATAACTGCGCCAATGGCAATAAATGCCAAAATGTAAATCAGTATGACAGCATAGTCAAGAAACGGTACTTTCATTTTTTCCTCCCTTTAATCATCCTTTTGGAAGCAGAAAGCTCTGCCCTCTCTTTGGTCAATCTCGTTGCGCACCAATATTGACCCAAGGTCACCGACCCTTGGTCACTATATTATCAGTTTTAACGGACAATTCAATTCTCTATATTCACAAAATTCTAACACTTGTTTTATGAAATCTCCCAAAACAAAATTGACAAGAGCAATCATTCCGTTTAAAATGACTATGTAACTTAATTGGAGGATCGATAAAATTGACAAACAGAAAGATCCAAAGCGAAATGACTCGGCAAACCATCATTCAGGTATGTCAGAAAATGTTCTCGGAATACGATATGAATACGATAACGATCCAGGACATCACCAAGGCATGCGGTATTGCCAAGGGAACGTTTTACTGCCATTTCAAATCCAAGGAGGAGTTATTTGCCATTATCTGTCTGCTTCCCGGTGCATCCTGTATGGACGCTCTGGCCGCGGATGATTTTTCTCCCGTTCTCCCCCGCCTCCGTTCCTATGTTATGTCGCGTTTGGAGCTTCTGAAAAAAGAAGGGCCCCGTTTCCGAAAAAACGTCAATCAGAACAAGCTGACAGAAACATACATCGAATGTCGATCCATTTTCATGCGCGACGATTATGAGCTTGTTGCCTTACGCAGCTTTTTCGAAAAAGCGATCGCTGGCGGACGTCTTTCCAAAGACGCTCCGTATGAGTTCATTGCGGAAACCATTATCTACGCCATTCGCGGCGTGGACTTTCACGCGAATCTGTACAACCGAACGGTTGACCAGATCAAATGGGGAGAAAAATTCTGCGACTATATTGATATGATCCTCGAACCTTTTATCCCCTCTGCCCCGGATCAGATCGGTTGACCGCAGAACAGCTTACTGCATAACGTCTCTGCAATAACAAAAAGGCTTACCGTCTGTGTATTTCAGACGATAAGCCCTTTTTATTTTTCAGACGCTCTCAAAGCCGAAAGTCGCCGCCCAGCAAGCAGAGCCAGCTGTCAGATACGCGCGACGCCGGTTTTTCTTGCGGCTTCGGCTACGGCCTTGGCCACCGCCGGGCCGACGCGCTTGTCGAACGCCTGCGGGATGATGTAGTCCGCGGAGAGCTCGTCCTCGGAAATGAGCCCGGCGAGCGCGCGTGCCGCCGCTACCTTCATTTCCTCGTTGATGTCGCTCGCGCGCACATCGAAAGCGCCGCGGAAAATACCGGGGAAAGCGAGCACGTTGTTGATCTGGTTCGGGTAATCGCTGCGGCCCGTCGATACGACCGCCGCGCCCGCCGCCTTCGCCTCGTCCGGGAAGATCTCCGGCGTCGGGTTCGCGCAGGCGAAGATGATCGGATCGCGGTTCATCGTTTTCACCATCTCCCCCGTGAGCATGCCGGGAGCCGACACGCCGATGAACACGTCCGCCCCGACAATGACATCCGCGAGCTTGCCGTGAAGATGGCGCGGATCTGTCACATGGGACATTTCTTCCTTGATCCAGTTGAGCCCTTCGCGCCCCTCATAGATAGCGCCCTTACGGTCGCAGAGCGTCACATCCGGGAAGCCAGCCGAGAGCAGCAGCTTTGTGATCGCCGTCGCCGCAGCGCCCGCGCCGTTCACGACGACGCGCACGTCCTCTTTTTTCTTCCCTACCACCTTCAGCGCGTTCGTAAGGCCTGCGAGCGTGATGACCGCGGTGCCGTGCTGGTCGTCGTGGAAGATGGGGATGTCGCACTTTTCCTTGAGCTTGCGCTCGATCTCAAAGCAGCGGGGCGCGGCGATATCCTCGAGATTGATGCCGCCGAACGAGCCGGAGATGTTGTACACCGTCTGCACGAACTCGTCCACATCCTTCGTCTTCACGCACAGCGGGAACGCGTCCACATCGCCGAACGACTTGAAAAGGACGCACTTGCCCTCCATGACCGGCATACCGGCTTCGGGACCGATGTCACCGAGACCGAGCACCGCGCTGCCGTCCGTGATGACGGCGCAGAGATTCCACCGGCGCGTCAGCTCGTAGCTTTTCTCAATATCCTTCTGGATCTCCAGACATGGCTGCGCCACGCCGGGCGTGTACGCGAGCGAAAGATCGTCCTTCGTTCCGACCGGCACGGTCGCCTTTACTTCGATCTTGCCCTTCCATTCGCCATGCAGACGCAGCGATTCCTTTGCGTAGTCCATAATGATCTCCTCTAAAAAGGGCGCGCATTGCTGCCAATACGCGCCTTGTCTTTTTCTCTTACTTCGTGCCGAAAATACGGTCGCCGGCGTCGCCGAGACCGGGGACGATGTAGCCGTGATCGTTCAGGATCGGGTCCATGGCGGCGACGTAAACATCGACGTCCGGATGATCCTTCTGCATCTTCTCCCACGCCGGAGGTGCGCCGATGATGCACATGAGCTTGATGTGACGGCAGCCGTGCTGCTTGAGGAACGTGCAGGCCGCAGAAGCGCTGCCGCCGGTGGCGAACATCGGATCCACCACGATCACGTCGCGCTCGGAGACATCGGGCGGGAGCTTGCAGTAATATTCGACCGGTTCGAGGGTCTCCGGGTCGCGGTACAGGCCGATGTGACCGACCTTGCAGGACGGGATCATTGCAACCATGCCGTCGACCATGCCGAGACCGGCGCGGAGGATGGGGACGATGGCAAGCTTCTTGCCCGCAAGACGCTTCACCGTTGCCTTGGCAACAGGCGTTTCGATCTCAACCTCTTCCAGAGGAAGGTCGCGGGTCGCCTCATAGCACATCAGCATGGCGATCTCGCCGACAAGCTCGCGGAATTCCTTCACGCTCGTGTTCTTGTCACGCAGGATCGACAGCTTGTGCTGGATCAGCGGGTGGTCGAATACATGCAGCTCACTCATTTTTCTTGCTCCTTTGTAGTGTAGTTAGCGTTTATTTTCTCAGGCTTCGTTCATGCGGCTCTGCCGCTCGCGTTCTGCCTGGGAAAGACGAAGATAAACCGGCAGCAGGTCTTCCGCTCCGGTCGGGGTTTTGCTCTGCGCCGCGAGACACACGCCGAACGCTGTCTGCCAGCGAAGCTCCTCCGGAGCCACGGTGCAGAAAACGCCACGTTCCTTCAGCGCCTTCTCGCAGATCGCCCAGCCGTCGCCGAGGACCCAGACGCTCTTTCCGCTGCCGGAGAGCTCTTCGGCAAGTGCGTCGGCGGCGATGGCGCGATCCACCGTCAGGCGGACGAGAGCGCCGTTTTGCACGGCGAAGAGCGCGTTATAAAGCTGGCTGCGCCGCGCGTCCATGGCGGGGCAGACGATCGTCCCCTCCGGCACGAAGCGGGCGCTCTGCGCCATGGCTTCCAGCGTGGACACGCCGACCGCCGGGATGTCCAGCCCCCAGCAGAGGCCCTTGGCGGTGGATATGCCAATACGGATACCGGTGAACGAGCCCGGCCCCTGCGCCACGGCGACCATGTCAATGGCATCCTTCGGCGTTTCGGTGTTGGAGAGCATATTCTCGATCATCGGCAGGAGCGTCCGGCTGTGGGTAAGGCCCGTGCGCTCATAGCTCTGCGCAAGCAGCTCCCCGTCGCGGCAGAGCGCGGCGGAGCAGGCTTTCGCGGAGGTTTCGATTCCCAGTATCAGCAAAGGCTCGCCCCCTCGATCGTGATCTTTCGTGCGTTGTCGGAGCATTTCTCAATGCTCACGCGGATCTCCGAGCCGTCGAATGCCTCGGGGACATTCTCGCTCCACTCCACGGCGCACACGCCGCCGCGGTCAAGGTAATCCTCCCAGCCGATGTCGAAAAGCTCGTCCGCGCTGCCGAGCCGGTACATATCAAAGTGGAACAGGTCCCGCTTTCCGTAAAGCTCGTTCACAATGGTGAACGTCGGGCTCGTAACAGCCCCGTCTACCTCCAGACCGCGCGCAAGACCGCGCACGAACGCGGTTTTCCCCGCGCCCAGCTCGCCGTACATTGCGATCACAACGCCGTGCTCCGGCAGCGAGCGCGCGAGCTTTTCGCCGAGCGCTTCGGTCTCGGCTTCGGAGTGGCTGATAAATTCCATAATCCGTCTGCCTCTGTCTCAAAAAACTCAAACTTCTCTAACTTGGCATTATACACCGAGCATTTGCCGGAGTAAAGACCTTTTCCTGCCTGTTGCAGAAAAAAGAATGTTGTGATAGAATAGAGTGAAATTATATGTATAAGGGGAGGTGCCGCCGTGCTGGAAAGACTCAAAAAACTCCGCATTGCGCCGATCATCCAATATATATGGAGCCGTACCTCGGACTTCTTCAAAAAGGGCGATATGTTCCTGCTCGTCATGTGCTGCATATGCACATGCTTCGGCATCACGCTCGTCGGCAGCGCCACGAAGTCGTATCCGTTGCACACGTTCGTGCCGATCCAGGTCTTCGCGTTTATCCTCGGTCTTTTCCTCTACTATGTTCTGACCGTTCTCGACGTGAGCATCATTGCAAGCCGCTGGAAGCTCCTGATCGGCTTTGAGACGTTCCTCCTTCTGCTGCTCATCCCGTTCGGCGTTTCGGGCGATACCGGCAACTCCGGCTGGCTGCGCTTTTTCGGTATCGGCATTCAGCCTTCGGAGATCGTCAAGGTCGTGTTCATCGTACTGATGGCCAAGCAGATATCCTATCTGAAGGAATATAAGAACCTCAACTCGGTGCTCTCCATTCTCCAGCTTGTCGTCCATTTCGGCTACACGTTCGTACTGCTGATGGTCACCACCAAGGACCTCGGCTCGGCGATCGTGTTCGCCGCCATTTTCGCCGTTATGCTGATCGTGGCGGGCGTCAGGCTCTACTGGTTCCTCATCGGCGGCGCGGCGATTGCGCTTGCGATCCCGTTTCTCTGGAACAACTTCCTCGATGAGTACCAGCGCCTGCGTATTCTCGCGCCGTACGATCCCAGCATCGACCCTGACGGCTGGGGCATCACATGGCAGACGACCCGAAGCAAGTATGCCCTCATGGGCGGACAGGCCACCGGTCTCGGACTCGGCCACGGCGCACAGACGCAGTCCGGCGCGCTGACCGGCAAGCACACCGACTTCATTTTCGCCGTTGCGGGCGAAGAGCTCGGCATGGTCGCGTGCGTGCTCATCATGCTTCTGCTCTCCGTTGTCATCATCCGCTGTATGATGGTGGGGCTGCGCTCGAACAACACGATGAGTATGCTCGTGTGCGTCGGCGTGGCGGCGAGCCTCTTCTTCCAGATGCTCGTCAACACCGGCATGTGCATCGGCATCACCCCCGTTATCGGCATCACGCTCCCGTTTTTCAGTTACGGCGGTTCATCGCTCATGTCCACATTCGGCGCGGTCGGCCTTGTATCCGGCGCGAAATACCGACCAACGCCGCTCCAATTCCACCGATATTAAAAAGTTCATATTAGATCATAGGGGGACAGGAACCATGGCACACAGACCAAACATTCTTGCGCTCGCATCCAAGATCAGTCTCGAAAGTCTGACGTACACCGGCATTACCTACGGCGATCCCGAGTACAGAATCCTTGATCCCATCGTCGATGACGACATGTGTTCCGTTATGATGCGCATGCGTCTCGAAACCGACTTCTCCGCGGAGGATCTCGCCAAAAAGACGAGAAAGAGCCTCGATTTCGTGCAGACGCAGTGCGACAAGCTCGTTAAAGCGGGCGTTATCCGCACGCGCGTCCGCAGCGGCGTTCTCTGCTACTATTACCCGATCTGGGTACCCGGCATCATGGAGGGCATTCTCTCCAACCGCGAGCAGTGCGACGCGCACCCCGAGCTCGGCGCGTGTTTTGAGGAGTATACCCGCATCCGCGTCGGCATGCTCGCCCCTATGCTCGGCAACGGCGTGAATTTCATGCGCGTTATGCCCGTTATGAGCGCCATCGAAAACGACACGCACAAAGCCTCCTATGACGAGATCTCCACGCTGATCGAAAAGGCGTGGGCGATCTCCGTCGGCCCCTGCTCCTGCCGAAGATCGCGCCGTCTGATGGGCGAAGGCTGCGGCCATCTGGAAGAGGATATGTGCCTCTATCTCAACGACAACGCCATCAGCTTCTCCAAGAACGGCGAGCACCGCCTCATCACCAAGGAAGAAGCGTACGAGATCCTCCGGCGCGCCGAGGACAACGGCCTTGTCCACGAGGTGAACCAGGCCCTCGGCTTTGACGACGTCACCGCCATATGCAACTGCTGCGGCTGCTCGTGCTACGCGCTGCGCATCGCCGAGCTGTTCCGTTCGCCGAACGGTGTCAGCTCCAACTTCATTGCCAGAGTGGACAAGGACAAATGCGTCGCCTGCGGCCAGTGCGTGGAAAACTGCCAGACGAACGCCGTTCGTCTCGGCCAGAAGCACTGTCTCACCGATTCGCACATCTCCGACGCCTACGCATCCGACAAAGAGATCCCCTGGGATAAGAAAAGCTACAACATTGATTACCGCACCACCCGTACCGACACCATGCCCTCCGGCACCGCGCCGTGCAAGGCGGAGTGTCCGGCGCATGTTCCGGTGCAGGGCTACATAAAGCTCGCCGCGCAGGGCCGGTATACAGAGGCTCTCGAGCTCATCAAGAAAGAGAACCCCTTCCCCGCCGTCTGCGGCCGCATCTGCAACAAGGCATGCGAGGACGCCTGCACCCGCGGCAGCGTCGATGCGCCCATCGCCATCGACGATATCAAAAAATTCATTGCCGGAAAGGATCTGGAGGCGGAGCACCGCTTTGTTCCCAAAATGGTCAACCAGACCGGCAAGCCCTACGAGGAAAAGATCGCCGTCATCGGCTCCGGCCCCGCGGGACTTACCTGCGCCTACTATCTTGCGCTCAAGGGATATCCCGTGACCGTTTTCGAGAAGGAAAAGGAGCTCGGCGGCATGCTCACGCTCGGCATTCCCTCCTTCCGGCTGGAAAAGGACGTCATCCGCGCCGAGATCGATATCCTCCGTGATCTTGGCGTACAGTTCAAAACCGGCGTTGCCGTCGGCACGGACATCACGCTCGATGCGCTGCGTGCCGAGGGCTTTAAGGCGTTCTATCTCGCCGTCGGCGCGTCCCGCGGCGCGAAGCTCCGCTGCCCCGGCGAAGAGCTGCCGGGCGTTATGACCGGCATCGATTTCCTGCGCGCGGTCAATCTCGGCGAAGCACCCGCGATTGGAACGTCTGTTGCCGTCATCGGCGGCGGCAATGTTGCGATCGATGTAGCCCGTGCCGCCGTCCGGCTCGGCGCCGAAGTCACCGTCGTTTACCGGCGTGACCGCGATTCCATGCCCGCCGCGGACGATGAGATTGCCGAGGCCGCCGAAGAAGGCGTTTCCTTCCGCTTCCTCGCCTTCCCTGCGGAAATCCTCGGCGACGGCAAAGCGGAAACGCTCAGGATCGAGCTCATGGAGCTGCGGGGCGGAAAGCCCGCCGGCACCGGCGTTTATGAAACGATGAATGTTTCCGCCGTCATCTCCGCTGTCGGGCAGGAGATCGAGCTGAACGGCATTTCCGTGGACACCGGCGCAAAGGGTACCGTCACCGTGTCTCTGCCGAGTTTCCAGACGAGCGAGACCGATGTATTCGCCGGCGGCGATGTTGTCACCGGCCCGAAGTTTGCCATTGATGCGATCGCCGCGGGAAAGGAAGGCGCAATCTCCATCCACCGGTACGTCCATCCCGGCCAGTCGCAGGTCATCGGTCGTGACCACCGTGATTATAAGGCAATGAACCCCGCCACCGCAGGCGTTGCCATCGACGGCTTTGATACAGCGCCCCGGCAGAAGGCCTCCGGCGGCTCCGCGAAGGACGCGGAGAAAACGTTCCGCGATCTCCGCGGAACACTCACCGAAGAGCAGCTGAAAACCGAGACGCGCCGCTGTCTGGACTGCGGCACGGCAGTTGTAGACGAAAGTCTCTGCGTCGGCTGCGGCATCTGCACCACCAAGTGCAAGTTTGACGCGATCCGTCTGGAGAAGGTCACCGACTATGCCGGCACACCGTATTTCAAGGCGCTGCTCGGCGCGGCGGGAAACGCTCCGGCGGCGCTTGCCAAGCTCGTTGTGAAAAAGGTCGCAAGACCGTGAGGGCGCGGCGGCATGCATGAGATAGGCGTCGTCCGCTCCATGGTGAAGACCGTAACCGCCTTTGCCGAAGCGAATCAGATCACGGATATCGCCGAGATCGTCGTGGATGTCGGCGAGCTGTCGCTCGTCATCCCGAAGTATGTTGAAGATATTTACCCCCATGTCGTGGAGGATACGTTTCTGAAGAACACGAAGCTCATTTTGAACATCGTCCCCGGCATGGCGGAGTGTGACGAGTGCAACGAGGTGTTCAACGTCGTTGAGCATAAGGGCTACTGCCCGCACTGCGGCAGCTTTGAGAAAACCATCCTCTCCGGCAGGGACTTTCTCATCCGCGAGATCCATATTCCCGAGTAACACATAACATAAGACTAACATAAGACCCGACATCGTTTCCGATGTCGGGTCTTATGTTATGCGCTTATTTCTGTTTTGCGTGGCGGCGCGCGAAGTACCATTGGAGAACGTAGTGCGGGATGGCCGCGATGTGGATCGCCGCCGCGGGCCAGACCGGCAGGATATACCGCGCCTCATAAATGCCCGCGGAGGTGATGACCACGAGCAGTGCGGAGAGGACAAGCTCCGCGAGAACAAGTGAGCGCGTTTCCCCGCGCGGCGTCCGGCGCAGCATCCACAGCGCGCCGAGGAGCGCCGCCGTCATCATGCCGTGGGTGAAGTAGAAGAACATCGTCCACGCGCGTTTGAGCGTCACCGAGACGACATGTCCCGTGTTGTGCAGAACGAATTGCCTTGTCAGCGCATAAAACGCGCGGTTCTTTTCCGAGAGCGAGAGCGCGCCGTTCCCATAAATTTCCAGCAGCTCCGGCACGGTGTCGTCCGCTGTGAAATTGAGCTGGCTCGTCCAGATCGTGCTGTTGGGGTTGAGCGCGAAGCAGACGGCGTCCGCGGCGTAGTTGCTGATGGGGATGATCTCTCCGGTCTCGCGGTAGTTCACCGCCGTGTTGAACGCAAAGATCAGCAGCGGTACGACCACGACCGCGACAGGGAGCGCGCGGGAAAGCCGCTCTTTTACGCACTTCCACAGCGTGTACAGCACGACCGCAGCATAGATCGGCGCCAGCACCGGGCGTGACGCGAACGCGAGGAAGCCGGCGATGTTCATGAGAAGAAGCCGTTTTTTCGGCGGCAGCCCCTCGCGGAACGCAAGCCATTGCAGCCAGCAGAGCATGAAAAGATAAAAGAATTCTACATAGAGATTCGACGGCGGGAGCACGACGCGGAGCAATATGACCGTATACGCCATGCACGAAAAGCTGCCGCTGCCAAAGAGACGGCGCTCGGTGTCGTATAAAAACACGGACGACGCACCGACGGACAACAGGTTCAGCACCGCAAATCCGACAAGCGGCATCCCGACGGCGCGCAGGAGCGTTATATACAGCGGATAGGCAAACGGGACGACGATCTCCACACCGACGCGGTCGGTCTGGATGAAGTGGCCGGTGTGCAGGAAATTGTCCGCAATGCTCAAATAGAGGCGCGCGTCCGGATAGAAGGAGGTATATTCAGAGAAAAGGAGCTGGTACAGCATCAAAAGAAGCGGCGGCAGCAGAAACGCGAGACATCGCCTGAAATCAATTCTCCGGCGCAGGCATTGCATGGATGAGCACCTCTCTACCGTATCGAAATCAGAATTCCGGAATGCGGCGGATGAGCAGCGCCGCAGCAAGCCCCGTGAGCACGCCGCCGGCAATGCCGGAGACGGCGAGCACCGGCAGATAGCCGAGGAGCTGCTTTGTCTGCAATATGAGCATCGCCATCAGGATCTGTCCGGCGTTGTGCGCAACGCCGCCCGCTACGCTGATGCCCACGGTAGAAAACCGGTCAATCCGGCGCAGCAGCGCCATGACCGCGAGACTGAGCACCGCGCCCGCAAGGGAATAGAGCATCGCGCCGACGCTGCCGAACAGAAGGCTTACAAGCACGACGCGCACAAGCGAGAGCGCCGCCGCCTCCTTCCAGCCGAAGCGGAAGAGTGCGAATATAACGGCGATATTTGCCAGACCCATTTTAACGCCCGGAATGCCGACCGACGGCAGCAGCGACTCCACATACGAGAGGATCATCGCCACGGCGGTCAGCATGGCAAGCAGGACAAGCCGTTTCGTCTTTTTCATATCAGCTCACCAGATCAATATCGGCTGAAGCCGCACCCTCGATGCGGATCTCCGTTTTGTTCGGGAGACACACGATCGTATCGCCCTCGTACTGCGCGCCTTTCGCCCGGACGCAGATCCCGTCCGGGCAGCTTGCCTCCGTCACGTCGGCAGTGCCGCCGGATATGACGAGAATGTTGTAGCCGCCGTTCGGCGCATGCAGCGTTACGGTCGTATCCTCGGCGAGAGGATATTCTGCCGTCCGTTCGCCGTTCACATACACAACGGCCAGAGCGCCGTCCTTCCGGCTCAAACGCTGCACGGCAAAGAAGACGAGCGCGAGCGCGAGCAGCGCCGCAATAAGCAATATATCCGCGCGAAGGCGGTCTTTTTTTGTCCGTTCAGGCTTCATTGGATAAACCCTTTTCATAAAAAATCCGTCCGGCTTTGCCGGACGGATTTTCTCTGGTGAAAATCAGAATCTCTGGATAACACCCACCGGGCAGTTTTCCGAGCAGGCGACGCAGCCAACGCACTTATCGTAATCGATGCGGGCGAGATTGTCAACCACCTTGATGGCTCCGGTCGGGCAGACCTTCTCGCACTTCATGCAGCCGATGCAGCCCTTCGAGCAGGCGACGCGGGTCTGCGCGCCCTTCTGGGTGTTGCTGCAGCGGACGATGGTCGGATCGATCGCGCGGCGCAGCGCGATGATGTGGTTCGGGCAGGTGCGGGTGCAGATGCCGCAGCCAGTGCAGTTGCCCGGATACACCTTCGCAACGCCGTTCACAACGTGGATGGCATCCGACGGGCAGGCATTCTCACAGTCGCCGTAGCCGAGGCAGCTGTTCGGGCAGGCCCACTCGCCCTGGAAGAGGATGTTCGCCGCCGAGCAGTTGTTGATGCCGGCGTACTCGTACTTGTGCTTGGCCGTTTCACAGTTGCCGTTGCACTTGACGTAAGCGACCATCTCTACAACGTCCTCCGCCTCGACGCCCATGATTTCGGCGATCGCAGCGGCGGCGCCGTCGGCGCCGGGGACGCAGAGGTTGGTTTTCGTCTCTTCGCCTTCGGCGAGCGCCTTGGCGTAGCCGTCGCAGCCGGCGTAGCCGCACGCGCCGCAGTTGGCGCCGGGCAGACATTCGCGGATCGCGGGGAACATCTCATTCTCGGGAACGCTCATGTACTTGGAAGCGATAACGAGGATCAGCGCGGCCACCGCGCCGATGATGAGCAGAACAACAATGGCACTTATAACTCCAGACATGTCACTTTCCTCCCTTAACCGAACAGCTTGTCAGCCATGCCGGCAAAGCCCATGAACGTCATGCTGGTGAGAGCCGCCGCCACGAGCGTGATGGGCAGACCTTCAAAGCATTTCGGGGGCTTGGCATGCTCGAGCGCCTTACGGACGCCGCAGAAGAGGATCAGCGCGAGACCGAAGCCGACACCGGCGGAGAAGCCGTTGACGCAGCTGAGCAGGAGGCCGCCGCCCATAGCCGTGTAGCCGTTGCTGACGTTCAGCAGCGTCACGGCGAGCACCGCGCAGTTGGTGGTGATGAGCGGGAGATAAACGCCGAGGGACTTGTACAGGGGCGGAACGTACTTCTTCAGGAAGATCTCGACGAACTGCACGAGCGCGGCGATGACCAGAATGAAGATGATCGTGGAGAGGTACTCCAGACCGTTCGGCACCATGACGTACTGATAGATGAGATGCGTAACGGCGCTCGCGAGCGTCATAACGAAGATAACGGCGCCGCTCATGCCGATGCAGGAATCAAACTTCTTGGAAACGCCCAGGAACGGGCAGATGGCGATGAACTGCACGAGAACGTAGTTCTGCGTGAAGATCATGCCGAACATGATTTTCAGTACTTCTTTGAGCATCAGTTCTTCGCCTCCTTATCTTTCTCGGTGCAGCCTTCGGCGTTGCCGCAGCCGGCGCAGCCGCCGTCACCGCAGCCCATTTCCGGAACGAACTTCTTGCCCTTCTTGGACATGCCGAGCACGAGCATCGCCATGGCAAGGCCGAACATGAAGAATCCGCCCGGCGTCTGGGAGATGATGCGGATGGTGTACTCCTCGGGGATGATCTGATAGCCGAGCAGGCTGCCGGAGCCGAGCAGCTCGCGGACGACAGAGATCGCGGTGAGGACCAGCGTGTAGCCGATGCCCATGCCGAGACCGTCAAACAGGCTGTCGAGGACGTTGTTCTTATTGGCGAACATCTCGGCGCGGCCGAGAACGATGCAGTTAACGACGATCAGCGGAAGGAAGATGCCGAGCGCGTTATAAAGATCGATGAGATAGGCGTGCACCACCATTTCGACGAGCGTAACGAATGTCGCAACGACGACAATGTAGCACGGGATACGGATCTTGTCGGGGATGATCTTGCGCAGCGCCGAGATAACGACGTTCGAGCCGACGAGCACGAACGTGAGCGCCGCGCCCATGCCGAGACTGCCCTTGACCGTAACGGAGATCGCGAGCACCGAGCAGCAGCCGAGCACCAGAACGAGAACGGGGTTTTCCTTGAAAATACCGTTAACGAGGATCTGCATTCTTTTTTTCATTTTCTCCGCCCTCCCTTACTGGATCGCCGCAATGGCGGCGCAAGCGGCCTGCACGCCATCGCGGACGGCGTTGCTCGTGAAGGTGGCGCCGGTTTTGAGCGTGACGCCGCTCACATCGCCGGAGAGTCCTTCAAACTTTTCGAGCATGGATGCTTCGCCGACCTTGCTGCCAACGCCCTGCGTTTCGGTGGAGACGTTGGCCTTCACGGAGAGGATCTTGCCCTCGGTATCGAAACCGACGGTAACGACGACGGCGCCGCCGTAACCGGTCTTTTCCGCGGTGACGACATAGCCGGTGCCGTTGTCGCCTTCAAAAATGCCGGTGACACCGTTCGCCTTCAGCTCCTCGCTCACCTCAAGCTCGGTGAACTCGGAAGCCGCGGGAAGGACTTCCTTGCGGGTCTTTTCCGCTTCGATGCGGATGTTTTCTTCGATCACGGGCGCGGTCTTGGCGTTCGTGAAGCCGAGCAGCGCGGAGGCCACAAGGCAGATGACGACCAGAACAACAACGGGACGCGCCATTTCCGTCCAGAACGTATTTTTCTTTTCCATTACGCCTTGACACCTCCCACAGGCTTTGTCCGGCAGCCCTCGTTGATGTAGGGCACCAGCAGGTTCATCAGCAGCACGGCGAAGGAAACGCCCTCTGCGGAGTTGGCAAATACGCGGATCGCGGAGGTGAGGAAACCGCAGCCGAGAGCAAAGATCACGCGGCCCTTCGTCGTGAGCGGGCTGGTGACATAGTCGGTCGCCATGAAGATGGCGCCGAGCATCAGACCGCCGGAGAAGAGGCTCAGGAAAGCGCCGGTCACATCAAAGCCGTTGAAGAGGACGGTGAACACGAACGTGCCCGCAATGAAGCAGACGGGGATCGTGACCTTGATGACGCCGCGGACCACGAGATACACGCCGCCGATGAGAAGCGCCAGAGCGCAGGTCTCGCCGAGGACGCCGCCGTGGTTGCCGAGGAAGAGCGTCATAAAGCTGCTCATGTCGAGACCGCTGGCCGCCAGCGGCGTGGCGCCGGCGAGAAGGTCAACGCCGGGCGCGGTCACCGTGTGCAGGTAATCCGTCATGCTCTCGGTGAAGGAGAGCATCATGGCAAGACGGCCGACGAGCGCGGGGTTCACAAAGTTGCAGCCGAGACCGCCGAAGAGCATCTTGACGATGATGACGGCGATGAAGTCGCCGATGAGGAGCTGCCAGATGGGCATCGTCACGGGGACGTTGTAGGCGATGAGCACGCCGGTAACGACCGCGGAGAGATCGGCAATGGTCTGCTCCTTCTTGAAGAGCTTGTTCCATACGAACTCGAGCAGCACGCAGTTGGCAGCGGAGACCGCCACGAGCAGCAGCGAGCGGAAGCCGAAAATAATGACGGACGCGATGAGCGCCGGGATGAGCGCGATGAGCACGTCGCGCATGACACGCTGCGTCGTTGCGCCCTGCTTATGATAGTGGGGCGAGACGCTTACGATAAGACCGTTGTTCATTTTCCCGCCTCCTTCAGAGTTTTCATGCGGTTGTCGTAGTCACGCACGAGCGTTTTGGAGAGCTTGTTCACCTGCACGAGCGGACGGTGGGCCGGGCACTGGAACGCGCAGCAGCCGCACTCGATGCAAAGGCCGACCTTCAGCGCCTTGAGCGCTTCGGCATCGTTCTTCTCATAGGCGCGCTCGATCTCCACGGGCATGAGGTTCATCGGGCAGTGGTCGATGCAGCCGCCGCAGCGGATGCACGCCGTGGGCGTCACGGGGCGGGCGTCCTTCTCGTTGAACGCAAGAATGGCGCTCGTGCCCTTGGCGACGGGGGCGTCCAGATCGTACTGGGCAACGCCCATCATCGGGCCGCCCATGACGAGCTTCTTCGGCTCGCAGCCAAAGCCGCCGGCGAAGTCGATAACTTCCTTGCAGGCCGTGCCGATGGGAGCGATGACGTTCTTCGGCTCCTTGATGGCGGAACCGTCAACGGTGATGCACTTTTCCACGAGCGGCATGCCGGTCGTGCAGTAATGCGCGAGCGTGGCAACGCTCGTCACGTTCATCACAACGCTGCCCACGTCGATGGGGAGCTTGCCCTCCGGCATGATCTTGCCGGTCGTGTGGTAAATGAGGACTTTTTCGCCGCCCTGCGGGTACATGCACGGCAGAGCGCGTACCTCGACGTGCTCGTCGTTCGCCGTAGCCGCCTTCATTTTTTCGATGCAGTCGGGCTTGTTGTCCTCAATGGCGATGATGATCTTCTTGACGTCGAGCCACTTTTCGAGCAGACGGCAGCCCTCGACGACCTCGTCGGTACGGTCGAGCATGGTGCGGTGGTCGCTCGTGATGTAGCCTTCGCATTCCGCGCCGTTGATGATGATCTCCTGGATGCGGGAGGTATCCTTCACATCCAGCTTGACCGCCGTCGGGAACGTCGCGCCGCCGAGACCGACAACGCCGCTGTCGCGCACGGCGTTGATAAAGCTCGCGTAATCGGTGATCTCCGGGGCCTTGACCGTGTCGGCGACGGTCATCTGACCATCAGACTCGATCACGACCGCCTGGCAGGTCGCACCCATAAACTGCAGCATGGGGACGATCTTCTTGACCGTGCCGGAAACGCTCGCAAATACCGGGGAAGAAACAAATCCGCCCGGTTCTCCGATCATCTGACCGACGTTGACGTGATCGCCGACCGCAACGATGCAGTTGGCGGGCTTGCCGATGTGCATGCTCATCGGAATGGTCACCGTTGCCGGGGGAGGCATCTTGATCGCCTGCATCCCGGCGGTGTTCTTCCGATGGGGGATATGTACACCGTTCAGGTTTTTCCGTGACATCCTTTCCACCTCTTGTTTATATTTCGCTTCTTAGCAAACTCTTTACAGGCCCCTGTGGGACCACGCGGACGAAGAAAGCCGGTTCGTGGACATTTTGTGCGGAAAACGTTGTATATTCCACGCGCCTTCCGCATTATATCCCCTTGCGGACGGTGCGTTTTCATATGATGGATAACATTTCATTTTTTGCATGTTTTACCAGTTAATTTCCGCAAAAATGCCCGAAAAAACCGGGTATTTCCGACAAAATAATATAACACATTCATGGAATTAAATCCAGTATAATTTTCGTATTTTTCTTTTTTTGTTCATTTGCCGGAAAAGCGCCGGGCGTCTTCCTTTCCCTTGGTGGATTCCTTCTCCGAGAATCCCCCTTGTAATTGCGGCGGATATTTGTTAATATAATGTGAGACTCGGATACTTCCGATCAGATGGAGAACAAGAAACATGAAAATCAACGAAATGACAGCCCTTCTCTCCGGCGAGGCGCGCACCGCCGCGGCCCATGCGGACGCGGAGATCATCTCCGCCTATGCCGGCGATATGCTCAGCGACGTGCTCGCGCTCGGCTCCCAGCCGGACGTTCTGCTCACCGGCCTTCTCAATCCCCAGGTCATCCGCACCGCGGAAATGCTCGATACGGCGTGCGTCGTATTCCTGCGCGGCAAGGAGCCGGAGGCCTCGATCCTGGAGCTGGCGGAAAAATGCGGCGTTTGCGTACTTACCTCTCCTCTGGAGATGTATGATGCCTGCGGCATTCTGCATCAGCATGGGGTGACGGGGGCAAAATGAGCCCGCTCGTCCGTGAGTATGAGGTTCCCGGCGACGATTTTGCCCGTGCCGGAGAAGCCTCCGGGCATATCAAATCCATGCTGAAGGAGCTCGGCTTTGCTCCAGCCATGATCCGCCGCGTCGCCATCACAACGTACGAGGCGGAGATCAACATGGTCATCCACGCCGGCGGCGGTCACGTGACCGCGACGATCACGCCGGACGCCGTCAAGGTCGTTTTCACCGACCATGGCCCGGGCATCCCCAACGTGGAGCTCGCCATGCAGGCGGGCTGGTCCACGGCGCCCCAGAACATCCGGGCGCTCGGCTTCGGTGCCGGTATGGGTCTGCCCAACATAAAAAAATACAGCGATGATTTTGACATACATTCCGAAGTCGGAAAGGGTACGACCCTTTCGATCACGGTATATGCCGGAAAGGAGTCATCGTGAGCATCGGCTACGCTTCGATATATCTTGAAAACGAGAAATGCGTCGGCTGCACCAGGTGCATGCAGCGCTGCCCCACGGAGGCGATCCGCATCCGGGACGGCAAAGCGACCATCCTGCGCGAGCGGTGCGTAGACTGCGGCGAGTGCATCCGCGTCTGTCCGCGCCACGCGATGAAGGCGCGGGTGGATACGCTCTCGGAAGCGCTCGGCAAATACAAATACACGATCGCTCTCCCCGCGCAGGCGCTTTACGGGCAGTTCCCCGGCGTGCGCACCCGCGCCCCCATTCTGGAGGGGCTGCTGCGCATCGGGTTTGACAGCGTATTTGAGGTCGCCGCCGCAGCAGAGGTCATGTCCGCCGTGACGCACTATGAGCTCAATTACGGCAGCATCCCCCACCCGATCATCACGACCGACTGCCCGGTCATCCTGCGCATCGTGCGCATCCGGTTCCCGTCGCTGCTGCCGCATCTGCTCAACTACCGCTCCCCGATGGAGGTCGCGGCGCGCTGGAGCAAGCGGCTCGCCATGAAGGAAACGGGTCTTTCGGAAGAGGATATCGGCTGCGTATATATCTCCCCCTGCCCCGCCAAATGCGCAGGCGCGAAGGCCGCTCTCGGCACGGCGCGCCCGGCGATCACCGGCGTCGTATCCATTGCCGAGGTCGCGCCCCGTCTCACCGCCGTGATGGGCGATATTGACGACCACGAGCGCTATGCTCAGGCGGGTGCCGCGGGCGTCAGCTGGGCGATCTCCGGCGGGCAGTCGTCCGCCGCGGGCGAGCCGAACCATCTCGCCGCCTCCGGCATCGAAAACATCATCGGCATTCTGGAAGCGCTCGAGGACGGCAAGCTCTCCCACGTCGATCTCATCGAGCTCAACGCCTGTTATCCCGGCTGTGTCGGCGGCGCGCTGGCGGTGGAAAACCCGTTCATTGCGAAGGCACGGCTCCAGCAGATGATGCGTGATTTTGCCCCTCCCCTGCCCCCCAGCGACTGCCCCCGCGAGGATATGCGCTGGGAAAAGACCCCCACGGCGAGCTCCGCGCTCCGGCTGGACAAGGATGTGTCCGTCGCCATGGAGAAGATGGAGCAGATCCGCCGCATCACCGAGTCGCTGCCCGGCATCGACTGCGGCGCGTGCGGCTCCCCAAAATGCAGGGCTTTCGCCGAGGATATCGTCGCCGGACGGGCCGAGGCGGGCATGTGCGTATTTTCCGATAAAAACGATAAAGACAACTAAAGCATTTTCTTCTTATTACGGCGAGCGGATATCCGCCGCCTTCAGGTGGTAACGAAATGATCCTTACAGACCTTCACATTCACTCCTGTCTCTCCCCGTGTGCGGACGATACCATGACGCCGGCGGCGATCGTTAAAGCCGCCAAGGAAGCGGGGCTGGAGCTGATCGCCATCACGGATCACAATTCCGCGCGCAACTGTCCCGCCGTGGCTGCCGAAGCGGAAAAAGCCGGCATCGGCTTTATCCCCGGCATTGAGGTCACGACCTCCGAGGAGATCCACTGCGTCTGCCTTCTGCCCGATCTCGGCAAGGCGGCGGCGTTCTCCCGCTGGCTCGACACACTGCGCCCCGGCATTGCCAACCGTCCGAATGTCTTCGGACGCCAGACCGTGATCGGCTCGCGCGGCAGCCGGACGGAGGAGCGCGAGCTGCTTTTCATGGCGCGGCGCATTTCCGTCAATGAGCTGAGCCGCGCCGTGCGGCAGTATTCGGGCCTGATCTGGCCCGCGCATGTGGATAAGCCGTCCAACTCGCTCTATTCCATTCTCGGCTGCTGGCCGGAGGATCTGGACATGGACGCCGTGGAGCTCTACTACGACACGGAGCCCGCGGGCATTCCGGAGAGCGTTCACCGGCTGCGCTGCTCGGACGCGCACCGGCTCTGGGATATCAAGGGCGGATACCCGCTCCCGCTCGAGAGCGCCGATTTCGCCGGATTGAAGAAATATCTCCGGGGCGAATAAAAGATCACAACGCGCGGCAGGCCGGAAACCTGCCGCGCTGTGCCGTTTATCCAGAGAGAAAGAGAGATACATACGATGGATTCCGAAAAGAACACGGCGGCGGGGAGAAAAAGCCTTCTCCGCCGTCACGCGAAGCTGACGCTCCGGTATGTGCGCACGTTCGTTTTGTGGGCGGCGGCAGGGCTTGTGATCGGCGCGCTCGGCGGGCTGATCGGCACGGCATTCTGCTATGCCATCCGCGAGGCTACGCAGCTTCGCGGCGCCTACCCTTGGCTTTTGTATTTTCTGCCGGCCGGCGGTCTGCTGATCGTATGGCTTTACCGGCTGCGCGGCATGCACCCGACGGACACGAACGGTGTGCTGCTCGCCATCCATGCGCCGACCTCCATCCCCGGCTCGACCGCGCCGCTCATTTTCGTCGGAACGACGATCACGCACCTGTTCGGCGGCTCCGCCGGACGCGAGGGCGCGGCGCTGCAGCTCGGCGGCGTGCTCGGCTATCAGCTGGGCAGGGCGCTCAAGCTTGACGAAAAGGACATACACCTCATCGTCATGTGCGGCATGAGCAGCGTGTTCTCCGCGCTCTTCGGCTCGCCGCTCACGGCGGCGGTGTTCGCGATGGAGGTCGCAAGCGTCGGCATCCTTCACTTTTCCGCCATTCTGCCGTGCCTTACTGCGTCGCTCACGGCGGCATATCTTGCCAGCGCGCTCGGCGCAGCGGCGGAGACGTTCCCGCTCGGCGCGGCCGTGCCGTTTACGTGGGCGAGCGCCGGAACGGTCGTCGCTATCGCGGCGGCGTGCGCGGTGCTGAGCATCGTCTACTGCATCGCGCTGCGGCAGGGCGGGAAAGCGCTTGGCAAAGCCGTCCCGAACAGCTACCTGCGCGTGTTTCTCGGCGGCAGCGCCGTCGTGCTGCTCTCCGTGCTGCTCGGCACGTGGGACTATAACGGCGCGGGCATGGACGTGATCGCCGCCGCCATGCAGGGGCATGCCCGCCCAGAGGCGTTCGCGCTCAAAATGCTCTTCACCGTTCTCACGATGACAACAGGCTACAAGGGCGGCGAGATCGTCCCGGCCATGTTCATCGGCGCGACCGCCGGATGCGTGCTCGGCGATCTCTTCGGGCTCGCGCCGGGGCTCGGCGCGGCGGTGGGGCTGCTCGGCATGTTCTGCGGCTCGCTCAACTGCCCGATCAGCGCCATATTCCTCGGCGTGGAGATGTTCGGCGGGGCAAACATCCAGTACTATGCCATCGCCGCCGCCATCAGCTTCATGCTCTCGGCAAACTTTGGCCTTTACAAGGAGCAGAAGATCGTCTATTCCAAGATCCGCGCCGAGTTCATCAACCGCTATACCGATTGAGCAGGGATAGACCGAAAATGGAAATTCAACGGATAAACTCCTATGACGACGCCCGGTTCGCAAAAAACGTTCTTTACCAGCATGGAGGCTTTCTCATAGACGGTAAACCCTGCGAGGTTGAGATCGTTTCCGATTTTGAAGCAATCGTCCGAGGGGAGAACTCACACGCATACCAAATGGCCATTGAGGAATTTCGCTTCTATGCGCCGCATATCACAACGTTTTACGATTCGCATAAAAGCATCCTGCTGGCACTCCCACAGATGGAACGTCTGACGGTCTCTCTGGATAATATCCAACCGTCGCAGTTCTTCGTAGATGAAGAAAAAATCGCGGCAATCCGCACCTTCATTCACAAACCGGAGGATATCGTCCTGCAATTGCTTCCCTATAACGGGAGATACATTTCTCTGGACGGACACACAAGGCTTTATTATGCCGTAATGCAGGGCTGGGATCATATCCGCGGCGTGATCGAAACCTCAGGCGACTATATCTATGCGTTCGCAGAGGAAGCCAACCGGCGCGGGATCTTCGCTCCGAAGGATATGACGCTCGTATCCCATGCAGAGTACGAAGCAAAATGGAATCGCTTTTGCGAAGAGTTTTTTGCCGAAAAATGACGACGCCGCATAGATAAACAATATACAGATGCCCCTCGGCGGAAGGCCGAGGGGCATTTGCTTATTCGGTTTACAGCAGATCGTCAAAGAAGCGGATATTCTTTTCCTCCAGAGGAAGTTCCCCGGCCTGCTCCTTTTTCACGATCTCGACGATGCGGTCGTTGATGGGCGTGGGAACGCCGCACTTGCGGCCCCATTCGCACACGACGCCGTTGATCGCGTCGATCTCGCAGGGCTTGCCCTTTTTGAGATCCTGCAGCATGGACGGCTCGATGGCGCGGTGCTTTTTCATTGCGATGGGGACAAGCAGCTCCGCAATGGCGCGCTTGAAGCCGTTTTTATAATAGAACAGCTTCGTAAGGTCCTTGCCCTGCACGGGCGCGAACGTCGCGCCCGCAGCGTGGCCGACGTCGATGCACTCCTTCATGCAGCGCACCGCGACGCGCCGGGCGTCCTTCTTCTCGCTCACGTCGCCGAACACGCCGCCCACAACGGTGCCGAGACCGGAGAACGTCGCATTGATGAGGAGCTTCGACCAGCGCGCGCCGAGGAGGTTATCCTCCATCGCCACCGGGCACATTTTCTCAAGCAGAGAACGAACCTCCGCGAGCTTTGCGTCCGAAACGCCCTGCATGCCGCCCATATGGAATGAGAGGCTGTCCGGGTCGCTCGTGAGCACGCACTCGCCGGGAGCGTCCATCGTTGCGCCCCACTCGACCACGCAGCCGATCGTATGGCTCTCGCCGACGATCTCGGCGATGCCCGGCTCGGGAATGCCGTTCTGGAACGTGACGATCACGCCGTCGGGCGCGAGCAGGGGCTTCAGGAACGTGACGACTTCCTTGTTGTGCAGCTGCTTTGTCATAAGGAAAATGACGTCGTAGGGCGCGGTCATCTCCTCCGGGGTGATGGCCGTCACCGGCGTGGAGAAGTCCACCGTGCCGGTGATGTGCGCGCCCTTTTCGCGCAGCGCGTCCACATGGGCGCGGTTGCGGTTGACGAGTTCAACGGGGATGCCGCCCTTCGTCATATAAGCGCCGAGCACCGTTCCGAGAGAACCGGCGCCGTAGATCGCGCATTTCATTCGACCGTCACCGTCCCATCCTCGGCGAGCGTGACGCTCATGCCGGTCTTGACATATTCGAGGAACTCGTCGCCGAGAGAATCGACAACGGGCATATGCGTCTCCGTCCATACATCGGAGAGGATGGCGCCGGCGGCGGCGAGCGAGTCGATGGGCTTGGAGAAGCACATGCACGCGGGCAGCTTGCCGAGAGCGCCGGCGGTGTAGAACACCATGCCGCCGGTCGTGGAGCCGATGGTCTGCGGCAGGCACAGCGCCACGCCAATCATCGGCTTTTTATAGATATCGGGGTTGTTCTGATCGCCGCACTTTACGTCCTTATCGCCAAACATGAGCGCGGACTGGTAGCTTGCAAGCGTGTTGAAGCCGCCGTGGGAAACGAGAGCTTTGGCCGTGACGGTGCCGGGAACGACAACGCGGCCCTTGAACGTTTTCGCCATGTTATTTGGTCTCCTTTCCGGTGATGATGCCGACGATCTCGTCCTCGGAATAGAACTTCGCCGAGGTATAGGTACGCAGCTTGTTCGAGCAGGTGATGACCGGCATGGACTTGGAGAGCGGGTTGTTCATGTACATCAGCGGGCAGATATAGCTCAAAATCGCGCCCGTCTTCTTGAGCCGGTAGGCATAGGGGCCTTTGTTGAACTCTTCGAGCACCGGCGGCGCAGTGGTGAGCACCGTGGGCACGGCGAGCTTGTCGCGGCCCGATGCCTTGAGACCTTCCTCGAGCTTCTTCGTCCAGTCGATGAGCTGATCCATCGTGAGATGCGGGCAGCCGATGAAGGCGAGCTTCGGCTTCGCGTTCGGGTTTTTCCAGATGACCGGGTAGGACGCCTTCACGCGCTCGAGCTCGGCGTCGTCCACCACGTAGACCTGCGCGCCGGGGGCGATGAGCGCGTCGCCCTGCTCCACGGCTTCAGGCGTCAGATGCTCGATATGGTAAAGGCCGACCGCGCCGTTCGAGGCAGTCGCCGCGCCGAAGTCCTTGAGATACGCCTTGTTGTCCTTGTTGAGCTCCGTGCCGAGCCACGCATCAAGACCGCGGATGTACGGCACATCCTCCATGACCTTCATGCCGATGGCGCTGCCGAGAAGCTGCGCTTCGGGCTTCTTCGTCGTTTTGACCTCAACGACCCAGGTGGCCTTGCGGCCCTCGTCCGTCAGCAGGCCGAAGTACGGCACATAGCCGATCATCGATCCCATCACGTCGATGATGCCGGAGTTGCGGTTGCAGCGCGCGCCGAGCACGCTGTTGGCGTAAACAACGGCGGAGGACTCCGCCCAGGAGAGGACCTCGCCCTTTTCGGGAATGTTGCCGACTTCGTCAAAGTAGCAGGCGCAGGTGAAGTCCTTCTCGTCCTTCATGCCCATGCGGCGGAGCTGCTCTTCGTAGCGCGGCTGGAGCTTATACATGAACTGCTTGAACACGAGATCCTGCAAAAGATTTGAAGGGACGTTCGGATCGAGCGGCAGCGGGTCGGCGGTGAACTTCTGCTGAAATTTCACGCCGGAGGCAAGAAGCTGGTCGTACAGGTCATACACCGGCTTCATCGTGTTGATGCCGAAGCTGATGACGGTGTGGCCGTACTTGCTCGTGACCGGCACGAGCTTTTCCGCGCCGAACGCGTCGCCGTACATGACAAGCGTTTTCATCACCTTGGCAAGCACTTCGCCCTTTTCACCGTTCAGAATTGCCTGTTGTTCCGGGGTCAGATTCATATGCTCACACTCCTTAATATGTGTTTTTCTCAACATATCGCAATTATAACACCATTTATCCGCAAGTCAATTCCTCCGCGTCATTTTGTCCGCGAAGAACGGCAAGCAGCACGAAAAAGAGCGAAATACCGGGCGCCTGCGCAATGTTGACAAGCGCCTGCACGCCGTAGCCGAGAAGCCCCGCCGTGAGAGCGAAGGCGAGCGCGCCGCCCTTTTTCCACACGCGGCGCAGCGTCAGAACGATCCACGCAAGATACGCTCCCAGACCGAGCACGCCCCAGTTGAGCAGGAGCTGGATATATTCGCAGTGCGCGGCATCGAGAATGGCGTCTGGGAAATACCGGTGCTGCACATCGAGCGCCGCGAGCACGCCGCAGCCGCCGCCGATGAGCTTTTTCCCGAACGGGAAATCGCCGAAGAATGAGAGGCAGTATTTCCATACCCCGACACGGTCGGTGCCCCAGGCATCGGAAAAGTGCAGCCAATCGTCCATGCCGCCGAGCGGCACGGCGCTCCACACGGTGTTGAGCAGCACGAGAACGACCGCCGCCAGCACAGCCGCCCCAAGCAGAATATACGCATAGATTTTCCGAACGAGAAGAAGCGTTTTGTTCTCCCTCTTCCGCAGCAGAAAATACGCCGCAGCCCCCAGTACCGCGAGCGGCAGCATCACCGCCGGTTCCGAAAAATGCCGTCCGAGCGAGGAGAGCCGTTTTCCGAAATCATAAACGACCGCCCGGTAAGCGAGCACGGAAAGCGCTGTTCCGGCGAGGAGCAGCGGATACCGCCGCAGCGCGTCCGGCTCCTTTTTTGCAAGCAGCGGCAGCAGCGCGAGCGCCGCGCCGATACCGAGCACCGCGCTCTCGCTCCGCACCGCCATCGCCGCCCAAAGGCCGGTGACGCAGACGATCCCCAGAAGGATCTCTTTCCAGAGCCGCCTTTCCGTGAGAAGCGCCGCGGCGCAGACCGGCCACACAAGCGTGAGATACGCCCCCGCGAAATTGATGTTGCCGAGCGTGGATATGTACCGCCCGCGGTCGAACTCGCCAAGCTGTGAGCAGAAGCCGAGCACGTCGTACCCGAGATGGTTGCACACCGTGAGTGCGCCGCTGAGAAAAAGGCCGAGGCCGAGTGGGACGAGAACATCACCGGAGCGCGCCCGCGCGCCGGAAAAGGCAAAATACAGCGCGGCATAAAGCCACATCATGCCGAGACCCTGATACCGCCCGCGCTCGCCGAGGAACGATCCGGCAAAATCGCCGCCCGCGGCGGACGCAATAAAGCATATAAGACAGAGCGCCAGCGCCGCCCATTCCGCGCCCGCAAGCCCGCGGCGCGGGAGGCCGTTTTCCCGGTAGAGCGTGAAGCCGAGACGCGCAAGGACAAACACGACCGTCGGCACGGTAAAGCAGATCGTTTTCGTTTCCGTTATATCAAAAAAACCGTTGTGGACGGCAAGCGGCAGCAGCGCGAGCATCAAGAAGAGATACCCGCGGCAGAGCCATGTTTCAACGGTTGGTTTTACTTTTGTTTCCATCGCTTCGCCGCCTCCTTTATTCGCATGATACCATAAAAATATCCCTCCCGTCTATTATAGCAGACGGAAGGGACAGTAAAAAAGTTTAGCGGAGGCTCCACTTTGTCTGGTCGGTGTGGAGCAGCTCGTGGGCTCTGTGCGAAAGGGGCTTATCGAAGAAATCGTCATAGGCCTTCTGGACGGAGGCGTTTTCGTGCGAGAAGCGTACCGGGTTGTTCCGGTCGATCTCATAGAGCGTTTCACCGCGCTCGCCGGCAAGCTCCATTCCTTCCTGGAACGGCTGACCGCCGCCGCCGGCGCAGCCGCCGGGACAGGCCATGATCTCCACGAAGTCGTACTGCGCACGCCCGGCGCGGATGTCCTCCACAACGGCGCGGGCATTCTCAAGGCCGCTCGCCACACACGCGCGCACCGGCACGCCGCCGATCGTCGCGGAGATCTCCTTGCGCCCGTCCGTACCGCGGACGGCCTGAAAAGCGTCCGGGTCGGGGTTATGGCCTTCCAGCACGGCGTAGGCGGTGCGCAGCGCCGCTTCCATCACGCCGCCGGTCGCGCCGAAGATAACGGCAGCGCCCGTGCCCTCGCCGAGAGGCGAGTCAAACTCTTCCTCGGGCAGGTCCGCCACGTTGATCCATTTGAGCCGCAGCAGGCGGTCCACCTCGCGGGTCGTGAGCACCGCGTCCACATCCCGGAAGCCGGAGCTGTTGATCTCCGGCACGGCGCACTCGTACTTTTTCGCAACGCACGGCATGACGGAGACGCAGAAAATGTCCTTGGGGTCGATGTTGTGCGTTTTGGCAAACCACGTTTTCGTCACCGCGCCGAACATCTGCTGCGGGGACTTGGCCGTGGAGAGCTGCGGCACCATATCGGGGTATTCAAGCTTCAGAAACCGCACCCAGCCGGGGCAGCACGAGGTGAAGAGCGGCCGGCGGAACTCCCACGAATGCTTCATTTTATAGAGAAGCTCGCTGCCCTCCTCCATGATCGTGAGGTCGGCGGCAAAGTTCGTGTCAAAGACATAGTTGGCGCCCGCGGCGCGGAACGCCGCCGCCATGCGTCCTTCGGTGGCGAGCTCCTTGGGAAGGCCCAGCCCCTCGCCCCACGCGGCGCGCACCGCCGGAGCGACCTGCAGCACGACGACCTTTTTCGGATCGTCGATCGCGGAGATGACCTTTTCGGTATCGTCCCGCTCGCGGAGAGCGCCGGTCGGACAGTGAGTGATGCACTGCCCGCAGTAGGCGCAGTTCACCTCGTCGAGCTTTTTGCCGCCGCGCACGCCGACGGTGGCGCGGCTGCCGGTGCCGAGAAAGTCCCACACGCTCATGCCCTGGATCTTCTCGCACACGGCGATGCAGCGGAAGCACTGCACGCACTTCGACGCCGTGCGGATGACCGGGAGCTTCGGGTTCCAGTTGTTGGCCGGGAGCTTCGTCTCATAGGGGTTCTCGATGATGTTCATATCCGCGGCGAGCTTCTGCAGCGTGCAGTTGCCGCTGCGGACGCACGTGGCGCAGTTGCAGTCGTGCTGCGAGAGGATGAGCTGCACGTTGTTGCGCCGCGCAACGAGCGCGCGCAGCGTGTTCGTATAGACCTCCATGCCCTCGGCGCAGATCGTGTCGCACGCCGCCATGAGGCGGTCGGTACCCTTGATCTCCACCATGCACACGCGGCAGGCCGCGACCTTGCTCACATGTTTCAGATAGCAGAGGGACGGGATCGTAATACCGAGCTGTCGCGCCGCGTGGAGAATGGAGGTGCCGTCCTCCACCGTGACGGGCCTATCGTTGATGCGAAGATTTACCATCTGTCCTTCCTCCCTCCGCGGAATGCGCCGTAGCCGTAATGGTCGCAGCGCAGGCAGCGCGAGCATTCCTGCGCGGCCTCCTCATCCGTAAGGCACGCCTCCATGAGATTGAAGTCCTCCTTGCGGTCGCCGGCGGTGCGCTCGCGCATGTTGACGCGGCCCCATGCGGGCTTGCCGATGGTCTGCGCCGGGGGAATGTCCACACCGGAGGTGATCGGCGTGTGGAAGCCGAAATAGTGGTCGATGTTGCCCGCAACGACCTTGCCGCTGTCGATGGCGCGCACGACCGTGGACGGGCCGAAGAAGCAGTCGCCGCCGGTGAACACGCCCGGCATGCCGGGCACTGCGCCGGAGGGATCGGCCTTGATGCGGCGGCGCTCTGTGCCGACGCCGCTGCTTTCAAAGTGCGCCGAGTCGATAGCCTGTCCGATGGCGGTAATGACGACGTCCGCCGGGAGAATAATCTCCGGCTGATCGGCGTTGATGGGCTTCGGGCGGCCGTTCTCGATGGGGCCGGAGAGCTGCGGCTGCACCGCGATGCCGACGGCGCGGTCGTCCTCGGTCTCGATGCGCACCGGGGAGAGCATGGGCATGATCTCACAGCCCTCGGCGATGGCGCCGTCGATCTCCTCGCGCGCGGCGGTCATATCCTCGATGCGGCGGCGGTAAACACAGGTGACGGAGGCCGCGCCCAGGCGCTTGGCGGTGCGCGTCGCATCCATGGCGACGTTGCCGCCGCCCACCACGACGACGTGCTTGCCCGTGAAGTCCGGCGCTTCGCCCGCGCCGACCGCGCCGAGCAGCTCGACCGCGGAGAGCACACCCTCGCCGTCCTGCCCGGGGATGTTCATGCGGTTGACGATCTGCGCGCCGATGGCAATGTATACGCTGTCATACTCGCTGCGGATCTGATCGAAGGTGATCTCCCGGCCGATGTCCACATCGAGCTTGACCTGAATGCCGGTGGAGAGGATGGCGTTGATATCGCGGTCCAGATCGTCGTCCGGCAGACGGTAGCTCGGGATGCCGTAACGCAGCATGCCGCCGAGCCGCTTGTGCTTTTCAAACACCGTGACGTGATAGCCCTTGAGCTGGAGATAGTACGCCGCCGTAAGGCCCGCCGGTCCGCCGCCGATGACGGCGACCGTTTTGCCGTTGAACGGCGCGCACGGCGGCGTGGGGACGATGCCCGCGCGCTCGACCGCGTAGCGCTTCAGCCCGCGGATGTTGATGGAATCGTCCACGATCTGACGGCGGCAGTGCTTTTCGCACGGATGCTCGCAGATGAGACCGCAGACACCGGGGAACGGGTTGTCCTTGCGGATGAGCCGCACGGCGTCGGCATAGCGCTCCTCGCGGATGAGAGCGATGTAGCCCGGCACGTCCACATTCGCCGGGCAGCCGGCCACGCACGGCACGGCGTCGAACGCCGCGGTGCAGATCCCGTTTTCGATGTGGGACATATAATCGTCCCGAAAGGCCTCCAGCCCGTCGAGCACGAGGCGCGCGGCCTCAAACCCGATGGCGCAGTCGGCGCTGTCGTAAATGGCGGCGGCGCTGCGGCGCACGGCGCGGAGATCGTCCGTAGTTCCGCGGCCATCGAGGATCTTCTCCAAAAGCGCGTGCAGCCGGTCCAGCCCCACGCGGCAGGGAACGCATTTTCCGCAGCTCTGCGCAAGACACAGCTGCACGAACGAGGCAGTCAGATTGACCGGACAGCTCCCGAACGGCGACGCTCCGCGGCGGCGTCCGAGCGTGGCATACAGCTCGTCCACCTTTTTCTGCGCGGCGGTCTGCTGATTGACGATCAAGGGTCAGCCCTCCCTTATATATAGTTTCAAACACATTATACGGAAAACCGACACAAAAAGCAAGATGTTCCTCGCCGTTTTTTCCGGTTTTTTTCTTTTGATGACACCGTGTTGATTTATGAACACATTGCGGAAGTCCGTTTTATGGGTCACACAATGCGGTATGCTTGTCCCATAAAGAAGATGTGAATTTGACAAGGAGGAAAGAAAAATGGGTATTGTCGTTTCGGTGGCCGCGCTGGTGCTGTATGTTCCGATGAGCATGGTGTTCGTTCTGGGTGGAAAAAAATGATTTTCGGGCTGCCGGGGTCCCGGCAGCCCGTCCGCTTTGTATACTTTTCAGCCGTGTATTTTTCTCTCTTCGGGGACGTGCGTCCCGGCGTGCAGGTATTTTCTTCGGGTGGCGTCGCCGCCGCGCAGGTGCCGTTCCGCCTTGTTCTGCTCGAGAACGAGCCGCACCTTTTCATACAGCAGCCGGTCGATCTGCCGAAGACGTTCGGACAGATCCTTGTGCACTGTGCTTTTGGAGATGCCGAAACGCTTGGCCGCCGCGCGGACGGTGGCATTGTTCTCAACGATCCACCTCGCCAGCTCACACGCCCGCTCGTCTCTGTTCGTTTGCATCATGCACCACTCCCCTTCCGGCATTTCATCTATATGTGCGGAAGGTTCGTCCTATGAAAATACCCCAGGCAGAAGAAAAATCTGCCTGGGGCAACAAAAATGGGTTCGTTTGAATGCGTCAGACGATGCGCCGGTCGCGCACCTGCGAATCGTAATGCTTGTTCAGCAGGGGACGCACAACATAATAAATGAGCTTGTTCTCGCCGTTGACCATATAGAGCGTGAATGTTGCGGCGAAGAAGATCACGGCGGCAAGGATCAGCTTGCCGAGAATCTTGAAGAGGATCTTGAGAAATTTCTTCATAACCTGTTCCGCCTTTCTTAGTATGCCATGGAGTCGTCAAACTCTACGATGGTCGGGTCAAGCGGCTTCTCGTTGAGAACGACGGACATATACTTGTTGACGCAGTTTCTCATATCCTGCCGGGATACGGTGCGGCAGTCCTCCAGATCGTGCTCGACGAAGATGAAGTGGAAGCCCAGCTCGCGCGCCTGCTCCTCCATGAGAGCGTGGACGCCCAGCATGCCCTTGCAGGCGATGTTGTCGTTGAAAAGGACCATGTCGCAGTCAAAGTTCTTCGCCCACGCCCAGAGGGCGTTGACATTCTCCCAGCCGCCGACGGCGTGATGGCGCATGGTGGCCTTCTCGGAGAAGAGCGCCAGATCCTGGATCGCCTGGTCGGGGTCTTCGGTGTCGATCATGTTGTGACCCATGGTGGAGTCCATGTTCAGCACAATGTTGATGCCCCAGCAGTTCTGCGTCCAGGTCGGGAAGTCGGTATAGTATACCGCAGAGGGCCCCCAAAGGAAGGCGCGGTGGCGCGTCTTTCCGCCGAAAGGCTGGTACTTTTCCTCGTATGCCCGGCGCATGATCTCGATAACGCGGCGATCGACCTTGTTGAAATACGGGTCGGTGCCGTTGACGGACGCCCACGAATACAGCCGGTAGAGCGTTTCGGCAATGCCGACGAGCGCGGAATACGGGGTCTTGAAGTAGTCCCATTTTTCGAGCTCAATGGTGTTCTGCTCGTTCATAAGCCGGGCGTACTTGAACAGCTCGTCCCAGTCATACTTGATGCCGTATTCCTTCTCGACGAAGGCAATGGCGTCCTTGAGCATCTGCGTGGAATATGGGTGCGCGCCCGGCTCGTTGTGGATCATTGCGAGCGTTACGGGGAAGTCCGGCAGCGCCACGCGGCGGCGCTGGATCATGGAGGTACACTCGGAGGCGTTGCACGGCATGTTCGTCGTGAGGAACGCCTTGCCGATGATGGGGAACGCATCGTCGATAGCGACGCCGGTCTCCGCGGCGCAGCGCGAGCACACGTCCGCCGCCAGACCGAAGGACTCGGCCACGTCGATATAGTACGGCTCGATGTGCTGGTCCACATCGCAGATGATGAACTCCGGCAGCGTCTGCAGCGGGAACGGGATCAGTTCCTTGAAGCCCGTCAGAAACAGCGGGGGCAGCACCTCGTCAAAGGGGAGGAAATCGTCGCTGCGCGGGCCGCCGCCGAGGCGCTTGTCGTTGGAGAGGACGAGTGCGATGCGCTTGGTAAGGCTCTGCACGATGGCGTGCATGTTCGTGTGCGCGGTGCGCAGCTCATAGCCGCGGTAGCCCTCAAACAGGCGGTCGATGAACATGAACGTGCCGAGATACGAGCCCATCCAGCGGTATTCCCAGAAACCCTTGAGACAGGAGACGGGAGCGGACGCCACCATCTGCACCATGCTCGAGAGGTTGTTGAGCCACTGCGTATAGTCGTAGAGCGTGTCCTTCACGCCGCGCCATTCGCGCCACTTCGCAACGCCGGTCTTATCGTAATAGCGCGTTCTCTGGCCGCCGGTGCCGTGTTCGGCCTGCCAGATGGGGTCAAAGCGCTCGAGCTTTTTGTCGATCTTCGCGATCAGCTTATCCATTGCTTTCATATCTCACTTGCCTCCCCGTATCTGTTTGATCTCCAGAGATTCGATGAATGCCTGGAAGCGGGTGCGCAGCTGGCCCACCGCGCCGAGAGCGTATTCCTTCTCGATGGTGCAGGTGGGGATGCCCAGCTCGTTTGTGAAAATATGGTGCGCGAGGATTTTTTCGTAGCTCCAGAACTCGCAGAACTTCATGTTCTCATAGATCACGCCGTCCGCCTTGAATTCGTCCGCGAGCTTTTTGACCTCGCTGTGGCGCTGGTCGATCTTCATGCCGTCCATGAAGCGCGCGCACTGGTTCCAGTGCAGATAGTGGCGGCAGATCGCATCGAAGGCGGTCTCCCCCTCACGGATCTCGATCTGTTCGCGGCCGGGGAAGGAGCCGAAGCAGTAGCGGTCGGCCACGACCATGGCGCCGCAGGTCTCGATGAGCTTTGTGAATTCCGGATCGTCGATCTCCGAGCCGACGAGGACAACTCTCGCGCGGAACGGGAATTTCGGCTCCGGCTCGCGCGTCTTCAGCTCTTCGAGCGTCTCGGCCAGATACGGCAGGATGAGCCGGTGCGGGCACACCTGACTGACGAGCTGGATGACGTGGAACTCGTAGCCGGTGATGCTGGGGTTATCCGCCTTGCGGAAATTGCCGATCTCGGTGATGATGCGGCTGATCTCGTTATGGTCATCAATGGCGCGGCGCATGGCCTCCTCGGAGGTGTCGATGCCGTATTCCTCGTGCAGCTTGTCCACGACCTTGAGCTTGAGCTGCGCCTTGTAGTAATCGAGATTGGTCTCGTCGCCCTTCATGGGCGGGTCGATCTGCGTGACGAAGAACTTCTCATTCTTCACCGGGTTGATGAGGAAGAAATGCTCCTCCATGCGCTCCATGGTCGCGCAGCATTCCGCGCCGAGAAGGGCGTTGAGATAGTTGTACCCGCCTTCGATGGCGCGCTCGAGAAGGGAGCGGGCATAGGGGCAGGTGCGGTTGGTCATGTAATAGCTGGCGACATCCGTGGATGTGCAGCGCGGCGCGCGGAGCCGGGAAGAAAAGCAGCCGGGAAGGTTGAGCAGAACTTCCGGGATGTAGTAGCAGCTGTAGCCCAGCGCATAGTCTCCCTCTTGTACTGCCTGTGCGACAAGCTCGTTGTGTGCATCCTGAAGCAGATTCTCAAAATAGATCAGATGCTTAAGGTCTTTCACGCAATACACCTCTTTACTTTGTTTTAGGGGGCGCGTTGTCTGTGATTTTTCTCCCTATATGAATTAAATTTATCATATCGGTTTTGTTTGGTCAAGAAAAATGCTTTCAATTTTTATATTATAATTTGTGCAGAATGCTTATTTTCTACATCTGTATAATAATTAAAGTCCTAACGGAATTTTTTTCCGTTAGGACTTCGTTCATTCCGGCAGACGGCCGGTATATTTTTTTCTGGATGCGGCGGCAAGCCCCGTCAGCCCGCGGTTTCCGGCGCGGCGGCGGCAGCTTCCTCCGGGGTGCGGACGTAGCTCCACGCCGCGACCTCCTCGTAAGTCTTCCAGTACATGCTTGTTATGTAGTCGTTCACAAGACGGTAGGACATTTCGGTCTCCACATCGAACACATACGGGACGCCGTCGAATGTGATCTCCACCCAGCTGTGCGGGTCGCGCCCGACGCCGACGAGACCGCTGTAGCACACCGCGTCAAACCCGATGCCGCGCGCGAGCGACCAGAACGCGGCGGTGAAGTTGTAGCAGTTGCCCTTGCCGCTCTGGAACATGAGCAGCGCCTCGGGGATCTCCCAGCCGGTCTCGCCGACCTCGTAGAGACTGCGTTTGAGATAGAGATAGTGATCGCGCACATACTCGTACACCGCGCGCAGCATTTCCTCGCGGGTCATGGAAGCGTTCGTCTGGGAATCAACGAGATCGGCAACGAACATATCGAGCGCATCATCCCCGCTCGTATACCGGCCGGAGATGTCAAAGTACAGCGTGCCGACCATCGTGTCGCGCAGGAAATACCCGTCGTCGCCGACGCAGTAGAGATATCCGTCCAGATTGAGAAAGCCCGGCTCCGCTCTGTCGCCGCTGAGCCAGGAGATCGTCCCGCTCTGCCCGGCAAGCTCCACAGCGGCATAGTTTTCCATGCTCGGGGCCACATCCGGGAAGTACGGCGCATTGGCAAGCCCCGCCGTGTCCAGCTCGAGCAGCGCGTTGATCGCCGCGGCAGCCTCGGCGCGGGTGAAGGGCGTTTCGTCCGTCATACCGGCAAGCGCGCGCTCCACCGCCGCGGGAGAGAACACCTTTTCAAGCAGCGCCGTGAGATCGGCGCGGGTGATGGCGACGTCCGGGTAAAACCGGCCCTCGTTGAGTGTCATATATCCCGCCGTCACAAGCGTCGTTGCGGCGGTGTAGCACTTGGCGTGGGTCGTGACGTCCTTCAAAAACGTCTCGCCGGTCGGCTTCGCATCGAGCAGCGCATATACGGCGCGGGCGGCGTCGCTGCGCGTGAATTTATCGAGCGGGTGGAAAAGCCCGTCGTTTCCCGCCGCGATATACGCCCCCTCGCGCCGGAGCGCCGGGCCGGGGACGGCTTCATACACCGCGTCGGCATATACCGGCGCGGTGCGGATGTCCACCTTTGTGCCGTTGGCGTTTTTCCAGGCGACGATGGCACAGTTCTCGCTTGCCATAAACTCCGGCGCATTCTGCACGCTGCCGCCCTCGGCCACAAGCTCAGCCGTTTCCGCGCCGTTCACACGGTACGTCACGGTATAGGTCTTCCCCTGCGGCGCGGCGGTCTCCTCCGGCAGCGCTGCCGCGGCGGCGGGCACGTCCGAAAGCGGCTGCACGGCTTCGACCCCCTCCGGGCGATAGCCGCAGTTTGACAATAGGAGCGCGCCGAGCAGCGCGGCGAAAAGCAGGGGCAATCTCTCTTTATTCGCTTTTTTTCTCATACATTCCTCGCTGTTGCCGCCGCGATGCGAGCGTATTTGACACGCCGCGGCGGGAATATTATAATTGTATCGCATGTTCTGTAAAAAAGCAATTCCGGGAGGACCCGTCTTCATGAAGCTGAAAACATTCCGATTCGCGCCGCTCGCCGCCGTGCTGCTCGCCGCCGTTTTTCTCCACGGCTGCGGCTACCGGGCGGAGGCTGCCCCGCTCGCCTCGAACGCCCCCGCCGCGGCGGAGACTACGCCCGCGCCGACGGAAACGCCGGTTTTCACGGTGGAATACCGTCTCGGTGACGACGTTTTAAAAACCGAGAGCATCCCGTTCGACGGCTCGCCCGCTGCGGACACCGCGCTGCCCGAGGGTCTGTATCTCGTCGCATGGACGGATGAGACCGGCAGGCGCGCCGATCCGGCAGCGCCGGTCGAAACGGACACGGTATATTACGCTCTGGCGCGGCCGGTACTCAACGCCGGCGCGGCGTTTCTCTTCCCCGACGAATACGGTCTGCTCCGCCCGGAGAGCGCGATGACGCACGCGGAGTGCGCCGCGGCGCTGCGCGCGCTCGCGCCGGAGGAGCGTATCGATCCGTCACTGCTTGCAGGTCTGGATGCCGCTCCCGAAGATGCGCTCACGCGCGAGGAGCTAAAGACCGCGCTGGACACGCTTTTCGATCCCGGGACCGTCGAACCGGTGCTTGAGGCTCTGCCGGAAACGGAGAGCGAATATGTGACACGCGCGGAATTTGCCTTCTGCGTTTCCCAACTGCTCGGGAAAGAGAGCGCCGCGGAGGACGTCTATTATCCGGACGTTGCCCCAACGCACTGGGCATCCGCCGAAGTGCTCGCCGCGGCGGGCAGCGGAACGCTCACGAAAGAGTCTCTTGAATCCATGACGCGCGACGGCTTCCTTTGGTTCGGCGGATATCTCTACCGGCTCGGCGACGACGGGTATTTTCTCACCGATTCGGAATTTGACGGCCTGTATTTCGATAAAAACGGCCGCTATACAAGCGGCAGCGCAGAGCTCGATGACTACGTCGCGCAGACGCTCTCCGACTTCATGACGCCGGACGCCGCGCGGCTCGACGATCTCAAAGCGATCTACTACCATGTGAAAAACGACTTCCAGTATCTCACGCGCAACTACTACGACTCCGGCGCGACCGGCTGGGACATTGACGAGGCGCTCACGATCTTCCGCACGAACAAGGGCAACTGCTACTGCTACGCCGGAGCGTTCTGCGCGCTCGCCCGTGGGCTCGGGTACAACGCCCGCACCTATTCCGGCAGCATCGGCATAGAAAACCAGCCGCACGCCTGGACGGAGATCACGCTCGACGGCAAGATCTACATCTGCGACCCGGAGATCGAGATGAACTACTGGCTTCTCCAGATGTACACCGATAACTTTATGATGCTGCGCGAAAACTCGCTCAGCTGGAACTACCAGGCCGTCGGGCGCACGTAAATTAAACATCTTTCTCCCTCCGGTTCATACCGGAGGGATTTTTTTGCTTTTTCGGGGTACGCTATGAAAAAAGGGAAAGACGGTGGTTTTTCTGAAAAATAAGCGGCTCGGGCGGCAGACGGTCGCCTTCACGAACCCGCCCTCCATTGCGGCGGGCAGCTGCGTCGTCGGGCAGAAGGAGGGCGAAGGCCCCCTGCGCAAATGGTTCGACTATATCAGCGACGATTCCTACTTTGGCCAGTCGAGCTGGGAGAAGGCGGAGAGCGTGATGCTCTCCAAGTGCTTTGCGCTCTGCTGCGACAAGGCGAGGATCCCGCCCTCGGACATTCAGTATCTGTTTGCGGGCGACCTGCTCAACCAGTGCGCCGGCTCAACGTTCGCCGCGCGCGATCTCCCCATCCCCTACTTCGGCGTTTACGGCGCGTGCTCCACGATGGCGGAGAGTCTGTCGCTCGCCGCGATGACGATCGACGGCGGCTATGCCGACACCGTGTGCGCCATGACGAGCTCACACTTCTGCTCGGCGGAGCGGCAGTTTCGGCTCCCGCTTGAATACGGCGGGCAGCGCACGCCGACGGCGCAGTGGACCGTGACCGGTGCGGGCGCGCTGCTGCTCACGAGCGATGGCGAAGGCCCTTATGTGACGCACGTCACGACCGGGCGCATCCGCGACGCGGGCGTGACGGACGCGAACAACATGGGCGCGGCAATGGCTCCGGCAGCATACGAAACGCTCCGCGCGCACTTTGCCGACACCGGGCGCACCCCGGCGGACTATGCCGCGATCATCACCGGCGATCTCGGAAAAATCGGGCACGAAATCTTGACCGATCTCTTTCTCCGGGACGGCGTGGATCTCGGCGTATGCTCCACGGACTGCGGCATGCTCATTTTCAATCCGGAGACGCAGGACGTACACGCCGGCGGCAGCGGCTGCGGGTGCAGCGCGTCGGTGCTCTGCGGGCACATTCTCCAGCGCATGACCTGCGGTGACTGGCCGCGCGTGCTCTTTGCCGCGACCGGCGCGCTCATGTCGCCGACAACATCGCAGCAGGGCGAGAGCATCCCCGGCATCTGTCATGCCGTGGTGCTGGATGTTGATAGGGGGTAAAGACTATGTGGACAGATTATCTCAAGGCGTTTCTCGTCGGCGGGGCGCTGTGCGCGCTCGGGCAGGTGCTCATTGACCGCACGAAGCTCACCCCGGCGCGCATTCTGACGTGCTATGTCGTGCTCGGCGTCGTGCTACACGCCGTGGGCGTGTACGCTCCGCTCATCGAGTGGGCGGGCGCCGGCGCGAGTGTCCCGCTCACGGGCTTCGGCAGCACGCTTGCCAAGGGCGTGGAAAAGGCCGTGGCGGAGAAGGGCTTTCTCGGCGCGTTCACCGGCGGACTGACGGCCTCCGCGGGCGGCATCGCCGCGGCGATATTCTTCGGGTATCTCGCCGCCGTGCTCTTCAAGCCCAAGGAGAAAAAATGATTCACCAATATCGCCGCTTTCCGCACAGAACGGTGGTGAACAGCATGGCCATCACGCCGCAGCCGCGGCGGTAAAAGGTCAGCGTTTTGTTCTCCGGCAGCGATTCCTGCGCCGTTTCAAGCAGAAGGACCGTGCTGCCGGACGCTTCGGACGCATCGGTTTCCAGCGTTCCGTCCTCCGTGAGCGTCACGCGCAGCATGACGGCGGCGCAGCCGTACCCGGACGGCGGGCGCGACTCCTGCAAATAATACGTTCCGGCGGGAAGTCCCGCAATGCGGACGTACCCGTCCTCCGCGGTGCGCAGGATATAGGTATGGCGCGTGTGGCCGCAGCCGAGCGCGCACGCGAGATATACGCCCCCGTTCTCCCGAAACGCCACCGGCTCGCGCGCCGCGGCGTCATAATAGAGCCGGAAGCAGGCGGACGGCAGCGGATGATCCGCCACGCGCGCATCGGCAAAGCGCACACCGCGGAAAACGGAAAAGCCGTAGGCGAAAACCGCCGCGCTGCTGCTCGCTGCGGTCTGGCCGCTCTCGCTCACCGCGGTGAGAAATACGCGGTTTCCTTCCGCACCGGTGACACAGCCGTCGCCCAGCCGCGCCGTCCACTCGACCGTCAGGCAGACGCTCTCCCGCGCGGAAAAGCGCGCCGCGAGATGGAGCGCAAAGGCGCTCTCTTTCGAGCGCGCGCCGGTGACGAGCGTATAGTACGAGGCGTTGACGCTCTCTCCGTCGGCGCGGACCGCCGTGAGCGCGAGAAACTCGACGCCGGGGGAAAACACGCTGCGTACCGTCCAGCTCTCGCCGGTACGCAGCGTGAGCGTGGCGCGGAAATGCAGCTCTTCGCCCGGCATGACGCTGCGTGAGGGCGCCCAGTCCCCGGCGCGTGTCTGTACGGCGGCGGTCTCCTCCGCAGCCAGCGCGCGCAGCGGCAGCAGAACCGCAAGCAGACATACGGCGAGACAGGCGATCCGGCGCTTCATGCTCTTTCCTCCCTTCCCCACGGAAAACCGCGGGAAATGTTTTTTCAGGTAAGAGCATAGCAGAAGCGTCCTGCAAAAGCCGTCGAACGGAGAGGGCATTGCGCCGGGGCGCTGCGGTGTGGTATAGTAAGGAAAAAGACATATACAGGAGGTCCTGCCATGAAACGGATCATCGCCATAGACTACGGCGACGCCCGCACCGGCGTTGCGGTGTCCGATCTCACCGGCACGCTTGCGGGAGAAGCGCTCACCATTCAGGAATGGAACGCCGAAAAGCTCGCGCAGCGGCTCGCCTTTTTCGCCCGCGAGCGTGACGCCGAAAAGTTTGTGCTCGGCCTGCCGAAGAACATGGACGGCACGGAGGGCCCGCGCGCGGAAAAGGCGCGGCAGTTCAAGGCATTGCTGGAGGAGGCCTCCGGCCTGCCGGTCATACTCTGGGACGAGCGGCGCAGCACCATTGAGGCGCACGCCATCCTCCACGCCGCCGGAAAAAAAGAAAAAAAGCACCGCGCCAATGTAGACGCGGTAGCGGCAACGCTCCTGCTGGAGGGGTATCTTGCCAGCGGAAAATAAGGGATCGGCACTCTGCGGAAGAGACTTCCACAGAGTGCCGGTCCATTTTATTTGGTGGATTTCTCCAATTGCGAAAGATACCGGTAGATCGTGGCCTCCGAACAGTAGAGCCGCTGTGCCACCTTGCGGACGATTCCCTTGATCTCAAAAAAGCCGCGGGCATACAGCTTGGACACGATCTCGAGCCGGACCTCCTGGGTGAATGCCGACTGCATTTTCGCGCGTAATCCCAGCACCTTCTGTATTTCCGCGTCGATCTGCGCAACAGAAATATCCAGCAGAGAGTCTTCCTTTTCCGTTTCCCGCTTGTGGCGGTTCGTAACAAAATGGATCGGGAGATCCTTGTTCAGGCTCTTGAGATCCAGAGCGGAAACGTTCAGCTTGCTGTCCAGATTGGATATCATCAACAGCCGGTTCACCATATCCAGATACTCCGAGGAATCCCACAGAAGAACAAGCAGATACCGTTTTCCGGGAATGGCATCCGGAAGATACAAAAGTCCCAGATTGGCGATCCGGTGCTCATCAAGCACCGCTGTCAGGCCGGTGCGGTACGTGGTACTGTGCCACTGGCTCTGGTTAAGAAAACTCACAACATCTTCCGGCAGCGGGTCTTCCTTTTCCACGTCCGTCACGAGGGAAAACTCCACCTGAACGGCAGTGCCGGTATTATCGTCGTTCAGCTCATACAGCGCCATTTCATACTGCGGGCCAAGCGCGATACCGAAAAATTCAATAAAGGTTGAAAGAACGCTCTGTGATCCCAATGTGCCGTCCAATTCCGATTCTCCTTTTTCATTAAGAACGGCCGTCCGTTTTCTGCCTTTTCCTCCGGACGACCGCACTAAGGATAGCACATTTGCCGGATGCGTGCAAGTCAATTTCCGGCAGAGAAAGTCCCGTGGTCGGGAACGCCGCCAAGTTCGGGCATCCGGCTGCCGAGAATACCGGCAGCTGAAAACGCCCCTGCCGCCAGCAGGAATACCAGAGGATACCGCTCCCCCGCAGCGGCGGAGACGAGAACCGGCAAAAGAAAGCTGCCGAAGCTCATGCACATGTTGGAAACGCCGTTTGCCGTGGCCACTTCCTCCGGCTTATATTCTCCAATAAGCGGAAGCAGCGATATTTTTGCCATGTTAAGGCACACAGCGCCGGAGAGGACCAGCGCCGCCAGCGGAAACGCCAGATAGGTGAATGCGCCGAACGGCACGAACCACGCCGCCAGAAGCAGCGCGCCGCCGCTCACGCAGAGCACCAGAAACAGCCGGTTATACCGGCCGACTTTTGCCGTAAGTCCCCCGCCCAGCACGCCGCCGGCGATCATGGAAAGATTCAGGATCGTGCCGATGGCCGCTGCCGCCGAGGGCAGCGCGCCTTTGAAGGTGAGCGCGCGCGTCAGATAAGTATTGAGCACCAGCGAAACACCGGAAGCGATAAAAGCACAGACGGCAACTTTCCAGAGATTTCGGCTTCGCAGAACGGAGGGCATTCCCCGAACGGCAGGGGCGCTGCCGTTCACCGCGCCGGGTGCCGCCAGTTCTCCGCTCAAGAGCCACGCCCCCGACAGCAGCAGCGGTAAAACGGCAATGACCAGAAACGCCGCTCTTACGCTCGGGAACAGATTTCCCGTCGCAAAGCCGATGGCCGCTCCCAGCCCCGCCGAAGATCCGTACAGTCCGAAAGCGACCGGCATTTCCTTTGATGAGAACCATTCTCCCAGCAGCTTTGCCGGAGCGACGCCCGTCGGTACAAGAAAAATACCGGCAATCAGCGTAAGGCTCAGCAGCGGCCAATACGTTCTCACCCAGATACGCAGCAGAAGACAGACAGAGGCCACGGCGAATCCCACGCAGAGGACCTTTTTGCTCCCGACACGGTCGATCCATCTGCCAAAGGGAACACTCAGCACGGCGCCCGGCAAAAACGAAATGGATGCGATTGCCGCCAGCTGCGGTGCCGTGCAGCGGTACAGCGCCATAACGTCATCCGCCCGCGCAGCCAGAAAAATATTGGAGTAATTTACGAAAGCGGTCCCCAGCGATAAAAGCACAAGTACCAGCCACCGTTTTCTTCTCTTTGTCAATTTCCTTCCCCCTTTCTTTTTAAAAGGGAGCGAAGGCCCAGCCTTCGCTCCCTCCGCGTTGCGTTTTTCCGGTCGGTCCTTATTTGAATTCGGGCACGTAGTGGCTGTTGAAGTGGGAATCGGCACGTCCCCATTCGTGCTTGTCCATGCCCTTGAAGTTCGAGCCGTTTTTGTACAGCTTGCCGAGCGTCTGGGCAATGATCTCCATATGGCTGTTCGTATACACGCGGCGGGAGATGGCGATGCGGACATAGTCGATCTCCGGCAGATGGATGGTCCCATCCTCCATCTTCACAGCAAACGCCGAGGCGCCGAGCTCCGCGATGCGGATGCCGCTTTCGAGATAGCAGTCAGCGGCGAGGCACAGGCCGGGGAACTTTTCCGGGGCAATGTCCGGATAGAACTTGCGGGCATCGATGTACACGCCGTTGCCGCCGGTGGGACGGACGTAGGGAATGCCGAACTCGTCAAGGCACTCGCCGAGATACTTGACCTGGCCAATGCGTCCTTTCAGATACTCATAGTCGGAGCCTTCGTACATGCCGACGGCGATCGCTTCGAGATCGCGTCCGGCCAGTCCGCCGTAGGTCTGGAAGCCTTCGTGCGCCATGTTGCTGATGGCGGCGCGCTCGTACAGCGCCTTGTCGCGGCAGCAGAAGAAGCCGCCCATATTCACAAGACCGTCCTTCTTGATGGACATGACGGCACCGTCAAAGTAGGAGAACATCTCGCGGGAAATGTCCCGGATGTCCATATCCTTGTAGCCCTCTTCGCGCTCTTTGATGAAATAGCAGTTTTCAAAGCAGCGGGCTGCGTCGGCATAGTAGGTCAGGCCGTGCTTGTGCGCGATCTCGCCGCACTCACGGATGTTCGCCATGGAGACCGGCTGGCCGCCGTTGGTGTTGCAGGTGATGGTCATAATGACGTTGCCGACCTCGCCCTTGTGCTCGGTAAGGAAGCGGTCGAGCTTCTCGGGATCCATGTTGCCCTTGAAGGGGTGCTCGAGCTGGCTGTCATAGCCGGGTGCGGCCAGCAGATCCTCCGCCCACATGTTGTACTCCATCGCGGCGCCGCGGGTGGAGTCGAACGCCATATTGGTCACGACGTACTTGTATTCCGGGTGGCCCGTGTACATCATGCGCGCCAGCAGAAGGTCGGCGGCGCGCCCCTGATGCGTGGGAACGACGAACGGGAAGCCGGTCACGTCCTGAATGGCCGCTTCAAACCGGTAAAAGCTCTCGCAGCCGGCATAGGACTCGTCGCCCATCATAATGGCCGCCCACTGCTTGTTGCTCATGGCGGACGTACCGGAGTCGGTCAGGCAGTCGATGTAAACGTCTTCCGCTTTCAGCTGGAACACGTTCCACGCCACCTTCTCCAGCGCGGCACGGCGATGCTCCGGCGTCGTCGTTTTCAGCATTTCCACGGCCTTGATGCGGAAGGGCTCGGCATACTTGTAGGACTGCATAGACATAATCATATTCTCCTTTTCATTTATTGTTATTTCAAGTTCACAGGACAAACGACAGAATGGTGAATGCGGCGAGGGAAATTCCCAGATCGATCCAGCGGTACGGCATCATGCATTTGGAGAGGATGACCGGATCGACCTCGTTCGCGCCGGAGTTTTCGATCAGCACATCAGAAATGGGCGAGCTCTGATCGCCCCACTGACTGCCGGAATACACCGCGGCAAACGCCAGCGCGGGGTTGGCTCCCGTAGCGAGCGCCAGAGGCATGACCAGAGGCAGCATGACAACGAGCGCGCTGCCGAGAGAGCCGGTGGCATAGCCGATAAGGAGCGACACAAGGAAGCCGATGATCGGGATCAGCACCGGCGGCATCGTATTGGCAAAGGACGCAACGATGAAGCCGGAGAAATCGATCAGCTGCAGCATGTAGCCGAGCGTGAAGCAGAGCGCCAGCATGAAAATGAGCCCCGCCTGCTCCAGACATCCGGCGACCAGCTCGTCGCCAAACGTCTTGAACGGCATTTTGTGCTTTACCGCTACATAGACAGCCGTCGTAATTGCCGCAAGGAACGCAGCCGGAACAACGACGATCTCTCCCGCCATCAGGGAAGTAAGAACCATAAAGCCGATCATGGAGCCCATGGGCCAGAAGAACGCAAACCAGTCTGTCGCTACGTCTCCACCCATAATGGTCTCTACGCCCGGGCCCTCCGTTTCCTTGCGGACGTTCACGCCGCGGCTGGAAAGCTCCTGCTGGCGCTTCATTTCGCCCATATCGGGGATCACCTTCAAAACGACCAGAAGACAGAGGACGAGCGCGACCCAAGTATGGATGCTCAAACCGCACACCTTGTAGAAAAAGGCGATCGCGTTCACGTCCGGCAGGAATGCGCCGGCCATAGCGACGCAGAACAGGAAATATGTGCCGCCCGGGAACGGTGTTGCGATATTGGGCGCAACGGAAGCTGTTATGTACGCCGACTTATACGGCGACAGACGCTGACGGTCTACGACCGGCTTCACGATCCGGCCCACGGCGATGTTGGCAAGGCCGTCCTGCACGCCGATGATGAGAGACACGAGGAAAATCAGAAGCCCGGCCTTTTCCGCGCTCTCCACCTTGCGGTGCGCCCATTCCTCAAAGGCTTTGAAGCCGCCGCCGAGACGCATGAACCGCAGCATAACGCCCAGAGGGATAAAGAGTACCAGAATAAAGCCGTTCCCCTGGATCCCCTGCAGAATGTAGTCCGCCATGGGGACCAGGAAGTTTACGCCGTTAATGAGAATCGAAGAATAAAATATACCGATGAAAAGCGCGATAATAACATTTTTGGTCAACAAAGCCACAGCAACTGTCAGAACGGGTGCTAATACAGATAGGATTCCTCCCATGGAAATGTTACCTCCTTTTCGTTCTTTTCGCCGTAACGGCGAATCGGTCACGCGGGGATGCTCCTAAGGGGGATGTCATATTTGCTCTTACAGATGTGGCCACAACTGTAGCTTGATTATGTAATAAAATTCTCGCATTGTCAACTGCATAATAATTTTTTATTGTAGATTACAGTTTTCGAGTTGCTTGCTGTTTATATTGCACAACAGCGCTCTCGTTTATCCGCGCAGAAGTGTAAAAGTAACCCCCCAGTAAAACTGGGGGTTCTTCCTATGCGGGCGAAGCCCTCTGCTCCTCGCGTAACGCGTAAACGTGTAATACGGTCTGCCAGCTACGCAGGGATTGTTACTTGCCGCCCGCAAACGGGCCAATAGAGGCTATCGTCTCACATAGCTGCCGGAGTATTTTTCCTATTGCCGCGCACTTCTCTTTGTAGAACACTTTTCTTCGGTATTTCGGCGCAAACACTATGTGATATTTGCAATTCCACTTCGTATGAGATAAACTGTTTATGTCATTCAGGCTCATTCTGAATGTCCTCCTTTTGCTTTTCGGGTGCAGTTGGCAGACCGCACGCTTATTCTAAAGCAAAAGGAGTTTTTTGTCTGCCTCATCGCCTTAGGCTCTTTTGAACCACGCGTCTAACGCGTGGTTTTCGGATATACAAAAATCGCGTCTGCCGGTAAAGGCAGACGCGAAGTATCTTTTAAAGCGTTTTCGGATGTATTGTCAGCGTGCGGAGGTAGGCCTTGTGCTCCTCCGTGACGCGATAGCTTTCTATCGCCTTGCGGATGGTTTTGTTGTGCGTCCATGGGGCGAGGCGGCGCTGCTCGATGTACGGAACCGCCGCCTCGTACTGCTTGGCGAGGGCCGTGGCGAAGTACCAGGCGATCATCATGTTTACATAATATTCATCGCTTTTAATTATGGAAACTTCTTCAAGGTATTCCGGGCGGAAATCCGCGTCGAGATAGTGCGTCATAAGCATTTCGATGCCGAAGCGGACGGCATAGATCTCGCCGCTTTTTATCCAGCGGCGGCACTCGTCCGGCAAAGCCGGAGGGTGTTTTTTGAATGCCTTCGGGCGCAGCGCGTCGCAGGTCGCCCAGTTGTCCACATACGGGAGAAAGGCGTCGAGCGCGGCGACGGCGGCGGCATAGTCCTTTTCCTCGTTCAAAATCAGCGCGTGGAGGTTGTTCTCGTCCAAATACCGGTGCGGCAGATCGGCGAGAAAGAGGCCGATGTCGGGTTCCCGGCAAAGCTCTCGAGCGAGCGAGCGGCAATCCGGCATACGCACGCCGAGAACGCTCTCCGGCGGGAGCGTCGGGACGAGCTTTGCCATGAAGGGCGCGTTTTTCTCGTCTTGCAGCGCAAGGAGCCGCGCGCGCACCGCCTCCGGCGCGCCGCTCACTCCTTGACGCTCTCCGTGCGCCAGATCTCGCCGGTCTCCACATCCTTCCAGGTGAAAACGCCGTTTTCCCAGAGCATATAGCTGTGGCGGCTTTCTTCCTTCGGAATGGATACAGAGCCTGGGTTTACATAATATTTTTCATTCTTCCGCTCAAACGCCGGGACATGGGTATGTCCGTAGAGCACGATGTCGCCGGGGGCGGCGGCTTTGGACGCCTCGTCGAGATGGTGGCCGTGCGTGAGATAGAGGGTATACCCGTCCGCGAACACGGCGGCGAAGTCCGCGAGCACGGGGAAATTCAATACCATCTGGTCCACTTCCCCGTCGCAGTTGCCGCGGATGCAAAGCGGCGCTTTTTCAAGCGCGTTGAGCATGGCGGCGCACGCTTTCGTGTCGTAATCGCGCGGGAGGGCATTGCGCGGGCCGTGGTAGAGGATATCGCCGAGCAGCACGAGCTTTGCGGGCTTTTCATCCTCCATGCGGCGCAGCAGCGCCTGCGTATAGTACGCCGAGCCGTGCAGATCGGACGCGATCATCAGTTTCATTCTTCTATCTCTCCTTTACATTTCGCCGAAGGCGTCAAAGAGGCTCACCTGCCGCGTTTCCGGCAGATCGCCAAGCGCGCCGAGCTTTCGCAGCATGTCCAGGTGGGCGGTACTCACCTTGGGGCAGGCGTCGGAAATATCGTCGATGGAGACGAATTTCGCGCCGGAATCCTGCGCGCGCTTGAGATCCTCCGCCGCCGAGCCGCCGAGACCGGAGATGGCCACGAACGGCGGGCGCAGACAGCCGTCCTCAATGAGGAATTTGTAGGAATCGGATTTGTAGATATCGATGGGCGCAAAGGTAAAGCCGCGCCGGTAGAATTCGTACACCGCCTCGAGCGTGGTGAGAAGATCCTCTTCCTTCGCCGTTGCGTTCGGGTTGCGGCGGATGGCGTTGATCTTCGCAAGGCATTTGTCGATGCCCTGCAGCATGCTCTCGGCGTCAAAGCCGTCCTTCTGGCTGCGGCGGTAGAAATACGCGCTGTAGTACGCGAGCGGCTCGTGCACCTTGAACCACGCGATGCGGAACGCCATCGTGACATACGCGACCGCGTGCGCCTTCGGGAACAGATACTGGATCTTCCGGCAGGATTCGATCCACCACTCCGGCACGCCGAGCTGCTGCATCTCTTCCACGATGCCGTCCGGCCACGGCTTGCCCTTGTGGATAGCGCCCTTACGCACGGCCTCCATGAATTTGAACGCGCGCTTCGGCTCCATGCCCATGTCGATGAGATAGAGCATGATGTCGTCGCGGCAGCCGACGCATTTGTCGGTCGGCGCGATGCCGTTGACGACGATGTCGTGGATGTTGCCGGCCCACACGTCCGTGCCGTGCGAGAAGCCCGACAGACGGACGAGCGTGGCAAACTCGTGCGGCTGCGTGTCCACGAGCATCTGGCGCGTGAACGCCGTGCCGAACTCCGGCACGCCGATCGTACCGGTATGGCCGACGATCGGGTCGCCGTCCGGGACACCGAGCGGCTCGGGCGAGGTGAAGATGCGCATGGTCTCCGGATCGTCGAGCGGGATCTCGCGGGCATTGACGCCGGTGGCGTCCTCGAGCATACGGATCATCGTCGGGTCATCGTGGCCGAGCTCGTCGAGCTTTAAGAGGTTTGCTTCCATGCTGTGGTATTCAAAGTGCGTGGTGATGATGCCGCCGGTCGCGTCGTCCGCGGGGTGCTGCACGGGGCAGAAGTCCGTAACGTCCTTGTCCTGCGGAATGATGACGAGGCCGCCGGGGTGCTGGCCCGTCGTGCGCTTTACGCCGACGCAGCCCGCCGCGAGGCGGTTCTCCTCCGCCTTGGAGACGGTCATGCCGCGCTCTTCGAGATACTTTTTCACATAGCCGTAGGCCGTCTTTTCCGCAAGAGTGCCGATCGTACCGGCGCGGAACACGTGGTCGCGGCCGAAGAGCTCTTCGGTGTATTTGTGGGCGTTTGCCTGATATTCGCCAGAGAAGTTCAGATCGATATCGGGGACCTTGTCGCCGCCGAAGCCGAGGAACGTCTCGAACGGGATGTTGAAGCCGTCCTTGGCGAGCTTCGCGCCGCACACGGGGCAGGTACGGTCCGGCATGTCCGCGCCGCAGCCGTACTTATCGCCGCTCGGCATGAACACGTTTTCAAAGTCGGTGAATTTGCATTTCGGGCAGCGGTAGTGCGGCGGGAGGGAGTTTACTTCCGTGATGCCGGACATGTACGCCACCATGGAGGAGCCGACGCTTCCCCGGCTGCCGACAAGGTAGCCGTGCTCGAGCGAGTTCTGCACGAGCTTCTGCGCGGACATGTAAATGACCTCGTAGTGACGGCCGAGAATGGCGTCCAGCTCTTCTTTGATGCGCGTTGTGACGAGCTCGGGCGGGTTCTCGCCGTAAAGCTCGTGGGTCTTATCCCACACCATGCGCTCAAGATCCTCCGCCGCGTGCGGGATGGACGGCGGGAAAAGATCCTTCGGCAGCAGTTCAAAGCTCTCCACGCTGTCGGCAATGGCGTTCGGCGCGGTGACGACGACGTCGCGGCAGTCCGCCTCGCCGAGATATGAGAACTCTTTGAGCATTTCGTCGGTCGTTTTGAAATAGAGCGGCAGAGGTTTGTCCGCGTCCGGGAACTTGCGCGACGCCATAAGGATATGGCGGTAAATCTCATCCTCAGGTTCGAGGAAATGCACGTCGCCGGTCGCAACGACGAGCTTTCCGAGCCGCCGGCCCAGCGCGAGGACGCGGCGGTTGAATTCGCGCAGGTCCTCTTCGTCACGCGCCTTGCCGTCGTTGATGAGGAAGTGGTTGTTGCACAGCGGCTGAATTTCAAAATAATCGTAGAACGCTGCGAGCCGGTCAAGCTCGGCATCGCTCCGGCTGCGCACGACGGCGTCGAAAATTTCACCCGCCTCGCACGCCGAGCCGATAAGAATGCCCTCGCGGTACTGCATCAGAAGGCTCTTCGGGATGATGGGGCTTTTCTTGAAGTGCTCCAGATGCGATTTGGAGATGAGCTCGTAGAGATTTTTCAGTCCTGCCTTGTTCTGCACGAGCAACGTGATGTGACGCGGGCGGCGGGCGTCGTTTTTGCGCAGCTCCGCCACGAGCGCTCCGGCATCCGAGAGCGTTTTCGCGCCCTTGTCCGCGAGCCGCGGGCGGAGGGTCGTGAAGATGCGGGCGCACACGGCGGCATCGTCGCTCGCGCGGTGGTGATTGAAGTCCGGCAGACCCAGCGCGTTGGAGATGATGTCGAGCTTGAATTTTTTGAGTTGCTTCAAAAGCGCCTGCGCGATGGGGAGCGTATCGATGTATACGGGGTCAAACGCAAGACCGCTGCGCTTTGCCGCGGCGGTGATGAAGCCGATATCAAAGGCGGCATTGTGCGCCACGAGCGGAAAATCGCCAACAAAGTCCAGAAACGCGCGCACGGCCTCCGCCTCGCCCGGCGCGCCGTACACGTCGCGGTCGGTGATGCCGGTGAGCTGCACGATCTCCGGCGGGATGGGCATGCCGGGATCGACGAACGTTTGAAAGCTCTTCGTCACGACGCCATTTTCCACGCGCACCGCGCCGATCTCGGTGATGCGGTGAATGTGGCTGTCCAGGCCGGTCGTTTCGATATCAAAGCCGACAAAATCGGTATCGAGCGGGAGATCGCTCTCCCCGTGGACGGCGAGAAGGTCGTCCACATCGTTGATATAGTACCCCTCTACGCCGTAAATGACCTTGATGCCGCACTTGGCCCCCGCGTGCCAGAACTCCGGGAACGCCTGCGCGACGCCGTGGTCCGTCACGGCGATGGCGCGGTGGCCCCAGCGGGCCGCCGTTTTCACCGCGGCGGTCGGGTCGGTGAGCGCGTCGAGCGTGGAGTAGCGCGTGTGGAGATGGAGCTCCACGCGCTTGTCCCCTTCGGCGGTGTCCTGCCGCTGCGGGGCGGTTTCCCTGGCGATGGCGGCGACATCGATCGCCATGTCGTTATCGTAGCGGTTGAAGATCACGTCGCCGCGCACCGTGAGATAGTCGCCGACGCGGATCTTATCGAGGATCGACTGATCGTCGCCCTGGCGGATGTACTTGGAAACGTGGATGCTGCCGGTATAATCCGTCATATCGAAACTCAGCACCGCGGCGTTCGTTTTCTGTATTTTCCGGCTGTCCACGGCAAAGACCTTGCCCGTCACGCTCACCGTGCCGGACTGCAGCGTAAGCTCGGAGATATTCGTTCTGTGGTTGTCCTTCGGCAGCTTGCCGAAGAGGACGTCGCCGCTCTCCGCTTTTTTCGGCGCGGGCTTTGCTTCCTTTTTCGGCGGCGTGGCCTTTTTCTCCGCCGGGGCCGCCGCGGGCGTATTGCCGGTGATCTTCACCCGCGTGAACCCGTATTCCGCCGCAATGCGCCATTCGAGCATGGCGATATCAGAGGGCGTGCCGGGCGCGGCAAAGCCGGCGGCAATGTCCATCGTCCGCTTCTCGCGCGAGACGACAACGTTTTTCACCTTTGCCAGCTCCAGCCCGCCGCACTTATCCCGCAGGGCGGCGCAGCAGCCGAACATATCCAGAAATTTGACTTCCTGTGCCATGAATTATTGGTTCTCTCTTTCAATTAGTTCCACGAGCGCGTCCGCGAGCCTGTCCGACGCTACGCGCGCTACCGGCTCGCCGTGCTTGAAAATGACGCCCTCGCTCTTGCCGCCGGCGATGCCGTAATCGGCATGGGACGCCTCGCCGGGGCCGTTCACAACGCAGCCCATCACGGCGACCGTGATGTTCCACGGCTTATCGCGCAGCCGCATCTCGACCGCCTTCGCCGTACCAATGAGATCGTATTCCGTCCGCCCGCACGAGGGGCAGGACACGAACTGCACGCCGGACCGCAGCCCCAGCGCGCGCAGAAGCTCCCCGCCCGCGTGCGCCTCTTCCTCGGGCGCATCGGTGAGGGAGATGCGGATCGTATCGCCGATGCCGTCGAGCAGCAGAGCGCCGATGCCCGCGGCGGATTTCAAAATGCCGCGCTCCTTCGTCCCGGCCTCCGTTACGCCGATGTGCAGCGGATAATCGCACAGCGTCGAGAGCAGGCGGTTGGCCTCCACGGTCATGGCGACGTCGCTCGCCTTGACGCTGATGCAGATATCCTCAAAGCCGCAGTCCTCCAGGAGCTTTACATGACCGAGCGCGCTCTCGCAGAGGGATTTCGCGCACAGACCGTATTTTTCGAGCAGGCCCTTTTCCACCGAGCCGGAATTCACGCCGACGCGGATGGGGACGCCCCGCTCGCGGCAGGCGTCCGCCACCATACGCACCCGCTCCGGAGAGCCGATGTTACCGGGGTTGATGCGGATCTTGTCGAAGCCCGCCTCCACCGCGGCCAGCGCGAGCCGGTAGTCAAAATGGATATCCGCCACGAGCGGCAGGCCGGTGCCGCGCCGGATGTCCGGCAGGGCGCGCGCGGCGAGCTGGTTGGGCACGGCGAGACGCACGATCTCGCAGCCCGCGGCTTCCAGCCGCCGGAGCTGCGCGAGCGTGGCGGCGACATCGTCCGTGTGCGTGTTCGTCATCGACTGCACGGGAATGGGATTCCCGCCGCCGATGGGCACGCCGCGGACACGGATGGTTTTCGTGATCTTTCTGTTCATCGGCGAATGATCCTCACAATATCGTTGTACATCAAAAGCACCATCAGCCCGAGCAGGAGCAGCAGGCCGATGTAATGGATATATCCTTCAATGCGCGGGTCGGGCTTTTTCCCGGTGATCTTTTCAAAGAGCGCGCTCAAAAGGAGCGTCAGGATATGGCCGCCGTCAAGCGCCGGGAGCGGCAGAAGATTCATCACCGCAAGGTTCACGGCGATGAACGCCACGAGGAACACGACGTTCGCAATGCCCTCCGATGTGGACTGCGCGCTCTGCCCGGTCTCGTTGATGATATCCACCATGCCGACGACGCCGGTCATATCCGACATGGACGCCTGCCCGGTGAAGAGCTGCACAAGTCCCGCGCGCACCATGCGCACGAAGTCCAGACAGTTGTAGAAGGAGTATTTCAGCACATTTCCGACCGTGGGCGCGGCGATCGTGAAGTTGACGCCGTATTTTTTCACGGTCTGCCCGTTCACCTCATAGTCCACGGGCACCATGTGGTAGTTATCCAGTTCGATCCGCTTTCCGTCGCGGAGTATGACGAGATCAAGATCCCCGTCCTCGTCGGCGGAGGCGTATTGAATGAAGTTGCCGGTAAAGAAGATCCGCTCGCCGTTCACGCGGCGGATCTCGTCGCCGGATTGCAGCGTGCCATCATACGGGCAGCCGTCGGCGAAGCCGGCGATGACGGGGCTGTTGAAGCCGCCCGCGCCGGCATAGAGGATGATGACGAGCACGAGACCGAGCAGGAAGTTCATCGCCGCGCCCGCGACGAGAATGAGAAGGCGGTGCCAGACGCTCTGGTTATTGAATGCTCTCGGATCGTCCGAGGCTTCCTCCTCCCCCTCCATGGCGCAGAAGCCGCCGATGGGAAGGGCGCGGAGCGAATAGACCGTTTCCCCCTTCTGCTTATGCAGAAGCTGCGGGCCCATGCCCATGGAAAACTCCGTCACCTTCACGCCGCACGCCTTTGCCACAAGAAAGTGGCCCAGCTCGTGGACAAATATCAGAATGCCAAATGCGAGAATTGCAAGAACAATGTACATACTCAGCCGATCTCCCTGCGGACAAGCTCGCGCGCTTCCGCATCCGATGCCAGAATTTCCTCGAGCGTGGGCTGCGCGATAAACTCCGCGCGCTCCACAGCCGAAGCCACCAGACGGTAGATATCATTATACCCGATCCGGTGTCCCAAAAACGCCCCTACCGCGATCTCGTTGGCCGCCGACATGACGCACGGCACCGTGCCGCGCGCTCTCGCGCACTCCATCGCAAGACGGAGGCACGGCAGCTTCTCCAGATCGGGATCTTCAAAATGCATGGAACCGAGCGCGGCGAAATCCATCGGCTTCGCCGCCGACTCGCGCCGCTCGGGATACGTGAGCGCGTACTGGATGGGAAGACCCATATCCGCCACGCCGAGCTGCGCGATGACCGTGCCGTCGAGCAGCTCCACCATGGAGTGAATGGCGCTCTCCGGGTGGATGACGACTTTGATCTGATCGGGCGTCACGGCGAAAAGATGCATGGCCTCGATAAATTCCAGACCCTTGTTCATCATCGTGGCGCTGTCGATGCTGATCTTCGCGCCCATGCTCCAGTTCGGATGGCGCACGGCGCGCTCGGGCGTGACGTCGCGCGTCTGCTCGAGTGTCCAGCCGCGGAACGGCCCGCCGGAGCCGGTGAGAAGAATGCGCCGGAGCTCGCTCTTATCGCGTCCCGCCATGGACTGGAAGATCGCCGAGTGCTCGGAATCGACCGGGAGGATCTCCGCGCCGCAGCGCGCCGCCTCCGCCATAACGATCTCGCCCGCGCACACGAGCGTTTCCTTGTTTGCGAGCGCGATGCGGCGTTTCTGATGAATGGCGGCGAGCGTCGGGCGAAGACCCACGCTGCCGGAAATGCCGGTCACGACGCAGTCCGCCCCATCGACCGTGGCGGCGGCGACAAGGGACTCCTCCCCTTCGCCGATCTCGATATCCGTGTCCGAAAGGCGCCCCCGGAGCTCCTTTGCCGCGGCGGGGTCCATAACGGAGATATACTTCGGGCGGAACTGCCGCGCCTGCTCCTCGAGCCGGTCCACATCCCGCCGCGCCGCAAGCGCGAGCACGGGAATACCAAGACGGCCGGCTGCCTGAGCAGTCTGCCGTCCGATGGAGCCGGTGGAGCCTAAAATGGAAATTGCTTTCACCATAAAATGATCCGTCCTTATGCCGAAATCGCGGGCAGGAGCAGCATCCACAGCTCCGTGAGCGGCGCGAGATAGTACATACTGTCAAACCGGTCGAGCATGCCGCCGTGACCGGGGAGGATATTGCCGTAATCCTTGATACCGTACTGGCGCTTGAACGCCGAAAATGTGAGATCGCCGAGCTGCGCCACAACGCTGCCGACAAGACCAAACGCCGCGAGCGAGACGAGATTGGCGCTCAGGCCGCACGCGCGGACGATGACGCCGTACAAAAGCGCCATCGCGGCTCCGCACACCGCGCCGCCGATGCCGCCGGCGACGGTCTTATGCGGGGAGATGACCGGGGCGAGCTGCTTTTTGCCGAACGCACGGCCGCAGAAGTATGCGCCCGCGTCGCTCCCGAAGGCGACGACGAACGGCAGAAACGCGCGCACGCGCCCGACGATACCGTCATGCGTGATGCGAACGAGCGTGGAGTTGCCATTCAGCAGCTCCGGAATGGAGATCGTCGTTTCAAACTGCGCGATGCGAAGGAGCGTAGAGAGCATCATCGGCAGCACGCCGCCCGCGAGCATCGAGATGGCGACCATTTCCATGCTGATCTTGCGCGGCGTGGAAAAGCACGCCATCATCTCGCACGAGAGAACGAAGAAGAGGAACAAAAGAATGATCGCCGCCATGCGCAGATCGAGCCCGCCGAAAATGGCGATCGCCACGGCGGAGAGGATGGAGGAAATATACAGCCGCTTCGGCGCCTGCCCGATGGCGCAGCGCATAAGCTCAAACGCCACAAAGCCGCAGATGACCGCAATGATCACGCCGAACAGCCAGATGGGCGCAAAAAACACGCCCAAGATTAGAACGGGGATGCCCACGAGCGCAGTCAATACTCTTTTTTTCACGCTTTAACACCTCCGAACCGACGGTCGCGGTGCCGGTACTCCGCAACGGCTTCGTCAATGTCTTTCTCTGAGAAATCCGGCCAGAGCACATCGGTGAAGTAAAGCTCCGAGTAAGCGCTCTCCCACATGAGGAAATTTGATATACGATATTCACCGCCCGTGCGGATTATGAGATCAGGGTCGGGAATACCGGCGGTGTCGAGATACTCCGCCATCGCCGCCTCGGTGATCGTTTCGCCGGGGTGCTCCGCGGCAAAGCGGTTCACGGCGCGGACGATCTCGTCGCGTCCGCCGTAGTTCAGGCATACGTTCGCCTGAAAGCAGCCGGGCAGACGCGCGGCGATTGCGTCGGTTTTATCGATCAAGCCCTGAATGGCGGGTGAAAGGGCCGTCGTATCGCCGAGGATTTTCAGGCGGATCCGGTCCTTTTCCATCTTTTCAATGGATTCGTGCAGGTAGTTTTCCAAAAGGCCCATGATCGCGCCGACTTCCTCATCCGAGCGCTTCCAGTTTTCCGTGGAGAAAGCATACACCGTGAGATAGTCCATGCCAAGGTTTTTGCAGTACGTTGCAATGCGCCGGAATGTCTCCGCGCCGACGGCGTGGCCCGCCTTGCGCGGCAGCCCGCGCTTCTTCGCCCAGCGGCCGTTGCCGTCCATGATAATGGCGATGTGGCGGGGGAGCTTCTCCCCCGCCGCGCCGGTTTTTTCTGTTGCGCCCGCCATCAGATTTCGAAGAGTTCCTTTTCCTTGGCGGCGGTGAGCTTATCGACTTCCTTGGTGTAGTCGTCGGTCAGCTTCTGCATGTCCTTTTCAAGATCCTTCAGATCGTCCTCGGTGATCTCGCCCTTTTTCTGCTCCTTCTTGAACTTGTCCATCGCGTCGCGGCGGATGTTGCGCACGGCGACCTTGGCTTCCTCGCCGTACTTGCGCACCTGCTTGGCGAGCTCCTTGCGGCGCTCCTCGGTGAGCTGCGGGAACACAAGACGGATGACGCGCCCGTCGTTCTGCGGGTTGATGCCGAGCTCAGAGGTGAGGATCGCCTTTTCGATGAGCTTGAGCGTGCTGCCGTCCCACGGCTGGATGAGCAGCGTGCGCGCGTCGGGGCTGGAAATGGACGCGATCTGGCGGATGGGGGTGGGAGAGCCGTAGTAATCGACCTCGATCTGATCGAGCACGGCGGCGTTGGCGCGGCCGGCACGGACGGTGTCGAACTGGGTGGAGAGAACCTCTGCCGTTTTGATCATGCGGTTTTTGAATTCTTTGATTTCTGCCATCTTGTGTATCCTCCCGGTGTTATTTTTTCGTTTTTCTTTTAATGGACCAGCGTGCCGACGGTCTCGCCGCGGGCGGCGCGCAGGATGTTTTCCGGTTCGCGCAGGGCGAACACCTTGATGGGGATGCGGTTGTCCATGGCAATGCACGTCGCCGTGCTGTCCATGACCGCGAGACGCTTTTCGAGCACTTCCTCATATGTGAGAGAGTCGAAGCGAACCGCGTTGGGGTCCTTCTTCGGGTCGGCGCTGTAAACGCCGTCCACGTTCTTGGCAAGCAGTACCGCGTCCGCGCCGATGAGCGCCGCGCGCAGCACCGCGCCTGTGTCTGTCGTGAAGAACGGGCTGCCGACGCCGCCGCCGAACACGACGACCTTGCCGGAGCGGAGATATTCGTCCGCCTTCTCCACGGAGAACGGCTCGCCGATGTGCTGGATCTCCATGGCGGTGAGCACCTTAGCCTCCACACCCTGCTGCTGCAGCACGTCCTGCAGCGCCAGACAGTTCATGACCGTGGCGAGCATGCCCATATAGTCCGCTCTCCAGCGGTCCATGCGTCCCTCGCCGTTTTTCACGCCGCGCCAGAAATTGCCGCCGCCGACAACGATGCCGACCTCAACGCCCTGCTTTGCGCACTGCGCGACAACGCCGCAGACCTCGGCCATGACCTTGAAGTCCAGCCCCGTTCCAGCATCGCCGGAGAGCGCTTCGCCGGAGAGCTTGAGCAGCACGCGCTTGTACGCGATCTTCTTTTCGTCCATGGGTTTCTCCTCCCTTTGTACGGTTCAGCGATATTTTTTGAGAAGCTCTTCCACGTCCGAAAGGAAGTGTTTGAGCGTTTTGTTCGGCTTGCCGCGGCTCGCGCGGATGAGCGAAAGGAGCGATTCTCCGGCGGCAACGAGCTTTTGATAAAGCCCGCTCGCCTTGGCGCCCGAAGCGGTCTCCGCCTTTTTGACCGGCACGCCCTTCGGACAGACGAGGAATTTCCCCTCGGCGAGATCGAACACCGTGCCGCTGTAGGGCGCAAACGCCTTATAGCCGTGCTCGGTCTCCAGATAGCCGGCAAACGCGTCCGTCACGGCGTCCTCGCCGTGGTTCACGAACACGAACTTCGGCTTTTTCTCAAAGCCCGCGAGCCACGCAGTGAGCCCGTCGCGGTCGGCATGGCCGCTCTTGCCGGGCAGGAAGCCGATCTCGCAGTTGACCTCGATATCCTCGCCGAAGAGCTTTACATGCTTTTCGCCGTCATAGAGCCTGCGGCCGAGCGTTCCCTCCGCCTGATAGCCGACGAAGAGCACCGTGCTCTCCTTCCGCCAGAGATTGTGCTTGAGATGGTGACGGATGCGTCCCGCCTCGCACATGCCGCTCGCCGAGAGGATGACCTTGGGCTCGGGGTTTTCGTTGATGGCCTTGGAGTCCTCGCTCGAAACGGAGATACGGATGCCGTCCGACCAGATGGGGTTGATCCCGGCGTCCACGAGAGCGCGGGTCTCCTCATCGAAGCATTCGTGGCCGCACTGGAGATAGATCGCCGTCGCCTCGTTTGCCATGGGGCTGTCCACATAGACGGGGAAGCCGTCGTGACCGGTGACGAGCTTTTTCTCGCGGATCTCGCGGATATAGTAGAGCATCTCCTGCGTGCGTCCGACGGCGAACGACGGGATGACGAGATTGCCGCCGCGGTCGAGCGTGCGCTGGATATAATCGGCCAGCAGCTTGACCGGCGGGACATGGCGGTCATGCAGGCGGTCGCCGTAGGTCGATTCGATCATAACGTAGTCCGCGTCCGCGACCGTTTCCGGCACGTTGCGGATGATGGGCTGGTTGAGATTGCCGATATCGCCGCTGAACACCATCTTGCGCTCCACGCCGTTCTCGGTCATAAAGACCTCGATGCAGGCGCTGCCGAGCAGGTGGCACACATCGCTGAAGCGGACGGCGAAGTGCTCGCCGACCTGCACCAGCTCGTGATAGCTCACCGGGCGCAGATGCGCGATGGCGGCCTCGGCGTCGTCGAGCGTGTAGACCGGCTCATACGCCGGTCCGCCGGAGCGGCGGCTTTTGCGGTTGCGCCACTCGGCTTCGCTCTCCTGAATGTGCGCGCAGTCACGCAGCATGATGCGGCAGAGATTGCACGTCTCGCGTGTGGCGTAAATGGGGCCGTCGAACCCGTTTTTGAAAAGCAGCGGCAGATTGCCGGAGTGGTCGATGTGCGCGTGGGTCAAAAGGACAAAGTCGATCTCCCCCGCCGCCACCGGCAGCTTCTGGTTTTCAAAGATGTCCTTCCCCTGCTCCATGCCGCAGTCAACAAGGCCGCGGTTATTCCCGCACTCGATGAGTGTGCAGCTGCCCGTAACTTCATGGGTCGCGCCCAAAAAGGTAACTTTCATAGTGAACTCCCGTGTCGCGGCGCTTCCCCAATCCTTTGCGGAAGAGAAGCCGCCTATTTTCACGGAAAACATTATACACGTTCCCCGCCCGTCGCGCAAGACTTATTGCATCCCGTCGCCGCCATACGGTTTTTTGTAGTCCCCGCCCCGCGCGAGCATGGCGCATTGTCCGGTGCTCCGCTGCAGTTTCCCTTTTTCAGACAGCACATTCGCTGTTTGTGGGGAGGACATTTTACGATAATTCTGCTATACTTTCTTTGAGGTGAGCCGAATGGATCAAATAAAGATGGGAAAATTCATCGCCGCCCTGCGGAAAGAAAAGGGCTTGACGCAGGAAAAGCTCGGAGAAAGGCTCGGCGTGACCAACAAGACCGTTTCCCGCTGGGAGAACGGCAACTACATGCCCGACGTGGAAATGCTGTCACTGCTGTCCGAAGAATTCAGTGTAAGCATCAATGAGCTTATAAGCGGAGAGCGGCTTGCCGCGGAGGATTTCAAAAAAGCCGCCGACAGCAACCTTGTTGCCGCGCTCAGCAGCAGTACATTTACGCTGAAAGAAAAGATCGCCTTTTTCAAGAAGAAATGGCTGCATGAACATATTTCAACTATCGTCCTGTGCGTTGTGGCGTGGATAGGTATTATAATATGGACCGCGCTGAAACTGCGCGGCAGCGACTCATACGCGCTTTTGGGCGCGGTCGGCAGTATGCTCGCCATCCTTTTCTATCTGGTGCTGTATAACCGCATGATGGCGTATGTGGAAAAACGCGCATACCCGGCGGCGTCGGATAAGGAAACCGAAACGAAAAACACTTGATCACAGCATATTCAAAAGCGATGCAGCAGCAAACTTTGAGCGGCTGTATGAAAGAAACCCGGCTGCCGTTTTTGAACGGCAGCCGGGTTCCGTTATTTGCGCCACGCGGCGGGGATGAACAGCAGAAGCATCGGATAGAGCTCCAGACGGCCGAAGAGCATGGAGAAGGCGAGCAGCACCTTGCCGAAAGACGAGAAGCATGTATAGTTGGACATCGGTCCGACGAGCTCCATACCGGGGCCGACGTTGTTAAAGCAGCTCGCCGCGGCGGAAAATGTTGTGATGAAATCCAACCCTTCCAGCGCGAGCAGGACCAGAAGCAGCACAAAGAGCAGCGCGTACACGAGCAGAAACGCGGAAACGGAGCTGCAGGTGTCCTCGTCGAGCGGCTCGCCGTCGATGTGGACGCATTTGACCTGCTGCGGGTGGATGGCGCGCTGCACGCCCCGGCGGGCAAGCTTCGCGCCGATCACGATGCGCACGATCTTGATGCCGCCGCCGGTCGAACCGGCGCACGCGCCGACGAACATCAGCACAACAAGCAGCGTTTTGGAAAGCCACGGCCAAAGGTTGAAATCCGAGATAGCAAAGCCCGAGGTGCTCATCACGGACGCGGCGGTGAATATGGCGTGGCGGAATGCCTCGCCAAAGCCGCTGAAGAGCGGTAGAATGTTCACAGCAACGGCGAGCGAAACGGCGGCGAGAATGCCGAGGAATACCCACATCTCCTCGCTGCGCAGCGCCTGCCGGAGCTTGCCGATCAGCAAGAGATAGTAGAGCGTGAAGTTTATGGAAAAGAGGATCATAAAAACGGTGATGACCGTCTGCGAATAGGGGCTGTACACGCTCATTCCGGCGTTGCGGATCGAGAAGCCGCCCGTGCCCGCCGTGGCGAACGCCGTGGTGAGCGCATCGAAGAACGGCATATCAAAAATGAGCAGCGCGAACATCAAAACCGTGAGTCCGATATAGATAAGATAGAGGATCGTCGTGCTGCGGCGCATCCGCGGCACGAGTTTTCCCACGTTCACGCCCGGCGATTCCGCGCGCAGAAGATGCAGCGCGTCACCGCTGTCACCGTTCGCCATCGGGCTCACGGCCAGCACGAACACGAGCACGCCCATACCGCCGAGCCATACCGTAAAGCTGCGCCAGTACAAAAGGCTCACCGGCAGCGCCTCCACATTGGCGATCACGCTCGCGCCGGTCGTGGTAAAGCCGGAAACGGTCTCAAAGAAGGCGTCCACAAACGACGGCACCGCGCCGCTCAGACAAAACGGCAGCGCGCCGAACACTGAAAGAAGCACCCACGAAAGACCGACCGTTACAAAGCCCTCGCGGGCGTAATACTCTCGCCGCCGGGCCTTTATGCGCCGCAGCAGCGCCGCGAACACGAGGATTGCCGCCACAGTGACGGCAAAGCCGACAGCGGCGCTGTGCTCGTGCCGTGCGAGCGCGATTGCAAGCGGCGGTATCATAAATGCCGCTTCCACTCCCAGCGTCAGGCCGAGAATGCGGCAGATCATGGCAATGTTCATATCCGATCACCCACGCTCGGCAAAAATCTGCCGCAGCTCCGCGATGTGCCGCTCGCGCGGCGCGACCACGATGACGGTATCGCCCGCCTGTAAGCTATCGCCGCCGCCGGGGAAGATCACCTTTGCCCCGCGCGAAATGCACGCGAGCAGAATTCCCGGCTGAAGCGTGACAGAGGCAAGGCTCTCGCCGAGGTGCGGCACGTCCGCCGTGACGAGAAATTCGAGCGCCTCAACGCGCCCGCCCAGCAGACTGTATACGGAAAGAACGCTCTCGGCGTCCGTGCTCTCCATGGCACGGACATAGCGCGTGATCTCCTGCACGCAGATGTCTTTCGGACTGACGGCGCTGCGGATGCCGCAGTTCTGGCACACGGCGGCGTATTCCGTCCGGTTCACCCTGGGGATCGCCTGCGGTACGCCCTGCATCCGGGCGTACATACAGATGAACACATTTTCTTCGTCGAGGTTCGTGAGCGCGACAACGGCGTCCATCTGGGAGATGTTCTCACTGAAGAGGAAATCCTGCCGTGTGCCGTCGGCACAGAGAACAGAAACATCCGGCAAATGCTCCGCGAGAGCGCGGCAGCGCTCGGCGTTCTGCTCGATGAGCTTCACGCGCACGCCCGCTTCGCGCAGCAGCTCCGCGAGCGCTTCGCCCAGCCGTCCGCCGCCGACGATCATCACATTCTTCGCGTGTTTTTTCCGCAGCCCCAGCTCGTCCACGGTGCGCGAAAGGGTCGCCGCCGGCGCGGTCAGATATACCTCGTCCCCGGCCCGGATCGCAAACGAGCCGTCCGGGATGAACGCCTCCTCCCCGCGGCGGACGGCGCACACGAGCACGCGGTGGCGCAGGACACGCGGCAGCTCCATGAGCTTTTTCCCGCAGAGCTTATTATCCGCATCGACCTCCATCGCCACGATCTCGGCACGGGATTTGGCAAACGATTCCCGCCGGAGAAAAGCGGGCAGCTGCAGCTGGCGGAAGATCTCGCGTGCGGCATAAAGATCCGGCGTGACCGCCATGGAAAGGCCCAGCTCCTCCCGCAGGAGCTGCACGCCGTCGAGGTAGTTGCGGCTGCGGATGCGGGCGATCGTGTTTGCGCAGCCGAGCTTGCGCGCCAGCATGCAGGCAAGGATGTTCGCCTCGTCGTTCGGCGAGGCGGCGATCAGAAGATCACTCTCCGGCACAAGCGCGGCGCGCTGCACGTCGAGTGCGGCGCCGTTACCTACCACGGTCATGCCGTCGAGCGCGAGAGAAAGCCGGTCGCACACAGCGCGGCTGCTGTCGATGATCGTTACATCGTGTCCCTCGGCGGATACCTCGCGGGCAATGGCAAAGCCTACCTTACCTCCGCCGACAATCACAATTTTCATAAAAGCTCCTTCTTTTCCAAAAAGCGCTTCAGGGGATTATATGGTAAGTGCAGTATAGCATTTGGCAGAGCCGATAGCAACCGCTTCCCGTCCGGCTTAACGGTGATTTTACGTTTTACAGAAGTTTTTGGGAAAAATTTAATTTTCTTCTTGACAGAATGCTATAACGTTTGCTACAATGACAAAGCCGCGAAAAACGGGAGCATAGCTCAGCTGGTTAGAGCACATGCCTTACAAGCATGGGGTCACAGGTTCGAGTCCTGTTGTTCCCACCATATCCCGTCTTTCAAAGCAAAAGCCATTTGCCTCGGTAGCTCAGTAGGTAGAGCAGCGGACTGAAAATCCGCGTGTCGCCAGTTCAATTCTGGCCTGAGGCACCATTTGCGGGCATAGCTCATTTGGCAGAGCGCCACCTTGCCAAGGTGGAGGTAGCGAGTTCGAATCTCGTTGCCCGCTCCATATGGCGCCATAGCCAAGTGGTAAGGCAGGGGACTGCAAATCCCCGATTGCTCCAGTTCAAATCTGGATGGCGCCTCCACTTTTCTCAGGCCGCCGCGATCGCGGCGGCCTGAAAATTTCATACGGAGCGGTATCGAAGCGGTCATAACGGGGCGGTCTCGAAAACCGTTGGCCTTCACGGGCACGTGGGTTCGAATCCCACCCGCTCCGCCATAAACGCCGGTTTTATGCGTATTTTCGTATAGAGCCGGTGTTTTCTTTATTCATACACAAAACCGGATTCAATTTATTGTTTATCCGATGAACCGGGAAACCGGAAAAGATTTCGTTGTTTCATCCGTCAGATGAGAATAGAAGATAGAAAATCAAGGCGCATATAAAGAACACAGGTTTTCCCTTGAAGCATAGCACCTGCCGCCCCAGGCGCGGCAGCGGAGATAAGCCTTGGCATTTGACGCTTCCATAAACGGAAATGTGTCGAAAAATGTCGAAGAATAACGACAAAAACCGTTTTCTCTGTCATTGGTCCTATCATCTTCTTAAGTCTCTGGATTTGGGAGGATATACCAATGACAGCCGTGCAAGACATCCTGCGATCTCTTGGCATTACGAGATGCTACAAAGGCTTTAAACATACCGAGTATGCCATCTGTCTGGCCATTCAGGACGAGTCCCGTCTGGAGGCGATCACAAAAGAGATCTACATGGAGACAGCAGCTCACTTTGAATGCAATTGGACGGCAGTTGAACGAAATATCCGGACTGCCGTTTCCCGCGCATGGTCTGTCAATCCCGGCTTGCTCTGTCAGATGGCCGGTTATCCATTGGAATCTGAACCCACTTCCTCGCAGTTTATCGAGATAATCTCTTCCTACACAATTCGTTCTCAGCCGCCGCAGGCGCAGCTTCAGCCTCTCGGTCTGCCGTAATCCGTTGCTCGTTCCTCTTAAAACATACGGCCGTCTTCTTTTCCGCAGGTATTTCTCCGACAGCCGCAGTCCGCGCGAATACCGGGAAACGCATCCATATAAGCCGTAATATTCCGCTCCGTCCCCTGAAGGCCCGTGGTTTTAAGCACGGGCCTTCATCTTTTTCCCGAAAAAGTCAGCGTTGTGCAGTGCCGCCAGAGATCTCCGGCGCGCAGGATGGGCTTTTCAAAGCCATCGCAGGCCATGGCATTCGGAAAGTACTGCGTTTCCAGGCACAGGGCGCAGCGCGGCGCATATATTGCGCCCTGCTTGCCGCGGCGTTCGGTCAGGAAATTTGCGGTGTAGAGCTGCACGCCCGGCAGCGTCGTCCGCACCGTCATGGTGATGCCGGACGCGTCGCCGCGTAGTATCGCCGCCGTTTCTCCGGTCAGGCAGAAGTTGTGGTCGTACCCGCCGCCGTTTCGCAGTTGGATATCGTCCGCGCCGATATCCTGCCCGACGCGCTTCGGTGCACGGAAGTCAAAGGGCGTTCCGGCGACCGGCAGCCGCTTCCCGGTCGGCAGCGTCGCCGCGCTGTTTTCCAGAAACTCTTCGGCGCAGATCTGCAGCGTGTGGCCGAGCACGGAACCGCTGCCGTTAAGATTAAAATAGCTGTGATTCGTCAGATTGCAAAGGGTATCCCGATCGGCGGACGCTTCATACGCCATCGTCAGCGTATCCCCGCACAGGCGATAGCTCACGGCGGCGCACATCGTGCCGGGATACCCCTCTTCCCCATCCGGCGATACGCGCGTGAGCCGTACGCCGTCCGGCAGCATTTCCGCAGACCATACATATTTATCAAAGCCGCGCACGCCGCCGTGCAGATGGTTCTCCCCGTCGTTTCCGGCGAGCCGATAGTCTTTCCCGTTCAGCGTGAAGGCCGCGCCGCCGATGCGGTTGCCGACGCGTCCAATGCACGCGCCGAGATAGCCGTCGTTTTTCTCGTATTCCCGGAGCGTATCATAGCCAAGGACTGCATCCGTCCACGCGCCGCCATGATGCACCCGAAGCGAACGGATCGCCGCGCCGTACTCCATGATCTCCACGGCCAGCGCTTCATTCCCGATGCAATAGACGCTGACAGCTTCCCCGTCCCTCGTTACACCAAAAGGCTTCTTTTCCACCGAGACCGACATGGTATTCTCTCCTTTCACGCCGCAGTGCCGCCTCCGTTTCTTCTCCTGTCCGCTCAGCTGCGCTCGCATCAAATCAGCTTTAAAAGCCGTTTCTCCGGAACTTCCGGCAGGATGCCGCGCAGATGGGCAAGAATACGCTCTCTCGATCCCTCCGGCTTTCTGCGATAGGCCGAAGTGACGAAGTCCGGGCCGAGCTGCATCTCCGGCGTCGTATACTCCGCTATGTCCCAGCCGTAGGGCCGCCCGAATTTATCCTGCGAATAGACAAAGTCGCCGATGGTGATATAGGTCTGCATCCGGAGACGGGTGATCACCGTATCGAAGCCCGTATTGCCGCCCTTGCGGTAATTTGCGTGTATATACCTTTCCAGATTCAGAATACCACGCCGGAGAGCTTGGCACAAGAGACGAGTCTCTTGATTTGTCCGCTGTCTGGATGCTACAATGGATATATTCCGCAAAGGATCAAAAAAAGGGGAGCAGACATGGAGAAGATCAAAAAGAACTTCGGCTTTGGCTTTATGCGTCTGCCGATGAAGGACGGCGAGATCGACACCGAGGAGACCAAGCGCATGGTGGATGCGTTTCTGGACGCCGGATTCAATTATTTTGACACCGCCCACGGCTATCACAAGGAGAAGAGCGAAATCGCGCTGCGTGAGTGTCTCACGAGCCGCTACCCGCGCGAGAGCTATGTTCTCGCGGACAAACTGACCGAAAACTATTTTAAGACAGAGGCAGACATTCGTCCCGTATCGGAAGAGCAGCTCGCCGCCTGCGGCGTGGAGTATTTCGATTTCTATCTGATGCACTCGCAGTGCGCGCTCAACTATCCGCACTTCAAGGCGTGCCGCGCGTATGAGACCGCATTCGCGCTCAAGGCCGAGGGTAAGGTGCGTCACGTCGGCATTTCGTTCCACGACCGCGCCGAGGTACTCGAGCAGATCCTGACTGAGTATCCGGAGATCGAGGTCGTGCAGATCCAGTTCAACTACTTGGACTACGACGACCCCGCGGTGCAGAGCCGCAAGTGCTATGAGGTCTGTGTGAAGCACGGCAAACCCGTCATCGTCATGGAGCCGGTCAAGGGCGGCAATCTCGTCAATCTCCCGGAGGAAGCAAAGGCCGTTCTCGATGAACTGCACGGCGGCAGTCCGGCCAGCTACGCGCTCCGGTTTGCCGCAGGTTTTCCCGGCATGATGATGGTGCTCTCCGGCATGAGCAGCATGGAGCAGATGCGCGACAATCTCTCGTTCATGGCGGACTTCCGGCCGCTCAACGATACCGAGCTCGCCGCCATCGCTCGCGTGCAGGCCATTTTCCGCGGCAAGCATCTCATCCCCTGCACCTCCTGCCGCTACTGCACGGACGGCTGCCCGAAGCACATCGCCATTCCCGACCTGTTCGCCACGATGAACACCCGGCAGCTCTACCGCGACTGGAACGCCGGTTACTACTATGATATCCACACCATGGACGGGCGCAAGGCGTCCGACTGCGTCAAGTGCGGCAAATGCGAGCACGTCTGCCCGCAGCATCTGCCCATCCGCAAGCTGCTGGAGGATGTAGCGAAGGAGTTTGAAACGAAAGAATGATCGAAGCATATCTCCCCCGTCCCGATGAGCTGTGGTTCCGGCGGAAAATGCTTGCCGACGAAGCGACGACGGCCTATAACCGCGTTTACGGCGGCACGGTCGATTTTCCGGAGGAACGCTGGCCGGACTGGTACGGCCGCTGGGTCGCGCACCCGGAGGGACGGTATTACCGCTATCTCCGCGAGAGCTCTTCCGGCGAGTTCGTTGGGGAGATCGCCTATCACTTTGACGGGGAAAAACATCTCGCCGACGTGATCGTGTACGCCCCTTACCGCCGCCGGGGCTACGGCGCGGCGGGGCTTGCGCTTTTGTGCGCGGCGGCAAAGGAAAACGGCGTCGGCGTTTTATACGATGACATTGCCGCGGACAATCCGTCCGTTGCGCTCTTTCTCCGCTGCGGTTTCTCGGTCGAATACCGGACAGACCAAATCGTCATGGTGAAAAAGGTTCTGGCGGAATGACCGCCGCATACGACAAAATACGCCCGCGGAGAATATCTCCGCGGGCGTATGGCGTTAATATAGCTTCAATTGCTGCCGCGCGAGCATTTTTCGGCGTCAATGGCGAGGACCACCATGAGTGCGCACAGCGCGTCTCTCGCGTCCGGTACGTCGATGGTGTAAGTATCCGTCCAGCGGAGGAGCTCCTTGGCTATGCGCGCGACGGTGCGGCCCGCCGCGTCCTCGATCGTATAGTCCCACTCCAGAAAGCTGCCCTGCACGCGCCAGCCGTTGAAGTCCAGCACGAACGCGGGGCGAAAGAGCGTAAGCTCCTTGCGGATTGTGCCGATGCTCCGCTCGCCGTTGTAGAGATCGAATTTCGGCAGGAATGTCAGCACGCGCTCTTTTACTGTGGCGATGTGCCTCCCCTGCGCGTCGAGAATGTGCAGGCAGTGTCCCCAGGCGAGCTTTCCTTCCACAGTGAAAGCCGTTGCGCCGGTAGAGGCGTCGTAAATGTCGTAGCTGTCAAACCACGAGAAAAACCGCTGCTTGAAACAGAGCTTCATTTTGTTTCTCTCCTTTGCATGACGGCGCACACGAGCGCACACACGCTGAGCGCCATGCAGAGATACTTGAACTCGCGTCCGGCGGCGAGATACATGGCACTGTTGAAGAACAGATCGATCACGAGGATCACGACCACGGCGAGCGCAAGCGCCGCCGTCAGGTGCGAGAGCAGATTTCGGAATTTCACCGGCGGTCACTCCTTTGCAATGTACAGGATATCCGTCACGTTCCGGCCGCCGCCGGCCGGCGTGTTCACGGTCGTATCGCCGTCCCAGACCATAACGGCGGATTTGCCGCCGTCGAAGTTGTAGGCGAGCGTGCAGCCGAGACTTTCAAAAAGGCGGGAGAGCTCCTCGAGCTTATACCCGCGCGAGCCGTTCTCCCCGCGGCCGTCCACGACCACAAAGCAGTAATGTCCCGGCTCATAGTACCCGAGCGCCGCGCGCGGATTCAGTCCGGCGATGTTCGTGTTGAATTTGTCGATGCTCTTCCCCTCGGCGTCCAGCAGTGCGGGGCCGAACGACCAGACCTGCACCGCGCCCTTTTCCATCTCCGCATCCATGTCAAAGGCATTGCCGCGGAAGATCTGCATGGAGCCGTCCGTATAGTATACAAGTATGTCGTCAAATCCCGTGTCGCGGAGGAACGCTCCGTTGCGCACGATGGGCCCGTATTCCCGCGAGAAGGCATAGTCCCCGTCGATGGCGAGAATGGCGTTGGATTCTGCGGCCATATCGTGTACGCTCCGGTAGCCGTTCGTCACATACGCCGTGCGCAGATACTCGCTCGAGCGCAGCCAGATATCCGCGACATAGTATACGACGAGCCCGTCGTTCGAGCGGTCCTCGTGCCGCGTCCAGCTCACGCTGACATTGGCGCTGCGGTAGGAGTTTTCCGTCTGTTCTATCGTCCCGTCGGTAAACGGGCCGTTGGCGACCAGTGTCTCGTCCGGCGCTTCCGTTTCGGGCGTCGGCTGCGCCGCTGCGGCGGCCGTGGCCTGCGCTGTCGCGGCGGGCGCTTCCACGAAGCCCCGTCCCAGAAGATACATCCTCCCGTGGTGGAAATAAGCAAATACAAGCAGAATCACCGCGGCCAGGACGATATCCGTTATGGCTCCCGTCAGAGCGCGGAGCCTTTTTTTCGTTTTCATAGTTCATCCTCCTGCGGAGCGTATTTTAGCGCAAAAGCTCTTTTTTGTCCACACCGCCGGAAAATAATTCGCGCTTTTTTTGCGTCCCGCGCGCCGTGGACGAGCGCGTCGAGCAAGGCGGCGAGCCGGTCACGGAAGCCGAGCAGAACGCGGCCGTTCCGCCGGGCAAACCGGAGACGCTGTCCGCAAGAGCCATGGCAAAGCCGCCGAAGAGCGTATAAGCAAGAGGATTCACGCTTTCATCTCCTGACAGAAAACAGCATCGTCCGATATTCTTTCGGACGATGCTGTTTTCGTATATCGGATAAAAAGCGTTAAAGCGATTTTACACGGCGTCGCGGCAATCCGCCGCGCAGATCTGCTGCACCGTGACGGCCCGGGTATGGTCGATGTGCGTCCACTCGGGCGTTACGAAGAGCGACTGCACCACGATCGGCACATACGTGAGCATGAATACCGGGAACGTGAACACATAGGCGATCTTCTTCCAGGCCGCGCAGTGGATGCTGCGCCACTCCGTCGCGGTCGTGACCGCGCCGAGGACGAAGAGCGTGAGATAAAGATTCATCACCGTCTGCAGCGCCGATATGGCAAGCACGTCCCACTCATGGTAATGGAACACGTTGATCGCCGCCGCGCCGAGATTTACCACGATGCTCAGCCCCGTGAGCACCGCCGCGGGCATGATGCTCATCGCCATATCGTAGCAGGAGAAGCTGCCGCGGAACATGCCGGAGAGGAGCTTTCCGCCGTATTTGCGGAACACCTGCAGATACCCGCGCGACCAGCGCAGACGCTGCGCCCAGGACTGCTTGAAACGGACGGGCTGCTCATCGAAGAGCACGGCCTCCGGGCAGTAGCCGACGCGCCGTCCCGCCGTCACGTTTTCGATGGTAAACTCGATATCCTCGGTCAGCAGGTGGAACGGCCAGCCGCCGCCCTGCCCTTCGAGCACGGCGCGCGAAAAGAGAAAGCCCGTGCCGGAAACGCCGCAGCTCGCCCCGATGCGGGATCTCGCGCCGTTCAGATAGCGCGATTCGCGGAGAAACCAGAGACCGTAGCCCGCGGAGATCCAGTTGTCGCCGTAGTTTTTCGAGTCACGGTAGCAGGTGACGATGTCCTTGCCCTCGGAAAACGTCTCGTTCATGCGGGAGACGAAATCGCGCTCGAGCACGTTGTCGGCGTCGAGGACGATGTAGCCGTCAAACTCGTTGTGCGCATGGCGCTCCATTTCGCGCAGGAGGAAGTCGAGCGCATAGCCCTTGCCGCGGAGCGAAGCGTTTTGCCGCTCATAGACCTCCGCGCCGTGGGCGCGCGCCGTTTCCGCCGTTTTATCGCGGCAGTTGTCGGCCACGACGAAAACCTCGAGAAAGCGTTCGGGGTAGCTCTGCGCCTTGATGCTGTCAAGAAGATTGCCGATGACGGTCTCCTCGTTGCACGCGGCGATGAGGACCGCGAAGCGGTGCAGCGGCGCTTCCCGCGCCCGCCGCTTCCGCGGCAGCCACGAAACGGGTATGTACAGAAACTGATACATATAGCAGGCAAAAAACAGGCACATCAGGATGAAGTTTATCATTTTCACGGTTTGCATGGCGCTTTCTCCTTTCCCTGTGATGCCAAGGATATCACGCACCGCAGAGCAAAAGCCATTAAGGGGTCTTTAAGATTTGTTTAAAAAGGAGAAGGCGGAGTCTCCCCCGCCTTCTTTGGAAAAAATCATGCGCTCACGATGTTGTAGTACGCCTTCGCCGTCAGACGGTAGACGATCGTATAGAGCAGCGCAAAAGCGCCGAAGCTCACGAGCGTCGTGGTGACGAAGAGGCCGACATTGTAAAGCGAGAACAGCTCGAGCAGCCGCCGGGTCATCGGGAAGGCGAAAGCAAGGTGCACGCCCGCCAGCAGCAGCGGCAGGAAAAATACGGTCAGCAGCTGGGAATCGATGCTGCGGCGGATCTCCTTTTTCGTCATGCCGACCTTCTGCATGATCTCAAAGCGTTTCTGATCCTCGTAGCCCTCGGAGATCTGCTTATAGTAGAGGATCAGCACCGCCGCGAGCATGAACACAAGCGTGAGCATAATGCCGATGAAGAAGAGCGCGCCGTTGCTGCCGTAGAAATCGGCGCTTCCGTCCGCACGGCACTCAGCTAGGAGGTACATATAGCCCTGCTCCGGCTCCACCTCGCCGAGGGTGCGCATGACGCCCTGTGTGAGCGCCACGCACTCCTCATCGCCGAGGTCGGTATTGAAATTGTAGACCCATTTATACTGCATCGTAACCACATGCCCGTTATATGTGCGGAAATCCTGAACGGCGGAGGCCGTGTCGTTCACGATGAGGGTCATTTGCGCGATAAATCCACCGACCGTCGGCGGGAGAAAATAACCGTTTCGCACATCGGCAACGCGCCACGTGTGGGAGACGTCGTCCATAGCAAGCGTCAGCGTAGGACGCTCATAGGAGCATTTGTAGGTCAGCAGCAGCACCTCGTCCGGCGCAAGCGAAACATTCTCTCCGGTTCGGGCAGCATAGTCCGCAGTAGAAACGATATAGATGTCACGAAGCTCCGAATATGAGGCCGAGACGCCCTCCCGCGAATACCAGCACTGCACCGTGTCGCCGGAGAAAAGACCGCTGGTATTGATATAGCGGTAGTTCTGCACGTCCTTCGGCGGAACGCCCCGCTCTGACGTATAATCGGCGATGGCACGGCGGTAGCGCTCGATATTGCCGTCCGTGATCTGCTCCGGCGTCTCCCCGGCGAGAGTGATGTTTATATCTCTCGGGTAGCGCATATTCGCGGAGTCCTCCGCGCCGAAATAAAGGCACGAGGAAGAGGAGATCATCACGAGGATCATCGTGGCAATAATGCACACGCTCGCAAGACCCGCGCCGTTGCGCTTCATGCGGTAGGCCATGGAGGAAACGGACACGAAGTGCTCCGGCCGGTAATAGTACTTTTTATTCTTCTGCAGCACGCGGCAGAGCAGCACGCTGCCTGCGACAAGCAGAAGATATGTGCCGATGATGACGAGGATCACAGCCACGAAGAACCATACGATCGCGTCAAGCGGGTTGGTGATGCTCACGGCAAGGTAATACGCCGCGGCGAGGATCACGACGCCCGCAAGGCCGAGCAGCCAGTTTGCCTTCGGCGGCTTTTCGCCGACGGACTCGCTGCGCAGCAGCGCCACGGCGCTGCTGCGCCCGACGCGGACGACCGTGGAGAGCCAGATGACCGCGAAGATGATCGCGTACAGTCCCAGCGCGCGCGTCAGGGAATCAACGTCGATGCGGATGCGGTAATTGATATCGCCGCCGAGCATATTGACCAGTCCAAGCTCCGCGAGCTTCGAGAGGACGATGCCGAGCGCAAGACCGAGCACGAGCGAGAGCACGGCGGTAATGAGGCTCTCCCAGGTAACGATGCGCGCAAGATTGCGCTTATTCATGCCAAGGACGTTATAGAGTCCGAATTCCCGCTCGCGGCGGCGGACAAGGAACGAGTTGGTATAGTAGAGAAAGATCGCGGAGAACACAAAGATCACAAAGCTGCCGAGATTGAGGATCTTTCCGGTGGTGTTGGAGCCGCGCGGCAGCAGCGCGCACGTCTCCGGCGAGCCGAGGAACGAGAGGATATAGAACATCATCACCATGCAGATGCACGTGAGCAGATACGGGGTAAAGAGCCGCTTGTTCTTGCGCAGGCCGTCCCACGCGAGACGCGGATAGAGAGCGGTTTTCATCGCGCCTCACCGCCTCCCGCGAGCATCGTGAGCGTTTCGGAGATGCGCTGGTAGAAGAGCTCGTTCGTGGCGTCGCCGCGGTAGAGCTGGTGGAACACCTCGCCGTCGCGGATGAAGAGGACGCGCCCGGCGCAGCTCGCGGCCTTCACGGAGTGCGTGACCATGAGGATCGTCTGCCCGCCGCGGTTCACCTCGCCGAAGAGACGGAGCAGCTCGTCCGTGGATTTGCTGTCGAGCGCGCCGGTCGGCTCGTCGGCGAGCAGGATGCGCGGCTTTGTGATGAGCGCGCGGGCAACGGCGGCGCGCTGCTTCTGGCCGCCGGAGACCTCGTAGGGGTACTTTTTCAAAAGCTCGCGGATGCCGAGCGTTTCCGCAATATCGATGAGGCGGGTGCGCATCTCATCGTAGCTCTTGCCCGCGAGGACGAGCGGGAGATAGATGTTATCCTCGAGCGTGAACGTGTCGAGCAGGTTGAACTCCTGAAACACGAACCCGAGATGGTCGCGGCGGAACGTAGCGGCCTCGCTCTCGCGGATCTTGGTAAAGTCCCGCCCGTCGAGCAGCACCGTGCCGGCGGTGGGCTTGTCGAGCGCGGCGAGAATGTTCAGAAGCGTCGTTTTGCCGCTGCCGCTCTCGCCCATGATGGCGACATACTCGCCCTCGTTCACGGAGAAATTGACGTTGCGGAGCGCCTCGACCGCATTGCCGCCGAAGCGGGTCTTATATACCTTTTTCAGCCCGGAAACTTCCAGTAAACTCATGAGAAATGGACTCCTTTCGTTTTCTGGCATCAGTATAAGCGAAAAAGCCGACCCGTTCCATCGGATCGGCTTACACTCGCACGGCAAATCCAACATTTCTGTCACATTTACTCTACCGTGATCTTCTTTTCTTCCAATTTGATCCGGACTGTCGTCCCCTCGCCGGGGCGCGACTCCGCCGTGATCGTGTGGCCGAGATTCCGGCAGATGCGGCGGCAGAGATAGAGCCCGATGCCGCTCGCGCGCTTGTCCGCGCGCCCCTGCAAGCCGGTGTAGCCGCGCTCAAAGACGCGCGGCAGATCCTCCGGCGCAATGCCGATGCCGGTATCGCAGATGCAGAGCGTTTTCGGCTCTTCAACGTACACGGAAACGCCGCCCTGCGGCGTATACTTCAAAGCGTTCGAGAGCACCTGCTCAATGACGAACGAGAGCCACTTCTCGTCTGTGAACACGTGCACGTCCGTGGGCGTATAGTCGAGCGTCAGGCGGCGCGCGATGAACTCCCCGGCGAAACGCCGGAGCGCCGGACGGACGATATCATCGAGCCTCGCTTCGCGGAATACATAGTCCGTCCCCTCGCCCTCCAGCCGGAGGTACGTGAGCACCATTTCCACATACTGCTCGATGCGTCCGAGATCAGTGAGAAGGCGGCGGGAGGAGTCGCTATCCTCGCTCTGGAGGCGGAGACGCATGGCGGCGATGGGCGTTTTGATCTGGTGCGCCCAGAGCGTGTAGTATTCAAGCATATCGGCGCGGTCGGCGGCGGCCTTTGCCGCGGCGTCCGCGCTCTGGCGGCAGAGACTCTGCACGATCGCCTGATAGTCTGTCTCCGGCACGCTTGCCGCCGCCGGCAGCACGCCGATGAGCTCCGCCGCCGTGGTCTCCAGCTGGGAAAGCTCCCGGTGGAGCTTATATACGCGCCGGAAATCAAGCGCGAGCGCCGCGAGACCGAGCAGCAGCGCGAGCGCGCACGGATACGCCACGGCGCGCAGCGGCAAATGGAAGAGAGCGAAGGATACGCCGAGCAGCACCGCCGCCAGCGCAAAGAACAGCAGCACCCCGCGGCGGCTTTTGATATAGTCTCCGAGCAGCTTCATTTTCCCCCCACGGCGTAACCCACGCCGAACTTCGTTGTGATGAAATCGTGTAGCCCCGCGTTTTCGAGCTTTTTGCGCAGGCGGCCGACGTTCACGGTGAGCGTGTTCTCGTCCACGAAGGAGTCCGTCTGCCAGAGCGCTTCCATGAGCTTTTCGCGGCTGACGATCTTCCCCTTGTTCTGCATCAGCGTGAGCAGGATGCGGTATTCATTTTTGGTGAGAGCGATGTGCTCGTCGGCATAGGTAAGCGTATTATCGCCGGTATTGAGGATCGCCCCGGCGTGCTCGAGCACGGGCGCTGCCGCGCCGAACTCATACGTCCGGCGGAGAAGAGCCTGCACCTTGGCAATGAGCACGTTCGTATCAAAGGGCTTGGCGACAAAATCGTCGCCGCCCATGTTCATCGCCATGATAATGTTCATATTATCGCTCGCCGAAGAGATAAATATGACCGGCACGGAGCTTACTTTTCGTATCTCTGCGCACCAGTGATACCCGCTCATGTACGGGAGCGACACGTCCATCAGCACAAGGTGCGGCTGCACGCGCGCAAACTCCGCCATGACCGTGCGGAAATCGGCAGCGCAGGTGCAGTCCAGCGCCCAGAGCTTCATCTGCGCGCAGATGGCGTCGGCGAGGCTGCGGTCATCCTCTACGAGCAAAATGCGGTGTTCCATATCTCGCCCCCCCTTTCCTTTTCGACTCCACTATACCAGCGCTGTCAAGCGTATGTCAACCGGCCGGGCTGATATAGAAAAACCGCAGCGCGTGGCAGCGCTGCGGTTTTTGGTGTCATCCCACAAGGAAGCGCGAGAGAAATTCGCGTGTCTTCGGATCCTGCGGGTTTTCAAAAATGTCCTTCGGGCGGCCCTCTTCGCAGATGACGCCGTCGGCCATAAAGACGACGTTCGTGGAAACGTCGCGCGCGAACGCCATTTCGTGCGTTACAACGATCATCGTGAGACCGTCTCCGGCGAGAGAGCGCATAACATCGAGCACCTCACCGACCATCTGCGGATCGAGCGCGCTCGTCGGCTCGTCGAAGAGCAGCACTTCCGGCTCCATCGCAAGCGCGCGGGCGATCGCCACGCGCTGCTTCTGTCCGCCGGAGAGCTGCGCCGGGCGCGCGTGGATGTACGGCGTCATGCCGACGCGCCCGAGATACTCCATGGCGATTTTCTCCGCTTCGGCCCGGCTGCGCCGGAGCACGGACATCTGACCGGTGACGCAGTTTTGCAGCGCCGTCATGTTGTTGAAGAGATTGAAGCTCTGGAACACCATGCCGACCTTTGCGCGGTACTGCGAGAGATTCATTTCCCGCGCGGTGATGTCCTGCCCGTGATAAAGCACCTGGCCGGACGTCGGCGTTTCAAGAAGGTTGATGCACCGGAGCATCGTGCTCTTGCCCGAGCCGGACGCGCCGATGATGCTGAGCACTTCACCCTTTTCCACGCTGAGATGGATATCGCGCAGCACGGTATGATCGCCGAACTGCTTTTGCAGATGCACAAGCTCTATGACCTTTTCACCCATGGCTCAGCCCTCCCTCGCGGTTTTGATGCGGATCTCGGCGGCGCTGTCGCTCTGCGAGCCGAAGATCACATAGCTGTCGTTCCCGTCGAGTTTACGCTCAACAAAGCGCAGCAGCCGCGTGACCGTGAATGTCAGAATGAAGTACAGCACACACACGACAAGATACGTCTGGAACGTTTCAAAGCTCTGGCGCTTGATGATCCCGGCAAAGTAATAAAGCTCCGTTACGCCGATGACGTTCAGCACCGAGGTGTCCTTGATGTTGATGACAAACTCGTTGCTTACCGAGGGCAGGATGTTGCGCATGACCTGCGGGATGATGACCTTGAACATCGTCTGCGAATGGGTCATGCCGATGCTCATAGCGCCCTCAAACTGGCCCTTATCGATGGAGATGATGCCGCCGCGGACGATCTCGGCCATGTAAGCGCCGGTGTTGACCGAAACGATCAGGATACCGGACGGAATGAGCGGCAGCGTGCTGCCGCCGGAGGCAAAGGCATACCCCCAGTAGATGACCATCGCCTGCACCATCATGGGCGTGCCGCGGAAGATCTCCACATAAACGGCGATGACGGCGTTCAGGATCTTATGGAGCACACGCACAAAGCCGTTGCGGGAGAATGGCGCCGTGCGGACGATGCCGGTCAGAAGGCCGATGGCGAGACCGGCCACGGTGCCGGTAAGCGCAATGAGCATCGTGTTTCCCACGCCGCTGAGCAGCTGAGGATAATATTTGGCGACTATGTTGATTACGTCCTGAAAAAAGCTCATGGCTGTTTACCGGCCCTTTCGGTCAGATTACTTGCGGATGATAACGACGAGGTTGGATTCGTAATAGGTATCGTTGAAGTCGATCTGCGCAGCACGCTCGGCCGTGGGGCTCATGCCGGCGGCAATGGCGTCGATCGCGCCGGATTCCAGCGCGGGCAGCAGCGAATCCCATTCGATGGAGTAAATTTCCAGATTCATGCCGAGACGTGCCGCGACATACTTTGCGATCTGCACGTCGTAGCCGTTGGCGTAAAGGCCGTCCTTGCCCTCGCCGGAGATGGGCACCGCGCCGAAGGATGCGCCGGAGATATCGGTCCAGTTATACGGCTCATACGCGCACTCCATGCCGACGCGGAGCGTGCCCGTCGGGTTTTCCGGCTCTTCGGCGCTCACGGCAAACTCGGTCACTTCCCCGCCGGAGCTGAGCGTCACGATCTGCTCCATGAGCGCGCTGCGCTGCTCGGGTGTGATCTCTGCGAGAACGGCGTTGATCTGCTCGCGCAGCTCCGAGCCCTTCTTCAGACCGATGGCGATGCCGACATCGGACGCCGTAGCGGTAAAGCCGGTCTCATTGTTCTTAAACGGAAGGAACGTAAGAGTATCGTCGCTCTGGCAGACGGAGAAGGCCGTCGGTTCCTCGGCGATGTAGCCGTCGATCGCGCCGCTCTTGAGCGCGGTCAGAAGATCGGCAAACTCGGGATACGTCGAGCCCTGCACGTTTTCGATCTGGTTGAGTGCGTCGGCGTGGAACGTTCCGGCCTGCGCCGCGATCTTCATGCCCTTGAGATCGGCGATCGTCGTGGCTTCCGTGATGCTCGTTCCGGTGCTGTCGGTCGTTTCTGCACTGCCGCACCCGGCGAGCAGACAAAGGCAGAGGACGGCTGCCATCAGCAGCGCAAGGATGTTTCTTCTTCTCATTTTTTCTGTCTCCTTTTCGGAAAAATTAAATAAGCCTGCGACCCGATGTGGTATCGCAGGCTTTCGGAAAAATGAGATTCAAAAAGAAAATCAAAAACCGGTTTCCTTTGATAGCTCTCCACAGTAACTGTGACAGTCCGGCGCTTATTGGGCGTCGGCCCAGCAGCAGCACGGCGGCAGCCATGCGGTGCTTCGGCGGAATTGCCTTTCTCCTGCGGCCGCCTGCCGGCGTGTGCTGCAAGATACTCTTCGTTTCCGCGACCTCTATCAGGTGCTTTCTTATTTTATGCACGGATTATACGGCGGGGGGGGCCCTTCTGTCAATACCCTCGCGCCATTTTCCGCATTTTATCTCTTTACATCAATAAAATCATTGGCATAATTATGCATTTATAACAGACGCAGGAAGCGCCGCCGGAGTTCCGGCGGCGTTTTGCTGCTTTCTTCACTTTTCCCATTGGGAGAGCATGGTGCGCATCCAGTCGGCAACATCCATGCGGTAAACGGCGTTGAGCGTTTCCGGCGCGAACACATCCGCGGCCTCCCCCGCGGCAGCGATCTTACCGTGGTCGAGCAGCACGCCGCGGCTTCCGTACATCCGCGCGAGCGAGAGATCGTGCACGACCGACACCACGGCGCGGCCGCCCTTGGAGAGCCACTCGCGCACAAGGGAGAAGATCTGCTTTTGATATACAAGATCGAGATGGTTCGTCGGCTCGTCAAGCAGGAGCAGCCGCGGGTTCTGCGCAAAGAGCTGCGCGAGAAAGACGCGCTGCAGCTCGCCGCCCGAGAGCGTGAGCACGGACTGGCGCGCGATATGCGCCACGCCTGTCAGCTCCATCGCCTCGGCGACGCTCCGCTCGTCCTCGTCGCTCCGGCGGGAGAAAATACCGGGAGCATAGGCATAGCGTCCGAGCCGCACGACCTCCTCCACGGAGAAGGCATAGCCGACCGTGTGGTGCTGCGCGAGCACGCCCATGCCGCGCGCAAGGAGATGGGCGGGCGTTTTCTGCACGTCCTTCCCTTCAAAAAGCACCGTTCCCGTATACGGCACGCCGCGGGACACGGCATTCACGATCGTGGACTTGCCCGCGCCGTTCGGCCCGATGAGCATGAGCCAGTCGCCGTCTTGCACGGAAAAGCTCACATCGTTCACGATCACGGCGCTGCCGAAGCGCACCGAGAGGTTTTGTACTTCCAGCATGCTCATTTCTCGCCCCTCCTTGTGCGGATGAAGATGACAACGAAGAGGATCGAGCCGATGAACGACGTGACGACGCCCACGGGCAGCTCGCGCGGGTCAAAGAGCGTGCGCGCGAGAAGATCGCACAGCATGAGGAAGATCGCCCCGCCAAACGCGCTCGCCGGGAGCAGCCGCCGGTGGTTCGGCCCGGTGATGAGGCGCACCATATGCGGCGTCACAAGACCCACAAAGCCGATCGTGCCGCCGACGGACACGCACACGCCGATGAGCGCCGACACCGCGATCATCACCGTGAGCTTAACGCGCCGGACGTTCACGCCGATATGCCGGGCGTTGTCCTCGCCGACGGCAAAGGCGTTGAGCTCGCGCGCGCAGCCGAAGAGCACGCCGCCGAAAACGACGAGCGCGCCGAGCAGCACAAGGACGTGGACATACCCCCGCCCCGCGAGAGAGCCCATCGTCCAGAACGTGATGGACTGTACCTTATCCGGCGCGAACGTGATGACGAGCGAGAGAACGCTTGAAACGAACATCGAGTAAATGACGCCGATGAGGATGATCGTGCCGGTGGAGAGCGAGCCGTCCAGCCGGTACGCAAGACCCAGAATGACGACGAGCGAGAGGAACGCAAAAAGCATTGCCATGCTCATCGTCCCGGCGAGCGGGATGCCGGGGAGCGTTATGCCGAACGCGATGGAGATCACCGCGCCGAGCGACGCGCCGGACGATACGCCGAGCGTAGAGCCGTCTGCCAGCGGGTTTTTCAAAAGGCCCTGCATCGCCGCGCCGCACACCGAGAGCGACGCGCCCGTGAGCGCAACGCACAGCACGCGCGGCAGGCGCACGGAGAATACGATCGTCGCGCTCATGCCCGTTCCCGTGCCGCGGCCCGCCAGGGCGTTCCACAAAAGGCCGAACGTCTCGCGCAGCGGCAGCTTCACGCTGCCGAGCGACACGCACACGAGAAGCGTGAATACCGTCGCCGCGGCAAATGCCAGATACGCCGGAAGGCCAAACCCCTCCCGGCGTACCATGGTTTTATTTTCTTTTGGCTCAGGCCGCCTTGTCATTGGCCTCAACGCCGGCAATGAAGTTGGCGAGCATCTGCGCGCCTTCCGCCAGACGCGGTGCGGGGCGGGAAAGCTCGTTGTTCTGCAGATTGAGGATGGCGCCGTTCTTCACAGCCGTCACATTTTCCCAACCGGCGCGGGAAGCGATCTCCTCTTCGGGCGTGGGGCCCTCGCCGAAGTACATGGAAATGGTCATAATATAGTCGGGGTTGCGCTCGAGCACCTGCTCTTCGCTGATCTCCGCCCAGCCTTCCACGTCGGCAAAGCAGTTCTTGAGACCGAGCAGCTCGGCGATCTCGTTCATGAAGGTGTTGGCGCCGGCCGTCCACAGACCGTACTCCAGCGGGGAGACCTCAAAGTAAATGGTCTTTTCGCCGTCGCCGCAGACGCCCTTGAGCGACTCAAACGTCGTCTTCATGCCGTCGATGACCGTTTCGGCTTCCTCGTTCTTGCCGAGCAGCGCGCCGATCATGCGGATGGCGGCATAGGTGCCCTCGATATCCTGCGCGTCGGAAACGACAACGTGGACACCGGCGTCCTCAAGCGCCTTGATCTGCTCTTCGGTCTGGGCCATCGTGCTCATAAGGAGCACCTGCGGCTCAAGAGCGATGATCTGCTCGATGTTGGTCTCATAGCCGGACTGCACGGAGGGGATCTCCTGCACTTCGGCGGGGTAGTCGCAGTAGGTGCCGCGGCCGACGAGCAGGTCCATGCCGCCGAGCGCGCAGATGATCTCGCAGTCGGACGCCGTGAGCGCAACGATGCGCGTGGCGGGCTCTTCGAGCGTGATCTCGCGGCCGGTCATGTCGGTCACGGTGACGGAGGTATCCTCCGCGGGGGCTTCGGTGGCTTCCACGGGGGCTTCGGTAGGCTCGGCGGGAGCTTCCGTCGCGGTGGGATCAGCGCTCTGTCCGCAGGCGGCGAGCGAGAGCAGCATCAGGGCTGCCAATGCAAGAGCAAGGATCTTTTTGGCGTTCATTTCTTGAACTCCTTCTCAAAAAAGTATTCAAACAACCAGCCTTCCGGCGCAAAAACGCCGCCCCTCTCTCGGAAAGGGCGGCGGAATCGGCAATGGATCGCACAGCTATACCCCGTCCCAGAAGCTCTCATGCGAAAACAGGTTTCCCGACTTGGCATCATCCTACTCAAGCCCCTTCCCGCCCTTCGGCAGTGGTACCGGCTTTTTTGTCCGCTTTACGGTTACTGGGATAGTCCGGAATTTGCATCCGTGTTCCCTCGGCGGGGTCTCCCCCGACGACGTCTTTCGACGCGGATCCGCACGCTGTTTGTTTGTGGCCATACTATATCGGTTTCCTCGCCGGATGTCAAGGCGGCAAAACCGGCGCTTTCGGTATTTTACCAAAAAGCGCCGGTTTTCTTCTAAATTTTAATATACGCTGGTAAGGATCTCACCATAAGACGGATACGGCCACGCGGCACGGTCCATGATGAGCTCCGCGCCGTCGGAAATTTCGCGCAGCGTCTCCATTTCCGGCAATATCTCGCCGCGGCAGATCTCCACGGCGGATTCGGTGGAGAGGCGTCCGTCGTCAATGCGGCGCACCGCCTTTTCCAGTTTTTCCGCGCCGTCCCAGAGCTTCGCCGCGCGCGCGGAGAGCTCCGCCGCCGCCGTTTTTTCATACCGGCAGGCGCTCTCGCCGCAGAGCTTTTTCTTTTCGTGCGCCGTGGCGGAAAGAGCGCCGGTAAAGCGGCTCACCGCGGGGAGCACATCCTTGCGCAGCATATCGAGCAGCGTGAGCGCCTCGATGCGCACCTCCTTGGCGTAGTGGTCAAGCACGATCTCGCACCGGGCGCGAAGCTCCGTTTCGCTGAACACGCGATTGCGGCGGAAAAGCTCCGCGTTTTTCGCGTCGAGCAGATGCGGTACGCAGTCCGGCGTGGAGCGGTAGTTGCACAGACCGCGGCGCGCGGCCTCGCGCACCCATGCTTCTTCGTAGCCGTTGCCGTTGAAGATGATGCGGCGGTGCTCACGGATGGAGCGCTTTATGAGCTCGTGCAGCGCGCTCTCAAAGTCCGCCGTGCCCTCCAGCTCGTCAGCATAGCGGCGCAGCACGTCCGCCACGGCGGTGTTGAGAATGATATTCGCCTCGGAGATCGACTGCGACGAGCCGACCATGCGGAATTCAAACTTGTTGCCCGTGAAGGCAAAGGGCGAGGTGCGGTTGCGGTCGCTCGTATCCTTCGGGAAGCGCGGCAGGACATGCACGCCGACCTTGAACTGCACCTTTTCGCCGGATTCATACGGCGTGCCGTTCTCAATGGAATCGAGAATGCCGGTGATCTCGTCGCCGAGGAACACGGAGAGGATCGCCGGGGGCGCTTCGCTGCCGCCGAGACGGTGGTCGTTGGAAGCTCCCGCAACAGAGATGCGCAGCAGGTCCTGGTATTCGTCCACGGCCTGCAGAACCGCCGTGAGGATGAGCAGGAACTGCGCGTTCTCCTCCGGCGTGTCGCCGGGGTTCAGAAGATTTTCGCCGCGGTCTGTGGAAAGAGACCAGTTGTTGTGCTTGCCCGAGCCGTTCACGCCCGCGAACGGCTTTTCGTGCAGCAGGCACACCATGCCGTGCCGGTCCGCCACGCGCTTCATGCACTCCATGACGAGCTGGTTGTGATCGGCGGCGATGTTCACCGTGGAATAGACGCACGCGAGCTCGTGCTGCGCGGGGGCGACCTCGTTGTGCTCGGTCTTGGCCGGGACGCCGAGCCTCCAGAGCTCCTCGTCCAGCTCGCGCATGAACGCCGCCACGCGCGGCTTGATCGCGCCGAAATAATGGTCGTCTAGCTCCTGTCCCTTGGGCGGGCGCGCGCCGAGAAGCGTACGCCCGGTGTAGATCAGATCGGGGCGCTGCTCGTAAACGCCGCGGTCAATGAGGAAATACTCCTGCTCCGCGCCGGCGTTCGCGCGCACGGCGGCGGTCTGCGTGTCGCCGAAGAGCTTCAGAATGCGCAGCGCCTGGATATTCAGCGCGTCCATGCTGCGGAGAAGCGGCGTTTTCTTATCGATGGCCTCACCGCCGTAGGAGGCGAACACCGTCGGGATGCAGAGCACGCCGTCCTTCACGAAAGCGTAGCTCGTCGGGTCCCAGGCGGTGTAGCCGCGCGCCTCGAATGTGGCGCGAAGACCGCCGGACGGAAAGCTCGAGGCGTCCGGCTCGCTGTGGATGAGCTCGCGGCCCGAAAACTCCGGCAGCGCGCCACCGTCCTTCGCCGGGGAGAGAAAGCTGTCGTGCTTTTCGGCGGTGATGCCGGTCATCGGCTGGAACCAGTGGGTATAATGCGTCGCGCCGCGCTCGATCGCCCAGTCGCGCATCGCCTCGGCGACGACGTCCGCCTCGGCGAGCGTCAGGCGCTTGCCGTACTGTCGGGCCGAGCGCAGCGCGCTGTAAATCTCCGCCGGGAGACGCTGCTGCATGACGGCATCCGAAAATACCATCGAGCCGAATTCTTCTGTCATACCGCTCATAAGCCCTGCCCCTTTTATATATATAGTAGATATCCGGGTGAAGACCCCCTCGGTCACGGCCGCGCCGTGCAGTCTCCCCTATTGTGGGGAGCCAAGTGGGTTTGCAGAAAACGATCTTGCCTCCCCTAACAGGGGGAGGTGGCTTTTGCCAAAGGCAAAAGACGGAGGGGTTGTCCCTGTCTTTATCACTTTAACTTGCTCACTCTACCCTGTGCCGATGATTTTGTCAATATTGCCCGCGATTTTTTATTGACAAAGACGGCTCCGTTCCGTATAATTCGTGTGCGTAAAGGTGAGCAATGGCGTTCGCCGACGCGGTTTACCTGACCGCGTCGGCGACGCTTTTTTCGTTTGGTCAGCGCCGCGTAACATCGTCTTCGGCGCTCGGCGGCGCTTTTGCGCCGCCCTTTTTCGTTGCCCGCGCGGTGCATTTGTGGTATACTCGCGGCAGACTGAAAAATGAGGCGACGACATGGACATTCTCTATCAGGACAACAGCATCCTCGTGTGCATCAA